>Ga0196971_1000004_pt1 | contig 516779 bp, 386 predicted proteins | sample S1v_1013CmetaG_FD_148660 | JGI IMG/M metagenome (GOLD analysis project Ga0196971, IMG submission 148660) | Soil microbial communities from Anza Borrego desert, Southern California, United States - S1+v_10-13C | ecosystem: Environmental > Terrestrial > Soil > Desert | place: USA: California...
TCTTTTTTCTTTTAAAAATATAAAACGGTTTTAGGCTGAGAAATGTGAGAATCTAAATCAGAAGTCAATTATATAAATTTTTTAACGCAAAAAATGTACAAATGAATTTGATTTACACACAGCCTCCAAGCCGCGTCTCTACGTCAATATATTACATTCTCACAATCGTTGATGGGCTGCACTCATTCTTCGCCTTCTTTAGGGGCTTTGGTGGGAATTTCCAGCTCTTCCATTTTCCGGTATAATGAAGAGAGACCTATCTGCAATGCTTTTGCGGCATCTTCTTTTTCATAGTCATATTTTTTGATTGTCTTAGTTATATGCTCACGTTCAAAGATCTTCAGAGCATCTTTCAGAGAATCAGGAAAACTATCGCTGAAGGTATTGCCTTTTACATAATCGGAAAGATCCTGTACAGTAATGATTTCATCTCTTGCAAAGATGATTGCTCTCTCGATTACATTTTCGAGTTCTCTTACTCCTCCACGCCAGTCGTGATTCATCAGCAAACGCATCGTTTCATTATCCACTCCAATAATACGTCTGCCCATTTCCAACCGGAACTTTTCAATAAAATGATTTGCCAGTAAGGGAATATCTTCTCTTCTCTCATTCAGAGTAGGTAGTTTTATTTCCACAACATTTAATCTATAGAAAAGATCTTCACGGAAGTCACCGGACTTGGTTTTCTCATAAAGGTTCTGGTTAGTAGCGGCAATAATTCTGACATCAGTACTTACGGGACGTGTGCCGCCGACCGGAATAAATTGTTTATCTTCAAGTACTCGTAATAATTTAACCTGAAGGTTTAACGGAAGGTCCCCAATTTCGTCAAGGAAAAGTGTGCCGCCGTCAGCTACTTTAAATAATCCAAGTTTGTCTTCAGAAGCGCCGGTGAAAGCTCCCTTCTTATGCCCGAATAATTCACTCTCAATAAGGTTCTCTGAAATAGCGCCGCAGTTTACGGGCAAAAAGATCTGATCTTTTCTAAGTCCGTTATAGTGAATAGCTTTAGCCACGAGTTCTTTTCCTGTACCGCTCTTGCCGACAATAAGAACATTACTGTTGGTCTGCGCAACCCGTGAGATAAGTTCAAATACTCTTTTCATCGATTCGCTTTTACCGATAAGATTCTGGAAGCCTTCACCCGCAGTTAATCTTTGTCTGAGGGTTTTATTTTCAATTGCCATTTTTCTATATGAGAGCAGGCGTTTCATTCTTAGAATAACATCTTCAAATTCAACCGGCTTGATAAGATAATCGTAAGCTCCCTGCCTGAGTGCATCTATAGCAGTATTAACAGAAGCATAAGCGGTCATTATTATAAAAAAAGTATTAGGTGAAAGTTCAGCGGCTTTCTGCATAAGCTCAATACCGTCAAGCTTAGGCATCTTGATATCAGATAATACTACATCAAAACTCTCTGTCTTTAATTTAGCAAGAGCTTCTTCCCCATCGGCGGCCGAATCTGTTTTGTATCCTTCTTCCTTAAGGAGCATTTCAAGAGAATCTCTGATTATTTTTTCATCGTCAACAATTAACACTCTAGCAGACATTATTTATACTCCATCAGTTTTGATTTATAGGTAGTTTTATTGTAAAGCAGCTGCCTTTCTTCAGCTCGCTGCTGACCAGGATATCACCTTTGAATTTTTTTATTATTCCATAGCTGACAGACAGACCTAATCCGGTTCCTTTGCCAACTTCTTTTGTTGTAAAAAAGGGATCGAAGATCTTTCCAAGAGTTTCTTTATCCATTCCGCAGCCATTATCTATAATTTTAATATATACATTTTCTTTATCGTGAGTAGAGATCACTTCAATTTTGCCATTACCATTCATTGCATCAAGCGCGTTAAAAAGAATATTTATAAATACCTGCAGAAGCTGGTCGGGTACAATGCTTATCTGCGGTAATTCATTATCGAGCTTTGTTTCGAACTGAACATTCTTAACACGTTTATCGTAGCGTACAATACCAATTGCTGTTTTAATAACATCTGTTATGCGGATGTTGATCTTCTCATATCCCGGCGGACGTGAGAAGTCGACCAGTTCTCTTACAATCCTTGAAATACGGTCAATATTTGATCTTATATTTGCGAGCTGTTCACTAACAAAAGTATCATTGGCTCTTCTCTGCAATAACTGAACAACCGAGGAGATAGAAGTTAAAGGATTGCCAATTTCATGCGCCACACCTGCGGCAAGCTGTCCTATTACGGCAAGTTTCTCTGATTGATCAATCTGCTGCTGAAGTTTCTTAACTTCTGTAAAATCTTTAATAATTACGGAACGGCCGATATATTCTCCATCGTTGCTCGGAAGTTTAGTTACATTAAGATCCACAGGAATTACTCTTCCATCCTTAGTAATTCTTTCGGTCTCTGTTATTTTAACGAACCCATGTTTCAGAACCTCTTTCTTTATATATTCCAGCTCATCAGTAAACCGTTTATCATCAGCCATCAGCAGAGATGAAGGTTTACCAAGGACTTCCTTCTCAGTATATCCAAATATCTTTTCAGCGCCTTTATTCCATGCAATGAATTTTTCGTTCTGATCGATTACCATAATTGCAGCATCGGAAGTATGAAGGATATTTGTAAGGTACTGCTGACTGATTTCGAGTTTAAGAGCAAGCCGGTCGCGGTCAATTGAAAGTTCCTTCATCTGAGTTTCCTGATGGAGCATGCTATAGCGCGCGAAGAGCTGTTCAAGTAATTCTTCAATATATTCCGTCAGAACGATAGGATCATAAACTGTAGTTTCATCTTTATTTACTGCATGAAGGAAAGTTGAGCGTCCGGTGTTAAAGAGTTGGCTTACTTCAAGAAGATTAAGATTTGTTTTTTCGAATACATTATAAATATCTATTAAATAATTATCAGCAAAAGAGTAATCAGAGTTTTCGATTATCCCTGCTATTACTTCCAGGGTATTATGTACGAATAACCTAATCTGATTTTCAGAAAGTTTATTTTCAAAGGCTTTTAATAAAACGCTGATCCAATTGTCAACAATAAAATCGTAATGCTTTCTTATCAGTTCTAAAATTATCTTCTTCATACAAAAAATACTTTTGCTACATCAAATAATAATGACGGCTGATTTATTAAAGCAGCCGCGGCAAGTTTTCCGAGAGTTCTTTTCTCGTACGGAACCTTAAGGAAGGCCTGTGCAATACTGTTATACTTTTCATCACTGAAACTATAAGTGCGATTCTTTATGCGATGAAATATTTCGTGGCGCTTACCCAATCTTTCGTTCCAAAGTTTATCATAATTCTTCAGATAGTCAGGATCTTTATGAAGAATAGAGTGTGCTGCAACTTCGGCCGCAATTTTTCCTCCTACCATTCCAGTAATAATACCTGCTCCGGAAAGAGGATTTACCTGGCGTGCGGCATCACCTGTTAGAAGAATGCCCGGACCTGAAATTTTGTCAAGAGTAACGCCGCAGGGTACCCCGCCGGCAATTTTGGTGAGGACAGGAGCATCAGGAAATTTTTTATTCAGGAAATCAGTCAGATATTTCTCGGCTGACTTTTTCTTGCCGATCATTCCGCTGACACCTATCCCAATGTTTGCTGTATCAGGTCCTTTAGGAAATACCCAGAGGTATCCTTCAGGAGCTATGTTTTGTCCATAATAAAAATAGCATGTATCACTATTTACATTAATATTAGATACTGTTACCTGTGTGCAGGATTCCATTTGTCTGAAATCGACATAGGTTTTTAACCCTGCCCATCTACCAACCCTGGATTCAACTCCGTCAGCTGCGATTACAACAGAGGCAGATACTTCTTGCTGAGTACCATCCGATAAATATTTAACCCCCGCTACTTTATCATCTTTAATGATGAGTCCATTTACGTACGTTCGCGTTCTGATTTCCGCGCCTGCCCGTGCAGCGTTTTTTGCAAGTTCATAATCGAAGATCCTTCTTTCCAGGATGAATCCCCCATCCTTAAACTCAATTACAACTTCGTGATCATCCGGTGAAACCAATGCAAACTTTTTTATTTCAGATGCTATCCACCGGCTATCGGGTTCAGTAAATTCCAATAATCCGGTTTTACTAACAGCTTCACCACACCGAACAGGGTAGCCAACATCGCGGTCTTTTTCAAGCAGCAGGACAGAGATTCCTTTTTCAGAAGCAACCCGGGCAGCGATTGATCCGGCGGGACCGGCACCTACAATAATTAAATCATAAAACTGTTTCAAACTGTTCCCTTTTTACACCATTTCGATTGAATTTTAGAACTTCGATAGGACAGCTCCAGACACATTTTGAGCAGTTTGTACACAAGTTTTCGATTATTTTTATTTCTGATTCTTTTAATTCAATAGCATCCTCAGGACAAATACCAACACAGCATCCGCAGAAATCACATTTATCAGGAAGAATTTCAATCATTAACATCTGAAACTGCCTTTCACATTATTCATTTTGTAAAATTAGCAAAAAAAAGTGTTAAAGTTAATTCAATCGGAAGTACATTTGGGGAAATGTAATTCAATAAAGGAACAGTTTTAGTTGTCGACTTCGGATTAACTTTTATGTTAATTTACATTTTTGTGCAACCCAGCCAGAGCAAGCCCTGGCTCTACAACAAATGAATTACATTTTCGTAATTGAACAGTATTGATAATGGGTTACTTTTTGTGGCGGGTTGAGAGATTTTGAATTACGTCGGTGAATTCGATATCCTGTTCGGCGAGCATAACAAAGAGATGATAAATAAGATCTGATACTTCATTTATTATTTCGTTTTTGTCTCTGTTCTTTGCGGCGATAACTATTTCAACAGCCTCTTCGCCGACCTTTTGGATTATACGGTCAGGTCCTTCTCTGAAAAGCTTAGTTGTATAAGAATTTTCGGGAAGATCGGTTTTTCTTTTTTTTATCAGGTTAAAAAGAACCTGAAGAAAATCTTCAGTAAAATTGAGTGCGAAACAGGAATAATCTCCATTATGACAAGTATTTCCTTCCGGAATTACTTCGATAAGTAATGAATCGCTATCACAGTCAGGTGTAATATTAACAAGATTGAGATAATTACCTGAAGTTTCTCCTTTCACCCACAATCGATTTCTTGTGCGGGAGAAGAAGGTTACCCTTTTAGTTTCCAGGGTAAGGCGAAGAGCCTCTTCATTCATAAAGCCAAGCATTAAAACTGTATTATTAGTGTCAATTATTATTGCCGGAATTAGTCCGTTCAGTTTTTCGAAGTTGAGTGTGGAGATGTTAATCATTGGTGTACTCTGTTTTTAAATGTGAATTTCAAACCTCCGAGGTTAAGGAAAACCTCGGAGGTTAAGCGAAACATCCTGGTTGTCAGGTAAACCTCCGAGGTTAAGGAAAACTTCGGAGGTTATATTCTAACCTTAATATTGTTTTCAGACAAATAATTTTTAAGCTCTTTGATATTCAGGATGCTGAAGTGAAATAAACTTGCTGCAAGACATGCCTCAACACCAGAATCCCTGAATGCCTCAAGAAAATGCTCCTTACTACCCGCACCGCCTGAAGCAATAACAGGAATACTCACCTGCTTAGTTAAAGCACCAAGAAAATCAACATCATATCCCTGTTTAGTTCCGTCTCTATCCATTGAAGTTAATAAAATTTCCCCGGCGCCGCGTTCCTGTACTTCTCTGCACCATGTAAGTCCTGTCAAATCAATTTCCTCGCGACCTCCTCTAACAAAAACCTTATATTCCCCGTTTTTCTTTTTAACATCTATCGCTGCCACGATAGCCTGACTTCCAAATCTTTTTGAAGCACTGGAAATTAACTTCGGGTCTTTAACGATCGAACTATTCAGGGAAACTTTATCAGCACCTGCCTTCAATAGTACTTCAATATCCTCCAGCTCAGATATACCTCCACCAACTGTGAAAGGAATTCTTATTGATTTTGCCACCTCTTCCACCAGGTGAAGAAGAATTTTTCTTTTCTCGTGCGAAGCTGTTATATCAAGAAATACCAGCTCATCTGCTCCTTCAGCTGCGTACCGTGATGCGAGTTCTACAGCATCGCCGGCATCAACCAGGTTAATAAAATTTGTGCCCTTTACGACTATACCGTCTTTGACATCCAGACAAGGAATAATTCGTTTACTTACCAATTCTTGCAAGCTCCTTAAGATCTATAATATTTTCATAAATTGCTTTACCAATCACAACAGAATGTATATCGAGCTTGTAGAGTTCATGAATATCCTGAATATCGTTCACTCCCCCTGATGCGATGAGATTTATACCGGGGTAGTGCTCCAAAATTTTAGAGTACAGGTTTATGTTGGTTCCGGTAAGCATTCCATCTGATGAGATATCGGTACAGAGGAAATTATTTATGCCTAAAGAAAGGCAGTATTTTATGAGACTATATACTGAAATATTAGTGTTTTCAGTCCAGCCTTTAATTGCGATCATTTCATCTTTTACATCAGCTGCAACGATTATTTTTCCGGAGCTGTATTTCTCAACAATGTTTTCAAATTCCAGTTTATCAGATACAGCAAGAGAACCGATGATCACCTTATCTGCGCCTGCTTCAATAACCCCGCTAAATGAGGCTTCATTTCTGATCCCTCCTCCGAATTCAATTTTCAATGAAGTTTCTGATTTGATCTGCCGGATAGTATCTATAACATTAATAGATCCCGTTTTACTGGCCAGAAGATCAACTATGTGAATCCACTCAAATCCGGCTGACTCATATAATTTGCTTTGCTGAAGAGGAGTATTGGGATAGTATTCAGCTTTATTAAAATCGCCTTTTTTCAAACGTACAATTTTATTGTCAATTATATCTATTGCAGGTATTATGATCATAAGTAGTTCAAATGATTATATTAAAATTCCAAATCTCAAGCACCATGCTAAATTCCAAATCTCAAGCACCAAATAACAAACAATATCTAATAACCAATATGTCGCGGCATTACTGTTTTTATCCTTGAAATCTATTCTTTTTGCCACAAAGGCTCAAAGGCTCAAAGAAACACAAAAAGTTTGTACTTTTGTGACAGCCTAACATCAGAGATCTATAAAGTTTTGTAATATCTTTAAACCGGCTGCTCCTGATTTCTCGGGATGAAACTGCACACCATAGTAATTATCCTTTTCGATTGCCGCGCTGAATTTAATGCCATGTGTACTTTCAGCGATTGTATATTCATTTGGTGAATGGTAATATGAATGGGCAAAATAGAAATATTCCCCCTGTTTAATATCTTTAAACAACGGGTTACCATTATTATAATGAACTTCATTCCATCCCATATGGGGTACTATAATCTTAGAAGAATCAAATTTCTCAACTTCACCGGAAATCACTCCAAGGCAGGAAACATTTCCTTCAGTGGAATGATCTGCAAGAAGCTGCATACCCAGGCAAATTCCCAGGAGAGGCTTTTTAATGATCCTTAAGAGGTTAATAAGGTTATAACGATGCAGCTGTCTTACGGCGTATGATGCTTCTCCCACACCTGGGAAAATAACTTTAGCTGCGCTGCAAATCTTGTCTTCACTACAGGTTAATACAAATTGCTGCTTCAGTTCCTCTAAGGCATTGGCAACTGATGCTGTATTACCTGCTCCATAATCAATAAGAGCAATCATAACATACCCTTTGTTGAAGGTAATAAATTAATGCTTCTCTCATCCAGCCGGCATGCTTCATTTAAAGACTTAGCGAAGGATTTGAATAAGGCTTCGATTTTATGATGATCGTTTTTACCTTTTGCTTTTAAGAAGATATTCGCTTTTAATCCGGATGCCAGCCCCCTGAAGAACTCCTCAGTTAATTCGGTCGGAAACTTACCAACTTTCTCTCTTTTGAATTTACATTTAAAGTTCAGATAGCTTCTGCCGCCCAGATCAATTGCACATTGTGCAATTGTGTCATCCATCGGTAATAAATAACCATAGCGTTTGATGCCTTTTCTATCACCCAATGCATTGAGCAGCGCAGTACCAAGAACGATCCCGACATCTTCTACAGTATGATGTTCATCCACGTGAAGATCACCTTTAACAGAAACATCAAGATCTATATTTCCATGCCTGGCAATTTGTTCAAGCATATGATCAAAGAAGCCGATCCCGGTGTGAATATTTGCTATTCCGCTCCCTTCCAAAACTACACTAATACTGATCTCAGTCTCTTTCGTATTTCTCTGAATCGAAGAACTTCTGGAGATCTTAAGGAAATTATCAATTGCAGTTTGCACAGAAGAGTGATCATTTGAATCCTGAGAAATATTTGCCATTGGTAAGTTGTTATCGCATGGAATTATTTCAATATTCTCTTTCGCGAGTATCTCCAGGATGCTTTTATCAACGTTTGATTCAGGATCATCAACAGATATCCTGAATCCTCTCGCTGATAATTTCAGCAAGCTGCTTATCAATCCTTCTGATAAGGATGAGTTCAGGTCGAAATACTTTTTATCCAATAATAAGACTTTCATAATAATCCTGAGATCTCTTCTAAAAATTTATTGTTTTCTTCCACAGTTCCAATTGAAATTCTTAAACAATTAGTAAGTTTCACCTGTGTACTTCTGTTACGTATAATAACTCCCTTTTCAGCAAGCTTTGACTGGATATTGGATGCATCATCACATCTGAATAAAAGGAAATTAGAATCTGAATCAAATACCTTTTGAATTCCTGTTAATGTTAATAATTTTTGTTTTATTCTTTCACGTTCCTTAACAATTCTATTAACATACTCATCTTTCAGAGCGGCATTTGAAAAAGCTTGTTCTACCGCGAAACGGGTTAATGTACTAACATTATATGGTGCTTTGACTTTATAAAGATAATCCGTGATCAATTTATCAGCAATCGAGAAACCAAGTCTGATCCCTGCGAGTCCCCAGGCTTTTGAAAGTGTTCTAAGGATAACAAGATTAGGATAATTAACTATTTCATCCTGTACGGATCCCTCAGAAAAATCTATATACGCTTCATCAAGAACAACTACGCTGTTATAATTTTTACACAAACGGAGCACGTCAGTCTTCTTAAGTAAATTTCCTGTTGGATTGTTTGGTGAGCAAAGAAATATCAATTTAACGGAATCATTATAGTTTTCATTGATATTATTAAAGTCAATCTGGAAATCATCATCCAGTTCTACAGAAACATTTCTAACATTATTTATATCGCACGCAACTTTATACATTCCGTATGTAGGATCGGGAATAATCACGGTATCTTTGCCCGGTTCACAGAATATTCTTATAAGCAGATCTATTATTTCATCTGAACCCACTCCAAAAAATAAATTCTCCTGCGGAACAGAATAGTAATCCCCGATTATTCTTTTAAGCTCTTTCTGATGAGGATCGGGATAACGGTTCAACTTCAGAGAATCAAAACCGGGGACTGTAGATCCAAGGCTATTTTCATTTGCATCAAGCAGTATACCTTCCGAATACTGATCGCGCGCAGAAGTATAAGGTTTCAGTTCAAGTATATTCTTCCTGATAAGCTTTTCAATCATTTTTTAACCTTACTGTTACCGCGTTCTTATGTGCATATAATTCTTCGGCTTCGGCAAGAATTTCCACAGTACTCCCGATATTCTGCAAGCCTTCGCGTGATAATTCCTGAAAAGATATAGATTTCATAAAACTTTCTACGGTAACTCCCCCGAAAGAACGTGCGTAGCCATAAGTTGGCAATGAATGATTTGTTCCTGAAGCATAATCACCCACACTTTCCGGAGAGTATTTTCCCAGGAAAACGGAACCTGCATTCGTAACTTTACTCTTAAATTCAGCAGCATTATCCAGATGAATGATGAGATGTTCCGGAGCGTATTTATTACTGAATTCAAATGCCTGGTCAAGATCTTCGGTGATCAGGGCAAAAGAATTATTTATTGAATTCTGCGCGAATTCTTTTCTGGGAAGATCCTGCAGCATAAGCTCAACAATTTTCGTTACTGTTATCAGGAGATTTTGTGATGTACTGACCAGGACAACCTGAGAATCATTACCGTGTTCTGCCTGGGATAATAAATCAGCAGCGATGAATCCGGCATCTGAATTTTCATCCGCAATGATTAAAACTTCGCTTGGTCCTGCAGGCATATCTATTGAGCAGCCCACTGAATCTGTACTTACGAGAAGTTTTGCAGCAGTAACGTACTGATTACCGGGACCGAATATTTTATCAACAGGCGGTATATCTTTATCGCCATAAGCCATAAGAGCTATCGCCTGGGCACCGCCTACTTTGTAGAATTCTTTTATTCCACAAAGTCCGGCAGCATACAGTACTTCATTGCTTAATTTATTTCGTGCGGGAGAGAATGCTGCGATTCTTTTACACCCGGCAATCATTGCAGGAATACCAAGCATTAACACTGTGGAAGGAAGTACAGCAGTGCCGCCGGGAATATATAAACCAACATTTTCAATTGCTCTGAATTCACGGCTGCACTTTATTCCATGCATTGTCTCTACTTCATAAGATGAAGGAAACTGCATATTATGAAAAGTTCTGATATTTTCAGCAGCAATTTTAAGTGCATTCTTTACTTCAAGAGAAAGCATTACATCAGCCAGATTAAATTCATCCTGAGTAACGGCAATTTCATCATGTTCAAAATTGTCAAAAAGCTTAGCGTATTTCTTAACTGCGGATACTCCGTTTTGTTTAACGTCCATAATTAAAGGACTAACCAACTTTATGGTTTCCTCCATATTTATTGCCGGACGTTTTAGAAGTGCATTTTTTTTTGATGTACTCAATTCTGTGTATTTATATATTCTCATATGATCATATTCTCAATTGGTAATAAAAGGATGCCGGATGCTCCTGCTGCTTTCAGATCATCGACTACTACCCAGAACTGATCAGAAGGTATAACAGCATGAACTGCAAGTGAATTCGGATCAGCAAGATGTAATACAGTAGGACTCTTTAATGAAGGGATCTTTTCAATAATCTCTTCCAGCGAACCCTTTGGAATATTCATCATAAGGTACTTTGATTTTTTCGCCGAGAGTACTGATCTGATTCTTTTAACAAGATTATTATAAATGGCATATTTTGCTTCTTTTAACTGCAGTGAATTGTTTGCAATCAGAATTGCTTCGGAGTCAAATACCGTGAATGATTTCTTTAGCTTATTCATCATGAGGGTTGTACCGGTTGATACGATATCACAGATGAGATCAGCTACACCTAAGGATGGAGCAATTTCAACAGACCCGCTGATCTCAATGATCTTTGCATTTATTTTATTTGCCGAAAGATAAACTTTTAAGATGTTAGGATAAGAAGTGGCAATGGTTTTACCATTAAGTTCAGTTACACTGCCGGGTATGTGATTATCAGGAGCTGCGATCATTAATCTGCATCTTCCGAAACCCAGTTTCTCTGAAACGTTTACATCCGCCTGTTTTTCATAAACAACGTCTTCACCTACGATACCAATATCCGCTACACCATCCTGGACATATTCAGGTATATCATCATCGCGCAAAAACAACAAATCAAGGTCAAAGTTACGTGCAGAAACCATTAGCCTTTCGGAATAAGTTTCTATATCCAGTCCGCATAACTTTAACAGCTCCAGAGATTTATCGGAAAGTCTTCCCTTTTTCTGGAGAGCAAGTTTAAGATTTCCATTCATATTGATCCTGATAATTTAAAACAAAAAACCCCGATTGTGCCGGGGTAGTTTCTTCTTTTATATATACTGGAGATTACATCAACCGACACATGAATGCAGAATGGTATGGTGATGATGCCAGTGCATTACATTCAGGCTGATAATATTTTTATTCATTATTTTCATATAAACTTGAATTAAATGTAAATAAAACCTTAAAAATATGCAAAACATTTTATTACTACTGAAATTCTGTTTATAAGTATTTGTCATAGTGGCGCGATCAATCAGATCAATATTGCAAATTTCTTTTTATATTTGTTATAAATTATGAGGATTTAAGCCATGATCTTCGTTTTATTGATCCTTGCGTTTTTTATTCCGCGCATATCTATGATTCTGCTTTGGTTCTTTACGGACTGGTTTGATGGAGTATTTAAATCAATGTTATGGCCCATACTAGGATTTATTTTTCTCCCAGCCACTACACTATGGTACACTGTTGTTTATAACTGGTTCGATAATTCATGGAGTATTATCCCGATTATTGGATTGATAGTTTGCCTGTTGATTGATTTGAGTCCGGCTTCAAAAAGAAGAAGAGATTAATGATAAACGGTAACCAATCATAGCTCTCAAGTTAGGATCAGGGTTGTTCACTTAAAACGGAGTCGGAATTCAGCATCCAGTCTTCGGATATATATTGCTGTTTATTTACATTTTCTGCAACCCAGCCAGGGCGAGCCCTGGCTCTACAACAGATCGTTCAATTTTAGAAATGTAATACATTCCCCATACTGACGGGCTTATAAAATTCTTACCTTTATAGTATGTTCAACTTTTTGCAGGTCGCTGAAGAGACTTTCATTATATTTTTTATCCACATCAGCAATTACGTAACCGATTTCTTCATTGGTTCTGAGGTACTGTGACAGCACGTTAACAGAATTCCTTGCAAATATGCTATTGATTTGTGACAAAACGCCTGGAACATTCTTATGAACGTGTAATAACCTGTGGGAATTTACCATTGACGGAAGCTGTATTTTAGGGAAATTGACGCTTGTAAAGGTGCTGCCGTATTTTACATATTCAAGCATTTTAGTAGAAACAAATTCAGCAATGTTATACTGAGCTTCTTCAGTGCTGCCGCCAATATGTGGTGTTAAAAGAACGTTAGAAAATCCCTGCAAAGGAGATATAAATTTCTCATTCGCACTCTGCGGTTCTTCAGGAAATACATCCAATGCTGCCCCTGAAATTTTTCCATTCTCGATATATTTCTTAAGAGCGTTACAATCTACAACAAAACCTCTGCTGAGATTCAGGAATACAACTCCCTCTTTCATGAGTGAAAACTCCCGATCTCCGATCAGATTAGCATTGAAAGGATTTCCATCCACGTGAATAGTAATAACATCCGCAATTTTGAGCAATTCATCTAAGGAAGACATCCGGGTTGCGTTTCCGATTGTGAGCTTATCAACCGCATCATAATAGAAAACATTCATACCCATTGTTTCCGCAAGCATGGATACCTGTGAACCGATGTTTCCATAACCTATAATGCCCAGTTTTTTGCCGCGTACTTCACGGGAGTTGTCAGTGGATTTATCCCATATACCCTGATGTGCTTTATTTATTTTATCGTAAAGCTTTCTGAGAAGGAAAATAATCTCAGCAATTACAATTTCGGCAACACTTCTCGTATTACTATATGGTGCATTGAACACAGCAACACCATTCAATGATGCAGAAACAGTATCAATCTGATTGGTGCCGATACAATAGGCTCCGATGGCTAAAAGATCCTTTGCATTTTCAAGAACTTTTGCTGTTACGTGGGTCCGTGATCGTATACCCAAAAGGGAGACACCATTCAAATATCTGATCAGGTCATCTTCACTCAGGCTTTTTGAGATTGTTTCTATCTCAAATCCATTATTTAATAACACTTCCGATGCGCTTGGGTGAACTTTCTCTAACAATAAAGCTTTCATTTTCCTTCAGATAAATTTTGAAAGAATAAAGATAATACTTCTGTGTTATTACTGCAAAAAAAGTATAGTTACATAAATAATTCTTGCATAAAAGGTGTGGTATATTGCATACAAGAGAATTTATGGGATGTTACATAATGAATGTTTAACAACTTCAGCGTTAGAGAGGATGGTTGGGGTAGCCCAAAATTAACTTCGAGATAGTTAGTGTAAGCCACAGGATTCTGCCATATGTTGGAACACGCCTATACACGCAAATTACATCCTTGTTATGGCGTGTTCCTACAATTAATCACATTTTTTGCCACAGAGGTTCAAAGATTCAGAAATTACCATCCTTGTTATGGCGTGTTCCTACAATATTCTGCACAATTTGGTTCTAAATCACAGACCTCCAAGGTTGAAGAAACCCTGGAGGTCTTTCTCTACATATCAGGGTTCTTAAAGAAAATCTTGGAGGTTTTTCTCTAAGGTCAGGGTTTTTTCTTTTTCTTGAAAATGTCCTGTAATTTCTTCTCGGCTTCCTGTTTTAACTTATCCTGTACCTGGGTTTTTATAGTATCTACTTTCTGCTGAACCTGTTCTTTAACTTCTTCTTTTTTCTTTTGAATTTCCTGAGTTACCCGTTCTTCAGCCTGTTTTTTAATATCTCCTGCGGTTTCCTGAACAACGCTTCCGGCACTGGTGGATACAACAGGATCATCTATTTTTCCCTTGATGAGCGCATTTACCTTCACACTATTTGCTGAAATAAGATCAACGTCCTTTTTGAGTAAGTTATTGATTGCCTTATTTGCCTGATTTTTAAGTTGTGCCGCCGGTACATCAACTGCCATTGTATAGTCAATTGACTGATCTATTCCATTAGACCCGCTTAATGATACAGTATAGTTCTGGATTTTATATTCCACCGGTGAAAATGAGAATCTTCCATCATTGATTTGAAATGATGGATTTATGTTAGTCAAAACAGGATTTTTTAAAGCTGAAATGTTTAATACATCTCCCACTTTCTCGAATGGCTTGAAGTTTTTAACTTCTGCTCTCTGAAGATTCAGTTTACCTGCCGCATCAAAACTATTCCACACCGGCATCATGTCATCACCCAGTGTAGTAGACATATTCATATTTGCACTGAAGCTCCCCTGAATAAATTTTGCCATTGGCGCAAACTGTTTAACAGTTACGAAGCTTTCATAAGTCTTACCAATATTGAAATCCGTTATTCTCAGATTAAAAGCGGCTGCAGGCACCGCACCTTCCGGCGCATAATACGATCCATCAGCTACTAAATTACCTCCGAGTAAATTCATAGATAAGCCGTTAAGATTCAATCTGCTGTCTGCCAGAACGATTGTACCTTTAACGTTTTCAAGTGTGAGATTATCATACAGGAGCTTATTGAAAGCAGCATTCATAGTAAAATTTATATTATCAGGCAATTCTACTGCTTCAAGCTTTTGCGGCTGTTCATCTTCCTGAACCTTTTCTCCTTCAGCAGTCATATACGGATTCAAATTGAAGTAATTTGAGCGAACCGTAAGCCGGCCGTTAAGAGTACCATCTGTTAATACATAAGCAAAAATATTAATTAAGCTACCAGCAGCTGAAATGTCATTCTGTCCCATCTTCATGGTAAAACTTTTCAGATCTGCACTCTGGGGATTAAAAATCAGTTGTGCCTGACTGATGTTAACAGTTTCCGGAAGATCAGTAGTCTTATATTTTATATTTGCAACCGTGAGCTGTCCATTTGCCTTCAGGTTATCAATGTTCTTATTTTCTATTCCGGCTATTGATCCGGCTGCCTGAAAATCTGCATTGATCAAGCCATCGAGTTCCGTAACATCATCAAGAGTTAAAGCATTTTTAAGGTTACCCAGATTTATTCTACCTTTAACTTTGGTGTCAATTATGGGACCGGTTTCGGGATTTTTAACCAGCAGTCTGGCATCAAATGGTTCATTCCCCAATTCCAGGTGCATACTTTTCAGATCAACAATAGTCTGATCTTTTGAACCGCCCGGGTTACTGATTGCCAGATCCACATTGACATTATTTACGGGTGTAGGAAGTTTCGGATACTGAAATCTTCCGTCTGATACTTTCAAAGAAACATTAAAAGAAGGCAGCCGGTTTTCTGTTAATACTCCTTTTGCAAATCCTTTCAGGTCCATTTTACCCGAAGATTTAATATCATTAAAATTCTTTGAATAAACAGCGGGGATCAGCGAAATAATGTCTTTGAAATCAGTTCTTTCCGAACCAAATGTAAGATCCATAGAGATTGTTTCAGTATCGGGCATAGCTACAAAACCGTTCATTTTGAGCTGCAGGTTATTCAAGCGCAGAACGTTATCTTTAAGAGTAAATTTCTTACCGGCCATATCAGCATCCAGCTCCATATCTAGGAAAGTGTTTACTTCTTTGAGGTATGTTACACCTTCCATTTCTAAAGTCATTGAAGCAATTTTCGTTTCAGTATCGAGAAGGAACTGATTACTGGAAAGATCTCCGCTGCCGGTATGATTAAGATCTTTCATGAATACAGCCATCTCTGAAGTCTGATCTATATAAGCAATATTCGCATTATTAATAGAATACTTCTTAAGTGATATTTTCATATCGCTCTGAGCGGTATCAACTTCAGCAGCTGTAGTATCTTTCATGATATTATAATTAGCGGTACTATCTTTAAGGACATAGATGTATATATCAGGTCTATCAAGAGAAATTTCACGGATCTGAATATCACCGGATACAGCGCTCCACAAATTTATAGATGCTTCAAACTGATCCATCCTTAATAAAGTATCGCCCTGAAAGGGTTCTTTGTTGATGATACTTAAATCATCAATATTGAGAGTAAGATTCGGGAAATTCTCAAAAAGATTTAAACCGACACTTTCAAAATTAAGTGTAGCATTTAACCTTTTGTTCGCTTCAGTTTTAACTATACCAGCAATCTGGTTTGTAAAAAGAAGCGGTATTGCGATCATCAGGATGACCAGAACAACTATAACTATTCCGATAATTTTCAGTGCTTTCATTATAGTTCCTGTTTAATTTATAAAAAAACGGTCAGCTCAATAATGTCCTCAGCTGATCCTGAATTGTACTTTCAATTTTACCTTTGAAAGGTATCGCAGCCATCGGCAGATTTCCCTCAATATTAACTTCACGGGATTCCACATAGATATTACCTTCAATAGGCATTCCCATCGCTTTGAAAGAAAATGTGCCCTGGTTTCCGTTCCAATCCTCTTTCACATTATCGAGATTAGAACCATATTCCTGTTTTAGTATTCCAATAAAATTCTCGAGTCTCTGTTTTGCATCATCAATCGTTAAATTATGCGGTACACTTACTTTCATCTTAGACATGTTTTTCTTCCTGATTATTAGTTTTATTTATAATGTAGAAAAAATATGCCAAGCATCAAACACCAAAACCTACACAAATATGTCTCTATAGTATACAACTTCAAAAGGACTTTAGATCCAAATATATGCATGTCCTGTTTTCCGGAATTTAATACATTTAACTCAATTATTCCTGTATTTTCCATAAAAAGACAGGATTGACACCCTTTAGCGTAAAACAATTAAATGGAAAAAGCCAGAGTAGAGGCAGATAAATATGTTAAAATTCTGCCAATTTATACTTATTATTCGGAGGCTCATCTGAAAAGATGATAATAGAAAGTACCTTATGCGTTTCTTTTTTGTACATAGATATTGCTTACCAAACTATCAGATAATTCCGTAGTTTTGACCAGGCAGAAAAGATTATATATGGAGTTTGATTGGCATACTTGAAGTCAGGTTTCAGATTTTTACCAGGGAATTTACTTTCTTTTTTTGAAGAGAGTTTAAGACGCAAAATCTTGCTGGGATTCAGTATCATACTCTTTATTATGCTTCTGATAAGTTTCTGGGGAACTTATAATATATACAAAGTTTCGCTGAGTTATAAGCAAACCCTGTATCAGAATTACACCAGCATTATAGCAGTGGATAATATGGGCAAGTCCATAGATAATATGATGGATGCTGTTTTAATCATGTACAGCAAGAATTTCAGTGAAGGAAAGACGAAACTAGAAACATCGATGGCTGATTATTATCTATGGTTTCAGAAGGCACGTGAAACCGCATTTACTACAAAAGAAAAGTTGCTGCTGGACAGTCTGGGTATTGAATATAGTTCTTTTCTGAACCTGTTATATAGTAATGAAAAACATTTCAGATATAAAAAAAACAATCCATTAGCTACAAATATTTACTTTACCAGTCTCATTGAATCAAGTATAAAAATGAAGAACCGGTGTTATGCAATTTTTGTAACGAACCATGATATCATCTATAATCGTGTACAGAAGATGGATAAGGTTTCCAATACGGCCACTATTTTATTGGTGTTCATAGTACTGGGTGGAATTTTTCTCAGTTTTGTATTCAGCTCTAAATTTTCTAATTACCTTACTAAGCCATTAAAGGAACTGACTAAGACTGCGAAACACATTTCGGATGGTAATTTCAGGGACAGGATAATAATGCACAGCAGGGATGAAATAGGAAATCTTGCAAGCGAGTTCAACAAAATGAGTCAGAAGCTTGAAACATATGAACGATTAAATATTTCGAAGCTATTGTATGAGAAAAAGAAATCTGAAGTTGTAATAGAGAGTATTAATGAACCTGTAATTCTTCTGGATGGCAATCTCAATCTGCTTATGGCTAATAAATCATTTAAAGATCTGATTGGAAAAGATAAAGCAAATAAAATATTTAAAGATCTTGAATCGCTCTTAATTCCTGAGGGAAACGAGGACTATAAAAGAGATAAAATTGTTCAGGTTTCCTCAATTTCGGGATGGAAATATTATAAAATTATCTATTCTGAAATAAATCTTCCTGAGTCGCAGGATCCCGGATTTGTTATAGTTTTTAGTGATATAACCAAATTCCAGGAAATCGACAATATGAAATCTGAATTCCTTGGCAAAGTTTCTCATGAATTAAAGACCCCGCTTACATCTGTAGGAATGGCATTAGGTATTATGGAAGATGAGATTGTTGGAAAACTAACACCCGATCAGCATGGTCTTGTTCAATCAATGAAAGAAGATTATAACAGGTTGAATGGATTAGTACATGAAATACTTGAACTCACAAAACTGGAATCAGGAAATTTTTTACTGCAGTTCCAGATAATTGATCTGGTTGAAATACTGGAACATCTGAACAGGAATTTCTCACTTCTATGCAGTGATAAACATATAACTATGAAAATATGTGCTGATGAAAATCCTGTACTGATAAATGCTGATTACGAATATTTGTTCAGGGCTTTGGAAAATATAATTTCCAACGCGCTCAAATTCACTCCGGAAGAAGGGGAAATATGTCTATCGGTAAAAAGAAGCGGTGAATTTATACTGATTAACATTAAAGACACCGGGATAGGAATTCCAGCAGATAAATTGGAGGATATTTTTAATAAATTTGTGCAGATAAATGATAATATTCCCGGAAGTATTGGATTAGGACTTTCAATAGCAAAGGAGATTATTGATATGCATAATGGAGAAATATCAGTAACTAGTATTCCCGGTAAAGGAAGCGATTTTCAAATAAAAATATTGGCTGCAGAACATGTATAAAGCTAATGTACTGATAATTGATGATGAGCCGAACATTCTTAAAATGATTGATCTCTCATTAAGCTCACAAAACTATAAAACTGAGATTTTTTCTAAACCTCAGGAAGCGTTGCTTCGTGTACAGGAAAAATTCTTTGATCTGGCTTTTATTGATCTTAAAATGCAGCCGCTTAACGGAATTGAGGTACTTACTGAATTAAAAAAGATCTCACCCGAAACAACTGTAGTATTGATGACCGCACATGGATCAATTGAAACTGCAGTTGAGGCAATTAAAAAGGGAGCATATGATTACATTACCAAGCCTTTTAATCATAAGGAATTCATTCATTTAACAGAAAGAGCTTTTAACTATCACAAACTGAATAAGGAGATTAAAGGGTTAAAGTACCAGATTATGGATCTTCAGCAGAGTAATAATATTATCACCCAAAATTATAAGATGAGGGATATACTTAAGATTGCACATGATATTGCTCATAGTGACATTCCCATTTTAATTGAAGGTGAAAGTGGTACAGGCAAAGAACTTCTGGCCCGATACATTCATATGAATAGTGATAGAAAAGATAATTCTTTTATTGCTATTAACTGTGCGGCAATACCTGAAACACTTTTTGAAAGTGAATTATTCGGGCATAGTAAGGGTGCATTTACCGGAGCCATTAAAGACAGGACCGGCCGGTTAGAATTAGCAGATACAGGTACAATATTTTTTGATGAAGTTGCGGAACTCCCAAAACTTATGCAGGTAAAACTGCTCCGATTTCTTCAGAACATGGAATTCGAACGTGTAGGTGAAAGCTTCACCCGAAAAATAAATATTAGAATAATAAGTGCCTCCAACAGGGACATAGAGAAGGATCTTTCTTCCGGTGATCTGAGAGATGACTTCTTTTACCGCATCAGTGCTGTAAGATTGAAGCTGCCCCCGCTTAAAGAGAGAAAAGAAGATATCCCATTTTTACTGGACCATTTTCTTAAAAATTCATTCCGGTCAGGTGAATATATCTTATTACCTGAAACGTTAAAGTTTCTTACATCATATGACTGGCCGGGTAATATACGGGAATTTGAAAATGTAATTAGAAGAGTTGTCGTTTTATCGAAGGATAAAATTATACGTCCGGAATATCTGCCTGCTGAAATAAGGTCCACTGAAACCCGGCAGTTCCTGAATATAATTCCAAAACTTGAAGATCTTGAAAAGGAACATATAATACAAGTTCTTAAACTTACATCCAATCCAAAAGAAGCGGCAAAAATACTCGGTATATCAGAAACCACTCTCTGGCGTAAGAGAAAACAATTTGAAATTTAGTGAGACCGCACTAAGTAAAGAAAGTTATAAAAGAATTTTCAGTATTTGCGGTTTCTTAAAATATTTTGTTTTTTTCATCATCTTTTATATTTTTAAGATATAAAGAGAAGGATAAAGGACTTTTATTTATCGATCCGGAGGTTATTTATTTTATTATGTCCTTTATCCCCTCTTTATCTCTTAATCTTCGAAGCGATTTTCCACTCCTGCCAGAAGCTTTTCAAATAACTTATAAGGTTCTGTTCCTTTTTTAATATGCACCCATTGTTCAGTTTCACCTGATCTTTCTATATTAATTTCATCAACAGGCTGCCAGAACTTATTATATGTATTTACCTGAACCACACGGTTTGTTGCATTTACACGGTTGTAATCTTCAACAAACACTGTATATTGTATTTCAGCGTGACCTTCTGATCTGCACAATAGTTTAACACGGAATATATCACCAACACTTCTTAAACTTGCCGGGAGATAATACACCTTTTCAGTTCCCTGGAATGCGATGAATTTCCACCCGCTTAGTTCATGGATTTTATTATCAGGTTGGGCTGAAACAATTATTGATAAACATATATATAGAATTACAGCTTTCATATAAAACTAAGAGGATAAAGGACTTTTATTTATCGATCCGGAGGTTATTTATTTTATTATGTCCTCTACCCCCTCATTAATCTATCTTGTAATTTTTAACGCCTCTGCAGCCTGGGTATTTTTAGGATCCAGGTCAAGTACTTTCTGCCAGTTTATTTTAAAGTTCTCTTCCCATGTAGTTTTAAATTCAATATCATCTTTTTTCAGATAGAAGTAGTAACCGAGATACGAATATGCTTCAACCAGATCATTTTTATATTTCGGAGCATCCGCGGATGCAGCCGCAAGTTCAATGAATTTTTCATAATGCGGTTTTGAGAGACCAAGCTCCGATGTTGTATCAATGCTTGAATTGGTTCTCGCTCTCATCAGATATCCGAGCGGAAATTCTGGTTTGAGTTCTGTTATTTTCAGGAACACAGAATCTGCATCCTGATACCTTTTGACCATCATTAAAGATCTGCCGTAATCGAAGTATTCTCTTAATAAAAATTTCCCGCTGCAGTTCTGTTTGGTTTTATACTCATCAGCAGCCTGCGACCATTTCTTCATCTTAAAGTAGCTCGCGGCGATTTCTCCATGGAGAGCACAATTTTCAGGATTCAGCTCAAGAGAGTTTCTGTAATTTACTACAGCTAAGGAATCCTTGCCCGACATTCCAAGTAATTTAGCAAAATATTCGTAGTCGGTAGTTGTAATATCACTTTTATTAACCTGACTGAAATATTTTTCAAAGGCGGCTATACCGTTATTAAAATTATCCAATGAATAAAAAGAGAAAGCAAGAATATGCTGCAGCTGCGGTGTCAGAGGCTTAATGAGCTCTAACTCAAGAAGTGCGGCAACTGTTTGTTCATATTTCTTTGCCAGGTATAAGATTACTGCATATCTTTCTTTCTTAGCAGTTGTAATTTCAGTAAGCTCAAGATATTTTTTGTACATCTGTTCAGATAATTCATATTGTTTTACTGAATTGTAAAACTCACCAATATATCTATAAGTCGGAGCGTATAAAGAATCGATACTTTTTGCATCCTTCAAGAACTGCTCAGCATCAGTATAATTTTTTACCCGTACATATAAATCTGATATTCTGAGATACGGATGGATATTTTCTTTATCGTAAGCAATAGCCGTCTGATAATTATTTATTGCATTACTACCGTCATTCAAAATATAATAGATGTCACCCAGTTTGGTATAAATTTCAGAGCTCTTTTTCCAGTTCTTTTCCTTTGCTTCATTCAACTTAGATATAGGATACATGAATTTCTTTTGTGATGTTAATATATAAGCGTCTGCGATTTCCAGATAGATGTTCAAATCTTTAGAATCTGACTGATCAATTGCTTCTTCAAAGTTACTAACAGCGGCTGCTGAATCATTTTTGATCAGTGATGCTATTCCGAAGGCGACAAATCCAAGGGGATTTTCTTCATCCGCATTCTTAGCCTTTAGAAAATTATCCTGCGCCTCCTGGAGCAGAGAATCTGCCAGTAAGGATTTACCAAGATAAAAATATGCTTCTGTTGATGGTGAAGAAGCTACAAGTTGTTTTAAATTATTTTGTGCTTCCTTATATTTTTCAAGATCAAGTAATTTCTTGCTGTTTTCCAGGCTGCCCTGCGCAGACAGAACTGCCGAGAAGAGAACAGTAATTATTACAGAACGTAATAGATTCATATTTACACTCATTATGTTTACTGATTATTGGTAAGTTTCCACCAGACGTACAGGCATGGTTGCCGGTACTAGTCCCGACTTCAGAAAGATCCTCTGACCTTTTTCTCCTGCAACGAAAGCTGCAAATCCTGATCCTAAACCTGTATATGCTTCCCGGCTGATTATATAATATTCTCTTATCAGAGGATAGTATTTCATTGCAATATAGGCCTGATACGGCTGATAATATTCCCTGGGATCCACATTCGGCAGATCAGATTTAATTCCAACCACGCGAACTGTAGTCAAAAATTTATTAGTAACTGAATCATCACGGTCACTTATCCAGTTAACTCCAATTATGCCAACGGCATCAGCATTATTTGAAACATAACTTATAACCTCCGGATTAGTTTTTACCGCGAAAGAATTAGGTGACAACTGATTTTCTGTTAATTCCCTGATGTATCTTAAAGTGCTTGAGGAAGAATTATCATATACTATCTGTATTTTATTATTATTTCCGCTTTTACCTGCTTCTGACCATTTCAGAATTTTGCCGGATAATATCCCTTTAAGCTTATTAAGTGAGATCAGAGTATCTATATTTTTGTTATTAACAATTACGGCTACGGCATCATAACAGATTCTTGTTGTAGACGGAACTATCTCCAGTTTCTTAAAGTATTCAGTTTCGTCATCGTTCAATTTTCGTGCAGCAATAATCAGGCGGGAACTATCGGAGATAAGATCATTAAACAATTCCGCTTCCGGTTTATAATGCACGTTAATTTTTGTACCGGGATAAATCTTCTGAAAAGTTGATACTTCAGATTCTATTATTCTGGCTATACTTTCATCTACACTGATATTTATTTCTCCTGAAGTAGGAGTATCAATCATCCTGGAGTTTTCATTACAGCCAGCGAACAGACATACCCAGATAAGCAGTATTCTAATTTGTTTCTTCATTTTCAGAATCCTCATCTATACCGGTATAGTTCTTATACAGTCTGAATATTCTGAAAGCTGCATAAGAGATCATTACAATTCCTAAAATAGTTTTATAAGAAACAGGCAGTGTTAAATATGGAGTTTCCAATAATAAAAGCAGTATACCGCAGACGGCATATATTAACGCCATAAAACTGCCTGATATCAAATTAAACCTGTTGAACATTTCTATTGTAACCTGAATAAAAATGGTATAACCATCCTAACACGTACCGGCTTACCATTCTGTTTTCCGGGTTTCCATTTAGGGAGCAGTTTACAAACACGAACGGCTTCTTCATCGCAGCCGGCTCCAATTCCCTTAGCTATTCTTATATCTGTAACTCTTCCATCTTTTTCGATTACAAGTTGAACAAATACTTTACCTTCAACACCGGCTCTCTTTGCGATTTCCGGATAGGTTATGTTTTGCCCTATAAAAACCATCAGATCTTCCATACCAGTAGGATAGCTTGGCATTTCTTCTACGTAAGTGAAAGGTTCTTCTTTTTCCTCAACTATTTCCTCTTCTACCGTTTCCTCTACTTCAATAAGACTGTAATCCACTCCGCCTTCATGTCCTTCCTGGGTTTTTGCACCGGGATCAATATTGTGAAGTTCTTCAACAGTCGGAATATATTCTTCAGTTACTTCCTCATCTGCTTTAACCACAGGTGGGAGGAATTTAATAGTAGATTTTAGAGGAGGAGGAGCTTCCACCTGCTGGACTTCCTTCTTTTCGCCAATGGAAGGTGGTTCAGCAAGTTCTGTTATCTGAACAACTTTTTTTCTATTTAGTTTTATTTCCTCTTTTGGTTTGATAGCATTATAGATAAGAGGAGCTGATGTTCCGAGAACGAATAATATGACTGCAATCCAGAGTGACGCAGACATAAAGAATTTATATTTTTTCCTTAGCTGGAAAGCTCCGTATTCTTTGTTTTTATTGATGAATAATATTTCCAGCAAGTCAACACGATGTGCAGCTTGGTTTTCCATAATTTCCTTAGTTAGATATTCATAAGTTTTTAATTAAATCTAAATCCACCTGTGTAATATCCACCAGTGCATACCTTTTCACATTTGTTATGCTCATCTCATCGAGTATATCAACAACGTTTTTATAATTTGAATCGTTAGCAGGCTTAATTAATACTACAAGATCCTTTACTTCATTGTTTTTGCTGAGAATTACTTTTCTTATTCCTTCCTGTGAAAAGTCAGTCACTGCAGGTGCATTATCATCACCTGGAAGACCGCTGTACCAATAGACCTTATTTTCACCACCAAGGATTATGGTAAGTGCCTTTGAAGCTTTTACCGCATTTGCATTTTCATCATCCACCTGCTCACCTTTAGGTTTGACAGGCATATTTATTTCCATGGTCTGCGGCTTACTAAAGGTGGTGGTGAGCATGAAAAATGTTACCAAAAGGAATCCAAGATCAACCATTGGAGTCAGGTCAATCCTGGTGGACATCTTCTTTCTGCCTTTCCTCTTACCCTTCTTATGTCCACCCTTTTGCGAGGTATCCAGTTCAGCCATTTTAATTCCTATATTTTATTTGGATTAGATTCCAAATCGGTTATTAAATTAAATTTATTTACGTTCTTATCCTGAAGAGTATTAATTACTCTCTTTACAACCGGATATGAACATGCACCATCACCTTTTACTGCAATACGAACATTGGGGTTGGAAAGACGACCCTGCATAATCCAAACGCCCAGTTCATTATTCAAAGAATCTGTGGGAATACCCGGCTGAGAATAATTTTTTCTGTCGATATCTTCAAGGGCCAGCCATCCTTTAAGCTGATTAATAGGTATTCCAATGCTGGATGTCAAAGTAAAGGCACGGATCTCCTCAGTAGTAAACTCCAGGTTGTATTTTTGAGCCATACGTTCCAGGAGTCTCTCACGTGAGAAGTTTTTATTGTCCATACCAAAGAATACAGCACCATCCTTAGTGATTGTGATGTTCATAATATCCGTATCAGGTAATTTTATATCTGATATAGATGAGGGTGTGTCTACAATTACTGAATCATCTGCTTTGAACTGTGTTGTTAACATAAAAAATGTAAGCAGAAGGAACGCGACATCACACATAGCCGTCATATCTATCAGAGTACTTTTACGGGGAACTTTTACTTTTGGCATAATAAATTTTTTCTGTTATTGATTATAAAATTGATTATTTATTATGAGCTGCAAAATTCTGCACTATTGCTACACCGGACTCATCAATGCTATAGGTAATTTTGTCAATCTTGGTTGTAAAATAGTTATAGAGAATGATCGCTAAAGCTGATGAACCGATACCAAGAGCTGTATTGATCAATGCTTCGGAAATACCATTTGCAAGAGCTACTGCATCAGGTGCACCTGCAGTTGCAAGAGCTGAAAATGCTTTGATCATTCCTAATACTGTTCCTAATAATCCCATAAGAGTTGCTAACGGAGCAATTGTTGCAAGAACTACAAGGTTCTGTTCCAGAACAGGAAGTTCAAGCGAAGTAGCTTCTTCAAGTTCCTGTTTTATAGCCATAACTTTCTGGTCTTTATTTAAATCCGGTACTTTTTCCATTTCTTTATACTTTAATAAACCTGCACGAACAACACTGGCAACTGAACCTCTCTGTTTGTCACATTCCTGAATTGCGGTATCCAGATCACGCTGACCAAGCTTTGCATGAACTTTTGCAATGAACTGATTTACCTTGCCTTTTCCCTTTGCTCTGAAAATGGTAATATATCTTTCAATTGAGAAAGTAATAACCATCATTAAAATTGAAAGAAGAATAGGAACAATGATTCCGCCTTTATAAACTATTCCTAAATAGTTACCTGGTTTAGGATGGTTCGCTGGATTATTACCCTGGAAATTAGCGGGATTACCAAGTACAAAAATGAAAATTAAAATTGCAGATACTATTAATACGGGTATCACTATTGCTGAGAAACCCGAAAATGCAGTTTTTAATTTGTTCTCCTTCACGACGATTCTCCTGTTTTTTTGTATATTGTTGAAAGTTAAAGTCCTATTATGGGAATTACAGTTATGTATATACCTGTTATAATAGCCGTGGTTATAACTCCGCTTATGTTAGCCCCTATCGCTTCAGGAAGTATTAATGCATCAGGATTTACTTCACTAACACATTTCTGCACAACTTTTACTGTAGTAGGTACACAACTTACTCCTGCAATACCAATTGCAGGATTGAATTTACCTTTAGTTATGAAATACATTATATAGCCGCCGATAATACCGCCGATTCCTGACAGCAGTAATGAAATTATTCCAAGTACAAGCAGAATAAGAATTTTGGGATTGAGGATCAGGTGTGATTCACAAAGAACTCCTAATAGCAATCCCAGGAAAAAAGTAGATCCGTATAACAAGGGTCCGCTTATAAAATCAATTAGATGTTTCAGACCAGATTCCCTAACGGCAACTCCTACGAACAATGACATAAATAATGGGGCGGCAACCGGAAAAAGCAGACAAAGAATTACACAGCCGATTACTGCAAATGTTATTTTCTCATTTGCTGAAAAAGATTTAACCTTCTTTGTTTCCGGCATTTTAATACCCCGTAATTTTTTCGGGACGAGCAAACGTATTAGATAAGGATAACCACCATAGGTTAACCCGAGGTATAAATAGGCAACCACTGTTATGGGAACAAAAAGGTTTTTTGATAAAGCCAGTGATGTAAAAAGAACCATTGGCCCGTCAGCTCCTCCCACCATTGCGATTGAAGCAGCATCTTTCACGTTCAATCCGAAAGCCATAGCAATTGGGATAGTAAGAAAAGTTCCCAGCTCCGCACATATTGCCAGAAACATACTTAAATAAGGACGCGATAATAAAAACCCGACATCAAGAAGCACACCTATTCCCATAAACACAAAGCAAGCTATCAGACCATTACTAAAGGTGTACGTATAAATCGGCTGCAGAAAGTTTATCTGAAGAATGTTAATTAGTTGTGAGGGTTCTGATACCAATGGATCAAGAAACAAATTACCCTGTGTATGGTCAGGCATAAACAATATACCGGAGTTTATAGCGGCCATACCGATGCCCATAGGAATCATGAGTAAAGGTTCGAGAATTCCTTTCTTACCTAAATAAACAAGCAGCATTCCCAGAAGTATTAATCCAATCCTGGTATATAATAAAACCGGCTCGGAATTAAGCAGAGTTGAAATACCCTGGAACAGATCAAAAAAGTTTTCTATTTGCATTTAGTTATCTCGTAAATTGTCTGACGCCGTAGATTTTTGAACTCCAGGGAGAATATGGCTTTACCATTTTTTTAATAGTAAGAATTGTTCTTTCATCAATTGAACTCTCTTTTAGATAAAGATGAAGTGCCAGAGATATTGCAGCTGTAATCTCACCGTCCTTCTCACTGCTTCTGGCTTCATTCTGTATTGTATCGAGCTGCTCCTTGAAGTCCAGTATCCGCTCTCTTCTGTGCTTCACAGCTTTGATTATGAAAAATACTGCCTTAATTATGAATGCTACCGCAAACGAGATAACGAATGCCAGTAAAAACATTTGAAGCGTCAGCAGCAGTATATTAACCATCATCTTTCCTTCGGAGTGAAATCTATCTGAAATTTCATCTCTTTATTCTATTATTAACTGGATTTGTATTCGGAATTTGTATGTACGAATTTCTTTTTATAATTCTCTATGCTTTTGCTTATTATCTTATATGCCTCATCTTTACCAAGGAATTGTTCTACAAAAATCTTTTTATGCTCAAGCTTTTTGTAATCTTCAAAAAACCTTTTCAACTCTATCGTGGTATGAGGGGGAAGTTCATTTATGTCATTAATATGATTTACTGACATATCATTTTCCGCCACGGAAATTATCTTATCATCACGTTCATCTTCATCAATCATCGTCATTACTCCAATAACTTTTGCTTCAACTATACACATTGGAGTCAGATCTACTGAAGAAATAATAAGTATATCAAGCGGATCACTATCTTCAGACCATGTCTTAGGTATAAATCCATAATTCGCCGGATAATGAACTGATGAGAAGAGCACTCTTTTGAGTTTCAGAAGTCCACTCTTATCATCCAGTTCGTATTTGGATTTAGAACCTTTTGGAATTTCCACAATTCCGTTAACTGATTTAGGAATCTTTGAACCCGGATTAACTGTATGCCAGGAACTTGTTAACTCACTTATCATTCTTTTTTTCGACTTTGAAGACTTTGTAAATACAGAAAGTTGTGAGGAACAGGATTAATCCCCAGCCGATAATTAAGAAGAGCCAACCTGATAAAGACATTACTATCCTGATTATTCAGGTGACGTTATACTAATTCTGTGCCGATAAGAATTGAATTAAAACGGAGCTTTTTGCCGAAGGAAATTTCATTTAAGAGCATTTGATCTTTCATTTTGAAATGACTATTTGCTAAGTAGTTATAAAATAAGCATTTAGGTTTATTTCAAAATGAAATCAATTTTACAGGTTCGTTTTCTTTTATACTTAAGCAGTAGCCGGGGTTTTTAAACAGGTGGCAAGTTTTTTATTTAACTGATTTTAAACCAGTCAAATGTTCCGATAGAATCCTCACATGAGTTCCTATGACGGTAGATATTTTGAGAGGATATATAGCAGTATAATTTTTTTAATTCATCAATATTTTCTACGGTCTCTCTAATTGCACTTATAATTAAATGCAGTTCAGAATCCGTAGTAGTAGGATGCAAAGAAACTCTTACCCACCCGGGTTTTACCGAAAGGTCACCCTTATCTATTTGGGAAGTTATTTTTCTTGAAAGAGAAGGACCGATATGCAGCAGATAATGTCCATAGGTTCCTGCGCAGGAACATCCCCCTCTTACCTGGATACCATAAAGATCATTTAATATTTTCACTATAAGATTATAATGAATATTATCAACGTAGAATGAAACAACGCCTAAACGTTCTTCTATATTATCCGCAAGAATATGAAGATTGGGCAAAGACTTTAATCCGATGAAGAATTTTTTAAGAAGATCTTCTTCACGTTTTTTTATATTCTCAACTCCCATTTCATTTTTCAGCTGAACACATAATCCGGCTTTAATAGTCTGCAGAAATCCGGGAGTACCTCCATCTTCTCTTGTTTCTATATCATTAAAGAATCTGTATTTGCCCCATGGATTAGTCCAATCCACAGTACCTCCGCCGGGCTGGTCAGGAGCTTTTCTTTTATATAATTTTGAATCAAAGATAATGACGCCAGGCGTACCGGGTCCTCCCAGAAATTTATGCGGAGAGAAAAAAACAGCATCGAGTTTTTCAAGAGGATCTTCCGGATGCATGTTAATGTCTACATATGGTGCGGATGCTGCGAAATCGATAAAACAAACTCCGCCATTCTCGTGCATGATCTTTGCCATTTGATGGTAAGGAGTTTCAATTCCTGTAACATTAGAACATGCGCTAAAGGATCCGATCTTTATTTTTCTTTTGTGATGCTTTTTTAACTGATTTGCAAGATCATTTAAATCAACCAGCCCATGTTCATCAGGTTTAATAACTATTACATCCGCAAGAGTCAATAGCCACGAAGTCTGATTGGAATGATGTTCCATATGAGTAACAAAAACAACAGGTTTATCATCGCCTGCAAGATTAATGAAACCATTTACCTGTTCCGGTACAGCGAGACCAAGTATTCTCTGAAATTTATTCACAACTGTGGTCATCCCGGAACCGGCAGTAATGATAACATCATCCGGTCCTGCATTTACATGTTTCTTGAGCAGCTCGTGGGCTGTGTGGTATGCGTGAGTCATCGTCACTGCAGTAATGCTGCTTTCCGAGTGCGTGTTGCCAACAAAGGGTCCAAACTGATGAAGCATTTTTTCTTCTATAGGAAAATACAATCTGCCGCTTGCTATCCAGTCAGCATAAACAATTCTTTTTTCACCAAAAGGAGATTGGAAACATTGGTTATAACCAACAATATTGTTTCTGAAAGGTTCGAAGTATTTTTCTAAATTGTTCATATGATTCAAAATATTCAGCTACACTAAAATAGTGATTAAAAGTTTTTGAGCAAACGACAACGGAAGAATATAAACTCCTATAAACTGTAATTTCTTGAATATCTTGATTGTAATTTCTCAATTCTGTGCTCTTATTTTTTCATTTCTGAAAAAGCACATAAAGATGCATATTCCGCAATTATTCCAAAATTTCTTTTTTTATGCATAAAGCCGCTTTTTTAATAAGCCCTAGAATCTTATTAAGAAGTTATAATCTGGCATAATTTGTGGCATGGTTATCAGATTGTATGGATCGTGTTTCCATCTTCTTAATAAATCACTATTTCAATTTTTAATTTGAAGGTATACGTGGTTTCAAAAACATTTCACGGAGGTGTTCATCCTCCAGAGCAAAAAACACAAACCGAACATCTGGCCTTCGAACTTATGCCCGCTCCTCAGCAGATCATTATCCCCCTGGTACAGCATTTAGGAAAACAGGCCTCTGCTTTGGTTAAAAAAGGCAGCACCGTTATAAAAGGTCAGCTTATTGCTGAAGCTGATGGATTTATTTCAGCTCCGGTCCACAGTTCAGTTTGCGGAACCGTTGCAAGCATAGGCAAGGAAGTTAACAGCAGCGGATTTCCTAAAGATTCAATAATTATCAACACTGATGGTCAATGTGAATATCAAACACTACCCGTCCTTAATCCTGATGAACTTACTGCTGAGCAGATAAGAGAGCGGGTCAAGTTAGCAGGTATTGTTGGCCAGGGGGGAGCTGCATTTCCAACTTCAGTTAAGTTGCTGCCGCCCAAAGACAAGACAATTGACATAGTAATGCTTAACGGCTGTGAATGCGAACCTTACCTTACGCGTGATTTTCGATTTATGATGGAAAGACCGGATGCAGTGGTTTCTGGTATGCGTTTAATAATGAAAGCTCTTGATGTAAGAAAAGGATTTATTGGAATAGAAGATAATAAACCGGAAGCAATTTCGGTGATGATGAAAGCTGTTGTAAATGATGAGAGGATTGCTGTTGTTGCTCTGAAAACAAAATATCCCCAGGGTGCAGAGAAGATGCTTATTAAATCAGCAACCGGACGTGAAGTTCCCCCCGGAAGATTACCTCTTGATGTTGGTTGTGTAATTCAAAATATCGGAACAGCTGTTGCTATTCATGATGCGGTGGTAAAAGGTGAGCCTTCAGTTACCGCGGCTTTAACAGTGACTGGAAACGGAATCAGATCACCAAAAAACTTAATAGTACCTGTAGGAACACCTATCAGAGATGTAATAGAATACTGCGGCGGCATAACTGAAGATGCTGTTAAACTTATTGTCGGTGGTCCGATGATGGGAGTGGCACAGTATGATTTTTCTGCTCCCGTAATGAAAGCAACGTCCGGGATTCTTGTGCTTACAAATAAGGAAGTAAATAAGCAGGAAGAAACTGCTTGTTTGAAGTGCGGACAGTGTGTCAGCGCATGTCCACTTAACCTGATGCCCACCAGACTGGCAAGGTTATCACAGTTGGAAAGATATGAAGATGCAGAAGGTTATGGAATTACTGTTTGTATGGAATGCGGCACATGTGCATATACATGTCCTGCTAACATTCCTCTTGTTCAATGGATACGTCTGGGCAAACAAAAAGTACTTCAGTTACAAAGAGAAAGAAAAGCAGTTTAATTCCCTTTTCAAAATTAATTAAAGAAAATAATATGTCGACATTGACGGAAAATGAAACCTGGACATCAAGAAAACTGGAACTCGCTACTTCACCTCATCTGCATTCGCAATGGTCTACTAAGAAAGTGATGTGGTTTGTTGTTCTGGCTCTTGCGCCTTCGGTTATTTCTGCAGTCCTGTTCTTTGGATTTTACCAGCTGCTTGTAATTGCTGTTGCTGTTTTCTTTGCAAATGGTACTGAAGCGGCAATACAGGCATTAAGGAAGAGAAAAGTTACTATATATGATGGTAGCGCAATGCTTACCGGTTTGCTTATGGCATTAACTCTTCCGCCATCATTTTCATTATCAGGGACTGCAATAGGAGCAATTGTTGCAATTGCCATCGGAAAGCAGATATTCGGAGGTTTAGGTTATAACATATTTAATCCTGCATTGGTAGGACGCGCATTTTTACAGGCAGCATTTCCGGTAGCTATGACAACCTGGACTATTCCCAACTTTGCTCTGGACTCTGTAACGCAGGCTACTCCCTTAGCCCGCATGAAATTTGAGCATGTTTTTACCTCTGTTAGTCCAATGTTCTGGGGAAACATTGGCGGATCACTTGGTGAGACTTCCGCTCTTGCCATATTGCTCGGAGGTATTTTTCTGGTAATAGTTGGAATTGTGAACTGGCGTATACCTGTTTCGATGATTATCGGCGGCTTTGTTGTTGGCGGATTACTCTGGTTTTTAGACCCCTCAAAAAATCCCGTTCCATACTTCCATCTATTTGCAGGGGGATTCTTATTCGGTGCATTGTTTATGGCAACAGACTGGGTTACTTCCCCGATAACAAATAAGGGAATGTGGATATTCGGATTCTGCATTGCCCTGCTGGTTGTTGTGATCAGGGTTTATGGCGGACTGCCTGAAGGGGTGATGTATTCTATTCTGATAATGAACGCATTTGTCCCACTGATAAACCGTTACACCAGACCCCGTATTTTTGGAGAAGGCAAATGAAAACAGCAGTACACTTAATATTAACATTAAGCATAATCGGGATTGTTGCCGGAGGATCATTATCCATGGTCAGTGAATGGGCAGCACCTTTAATTGCAGCAAATCAGAAAGCAGCTACAGAAGAAGCAATATTTCTTGTGCATACCGGCGGTAAGAGATATGAAGAAGTGAAGAATGCCGGATGTGAAGTTTATAAAGTATATGATTCGAGTAATAAACTTCTTGGTTATTCCTTGGTGTATGAAGGCAGCGGGTTCCAGGGAAAGATAAAAATTATGGCTGCGCTTACAGAAGATCTTAATAAGATACTTTCTTATGAAATTCTGGAACAAGCTGAAACACCGGGCTTAGGTACCAAAGTAACTGAAGATCCTTTCAAATCTCAGTTTAAGAATTTAACAACAACCCCTTCCATTATTGGACTTAAGGGGGCGATTCCTACTAATCCTAACGAAATTCAGACTGTAACAGGCGCAACTATTTCTTCAAAAGCAGTAGTAGCAATAATCAACAGCGGTATCTCCCATATGCGCAGTGTCAAAGAGAAAGGAGGCATCTTATGAAAAAACAGGTAAGTCTATGGACTGAATATATAAAAGGATTGTGGGAAATAAATCCGACATATAAGCAGATCCTGGGTACATGCCCGACTTTGGCTGTTACAGCTACTGTAATGAATGGAATTGCAATGGCGCTGGCTACTACATTTGTGCTTGTGTTTTCAAGCCTGATTATTTCGTTAGTAAGAAAACTGATACCAAACCAGGTGAGAATAGCAGCATACATTGTGATAATTGCTACGTTCGTTACCATTGTAGATCTTGTTATGAAGGCAAAGTTCCCCGAATTAAGCAAATCACTCGGACCATTTATTCCTCTTATTGTAGTTAACTGTATTATCCTGGGCAGAGCGGAAGCGTTTGCTTCGAAAAATACTCCATTCCGTTCCGTGCTGGATGCTTTAGGAAATGGAACAGGTTTTCTAATTGGTCTGCTCTCAATCGGCAGTATAAGGGAATTGATTGGCTCAAGAAGTTTATTGGGCTATCAGGTTCTTCCTCAGGGTTTTGAACCGCTATTGGTAATGATTTTACCTGCAGGCGCTTTTTTAACATACGGATTGTTAATGGGTTTTTCCAATACATATGCTGACAGAAAGAAGCGGTTAGAAAATGAGGCTCTGGCTGCGCGGTATAAAAAATCAGATGAAGTTCTAATTAAAGAAGCGGGAGTATAAAATGGATCTATTACTCATCTTTGTTTCAACAACAATTGTTAACAATTTTGTACTCGCTAACTTTTTGGGCATATGTCCTTTTATAGGAGTCTCTAATAAGATCTCATCGGCAGTGTCGATGGGATTAGCAACGACCTTTGTTATGGCTTTAACAGCTATTGTAAGCTGGCTTATCTACTTCCTGGTTCTCGTTCCTTATGGTCTGGAATTTCTTGAGATACCGGCTTTCATTCTTATAATTGCTGCACTGGTTCAGTTTGTTGAAATGGTTATAAAAAAAGTAAGTCAGCCCTTATACAGGGCGCTTGGAATATTCCTGCCTTTAATTACAACAAACTGCGCAATTCTCGGTTTAGCTTTGCTGCTGGTATTAAGAGACTATTCATTCCTGGAAAGTGTGGTTTTTGGTGTTGGTGCCGGTGCCGGTTTCACCCTGGCCCTGGTAATTATGGCAGGTATCCGTGAAGAGCTGGAACTTGCAGATATACCAAAAGGATTCAGAGGCGCGCCAATTACACTCATAACTGCCGGAATATTAGCCCTGGCTTTTATGGGTTTTGCAGGAATGATCTAAAAAAAAGAATTTAATTTTAAGGAGTATATAATGATATCACGCCGTTCATTTTTGAAAGTTTCCGGATTGGCAGCTGCTGCCTTAAGTACTGGTTACGGTGCTGGTAAACTTGCAGGTAATACTAAGGACAATTTTTTTGCCGTACATGGATTTATTCCAGCCGACGAAAGAATATTGAAACAAGTAGTTGCCTCTTTCACAGAAAAAGTTCAGCCGGCATCTGATGCTGTAATATTTGCTGATACCCGGCATGCTGCAATTATTAAGGAAATTTATAATCAGCGCATTGACAGAACATCAGCTGGTAACGTTAAGATCAGATTAAGTTCTATCAGCGGAAATGTACAAAGTGATTTGCTGGTCAGTGAAAATAATGTAGCTGTACTGAATCCTGAAAGTTTAAATTTCGCTTTTACGGGTATCAGATCAGCCATTCAAAACAGAAAAGCGGAATATTTGATAAGTGCGGAATTTCAGGAAATCAGTTTATTGGGTTCTTTATTTAACACCAATCAGAAAACTGCAGTTATTCAAAATGAAAAGGGTATAGTTGATAAAATTGATTTGAATAAATCATATGATGATATATCTGTTACCGGTCCCTTTGGGAAAACAATTATAAATATGAGTAATGGTATTATTCGTATTCACTCTGCTGCCTGCAGAAATCAGATTTGCAGACATACCGGCGGAATCAGTGAAGCCGGACAAATGATAGCCTGTGCTCCAAATAAAGTAATGATAAAGATAGAAACAGTGTAAAGGTAAGCTTGAAGCTCAGAAATGTATTGTTGTATACTGGATTATTTATTGTTCTTTTTATTATTGGCTTCAAAGCGGCTGATCTTTTTAGCAGGAATACTACAGTAAAAAGAACCAGGTTTCTCCTGGGTACTATTGTGGAAATTCAGGTGAGAGATTTAGATGAGCAATCAGCTGAAAAGGTAATAGGGAAAGCCTTTGATGAGTTCAGCAGGATTGATGATCTGCTTTCAATTTACAAAACTACAAGTCCTTTATTGAAAATAAATAAAAGCATCGATTCTGTTTTAACAGTTGATCCTGAGATTTATTCTCTCATAAAAGAATGTCAGAAACTTACTGCTATTACCCATGGAGCATTTGATATAAGTATTGACACTTTGATAAGTCTCTGGGGTTTCGGAAAAGATAAAATGTCAGTCCCTGATAAAAGGATGATTCAATCTGCGTTTTTATCTTCCGGTATTCAGAATCTCAGATTATCAGAGAATAATACAGTCATAAGGCGAAATAATCTGAAGTTTAATTTCGGTGCAATTGCTGCGGGTTATGCTGTTGATAGAGTTACTGAATTACTAAAAAGAAATAATGTTCAGAACGCTTTAATAAACGGCGGCGGAGAGATCAGATCTATTGGAGAGAACTGGTCAGTAGGTATTCAGCATCCCAGGGTTCAGGGAGCAATGATTGATAAAATCCGGCTGAACGGATTCTCAGTTGCAACTTCGGGTGATTATGAACAATGTTTTGAAGAAAACGGAATAAGATATCATCATATACTTAACCCTTTCACAGGAAGACCTGCGCGAGGATGTCAAAGTGTAACTATAATCAGCAGAACCAACACTATGGCAGATGCCCTTGCGACCGGGGTGTTTGTACTTGGTCCGGAAAAAGGAATGGCTCTGGTTGAGAGTTTAAAAGATGTTGAAGCATTGATTGTTGATAAAAATGGTACTGTAAGCAGATCTAGCGGATTTCATCAATTTCTATTGAGGTAAATAATGGGAATCACATTTTGGATTGCGATAGCTACAATGGGTGGACTGGGGTTCATTCTTGCAGGTGCCCTGGCTATAGCGGATAAAAAGCTGAGTGTATTTGAAAATCCAAAAATAGGCGAAATAAATGAAGTTCTTCCAAATGCAAATTGCGGAGCTTGCGGAAACGCCGGCTGCTACGATTTCGCATCAAAAATTGTGGATGGTAAAGCCGCGGTTAACGGGTGTCCTGTTGGCGGACAGGATGTAATAGATGAAATTTCCAGAATACTGGGAATTGAAGCTGTTAAAGGAACAAAGCTGGCTGCAAGGATCCTCTGTAAGGGCGGCTTGGCAGAAGCAGCCAGAAAAAACGTAGAGTATGCGGGTCCCACCAGCTGTACTGTGGAAGCAATTTTATCAGGTGGAGATAAACTCTGTTTATATGGATGCCTTGGCGGTGGTGATTGTGTTAATGCATGCCAGTTTAATGCAATCGCTCTTAATGAAAACGGACTTCCGGAAGTTATAGATGAATTATGTACAGGGTGCGGATTATGCGTTAAAGCCTGCCCGAGAGGAATAATAGAAATTCATCCTGTTGACAGAGAACTATTTGTGTTCTGTAAAAACCAGGACGATCCAAAAACATCACGTAAAGTTTGTGCTGTTGCATGTATTGGATGCGGCATATGTGCAAGGAAATCAGATGGCGGTGTAGTAATGCAGAATAATCTCGCCATAGTTGATTACACAAAACTTGACCTTTCGAAGGTACCGATTGAAAAGTGCAGCACGAAGGCAATCGGGAAACTGCATGACATTGCTTCGGCAGAAGTAAACAATCCTGTTCACGAGCTAAAATAAATTTCAGAGGCACAGTAGTGTGCCCCTGAATTGGGATGAGAAACTTATGAGTGATTATAAAGAAGAATTGTTTGAAGAAGGTTTTATAGAATCTATTACCGATGGTATTGCTACTGTTATAATTGAATCCTCTGCAACCTGTGAAGAATGTTCCGCTAAAGTCTATTGTAAACCTAAAGATTCAGATGGCAGGAAATTATCCGTAAAAGAATATGCAGGTGCTGAAGTTGGTGATAAAGTTCGTGTTTCTATTAAAGGTAAAAATCTTTTGTTAGCTTCTATTTATTTATATGGAATTCCTTTATTTATTCTGGTTGGTACTTTATTAACCGGAATGAATACCTTTCAAAATAATCCTGAACTATATTCTTTTTTATCGGCGATTGCAATATTAACTATTTATTTTTTATTTTTATGGACTTTTTCTGAAAAGTTAAATAAGAATTCTAAAATAATTCCGGAGATAGTTGCTGTTTATAAAAGTAATCACATTTGAAAAGAAATCCATTAAAAAATTCCTTTTAATTTACTTATTTCTATCCGTATTTATGTAAGTTCAAATTTGCTTACTATTCAAATTATATTTATCTATTAATAAATATACATTCATACACACATTCCAATAGGTTTTGCCGGTACAACCTGCGTTCCTTATATCGTTTCCCCATCCGATCCTGTGATATAAAGGTTGTGCCGGTAAATTTTTATGCCAATAAGCGCTCTTTTTGCAATAATAATTATCCTAATATGCCTGGGGCTTCTAATTTTCACGAAAGTCTCTCCGGACGTTGTATTAATGGGAGGTCTTACACTGCTCATCACGTTTGGAATTTTGGATATAGGAACAGGTATATCAGGATTTGCTAATGAAGGATTTCTGACAGTAGGCATTATGTTCGTAATTGCGGCTGGCTTAAGAGATACCGGAGCACTGGATTTTGTTACACAGAAAATTTTTGGAAGATCTAAATCTATCACAGTGGCTCTGGCAAGGTTAGTAATTCCGACTATAAGCTTAAGTGCTTTTCTGAATAATACGCCTCTTGTTGCGGCATTTATCCCTGCAGTATCTGACTGGGCTAAGAAGAATAGATTTTCTGTATCCAAATTTATGATCCCTCTGAGTTATGCTTCAATACTTGGAGGAACTTTAACCCTCATCGGAACCAGCACAAATATTATTGTATATGGATTAGTAAAAAATCAGGGGCATATTGATATAGGTTTCTTTGACATCGCTTATATCGGTTTGCCTGTTGCTGCTGTTGGAGCCGTTTATCTCATCTTTTTCGGAAATAAACTGCTTCCTGAAAGAAAAGCGGCAATTGAAAATCTGATCAATGTAAAAGAATATACGGTAGAAATGATAGTGGAAAACGGAAGTCCTTTAATCAACAAAACACTTGAAGAGAGTGGATTGTTTTCACTTCCGGGACTAACTCTTCTGGAGATAGATAAAAGCAATGGAATTAAAACAAATGAAATAACTCCGGATATTACACTTTGCGAAAATGACAGGCTTGTATTTACCGGTGCTACAGAATCCGTTGTAGATCTTCAGAAAATTAAAGGATTAAAACCGGCAACTAATCAAATTTTCAAGCTCAAGTCACCCCGCCCGAACAGGGGCTTAATTGAAGCAGTATTATCCAGCCGCAATCCTCAGGTTGGGAAAAGTGTTAGACAGGGAAAATTCAGATCTGTCTATGATGCTGTAATCATTGCAATTGCCAGAGACGGAAAAAGAATTGACCAAAAACTTGGTGATATAGTATTAAGACCTGCTGATACTCTGCTTTTAGAAGCGCATTCTTCATTTTTAGCCCAGCACCGGAATTCGCGTGATTTTCTTTTATTAAGAAACATTGAAGGATCTGCTCCGGTACGGCATGAAAAGAGTTTACTGGCATGGATAATTTTACTTATGATGGTTCTTGCAGCTGCCTTAGATATTATGAGTATTTTGAATGCTTCTATGCTGGCTGCCGGAATAATGATCATGACCAGATGCGTAAGTGCCGGCACTGCAAGAAGGAGTATTGAAATCCAGGTACTCCTGGTTATCGCAGCTTCTATCGGAATAGGAAAATCGCTCGAAGTAACCGGCGGTGCACAGTTCATAGCGGCGGAATTTTTAAAGTTTCTGGGAAGTAATCCGCTGATGATTTTTGCGGGCATTTATCTCATGACAAACATTTTAACTGAAGTGGTAACTAACAATGCCGCGGCAGTACTTATGTTTCCAATAGCGCAGTCGATTTCAGCTTCCATGGGTCTTAACTTCTTACCCTTTATATTCGCAATTATGATAGCAGCCTCCGCTGGTTATGCAACACCGATAGGATATCAAACGCATCTTATGGTTTATGGACCTGGCGGGTATGTATTCAGGGATTACATAAAAATAGGTTTACCGCTGAATATCATAAATTTTCTTCTAAGTATAATAATCATTCCTATTATCTGGCCATTAAACTAAAAATGCGGAAATTTCGCTAAATACGTAGTGTTAATGAAATTACTATTTCTAAGATTTCCCCTTGAAATATTTATATATTCATATAAATTATATTAACGAATAAAACTGGAGTTAATATGTTTAGAAAAAGAAAATCAATGCACATGCTTAATGGTTTCATTATTGGCGGTATTGCCGGAAGCGCTTTATCTTTTCTGTTCGCACCCAAAACCGGACGTGAACTGCGTCATGATATAAGTACCGGCACAGTTAAATCATATGATAAAATCAAAACTTCCAGCCGGAATATTTATGACCGGGTGAGAACCGGAACCTCTACTGCCGGAAATAAACTGCAGGCCGCGGTAAATGCCGGAATAGATACTTATAAACGTGAAGGTGAAAGAGTAAAAACCAGTAAAGAGATTCTTGAAGAAACTCTTGTTGAAAATGAATTAAAATAGTTGAGAAAGGATAAGAGATGCCATCCGGCATCTCTTATTTTATTAATGACATGAGTTTAATTTCATTCTTTAGTTCTGAAAACCTGTCTTCGGCCTCATCAAAAGTATCATAAAACTGCTCTCTCCCCGAATAAGGGATTCCCAAAAAATATCTTTTGGTTTTTACGATAAATGAATCATCCGCCTTAAACATTTCCACTCTGAGCCTGCTGTTACCGAATGACATAATTAATTTAAGTCGTAGCACTTTCTTCATTTTATATATCTTACCACTTTTAATTATTATAATTTCATTTTACAAATATTACAATATCAATTTTCATGGTGGAAGATTTTATTCCTCAATTTTTTCTTAACGCGGCAAGCTCAGAAAATAATTTTTCTTCCTGAGCTGATAAATTTTTCGGAACTGTGACGTTGATCTTAACCAGAAGGTCGCCTCGTTGGCTGGAAGACTTATCATGCATACCCATGTGTTTGATCCTTAGTAAGGTACCGCTGTCTGTTCCTTTTGGAATATTAATATTTATTTTTTTTCCATCGATTGTATGGATCTGTTTCTTACCGCCGAGAATAGCCGTATAAAGGTCCACATTAAGGCTATAATAAAGTTCGTTATCTTTTCTGGTAAAATAAGGATGATCCAAAAGATGTATTCTAAGGTAGAGGTCTCCTCTTGAATCACCGGTGCCTCCGCCCTGATCTTTTAATCTGAGCTTCTGCCCATCACTAACTCCCGGCTGAATTCTCACTTTGATTGTTCGTCCGTCCAAGTTGAATATCTTTTCGGTACCTGAGAAAGCTTCTTCTAGAGTAATATTAAGAACTGCTTCATAATCTGCTCCGCGTTTTTTTCTATGCTGACGTGAAGAAGATTTGAAGCCTCCTCCCATAAAACTTTCAAACAGATCCGAAAAACTTCCTGATGAATTGAACAGATCTTCAAAAGAACCACTAAAGCTGAATCCTTCTTTATCATTCTCTGAACCGAAACCTTGCCACTGGTGATGGGGACCGGCTCCAGCTCCAGTTGTCTGATACTTATCCCAATTCTGTCCCAGCTGGTCATATTTCCGACGCTTCTCAGAATTTGAAAGTACTTCATGTGCTTCCGAAATATCCTTAAATTTATCTTCGGCAGAATTATCCCCGGGATTCTTATCGGGGTGGTATTGTTTTGCAAGCTTCCTGTATGCTTTTTTTATTTCTTCAGTTGAGGCCTTTTTATCAACACCCAAAATTTTATAGTAATCTTTGAATTCCATCAAGTCCTCATATTTACTGAATAAATGTTTCTAATATTAATATAACAAAGACTGACGAAAAAGAGTTTTTCCTCTTCTAAGTCAGTCTTCAAAATATTCAACAGTTATCAGAAGTTATTTAATCTTAATATCCAACTCTTTTGGTTTTGCTTCCTCTGCTTTCGGGATAGTAATTGTTAACTGACCATCTTTGAATTCAGCTTCTATTTTTTCCTGCTGAATTTCCTGAGGAAGTGAAAAAGTTCTGTAGAACTTACCGTATGTACGTTCAATTCTGTGCTGACGGAGATCGTTCATAAGCTCAAGTTTTCTTTCGCCGGAAATTGAAAGCTGTCCGTTTATATAAACCAGTTTAACATCTTCACGTTTCATTCCCGGTAAATCAAGTTTTAGAATGTAATTGTCATTATTCTCATAGATATCTGTTAACGGCATCCATTCAGCAGTTTCCCAGTTCCCGTTTTCGGTCTGCTTTTCTGAAACACCCAGTCTGTTTTCCAGAGTGTTGAAAAGTCTGTTGAATTCTCTTTCAACATTTAATAAATCTCTCATCGGATTAAACCTTACGATAGCCATATTATCCTCCTTTTATTTATTAAATTATTTGATAGTAATACTGCGTGGTTTTACACGTTCATGTTTTGGTAATGTGATACTTAAAATTCCGTCTTTATATTCCGCATCTATCTTAGTTACATCAACTGTATCAGCGATTCTGAATCTCCTGAAGTAATTACCAAGTTCGATCTCCTTCAGAAGGTAATTATTATTCAGAAGTTGTGAATATGGTCTGCGGCCCATAATTATGATCGAATCATTTTCAACTTTAATTCTGATATTTTCTTTACCTACACCCGGCATTTGCACTGCCAGTATAAAATCATCTTTTGTTTCATAGAGATTAACAAAAGGTGCTATCCATAATTCGTTTTTTAATGCCTCATCCCAATTTAATTCTTTAGCAGAAGATTGAGTTACGAGATTGGTATTGGTCATTTATCATCCTCCATCGTTAACTGTTTATATAAATATTTTCAACCTCCGTGCCATTTAAAAAACAGACGGAAAATAAGAAGTGATTGTTACCAGATGTTTATGAAACGTGACAAAATGTCATAGATTTATGACACTAACTGAAAGTTTGTCACAAAAGTATGTCATTTTTGTAGCATGAAAATTAACTTACCTCCGGATAATAAAATTCCGGAGGCAGATTATTTTTATTTCTTCCGAAGTGCTTTTACCAGGTCACTCTTTGACATTTTACTTCTGCCCTCTATATTTTTTTCCTGAGCGATGTTATAGAGTTCCTGTTTAGTTCTTTCTTCAAGGGATTTATTCGGATTACCGGTTCCCTGGGTGGTTTTATTCCGGGTTTTTCCTTCCTCGCGTCTCTGCTTATTAACTGTTCTTGCGGCTATTTCCTTTGCCTTTTTTGTTCCCGTTCCCCTTTTCTGAGAACTTTCTTTTATATGTTCGTATTGTCTTTCTTCTTTATTTGACCAGCTTCTTGGCATAGTATCTCCTGTCTTTTCTTTTAATATGAAAAATGAATTCAATCAATGCAAGAAAAGGTTTTTAGATGAGAATATTTTTGACAGGCAGGGTGAAATAGATAGTAGTGCCAGATTCAAGCACGCTTGAGGCCCATATTGAACCATTATTCATTTCAACAAATTCCTTACATAAATATAATCCTAATCCGGTACCTGCTTCTTTTACTGTGCCTTTACGGGATTTTATATTTGATTCAATAAACAGATTTCTAAGATGTTCCTCATCCATGCCGATGCCGTTATCTTCAATTCTGAATTGAAGCAAATCTTCATCTTTCTTTGAAACAATTTTTACTCTGCCACAGGGGGATGTAAACTTAATCGCGTTTGATATTAAATTACGCAGCACAGAATGCATCATGTTTATATCTGCATAAACCTGTGTATCAGTTTCTAATTCACATTCAAAAAATATATGTTTCTTCTCTGCATTTGCCTTATACAAAGCAAGAACTTCTTCCACAACCTCACTCAGCTGAAAAATGGTCGGGTTCTTTTCAATTTTTCCTGTATTGAGCCTGGCCCACCATAAAAGGTTTTCCAGCAGATTAAATACCTTTCGGGCTGAATTAAATATCTCTTCTGAGAAAGTTCCTATTTCTTCATCGCTTAAATTTTTTATATCGCGTGCAAGAAACTCTGAATAGCCGAGAAGAGATGTGAAGGGACTCTTCAGATCGTGTGCAATTATTGTGAAGAACCGGTCCTTGTCTGCATTAAGTTTTTTAAGTTCATCGTTCAATCTCTGTAGCTCTTCTTTCTGCTTTGTTACTTCCATGTTATGCAGATTAAGTATACTATTCACCTTCTGTTTTGATCTGTACGCTATTAATGAGGAAACAGCTATAACCGATATAAGCAGTGAAATTATCAATAGATAGTTACGAAGATTTTTCTGTATTGTGTTTTCTCGCTGCAGCAGCAGGATTTCCTGTTCCTGGCGCTCACTCTGAAACTGTTCCTGCATCTCTGCTATAGCTTTATTCTTTTGTTCATTTAATAATGAGTCATTATATGCCACAGATAATTTGTAATAAACAAGCGCGTTTTTATGATCACCAAGATCAGTATAAGTATCAGCAATTTTGTTAAGCGATGAAACCATTCCCCTCTTTTCGCCTGTTTCCTTTTTCATATTATATGATTTGAGCAGGAACTCCAATCCCTTTTCCGGTTCGCCCATCTTAATATATGTATTGCCGATACCAAAATATGATGATCCGATACCCTGTTTATCATTAAGTTCTTTCTTAAGTGACAGAGATTTATTGTAATAATAAAGAGCAGTGGAATATTTTTTCATGTTCTTATAGATGATTCCGAGATTCTCGTATGAACCTGACTCTCCAACTCTGTCATTCATTTCCTGTCTTATTTTCAGGGTTTCATTAGTATGATAAAGAGCTTTTTCATTCTGTTTTGTTTTAATGTATATTATACCAAGATTCTCATGAGAGAAAGCGTGGACGAGTTGTTGAGGAAGGTTTTCAGTAATCTTCAGAGCCTTTAAAGAAATCTCCTCGGCTTTCTTTACATCTTTTAATATATAATTGATTATTCCAAGAAGATTATATGCTTCACCCAGTGCTTTGTGATTTGGGCCTTTTTCAAGTAAATATATTGCCTGATATAAGTATTCCAGACTACGGTCGTAAGCACCGAGTACCATATGAACCAATGCAATACCATTGAGTGATTCGCCCATTCCTCCTGTATCATCGAGTTCTTTGCGGATAGTATAAGATAGCTCATAGGAGTGCAGTGATTTCTTAAACTCACCTGTATTCTGATGGGTAGATCCTAATGCATAAAGTATGTCACTCTCGCCCTTTTTGTATTTATTTTCTTTTGCGATCTGAAGTGCGCTTTCACCATAACTGAGTGCCTTAAAAGGCATTACCTTGTTATAATAATTAATGATCTCAACATAGGCTTGCGTTTTTGTTATCAGAGCGGGGCTATTAACTTTCTTTAGAAGAGAATCAGGAATGTTGTAAGACTGGGAGTGGCAAACACCCTGGAGCGAAAAAAAGAAGAGTAAAAGGATAATTTTTTTAATTATTAACATTCCCAAAAAATATCTTAGTATCTACCAAGTTGTTTAAATATTATCGAAACTTTATTTGAATAGTAAAATTTAAATATATAATATGCAGATATTTAAATTTTCTTAATGTTATTGTATATTGGGCTATAGAAATGATGAAGATTTAAGTAGTTTTAAGTTAAAGTATTACCGGGTCTTAAACAAAAAAAGTATTCTGCCGATAATCCACATGTACATAAAATAGGTGTTTTCCAAAATGAATAAAGTAAAGATGAACAATCCAATTCCCGAACTTATCAGCGATGAAGTATTTGATCTTCTCAGCAAGGAAGGATTGCTCAATGAAACAGGGATCAGGAACTACCTGATCCAAACAAAATTTCGTGAGTTAAAAGAACTGAATATCGGTTCCAGTGAAGCCATCGGCATAATCAAAAATGAATATCCTAACCTGGAACAGGATACCATCAACAAAATAGTGTATAAGAAAAACATTACTTCAAAAAACTAATTAATTAAGGATTAATCCTCTGGTCTGTTTCTCAACGAGGGAAGCATAATAACCTTCAGTACTCATCAATTCCGGGTGCTTACCAGATTCAATTATTTTACCATTTTTAAGTACTAATATTCTATCTGCATTAACAACTGTTGCCAGGCGGTGTGCTATTATAAATGTTGTCTTATTCTTAGTTAATTTATCAATTGCCTCCTGGATCTGACTTTCAACTTCAGAATCAAGAGCAGAAGTAGCTTCATCCAGAATAATTAATGGTGCATTCTTCAGGATTGCCCGGGCTATGGCTATTCTCTGGCGTTCACCGCCGGATAACCGGCTGCCTTTTTCACCGACGACAGTGTTGTAACCATCTTCCAGTTTCGTTATAAACTCATGAGCGTTTGCTGCACGTGCGGCATTTTCTATTTCCTCAATTGTAGCGTTTGGTTTACCATATGCGATATTATCCTTTACTGATTCATTAAATAAAAGTGAATCTTGAAGAACAACCCCTATATTTCTGCGAATCCAATCCTGCTTCAGTCTGCATATATCTGTTCCGCTCAGTTTTATTATTCCCTTATCGGGATTATAAAATCTCATGATCAATGCCATTAGAGTAGTTTTTCCGGATCCGCTCGGACCAACAATAGCAATCTTTTCACCAGCGTTCACGTGCATATTTATACCTGAGAGAATCTCATTACCGGAAGAATTGAATGTAAAGTGAACATCTTCAAAGCTTACTTCACCTGTGAAGGTTTTAAGTTCTATCGCATCAGGCGCATCCCCCAGAAAATCGCTGGAATCTAAAATAGAGAATATCTGATCGAGAGAAACAGAGGCAAGCCGTAATGTTTTATAAATATTTGTTAATCCCTGAACGGGTCCGAACAATCCGCTTAAGTAACCAAGAAAAGCTATCAGGGTACCAACTGTACTCATTCCATTTATGATCAGGTAACCTCCGAATCCTATAGCGGAAATTCTTCCGATTGTAATTACAAGACTTTGTGTAACTCCAACACCGGTATCATAACCGATGCCTTTCACAACAATATTATTTGCATTCTTTACATTATTAAGAAATCTCTGTTTTTCGGCATCCTCCATAGCAAAACTTCTAACGGTAACTATTCCGGAAAGTACCTCATTAAACCTGGAATAGATGCTAACCCATTTTTCTAAAAGGTTCTTTTCACGCTGTGTCTGCCTTGGAGCTGCGTAGGCTGCCAGAATTCCCGGGAATGGAATAAACAGAAGGACCAATAAGCTCAGCCGCCAGTCAAGATTAAACATTATAACAATTGAAATGGCAAGATAAATCACTGAAGGAATAACATTGAAAGATATTTCACTTATCGCTGTCATAAATCCGGAAATCCCGCGGTCGAGTCTGGTCATTAGAGCACCTACTCCCTCTTTTCTATGAACATCGTGAGGAAGTCTGTGCAGTTTAGCTATTGTTGCATCAAGTAATCCATACTGAATATTTAATCTTGTCTTCCAGCTAAGCCAGTTTGAAACACCTGAAATCAAATCCTTGAAAAGGCTCAGTCCCAGAAGAAGCAGTATTCCTTTTACTACATCTGATGCAAGCTGGAGGTTGCTGAGACTATCAAAAATATACTTCATTATGAGCGGCTCAAAAGAATTTGCCGCAGCGATAATTAACGTCAGCATTAATATTACTGTAATATACCAGCGGTAAGGTCTGGTAAATGATAACGCTCTGATCAACTTCACATATTGGACTTTGAATTTTGCAAACCTGCCGGAACTCTTCTGCGCCGAAATGAATAACATCTGAACTGCCCTTATCTATACGTTGAGATCATCGAAAGAAAACAAAATAAATAAAATTAATTTTAAACTATTTATATTTGAATAGTGCATTGCAAAATGTGCTAAAATAGTTTACAATATATGCTTCAACCGAACGAGAAATGATGTTTCCGAAATTATTTTTTTTATTTATTGTAGTGCCTATTATTGAGCTGTATCTTCTGATAAAACTAGGTGAAGAGATCGGAGCATTCAGCACTATAATGATTATCATTCTTACTGCAGCAGCCGGGGCATGGCTGGCGAAAACTCAGGGTTTTACCGCTATAAAAGCTATCAGGAATAGCGTTAATCAGGGCAGAATACCGGCTAATGAGATTATACATGGTTTCCTGATATTGCTGGGTGGTTTTGCACTGCTCTCGCCAGGTGTTTTAACTGACATAATTGGAATAACTCTGCTTATCCCATTCACCAGGAAATTATATATGATATGGATCGGCAAAATTATAAAGAATAAAATCAGAACCGGTAAATGGAACCTCAGATTATTTAAGTAAATTTCATATAAAGGATTATGAAAGAAAAAGAAAATATAAGAGCTTACCTTGCCTGGATATCCGTCTGTATTGTCTGGGGCACAACATATCTCGCAATACGAATCGGAGTTCAGGATCTTCCTCCGATGCTGTTTGCGGGATTAAGATGGCTTGCTGCAGGTTCACTGCTTTTTGCAGTACTCAGAATTAAGAAATATAAATTACCATCTAAAAGTGACTTCCTGCATGCATCCATTGTGGGTATAATGCTTTTAGGCTTTGGGAACGGACTTGTTGTTGTTGCTGAGCAATGGATACCAAGCGGTTTAGCCGCACTTTTAATTACTACCACCCCGTTCTGGTTTGTTGGAATAGAATCTTTTCTTCCGGACGGGACAAAGATAAATTCCAGGATAGCCCTTGGACTGATTGCGGGACTCGCGGGTGTGGTCTTGATATTCGGAGGAGATATAAATCAGTTATTCAAATCAGATTATCTGACCGGAGTAATCGCCTTACTTATTGCCGTGATGATCTGGGCGATGGGTTCATTATATTCCAAATACCGCAAAATCGGGATACATCCGCTAATGAGCGCTGCAGTGCAGATGCTTACGGCGGGAGTTTTAATGAGTCTGTTAGGCGTATTCCTTGGTGAATTATCTGGATTATCTGTCAGCACTAATGGCTTCCTTGCATATCTCTATCTTGTCTTTGTTGGTTCACTGCTCGGATATGTTTCTTATATTTATGCAATTTCTCATTTGCCGGTCTCTCTAGTTTCTACTTATGCGTACATAAATCCTATCATTGCTATTTTTCTTGGCTGGCTGATATTGAATGAACCTTTAAACATCTATATCTTTGTTGCGTCGGTTATTATACTAATAGGTGTATACCTTGTAAAGACCGGCACAGAACTTCAGCAGAAAAAAAAACTTACACCAAAAGAAGCAGTGAAATTATAATATGAAGAATTATTCAGACCCCCGAATGCATACTGCAGAGCATATTCTAAACCAGACTATGGTAAGATTGTTTGACCGCGGCAGGTCATTCAGTGCACACGTTGAGAAGAAAAAATCAAAATGTGATTATCATTTCGATAGAGATCTTACCCCTGAAGAAATTTCCACAATAGAAAAGATGGTGAATGATACCATAAGCCAAAATCTGTCTGTTACGGAATCATTTATACCGAGAGCGGATGCGGAAGAGAAATTTAACCTGGGAAGACTTCCGGAACACGCCGGAGATGCAATCCGAATTATCTCTGTAGGCGATTACGACCAATGCCCATGCAGCGGCGCCCATGTTCAATCCACCTCTGAAATACCGGGATTTAAGATCATTTCTACGGGATTTGAGAATGGAGTTCTCAGGATCCGTTTCAAACTTAACGAATAACCTTTTAAGATCACTTTCCCCATTTTGGGTTCAAAATAAAACTCGCGCTTATTATGAAATATTTATTCGGACTTCTGATCCTTGCATTTCTGCAGAATCACGCATCTGCCCAGCAAAAAACTGATGTTCTTTTCCAGACAGCCACAATTAATTCACTCCTAAATGGGGTTTATGACGGCGATTTAAGTATTGGGGATTTGAAAAAAAATGGGGATTTCGGTATCGGGACGTTCAACAGGCTGGATGGAGAAATGATAGCTGTAGACGGGAATGTTTATAAAGTAAGAGTGGATGGTAAGGCATATGCTGTGTCCGATTCAGAAAAGACCCCGTTTGCCTGTGTAACATTCTTTCAAGGAGATACGGTAATAAATGTAACAGAGGAATTAACTCTGAAGGAATTACAGAATAAAATTGATGCCCTGCTGCCTACCCCGAATATTTTCTATGCTATAAGAATTGAAGGGACGATCAGTTATGTAAAAACGAGAAGTGTGCCTGATCAGAAAAGGCCTTATATACCATTGGTTGAAATTGTAAAGACCCAGCCCACTTTCGAGCATAAAAATACTGCCGGAGTGGTTGTGGGATTCCGTGCGCCTGAGTTTGTTTCGGGTGTCAATGTGCCTGGCTATCATTTTCATTTTCTTAATAAAGAAAAAAACGCGGGCGGACATGTTCTGGATTTAAGCATAAGTAATGCAAAGGTTTCAATTGACCATACCGACGGGTTTTATCTTTCGCTTCCTTCCACTAAAGATTTTTATGATAGTTCACTGGGTCAGGATAAAAAGCATGAGTTAGAGAAAGTTGAAAAATAATACAGTGGAACCAGGTAACAGAAAGTTATTTTTCAATCCTGATCTTCAGATCATATTCGGGATAACACTAATCGCGGTGCTTGGTGTTGCGAATCTTACTCCAGCATTCCCTAAAATGCAGAAGGCGCTAAACATTTCCACAGAACAGGTGGGATTACTAATTACCATTTTTACACTGCCCGGAGTTTTCTTAACTCCCATGCTTGGAGTACTTGCCGACAGGTGGGGACGAAAAAGGGTGATCATTCCTTCGTTATTTGTTTTTGGTATAATGGGCACACTCTGCGCGTTTACAACTGATTTTAATATGCTGCTGATGCTGAGATTTATACAGGGCATAGGTGCCGCGGCACTGGGATCAATGAACGTAACATTGATCGGCGATATATTCACGGGAAACGAAAGAACATCGGCAATGGGTTATAACGCAAGTGTGCTTAGTATTGGCACGGCCAGTTATCCCGCGATCGGAGGTGCTGTTGCTGTGTTCGGGTGGAATTATCCTTTTGTGATGTCGATAGCTGCAATACCGGTGGGATTGTTTGTGATATTCAAATTAAATAATCCGGAAACAAAAAATAATCAGCGGATAAAAGATTATTTATCTTCAGCATTTCAGAGCATCAATAACCGGAAAGTAATTGGGTTATATATAGGAAGTATTGCTACTTTCATTATTCTCTACGGAGCATTTCTTTCATACTTCCCTTTTCTTATCGCAAGTAAGTTTCATTCCTCCACTGTTGTGATCGGTGTATTAATGTCTGCGATGTCAGTATCAACAGCATTGATATCCTCGCAGCTTGGAAAGCTGGTAAACAAAATTCCGGAAACAAAACTTCTTCGTTATTCTTACCTGGTGTATGGTACTGCACTTATTCTGATTCCTTTTATGCCGGATCTGCTAACGCTGATATTTCCCGTTATCTTATTTGGAATTGGTCATGGTGTGAATTTTCCGAGCATACAGACTTTGCTTGCGGGACTTGCTCCCGGTAAATACCGCGCCGCATTTATGTCGCTGAACGGAACAGTACTCAGGTTAGGACAAACTTTAGGTCCTGTACTGATGGCATTAGTATTGAGTGTCTCAGAATTGAATTATGTTTTCTTTTCTGCCGCGCTGCTTGCTTTTCTTATGTCTCTTTTAGCATATATTTTAGTTAAATGATAAATGGAGATTAAAAATGAAAGTGCTATTAATATTTCTGATTCTTACGGTAAACTTATTTGCGCAGGTTTATAGTTCACCATTGGCTCATACATATTCTATTGTGGCAAGAGATGAAGCAACCGGAGAAATGGGTGCGGCGGTTCAATCGCACTGGTTTTCGGTAGGTTCACTGGTTATATGGGGTGAAGCAGGGGTTGGAGTAATTGCTACACAGTCGTTTGTAAATCCTGCTTTCGGTCCCGATGGATTAAAATTATTAAAGGAAGGATTATCAGCACAGGAGGCCTTAGATAAACTAATCGCTTCTGATGAGGCGCGTGATGTAAGACAGCTTGCAATCGTGGACGCGATGGGCGGGTCTGCAGCATATACCGGAAAGAATTGTATTCCTGCTGCAGGACAAATCACAGGTGAAAATTATTCAGTGCAGGCAAACCTGATGCTGAATGATAAAGTCTGGCCGGCAATGTCTAAGGCATTTACTGAAACCAAAGGAAGACTGGCGGACAGACTAATCGCAGCACTGGAAGCGGCTCAGAATGAAGGCGGGGATATCCGCGGCAAACAGTCGGCGGCGATACTGATTGTAAAGGCAAAAGGATCAGGCAAAGTATGGGAGGACAGGATTATGGACCTCCGTGTGGAGGATCATCCTGAACCGGTTAAGGAACTTAAGAGACTTGTACAGCTGCATAAGGCATATGAATATATGAATAATGGTGATCTTGCAGTTGAAAAAGGTGATATGAAAAAAGCGATGGAAGAGTATTCAAGTGCTGAAAATTTATTTCCTGAAAATGAAGAAATGATATTCTGGCATGCGGTTGCCTTAGCAAATAATAAGATGATTGATGAATCTCTTCCGCTGTTCAGGAAAGTTTTTGAGATGAATGAAAACTGGAAGACTCTTACTCCCAGGCTTAGAAAAGTTGGACAGTTAAATATTTCTGATGATCAATTTCAAAAAATTATGGAGCAATAAATGCGCGTTATTGTAATTGCATTCCTGATAGTATTCAGTTCTATTGTTTCCGCTCAGAACAATGACAGTGATATTAGAAGTGGCGGTAACATTACATTGGGTTATAAAACTCTTGGTGTAACGGTTGATCCTGAGCATGGCGGAAGAATTGTTTCTCTCAGATATGAGGGAAAGGAATTCCTGACGGGGAAAGATGTTCATCCTTCTAATTACGGATCAACATTATGGCCTGCTCCTCAATCATTATGGAACTGGCCGCCGCCGGTCATTCTTGATTATGAAGAGTATAAGGAAGATCAAACTGAAAATGAGATTACATTAGTCAGCAAGAAAGATAAGAAGCTCGGATTCAGGTTCATTAAAAATCTTAGTATAGATACTGCAGATACTTCTCTAGTGATAAAGTACACGATGGAAAATATATCTAATAAAGAAGTTGCCGCTGCTCCATGGGAGATAACAAGAATGCCGAAGGGCGGTGTAGTTTGTTTTCCTAAAGGATCTTCTAATCCGAGGGCTAAAACTTTTGATCCTATTCCCTACTCTGAATTTAACGGAATACTCTGGTATAAAAATGATAAAGATGAAGAATTAAAGAATCATCTTTTAAGTGTTTCAGATGGTTCTGAAGGCTGGCTGGCTTATATACTTGATGGCTATCTTTATCTAAAGATATTTGAAGATGTTCCAGCAGGTGAACAGTTTGAAGGTGAGGGAGAAATCCCGGTATATGTTAGTCCCTCTCACAATTATGTAGAAATAGAAGCACAGGGCAAGAAGAATAATTTAAAAGCGGGTGCTTCACTTGAGTGGAAAATGAAATGGATTATTCGCAAATTGCCTGAGCGAATTACAGAAGTATACCAGAACGATCAGGTTATCAAATTTATTCACAGTATAACATCCCATATAAAAATATGACAAGAGAAGAATTATTTAAAATTGCTAATAAATGGATTGAAGAACTTTGGCTGAATAAAAATATTGAAGCCATAGATTCACTTCACAGTAATGATTTTATTGACCACAGTCCCGCAGGCCGAAAAGATGATAACGAAGGATATATGACGGGACTTATGAATTTTTATAATTCATTCCCCGATTTCTTTACTACAGTTGAAGATATTATTATTGACCCTGAGAAAGGAAAAGCAGCCATAAGGTGGACAGCAAAGGGCACTTTCCAGTCATCATATATGGGTTTTAAACCTTCGGGACGCGAAGTAGATTTCAGAGGCATTGAAATTCTTACGATCAAAGATGGAAAGGTAACCGACAGGTGGGGAGAATGGGATGGTGTTGATCTAATGGAGCAGCTGCTTCAATCGTCGATGGCAAATGTAATAAAAAAACCAAAGAAGTGAGTGTGGTATGCAATCAATTATGGATTTACTTAATTCCGGAAAGATTTTGCTTTCAGATGGAGCTATGGGTACAGAACTGCAGAAAACATTACCGCAGGGATATTGTCCTGAAGAATTAAATGTTTCCAGGCCAGATATTATTAAAGAAATTCATAAGTGCTATTATGCTGCGGGATCAGATATAGTTGAAACAAATTCATTTGGGGCAAACAAAGCAAGACTGAAGATGCATGGGCACGGCAAGCGTGTGAGGGAATTTGCAATGGCAGCTGCCGGGAACGCGAGAGATGTTTGTCCTGAGGGTAAATTTGTAGCAGGCTCTATTGGTCCTTTAGGTGAATTGCTTGAGCCATTCGGAGAGTTGTCAATTGATGATGCATATTTAATGTTTGCTGAGACAGCGGAAGCACTTCAGGAAGGCGGCGTAGACATTTTATTTATTGAAACAATGATGGCAATTGAAGAAGCTGAGACAGCTGTCAGAGCCGCAAAAGATAAGACTACATTACCGGTAGCTGCAACAATGACATTTGAATCGGGCAACGCCGGGTTAAGAACTATGTGGGGGGTTGATGTTCCAACTGCTGTGAGCCGTCTTACTGATGCAGGGGCGGATTTAATAGGCGCCAATTGCGGCAGAGGCTTTGAGGATATGATTTGTATTATGAAAGAGATGAGGGCACTAACTACGAAGCCTTTGCTTGCGCAGGCGAACGCGGGTATGCCGGAATTGATAAACGGTAAAAATATATATAGGGAAACTCCGGAGATTATTGCGCCTAAAGTTGAACTGCTGCTTAAATCAGGGGTTAATATTATGGGGGGCTGCTGTGGTACGGGTCCTGATCATATCAGGGAAATGCGGAAATTAGTTGGTGAATGAGGAATAAAGAGCAGATACTGATTTCAGAAAAAAACAGACACTGATTTCACAGATTACGCAGAAAAAAAGCAATGCCTTCGGCATTTCACAAAAAAGAAAATACAGACACCAATGGCGGAGCCATGCCTTCGGCATTTCACAGATTACGCAAATTAAAAAGCCACAGGATAAATCCTGTGCTACGGCTGATTGTTTTAAGGTTTTTTTTTATTACCTTTTTATTATAACTGTAATTTGAGGGTAATATGAAAAAGCTGCTTTTGATTAGTTTCCTTCTATTCTTCTTCTCTCAATTAATTTCACAAGTAAAAGTCAAAGATGCTTTTCCAAATCTGACTTTCCTTCAGCCGCTGGATTTTCAGGTTCCTGATGATGGTACAAACAGAGTATTTATTGTAACTCAGGAAGGAATTATTTATGTATTCCCGAATGATTCATCTGTTACGGAAAAAAAGATTTTTCTTGATATAAAAAACAAGGTAAGAGCCGGCGGTGAACTGGGTTTGCTGGGATTAACTTTTCATCCCGACTACAGGACAAACGGATACTTCTATGTGAATTATACAGCCGATTCTCCTTTACGGTCTGTTATTGCAAGATATAAAGTCAGCTCGGACAGAGATAAGGCAGATGCTGCCAGCGAATATATTCTGATGGAAGTTAATCAACCCTTTTCTAACCATAACGGGGGACAAATTATATTCGGTCCAGATGGTTATCTGTATACCGGATTAGGCGACGGCGGTTCGGGAGGTGATCCTCAAAACAATGGCCAAAGCAGAAAGACTTTGCTAGGTAAAATTTTAAGGATTGATGTAAATAAAACTGAAGGCTCGAACAGATATGCCATTCCTGCTGATAATCCTTATTATCAGAATACTGAAGGTTTCAGACCGGAGATTTGGGCATACGGTTTAAGAAATCCATGGCGTTTTAGTTTTGATGCTGAAACAGGTGTAATGTGGACAGGTGACGTTGGTCAGAATCTTTGGGAAGAGGTTCACATTATAGAAAAAGGAAAGAATTACGGCTGGAGAATAATGGAAGGATTTCATTGTTATGAACCTGAAACGGGCTGCGACAAGACGGGATTAGAGTTACCATTAGTGGAATACGGTCACGATGAAACAGGAGGTTATTCAATTACCGGAGGATTTGTATACAGGGGCAATAGAATTCCCGAGCTAAGAGGAAAATATATTTACGCTGATTTTGTGAGCGGCCGTATCTGGGCCTTAAGCTTTAGCGGTAAGCAGGCAACCGGGAATGATTTAGTTTTGGAATCAGGTAAAAGTATTTCATCTTTCGGTGTTGATCTGAATAATGAATTATACATTTGCACTTTCAATGGAAGGATCTATAAATTCGTTTATGACAAACCTTCGAATGTTCCCGGTAATAATCCACCCGAAGGATACGGACTTCTCTATAACTTACCGAATCCTTTTAATCCCAGCACAACAATTGTTGCGGATATAAAGGAAGATTCAATGGTGGAGCTGAATATTTATACAATGGACGGGAGTCTGGTGAAGAAAATATTTTCTGAGTTCCTGAAGGCAGGCACGTATGAATATTACTGGGATGCGTTTACATATCCAAGCGGAATATATATAGCAAGGTTAAATGTAAAGAATCCAAAAGATAATTCGCTGAGCTATCAGGCTTCGCAAAAACTTGTGTTGCTGAAGTGACGTAGAGAGACACCGCAGTGCCGAGCACTTCAGCGCAATGCTGTTAGTTAAATTGGTAATAACTTAAAACGGAGTCGAAACTCATCAAGCCGACAGCTCTACAACAAATGTATTACATACAATTCTTTGCATTGACAGTGCAATTTTACCTTAATCCTTTCTCGTTCAGAAAACCGGCATATTTCTTATCAGTCCCCATCACATGTTTTATGAGCCAGTCCTTCAGAAACTGCATGATATCAATAGATAATAATCCTGATGTAAGAGCATAATTAGTTTTGAATGTGTTTACTTTATCAATGAAAGATTTATGCTCTTTCTGATGCTGAATGAATTCAGGATACTGGTGCTTAGTCAGATAACTCTCTTCAAGAGTGAAATGTGCCTGAGTATAATTAACCAGCTTATCAATTAAACCGGAAAGAATTTCCTTAGATTTTCCCAGCTTCATTGCATCGTGCAGATCATTTATATACTCAAACAATTTCATATGCTGCTCATCAATTTTCAGTATTCCGACTGAATACTCTTTTTCCCATTTCATATATGGCATAAAACTATCCTTAATTTGCTTACAACTGCTCTCTCAGGAACATGCCCAACCGCTTATCTTTCAATATGAAGTGATTACTGAGCCAATCCCTCAGAAAGATAAAAAGTTCTTCTTTATTATCGGCACCGAAACGTTTTACTTTACCTAAAAACCTGTCGTGTTCCATCTTATGCGAATAATAATTCTCATATTTACTTTCACGCATTAACTTTTCTTCTGTAATGAAATGCTCTGCTGCCATTTCACTCAGCTTTCCGATGAATGTATTAAAAGCTTCAGCGTCTGGTTCAGTGCCGGAATAATAATTATTAATTTCGCTGGTAATCTGATCATGCTGAGCATCAATAATATGGATGTTTGTTTTTTCCAGTTCGTCTATATGTTTCATATTTGACCTATATCCTCAAACCATAATCCGGGATTTTCTTTAATGAACTCATTCATGAGATCCTTGCATTCCTTCAGATCAAGATCTGAAATTTCTACTCCCATTGTTTTAAGAAAATCCACACTTCCCTTAAAAGTTTCAGATTCACCAGCTACCACTTTCTTAATTCCGAACTGCACTATTGCGCCTCCGCACAGGTAGCACGGCATAAGAGTGGAATAAAGCACAGTATCCTTGTACGATCCAATTCTTCCTGCATTCCGCAGGCAGTCTATTTCAGCATGGATAACAGGATCATTATCCTGTACCCTTTTATTATGACCTCTGCCGATGATTTTTCCGTTTTTGACAAGTACTGAGCCGATGGGGATACCGCCTTCAGTTTTTCCTTTGCGCGCCTCTTCGATGGCGGCATGCATAAATTCATCCATGGGACCCTCCGATAACAGGAATTGATTTAAAAAGATCAATAGGAAATTATTTACGGAATATTACTTTGTCAAGAAGTATTATTTTTTAAGGAAATAAAAAATTAGTGTAAGAATAATACTCAGCAAAATTGAAGTTGCGATCGGTATGTAAACAGTGAAGTTTTTTTTCTTAATGTAGATATCTCCGGGAAGTTTGCCGAGAAATGGAATTTTGTCGGCAAAAAGAAAAAGTACGCCAATAACCAGGAGAATTACTCCCATGATTATAAGAATTTTTCCGAATGGTGATAATGATTCCATAAGTTAAAAATAATAAATTCCGGGGAAGAAAGAATTCAAAAAGATTTGCATAGGGATGTTTCAATTGTGAGAATGTAATTCATTTTTGGTAGAGACGGCCGCTTGCGGCGTCTGGGTTGCAGAAAAGAGAAATTGGAAATAACTTAAAACGGAGCCGGAATGTTAAATTCCGACTCCGGATATACATTTTTGTTCATTTACATTATGTGCAGCCCAGCCAGGGCAAGCCCTGGCTGCTACGAAAGTGTGTTCAATTATCGAGATGTATTACATTGGAATTACACTATTCTTTCGAGGGGAACCTGGAACAAACGGATGAGATCATCTTTGAGCTTGATCTCCTTATTAAGTTCCTGGATTTCAACAACAAGTTTTTCAAGCTGACCTTCATCTTCAAAATCAATCATCCTTACGCAATTGAGTCCCGGAAATGTGCGGGTTCCTAAATGAGGCGATGCATTATGCCCCTTCCATTTCACATTCTCCCATTCAGTATAGGAATCAACTCCCGCATTATCGAGTGCTTTTGTGATCCTGTCTTCCATAACTTCACGATAGATAAGAAAAACTATTTTCATAAAACCTCCGGGCTGTTATTTATTTGAAACAGGTTCAACAACAATTATCTCCTGCACTTTTTTACGTAGAAAGATTTTCTTTACCGCAGCCAAGGCCCTGCTGAAAGAAATATCATCAAGTATAGTATAAGCCACGGGAACAACAAGAAGCGTAAGAACAGTGGATGTAATCAAACCACCTATCACTGCTTGTCCCATTGGAGCGCGCATTTCAGATCCTTCACCGGTTCCAAGTGCAACGGGCAGCATACCGAAAATCATAGCAAAGGTTGTCATCAATATAGGTCTTAGTCTTGTTGGTCCGGCTTTGAGCAAAGCATCCATTCTTGATAGTCCGCGTTCTCTTAACACGTTCGTAAAATCAATAAGCAAAATTGCGTTTTTAGTTACAAGTCCCATAAGCATGATTATACCAATCAGTGAAATTACTGATAACGCGCTTTTTGCTATCAGCAGCGCAATAATAGCGCCAATGATTGCCATAGGAAGTGACAACATAATTGAGAATGGATAAACAAAGCTTTCAAACTGCATAGCAAGAACTATGTACACAAAAATAATTGCAAGCAGAAGTGATATGAGAATGTTAAAGAAAGCTTCTGACTGCATTTCGCCCTGACCTGCTACGCCCACACTATATCCGGCAGGGAGATCAAGCTTTCCTACTTTCTCCATTACAGGTCCGAGTACGTCGCCTAAGAGTTTATCTTCAAGGTTTGCGTCAATACGGATTTCACGCTGCCTGTCATATCTGTTGATCTTTGAGGGACCAACACCTTCACTTACATGAGCGATATCTGCAAGACGGACGCTTATTTTTTCACCCCTGCTGCCCTTCTTATAACTCATTATGGGGAGGGTCTGAATATCCGCAATAGATTTCCTGCTTTTCTCTTTTAAGCGCACTCTTACATCATACTGTTCGTCACCTTCCTGGTATTTGGTAGCTACATAGCCATCCACCATAGCTCTTACAGATGAAGCAACAGACATTACATTCACACCAAGATCAGAAGCTTTATCGCGGTCGATATTCAGTCGTACCTCAGGTTTAGAAGATTCAAGACTACTCTCGATATCAACAGCTCCGGGTGTAGTGCGGACAATTGATCTTACCTGCTCAGCTATATTATTGATCTCTGCAATTTCTTTACCGCGAATACTTAGAGTGACAGGTTTTTCCTGACCGCCGGGTCCTCCCTGTGTTCTAAAAGATATAAGCGCACCGGGAATATATTTCAGATCTTTTCTGAGCTCAGACATTATCTTACTAATGCTCTTATCTCTTTCTTTCTTTTTTAATGTTTTGACAAGTATAGTTGCTTTATTAACAGGAACGTTCTCACCACCAACGGTAGTAAGAATATTGGTTACCTCCGGACGTGTTCTGAGTTTATCTTCTATCCTCTCACAAATAATGCTGGTCTGTTCGAGAGAGGTTCCAGGTGAGGCATTAACTACAACTGTAAATTGCGCATTGTCTGACTCAGGAAAGAATGAGCTGCCGAGCATGCCGGCCATCATCATACTTCCAACGAAGATAACAACTGACATTACAACTACCATAACTCTGTGTCTCAATGCCCATCCGAGCAGTTTCTGATATTTATCATTCAGATATTCAAAAGAATGATTGAAATAATAAAGTATCTTGTGAAGTATGTTGCCTTCTTTAGATAAATGCTCATCTTCAACTTTGAGCCACCTGGAAGAAAGCATAGGTGTAAGAGTGAAAGCAACAAACAATGAAACAAGTACCGCGACAGATATGGTTATTCCGAATTCATAGAAGAAGCGTCCTACTATACCTTCCATAAAAGCTACAGGAACAAATACCGCGACAAGAGTAAATGTAGTTGCCAGTACGGCAAGACCAATTTCACTGGTAGCAGATTTTGCTGCTTCGAACGGAGTTTCTCCTTCATCCAGATGCCGGTAAATATTTTCTATAACTACGATGGCATCATCTATAAGCAAGCCCACTGCCAGAGATAAAGCAAGCAGTGACATCATGTTTAATGTGAAATTAAGAACGTACATGACGAAGAAGGTAGCAATTATAGATGCAGGCAGAGCGATAGCACTAATTATAGTACTGCGCATGTTAGCAAGGAATAAGTAAATTACAATAACCGCGAGCAAACCGCCGTAGACAATGTCGAACAAAACAACATTTATTGAGTCTTCTATGAATATGGAGTTATCCTGAGCGACTGATATTTTGAGTCCTGCAGGCATTTCCTTTTCCAGTTTAGCAATAGCTTTATTAACTTCACCTGCAACCTGAACTGTATTGGAGCCTGATTGTTTAAGAATATTCAGTCCGACTGCGGTCATATCATTATACCTGGAGAGACTGGTCTTTTCAACAGTAGCATCAGAAACTTTCGCCACTTCACTTAGACGGACGATATTACCTTTATCATTAACTACTATAATATTTCCGAAATCTTCAACCTTTTTGAATTTACCCATTGTTCTTAAGAGAAGCTGACGTGATCCCTGGTTCAGGTTACCACCGGGTATTTCGATATTCGAAGCACCGACACTTTGAATAACATCCTGAACAGAAAGTGAGTATGCTTTTAATCTTTCAAGATCTATATCTATCTGTATTTCGCGTTCCGCACCGCCAATTAGCTGAACAGCACCAACACCGGGAACATTTTCAATTCTTTTCTTAATAGTATTTTTTGTGAATTCAGTAAGATCCTTTTCTGAGAGAGGTCCTGACGCAGTTAATACAAGTATCGGCTGACTTGCAGGATCGTACCTTTGTACGATAGGTTCCTCAATCTCCTGAGGAAGGTTTGATCTGATCATTGAGATCTTTTCTCTTACTTCCTGGGCAGCGGTTTTACCATCAATCTCCAGTTTAAATCTTATAATAACTATTGAAACACCTTCCTGTGAAGTGGACTGAATATGATCAACACCCGCGATAGGATTTACGGCCTCTTCAAGGGGCATAGTAACATCTGATTCAATCTGTTCAGGACCCGCGCCAGGCAGAACAGTAGTAATAACAACAAACGGAAAATCAACATCAGGATACAGATCAACGTTCAGTTTAGTAAGGGCGAATAATCCCAATACAACCAGGGAGAGGATCATCATCGTTGCAAATACCGGACGTTTTATTGAAACATCGGCTAATTTCATTTTATCAATTCCTTTAGTTTATTTAGAAGAAAGAAGGTTATCTTTGGATACAATAACCGGTGTACCGTTTTTCAGGTTATTCATTCCCACGCGCACTACTTCTTCGCCGTTTTGAAGTCCCTCTGTTATTTCAATCTGAGCTTCATTCTGGAATCCAAGTTTAATATCCTTCAACTGAGCGCGGCCGTTATTTACTACGAATACCTGAGGACCCTGTTCATTATAAAGAACTGATTCTCTAGGAATGATTACCACTTTATCTTTGGTTTTCAATTGCAGCTCAGTATTTACAAACATACCGGGATTAAACATATTACTCTTATTACTGAAAGCTGCTTTTACCTGAAAAGTACGGGTTTGAGTATCAGCAGATCTTGCGATCTCTATTATCTTTCCGGTTGTGAAATTTGACTGGCTTAGTTCGGAGTATACTTTCACTTCTTCACCAATCCTAGCATAGGGTATATCACCTTCACCAATACTCATAACGGCTTTAAGCGAACTGATTTGAGCAACTGTAATCATCGGTACGCCGGGTGCGGTAAAGTCGCCAACATTGTTTTTTATTGAGGTCACTATTCCGCTGATAGGAGATGTTATTTCAACAGCATTTTTAGAAGCTTCAAAATTAGCTTTTGCAATGTCATACTGAGTCTGTGTTGCGTCAAGCTGCTGTTTTGATATAGCTCCGCCTTCATACAGAGATTTCATTCTTATTAGATTCTGTTCAACATTCTTCAGATTAGATAGTGCCTGATAGTACTGAGATGTTACTCCACTCTTTTCAAGTTTTACAAGTATCTGACCAGCTTTTACATGGTCACCCACTTTAACAGGAATTTCAATTATTCTTTCAGCCAGCTGTGAAACAACATTAGCCTGCTGCTCCCCTTCCAGAGAACCTGTATATACTTTTGTGGATTTTAAATAATCAGTTTCTGCCTTTACAGTCACCACAGAAACTGAATCAAAAGAGGCTGTCTGAGTGCTTTGAGGAGAGGACTCACCTTCTTTGGCCTTACAGCCGGTGAGTACAACACCAGTAGTTATTATCAGAGCTGCAAATGTAGTCTTTAATATTTGAGTTTTCATTATATAATTTTTCTCCTTGGTTTCAAATTATTGTTGAGTGGAAAATCCGGCTGCTTTTTCCCATTCCGAGCGGGCCATCAGATAGTCATAGACTGCCTGTGCCTGATTCATTCTCGTTCTTGTAAGTGCAACTTGTGAATCAATAAGTTCTATTTGTGTCCCCACTCCGCTCTTAAATCTTATATCCGCAATCGATACAGCTTTTTCAGCCTGCTGAACACTCTTTAATTGTGCATTGTATCTTTTTTTAGCTTCAAGCATTTTTAATCTGGAAGTCTCAACTTGAATTTTGATTCCGTCTTCGAGTTTGAGTCTGTTCAATCGTATCTTTTCTTTTTCTATAAAAGCCTGCTGTGATCTGTACTTAGTCTGCAGTCCATTAAAAATCGGGTATGTTATCTGCAAGCCCACCATAAAGTTATTAGCCCAGTTATAGTCCCTGAACTTGAAAGTATTATCCTGTGTCTGGTAGGCGTAAGTACCGAAAGCGGCCAGTGTAGGAAAATAATCTGCCTGTTGTATAGTTATATTTTTATCATATATTGTTTCGAGGGAGAGCAATCCTTTTACATTACTGTTTCGTTCAACTGCCAGATCACTTTCAGTATTTACTACATCAGCAGCCACTTCAGCAAGTTCAAGTGTACCTGAAACTTCTATCTCTTTATTCAGATCTATGCTGAGCAGATTTTTAAGTCCATTCATAGCGAGCTGCAATCCATTTTCCGCCTGGCTCAGCACAGGTTCTGTATTCGCCACCTGAACTTCAGCTCTAAGCAGATCAAATTCCGCAGCTACACCCTGGCTGTGCAGTTTCTGTACGTTTTCATAATTTGCTTTTGCGAGATCGTAACTTTGTTGTGAAACTTCCACTACCTTCTGAGCCAGAAGAATTCCATAATATGCTTTCTTAACAGAGAGGATAACTTCTTCCCTGGTTGATTCAGCATTAAATTTAGAATAGTTGGAATACTCCTTCGCAATTTTAATAGCTGTATTAACCTTAAAGCTGAACAATACCTGACTGGCAGTTAAACTTGCAGAATAGGAATTATCCGCACCCATTGAAAACTTCATCACCTTTCCGGATTGATTGAAGGGTGTGTTTGGCGGAATAAACATAACCGGGAGTTCCAGGTAGCGTGTATATCCGGCGGATAAATTGACCTGCGGTAAAGCATTACCATATGCTTCACTTATCTGTGCATCAGATTTAAAGAGATCTTCTTTTGCAATCAGAATGTCTTTATTGTTTTCCAGTGCAACATTCAGAGCATCATCCAAAGATAAAACTATCTTACCATCAGGATCATTCTGATTATAAGAATATATCAGTGATGTTAAAAGAATGTACACAAAAATTATTCGTTTCACATTTTCTCCTATTTAGGGTTCTTTTTTATTCCATTAAAAAACAGATCTAGTAAAAAGCTAAGATGCTCATCCACATTCTGTGAAGAAAGTTTATTATGACGGACAAGCAAAGTTATATACGGGTAGATCAAACTATGTGTCAGAAAGAAGAGTTTTTCCGGATCAAGATTCCTGATTTCCTTTTTTTTGATTCCATCAGTTAATCTTTTACGGAGTATGCTCTCCTGTTTGTTACGAAGTAAGACTATTGCTTTGTTCTCATCCGGAGGTGTTGTTATAAAATAGCGGGCCATCAGGATCATTTCCTCCTTATTTTCAAAGAAGTACTGAAACGCACCGCGGATATAAAGCTCAAGAAATTCAACAACATCACGCGCCTGATTATCGGCTTTTTCACTAAACGCAATATTAGCTTCGAAAACAGATTCAATAATGCTTGTAATAATCTGTTCTTTATTTTCAAAATAGTTATAGATAGTGCCCGTACCGTATTCAGCATTCACAGCAATTTCTTCTAAAGTCGTACTTGCAAAACCTTTTTCAGCAAACAGGCGGGCAGAAGCCTTCATTATTTCCTGTTTTCTAATAAGCCTTTCTCTTTCTTTACGGCTCAAGGGTTCCAAACCAACCTCCGATTAGTGTACATCAAAAATAAGTATTCATAATGTGAATTGCAATTCATTAGTTGAATATATATTCTATATATGAAGTATTATTCTTTGAAGTGAAGTGGAATTCATTCGGAGAGATGCAATGTTTGTAGGTGCCGTTGGGTAAGATATATCGCTGCTCTGCAGCGAAGACAGGGGTTGGTGGTGATCACGGTGCTACAGATAGGTCCCTGCTCTGCAGCGATGAAATATGTCGGGATGGATACCGGTTTGGCAGACTCCATTTAGCGAAATAAAATTGGGCATTTATAAAAATCTTTTAGATAAATTTTCTTTGATGCGGCATTTTTGTAATTTGGCGGTATACAAAAGTGAGAAATGAATGGCTACGAAAACAGCATACCTGAAACAAATTAAGGGAATTACTTTCGCCGGAAAAACAGATTCTAACCATTGGATTACGATGGATGGTCCGGAAGAATTTGGAGGAAGCAGTGCAGGAATCCGGCCGAAGGAACTATTATTATTGGGATTAGCGGGATGTACAGCCAGCGATGTGGTATCAATCCTTAAAAAGAAAAGACTGAACCTGGAAGATTTTGAGATCAATATTACTGCAGAAACAGCAAAAGAGCATCCGCAGGTATTTACTTCCATACAGCTGGAATATGTAATCTATGGTTCCATTCAGTGCAGTGATGTTGAACGTGCGATAGAACTTTCACAAACCAAATATTGCTCTGTTACAAAGATGCTTGAAAAAGCAGTTCCAATAACTCATTCATATAGAATCGAGAAAAAATGTAAAGAGTCAGAATAGGTGAAAGACAATTCTCTTATCAATAGTATTCCTGATTCTGAAAGTGATAAATTGCTGAAGCAATGGGGTTATGATCTTAAAGCGGATTGTTTTAAGATTATCAGTTTTGCGAATATTTCAAAGCCGGCAGCGGTGCTTGATCTTGCAACAGGAACCGGAAGAATCTGTTCAGTACTGACACGATTTGGCTATAATGTAATTACAGGAGACTATAAACAAGCAGATATTGAGAAAGCAAAGTCCAGAATAACACATTCATTTCTTCATCAGGTATCCTTTATTTCAGTTAACATGGAAGTTCTGCCGTTTAAAGATAACACTGTTGAGAACATTGTATGTCTGAATACGATTCATGAATTAGACAATCCGCGGAAATGTATTAAGGAAATGATGCGTGTACATTCAGGTAAGGGTAAGCTGGTTATTTCAGATTTCAGTAAGAAAGGTTTTGAACTGATGCAGCGCATCCATGAAATTATTTATGGGAATGACCATCGAACAGGATTCATTACAATGGAAGAGATAAAGGAACTTCTGTGTTCTGAATTTATAAGTGTAAGATCATTATGTTCTGAACTTAATGTAAGTCATGTAGCTTCGGGGAAAAAAATTAACCCGCGACCTTAACCAGAAAGTATTCTTCAGGAATTAATTTGCGTCCGGCATAACCCGCTTCCGGTTCATGATAATAACGGATTTCTTCTTCATCACTTCGCCAGCAAAGCATAACTTCTTTGCTGTCAATCTTTGAGGGAAAGTCAACCAATCCGATTGTAAAATTCCAATCCTTGTAATAGCACCCTATATCCTGCAGTTCATTCATATAGGTATTAATTTTTTGAGCAAGTGTTTGAATATCGGGGTTTTCTGTTACATCACCCTTTGTACGAACAGCCAGCTCACGCATCATTTCACCCGAATTGATAATATCGATCACAATCCTCCTGACTAAGGGCAATGTTCTCTTAGCTTCCTCAGGTGTAAAGTATTTAACATAATTCATGTAATTTTCTCTTTCTTATATTTACCCCTACTTTATTTAAAATCCGGTTTTAATCTTTAAATAGCAATGGCCAAAAACGGCCTGAAAAAGGGATATTCAGCAAATGGTTTCAATTCTGAATGTGTTCCGGCATGGGGATGCGTGCTTTGCACACGCCATTCTTATCAAAGACAAGATATTTTATGGCGTGTGCATACAGCGGTAAATTTAACATTCCGGCTTCGGCCATACATTTCAGGTTATTAACATTATGTGCAGCCCAGACGGGACCGGAGCAGAAAATAAGATTTCGACTTCGAATTACATTTATGTTTATTTACATTTTGTGAGACCCAGCCCTGCCTGCCGGCAGGCAGGCGCGGCAAGCCCTGGCTCTACGAAATAAATTCAATTGTGAGATTGTGGAAATTATCCTCTGATCAGGTATATGTCTTCCTGAGGTTTGGATAAAAATTCGCAGCCATCTTTAGTTATTAGCACTTCCTCTTCAATTGTAGCAATACCGAAGTCCTTTATAGGCAGCCGGGGTTCGAGCGTATATACCTGCGATTCCTCAATAGGTTTATATGGAAGACTGCCATATCTTTCCCAGCGGGGAGCAAGTAATCCGCCGCCGTCATGCGCCATTTTACCTATCTGATGTCCCAGAGCATGAGGATATTCTTCATATCCATTATTTGTTATATAATTTCTTGCAATATCATCTATCTCACAACCCGTCCTGGCAGGCTTTAATTCTTTTGCAGATAATTTTATTGCATCTTTAATCACATTAAATCCTCTCATGACCTCAGCAGGTGCTGTATCCTCATTTTCTCTTAACACATACCAGGTCCTCTGAAGATCAGAGCAGTATCCATCCTTGTTAATTCCAAAATCAATATTAATTACATGTCCAGGTTGAATTCTGCGGTCAGTTGGACCTGCATGAGCACCCGCGGTATCAGGACCGGTAAATACGGATGGACAATAGTCCGGCTCCCAGGCCAGTTTATAACCTCTTTGTTTAACAATTGATTTTATCTGTGAAGCAACCTCAAGTTCTGAAACACCCGGCTTCATAAAAGTGGTTATCTCGTCAAAGATCTTCAGTGTTTCATTTATTGCTTCTTTCATAATCGCGATTTCGGAAGGTGACTTCCTCCCTCTTAAAGATGCTATAATTTCTTCCGATGAAACCAGGCGGTTCACGTAATCTGTATCTCTCAGATGATCCATTAATTCCAGGTACATACCATGCGTGAGACCATCGGCAAGATTGGAATCACGGGAGTAATTTATTGCAATATGATTTGGTTTGTATTTGTGAAGGCATGAAAGCAAAGGTTCTTTTATGGATTTCAGATATCCTGTTACATTTTTGTATGTCCCCTGCATTTTCATATTAGCAACGTCTAGAGAACCAAGTATTGCATTAGTATCACCATTCTTGGTGAGTATAAACGCACTTTGCCAGGTGCAGTTTGTGCCTACAACAATATCCATTGACGGATCCTTGATGTTTGAGCTTTCCCTCACAAAAATGAGCCACATATCAATATCTTTCTCATTAAGAATTCTTACTGCCTGTTCAATTTTTTCCTTAATCATTTCTTTTGACATTTCGGACTCCGTGTAGCGATATTATAGAACATCGGGCTGATGTTTCCGTTTTTGTTTTTAATTATATTAAACTTAATTATTTAGATTCTGTAAGGCAAGAAACATTTCAAATGAAACATACGGATTTTAATGGATGAACTGATATTAATATGAGCATAATTAAAGAACTTGTAATCATTTTTACTGCATCTCTGCTGATTATTTTTCTTTTCAGAAAAATAAAACTGCCGAGCATTACGGGATTTTTGATAGCAGGAATAATTATAGGTCCTTATGGTTTCAATCTGGTCAGCGAAGAAAATATTGAAGTAATGGCTGAGCTTGGTGTTATTCTTCTGCTATTCACAATTGGAATTGAAATCTCACTTAAAGAGCTGCTAAAAATAAAAAAACTGCTATTATACGCTGGTGGTTTGCAGGTAAGTGTTACGATCCTGATAAGCACATCATTATTCATATTGTTTGGTTTTGAATTACAGCAGAGTATATTTTTGGGAATGCTTATCAGTCTTTCCAGCACAGCCATTGTGCTGAAGAATCTGAAAGATAATCATGAGATAACAACTCCTCAGGGAAAAATTTCTCTGGGAATATTGATATTTCAGGATCTTGCGATTGTACCGATGATATTAATTCTTCCGATACTCAGTTCCAAAGGTGATGTATCAGTTATGTCACTTATCCTGAAAATGCTTTTCAGTCTTGCTGTTGTTACCACGCTTGTATTTATATCCCGCTTTTTTATGCCCAAGCTGTTAGCTCTGCTCGCAAAGATGAGAGTAAGGGAAACATTTACTATCGGAATAATTTTACTGATCCTCAGCACAGCATATCTGACAGAATTGATCGGGCTCTCACTTGCAATAGGCGCATTTATTGCCGGGATAATAATATCAGAAACAGACTTCAGCCACCAGGCAGTAGCAGAAATTATTCCGCTTAAGGATGCATTTAACAGTCTGTTCTTCGTGTCTGTTGGAATGCTGCTTAATTATAAATTTGTTACTGAATTCCCCTTGATATTATTATCAGTCACTGCTGGTATTATAGTTATAAAAAGCATTATCATTTTTCTGGTTGTGCTGATTTTAAAATATCCTCCCAGGATTGGAATGGTAGCTGCATTATCGCTCGCGCAGATCGGGGAATTCTCATTTGTGCTCGCGATTTCGGGTATGCGGTACCAGCTGATTTCACCAGAACTATATAATGCATTTATTGCTTCATCCATATTCACCATGCTCGCAACTCCGTTTCTTTACATGGCTGCACCTTTTCTAGCTTCAAAGCTGAAGCATAAGGCAACAAAATTTGATGAACAGGACAGCGGTGAGACTATTAAATTAAAGGACCATGTTATTATTGCCGGATTCGGAATAAACGGCAGAAACATAGTAAGGGTATTACGGGATACTGGGATCAAATACATTGTAGTTGAACTTAATCCGGATACCGTGAAAAAATATAAGACTAAGAAAGAGAAGATCATTTACGGCGATATCACCAGACAGGATGTATTGCAGGAACTGAAGATCGAATCAGCAAAGGTATTAGTGCTGGCTATATCAGATCTGCGGTCGACGAGCGCTGCCATCAGAATTGCAAAAGAACTAAATCCGAATATTTATCTTATAGTAAGAACCAGGTTTGTAAGTGATGTGGATGAATTAATAAGGCTGGGTGCTGATGAAGTAATTCCGGAGGAATTTGAAACATCACTGCAGATATTCGGCAAAGTACTTCAGAAGTATCATATTCCGGTGAACGTTATAATGAAGCAAATGAATATACTAAGAAGTGAATCATATGAAATTCTTAGAAAGGAATCCTCTGAGGTACATCCTCTTTCAAATATTGATAAGATACTTGCTGAAGGATTAACCGAAAGTTATTTCATAGAAAATGGAAATACGAATTCCGGAAAAAACCTCGCGCAGCTAAACTTAAGAGCGTTGACCGGAGCTACAGTCATTGCAATAGTAAGGGACGGAAAGACTGTACCCAATCCGTCAGGATCAGAAACTTTAAAGGGTGGTGATACACTGGTCTTATATGGAAATCATCTTGCGGTGGATAAGGCAATTAATTTGTTGAATAAGTAACAAGAATTTAATATCAGACCCTTTCAGGGAAAATGTGTTTCTTTGTGATTCTTCGTGCCCCTTGTATCTTCGTGGCTATTTTTTTAAGCTGTTTTCTAAAGCATTGCCACAAAGTCACTAAGACACAAAGATTCACTAAGTAATTTTCACACGGCCTCCTTGCGGCGACTGGCTTGCAGAAAAAAAATAATACCAATAACTTATGACGGAGTCGATATTTATCATTCCGGCTTCGGACATACATTGTAGTTATTTTACATTATGTGCAACCCAGCCGGGAATTGAGCAGGAATTAAGATTTCGACTTCGAATTACATTTATGTTTATTTACATTTTTTGCGATCCAGCCAGGGCAAGCCCTTGCTCTACGAAAGAAGTGTTTAATTCTGAGATGTAATACAGTGTTGTAGCTTACGGGCGTCTGCGTCTTAGATCGAGGATACTTTTTCAAAATCAGGATAGGCTTCCATTCCATGTTCACCGATATCCAATCCGCTCTTCTCCTCTTCAGCTGAAACTCTGATGCCTATAGTTGCTTTTAATAAATACCAGATTAATAATGCAGATACAAATGAAAAAACTCCTACGATCACTATGCCCAGAAACTGTATCCATAACTGCTGCAGGCCCGCCAGTTCTCCGAAAATGCCGACAGCAAGGGTTCCCCAGATTCCACAAACAAGATGAACTGAAAGAGCTCCCACCGGATCATCAAGTTTTTTTCTGTCGAAAAAAGTTACCGCGAGTACTACTACAACTCCGGAAATAAATCCAATAATAATCGCGTCCAGCGGAAGCATTTTATCTGCCCCGGCTGTAATCCCAACCAACCCAGAGAGAATTCCATTAAGAACCATTGTTATATCTGGTTTCTTAAAATACACCCATGAGGTAATCATTGCCGCAATAGCTCCAGCTGCTGCGGAGAGTGATGTTGTTACAAGCACCAATGATACAACTCCGGGATTAGCATTTAGTACAGAGCCGCCGTTAAATCCGAACCAGCCCAGCCATAACAGGAAAACACCAATAGTTACCAGGGGCATGCTGTGACCAGGGATGGGATATATCTTTCCGTCAATATACTTGTAGATTCTGGGACCTAAAAAGATAACACCTGCAAGTGCGCCCCAGCCTCCTATGGAGTGTACAAGAGTAGACCCGGCGAAATCATAAAAGCCCCAGCTGTTGAGAAATCCCCCGCCCCATTTCCACATTCCGGCAACAGGATAAACAAAAGAGACAAACAGAACAGAGAATATCATAAAGCTTAGTAATCTGACGCGTTCAGCCACAGCACCTGACACGATAGTTGCGCAGGTAGCGGCAAACATACCCTGGAAAAGAAAATCTGTCCAATATGTATAGCCCGGATTATAAGCACTGGTTAAACCATCGCTGTTTGTGCCGATCCCGAATCCGGAAAAACCAAATATTTTACCCGCGTATTCATTACCAGGATACATTAAAGAGAAGCCGATTATTGAATAACTAAGGAGTCCGATTGCCGGTATAATAGAGTTCTTAAATAACACATTTACTGTATTCTTTGATTGCGTTAGTCCGGATTCCACAGTAGCAAACCCAAGATGCATAATAAATACTAATCCGGTAGCGATCATCATCCATAAATTATTTATAGTAAAGGTATTATCAGCTGCTGCCTGTGATGCTGATATTAGGGAATCAACCGCTGCCATACTAATTGTGTTTTCCATTTGTTTTTCTCCTTCTGAATTATAATGCGGCTTCGCCCGATTCTTCAGTTCTGATCCTGATAGCTTCCTCAACCGGGAGTATAAATATTTTACCATCTCCGATATCACCGGTTTTTGCCGTATTGATTATTATGGAAATTGCGGTTTCAACTTTATTATCCGCACATATAAGCTCAAGCTTAAGCTTAGGTACAAATTCAATATTGTACTCTGAACCACGGTAGATCTCCTTATGTCCTTTTTGCCTTCCATATCCCCGTACTTCTGAAACTGTTAAACCTGCGAATCCATTCTCCTGCAGATTTGTATGAATTTCTTCGAGTTTGTGGGGACGGACAACAGCCTCTATTTTTTTCATTTTATTCTCCCGTTCATTTATTCAGGATGATCATGCATTTTATAAAAGTAAATAATGAGTATCAATCCAATGGTATTAAATATTTAGGTAAATGTCAACAATTTATTTATTTATTTAGGTCAGGGGACAATAATACCTAATTGAATAAGGAGAGGTCTTAATTTTTTAGATTACCCGTTATGGAATAGGAATTATTATTTTTAAGAATTTTATTCCTGATAAGAATAATAAATTATATAAAGTTAAATCGTCTGTTTAGTTATTATTATTTAGATAATTCGCGGAATAGCTGAATATAATGGTGTTTATGTGTATTAAAGTGTGTTTTACAAATATAAGATAAGCTATATAGTTTTTTGTCCCTGAAAATCATTATTTTTTGTCTTAGAAATTTATTCAGGTATGGAAATTGTTATTATGTTCAGCAAATTGCTGATTAGTTTCTTAATCAAGCAAGTTTATTAAGTAGTTTCAAAACATTATTAAATTTCAGGGGTTCGTATGTCAGAATACACTAACAAAATCATTTCCGAAGTTAAGGCAAAAAATCCCAGTGAACCGGAATTTCATCAGGCCGTACTGGAAATCGCAGAATCATTAGATTTAGTTTTCGAAAAGCATCCTGAATACCGGACTGCAAAGATCCTGGAGAGGATGGTTGAACCGGAAAGAACAATTATGTTCAGGGTACCATGGATGGATGATCAGGGAGATGTTCATATAAACCGCGGGTTCAGGGTTGAATTCAACAGCGCAATCGGACCTTATAAAGGCGGATTAAGATTCCATCCTTCAGTAAATCTTGGTATACTAAAGTTTCTCGGATTTGAACAGATCTTCAAAAACAGTCTTACCACTTTGCCTATGGGAGGCGGAAAGGGCGGATCTGATTTTGATCCTAAAGGAAAGAGTGATAATGAAGTAATGCGTTTCTGCCAAAGCTTTATGACTGAATTATTCCGTCATATCGGACCCGATACTGATGTACCTGCTGGTGATATTGGAGTAGGCGGAAGAGAGATTGGTTATTTATTCGGTCAGTACAAAAGATTAAGAAATGAATTCAGCGGTGTTCTTACAGGTAAAGGATTAAACTGGGGCGGTTCGCTTATTCGTCCTGAAGCTACCGGATTCGGTGCAGTTTATTTTGCTCAGGAAATGTTAAGAACAAAAGGACAGAGCTTTGATGGTAAAGTATGTTCAGTTTCCGGTTTCGGAAATGTTGCCTGGGGTGCTGTTACAAAGATCAACCAATTAGGAGGTAAAGTAGTTACCTTATCAGGTCCGGATGGATTTGTTTATGATCCTGATGGCATCAGCGGAGAAAAGATAGATTTTATGCTAAAGCTCAGACAAGGCGCTACTGATTCAGTTGAGCCTTATGCAAAAGAATACAAAGTAGAATTCCATGCCGGGAAGAGACCATGGTGTGTTAAGGTTGATGTTGCACTACCATGTGCTACTCAGAACGAACTTAATGAAAAAGATGCAATTGAATTAGTACAGAATGGTGTTACCTGTGTATGCGAAGGAGCAAACATGCCTACTACAATTGAAGGTTATAAGATCTTCCGTGATGCAGGTATTCTTTACGCTCCTGGTAAAGCTGCCAATGCCGGCGGTGTTGCTACTTCCGGACTCGAGATGACTCAAAACAGTATGCGTTTGCCATGGCCTAAAGAAGAAGTTGACAAACGATTACACGAAATTATGATCAGAATTCATAATACCTGTATTGAAACTTCTGACAGGTTCGGTACACCTGGTAATTATGTAAACGGCGCTAATATTGCAGGATTCCTGAAAGTAGCTGATGCTATGTTAGATCAGGGCTTGGTATAATATTTAGATTGATTATTGTGAAAGCTGTCCTGTAAAGGACAGCTTTTTTTTTGTTCAGATATGTCGCTGCTATGCAGCGAAGATGTAATTGGATGCGGTAATATTTCGTAGAGGCCAAGGCTTGCCTTAGCTGGGTTGCACAGGACTTTGGCCCCAAAAACATTATTGTTTCGTTTCAATTTAAGCCTTATATTATTTCAGCAAATCTTTAATGTCGGAAAGCTATATGAATACCATTGAACAGCTCCGGATGGAGAATGTTTTTGGAAAGCGTACTTCGAAATTCCAAAAACTTATGAATAATAAAGTTCGTGAGATCCTTCTGGTATCAAGTTTATATGACTCTTACCTGTTTGAAGAGGATGGAAGATTATATGAATTACTCCGCCAGGAATACCAGGGATTAAATCTGAACCATTCACCTGAAATCACTCATGTAACCAGCGGTGCCGAAGCTGTGAGAATAGCAAATGAAGATAACCCCTTCGACCTTATCATAACTACGCTGCATATTGAAGATATGCATGTTATAAAGTTTGCGAAGATGGTAAGAGATGCGGGATTAAAGTTACCAATAATACTTCTCGCATATGATAACAAAGAAAGAAAAGATCTGGTTACTCATTATGATGCTTCAATATTCGAGAAAATATTTATCTGGCAGGGTGATTACCGCTTATTAATCGGAATTATTAAATATGTGGAAGATAAACTTAACGTTGAAAATGATACACAGATGGTTGGCGTGCAGTCCATTATTCTGATTGAAGACAATGTTAAATTTTATTCTTCGTATCTTCCGCTGATCTATACCGAGATATTCCAGCAGTCGCAGCGGCTTATTTCAGAAGGAGTAAATCTCACTCACAAATTTCTTCGAATGAGAGCAAGGCCGAAGATATTGTTATGTACTACATATGAAGAAGCGTGGGATTATTATGAGAAATATTCTGATACCATTTTAGGTATAATTTCAGATATAAATTTTAAGCATAAAGGAGAAAAGGATCCCGAGGCAGGCATAAAGTTCGCAAAAAACGTAAAGAAAAGACATAGTGATATTGCAATACTATTACAATCCAGTAATCCCGCTTTTGCTGAAAAGGCAAAAGAAATTGGAGTTTCATTCCTTCAAAAAGGATCACCCAGGTTACTGCATGATCTAAGAGAATTTATGATAAATAATTTTGGTTTCGGTGATTTCATTTTCAAAACATCTGATGGTAACCAGGTTGGTATTGCCCATAATCTCAAGATGCTCGAAGATCAGTTAAAAGTAGTTCCTGATGACAGCATAGTTTATCATTCTGAACGTAATCATTTTTCGAACTGGTTAAAAGCCAGAACAGAATTCTGGCTTGCACATCGTCTGCGTCCCCGAAAAGTATCTGACTTTAATTCTGTTTCTGAATTAAGAAAAGAACTGATTTCATCTATTCAGTTATATCAATCCCTGCGAACCAGAGGTATTATTACTGATTTTGAAAAAGATTCATTTGACGATCAGAACAGTTTTGCCAGAATAGGCGGCGGAAGTTTAGGGGGTAAAGCAAGGGGTCTGGGTTTCATAAATAATCTTATTACAAACTTCAACATTTCTAACCGGTTTGAAGGTATAGATATATATGTACCATCAGCTGTAATAATCGGCACAGAAGTATTTGACCAGTTCATGGACAGAAACCAGTTAATGAATTTTGCACTAGGTTCAATAGATGATGATACTTTGACACACAGGTTCATCGCAGCAGAATATTTTCCTGATGACATTGTAAATAAGCTCAGAGATTTTCTTGATCTTGTGAAGGTCCCTCTTGCTGTCCGTTCGTCAAGTCTCCTGGAAGATTCACAATTCCAGCCGTTTGCCGGTGTGTATCAGACATATATGATTCCCAACAGTGATACAGATCCAAACGTAAGGTTAAATGAACTACTCAACAGTATTAAACGCGTATATGCATCGACTTTTTATAAAAGCGCTAAAGATTATATGAAAGTTACTTCTTACCGTTTGGAAGAAGAAAAGATGGCAGTTATAATTCAGAAAATGGTAGGCGCAAACAGGAATGGAAGATATTATCCTGACTTTTCAGGCGTGGCGAAGTCATACAACTTCTATCCTGTTCCCCCTCAGAAATCTTCAGATGGTATAGCGCTTGTTGCACTCGGGCTTGGTAAAACAGTAGTTGAAGGAGGAAATACAGTTAGATTTTGTCCTAAATTCCCGCGGCATTTAATGCAGTTCTTTTCCACAAAAGAGACTATTAAGAATGCGCAGCAGGATTTTTATGCATTAAACATGGAATGCAGTATAAAAGAAAAAACCACTCAGCCGGAAGATGTCATGGTTCAGAATTATGATCTTTCGGTGGCGGAAAAAGATGGAACTTTATATTCTGCCGGATCAACCTACTCGACTGAAAACGATGCAGTCTATGACGGAATATCCAGAGCAGGTAAAAGAGTAGTTACATTTGCACCGATTCTAAAACATAAAATCTTTCCTCTTCCGGATATTTTGGATCTTATTTTAGACCTTGGCAGATGGGGTATGGGTACCCAGGTAGAATTGGAATTTGCTGTTAACCTGAAAACTCCTCCCGGAGTATTGAAAGAATTCGGCTTGCTGCAAATGCGTCCCATGGTTCTGAGCAGTGAAGGCGAAGAATTAATTGTTGACGGATACTCAAGGGATGATGTGCTTATTGAAAGCTCACAGGTGCTTGGGAATGGATCAATAACCGATATTCATGATATAATAGTTGTCGATATTGAAAGTTATGACCGTGCAAAGAGCCACAAAGTAGCTGCAGAAGTAGGAGCATTAAATAATAAACTGATTAATGAACATAAACCTTATCTTCTTGTAGGTGTGGGCCGCTGGGGGTCATTGGATCACTGGCTTGGCATACCAGTAACCTGGGATCAAATCTCCGGCGCGCAATGCATTGTGGAATCGGGGTTTAAGGATTTCAATGTTACACCCTCGCAAGGTTCACATTTTTTCCAAAACTTAACTTCATTCCGCGTGGGTTACTTTACAGTTAATGCACAAGTTAACCAGGGATTTATTGACTGGCAATGGATTGCAGAACAACCGGTTGCAGAACAGCTTACTTTCACTAAGCATTTACAATTTGAAAAACCGATCATAATAAAGATTAATGGTTCACAAAATAAGGGAATTGTTTTAAAACCTAAGCAGAACCCTGCGCGTTACTATTCAGGAGGAACATAAAAATTGAGAGTCGACAGGTTTTCATCTCCCGTATTCTTTATTTCATGAATTTCTCCGCGTTCAATAAGAAGCAATATTCCGGCTGATAATTCAAAATCTTTTCCATTAACATTTGCTATTCCTTTACCTGAAATAACATAAAGCCATTGATCGCTGCTTTCATGACGATTATCGCTGCCACCTTCATTTTTGCCCGGTTCTAAAACCATTACTGCTGATTGAGAATACTTGTTGCCCAATAATACTTCAAAATCTTTCCTGTACTCCACTTTAACTGCCTGCATGATTTACTCCTTTTCTTCTTTGGACCAGCCTGAATGCTGTTTATCATTCTTATTTTTCCCGAAATGCGGAGGATTAAACAGGACACTAACACCGCCCTTTTCCTGAAGTGAAGCAGTATCGTATAAAGATATTGCTGTAACCGTTAATGCCTGAGATTTAAGTTTTTTAAATGCATACCTGCTTAAAATCCTGGTAAAATCATTTGTAGTGATATGAGGATACTTTGAAAATATTTTAAACGGAATGCTGCTGATGTGATAAAGGGAAAGGTCCTCCGGACTTGCAATGATATACTTTGATAATTCTGCAAGCTCACCGACAGAATACCGGGTACCGTTCTTACAGGTTGAGAGAAGTATCATTTCAAATTGCTTATCCGCGATATATGATTTTAGTGCTTCTTTAAGCAATATGATATTCAGCGGCAGATCAGGCTGGCTCGAGTTATAACCATATCCATCGCCTTCAGGGATCTGATGGCCATAAAAGAGATAGAAGTTTCTCAAATCTGACGTGTTTCTATTTCCATATTTTTTTATAAGATCAAATTGGAGCTGAACCGCCGGAATATCATTAACACCGTAACTGCTTTTTTCTTTTAACTCTCCGTTTCTGAAGTAATAAAAGTCCAGATTCTCTAATCTAAAGAAAAAGAGAAACTTGCGTGCAGGTTTGTGGTGCAGGATAAAAACTTCTGAATTAAAACTGGATTGCGCAACACACAATGCCTGTTTAAGAATTCTGGTGTCGGCGTTTATTTGTGCGCCTTCCCTGTTATGAAAAAGATAACTGGCGTCACCGTGGATATAATATATAATTCTGGTAGTGAGACTATCAGTTTCACTACCATATAATAAAGAACATGTTAAAAAAAGTAATAAAGTACTTTTTACGGTCATAACAGAAGAATTAATAATAAAGCAATTATGAGTAATGCTGTAACACTGACATACAGATAAGTATCTGCAGTTTCGAAGTTCTGCATTACATAAGTTGAAAAATTATTTAATTCAGAATCCTGTACTTTATCAAATCCGTTCTTTCCATTCAGCTCATCTAACTTGTTTTTCACTTCTGCTCTCATCTTGTTCAATGCAGAAAGTTCGTTATCATTATCAGAATAAGACGCAACTGTGGAAAGAACTTTATCCATCTTTTCTAAAGAAGAATTCAGAATTTCACGTTTCTTTGTAAAATCTTTCTCGTTTGTTACTTTAACCATAACGTCTTTGAAGTAGTTCTTTATTTTATTTTCTGCATTCTTATTATTTTCACCTGCAGAAAGAACACCTGCACTAAAGATAAATAGTGTTATAACCAGTATTAATCTTTGCATTACCATCTTAACTCCTTAATATTTGTTTATAATTTTATTATAAGAGAATTTGGCATTTTTGCAATGTTCTAACATTTAAGAGGTTCACCGGCCCATATTTTCAGGTATACGCTTTAGCCCGCAAAATTACGAGGGGATAAATCCTAATGAGGTGAAGTTAAGAAACTCTCATTAATATTCGAAGCCTTCAGGGTTGTGAGCTGTTGGGGTTTGATTAGCCCAGGGCGTCGCCCTGCGCTGATATATTAAATGCTTTCAGTCTTAACAGACAGGGGCTAAACCCAACGCTGAAATTCTTGCCAAATTTTTGAACAATGACTTGAGATATTTTGTTTTAACGGTCAAATCCATTATTTTTTCAGAAACATCAAACAGGGAATCAATGCAGAAACTACAGAAGCTGATACTTCCGGTACTAATTATAATCATTGCTCTCATATTGTATTTTGTATATTTTGGTTCAAAGGGTTTAGGATCTTTTGATGATTTTGATACCAACAGTAATGCAAATCTGGATATATCTGTTCGGGTGGCAGATAACCGCGAGATAAGTATAAATGATGCACAGGGTACGTCAAGCTTTTACGCTGTGGATAGGAATGGCAGGACAGTACTGGTGAACGCTCCTGCACAACTTCCACAGGGTATTGCACCCGGCATGAACATTGTGCTGCACGGACATTTACATCCGGATCATTTTCACGCAACCGAAGTAAAACTTAAATGAAAAAATTTGAACTGGTTTCTAATTATAAACCGATGGGCGATCAGCCTGAAGCTATAAGACAGTTAGTTGAAGGTATTAAAAGAAATGAGCAGCACCAGGTTCTGCTGGGGGTCACCGGAAGCGGAAAGACCTTCACGATGTCTAATGTTATAGCGGAGCTAAACAGGCCCACATTAATAATTTCACATAATAAAACTCTTGCCGCTCAGCTTTATTCTGAATTCAAATCCTTTTTTCCCAATAACGCGGTTGAGTTTTTCATAAGTTATTATGATTATTATCAGCCTGAAGCTTATGTTGTAAAGAGTGATCTTTACATCGAGAAAGACTTTTCTGTAAATGAAGAGATCGATCGCCTGCGGCTGAAAGCCACTACCTCACTTATTGAAGGAAGAAATGATGTTATAATAGTTGCCAGTGTGAGTTGTATTTACGGTATCGGGGCCCCACAGGAATATGCGAACCAGATTATGTTCGTCAGAAAAGGAGACACAATTCCGAGAAAGGTCCTGCTGAGAAAACTTATTGATATTTATTATGTAAGGAATGATACGGATTTTACAAGAGGTACATTTCGTGCCAGGGGTGATGTTGTTGAGGTGATTCCCGCTTATCAGTATGATGAAGCAATAAGAATAGAATTCTGGGGAGATGAAATTGAGCGTGTCTCAATTATCGATTCAATCACCGGAGATATGATCAGAGAGGTGGAAAGTACTGCAGTATATCCGGCTAAATATTTTGTTACCACTAAAGAACAGGTCAACCGTGCAATCACTACTATTGAAGAAGAACTGAAGGAACGTCTTCAGTATTTCTGGTCACAGGAAAAATATCTTGAGGCTCAGAGGCTTGAACAAAGAACCCGGTTCGATATAGAAATGATGAAAGAGATCGGATACTGTTCCGGGGTTGAAAATTATTCAAGGCATATGGATGGCAGGCCTCCGGGATCGCGTCCGTATTGTTTATTTGATTACTTCCCCAAAGATTATCTGCTAATTATTGATGAATCTCACGTAACTGTTCCTCAGATCAGAGGAATGTATAACGGCGACAGGTCAAGAAAAGAAGTCCTGGTAGAACATGGATTTCGTCTGCCCTCAGCGCTCGATAACCGTCCGTTAAAGTTCGATGAATTTGAGAAGCTCATCAATCAGGTAATTTATGTAAGCGCAACTCCTGCTGATTTTGAACTGATCAAATCAGGCGGTTCTTATATTGAACAGATCATCAGGCCCACAGGGTTACTGGATCCTGCAATTGAGATCAGACCTGTAAAGGGACAAATAGATGATCTGTTAAGTGAAATACGAATACGGGTGCAGAAAAAAGAAAGAGTACTTATTACAACCCTTACAAAAAAAATGGCGGAAGACCTCACCGATTATCTCGACAAGCTGGGTATTCAGGTAAGGTATATTCATAGTGACATTGATGCTCTTGAACGGGTGGAAATAGTGCGGGATCTCAGACTTGGAGATTTCGATGTTCTTGTAGGAGTGAATTTATTAAGGGAAGGACTTGATCTTCCGGAAGTTTCATTGGTAGCCATAATAGATGCTGATAAAGAGGGATTTTTAAGGAGCGAGCGGTCGTTGATGCAGACAGCGGGACGAACTGCCCGGAATGTTAATGGAAAAGTAATAATGTATGCTGATATTATTACTAACTCAATGCAGAAAACTATTGAAGAGACAACCAGAAGGCGCGAGGTGCAAACTGCATATAATTCCCTCCATGGAATTGTACCAGCCACGATTTTTAAGAGTGTTGAAGATATTATGTCTTCAACATCCATTGCAGAGCTGCGGAAAAAAGATATTGAAAAAATCTCCACTTCTTATATAAAAGTTGCTGAACCGGTATTAAAATATATGACAGATGATCAGAGAAAAGATCTTATAGAACAGATGACAGAGCAAATGCTCAACGCGGCAAAAGATCTCGAGTTTGAACGTGCTGCCGCGTTAAGAGATGAAATTGATAAACTCAGGAAAATGTTAAAATAGATTTTGAGCAAAAGATTATTTTCACTTCCTGGTTAATATTTATGATATCTGGTTTCTTAACAGCCGGTGACTAATTGACCATAGATAAACTCATAGCACTAAGTTATGCATATTTGAGCTTGAGCAGATATGATTATTATTATCTAAAGCATGTAAGAGATTTGCGCAGATTTATTAAGAAGGTTAGGAAAATACAAAGAAGTAAAAGATTAAAGCCCTTTTCCGAAAGTTCCGAAAATTTTTTACGCATTCCCTGAAGCATTCCTCATAACACATCCATATCTTGTTATTATATAAACGATCTGTTATATTCCAATAACCTCACTAAAAACTTTCGGAGAACCATATGAAAAGCTTTCTTCTTTTTATTTCTCTTTTAATCATCAGCACTTATATGCCGGCACAATCTGCAGCTGCTAATGATTCAATATTATACAAATGGATTCCGCTTGGTGTTGCCGGATTCAATGTAAGTCAGATTGCTTTTACTAACTGGACACAGGGAGGAGAGAATAATATTACATGGACAGGGACAGGCAATTTTGGATTAAGATATAAAACCGTATCATATTTATTCTTTAATGATTTGAAACTTGCTTATGGAAGAACCAAAACCGGTGATGAAGATTTCAGGACTAACAATAATGAACTTTACCTTGAAACTGTTCTATCACGTTCCATTGGATGGGCCCTTGATCCATACATAAGTAATACAATAAGGACCAACATTGCTGCAGGATATGAATATAGTGATACTTCCGCTATTGAGATTTCAAACTTTTTTGATCCCGGATACGTAACTCAAAGTATTGGTTTTTCATATGATAAAGTGAAGGGACTCAATACAAGAATAGGTGTGGCATTTCAGGAGGTGTTTACGAATAAATTTAAGCAATATGCTGATGATCCTGAAACAAATGACGAGGTTGAAGATTTCAAATTTGAAACAGGACTTGAATCAGTTACTTCACTGGCATATCCCCTGCAGGATAATCTTCTTCTTGATAGTAAATTAAGGTTGTTTACAAGATTTGATCATCTTGATGTTTGGGATGTAAGATGGGATAATACAATAACAGCAGTAATAAGTAAGTACGTTAATGTTAATCTTAACATTCTTACTTTGTATGAAAAAAGCCAGTCTCCAAAAACTCAGTTGAAGCAGGCACTATTACTAGGTTTAACCTATAATATATTTTAAAACAAAAAAACCTCTGCGGATACCGCAGAGGTTACTTTCGTTTGCACAAACGGGATGATTATCTTTTTTTCATTTTCCCTTTCCCGCGCCATTCATCATAAAGAAATATATTTATAATCAGAGTGAATCCGAATACAGCTGCTGCAAGAAACATAATTATTGCGAGACCAGGATAACCAAGAATGGTGAATGTTGTTTTTACCTGCATTAGTAATGCCGCGCCAATAATCAAAGCTGCCAATACGAGTCCTAAAGCTATTCTGTTTGCTACTTTCTGAAAGCTCTCAACAATGCGCAACTCATCAAAAGCTTTCATCTTAATTTCGAATTCATTATTTGCGAGTGATTCAAAAATACTGTTCAGACGAATGGGAAGTTTCTGAATAAACTCTTTGGATTCCAATAACGATGAATACAGGTTTCCCGGTGAAGCATTGTTAAACAAATGTCTTCTTAGTACCTGCTCAGCATGCTCCCTGATAATAGCATTTGGATCAAACTCAGGCTCAAGTATGCGTCCTATCTGGTCCAGGTTTAATAAAGTTTTACCAAGAAGGGTAAGTTCAGGGACAGTTCGTAAACCATTATTCGCAGCAATACGGGTGAGTTCAACTACTACTCTTCCAACATTTATTCTTTCAAGAGTTGTATCCTGATACCTTAGGACAAACTCCTTAACCTGATTTATGAATACCTGCTTATCAATTTCCTCCAGCGGAATACTTAGTTCAAGACTAATATTTGCTGCATCTGTTCCGCGTCCATCACTCACATACAAAAGCAGCTTAATTAATTTTTCTCTCATCTCAGGATCTATTCTTGAAGCCATGCCAAGATCGATCATGGCGAGTCTGTGGTCATCAGTAATAAATACATTTCCGGGATGAGGATCAGCGTGGAAAAATCCATCGACTAATATTTGATCCAGGTATGCTTTAAAAAGATCCTGAGCCAGTCGTTTTCCATCTAAATCTATTCTCGCGAGAGGACTGAGTTTAGTAACTTTGCGTCCTCTGATATAATCCATAGTAAGTACTTTGGATGTGGTATAGTCTGATACAGGCTGCGGGATAATTATAGTTTCGTATTTCTCCAGATTTCTATTAAGTGTTTTCAGGTTCTGAGCTTCCTGAAGATAATCGAGTTCCTGAAAGAGCACCTTTTTGAATTCTGAAAGTATATCACCGAATGCATAGCGTTTGGCGACTTCGGTATGATTTTCAAGACTGGTAGTTATCTGCTGAAGTGCATCAAGATCATTGATAACAACTTCTCTGATACCGGGACGCTGTATTTTTACAGCAACAGGTTTGCCGTCTCTGAGCTTCGCTCTGTGTACCTGTCCCAGTGATGCTGCCGCAATTGGTTCACGGTCAAATTCTGAGAAAGCTTTCGATATAGAAACCTGAAGTTCCGAAGAAACAATTTCCTCAACCTCCTCATATGTAAACGGTTTTACATTATCCTGTAATCTTGATAAGGCTTCAATATAGGGTAATGGGAGAAAATCAGGTCTTGTAGATAAAAGCTGACCTAGCTTGATAAATGTGGGTCCCAGTTCCTCGAGGTCCTTAGCAAATTGTTCCGGTTTGTCTGAATGATCTTCTTCGAAAGTATCCGGGTATGCCATTTCTGTATCCAATTTTTCCACCATTGACGGACGCGCATACTTAAATAGCAGGAGCAGAATACTCTTATAACGTTTTAAACGTTCAGGTTTAAGTGATAACATAATTCTCTCTTTGTTTCTTTGCGTTAAGCCATCATTATTCCCGCAGCCAATCCCACCAGAAAACCGTAAACAAGATGACCTGCATAATGTCCTACTGCTACTGTTAATCCCGGTTGTCTGAATTGCTCTAAGGGATGATGTTCTCCAACGGCAACAACAAGCATAAAACTAACTATGAATCCATGAATGAACCCAATAGTACTGCTTATAACAACTGCCTGAAAAACATTACTTATATCTATAATGGAGAGAATGAGTACATAAAAAAACGCCAAAATTATTCCGGTGATATAGTGAGCTATCAATCCCACTCCTGTGGCGGACTCGAGCGATTTTGTAAACATACTTCCGATAGCGCGTACCATATCTACATGGACTACATCAAGTTTGGTTATAATCCATAGAAAAACAGTCATTCCTGTAGTACCGATAACGCCTGCGACTACTGATACCCACAGTAATTCCCAAATAGATTGCATAAGAATTTCCAATCAGGGAAGTGGAAGAATTATTAGTTAGATAATGAATGTTATAGCGGACTTCTACCCTGTATGATTCTGATCAGAACAACAACAACAGCAACGATCAGTAGAATATGAATAAATCCACCCAGTGTATAACCGCTAACCAGGCCTAGAAGCCATAATACCAGTAGTATTACAAATATTGTCCATAGCATAAGGCGCTCCTGATCTTGTGAGTTATTATAGATACCCCTTTCTTTAAAGCTATGAATATTTCAAAAATAATCAAGCGCATTCAGTAATTGCGCATTGAAATAAGCGGAAGATTAATCTGTTTCAGAGATTACATCTGTAATGTCCGGCAGAATTTCTTCCTGAGGTTTCGTGGTGTGCTTTGACTTAAGTTCATTGATAATATTGCTATAGGCATCCCTGTATTTATCCAGAGGTGAATAACCAGCAGATAGTTTTTCATGCATTCTTTGTGCCTGAAGCATAAAAATTTCTATTCGTGACTGAATTATCTGGGGAAAAAGATTACCGTCCGTTTCAATCGCCAGGAAAGGAAGATCTTCAATTTCCGCATTTAGTTTTAAATCTTTCTGTTCCGCAGTTTCCTTACCTTTAATATTCATCTCTGTATTTAATATTGATTCAGCAACCCGCGAAGGCATGCAGCCGAAAGGTCCAACTGCTATAACCCCGCAGACACGATCAATAATTTCATCGAGCGCGGATCCAATCGTGAGAATTGCTTCACCTGCAAGGTCAGGTTTTACAAAATATCCTGCTTTCTTTATCGTTTCTCTAATATCAATTAAATGAGATTCATACAGTCCTGATTGCGCTAAAATGTTCTTTATCTTCTTTTCTATGCTTTTTTGTTTCAGATCCTTTATTACCTTCTCAAATTTCTTTTGCAGTCCCAGTTTATTTTCCAGATCAATCAGATAGTTTGAATAATAAACGTACTCTGAAACCGGGGCAAGTTTAATGATAAACTCATTATCGATTAGCTTTTCTACCAGGTCCATTTTTGAAAATTCATCATGCCTTACGAATATTTCACCGATAAGAGAGATCTTTTTTGCGTCCTTCAGATTTTGCTTTTTTGGAATTGAATTAAGAACAGATGCAGTTAAGCGAAGCTGCTTATAAATTTCAGGTAAAGATGATTTTCTTTCCAGAATATTTTTGATAGAATCCTTTTCCTTTTCAAAGAGATCCATAGCTGACGCTCTGTCATCCGCAAGTACCTGAAGCGCGAAATAGATATCCTTCAGAACATCAGAGATTACAACCGCAGTCCACCCTCTTATCAGAAAATCCGTTCCTAATCCTCCGTATGCATCTTCATCAGTTAATGTATAAAGTCCCACGTTCTTCATTTCCTTACTGTTAATCAGATCCTGTAAATAAACGTGATATTGACCAAGTCTGCATGGACCATCTCCCTTAGCCATAAATAATATAGTCTTTTCATCAGGGTCTTTGCGCTGCTCATAGTAGTCGATTAAGACGCCTGCATTAAGAATCAAAGGAAGACATTCTTTGCATGAAGAGCATCCTCTCCCCTTCTTTAAAACGTTAGAATCATAAACAGGCAGAGGAACTGTGTTTAGTCCGGATGCATGAAATGCAGCTGAAAGCAATTCTGTACCAATCCTTCCCATAGATGGTATTAACATTTTTACCTGCGGGTCAGTGATCAGAGAAGTATTGCCGTCGGAATCCACAATCTCATGTGAGTTTCTTATTTTAAGCGGAACAAAAGTGCTTTGCCTTTCCTGCTTACCCTCAGGGTATAGTTCGCGATAACTTCTGATTATATCGAGCGCAGCTTCTATTCTTGTATTTATTCCGGCATCAGCAGAATGGCTGTCAAGTTCAAGAGTAAGCGAGGGTTTGTCACCCATGATTGTCCGGAAATATGAAATGATGAAGGAATCAGGTCCGCAGCTGAAATTTGTTACAAATGTTCCGAATAACTGTTTATGCTGTTTTACGAAACGAGCCGACTTAAGTATCTGCTGTCCCAGTGCCCAATACATATGATCATAACTCTTCAGGTTTTCCACCGGTAAGAAATCATGCGGAATAATACTTATTCCCCTTGTTGAAAACTTTTGCGGAATTCCAAGATTAGCTTCTCCCGCAAAAGCATTATAAGCTCTTCCAAAAAGAACTACGGCAAATTTACCCGGATCACTCTCCAATTTTTCAAGGAACTCTTTACCAAGTCTCTTAAATTTTGAAAACATGTTCTGAAGTGATTCATATGCCAGATCAAAAGCTGATGAAGCTAAGTGCTTATCAGCATTTATCGATTTCGCAATATCAATAAATTCTTTTTTTGATGAGAAATACCCATTTGAGAAGTCAACAACCGGCGTTAAAAGTTTAATACCTTTAAGCTCTGCTTTAAATACTGACTGGAGATAGTAGCTTTCGGACTGCAGCAGTACACAGGTTTTTTTCTGATGGTTCTCATCCGGATTGAACATTTGTTTTATGTGCGGAAGAAGGATATAATCAGGCTGCTTATTAATCAGATCCTGTAAAAATCCATGAGCTAGTTCAGCAGGATAGCAGAAAGCGGCTTCTTTCTTATCAACACCTTCCTGTAAAGGCTCATCACCGGTTATTACTTTGAATCCTAACTGGGTGAAGAAATTAAAGTACAACGGAAAGAGTGTGTTTGATAAAAATGATTTCGAGATGCCGATTGTCGGTGCATCCTCGGGAATATCTTGATGTATCAGATATTTATTATATACCAGATCCTGCCGAAGTTTTACAAGATCTACTTCTGTATGGATCTTTTCACTCTGCAGGTTATAATATTTATTACAGGCCCCGCCGAAAGGATACTTCTTCTGATCTATTCTGATCAATGAAATACTGCATTTACGATCGCATTTTTCAGCTCCGCCCGCGCAGATAAATTCCTTATCATAATCCACAGTCCTGTTAATCAGCTCATCTAAATTAAATTCCTGTTTTTGGAGCAGACCCAGCTTAATCCTGTTCTTTACTTCAAGTGCAACTCCGAAGGCACCCATGAGTCCCGGTTCAGGAGGAACAATAATCTCCTTTCCTGTAATTGCTGCCATAGCAACCGGTACGGCTTTATTATAGCAAACTCCCCCCTGCATAAAAACCTTTTTGCCTACCGGTCTGTTACCTTTAACCCTGTTGCTGTAATTCATGCAGATAGAATAGACCAAGCCAGCAACAATATTATCCCTGCTTAATCCTTCGTGAAGAGCATTTTTAATATCGCTGCTGATAAAAGCAGCGCATTGGTCATTAAAATCTGGAGGCTTGTCTGCCCTCATTGCAATTTCACCAATCTCTTTATAATCTATATCGAGAGATTCCTTTGCCGCTTCTTCAAGAAAGGAGCCTGTTCCTGCAGAGCAGGCTTCATTCATTGCATAATCTGAAGCAATACCTGAAGTAATATAAGTATATTTAGCATCCTGCCCCCCGATCTCAAATATTGTATCTACATCTTTGTCGAAATATACTGTTGCTGAGGCGTGGGCAATTATTTCATTTATCACTGCTTTTGTTAATGCATGAAGTCCGGCAATATGGCGGCCTGAACCAGTTACTCCTAATCCTGATATTCTGATCGGGACAGTAATTTGTTTTTTCAGACTTATGTAGCACTCAACCGAAGCTTTAACGGGATCGCCATTTGTCCGGAGATATTCACTGGCAAGAATTGCGCTATCTTTTTCTCTTAGCAGAATGGCTTTAGTTGTAGTTGAACCTACATCCAAACCAATCATACACTCGTCCATTGGTTCAGCGCGGTCTCTCTTCATCTCTTTAAAGTGCACCATTGAAATGTAATTGCTTAACGGGTTATGAAATGGGAAACCTGAGTGCCTTTCTGAAAATATTTCTCCGGGATTGAAATCTGTTCCGGGTAAGTTTGCGGCCTGTATTGCGGCTCCAAGAGCTTCAAAATAGGGAGCTTCATCCGGTACAGACAAATTACTCAAACTCTCGTGAAGATATTTCATCATAGCTCTATTCTGAGCCACACCGCCGATTATTACAGCTTTCTTATGAGGGATCTTTGCAGTGAGTTCAACAACCTTTTGCGCGATCATTTTTGATAAGCCGGCTGTTACGCTTGCTTTTGACACACCTTTGTTCAGAGCATGCGTGCAGTCCGATTTGCAGAATACAGAACACCTTCCTGAAATCTTGTAAGGATCACCCTGCAGTCCAAGCTCAACGGCCTCTTCAGGATTCAGATTCATACGTTTTATCTGCTGCAGAAAAAATTCACCAGTACCGGAAGCGCATTTATTTCCGGTGATCACTTTTGATATCTTCTTTTGCCCATCAAGCAGATAAATGATAAAGTTTTCCCCGCCTGCACTGATAATCATATCAGCTTTCAGATCGAGATATTCAAAAGCATATTCAACAGCTTCTGCCTCTGATATTGAAGGAAGGTTAACGAGGCCTCTGAATTTTTTACCTGTCGTGATTACTCTGGATGGTAAACCATTTTGAAATATTGCAGTGATTACTTTTTTAGGATTGCCATTATGTGGAATTACATTTGAATCGATTGAAAAAGAATTATTATATTTTTTCAGATATACAACCGAGACTGAAGACGCGCCGATACAAATGCCTGCCGAATGATATATATTCATTTTGTAATAAGCTGTTAATAAAAGAAAGCCGGGGAATAGTTAATAAAATAATAACATTCTTACACAGATCAACAATAATATGGATTCAATTTTTTGATTTAAATTCTTTGAGGAGAAGATTTATCTGCGGAGCATCATTTTTAAACTCAGGATCGCTTTTACCCAGTTCAATTGCCCTTTCAAGGAACCTGAGCGCCTCATTATTGTTGTTCATCATCTTAAGCAATTTGGCTTTAACATAATAATTATAGTACGACTGATGAAGTTCTATTGACTTATCAATCCATCCATTTGCTTCTTCAAGGTGTATATTATTATCTGCAGCATAGTTTGCCCCGGCAGCATAATTGACCCAGTTGTCAGGTTCAGATTCAATTGCTTTCTTGATGTTGCTGTAAACTTTTGCATCAGTATTAAACTCAACAGGAATTGATATTTTTACTTGTTCCCAGACCAGGTTAAGCACTGCTGAACTGACACCGGTATTATTGAAATAAAAATTCATTGATTCAGTAAACTGATTTTCTTCAGGTTTAATAGTAAACCTCAATAAATCTTTAGTGCTGTCGTAATTAAAAGCGCCCCACTGCTTGTTCACTTTATTTAGAATTATTGTCCATTCAGTTTCTCCGGGAATGCTGAACAGAGAATACTTACCTGCCGGGACATCCTGCTCTCCGAACCTGCAGTCCTCACTGAACAGAATTGTAGTTGCCTCATCCGCTCCTGTACGCCAGACCTGATTATATGGTACGAGTCCGCCCCAGATCTTTCTTCCCTTCACATTCGGTCTGCTGTAATTAAGAGTAACTTCCAATAATCCGATGGTCTGCATAAGGGAGGCTTTCTGACTCACACGCGGAAGTTCAAGCTGAGCTGATGTAATCGTTGACAAAGATAATACAATCAGTAATAATTTATATACAGGGGACACTCTCATTCCTAAACAGCTCCAATAATTTATCCTAATTTACAAATAAATTCCAAAATATCTATAATATAGATGAATTAAATCAGGGGAATCCTCTCTCTTGTTGACAAAGGTTTCACGAATGTTTGATTCTTTCGCTGTGATTAAGTAATATTGACTTAAAAATAAAGTGATATGGAAAAAAAGTTTACACCTGAACAGAAGCTGATGCTTTCTCTGCGTCTTTATTATTCAGCAAGAGAATTAAAGGCTGCGGCATTGAAAACTTTCAATCCTGAATTAAGTAATAAAGAAATTGAAGAAATGGTAAAAAAAATTTTCTTATATGCAAGAAGTTAATCTATTTGCTGTATACACTGATATATTAAATGAGAAAGGTATACCATACTTTATAACAGGCTCGGTTGCTTCCATTGTATACGGAGAACCAAGACTTACTCATGATATTGATCTTGTTATTAATATTACATCAGACCAGGTTGAAAATTTTATTAAGGCATTTCCTCTTACGGGTTTTTATTGTCCCCCCGCAGAAATCATTCTCATTGAATTGAAAAGAAGTTATAGAGGGCATTTTAATCTCATTCATCATGAAACAGGATTTAAGGCAGATATTTATTTAACCGGAAAAGACCCGTTTCAAATGTGGGCATTCGAAAATAGAAGACCAATCAAATTCGATGGATTTACAATTTATGTAGCGCCCCCCGAATATGTTATAATCAGGAAACTTGAATACTATAAGGAAGGTAAATCGAGCAAACATTTGTCTGATATTAAAGGTATGCTCGCAAATTCGAATGAGATGATCAATCAGGAATTACTTCACAATACAATAAATAAGTTTGGTCTTGCTGAAATTTGGCAATTGGTACAAAGGGTGGATATTTAAAGAAGATCTAAACCCCGTTCCCTTATGGTTCACTAAAACAAAGCTGTATTAAAGCCGAGATTCATATTTATGTAGTTATAACTTAGCTGTGATTGTATATTGATTCCGTTAGTGATTAAGTAAGACAGATCTAATGTTGGTATAACAGAAAAATAACTTTCACTCACTTCTTCATTAATTGACTTTGCTCCCGAAGCCAGGGTTTCTCTGTGAATTTGCTGTCCTGTACTGTTATATGTTGTTTTGTATTTTGAATAAAGAAAATACATGTCCGGAACGAATTTGTAGTTATTATATGAAACACGTGCGGATGCTTCAATTATAAAAGGACTTATCCTGTATACTGGCACTGATAAATTTATTCCGTAAGTATTTAATGCTGTCAGCTTATATTTATTCTGAAAATTTCTGATATATGTATCAGTCTGAACATTCCCACTGCTTTCCGAAATATTATAAAAAATGGTTTCTTCTCTATTTACCTCTGAATATCCAAAAGCAAATAATGCCTGAACATCTACGTAAGATAATAAAAATCGTTTTTCCGCCAGGTAGATCTTGTATCCCGCGCTAAATGTTATTTGCGGGAGCGATTCGGATTTATTCAATAAAACAGCGTGATCAACACCCGGGAAGCTCAGACTTTCTTCAAAACGTACGTTATTAAAGAATACGTTTCCTAACCTGAAAGAAAATCTTTTTCGGGATTCATCCACGCTGATATCAGTAATTACTGAAGTCAAAAACTCAGCAGTATTAAAGTTCTCATCCTTTTCAAGAAGGTACCAGTGCTTTATCAGATTATTAACAATTTCAGACGACGAAGAAATCAGATCCGGATTTTTATAAACCTCATAAAAATACTGCTTTTTCAATATTTCCAGCTGTTCTATGATAAGTCCGTAATCAGTACCGGCAGAATACTTTAGCTCTGGATTCTGATTGTAATATTTTACAAGGTAAAAATCACTAAGGTTCTTATCAGTATTATCCTGAATACCTGCTTTATCATTTTCTTTTAATTTTACATCTGTTAACAGCTTTTTAAAAGAGTTTTCAATCTGATTAGATTTCTCATTCATTTTATTATCGTTAAGCACGTCTGCCGCCCATTGGCTTCTTCTAATCAGCCATTTTTTTTCGCGTGATTTAAGATCATCAAACTGAGCAGAATTGAAATCACTTGTGTCGAGCTGCTGATAGAATGCGATGGTATAATAAATAAGCTCAGGATTAAGCAAGGCGTTTCTCTGGAGATTTAGTTCAATAGAGTTCTTTAACAGCTCATCCTTTATTAAATGATCAGGCAGTTCATTTTTATACAATTTTAACATGCTTTGTGAATAAATATCCAGGAAGGCAAATAATAAAATACTGATGAGAATTTTCATAGATCTTTACTGTATAATAAATTTATAATTATAGGAATTCGAATTTATGTGGTAATTCGCGAAGATATCAAAAAGAAAAACTTAAGAGCAGCTTCTGCGAAAAATACACCTGACCAGATAAATTGATTTAGAGAATAATCGACACAGCAATAAAATACTTTAGTACAGACATAATTTACTTTAAAGGAATCGTTCTATAATATTTTATCAGATAATTTTCCTGGATTGATATTCAAATTTCTGCTGGTAAGCGGAAGTACAGTACAGAGTTTAAGGTACCTGATAACTGAAATGACTGTTTAGAATTCATTACTGATGAATAGAGATTTTCGCTGTCGCAAAAACGGTGTTTTTGGACAAATTGGACAAACATAAAAGCTATTTTAAAGGGGTACTCTTATTTTTCTTCAACAACTTACAAAAGTTTCGTTTTTGATGCAAATTTGACTATCCTTTTATTTTTTCTGAAAGAATTTTTGCTTTTTCACCTGCGAATTAAACAAAACAGGCAAAGTTTGTCCATTTTGGACAAAAGTTTTGTCCAAGTTTGTCCAAATCAGTCCTGTTTCAGTGGCCTGAAGGACCATTGACGCAGCAATCACAATCACCAATTTAATAATTTCATTATGCGGGCAGAAATAAACACGCAGCAACCGTTCCGATCCTGCATCTCACCTCCAGGGTTGAGGAAAACCCTGGAGATCATTCGTTTGGTATACGCTAATGAAGCGAGCACACAATTCGGGCTATCTAAAAAGTATTAATCCTTTAAAAGATCCGTGTAAATCCGTTTTGAAATCCGCGTAAATTCGTGTTCTATTAATATATTAATTTACTTTTTAGACAACCTCGAGAAAGTTTGTAGGGGCGCGTTCAAACACACGGCACAAAGCCCCGTGTATATTTGATGAGAACACTAATTCCATTTCGACCTTACAGCCTAACAGCATAGTGACGCATTTACTAGCTAAATTCTTTTTCACCTTATTAGCAATATGTCCTTACGGGAGGAAATAGAAGATTTTGAGCTTTACCTATGCGGAGAGTCAGGCACTTTCTTTCAATTGAATTTATCTTTAATTCCACTAAACAACTGCCTTAGAATAGATAAATAATGTTCAAATTGCCTATCATAATCTGTAACAAATCCTTCTCTTTTGGTCATATCGCTGGCAAGTGAAAATAAATGATCTTCATTATTTGATATGTTCAGAATAAATTCAAAGACTTCCTCTTTTGAAATAGAGGCAATAGTTCTTCCTAATAACCGTGCTCCCGCTAATTCATAATCAGGTACATTTTCCACAATATCATTGTTATGTTCAAACAGTTCATCTTCGTTTCCGCACTTTAAATAATTAGTGATTAAGAAGTATAGGTCACTTGCATCCCGTACTCTCCTATCAGGATCCTCTTTCCATGAAATTAGTTTAAGAATAATTAGTCCTTCTATTGATGCAAAATTAATATTTACCTCGGGATCGGTCTGAATTTTAATCAAGTCTGTATTATCGTACGCTCCCTTAAATCCTAAAACATTCATTTCTTTTTTGTTGTCCTCTAACCACTCAATAGTCGAATCATTTTTTGCAATTCTCCCAAAAGGTAAAAAATCTATCGGCATTCCTTTATAATAAAACCGATGCATTATTCTTGCATCCTGCTTCAAACCAGTTTCGGTCAACAAAGCCTTTAATTTATCATATTCATTCCAGCTGTTTAGACGAATACCAAAATCAATATCATTTGTTTTTCTGTATACTTTTATCTCATAGACAAGATGTAAAATCAAATCTCTGGCTGTTGCCCCGACTACAAAAAAATCCAGATGTAATGAATCTAAAATATTTTTAATTAGTATCAGAGTTTCTTTTGTAAAAGGATCAATTTTATTTGATATATCTAATAACTTCTTTTTCATAGATAATTCTTGCAGTTTCTATATTTCTGGGTTCACCTGTTGCAATCAGATCAGCATAGACCAAAATTGGATTAACTACATCAAGTTCATTATCTTCTTTGAACTTCCAGAACCGATTATATAATTCAACATTTCCCGCAGGATTTTTTTTCATTTTATTTCGAAGAATAAATTCTCCCTGTTTATTCCCAATATATACAGTGTGGATAGCTGGCGTTAAATAGCTGGTTAATTTTGCTGCAGCGGTTTCACCTCCCCATAAGGCATCATATTGCTGTATATTTATTTTCTCCCAGAAGAAATTATCAGCTATCTCATACCTTCCAATCAAGTGCTTTATTTTTAATTTGTCAGGAAAAAGAGCTATCCATTTCTGTAGTAATTTTTCTTTATTTACAATTTTCTTTATACCATAATTTTCAATCAGAAAACCTTGTTCTTTTAATGTTTTTAATGTCAAATGTATGCTGCTTTTTGCAACCCCTGCCAATTCAGCAATTTCACGGATTGGATTTTGCTCTAATCTTTGATTACATAACAAAGTATAAATTGTCTGAAGATCTGTTACGCTAAAGCCTTTACTTGTTTCTTTATATTTACCTTCTTCAGTTCGTTTATTACCTTTAATATTTATTAACAGCGGTGGAATATTTATATAGACGTTTCCAGCACAATCTAAAAAATTCAGATTTAACTTTTTGGTTAATTCAAATAGCTCAGGATTCATATAATCTGTTATAAGAAGGGGTATCTCATTTGATTTCTTATTTAACTGCTCACTAATTAGAGATAGCCTTGCCTTATTAAGATTAGTTTTAATTACAACTCTAAAAGGAATGTCATAGTCCTCAGTCTTTAAGAACATTTTAATATCTTTATCATAAAAATGAGTTTGTAATAGAAAACCTGTTTCCTGTTGAAATTTTGCACTCGCAAGATCTATTATACTTTTTTCTAACATATACCATAGTTCCATTTATAACGAAAATAGAATAATATTGGACAAATAGCAAAAATTATTAAAATATTATTCAATATTGTCCAAAAATTATATGTTTCCATAATTATTGGACAAGATTGGACAAGTGAAATAAAATCTAAGTTTTCCCGAAATCTATAATTTTCCGATTAGGGAAAACCGGTATGGAATTAAAATGAAAAAGCTTGAAAACAGCAAAATTCTCTGTATTCGAGCTTTATTTTTTATATGCAGACAGTCAGTCCCTTTTGGGATCCGCTATGTTAAAAATGTTTAGAATTTCGCTTGTTTTTCGCATCTTTTTAGAAGCAGTGACCAAATTGTGACCAGGACATATTATTAGAATATTCCAGTCGATTAAATGCGAGTTTCAACGGAAATAAAATCTGTATGCGAGTCTCCCGGATCGAGTTTGAAAATGGACAGGCCACTCATCTCAAAACTGGTTTTAATTCTCTATTATCTAAAAGATATATTTTCTCATCAGAATAAAAATTCAGATCTTCTTTTAATTGATCTTCAGAAATTCTCTCGCCTTCCAGTTTCATTGTTCCTTTAAACATAATTTGCCCATCCACCTCATTGTAAACAGTGCATTTAAAAGTATTAGAATCTGAATCATCACTTATACATTCTATCCAATTACCTCCATCTGGTCCTCGATATTGCTGATTCTGGAATATTTTTTTGCCTTTCAGGAGGTATTGCTTTGGTATGTTTTATTCCCCATTCGAGAAAGTACAATACAAGAGCAAAAAACAACAGAAATAAAAAGAAGATTACAATAATATTTTTTATTTATTCTCCTCCACAATTTCAGTCGAATTACTTTTTGAACTATAATTTAGATCTGGATACTCATCCCTTAATTCTTCGATATAAGAGTTTGGTCTGGGATCAACCATAGAAGGAACGTGATACTATATTCCTCTCTGCTTGGATTATTGTTATCATTCACTTTTTTGTCTGCAAAATTTTTCATTTATTGCTAATTATCATTTTTTATGTGGGTGCCTGTTATATCACCGTTTTGGCCTGATTTTTTTGAAATAGTTGATAATACTTTGTTTAAAGATTCTTTAGTAGGTAAACCAGTTTTACTCCATTTTTACATTTGGAATTCCATATGACCTTACAATACCCTTACCTTCATCATCATACCTCCCATATTCATAATATTTTGGTTAGGATTTAAATATAATATGTAACCCAAAATAATTGGCCAACTGAGGACTGAGCTTGATCTTGTTGACGCTGATTTACATATTCTTGGTATGCTTCTTCATAAGCTTTTGTATCCATCCCATATGCATTGGAAGGCAAATCCAATTTTCCGCCAGTTTTTCGACTAACCACTTTATAAACCCAGGTGTTTTACCATGAAACCCGGGGAGCAATTATAAATCTAATTGTTTATATTTATTGAAAATAACACAGAGGAGAAAAATGACTGCTGATATTGAAATGATTAGGTCGTTATATAATAATTTCAAAGAGAAAGTAACACACGCCGCTCAGATTGTTGGCAGACCTCTGACGTACGCTGAAAAGATTTTATACGCACACTTGTGGAATCCAGTGCAAAAGGAATATCACAGGAGTAAAGATTATGTTGAACTTGGACCGGACAGAGTAGCCATGCAGGATGCCACTGCACAAATGGCTTTACTGCAATTCATGAGCGCAGGCAGAAAAACAACCGCGGTTCCTTCCACAGTACACTGCGATCACTTAATACAGGCGCAGGTTGGAGCAGAGGATGACTTATTGAGATCAAAACAGGATAATAAAGAGGTTTACGATTTTCTTGAAAGTATATCACGAAAATATGGAATTGGTTTCTGGAGACCCGGCGCCGGAATTATTCATCAGGTGGTGCTTGAAAATTATGCCTTCCCTAGTGGTTTAATGATCGGTACTGATTCACATACTCCAAATGCCGGCGGATTAGGAATGCTGGCAATCGGAGTAGGCGGTGCAGATGCCGTTGATGTAATGGCAGGAATGCCGTGGGAATTGAAATGGCCTAAGATAATCGGAGTTCACCTGGAAGGTAAACTGAACGGATGGGCTTCTGCAAAAGATGTGATACTTAAACTTTCTGGTATCCTAACTGTAAAAGGCGGAACAGGCGCTATTATAGAATATTTCGGAGAAGGAACTAAATCTATATCCTGCACCGGTAAAGCTACTATCTGTAATATGGGTGCTGAAGTAGGAGCAACCACTTCAGTATTTCCTTTTGACAGCAGGATGGCAGATTATTTAAGAATTACAGAGCGCGGGGATCTTGCTTCAATGGCTGAAGAGCTGAGTGATTTCTTTGCAGCTGATAAAGATATATTACATGATCCAACCAGATTCTATGACCAGGTAATTGAAATCGATCTTAATAAACTTGAACCTCATCTTAATGGTCCTTTCACTCCTGATCTGGCTACACCGATTTCAAAGATGAAGGAAATTGTTCAGGAAAAGAATTATCCCGATGATATCCGCGTAGCTTTAATAGGAAGCTGCACAAATTCCAGTTATGAAGATATTGACAGATCAGCAAGTATAGCAAGACAGGCAATTGAAAAAGGACTTAAATCAAAATCCCAGTTTACTATAACTCCCGGATCAGAACTGGTACGGGCAACAATTGAAAGAGACGGCCAGCTGAAAACACTAACAGACTTTGGCGGAATAGTACTTGCAAATGCATGCGGCCCGTGTATTGGTATGTGGAACAGAATGGATATTAAGGACGGTGAGAGAAATACTATTGTTACATCATTCAACAGAAATTTCGCAAAGAGGAATGACGGCAATCCGCATACGCTGGCATTTGTTGCTAGTCCGGAATTGGTAACCGCACTATCCATTGCAGGCAGTTTATCATTCAATCCGCTTACTGATGAACTCACAAATGTAAAGGGCGAAAAAGTAAAACTTGCACCTCCTTCTGGAGATGAATTGCCCGTAAAAGGATTTGCGGAAGCTGATAAGGGATTTATTCCCCCTTCAGTTGACGGAAGGGACATTGAAATTAAAGTTGCACCGGATAGTGAAAGGCTGCAGCTGCTGGAGGCATTTCCACCCTGGAGTGGAGAAGATTATCATAACTTGCCCATACTGCTTAAAGTAAAAGGCAAATGTACGACTGATCATATATCAATGGCGGGACCCTGGTTACGTTTCAGGGGGCATCTTGATAATATTTCAAATAACATGTTCTTAGGTGCGGTTAATGCTTATACTGAAAAAGCAGGTGAAGCAAAAAATTTCGTTACCGGCGAGTATCATACTGTTCCTGAAGTAGCAAGAGCATATAAGCGTCACGGTCATAAATGGATAGTTGTTGGTGATGAAAATTATGGTGAAGGTTCAAGCCGTGAACATGCAGCTATGGAACCAAGATTTCTTGGAGGAGTGGCAATTGTTGTTAAAAGCTTTGCAAGAATTCATGAAACAAATCTAAAGAAACAAGGCATGCTGCCTTTAACTTTTGCCGATACTTCAGATTATGATAAGATCAGGGAAGATGATATGGTGGATCTGATAGGATTAAAAGATATCGCCCCTGAAAAACAAATTACTATGGTCCTGAAGCACAAAGACGGTACCACGGATCAATTCCAATTAAATCATTCATTCAACTCAGGGCAAATAGAATGGTTCAAGGCAGGCAGCGCACTTAACCTGATCGCAAGATCACAAAAAGGCTAAGAGTGTTTTTAGGAAAGACCTCAAGCTTTTCCGGAAAGACCTCCGAGGTTTAAGAAAACCTCGGAGGTCTCTTCAGAAAGCTACGCGCTTTTCTTAAACCCATTCTCACAGATTTTTAATTATTGGAAGGAATTCTCAGGTTGTAGAAAAATATATAAGATATTGTGGTGTCATTTAGTTCTTAACTTTCTATAACAGGTCCTATCTGTAAAATTCCCATTTTTTCAAAACACTTCATATTTTGCTTTCTGGCATAATCATTGTCGGGCTATTCAGGATAAAAATATATTCAAAGTCTTTTTTTATCCCTAAACTTACAGGATAAATAATGTCAACCGAAACAAAAGAGAAAAAATTAACAGGAACTGTGGTTATCAGTGTGGAAAGATGCAAGGGATGTGGTTTTTGCGTTGAATTCTGTCCCTCCAAAGCTCTCAAATTCTCTGAACAATATAATACAAAAGGTTATCATCCCCCAGTTCTCATATCAAGAGATATGTGCTCCGGCTGCGATATGTGCGGCTTATTGTGCCCGGACTTTGCAATATACGGATTTAGAGTAAAGAGTAAATAATTTTGGAGAAATTGTGAAAGCTGATCCAATTGGTGTATTAACCGGTTATCATTTTATTGATGGCGATCACGCATGCAGTGAAGGGGCAATGGCTGCCGGATGCAGGTTTGTTGCCGGTTATCCTATTACTCCTTCCACTGAAGTTGTCGAAAGAATTGCTGAAAGATTTCCGCTGATCGGAGGAGTATTCATTCAGATGGAGGATGAAATAGCTTCTTCAATTGCAATCCAGGGGGCAGTCTGGGGCGGAAGAAAGGCAATGACTGTAACATCGGGACCTGGTTTTTCACTTATGATGGAACACATCGGGTATGCCGCTATGACAGAAACACCGTGTGTGTTCGTAGATGTTCAGCGTGCGGGTCCCTCTACAGGTTTGCCAACCTTACCCGCACAGGGTGATATGATGCAGGCCCGCTGGGGATCTCATGGTGATTATGGAATTATTGCCATTTCGCCAAATTCACCCCAGGAATGTTTTGATCTTGCAATTAAGGCGTTTAACCTTTCTGAGCAGTATCGGGTGCCCGTTATGTTTATGATGGATGAGTGCGTTGGACACATGACTGAACGGGTTGTTATTCCTCCGGCAGATCAGATTGAAATAGTTGAGCGTGATTTTTATCATGGACCCGCGGAAGGTTTTTCTCCTTTTAAGGCAAATGGTAAAATGGTACCTCAGATGACAAAAGCGGGTGACGGTTATCGTATCCACGTAACCGGGCTGACTCATGATGAACGCGGATATCCTGCTATGACAGTCCCGGCACAGGAAAAATTACTTTCACGACTCATCAATAAAATAAAATCAAATGCTGATAAGATCATAGACTTCAGGGAAGATCAGGTTGAAGGAGCAGATATTGTTGTGGTTACATATGGTATAACCTCAAGAACTGCAATTCCGGCTATTGAACAGGCAAGAAAAGAAGGGTATAAAGTTGGTCATCTGAGATTAGTTGTGGTATGGCCATTCCCTGAGAAATACATCAGAGAGTTAGCAAAGAAGGTAAAAGCATTTGTTGTTCCTGAATTAAACTACGGACAAATAGTTCTTGAAGTTGAACGCTGTGCAGCAGGAAAAGCAGATGTTTCTCTTGTTCCGCATTGCGGCGGTTCAGTTCATGACCCGAAAGATATTTATAAGGCAATAATAAACAGCGTAAAAGGTGTATGATGGCTGTAATAGAAGATTATGATAAAATAGATAAGATCATTCCTACCAATCCTGTTGAGTCTCATTTGAGGATGGAAAGAATGCCTCATATCTGGTGTCCCGGATGCGGAATTGGTACAACAGTTAATTGTTTTACCCGCGCACTTGAGACCAGCGGGCTTGATCTTACAAAAGTTGCGGTAGTCTCGGGTATAGGCTGCACTGGAAGAGTAGCAGGTTACCTTAACCTGGATTCTTTTCATACAACTCACGGCAGGGCTATTCCTTTCGCAACAGGACTCAAATTAGCTAATCCTGAACTGAAGGTAGTTGTTTACAGCGGTGATGGTGATCTTACTGCAATAGGAGGAAATCATTTCATTCATGCAGCCAGGCGAAATGTGGATATGACTGTAATACTGGTTAACAATTTTATTTATGGTATGACGGGCGGACAGGTTGCGCCAACCACCCCTATAAGCGCTATTGCTTCTACTACGCCTTACGGGAATTACGAGCAGACATTTAATCTGCCATTCCTTGCAGAATCATGCGGTGCTGTATATGTAGCAAGGTGGACTGCATTTCATGTACGTCAGTTACAGAAGGCCATAAAGGAAGCTTTACAGAAAAAAGGTTTTTCATTTATAGAAGTTCTTGCTCCCTGTCCTACTCTTTACAGCAGACGTAATAAATTAGGTGACGGTTTAAGTCAGATGATCTATTATAAAGAAAATAGTGTCATCCAGCATGGTGCGGATACTAAGTCTATCCCTCTTGAGTACCAGGGTAAAATAGTTGTAGGTAAGTTCGTGGATATTGAAAAGAGAACTTATCTCGAAGCAATGGATGATCATTATACTGCAAAATTCGGTAACAAATATACCACTTATCGCAGAGGTGAAATATGGCAAGAACAGAAGTAAAGATCGGCGGATTCGGAGGTCAGGGTGTAATCCTCAGCGGATACATTATCGGCCGTGCTGCATCGATATATGATAATAAGCATGCAACAATGATTCAGGCATTCGGACCTGAAGCAAGAGGCAGTGCCTGCAGTTCTGCAATTATAGTGGACACTGAAGCTATTGCATATCCATATATTACAAAGCCTGAGATTATGATCGTGATGTCGCAGGAAGCATATACTAAGTTTACTCCAGAGCTTAGTTCCGGTGGTATTTTAATAACAGAGGAAGAGCTCGTTAATCCGATAAACATCAGAAAAGATATAAAACATTTTTCTATTCCGGCTACAAGAATAGCTGAAGAGCTTGGAAAAAAGATGGTGCTTAATATTGTTATGATGGGATTTATGACTGCTGTTACAGGTCTGATCACCAAAGACGCGATGCAAAAGGCTGTTGAGGTTTCTGTACCCAAAGGCACCCAGGAACTTAACCTAAGCGCATTCGAGAAAGGGTACAATTATTACTTCAATAAGCCTGCAGAAGAACCTGTATCCATTGAAGTGAATGGTAAATAATTTTAGAACCGTTGCAGCACAGGTTTACGAGATAAAAAAAAGCCCCGCACGCGGGGCTTTTGACTTTTAAATAGCTTACTTCTGAGGTAAGATAGCATCCTTTGCAGCTTTAGCTATCTTAAACTTTACAACCTTCTTAGCAGGAATAGTAATTGCTTGTCCGGTGGCGGGGTTTCTGCCCTGTCTCTTTTTACGCTGAACAAGTACAAGTTTACCTAAGCCGGGAATTGTAAATGACTTCTTAGCTTCCTTGTAAGATAAGGTAATGAGTTCCTGCAAAAACTGTCCTGACAATTTTTTGGTTGTCCCTGTTTTTGAAGCAAGATGCTCAAGTATCTGAGCTTTTGTCATTGGTTTAGCTGGTGCCATCTTACGCTCCTTTTTTTGTTGAAGAAAAATTTAATCACGATGCAAAATAAATATTTTTTTTATTAAAGCAAATATTTTTTTCATGCAGAGGACATTTTTAGTTAATAAAATCAATACTAAAACAGGGATTGTGATCTGTGCCCACTATCGTAGGCCTGTAAACACTGCCTGAAATGCCTGTACTGAATTTTGGCGGCTTACTATTTTATTGTTATTTTTATACAGATCAATTGAAGCGGGAAACTCTCTATGAAAATATTTTTGCTCATTATAATAATGCTCACCCCGATTCTAACAATCAATTCTCAAAATGCAGATACTCTGAATACCGGTATAACTGTACAGGATACGACAGCAGCAGATACGACTGTTTCAATTACCACAGTTAATGATACAACTGCAGCAGATACTATCCGCAGTGCTGCAGATTCCCTCAGACTCGCAAAAGCACGGCCTTTAATCCCTTTATTTCCAGAACCGCTTTTAACTGTACGACAGGAAGCGCAGGTAATATCAAGACGCGAGATTATCTATAACTATTATAGCTACACAGGTGATTTGTTAAGACAATTTCCATTCTCCATTCAAAGACATCTTGGTATAACGGGTCAGCCGCATGAAGTTCTAATCTATGGTAATGGATTTAATAATATAAGTTATATGATGGACGGTATACTGTTGAATAATCGTTTCACAAATTCACTGGACCTTAATTATGTTCAGTCCGAGGCAATAGATTCCATAGAGATCATTCCTTCCCCGCGCGCATTCCTTTATGGAATCTATAATAATCCCGCCTCCGTAAATTTCATCCCTAGAGAAAACTATACATTGGATTCCCGGCAGGGACCTTTCAGCAGATTGCGGTATTACCAGGCACCTAATGAGGAAGCCATGATAGACGCGACCTACCGTACTTACCTTGCACGGAAACTTGTCGGTATCTTCGAGATGACGAATTATTCAGCAGCAGACAGATTTCCTAACTCAGGTCATGGAAGCTGGAAGTTCAGGACCGGCTTGAACTATCTGATATCAGAAAACATAAATATCAAAGCAGGATATAATTATAACCGCACTGAGACACGTCTTTTCGGCGGAGTAAATATAGATTCGCTTAATGCCAGGGACACTCTTGATATTACGGAACTCTCTGAATTGGGCACTCCTGTTCTGCATCCAACCCGGTATCAGAAATATCATATGCATCAGTTCAATCTGACTTTGAGGAACATGGACTCCGGTCCTTTTTCAGGCAAGGTTGATCTTTACTATATCAACTCACTAACTGAACGAAGAGAAAATGAAAAAGCAGATCCCGACTCGCTGTTCGTTTTAATCAATAACGATAAGTATAATCTGTCAGGAATACTTATAAACCAGGGACTCAAAACAGATCTGTTTGATCTTCAAATATCCGGCAGCGCTGAAAGAGTTGATTTTAAGATGCCTACGTTTGAAAGCAGGCGTTCAATAAATACTGTCTCTGCATCAGGGCGGATAATTCTTAATCTTCTTAACAATACTCTTTTCCCTTCTGCTTTCAGTAAATACCTTAACTATCATTCTAAATCATTTTTCGGTGCAGGTTCGGATCTTATTTACCGGCCCAATGAAAGGTTCTCATTTTATGGCGGTGTATCCCGTTTTAATAAACCGTATGATCCCGAAGTGCTGGATAAGACGACAATATCTTCATATGAAATTGGTGCGGAAATGCATCTGGGAAAATTTAATTTTGGACTGAAGGCGTTTAATCAGCATTTCAAAGATGACATTGTAATCTGGAGCAGCTTTGACGCGATCGGGTTACGGAAAATAAACAGGTCTGTCACCGGGATCGGTATTGACCTTAATGTTCATTTATGGAAGATTAATCTGGAAAGCCATTCCGCATATTATAATACTGATATTTCAGTCAGTGAGGTTAGAACTCTTCCTGATGTGACTTCCATCAGCAGAATTTATTATCAGGACACACTCTTTAATTCCAACCTGTTTCTGCGGACAGGATTCGAAGCAAGCTATATTGGTTCACAGGATTACTTTAATTATGACAGTTTTAACCAAAGAATTATATATTTTACTCAGCCATTGCATTTTGATGCTGATAATATAAAATCATTATATATGGTTGACTTCTTTCTGATTGGAGAAATCAGGAGACGGGCAATCATATATTTCACGTTTGAAAATTTGCTTGATAAGCAGCAGTATATGGTGCCCGGATATCCTCTACCCCGCCGCGGACTGCGGCTCGGTGTATCCTGGGAATTCTTAAATTAGGAACATTCATATGAAAAGTAAAACCGTAACAATTTTCGGCAGCTCAATTCCGGTATTCGGGGAAGAACAATATGAGCATGCTTACCAGCTGGGAGCAATGCTTGGCAGGAAAGGCATAAGCGTCTGCAGCGGAGGTAATCTAGGCATAATGGAGGCTGTATCAAGAGGAGCTGTTGAGAACGGCGGATCTGCATGCGGCATCACACTAAAAAACAAATATGATAATCATAATAAATACTTAACTGAACATATTTGTTGTGATACTTTGTTCGAACGCATAACCAGACTCATTGAGAATGCTGATGCGTATATTGTACTGCAGGGCGGAACAGGTACACTGTTGGAACTGGCCGCTATATGGGAGTTTATGAATAAAGATATGATACATACAAAACCTGCAGCGTGTCATGGTAAAATGTGGGAGCCGGTAATTAAGGCCATGGAATTTCAAATTACTCTTGAAAAAAGAAGGACAGGTTTAATAAAGTATTTTAATAAGATAGAAGAATGCGGGGATTATATAATCACATCACTTGAGAATCCTGCAGAAACTCCTCAGCTGCCCTGAAAACCATATCTGTATCAATATGCTTTATGCATTTGAATAATATATCATCCCTGTAACAAATCAGTGGTTTCGGTGAATAAAAAAAACAGGGTGCGCATTCAAGGTTTAAGGTAACAATCTTATACCTGGTCTGCCAGGGATGAATGTAGGCGGGATTTGTAGGTCCTATTACAGCCACAACATCAAGCTTTAATGCCGAAGCGATATGCATCAGACTTGAATCATTAGTAATAAACAATCCGCAGCGCTTCATAACAGCCGCGCTCTGTGCAAGATTATCAGACTCAACAACTACCTTCTTATCTGATCGGATAGCTCGTGCTACTGTTTCTTTTAAATCCTTTTCTTCAGGTCCTCCGAATATTAATATCCTTGCATGGTATTTTTCAATCAGCTTATCCGCGAGCTGAGCAAATTTTTCCGGTTCCCATCTGCGCCTTATATGATTTTTCAAGGTAGCACAACCCGGATGAAAACCAATTACCAGTTCTTCGGAAGAAATTCCATTACGGTTCAGGAAAGAGTCTGCATAATTACAATCTTCATCTGATAAAGGAAATTCAAGTCCGGGGATATCAGTAAAAGAACTACCCGTCAACTTTTCCACCATCAGGACATTTTCTTCAACATTATGAAGCTCATCATTTTCCTTAACAGTTACATTATTAAGAAAATCAAAATTTGCGGATCCGCTTCTTAAATATTTAATGCCTGCCCGTTTATCAGCCCCAATCAAAAGGCTGAAAATATTATACTCTTTTCGGTTAGATGGATACACATTGAATGACACGTCGTAATTCTTTCTTATCTTCATAAGATACTTAAGTGACTCTGCTGCTCCTTCTTTCATGAAATCAAAAAATAATACTTTATTGAAGTTAGGATTACGTGTATACATATCCCTTACACCTTTGAACATTACCAATGCGTGAAGTTCTGCATCAGGTAATTTTTTTCGAAGGAGTGATAATGCGGGGGTAAACATCAGGGCATCGCCGATGCCTGATAAAGCCATTATTAAAATTTTCATAAATACAAAAAAAGAGACGGCTTGAACCGTCTCTTATCTTTTAATTCTTTGATAAAGTATCATTCATTCTGGCCAGAGTTCTGTACCGCTCCAATTCATTTCTTACACCCTGATCATCAGGATATAGTTTTTGAAGACGGGTGAACAGATCAACGGCTTTGTTATATTTCTTCTGGTTGCCATAGATTTCACTCAGAACTCTGTATGGGTTGTAATAACCGCTTACATCATTGGGATTGTTTTCCAGCTGGTTGAGAGCAATCTTCTCTATCTTATTGGCCATATTAATATACTGAGCTTTGGCGCCTGCGGTATTATATAGCTGAGAAATCTCGAACATATATGGATAAGGGATTTCAATTATATCAGAAGGAATTTTCTTTTCCATTTCATCCAGAGTGTTAATGCACATTTGATTGTTGCTCTCATTATATAAATAATGAACAGCCAGCCTGATAAATGAACTTCTGTAATTCTGAGATAATCTTGCATGGTTTTCATCAAAGAAAATGTCGGGATTATTTAACCCTCTGAATTTAAATCCGGGCTTATAATCATAGCTGAAATCAGGGTTCTCTTCAAAGAGCTGCTTCTTCATTAACTCTTCATTTATAAATTCATAATTCGGTTTTCTCTTTACAGGGACAAGCCTGTAAGCGAGTCCTTCCATAATCAGATAATCCTGCAATCCTATTTTGCTGTCCTCAGAACATGTAACAGCGAAGTAAATGGGGCGCTGCCATTTATTTGATTCAACAATATTTTTAACCATGATATCCTGAACCCTGATTGCCTTAATTTCACCAAAACTAATTGTATTATTCATTCTGAAATTAAGTTTACCGCTCTTAACCACAGATGAATCAATAGTCCCATATTTCATTATTGATTCAGGAACCGATCTTTCAGGCGTGCTGCTTTGAACAGTATACTTATTTAACACGTCCGCCGGCACCGGAAGCGAAACATTCTGCGGCTCCCATCTTACAACTTCAAGTCTTTCAATTTCAGGATTGGAATAACTTATGGCAACCTTCTCTGAGCCATAAGGTTCTGTATTTTTCAATTGTTTAATATACCATGGAGTATTCAGTAAACTGAGATTCGCAATTCTTACATCTCTTCTTACCCCTTCAACATCCTGCAGGTACCATAACGGGAATGTATCATTATCACCATTGGTAAACAGGACTGCATTAGGCGCACAGCTCTGAAGAAGGTTATATGAATAATCCCATGGAACATAATTGCCTGATCTGTCATGAGTAAACCAGTTTGTTGTGGCCATTCTTACCGGAACAAACACAACACCTAATCCCAACACAGCATAAGTTGCGATCCTTGCAGCTGAAGCAGATTTAATCTGTTCATTAACCAGTTCAACTAATCCTTTCACACCAAGTGCAATCCAGATCGAGTAGACAAAAAATGCTCCTACATAGAAATAATCTCTTTCTCTCGGCTGAGGCTGCTGCTGGTTTTGATAGAATGCAGTAAGATAACCCATAAAGATGAACATCACCATAAAGACTGATGCCATCTTCCAGTCTTTTCTGAAATGATAATAAATTCCGAACAATCCAAGGAACAATGGAATTCCGAATAACTGACCCCAGTCAACACCCTGGTCCTGATCCCAGCCTTCGCGTCCCACATAATTCCAGAACAAATATCTGTTAAACATGTGATTCATCTGGTACTTCCAGAAGAAGTTCAGATCGCTTGTATAATTTGTATATACCTCAGTCTGGTGTGGTTCAGTAGTAAATCTTCTTTTGAAAGTCGGAAAGTCACCATACTGCTCTCTGTTAAGATATGAGACCAGTTCAGTAAAATCATTAGGTTCATTCTCATTCATAGGCGGCTGCTGGTTGCTGCGGATAATAACCATTGCATAGGTTGTAAATCCAAGTACAGCAAATAAAAATGTCATGAATGCAAGATTTAAGGTTGGCTTGTTATTTTTTACAGACCAATGAATTAAGAATCCTATTACAGCAAGCATAACAACGATTACAGCAATATCAACAATAATATTATTACCGCCGATTGTTTCAATCAATGAAGGGAGAACTTTAACTATACCGGGATATGTAACCATCAGGGCAATACCGCCGATGATCAAAGGAAGATAAAAGGAATTTCTGTTAAATATCTTTTTCCAGAATACGCCCATAATCAGCGCACTTATGCCGGCCATAAACATCTTGAATTTTGAATCAAATTCCTGGTACTCTTCAGGAGTAGGAGGTGTATTACTTTTTTGAGAAGCCCATAATGAAACGGCAATCAGAAGAACTACAGCCGCGTGACCAAGAAAAATATATCCTGTTTTTTTGCAGGCTTCATCATCTTCAACATACTTTTTGAATAATACCACCATTACAACAGGAACAATAGCAAGTACGCTCATTAAATGCACACCTGTTGATAAACCCACAAGGTAAGCAATCATAATAAGATATTTTTCATTATCCCTTTCATCAGCTTTTTCATTCCATAACATCATCAGCCAGGTAATTCCCGCAAAAAGGACTGTACTGGCTGCGTATACTTCCGCTTCAGTTCCGTTAAACCAGAAAGTATCGCTGAAGGACAATGAAAGCGCGCCAATTGCCGCTGCTATATAAGTTGAAATTCCATCGAGTGCGGTTTGAGGAGTTTTACCTTTGAAGTTTTCTATTACTTTCACTGCAATCAGATATAAAAAGAATACTGATGCGGCACTTGAAAGAACTGAAATCAGATTAACCTGTAACCCGGTATTTAATCCTAAAGGAATCATTGAAAACAATCTGCCGAGGAGCAGGAACAACGGAGCTCCCGGAGGGTGAGGTACCTGAAGTGAATACCCGGCTGCAATGAATTCACCACAGTCCCAGAAAGAAACAGTTGGCTGAACAGTGATTATGTATTGCAGGAAAGAAATAACAAACACTGCAGCAGCTGCAACTTTATTGAATAACTTAAAATTCATTAACTCCTCAGACTAAAATTAAAAATATTATACGCTGATTAACTTACGCCGGTTCCCGAAGAACCAATTTATGCCCCCGGATTCTCGTTATCCGGTTTTTTAAAGAACTGATCCAGATCTTTCTTCTCGCGGTTAACATAGTATTTAACATAGAGATTTTTCAGCCTTTCCATTGAAAGTCTATCCAGATCTTCATCATCTTTGTGTCTCTGCACCAGAAGTTTATAATCCTCGAGTTCGCGGTGCTCGAATTTCTTCTCATATCTTCTTAAAACATCAAAATATTTTTGCTGTTCTCTGTGAGACATAATGGCCCCGTGATTATTTTTAACTTTCAAAAATAATCAAACTATAAGTAATAAAAAATGCATTAATTTGTTAAATTTACTATTATCGGGAACAGTAGAATGGAGATAAGATCCCTATGTTTCCCGAAACATTCGTTTTTTCTTAAGAATAAATGAGAAACTGAAGTGAACCCTTTACTCGTTCCTGAAGTATCTGTCATTCTGGCTACATATAACAGAGCAAACTTAATCAGCGCAGCTGTGGAATCCGTTATAACCCAGAGTTTTGATAATTGGGAACTGATAGTTGCTGACGATGGAAGCTCTGATGAAACATTTGAAATAATCAGGCTATTTCAGCAGGAAAACACTAATATACATTATTACAGACATACTCATCGAAATTTACCACTAACCAGAAATGCAGGGATACGAATCTCAAAAGGTAAATATATTACTTTTATAGACAGTGATGATATCTATCTTAAAGATCACCTCCGGCTGAGAATTAATTACATGAAGGAAAATGAAGAAATAGAGCTTCTTCACGGCGGATATAAGATCATTGGAAATCCTTATGTCAGAGATAAAAATGATACAGCGGCATTAATACATCTTGATCAATGCTTCATTGGCGGAACCTTCTTTGGAAATAGAAACGTCTTTATTGAAATAGGTGGTTTTCGTGATATACCGTATAGTGAAGATTCTGATTTCATGGAAAGGGCACTGCAGAAATACAAAGTTAAACAGGTAGAATATCCAACTTACATTTATCACCGCGATACTACAGATAGTATCTGCAATACAATCTGAATTATGCGCAGTTCTAAACCCAGGTATTTCATTGCATATAAACCCTATGGTGTGCTATCTCAGTTCAGTGACCCGGGAGGGAGGCCCACATTAAAATCCTTATTCGCCTTTCCTGAAGATGTTTATCCGGTCGGCAGACTTGATATGGATAGTGAGGGACTTATCCTTATTACCAATGATAAAGTTCTTAATCATAAACTTTTGAATCCAAAATTCAGGCATGAACGGGAATATTTGGTCCAGGTTGAAGGTATACCTTCATCTGCTGCGATAAAACAACTTGAATCCGGAGTGCTGATAGAGAATCAAAAAACACTTCCAGCCAGGATAAGAGTTGTTGATCCTGCACCGGTACTTCCGGAAAGGATTCCTCCTATACGCGAGAGAAAAAATATTCCTACAAGCTGGCTAAGCATAACACTTGTTGAAGGGAGAAACCGTCAGGTCAGAAAAATGACCGCTAAAGCCGGTTACCCTACACTGAGATTAATAAGAATCCGTATAGGCAAGCTGCAGTTGGGCAATATGCGTCCGGGGGATGTTAGAGAAATTGACCTGAAAAAAGAACCAGTCTTATAAAGATCACTTCATCAGCATCATATTCTTAGCTGTTACATTTTCTCCTGCCTTGATTCTGTATAAATAGATTCCGGAAGGGAGATCCTGTGCATTGAATATAATTCTATGATGACCAGCGGATTTATTTTCATCCAGTAAGGTACTGATCAATCTGCCCAGAATATCAAATACCTGTATCTGAACTTGAGTATCTTCTTCTAAATTATATTCAATATTAGTTGTGGGATTAAATGGATTCGGATAATTCTGGTACAACTCAAAATAACTTGTTATTTCCGGCTCTTCGTAAATTCCAGTCAGAGATGAACCCTGTCCGCCTGATTTTGTTTTAAGTATTATTCCACCTGTACCAATTACCCAGCCAACATCATTATTCCTGAAGGTAATACCGTTTAGCGCATTAGTAACATTACTGTTCAACAGCTGCCAGTGAGATCCGCCGTCAATAGTTTTGTAAATTTTACCATTATTACCTGCTACCCAGCCGGTGTCTTTATTTATGAAATAAACCGAATTCAGATAATTTGCATCAACATGAGTAAGTACTTTCCAATTCCACCCGCCATCTGTTGTCTTCATTACAACTCCATACTTTCCGACCATCCAGCCATAATAAGCATCCAACCCATAAACCTTCTTAATATCATAATCTGCAGCAATGGTCATCTTTCTATGAAAGATTATAAAACTTCCGTCAACCTGTCTATGTAACTCAATACGATAAACGTTTCCATTATCGCCTGTTACAATCGTACACAGGCCATTCATTTTCCAGATAGAATTAAAATTATTAAATCCCAGGTTAAATGTAGTATTCCAGGTTTTCCCGAAATCCCATGACTCTATTACTTTGCCCGCCCAGCCTACAATTCTGCTGACGTATTTAATTGGCTGCAAGGTAAAAACTTTTTTCTCAACATGAATGGAGTAAAGATTATCCTGAGTTCCGAGTTCTACCTTATTCCAGGTATCTCCGCCATTGATTGTTGAAAGCAATGTGCCTTTATCACCGACGACCCATCCTGAATCAGAAGAAGTAAAGAATAGATCGTATAATGTATTGGTTGTGCCGCTATTTAGTATTATCCAATTTTCACCCCCGTCAATTGTCTTTAGGATCTTACCCTGACTGCCAACCACATAACCAAGATTTTCATTAAGGAATTTTATTGAGTTAAACGTAACAATAACGTTGGTTGACTGAAATGCCCAGTCATTCCCGGCGTTTATTGTTTTAATAATAATCCCGTTCTCACCTATAAGCCAGCCGGTTTGAGTATTAGTAAAACTGAGTGATCTTAATACAAATGAAGAACCACTGTTTACTGCAGACCAGCTGTCTCCTCCATCAATTGTCTTTAAGAGCTTTCCCTGCCACCCTGCAGCGTATCCGGTCATTTCACTTACAAATCTGATCTTACACAGCCATTCGGTTGTATTTGATTCTAATTTATTCCACGTTAAACCGGCATCGGAAGTTTTTAGAATCACTCCTTCTGCTCCGCATGCCAGGCCTTTTTCATGTGTAATAAAATCTATAGATGTTAATATTTCAGAAGTGCCGCTTTCCTGGCGAACCCAGGTATATCCACCATCAGAAGTTTTTAAGATAATACCGCCTTCTCCCGCTATCCATCCATCTGCTCCGTTTACCATAACAACTTCAGAGAAAGAGCTATAAGGAGCGGCGTTTGTTATGGATGTCCAGGTATTACCGCCATTTTCAGTGATAAGTATTGTGCCATTTGTTCCGACAGCTATGCCCTTCTGAAAACCAAGAAACCTAATTGAATAAAGATCATTACTGGTGTTTGTGTTAAGTGTTGAGAATGATTCTCCACCATCAGTTGTTCTTGCAATAATCCCTTTTTCTCCTGCAACATAACCAAGGGTCTTATCAATGAAGAAGACAGACTTTAAAGAGTAGTGAATTCCTGTATTGCGCAGAGTCCAGCTCTCCCCCCCATCATTTGTGCGCAGAAGTGTGCCTTCCTCTCCAGCAGCATATGCGAAGTTCTCATCCAAAGCAAAAATATCATTTAACATTTTTCCCTGAGGTAAAGGATTCTGCCAGAACCAGTTTGTCTGCGCATAGGATAAAGTTGAAATCAGTAAAGCAGTGAATAATATTTTTTTGAACATCGGCATAAAACCTTTAGAACCGGTATGCAAATCCGGTTTGAATTAATAAAAATGATCTGGCAATATACTTCGTATTTATCCGGTTATACTTTGCATTCACATCCATGTCAAGGTTAGAAACAAGATTCATTCTGAAACCCGCATAAGGAACTATTCCCGGATCGCGGTCATAAGTAGTATAAGCGTTCTTTCCAAGCAATCCATAATCAACTTCAATATCATACCTGGGGAAATATATACCGGCATCCAATCCGATATACGGAATGAAATCAAAATCGGTGAAATTAAGTCTAATACCTGCTAGTAAAGGTATTGTGGTATATGCTACATTATAATCCGGTAAATCCTTTTTATAACCGCAGAAATAATAACCGGATGATAAAGATAATTCAATATAGGGGTTAAACGGGAGATAACTTATCGTAATATTTCCGCCGTAACCAACTTCAACTGCATCCTGAAAACTTCCCGTGGGAACCACTGATGCTCCGTGAATGCTTAGCCTTACCTGCGCATTAACTGTAACAGCCAGTATAAGCAAAATAAAAAATATGCAAACAAATCTATTCAAGCATTTCCAGAGTTAATTAAATGACGTAATCAAAATAAAATTTTTTTAATACAAATGTTTATTTTATTTTCAGATGGGAATATTTATTTATATTTTTCCGGAAATTTAACTGTAATATGAAACGTCCCCTTTTAATCGCGGCATTGTGCTTATTGATTTTCAGTCCTGTTTTAATATCTGCTCAGAACAAACTTGGCAGGGTACAGGGACGAGTCACTGACGCGGGTACCGGAGAATATCTTATTGGTGCTAACGTTTATTTAAATACTGACACATCAAAGATATCTTCAATTTTCCTGGGGTCAATAACAAATAAAAACGGACAGTTCGATATCACTAATGTTCCGTTTGGTGATTATTTCATATTCGCCAGTAATATGGGTTATAATACAGGTATTCAGAAAATCTACATAACTGAAAATACTCCACAGCTAACGATCAAGTTTCAACTTAATAAAAGATCTTTCCAGCTGGACGAAGTTGTTATTGAAGACAAACGTGCTAACGACTTCTCAAAAACCACCAGTACAATTGAAATAAAACCTGAGATGATCCAGCAGTTACCTTCGATGGGTGGAGAAACAGATATTTTCAGGGCATTACTTCTTTTGCCGGGGGTGCAGGCTGCGACTGAAATCTCCACCGGAATATATGTGAGAGGAGGTTCTCCGGATCAGAATTTAACTTTAGTAGATGGAGTAGTTGTGTATAATCCATCTCATCTTGGGGGATTCTCAAGTACCTTTAACTCTGATGCATTAAAGAATGTTAAATTACTTAAAGGTGCTTTTCCCGCGGAATTCGGGGGGAGACTTTCAAGCGTTCTCGATGTTAGGATGAGGGAAGGATCGCAGGAAAAGATGTCAGGAAACGCTGGCTTAAATTTGATGAGCGCAAGAATGACAATTGAAGGTCCGCTGGATTCAAATTCAAGCTTTATAATTTCAGGCAGAAAAATGTTTCTGGATAAAGTGCTTGGAGCAATACCAAAAGCAAATACAATCCCCAGATATAGTTTTATTGATTTCAGCGGCAAGATCAACTATTCGGCATCAGAAAAAGACAGGTTAATGATCAGTGGATTTTATAGTCAGGATAATCTTAAAGAACCTCCGGCAAATAAGGATTATAATTTTGATATCTCCTGGGGTAACTCAACAGTTAATCTGACCTGGACAGAAATAAAATCGGAATCAATGTACACTAACACTTCCCTGATGTACACTAATTACAGCTTTTCAACATTAATAAAAGACAAACAGGAGAATGTAGCCCGGCAGGAAGATTTCTTTACTTCCTCCAAAATAAATGATTTTCTCTTCCGCAGAGAAATGGAATTCTATCTTGGAAAATCTCACTCAATTAAAACCGGGGTTGAAGCAATTTATCATAATTTTACTACCACGACCAGTGATTTTTTTATCCGTGAGCTTAACTTTAATGATACATATGCAACAATAATTAAAGCATTCGAAGCATCTTTTTACGTTCAGGATGAAGTTCAGATATCTGATGATTTCAAAGGTAATATGGGAGGCAGATTAACATATTTTCACAATGGTAAATATCTGAACTTAGAACCAAGGCTCTCTGCCACGTATTTTCTTTTTGACCGCTTCACATTACGCGGAGCATTTGCCTATTCAAACCAGAATCTGCATATGATATCAAGGAATGACATCTTTCTTCCTTCGGATGTGTGGTACCCATCTACCGGAAAGATTAAGCCGTCACGTGCTATACAGGGATCCTTCGGCTTTGAAACCACTTCAATTGAGAGATCATTCCTTTTCTCATTGGACGCTTATTATAAATCAATGCTCAATTTGTATGAATATAAGGAATCAGCTACTTTCAAATATAATTCACCATTCGATGAGAAACTTACTCCAGGAACCGGGGAATCATACGGTCTTGAATTCTTTCTGAATAAAAGACTTGGGAATATATCAGGCTGGGTGGGATATACATTATCTTATACAAGCAGAAAATTTGATGAACTTAATAAAGGGATGGAGTTTTATCCCAGATATGACCGAAGACATGATATTTCTCTTGCGTTAACCTATAATATCTCACCAAACTTTTCTCTCGGAAGTACATGGACTTATGGGACAGGGCAAGCCTACTCTTTGCCTATAGGACAATATTCTTTTGGGAATATATTTAACCCGTCCGCACTTAATTCCCTTTATTATGAATATTCATCAAGAGATGGATATCGGCTTCCCGCTTTTCATAAGCTGGATGTAAGTATACAGTATGAAATAGTATGGGCATCAAGCAGTCTCGAGTTTTCGCTGGATATTTATAACGCTTATAACCGCAATAATGTCTTTTCAAAATATATAGGCTATACCATCGATGATGCAGGTGAGAAGAAGTGGCTATTGAGACAATTTACATTATTCCCCTTTCTCCCGACTTTAGGAATAAATTATAAGTTTTAATATGAAGAAAATATTTTTATCAGGTCTGATATTTATATCAACATTATTTATTTCCTGTGAGCAGCCTCTAGGTGATGAAGAAATTCCATATGAACTTAAGATTGTTGTTTCAGGTACCTTATATCCATATCAGCAGGTAAAAGATATATATATCGGCAGAACACTTCCCATATCATATTCATACTCAGAGGAATTCGGAGCCTTAGGTGACGCAAACGCAGTAATTGAATGCGAGGGTAAATATTATCCGTTGAAACATACCGGTAAAGGTTTATATGCTAATGATACATTAACCAGTGAACCGGGCAAAAGATATGTTCTTATTGTAAGTTATGAAAATAAACTTGCCACGGCAGAAACAAAACTTCCAGGCGCAGGTGTAATCAATAAATTATCATTAGCATTGAAGGATATCGGCGGCGTTAAGGAGAATTATGTAAATGCTGTAATTAAACCTCATGATGATGAAGTTTATGCAGTCTCATGGATCTTTATGCTCCCGAATGGATTTATCTCTAAAGAAGCAACCGAAGTTCCTGAGGTTACAGGTTCCAGGGATCATGCAGCTCTTACTGTAAATTCTGCTGTTATTCCGCACTATCTCATAAACAGCAGCAGAGAAAATCTTGCTGTAAGGATACACATTTTCGATAAGCAGTTTCGTGATTATTTTATTACGAAACCTAATTCCGAGATTACAGATCAGATATACGGGCAAACCCGTTCAAATGTTAAGTGGAATGTTAAGGGGGATGGAATTGGATTATTTATCGGGAAGATGGAACTGGTTCAGAGAGTAAAGTAGCTTATTTCTGTCCGATATACTTTACAAAACCTTCACTCCCGATCCATTTATTTCTTTCTTCATCTATATAAATGGCAGAGACTGCACGGGCCGGTAAGCCGGAATTATACGGAGTTAGTATCAGACAGTCTTTGTTATCATATTTGATCAGACCGAAATTAGAAGTTCCGATCCATAAATTGTCAGCAGCATCAAAACACAATGATGTAAAAAAACCACCCTGAATCTCTGAATTCGTTGAATCAAAAGTTGTAAATGTGCTGCCATCATATTTAGTCACTCCGCCCACAGTTGAAGCAGAACCTGAGGCTATCCATAAACTACCGGCTTTATCAACTATGATATCATTCACAAAGTTATCAGGCAATCCTGAATTATGATTGTTATAAACATGCCAGTCGAGATCATTAAATTCAACAAATCCGGATCCGAATGTACCGAACCATTTGGTATTCTTATCATCAATAGTAACAACAGTAATTGTGTTGGAGGTTAAACCCGAATTATAAATATTATAAAACCTGAAGGAAACACCATCAAATCTTATTACTCCCCCCTGTAAAGTACCCGCCCATAATATTTTATTCTTATCCAGCGAAAGAGAAGTAATATAATTATCCGGTAAATTTGAATTCGCTGAAGTATACACCTTCCATCCGCTGCTGTCATATCTGGCGAGTCCGGAATTAGTAGCTGCCCACATCTCACCAGACTCTTCAATCAAAATATCTTTTATTGAATTGGAAGGAAGACCGGAATTTGACCTGTTTATAATTGTCCAGCCTGACTGATCAAATTTTGCTATTCCATTTTCTGTTGCGAGCACAAAATTGCCGTTAAGGTCCGTATGTATGGCATTTATAACATTATCCGGTATTTGTGAATTCTGCGTATTGTAGACAGTCCACCAGAAATCCGGGTCCTCTTTTAACTGTATTATTATCTGCTGATCTTCTGCTCTTTTTGAAATCAATAAATAATATGAAGTATCAACAAAATTCTGCTTAGTTAGAGATATCTTATAAAAGCCGGGATCCAGGTCTGCAATGTCAAGGGGAGTAACACCCACATATTTGTTGTTTATAGATAAATCCGCTTCCGATGGAATAGTTGTAATATGAAGTGAACTTTTCGTTAACCCGGGTAAAAGCGGAATGCCTTCTTTCTCACATGAAAATGATAATAATGCAAACGTCAGAACGATGAGATGTAATTTATTTTTCAACACGATGTTAATAATTTTTGTAGTTCAAATTACTAATTATTGTCATTAAAATTCCACTTTAATTTCTACCGGTTATTTTGAAACATTAATTGGCTGCAAAACAACTTCATAATGCAAAACCGCACATCAGAATTTCAGAATTTATAATTATCTTTACATCAGTAATTCTGAGGATTCACATTGAAGACGAAAATTGATATTGCAAAAAACTGGCTGCCTCGTTACACCGGTACTCCGATAGATAAATTCGGAGACTTTCTTCTCCTGACAAATTTTCATAACTACGTTGAACGCTTTGCAAATCAGTTTAATGCTGATATTGAAGGCCTTGGTTATCCTATGCAGACATCTACAAATACAAACGGACTCACCATTATTAATTTTGGTATCGGATCTGCAAATGCTGCCACAATAATGGATCTGCTTATTGCCCGTAATCCCAAGGGAGTATTATTTCTGGGAAAATGCGGAGGGTTAAAGAAATCAACAGAACTTGGCCACTTCATTTTACCTATAGCTGCAATCCGTGGAGAGGGAACCAGTCACGATTACCTTCCTGCTGAAGTACCGGCACTCCCCTCATTTAAACTTCATAAATTTGTTTCTGAAATAACTATAAAGCATAACCAGGATTACCGGACCGGTGTGATATACACCACGAACCGCAGGGTTTGGGAATGGGATGATCAGTTCAAAGCATACCTGAATAAACTATCTGTCATCGGCATTGACATGGAGACTGCAACACTATTTATTGTCGGTCATGTCAATGAAATACCCAGAGGAGCCTTATTACTCGTCTCCGACAGACCAATGGTACCGGAAGGTGTAAAGACAAGTGAATCAGATAAACTGGTAACCCAGAAATACTCGGATCTTCATCTGCAGATTGGTATCGAGGCTATGACTGAAATTGGCATTAAGGGCGAAAATCTTAAACATTTGCGGTATGAATAAACAATAACCATTACAATGGTGTATATTATTTTTATATTTGCAGTGGAACATTGCAGTTTTGTTTAAGGTAAAAAGAATAAAAACAGAGTAAGTGATTTGTATAAGCTTATGTTCATATTTTCTTTCGCGATGCTCACGGCTGCTTATTCTCAGAATCAAACTAATGAAGTCTCACGTCAGAGCCTTTCTTTATCAGATTCGCTAAAAGAAAATATTGAGAAATTAAATACATTCAGATCGAAGTTCTTTACTCTCAGACAGAAGTTTTTCAACGATAAGCTCACACTCAGCCAGTCAGCTGTTTCTTACAGTACATGGATGCTAAAATCAGGATTTAATTCGGAGAATATTGCCCCACTATTACAGCATCAGGATATGGTACGTTCATATAAAATGCTTTATGGAGCAGATGATGATCTGAAATATGTGCATATGGTACTCGGAATGGCTCAGACTGCGACAGTTGGTGTACTTGCATATAAGCACATTAAAAAATACGGGTTATTCTCTAAATGATCTTAAAAATAAATCTATCAGCCATATTAGTCCTTTTTATTTCACTTCAAATTTATTCACAACTTCCGCCGATAAAACTGAACTATGCGTCATATGCATTATCAGAAGATGGACATGTAATAGGTTACTACGGGGAACAGAACAGGGTTGAAGTTAAGAGCACAGGGAATATTTCAAAATGGGTTTTGTATTCGCTGGTGGCTACAGAAGACAGAGAGTTTTACACTCATGATGGTGTATCATATAAAGGACTTGGACGGGCAATACTTAAAACACTTACTGGGTCCACCCAGGGCGGCAGTACACTAACAATGCAGCTTGCAAGAAATCTGTTCCTTTCTCAGGAAAAAACGATTTCAAGGAAGTGGACGGAAATTAACCTGGCTAAAGAGCTCGAGGCCAAATACAGCAAGGATCAGCTGCTGCTTCTTTACCTGAATACTGTTTACTTTGGTCATCGGGCTTATGGAATATGGGCAGCTGCTCAGGAATATTATGGTAAGACTCCGGATAAATTATCCATAACTGAAAGCGCGGCCATTGTCGGACTTCTGCAGTCACCTTCAGGTTATGATCCGCAGAAGAATCCCTCTAAAATGCTTTCCCGGAGAAATGAAGTATTATACAACCTTGTTGAAGTAGGAAAATTATCTGACAGTGAATTTAAGAAGTTAAAAAAGACGCCTTTAAATCTGAAACTCCGCCCTCATGTTGGAGGACATTTTCTTGAGCACGTAAGAAAGGAAGCGGTTTCTCTGCTTAACAAAAAAGGTATCTACCTTAACCGCGATCAGATCATTATTACCACTACACTCGATCTACAAATGCAGGAAGCAGCTGAAGATGCTGTAAAAGCGCAGTGGAATAGTTTTCCTGAAAGTATGAAACAGGCGGAAATTGGTTTGGCAGCAATAGAAAGCGGTACCGGAAAGATCCGCGCAATTGTAGGCGGTAATCCTGATTCTGAAGTACGGGGGTTGAACAGAGCTGTCCAGATTAAACGTCAACCCGGTTCAGCATTCAAGCCCTTTCTATACGGTGAGTTAATTGAAGAAGGTTATTCTTTAGGTACTCCCCTGCAGGATGTTCCAATTTCTATTAAAGATCCTTACACAGACAAGGCATGGTCACCGGAGAATTCTACTGAGACTTTTAGTAATACAGCAATGCCGATGATTATTGCCGTTCAGCATTCAGTTAATGCCGCAGCTGCTTTTGCAATTACAGAGCTGACCAGACCTGATTCCGTAGTTGAATTTGCTCACAGGCTGGGAATCGTTTCTGAATTACTTCCTTACCCTTCATTATCTCTCGGAACATCAGATGTCTCACCATTAGAAATGGCATCAGCAATATCAGTATTTCCTTCAGAAGGTACTTACACCAAACCATATTCAATCATAAAGATCGAAGACCGCAATAAAAATGTTTTGTATAATTCTCACCCGGAAAGCATTACTGTTCTTGATTCTGCAACCGCGTACATTGTAACAAGGGCTTTACAAACCGTTGTGGATAGCGGAACAGCTTCCTCCATCAGAAGATTATATAAAGGAACTGCCGCAGGTAAAACAGGTACCACTCAGAATTCCACAGATGCATGGTTTGTCGGTTATAATCCTGAATTATGTACAGCAATTTGGATTGGCTATGATAATCCAAAAAGAAAGCTTGGTGATGGATTTCAGTACGGAGGTTCTGCCTGCGCTCCAATTTGGGCCCGAATGATGGAAAAAATTTCAAGAAATAAAGCCGGGTTCTATCATCAAAAATTCACTCAGCCGGAAGGAATAGTTGAGATACCTATATGTGTCGAGACGGGAATGCCGGCAAATGAAACATGTCCGGAAACAAGGGTTTATCCCGTTGGCTTCCTGAAGCTGAAAGGAAATTGCAGCCTTCACCTTGAACAGACTGGATTTGAGATCTGGTAGTAGGATAAATTTTTGCCCTAAGTTATATCTCAAGGTTCATAGTTTTTCACTATTTTGTAAAATAACCGAGGGCAAGATGGATAAAGACAGACTGCGTAAACTCACAGATAACCCTAAATTCATTCCCGGCATCTATAACTATTGTGACCGATGGTGCGAAAGATGCATATTCACTTCCAGATGCCTGAACTACGCCTTAGATGAAGAGACTTTCAACTCACCAGATGAACCGCATAATGAAACCACAGAATTTTGGGATAAGCTCAGGGAAACCTTTTCCATTACAACTGAAATTATAAAGGAGAATACAGAGGAAGATGATTTTGATTTTGATGCCGCACAAATATCCGATGAGCTCGATAAAGAAAATGATAACCATCTGAAAGCAAAGAACCATATTTGTTCAATTACCGCTGAGTATTATTCCAGAAAAGTTAAAGAATGGTTCAATAATTCCAATGAAATATTTAATAAGCAGCAGTCACAGCTGCGTTCCAAAATTGAATCAAATCCGGTCGAAGCAATCAGGGAAGCATCTGTTGTGAAGGATTCAATTGAAATCATTAACTGGCACCAGAATCAAATCTACATCAAAATACTTCGTGCTTTACATTCTAAACTCGATGAGGAGGAACTTAATGAAGCACTTGTTAAAGATTCTGACGGGTCTGCAAAAGTAGCTCTTATAGGTATTGACCGCTCAATTGCTGCCTGGGGAGAGATGCTGCATTTCTTTTCAGTGGTTGAAAGCGAGATCTTCGCCTTTATTCTGCAGTTAGATGACCTCAGAAAGGAAATTGAAAGAACCTTTCCTAAGGCCAGAAATTTTATCCGCCCGGGCTTTGATGAATTAAATTAATTATTCGTTAACAACATGATCCGCGCATACTTCCGGTTTTACGAAGAACTAAATGATTTTCTGCCTTTCAATAATAGAAAAATAGAATTTGAATTTATAGTAAAATCACGATCCTCAGTTAAAGATGTTATCGAATCAATGGGCATCCCTCATTCTCAGGTAGATCTTGTACTTGTTAATAACAATTCTGTGGATTTCAATTACATTGTTCAGAATAATGATAGAATCAGTGTATACCCTGTATTTGAATCCTTTGATATTTCCGAAGTGACGCACCTCCGCCCCCAACCGCTGAGAAGTCCCAAATATTTATTAGATGTTCATCTTGGCAAATTAGCCCGGTATTTGCGTATGCTTGGTATTGATTCTGTTTATGAAAATAACTTTACAAAGGATGAGATTGTAAGTATTTCTCTTGAGCAAAATAGAACAATCTTATCAAGGGACCGTCACCTGCTTATGAGGAAGGAGATTACACATGCATACTGGATCAGAAGTGAGTATCCTGTAGAGCAGATCAAAGAAGTTATTCATAGGTTCCATCTTGAGCATGAGATCAAAGAATTCTCACTCTGTATGGAATGCAATTACAAATTGGAGCCAGTTAAAAAAGCGGAAGTATTTGATACGCTCCCTCCAAAAGTCCGGGATTACCACCATGAATATTATGTTTGTAAATTCTGCGGCCGAATTTACTGGCCGGGCACTCATTATGTAAATATGAAAAAGCTCCTCTCTCAGATTCTCCCTGATGAATATCCGGATGGTTCATAAACATATCACCAATTTACAGTTATCAGTAAACCTGCGGCTGTATAAGCTCACCTGAAAGCTTTGCTATTGACAATCTTTCAATAAATTGTTTTTTGAATATATATGCATTTATTATCAGGAGCTGTATATGATTGAAGAAAACCCGGAAGATATCAATAGTAAATATGTCGAGAAAGTAACTTCAGGAGAGAATAAATCCTACTGGGTACTCTCCACAAAACCTTTGGAATTTGAGAAGCTAATTAAGCATGAAAAGACAGACGTTGTTGTCATAGGCGGAGGTATTTCAGGATTAACAACCGCTTTTCTGCTTGCAAAGAATGGAAGAAAGGTAATACTAGTTGAAGATGGATTTATAGGCAGCGGAGAAACAGGCAGAACAACAGCTCACCTGGTTAATGCACTTGATGACAGATACTATGATCTGGAGAAATATTTTGGAAAAGAAGGCGCACATCTTGCTGCCGATAGTCATACTGCCGCGGTCAATTTTATTGAAGGTGCTGTAAGAGATGAGCTTATTGATTGTGATTTTGAAAGGCTGGATGGTTACCTGTTTCTTGATCCCACTGATAAAATGGATACCCTAAGAAATGAGTTTGAAGCAACAAGACGCGCAGGTATAGATACAGAACTGGTTGATGATATTCCCGGAATGTCAGGCAGAAGGCTCACCGGACTTCGTTTTCCTAATCAGGCAACTTTTCACCCGATGAAATATCTTATGGGTTTGTGCACAGGTTTAATTAAATATGGTGGAACAATATATACCAGTACTCACATAGATGATTTTGATTCAACAGGTGTAGTAACTTCGGACGGATATAGGATTGATGCGAAAAATATTGTGATATGTACCAACACTCCTGTTAATGATAAACTTGTAATACATACTAAGCAGGCACCCTATCGCACTTATGTTATAGGTGCTCTGATTCCAAAAGGCTCACTGCCACGTTGTCTCTGGTGGGATACCGGAAATCATAATTCGGAGTGGACCAACTATCCTTACCATTATGTCAGACTTCAGGATTATGATGCTCAGTATGAATTACTGATTGTTGGAGGTGAAGATCATAAAACGGGGCAGGAGTATGAAGATGGAGTTCAGGAAGAACACCGGTATAAAATTCTTGAAGAGTGGACGAGAGAATTTTTTCCGATGATTCAGGAAGTAAAATATAAATGGTCAGGACAGGTAATGGAGCCATTTGATTCACTGGCCTATATCGGCAAAAATCCAATGGATAGTGATAATATATATATAGCAACAGGTGATTCCGGTAATGGAATGACTCATGGAACCATCGCAGGTATGTTATTAACTGCTATGATTACAGGTAAGAAAAACAGGTGGGGTGAATTGTATGATCCTTCCAGAAAAACTGTTTCCGCCGGCAAAGACTTTATCGAAGAAAATCTGAATGTACTCAAACAATATACTAAGTTTTTTACAGGCAGAGGCACAGAAGCTCTTGAAGAACTTGAAGCAGCTGAAGCAGTGATAATCAGCAGTGGATTCAAAAAGACTGCTGTATATAGAGACGAAAATGGAAAGTACCTTTCTTTTAATGCCATATGTCCGCACATGAAATGCGTACTCGAGTGGAATAGTACAGAGAAGACTTTCGACTGTCCTTGTCATGGATCAAGATTTACTAAATATGGTAGAGTAATTAACGGTCCTGCAAACACTGATCTTGAGCAGGTTGACCTCCCTGATAAGAAATAATAAACCTCCGGCTGTTTCCAAAAATTGCCGGAGGTCCGTTTAAAATAATATTTAATTTACTCAAAAAGATATCTTCACTTCCGCAGGTAATTTGTGTATTACAATTTCCTGATTTTTTAACGTTTGGTTCATTCCATTGATGGTTACTTTTTTGGGATCCTTGCCCCAGATATTTCTGAATCTGATCTTTCCCTTAGGAATTTCTACATCACCGGAAATATTCATAATATAATCCCGCCCATCAGGTTTTATTGAATAGTTAATATTACCATAGTATGTTGGCAGATTATTAATCGATATTCCGTTTGGTGTATTAAGCCAGTCCTGAAATAATCCCGCACCAACTACTATCGATTCTTGATATTCATCTTCAAAAACAAACATCGCACGTACAGCACTTATAAAATCTGATCCAACCCACGTGTGCGGCATATCCCCGATAAACTTAGCGGTGGCGGAATCTTTCCATACCACTTCTGCCCAATGGTTCCATCCGGTTGGATACTGATCATCTAAAAAGAATTTAATTAACTCATGAGCGCGTTCTATCTGGTTCAGATAAATAAAAGTCCCAATTACACGTACTTCGTAAGGTGTATAGTTCTCCCAGCTAAAAGAAGGATTCAGCCGGTTCATGAAATGTTTATAGTACATATCAAATGTATTATCCAGGTAATTCTGAGGCAGATTGTTTTTTTCACCGCATGGATAGATTGCAATGGCTGTTGATGTGGCATCAAAATCACCAAGTTCAGCAGCGCCCGGGATGTAATTGATTTGATGGTATTGCACAGATCTGTCGATTGATCTGTAAAGATCAGTTCTGAATTCATTTCTTAATGCTGTAAACTTATCTAAATATGTTTTCTCATTCAGTACCTCAGCAATTTCTACCGCGTTCTTAAATCCTAAGAGACCAAAGAAATCATCCCAGTAGGAATGCATTGGTTTTGCAGAATAACCTTCATGACTTATAGATTCAGGTAATAATCCATAGAGAAGTTTCAAAGAATCATTCCCATTTTTATAATATTCTGTCTTTCGCTGATTTATAAGATACTCCATATAATCAATTGCCTTCACTACATTATTAAAATGCGCTCTGAGGAAGGAGGTATCCTTTGTAAATCTGTAATACTGCATTATCGCGAAGATTAATTGTCCGTGACTGTCATTTTCAGGAACGGGATCAGGACCCCTGTTATCAACCACGCAAGGAACTTTCCCGTTTTCAAACTGGTACTTAGAATACCACTCTATAAAAGCTTTTACTTCTTCCTTTACGCCTAGTTTTAATAATGCGGATGAGGTAAGCGAGCCGTCTCTTATCCACGATCTTTCATATGACCGTGAGCCGGGCTGTATTCCCGCTTTATCTCTGTTGATGAGTATATATGCCAGATTTGACTTGATAATATCAATCAGTTTTTTGCCAGATGCAGGAAGGTTGAATTGTGCAGTACTTAATCTTTTTTCCCAGAAATCTATTGTGTTCTTTAGTTGTAAATTTACAAAAGCTTCATCAAGCTGTTTATCATTTTTGTAATTCTCAGGGAAAAACGGCACTGCAATGTAAACTACTTTCTCCTCCCCCGGTTTAAGTAAATAAGAATACTTTAATGCAGCAGAAGCAAAACCGGTATGATCTTTAACCTGACGTTCATCAGGCATTTGATCATTACGAAGGAATTCAACTATATAACCGGAATCAAACTCAGTCACTCCGAATCCATCAGGCTTGCTGACAGGAACTATTTGTTTCTGATTGTTAAGTGTTATTACATTGCCATCAAAGTTGATGGAATTTATTTTGGATACTCCTCCCGGATTATTTAGCCACTGCCAGGGAGGATTAACCTGGAAGGGACTAACGGCGAGATATAAATTCCCTGACTGTTTCTCACGGCCTGTATTCTTCAACTTATATATAACATAAGTAACTGAATTACCAACTTCTCCCGCGGAAAACGTTTTGATGTCCATTAAGAGGTTACCTGTCTTCCACGTTACGCTGGGAACAGGCAGATAATTATTTTCAAGCTTCTGAGTGCGTTCAACATCATTCCAGGTTCTCAACTGTTTACCATCAAACAAGTACGGAATTATTGACGGCTGCCTCTGGTCTATTTCCAGCGCGCCATCGTGATTAAATAATGCTTCTTTAGTATCGTTGTTAACACCTACGATTGTCCAGAATGATTGTTCATTATATGTGTATCTTGGAAAATAGCCGCGTGGGTATTCTTTGGCCAGTTCAGAAAAAAAGTGTTCAGGGGTATCAGAAAACTTATAATCCTTTACAGTGATATCCTTTATAATATATTTATTATTATTGCTGCTCTCCAATAATTGCAGTCTGATATAGCGGGATTCATTATCCTTAAGATTTATATAACGCTTTCCGCCGCTGCCTTTCTGAACAGCATATATTCTTTCCCAGTCTTTGCTATTGCCGGAAATATCTATGTTATACTTAGATGCATAACGTGCAGTATCCCAATCAATTATGAGTCCGCCATATTCCCTGTTCTTCTTAAGATCTATAATTATTTCGGATTCATCCTTGTTGGAAATATTCCACTGTGTATCAGGATTTCCATCCATCAGGTTATTATTCTCATTTTCATTTGATGATAATAACACTATCGGCTGAGGCATATCTGCTGTAAGCGGTTCAAGCTCCTCATAAGCTAATTCATCTATATAAATAGTTCCTTTACCCCCGGTGGCGGAGGCAACTATGATCTCAATCTGTTCAATATTACTTAGTGATTTATCAGTTGTGGGACCCCAGGCGAACTCAATATTTCTTTTCTTTACACTTACCTTTGTCCATTCCTGGGCAAAGGTATAACTCCTTTGATTATACCACCAAACATTATCACCGGATTTATCAACCAGCTTAAACTCAAGATTATTTACAGGAGCATTACCCTTAATATAAAATGAGTACTTGAAGTTTTCAGGCAGCTTAACAGGAAAGGATTTTGTTATGCCGCAGAATCCTGTGCCAGTCTTAAAATGAAAATCAATCCTGATACATCTTCCTCTGAATCCTTCAGTTACAGATGTATTAATTTCAACTTCATCTGAAGCACGGTTCTCCCAGCCTTCCGTTGTTTCAAAATTATCAATGACGCTCTGAGAATATGAAGCGGCTGTAAATAAAATTAAGAATAGTACTGAAAAAGTTTTCACCTGCAAGCTCCTTTATATATAAGCGTTTACTTCTTCTTTCAATCAATGAACATAATTACTTACCTGATTTGTGCTCCAGTTTCAAATCCAAGTTTTTCTAATCCCCTGATTATCACAGGATCTTTCATTACTTTATCCCACACTAATCCTGTGCGGTAATTTTCGATCATTATTACAAATGGCCCCTGATCCAATCCCAGGTAATCAGGATCAAACCAGCCTGCAGTAAGATTAAATCCATCTACAAATCCATATTTACCCCATAAACCTTTTGCGCCATATTTTTCATACATATTCTTCAGAGCAGGCACACATACTTCGGGAGCAAACGGGATAGATCCTCCCGCTGCTTCCGGTGCAATTGTTCCATCATCTGCAATTACATCTTCAGGACCGCTTGCTCCGCGTCCCGCATAACCGATAAACTTCTTTCCATTTTTATTATATGCATCCCCTGGTCCGTCACCGGCACTTATGCCCCAGGTAAGAGAATCATATCCGGTCCAGCCATTCGGATTCTGAATGCAGTACATTCTGTTTGCTAAAGTAGCACGGCGAGAATTTTCAAAGTAATCAATTTTCTTTTGCCGCATGTAATCATCTGTAAGTCCTCTCGGATCAATAAACATAAATGGGAACTGATGACCGAACAGCGGAGGGAAAATAACATGTGCCAAACCTTCATAAGGTTCCTTCCATTCATAACCCGCAAGCCAATTGCTGTAAACTTCTTTTGGATTATCGAGATTGGTACCTGCCGCAAGCACATAAAGGTATAAAGCTTCGGTGTACCCGAACCAGCCGTAATCACCTAAGCCCTCCTCGGGTTTATAGCCCATGGAAATTAAACCCTCATGACCTTCATGCCTGGATTTTTTTATTACAGTCCAGTCCCAATTAATTCTCTCTGTTATTTTTTCACCGAGTTCTCTTATCTCTTTTTCAGCCGCATTATTCTGATCATAGTACTGGATTGCGAATCTGATACCGGCTATAAGAAAAGCAGTATCGATTGTTGAAAGCTCACAATTCCACTCGCGTTTGCCTGAATCCATTTTCAGAAAATGATAATAGAATCCCTGATACCCTGTCGCATCTGCCGCGGTACTCTGCTCCGAAGACATAAGGAAGCGTAAAAGATTTAAGGTAAGTTCAGCTGCCTTCTCTCTTGAAATCCAGTTATGCTCCGCGCCTATAGCCCATACTGCCACACCCCATCCTGTAGCAGCCATCGATGCCGGTGATCCTTTTTGTGAGCGGTCCTTTACCAGACCATTGCTATGATTAGTCTCCCCTAAAAAATATAAAAATGATCTGTGCTGAACAGTATCAAGAAAAGCATCGTCTTCAGCAGTATTTATTGTTTGGGCGAACGACATCTCAATGAGTAAGACAAAAACAATAATTAACTTATTCATAAATGATCCTCTCTTTACAATATTTTAATTGTTGACTTAGAAGTCGTTCATATCATTTCGAGGTTATGCTATTCCATTCCTGGGCATACAAAATGTGAATGTATATCAGATAAAATCAATAATAAGAATTACCGCTACCCTTTTACACTTCCCATCATAATGCCCCTGATATAATATTTCTGTAAAACCAGAAATACAATAAGCACCGGCAGTATTGTGAGCACAGATCCCGCCATCATCAGTTCCGGATCTTTTGTATGTTCCCCCATCAGATTTGCAAGCGCAACCGGCAAAGTGTACATCTCGTTATCCGTAAGTGCAATCAGAGGCCAGAGGAAATCATTCCATGTTCCCATAAAGGTAAAGATCGCAAGTGTAACAAGTATCGGAACTATAAGCGGGACAACAATTGTCCGGTATATCTGAAAATCAGTTGCACCGTCTATTCTGGCTGCCTCAATAAGAGAGTCAGGAATTGAGAGCGCGTATTGTCTTATCATGAAGATGCCGAAAATATTCGCAAGTCCGGGTATCAGAATTGCCATATATGTATTGATAAAACCCATATACTTTAACATTAGAAACAATGGAAGCATGGTAACCTGTGCTGGAATAATCATTGAGCTCAAAAGTAGACTAAACAACTTATCTTTTCCTCTGAATTTGTATTTTGCAAATGCATATCCGGCCATTGAATTGAAAAGTAATGATACCAGGGTAACCATAACAGATACCACCACACTGTTCAGAAAGTTGCGTGAGATATTTAATCTTGAAAAGAGATTTGTATATTGCGCGGATGTTACATCATCCGGAAGAAATCTCGGCGGATATGTGTTGGCATGACCCTCATACATAAATGATGCAGAAACCATCCAGATAAATGGCGCCAGCGTTATCAGACCGGTGATTATAAGAACAACATATAAAATTATTTTTTTTGATTTCATTTTTATTTATCCGGGCTGCATAATTTTAATTCACTCTGCGTATGCATTCTTCTGCACTTTCATCTGGATTAGTGTTACAATGAAAATAATAAAGAACAGCACAAATGCCAGCGATGCTGAATACCCCATATTCCACCATCGGAAACCTTCCTGGTACATGTACTGCACTATACTTAGCGTACTGTTTAATGGTCCCCCCTGCGTCATTATGTAAGGTTCCGCAAACAACTGGAAGAATCCGATCATTGTAATTATAGTTATAAATAAGGTTGTTGGTGCAAGCATCGGCAGCGTGATTTTTCTGAACTGCTGCCAGGAACCGGCGCCTTCAATAACTGCGGCTTCGTATAAGTATTCAGGAATGTTCTGAAGTCCCGCGATAAAGATGATCATGTTATAGCCGAATGTTTTCCAGACAGACATCAGTACAATGGCAGGCATTGCCCATGTGGGATCGCCCAGCCAATCCACCGGATTAATTCCAAAGAATCCCAGGAAGTAATTAAGAATACCAAATCGCGGATGATATATGAAACGCCATACTATAGCAACTGCCACCAGGGTAGTAACAACCGGAATGAAGTAAACCATTCTGAATAACCCTTTGAACCTGATCAGCCTTGAATTTAGCATTATAGCAGCAGCAAGAGATACAATAATAGATAAAGGACCAGCTGAAACTACAAAAAAGAATGTATTCTTTAATGCTTTCCAGAACAACGGATCGTTGAACAGTTTGAGATAATTCTCAAATCCAATGAATCTTGTGTTACCGGGATCACCCAACGCGTAAATATCAAAATCTGTGAAACTTAAAACAAATGCGGTAATTACAGGAATAAAGAAGAAAATAAATATAGCGCTGAGAGCAGGAGTTAAAAATAAATATACTGCCGAAAGATTAGTTTTAATATTCTGAGATACCGACATTTTATTCCCGGATTACTTAATTGTTTCTTGCGAGCAGCCATCTTCTTTTTTCAAGGATACTATTTACATCATTATCCAGAGCTTTTAATGCTTCGTCAACACTCATAGCTCCTTTAGCAGCCAGTTCTGCATACTGCTGAACTTTTGAAAATGCGATGTGTTCCCATTCGGGTATCTTTGGAGTAGGCAGTACATTTTGAAACTGCTGATAGAATGCTTTCATATACTGGTTATCAGCAATAATAGTATCCTGCCATGCTTCTTTAACTGCAGGAAGATTATAAAGGAGTTCATAAAACTTAATCTGAACTTCGGGTTCTGATAAATACTCTATAAGCTTCCAGGTTTGTTCTTTTTTTTCAGATGCATTAAACATAACCAGACTTGATCCGCCTGCAAGTGAAGCGCCCGGATATTCATTTCTGCCTGGGAGCGGTGCAGTCATCCATTTATCATGCAACTCTCCTGTCATCCACTTCTTAAATTCATTTATGTTCCAGGGACCGGATATATATATGCTAATATATTTTTCTGCGAGTGCCTGGTATATATTTGTTACCTGACGCATGCCGGAAGGAGTAAGTTCTTCTCTGTGAAATTTTATAAGAAATTCAAATGCTTCTTTGAATTTACTGTTACTAAAATCTCCGTACGCGTCCTTATTTTTCAGGATCATTGAACCATTCTGTAATCCAAAGATTATAAATGTTGACCATTCATCAACAGGAAGGTATATCGCGTACTGATCTTTCCTGACATTTTCTTTAATTCTTTTGGATAAAAGATATAATTCATCCCAGGTTTTAGGCGGCTCTTTAAATCCAGCCTGACTGAATACATCCTTTCGGTAAAACATAACTCTTGTATCAATGTACCAGGGTATGCCGTATACTTTGTCATCAATAACATTAGTATTCCAAATACCTTCAAAATAATTGTCCTTTTTTAACTCAGTGCCGGATGAGATCCATTGAGTCAGATCAGTAATAGCATTGATTGCAGCAAACTGAGGTATCCATGTATTACCAAGCTGACAAATATCGGGAGTGTTATCACTGGCGAAAGCAGATATTAATTTTTCCTGAGCTGCAGTCCACGGAATCATTTGAACTTTAACCCTAATGCCGGGATTTCTTCTTTCAAATTCCGGCATTAATTTCTGAACCTGTTCACCTTCAGCGCCCATTGCCCAGAAATTAATTACCACATCCTTCTCAGGAGAAGAACTGCAGCTCAGAAAGGAGAGAGAGACAATTATAATAAATAATATTTTTTTTATAAAAACCATAGTAATTAATTGGAATTTATAAATATTTCATTTCTGTAAAAGCATTTTCCCGGTAAGTACCTGCTCCGGGATAGTTATTCTGTAAATATATACTCCTGAACTTACTTTATTGCCAAAGTTATCAGCCGCATCCCAGGTTACCTTATGAAGCCCTGCAGATAATCTATCATCAACCAGTTTTCTAATCTGCCTGCCTAAGATATCATAGACAGTAATTGAAACCTGCTTTATTGTACTTAATGAGAACTCAATTGTAGTTGATGGATTAAAAGGATTTGGATAGTTACCATACAGCTTAAAATCATGAAGATTATTATCCTGATCAAATATTACTGTTGCCGTTGAATCCGGTACAAATCCTATTGCATCCAGCATCGGCTGGATTTCAGGATTCGCCATAAAATTATTCCATAGTAAGCCTGTCCTGTAATTTTCAATCATTACAATAATAGGTCCCTGATCAATAGCGAGATAACTGTTTGCATACCAGTACTCTTTCAGATTAAACGCATCCTTAAAACCATAAGCACCCCAAAGCTTGCTGCCATATTCATAATAAAAACTTTTTAGCGCATCTATTGATTCCTTCGGTGTGTAGGGCATGGAGGACAAAGCTGCGGTAGGCGCAATAGTACCATTATCATTATTTATTTCATGAGCCAGATAACCATGAATGGGATCATCACTGGCAGTTAAGCCCCAGGTATCAGTATCATAGCCTGGAAAGTTTTTTGGATTTCTCTCAGCATGTGCATGATGGATCAGGGAGTGGTTTCTGTTGTTTATAAAATAATTTGTATATGCATCTTTTTTACCTCTTGGATCAAAACCCAAAAAGGAATAGTGCGTAAAGAATAAAGGACCGCCGTAATCCCATCCCACATAAAGCGGAATACCATAAAAGGATTTCCCGTTTTTATAATTCGGACTGCTTGCCCACCCTGAATGATACAGCGATGCAGGTATAGGGTGTGTTGGTGAAGCGATTGCCAGCAGATACGCAATCATTGTTTCATTCGGCCCCTGAAGAGGGAAATTCATTTCCCAACCGTATGTGGGTGACCAGTGCCAGTAAAGAAAATTACCCTGATCTTTTCTGTACCAGTCCCATTCAACTTCTTCCCATATCTTTGTGATCTGATCACGGATCAGAGTCTCATCAGAATTATCTGCGTTGAAATATTGCCGTGCTGCTAACAAGCCCTGGATCATAAAAGCTGTTTCAACAAGATCGCCGCCATTATCTTTTTCACTGAAAGGAATTACTTTCCCTGTATAGCCATGGAACCAGTGAGGAAATACACCGTGAAATCTTTCAGCTCTGTTTAAAAGGAACCCAAGTATCTTCAGCATTCGTGCAGCACCTTGCGTTCTCGTTATAAAATTTCTTTCAATACCCACAATAAGACTCATTATTCCGAATCCCGAACCCCCGGTCGTAACTACATCTCCTGATCCGTATCTTTCTCTTGCAAGTCCTGAATAAGGATGAGCATAATCCCAAAAATATTTAAATGTCTGCCGCTGAACCATATCAAGAAGAACACTGTCCGGTAAAGAAGTAGTTGATACTCTTACCGGATCACTCAGGGCAGATTCATTTCCACTCTTATCAAAGGCAGATATTCTGTACGTTAAAGTCTTTGGCGGTATGCCGACATAATCTACAAATGATGTGTCAGTTTTCAGAGCGGTCCCAACAATAATCAAATCCTCAGATTCTGATCTGTAGATTCTATAGCCTTCCAGATCTTCTTCCCCATTGGAATTCCACCTTAGATGAATTCTAACGGTTTGTGTATCAGCAGCTAAACCTGAAGGTATTTCAGGAGCTGTGTAATCAATATCTGAAGCAGAGATCATTCTTATTTCATCAAGATAAATGGTTCGCAGTGATCCATCCGCGTTTGCCTGTCCAAAGCAGACCGCTTTAATCTTCGTAAGATCTGCATTGCCGGAATTCTGTGTTAGTACTGATAAAGGAATAGATATTCTTTTCCAGGTATCCTTCTCCAGCTCCCCTGTAAATTGCGACAAAAACTTTTTGGGTGTGCTAATGTTGTGCGAATCCACCAAATATACTGCGGGAAGCGCCGCAGAATCCAGATCGGAATAAGAGAATATCCTGAAAATAAGTGAATCTTTATCAGTAACATCAACTAAAGTCCATCCGGCCATTCCAATACTTACACCCCAGTCTCCGCCGGGCTGTGACTTCCAGCGTATTCGTAGTGAATTCAGACCAGAATACTTTGTTTCATAATCAAGAGGCAGAAGACCCTTTGTAAGCACAACTGCACTATTATTGTTGTAGAATCCTGAACTTGGTCCGTAGACAGTACCTACCGGGACATCACTGAAGAATACATAATCCTGCGCTGAAATTGCAGCAGTGAGAACAGACAGTACGACAATTATTCTATAAACCAATTTCATTTCACTTTCTCATAAACTCTACTTATTTGAATCAACAATTTCGATACCTGCTTCATTATATGAAATATCTTTATTTGATATTTGATCTCTGATAACAAACTGGAGCAGGTATTCACCTAATTTTATATCTTCGGGAAGAACTATATTAAATTTTTCCCAATCGTACTTCTTTATACTGTCTTCTTTTATTTCAATGTCTTCCAACTCCCAAAGGAATTCACCGGATAAAGTTAGAATTATTTTAGTGCTCTGATAATATCTATAAGTATCATTTATCAGCCACATATCCATATTTAATTTATCACCCGCAAAATAATTCTTCTGCCTCATCTTAACAGATAGATACACCGGCTGATAACTGAGCTTAAGATATCCGTATGCTTTTTTCTTAACTCCGTAATAATCTACAACTGACCACGTAATTGATGGCCAGCAATCAATAAACATGAACTGAAAAATGGATGTAATTCCCGAGTTCTTTTTTCTTCTGTATGAATCCACAGCTGTTCTGATTAATTGCGACTGATAATTCTGTGAATTATTTATAAATTCTTCAATAGCATTTCCTTTTTGTATACCTGCTATAAGAAATGTCTGCACATACTGAAAATTATGATACTTCCATAGTTCCCATGAAGGAGGAAATATTGATCCATCAGGAATAAACTTTATCAGTGAGTTTTTATCAGGAATACCCTGTGCTCCGAACTCGGTAACAACAGGACCCATTGGTGCTGCTTCAAAATGCTCCGCTTTACCCCAGTACCAGCCGTCGTAAGGATGTTCTTCATAGTTCGATGCTTTCCTTATTATGCGCGTATTGTCTTCGGCTAAAACACTGTCATATAGGAATGGATCAAGCGTATTTATCTGTTCTCCGGGTTCGTTATGACAGCACCAGAATGCAATTGAAGGATGGTTATAGTGCAGACGAACCATATCCCTTATCTGCTCACATGCATCCGAAATGAATTCTGCTGATTCATCATACGTCCACTGAAGCGAAAAATCCTGCCAGACTATTATCCCCTGCCGGTCACATTCATCCAGAAATTCCTTCCGGTTGACGTGTGCGTGTATTCGCACAGCATTGATATTAGCTTCTTTCATCAGGGTAACCATATTGTGAATTTTGTCATTTGAAAGAGAGCTTAAAAACTGTGTGGGAATGATATTCGTACCGCGAAGAAATAATCTCTGTTTATTTATAAAGAACTGATTCTTATCATCAAAATTTACTTCTTTAATTCCGAATGAAACTTCCACCGGATTATTATTTTCACCGGATAAAACGAGCGAGTAAATATTAGGATCACCAGTATCCCAGCTCCCCCATAGTTCCGGATTATTTATTACAAACGATAATACCAGTTTATTTTTTCCGCATTTAATATCTACATCAAAACTCTTTTTGATCAGTTCCGCGGATGGTGTAACCATTGTAAATGCAATACTGTACCTGAAGTCATACTCATATTCAGATTCATAATAGACTTCCGCAAGCACAACTGCTTTGGTGTATTCTCTATCCGGCCTTGCTGTTATCTTCACCTGGTCAATATATATTTTAGCTGAAGAGATCAGTTCAACATTGTTCCAGATCCCGCCAGTATTCTGATCCTGCCCATGTTCAGGGCTCCATCCTCCGGGTCTGCAATCATGATGATTGAATATTCCTTTTATTAGCTTCTTCTTTAGGGGCCAAACGGTGAGAGGATCTTCTAAAGGAGAATTCACTTTGATAAGAAGCCTGTTTCCTTTTTCCCTGATGACGGAACTCACATTAAAATAGAAAGGCTGGAAATAACCTTTATGACTGCCGAGGTAAATATCATTCAGCCATACATCTGCAAAGTAATCTACACCATTGAATTTTAGCACTTTCAATTCGTGGTCAGTCTCAGAAAAATCAAACTCACGCACGAACCATACACTGCCGTTATAATTATTCAAACCGGCCAGCTGCCAGTTTTGGGGAATGTGCATAGCAGCATCAAACTCACCGGAAACAGATTTATTTTTTATATGTTCAAAAGAATATTCACCCGCAGGATCTTTGATATAACTCCACATCCCGTTAAGTGACATTATCTTAGATTTACTGTGATTCATCTTAATTAATTGTATATCATTATTAGTTGTTATAAAGAAAAACCTCCGGAGCTTTCTTACAACACCGGAGGTTCAAATCAACTTCCGAGAATTACTTCTACTTTTATTTCCTTATTCTTAACCATGGGTATAATATTTCCATTAATCTCTTCACCATCTAATATTATGCACTTAACACCATGACCAACACTTTCAGGATTAGATACTTTAATGTTGTATACGGTTCCTCTGAATGTACGTTTAACATTATATTCTTTCCACTCTTTTGGGATACAGGGATCAACAACCAATCCGGCTTCCTCAGCTCTTACACCAAGTATTCTGTCAACAACCATTTTCTGAAACCATGCTGCAGAGCCCGTATACCACGTCCATCCTGCCATTCCGTAATTGATTGAATCAGGTCCGTCTATATTTCCCGGTGTAACATAAGGTTCAGCTACATACTGATCGGGATCCTGGCCATTATAGATGGGGCATATTTTCCTGAACACTTCATAAGCATCCTCATTTCTTTTAAGCAAGGCGTTTGCCCAGATAGTCCATGTTGCCGCATGCATATAAACCCCTCCGTTCTCGCGGCGTCCGGCAGCATACCTTGACAAGTATCCGATATATTTATCAGGCTTAGTATAGGCAGGATAGAGAAGCAGAGGTCCATTATTTTTCACAAGATGTTCTTTAACTGCATCCATGGCTTTTATTCTTTTTTCATGATCCGCAATACCGCTGATAACCGCCCACGTTTGAGCATTAAGGTAAATACGGCCCTCTGTATTTTCACTGCTGCCGATCTTTTCACCACTGTCTTTAGTGGCCCTGTAGTACCAGTTGCCATCCCATGCATGTTTATCAAATGCTTTCTTAAGTTCCTTTGCCTTTAACTTATAATATTCCGCAAGCTTTTTCTTCTTCATTTTACCGGCTACTTCACTAAAACTATTCAAAATAAGATAAAAGAATTCAGCCAGCCAAATTGATTCTCCCTTCATATCAAGTCCAACAGCGCTTAAGCCGTCATTCCAGTCACCAGCTCCTATCAGCGGCAATCCACGCTTACTGTATCTTTCGAGAACTTTATCAATTGCACGCCTGCTGTGTTCAAATAAACTTTCCTTCTTATTCTTCTGATCATAATATGAAACCTGTTCTTCATTAAGGAACTCATAGTTATTAGTTTCTTTCAAATACTGTACTAATAAAAACGGCAGCCACAACAGATCATCTGTCATTTTGGTAGGAAGGCCTGTTTCGGATATGGGATGCCACCAGTGAAGTACAGTTCCGTCATAGAACTGGTGTTCAGCATGCAATTTGATTTGCTTTTCAGTTAATGAGACATTCAAAGGAAGAAAAACAAGACTATCCTGCAGCTGATCCCTGAAACCAAAAGCACCACTCTGCTGGTAATATGCTGTTCTCCCCCACAGCCTGCCTGAGATTGCCTGATATCGAAGCCAGGTATTTACCATCAGGTTCATTGCTTCATCAGGTGTAGATATTTCAAGCGGTGATAATATTCCGGTCCATGTAGTTTTAACTTCCTTTAACGCTTTATCAATTTGAGATGAAGATTTATATTTTTTTAGAGTGTCAGATATCTCAGGTTCATTTGGTTTTAGTCCCAGGTAGAAGGCAAGTCTGTCATTTGCTCCTGCGGCAATTTTCAAATCAATTTTCAGGCATCCTATAGGATCTCCCCATATGCCTGATGATTGACTTAGTTTCCCTTCAACTACTCCCTTAGGAGCAGACAAACTGCCGTACTGTCCGATAAATGCTTCCTTATCACATTCAAAAGAGGAAGCTTTTTTATTGCACGCAAAAAATCCGTTATATTCATACTCAATGTTCCAGTGTCCGCGGTCACCAAGAGGAATATCCCATATTCTTTTTTTAGTCAGGATGGCATTATTCTTTTTGTCGTACTTTGTTTCAATAAACGTTTTATGAAACTCACGGTGATGATCAGCAGAGGAACCAAGGCACCATTCAAAGTAGGTAAATAAAGAAAGATCAGCTTCATTACCTGAATTGTTTATAAGCTGAATATCCCAGATCTCCAGTGTATCATTGAATGGAGCAAAGAATGTGAGGCGGCATTGGATACCTTTGTATTCAGTTGCAAATATGGTATATCCAAGGCCGTGCCTGCATTCATAGAACTCAGGTTCTGTTCTCACAGGCAGCCATGTCGGACTCCATATTTCACCTGTGTTATTATTTTTGATGTATATATATTTTCCCCAGTCATCTTTTATAAGATCCTGGTGCCATCTGGTAATTCTGTTGAATTCTGAGTGCTGCAGCCAGCTGAATCCTCCTCCTGCCTGCGAAATAACAAATCCGTAATTACCATTCGAAATAACATTTACCCAGGGTTTGGGAGTAGACTTATCAGTTATTATATATTCTTTTCCGTCTTCACTGAAGTGACCATATTTAGTCATAAAAGTTGCAGTCGACATATTCTTATTTAATAATCCTTTTAATTTTTTCTTTTGTTGAATTTCCGAATACCAATCCTGTAGAAACTTTAATATGCTGTACCTTTTCCATTTCCGGTGATTCTATTCTCCTGAATAATAAATTTGCCGCTTTAATACCCAGTTCAGAAATAGGGACATGGATGGTAGTAAGTCTTGGACAAAGGAACTGGCTTACAAAGATGTCATCAAAGCCAACAATCCCTATATCATCAGGTATATTCAGTCTGAATGAAGATGCTGCCTGGTAGCATCCTATAGCCATCATATCATTAGCGGCAAAAATAAGCTCGGGTTTATCCAGCAGACTCAGAAGTCTTCTGCAGCTGTATTCACCTCCGGTAATAGTAAAATCACTATTTATAATCCACTCATCCCTTAGCTCAAGGTTATGATCTTCAAGTGCTTTTTTATATGCACGCTTTCGTTGAATAGCGTCTATGTTGGATGTGGGTCCTGCTATATGCGCTATTTTGGTATACCCGCAATGGATCAGGTATTCCAGCATCGAGTAAGAACCCTGGAAATTATCAATCCCAATGGTATCACTGTTGATGTCTTCACTCTTACTGTTTATCAGAACTGTAGGTATGCTGCTTTTATTTATAACTTCTTTAATCTGATCAGATACAGAAGGTGCCATAAGTATTACTCCATCCACAACCCCATTCCTCATAAAATTATATACAGATTCAGCAAGTGTTCTTTCACTATGGGAACCGGCAATCATGGTATTGTACCCTGCAGAATAAGCGATCTTATCAACTCCTCTTATTAATTCCGAAAAGAATTCATCAACAACCTCGGGAAGTATAACTCCGATTGTATTTGTTTTTTTCTTAACGAAGTTCCTTGCAAGCATATTTGGTTTATAATTATGCTCTCTGGCAAGACTTATGATCAGTTCTTTGGTCTCCGCTCTGACTTTACTATCATTATTAAGTGCGCGTGAAATAGTGGCAATTGAAACTTTTGCCATATCAGCTAATTCTTTTATTGTAATGCTCATGGTTTCAGCCTGCTTTTACTTGTAAAGAAAACGATCATGGTTTAGGATCACTATCAGTATGTTTCCACACCTCATACCATCCGGAAAACTGCTCTGTATAGGGAACCGCAAAGATCTGACCTCCGAAGCCCATATATCTTACCACTACAAGATTCAGAAAAACATTATTTATATTTTTTAGTATATCCTCATTAATCTTTACACCATATTTTTGTGCCAGCCGTGCATTATATATATTCATGTGGTTTTCAAATTTGTTCAGTACCTGTCTCATCAGGTATTCTTCCTTTAACTCAGGCATGGGGTTATCTGCAGAAGTTGAATCAACTTTCCTGTCTATGAGCTGAAATATGGAGTAGCCCTCCTGCAGCCTGATAGGACCATATATGTCACCGATATTCATCTGCGCAGCAATCTTACCAATTTCACCATATTTTGTGATAGGAAAGAATCCATATTCTCCGCCTTTGCTCCTTAATGAATCTCTGATACTATACTTTCGCGCAAGATCTTTTATATTCTTTCCTCTGGATAATTCATTTATAACTTTCTCCATTATGCTCAGGCTATCTGTCAATATTTCAACTATATTAACCTGCTCTGAGTAATAGCCTTCATCACTGAACTCCTTATTTGCCGTCATGAGTGAATCATAAATATCCAGCATCAACATTTTCGACATATATGAATCTGACCACATCGACATATATTTTCTGACATCTTCATGCCTGTCCAGACCCCGCTTTTCTGCTTCCTGTGTTAACAGCTCATCTTCAATAAATTTTCTGATGAAAGCTGATAATGAAGATCGGATACTGCCTTCATTGATTTCAGTTACAGAAAAACCTTCATGACTTAACTGGTTCAGGAAATAGTTTATTTTGATTCTGCTGCCATTGATCTTAATAAAGGTTTTATTTTTAAGTTCATCGCTTAAGTCTTCTGAAGCTAAAGTAACTTCGTTCCCAAACAGAATTCTTTTTGCTGTGGTGTCAGGGTGAATATACTTTCTTTGAAAGTTCTTCAGAAACTTAGGGATCATTGAATCAAAAATCTGCCTGTCTGCTGTAATTTTATGATGAGCAAAGAAGTTTCGGTAATAACGAAGATATTGCGTAAATTCCTTCCTGGCAGATACTATTCTTCTTACATCTTCAACTATGGTTTCAGTACTTTTATTCTGTAGATTATTCCGCGTTCCTGAGAGCTTAAGAAGATAATAACCATCCCTGGAAGCCAGGGGTCCTGTAAATTGTCCTGTCTTAAGCTGATATACACTGTCTTCAATTTCTTTATCCATAGTTCCGAATGTAATTTCTTTGGGCTGGTCAGCTAATTCTTTCCTTAGAGAAAGCAGGGAATCAAAGGAAGCCCCGGATAATAATTCATTATATATAAACTGAAGTTCTTCAGGATTCTTGGAATATATAAAATTAAGCACCAATATTTTTTTTATTCTCTGAAGTCCTGTACTGATTTCTTCAGGAGTGACAGATACTTTACTTTTAATTTCTAACTGATATAGTTTATCTCTGGCGTACATATTCTCAAGCGGAGTAAGAATATCCCTGAGAGCACTCAAGGTATCATAGCCTTTACTTCTGGCTTCCATAGAAAGTAGTTTTTCGGCAATTAGCTGTTTAAGAAATTCGAATTTAACAGAATCCCGGTTACCCTTTTGAAGTAAACCGGGATGAAAACTGAAATCAAATCTTTCCTGAAATTCTGATTCTGTTATTTCGTAACTGCCCACAGCAGCAACAACTCCATCCTTCTCCTGAGCAAAACCGCAGAAGGAAACCAATAAAAGAATAAAACTGATTTTATTTAGCAAACTATTACTCTACTATATTTTTCAGATCAGAACTGAATACCAACTGTAAATCTGTGTGTGTTATTTAACCTGCCGTAATCTGCCCATGCATAGTCAAAACTTACTTTAGAATACTCAGCAAACCTCACTTTTGCGCCGGCTCCGAGTACAAGTCCGCCTTCAAGATCATCCATAAGAAAATCACGGTATCCGCCTCTAACAGCAAAAGAATTTAAGAACAACCACTCTCCGCCCAGGTTTATCCTTTCTGTGTTATCATTGGAGTGCATTGCATCAGTTGCAATCGTAAGCTGGTTCCAGTCATTTAATTTGATCGGATAAGAAATACCTACCCTGAACAATGTAGGTAATGCGAAGGTACCCATTCTTAATTCTGCAGGAAGTCTTGGGTGATTACCATGTACATCGGGATCAGCGTCATAGTTGAAGTATATATCTCTTCCTTCATAGGATGAACGTGCACCGAAATTAGATACACTGGCTCCGATTGTAAGACCTTCAATAGAGGATTGATACTGTACACCAAAGTTCAAGGCTACATTGGAAAGACTCGTGTTGTAAATAGTTTCCTGAACATAGCTGGCTGTAATACCCGCTGAAACACGGTCTGTCAGCATTATACCATAAATCAGTCCTATAGAAATATTAGAAACATTGTAATACAATCCTGAACCTTGTTCCTGCCTGACAGTTGTGATCTCAATGTCACCCGAATTAAGAGATGTAACCTGTAGCCCGAAGGTTCCGAGTCCTTCTACGTTTATTGCCGCGGTAGCATAATTATATATAATATCGGCCAGCCATTGATTATAGGTAAACTGTATATTTATTCCTTTTAATCTGCCGATGCTTGCCGGATTATAGAATGCAGCTGAAACCTCATCGCTGAGTGAAGCTCCTGCATTGCCCATTGCAGCAAGTCTGGAGCTTGGTTCTATTTTTAAAAATTGTCCTATAGTCGTTCCAACTTTTGACTGTCCGAACGAATTTGCTGTAAATAGTACGGCTGCCAGGAAAATTATATTTAGTCTGTTTATTTTAATCATTTCTTTCACCGTAATAATTATTTAACAATTGCAAATTTGCCGATATAATCATCCATTCCTGCTGCCTCTACATGGAATATATAGAGCCCTGGAGCGATCTCAAGATTATCTTTTGATCTCAGGTTCCAGGCTATATAATTCTGGAAACCGCTATCGTGATGTAATGTCTGCACCAGCTCACCATTGACTGTATAAATTCTTACTGTTGCATTAACCGGTATAGCTCTGAATTCCAGACGCCGTTCACCTCGCCCGGTTTGTGCATATGGCGCCTGTTCGAAAGAAGCCATACCTAAATAAGGATTCGGAACTACATACGGTTTTGTGTTATAATCTTCAGCAAGTTTGCCTGCATCTATAAAAGAGGTATCTGTTGTAAACCTGTATACATCTGATTCATTGAATGGTACATTTACTACCAGCTGATAAAGATCACCTTTTTTAGGAAAGACACTGTTTCTGTATTTCGGACCGTTGACAGTATCAACTATAACTCTCCATACAGGTGTTCTTTTTGCTTCAGCATTGTACGCGAGTATCTCAATAAATTCATTATATCTGCTGATGGTCTGATTGCCGTCAGAATCAAAGAATCTGAAATCCACAGGAAACTCCTGACCCGATTTTGCTTTTCCTACAATTTTGAACTTAGTAAAAACACTGGGTACAGAAGGAGCGGCTATTGAAGTATCTAATACAACATCATCAAATATAATTGTGTAATCAGCAGGATAATTCGGACGCACTGCGTTCCATGGAGTTGAAGTTCTTGATATTCTTGTCCTGAGAAGCAGGTTTGACTGGCTGTTCGGTAGAAATCCCGTTAATATAGAATCAGCCTCCATTTCCTTTGTCGTACTGATCAAAGGCATCATACCTGACCCTACAGGTCCCCAGCCTAAACCAAGCAGATCTCTTCCGCCCACAAAAACAGTATCTGCGGTGCCGGTTGTTACATCATATAATTCATAACTATCTGCTCTGATAGAATCATTCGGGGCTTTGAATCTGATTTCATAAGTATGATTCTTTGGGATCAGATCCGGATTCGGAATTTCTATTGTAACTTCACCGCTTCCGTATCCCTGTACATGTTCCAGATTAGTAAACACACCAGGTTTGTAACCGGGTGCTTTTGCATTTGGATAAACAAGCGCAATATTCTTTGGAAGTATAATGCCGCCGCGTAAAGTCTGATTAACGGAAATTGCACTCTCGGATGGATAAACATTCAATTTCTGGATACCGCGGTCAAAAGCAGTAACAGCATAAAAATAACGCTGTCCGTTTGTTACAGTTGTGTCTTTGTATGTATGCCTGATTCCTGTATCATTACCCAGAAAATACTGAATACCTTCAACAGATACAGGACTGTATTCAAGTATTCCATTATTCAGATCATATACTGCAAGAGGTTTTCCGGGACCCAGTAAACCGATACCCTGTGCATCATAAATTATCTGGGGATCAAGAAAACTTTCATCTGTGCTGCGGTAGATTTTATATCCTTCGAAATCATTGGTGTTGGATATAGGATCGAATGCATTCTCGGCTGCATTATCCCAGGTCAGGGTTACAAAGCCATCACCCGCATAAGCGTGAACTGTAGGTGTGGGAGGCGGCGTCGCAAACTGATAGTTCGCGTCATAAATAGTTTGAACAATCTGAACTGTTTTTTTCATCTGGAACAAATCAGCGCCGAAAGCAAGCGCAAGACTGAATCTTTCAGTTTTACCTGTACTTAAATAAAATGGTCCTGATGCAAAGAAGAATCCGATATTATAATTTCTTACTGCCAGAATTGATTCAAAAGGATTGGGGCCAGACCACATTTCATATAATCTTCGCGGCCACTGTTTAGAATCCATATAAAAAATTATGTCATCTGTAGCGCCAAGTCCCCCCGCGCCAACACGGATCCTGTTCAATTTGAATCCGGTTAATCCTATCTGATCAGATTCATTTAAATCTGTTCTGTCAAAATTGGGCTCTCCAAAGGTAGGTATTGAATCACCTTCACCTGTATCAAAAGTTCCGAATACACCGTCAGCACCGGCGTCGTTTGCTGCGGTCCAGTCCATATCTTCATCACCGGTAAACCAGATACCTGTCTGAAAAGCGGGACGAAGTCTGAAGTTTGCTAATTCATTTAATCTTGTTGTATCATAATTAGCAGTAATATAATTTAAGATCGCTCCCTGCCCTATTATTTTTTCACCGGGACCGCTGTCTCTCTGCTCATCAGTAATTCCATCAAGATCGTTATCCTTCACATCTACAGGATTTCCGGGTGTTTCAAGGTAAGCGTAGCCAAGATAACCAGTCTTGCCAAAGTTTCCAAAACCATTATAGTCCCATGTGTAAACAAGATCATTACCACCTTCAATATCATAAGCGGCATTATCGTCATCACTTTCATAAACGAGATCGAAAGGACTTAGTGCACCACCGCCAACTCCGGAATCCATGTAAAGACCGAAAATAACATTATAGTCATAAATAGTTGTGCCTTCGTTTGAAATATCATAATGCCAGAAGATAACATCTTTTGACTGAACATTAGACCATTGGAAACCGCGCTGTTCAACTTTGAGTGCCATACCTCTGCGCGTGTTGTCTCTTAAGTCAGGAAAGAATTTCCATTTTCCATAGTAATCATCGTCATAGACACAGAAGCTTTCCTGATCAGCATTCGGAATCTTTCCAAAGTAGCCGTTCCAGCTGCCAGCCCAGCCGGGATCGTCAGGATCATTTGCTTTATCAGGCCAGCTCTCAGGCCAGGTTCTGGGATCATGACTTACTGCGGGAGAACGTCCCTTGTTTATATCAGGATTCAGCTGAAGATATCCGGGACGGGGATTAAACCTCTGTACCCTTCCGGTAAAAGGATTTGTTTCCTGTCTCTCACGATACCCTGTTTCCATAATCCAGAAATCCTGCAGGTTCCCCTGAACAGTCTCTTTCAGCTTAGCAAGAACAAAAGGAGTAACTCCGTCACTGTAGCTTTCCAGTGAACCTTTCGGCCATTCCATTGAATGAAAGATTGTGTAATCAGGAGATGTTTCATAATTACCTGCCATACCATAATTAAAGAACATAGTACGGATTCTGTTTGCGTCATGAGTTCCTTCTCTGACAAAATCTTCATTACCTCTTTGTTCTTTAGGTACAACCGGTAAATAATTCTGCGCAAATAGATCTGCTGATTTAAAGCACAGAATTATTAATATTAAATTTATAGTAGCTCTGCTCATATTATTTACTCCTGATTGAGATACCGAATTCGATTCTTCGCGGTGCTGCATATCTTGCAGGATCGAGAGGTTCACCGGGTCTGATTGTTAGTGATCTGTCGGGACTGCCAGTATCAGTATATACAAATCCATTATTAAAATTCTGGTTCAGCAGATTAAATACACGCAGAAACAGGCTGAGGTTTGTAAATGCAAAATTAAAATATTTTTCCAGCCGCATATCCACAGTCGCGTAACTGGGCTTTCTTCCGGAATTTTGTTCCTGCTCTGTTTGAAATCCAACTCCCAGCTGAGGCGTATAAGGCTGGCCGGTTGCATATCTTACAATTGTACTTACAGAAAAATTATCAGGTACCTGGTACTGCGCGGTTAAATTTAATGTATGCCGCTGGTCCCAGGTGAATGGAATATCACGGGGACGCGGATCCTCTCCGCCTAAAGCTCTGTTAGCAGTTTCCCTTGGATCACTTGAATTACCGTTCGCGAAGATAAGTGAGTAATCAACTGTAGCCCCAAAATTGTTGATCGGCCTTTGAGTTAAAGATAATGTAATACCAGATACATTTCCGTAATCCACATTAGTGTTTCGGGCATATAATCCGAAATTGTAAGTTTCTATAACTTCTGTTCCAAGCAGGTCTCTTATATCTTTATAAAAGAAAGTAAGATCAACACCAAGATTTTCATTTAATGCCTGCTTTAATCCGACTTCATACTGGACTGTTATTTCGGGTCCCAGATCAGGATTACCAAGATAATCCTGAGTATAAGTTGCTCCTCCTGTTAGAAACGTAAGTACCTGGTAATTCGCATTCTGATATAGTGCACTGTATTGGGGCATCTGATAAAAATGTCCGTAAGAGAAATGCAGCGCTGATTTATCAGTCAGAGGAAATCCGAATCCAAGACGGGGGGCAAACGTATGTTTTATTTTCGCCTTCATTAAAGTTGAACCGGGAACACCCTGAATGGTATTTGCGGGGTTTTGCAGATTACTTGGGATATAGGCGTTTGGATCAAAGTATTCATACCTTAATCCGGCTCGTACTACAAGGTCTCCAAGTTCTATTCTATCCTGTATATATGCCGCGCCCTGACGCGGATGATATTCCTCCACCTTTTTAAAAGCCGGATTAACGGGATCAATTTCTTTGGGACGAAGTGTTACAATACCTGTTGCAGGATCAGATTCTATTACCAGCTGTCCCGGAGGTCCGAATTTCAATTTGTTAATCTGGCCCTCTATTCCTGCTTCAAGATAATTTGCTTTGTTTAACTGCCAGGTGAAATCAAGCTTTGCCACACCAAAGTCAGTTATCTGCAGATTTCGTCCGAGATCTACACCCTGAACAATTGCATCGTATTCATAACCTGAAATACTTTGGGTATAATTTGCAGCGTAATATCTCGGGTCATAGAGGGATTCGTATTTATAGGATCTGTTATCATAGTAGTTATGGCGCAGACTAAGTTTATAGAACATTGCGTTTGAAAGCGTGTGCGTGAAATCGAGTCCATGGTTTATTGAAAATGTTTTCCACTCACTCTGCCCTTCAGGATTCAATCTGAAAGCAAAATTATAGTTATCACCCCACAGATAATTAACAATGCCAATGTAGCTTAAAGTAATTTTGCTTATGGAAGTATTTGTAATTTTAAGCTGACCGCTCCATTCATTATAAGGCCGCATGGAAACCATTTTGTTATCTCCGGTAGGATAAGCTATGCCGGCACCAATACTGCTGGTATCAGTTGGCATAAATCTTCTTTCACCCCAAAGAAATCCATTATCAAAAAATCTTCTTCCGCTTACAAGAAATGTTGTTTGAGGAATATACGTTGGACCGCTGAGAGTCACCTGGTAATTCTGTATAGTTTGAGGAAGGAAGTTTTTATTATTTGGATATTTTGTGTTGTCCATCGGCAGATAATCACCCCCGTAAAACTCTGCAGAGTATGCAAAATTGTTACTGCCGCTCTTAAGTGTTGTATTGATAACTCCCGACATGGCCTGCCCGTATTTAGCATCGAAAGTACCGCTGACTACTGAAACCTGTTCAATGATAGAACGGTCCAAAGATAAGCTCGCCGAATGAGTAAAAGGATTATTAATACTAACTCCTTCTACCTGATATTGTACCTCTCCAATTCTTCCCCCTCTGAAATGTCCGTCAACAACACCTGCCTGAAGATTAATTACATCATTCAGGTTTTGTACAGGCAATCCCTCCATTTCATCTGAAGAAACAGTTACTACAGAACTTGTCTGGTTAAACTCAACAATGGGTCTTTCGGCCGTAATAGTAACTGTCTGTGATTCAATAAGTGTTGGAGTTAGGCGAACATCTATTGTAGTTGTCTGGTCTGCATTTATTCTAACATTATTAATAAGCTTACTGTCATATCCAAGATACTGGTATCGTACAGAATACGTTCCAGGTCTCAGATTAAGTACTGAATAGTACCCATCCGCGTCAGTTGCGGCACCGGTATTCGTTCCTTCAACAATAATATTCGCACCAATTAATGGCTCGCCGTTACTCTCGTCCAGTAACCGTCCTGCCAGTTTTCCTGTCTGCGCAGATAGCTGAACGGTTGTAATCAGAGAAACAAGAAACAGGTATTTCACTGCTGAAGAATATAGTTTAACTTGTAACATATTCTTTATCATACGCACACCAATATAATACTTGATTTATTGATTAATAGAACAGAGTATAAGGAAATTCCTTATACTCTGCCAATCATTTTACTTAAGAAGGATCATCTTGTTAACTTTGCTTTCAACAATTTGTTTACTGGAGAGATTTTTAACTTCAAGCTGATAGAAATAAATTCCCGATGAGAGTCCGTTAGCATTAAACTGGAATTCATCATACCCTGCTTTAACACCTGATCTCTTAATTTGAGCTACCACTTGTCCAAGTGTATTATAAACAGAAAGTGTAATATCAGCATCCACTGAAAGAGCATATTTGATGGTCGTGGAAGGGTTGAAAGGATTTGGATAGTTTGAATAAAGTTCGATCGATGTTGGTATAGACGGATTATCATTTACACCTGTTGCGGTTTTTGCAGGACCAAGAGCAACCCATGCAGGTGCTTTTTGTCCTCTTTCCTGTTTGAACCACCAGGTCTTTGCATGATAATTTGAATTTGCGTCTTCAAATACATCAACATCGTTTATAAATCCGCCAATGAATACAACGCTGTCACTCAGTGTTTCAGGATAATGCAGCGCAGCAAACGGTATTTTCATTTCAACAGTGTAACCGCTGTCTACTTCACTTATATCGTTAACATCCGTACCATTGCCTAACATAAGAGCAAACTCAACACCGGCTGTATCAGCCAAAGCAACAAGGTCTTCGTTAGCAACACCTGTTCCGGATGAATCAATCTCAACTGTAAATCCCTTGTATGACAGTCCGGCACCAATCATATATTCTCTGTCAGCTGCCACAAATGAGATTCCATCTTTCCTGCCTTCCTGAGGAACTGCAACAACCTGGTCTGTAGCTTTTGCCAGCACATAAAGGTTTTCATCATCATAGGTAAAGTAATAATGAACTTCGGGTCCGTCTATAACAGTTGGGAAATTATTCCAATCCATTTGTTGATAACCGCTGGCCCAGTCACCGGTACCTTTAATTGAGTCGAAGGCAGCTTCATCTCCGTATTTAGCCATTGCATGCAGTACATTATCCATTTGCCAGTCACTCATATCACCATCAATAGTAATGGTAGAACCGGTTCGTACATGAGGTATTTCATAATCCGCCGGTGGAATTGGTGAGCCTGCTGTTGCTGTTGTAATATTGGGATCGATAAACAGAGCAGCATAATACCAGTTTTCGTTCCATTCAACTCCCCACCATGCTTTACTATGAGCATCGTTAGCTGCTGTGGAATCTAAGAAACGGTCACCATCGAAAATACTAAAGCTGAATGGTAACACATCACCTTCAGTATTGAATCCTAAAGAGTCAACTCTGATCCTGTGTTCCGATACCCACATTTCATCAGGCAGTGAATCATTCGAAGTACCACCTACAACGGTAGATACTGCGGTCCATCTTAACCTTTGATTTTCAGTCCTCTTCCACTCACGTCCTCCGCCAACTTCAGCTGCACCTCTGAAAAATGGCTGTTCACCGACAGTAACTGCTGTAGTATCCCAGGTCCAGATATATGAATAGAAATGTTCTACTCTTTTATCCCATGGCTGAACCCACTGATGAGTTGGAGTATTCTGCTTGAATGCCATAATGATGTTATCAGATTGCTCCCAGTCGCGTCCGCCTACACTCTTATCAACTATTCTGAATAATAAATAAAGATGTGGTGCTTTGTAAAGAAATTTGAAAACAGCATTTGCTGAATCACCTGCTACAGGTTCGCCCTTCTGAAGATTATAACCGCTTCCCGGCAAATACCTGGTCTGTCCGTATCCAACTACAACGGAATCAGCTAATGACCATATGTCTTCTTCAACACCATCAACCACCACTTCTTCAGTTCCCTGCATTACACGCACATATCTTGCATCCTCACGTGCATTCTTATTTTGTGCCCACTGCGCCCACGCAGTATTTGTTATTATTAATACAGAAAACAAAAATAACAATAGAATTCTTTTCATAAATCCTCCTTAATTAATTAGTTAGATGCTCCCGCTATTAATATGTATTTAAGTTTGAGTTTCCTCCCTGAGAGTTATAAATAATCTATTTAACTGTTTCTAAAAAGCAATAAGGGATAAAGGAAAAGTATGTAAATTAATGTAAACGTTTACAGTACTAAGATAATCTAGTAAATAGAAAAAGTATTGTCAAGGAAATTTTTAATAATCAACATGGATGATATATCCGGGATAAAGAAGGGACAATTTGGTTGATAAAGCTAAGGATTAAATAATGAGATTCATGTAAATCCATATGTAAATAGATAATAATCTACATAGCATTCTCATAAATTTACAGTGGAAATGGACCAGAACGTATCATTTTAGTACATAGTAAATGTACTTTTTCACAGATCTGAAATAATTTTATAAGTGCCACCAAGATACAACTCAATAAAATTCGTCTGCCATTCATTGCGAAAGATTTCTGTTCCATTAGTTGTTATACAATGAGAAGGGGCGATATTCATTACTCTATAATTTTTTAAAGCCAATGAACAGTTTATATACTCACTATCTTTATGCATCATCAAATGAAACCCTCCTGCAATGAGATCAATACATGTTTCAGGAAAAATTCTCTTTGCAGCATCAGCTATGTTTTCAATACCCGGATGTGAACAGCCGGTAACAATTAGCAACGATTGGCTGCATTTTAATATAAGTGATTGTTCAGAAATCTCATTCCCCTTATAAATACCTTTCAGAGATCCCGTAGTCCAGATGTTTCTTTCAAGCTCGGCAAAACTTTTGACTCCTGCAAAATGCATTTCCGGTATTTGTTTTGTTATTGCATTGGAATCTGCTTCAGGAATATAAACAGGAATGCCAGGTCTTATCTTTTTTATAAGCGACGATAACCCTCCTGTATGATCGCTGTGGACATGTGAGATAAAGATCAGATCAAGTTCACCGGGATTCAAATTCATCTCTCTCATATTTTTTAATAACACATTGCCATCCGCGCCGGTATCGAAAAGTATATTCTTGTTGCTGAAGTTTATCCATGCAGAAAACCCCCATCCTGAGGTTAATCTGCTGTTTTCACCGCAATAGTTGTTGAACACTATTTTAATTAAGTTATTCATTCTGGTTTACCTTATACTTTTTGCAAATATATAAATTAAACTTTGGATTGTCTGGATTCTTAATATGGGCAAAATAATTAGGAATATTCTTTTGTTTTTTTTAGTTTACCACACATTATTCTCATCCCAAAATTAAACTCAGGAAACTATATGGAGCAAGTCGAACTACTGCTGTCACGTATCAGTGATATTGTCTGGGGCTATCCTTTGTTGATACTTTTATTCGGCACTCATCTGTTTTTGACATTCAGATTAAAATTCATTCAGCGGTTTATTGGCAAGGCCATTAAGATATCTTTAAAAAAAGATAAAGAAGGCTCAGGCGATGTTAGTCAGTTCGGTGCTTTAACAACTGCTCTGGCTGCAACAATCGGGACGGGCAATATAGTTGGGGTTGCTACAGCTATTGCCGCCGGAGGTCCGGGCGCAGTACTTTGGATGTGGCTTACAGGAGTTTTTGGTATAGCAACAAAATATTCTGAAGCACTATTATCCGTGAAGTATAGAGTTAAAACTGAATCTGGATTCATGGCAGGCGGACCAATGTACGTACTGGAAAGGGGGCTAAAGGCAAAATGGTTAGGACTCATCTTTGCAGGACTCACAGCTGTTACTGCTTTTGGGATAGGAAATATGGTTCAGGCAAATTCCATTTCTTCTCTGGTAAATGAAACCTTTAAGATATCTCCTTATATAACCGGTGCATTTATGACTATTCTTACTGCTGTAGTTATAATTGGAGGTATTAAATCTATAGCCAAAGTATGCGAAGTACTGGTACCTTTTATGGCAATATTTTATGTTCTGGGCTGTGCCGTTTTACTGGTGATGAACTACAGTACAATCCCTCAGACTATTACCCTAATTTTTGAGAGTGCCTTTACAGGGCATGCAGCGATAGGAGGATTTCTTGGATCAACTATTCGCGAAGCCATGAGATTTGGAATTGCCCGCGGACTCTTTTCGAATGAATCAGGTTTAGGCAGTGCACCCATTGTTGCAGCAGCTGCTCAGACTAAAAATCCTGTCCGTCAGGCCTTGGTTTCATCAACAGGAACATTCTGGGATACAGTAGTGGTTTGCGCTATTACCGGACTGGTTCTCGTCAATTCAGGTGAATGGGTTAATGGATTAACAGGCGCAACTCTAACAAAAACTGCTTTCTCTGAAATACCTGTTATTGGTCCTCTAATTTTAACCGTAGGCTTACTCACTTTCGTCTTTTCAACAATCCTCGGCTGGTCATATTATGGAGAGAAAGCTGCAGAGTATCTGCTTGGAACTAAAGCTATCAAACCTTACAGATGGCTCTGGGTTGTAATGGTAATGGTTGGTTCAGTATTATCACTTCCAATGGTCTGGTCTTTTGCTGACATTGCAAATGGTTTAATGGCAATTCCTAACCTTATTTCCTTAATAGCTCTGAACGGAGTACTTGTTGCAGAGACCAGAAACTATTTATGGAATGATAACCTGGATCAAAATTGAGATTGGAAACGAGATGTTTCAACCCTGAGAATGTAAGACATTGCCGTAGAGATATTTACGGTTAACTCAACACGAAGCCACAATCTCTTGTGATCGGAAATCACAATTTGGACAGCTTGGACAAAGAAAAAAGCTATTTTAAAGGGGGGGTGCTTTTGAGATGCCCCGAAATTGTAAAATATTCATTTTTTGAACGTTTTCGGCTTCCTGTAAATTTTAGAGGTTGTGTCTTTTTCATGAAAAGGTCACTTTTTGGTCAGAAGCTGTCCAATTTGGACAGAGAATTGACCGATGAATTGTCCTTCTCTGTCCAAATCGTGACGGTAAAATCTTCTGAGAATTTCTTTCAGCATGAATAAAACATAGCGTAGTTCTTCTTTGCAAAGAGTATGTAGGGGTGCCCAAATATGGTGGAATTGTGATCAAAGTCAAAATTGGACGAATGGACAAACCTAAAGGCAATTTTAAGGGCACAGAAGATTATTTCCTTCTCAGTTCCGGGAATACTGCATTTTTGAGGTCTAGTAGAGCTTTTTTCAAAAGAAAATGTGATATCCTTTTATGGACTTAGTCTCAAATCTGAAGATTTGGACAAAATATGGTAATCTTTTGTCCATTTTGGACAAAATGCTGAACTAAGTTTGTCCAAATTATATTCCGAAAAATGGTTCCTATAGTTGCGCGGAATCCGAAAGGATTTCTGTATAATCTGTGAAATCAGCGTCTTGTTTTAGATTGTGATCGAAGTCAAAAATGGACAAACACGATAAAAAGTAAAAGGCATTTTAAGGGGGTAGAGAATTTTTGTCTTCTCAGTATTGAGAATACTTCGTTTTTAGAATAATTTATAAGCTTTTTTGGGAACAAATCCAATATGCTAAAACACAACTAAATCGATAAAAAGGATTTTCTTTAAATGTTGTCCATTTTAGGCCTTTTTTGGACAGAAGTTTTGATGCATTTTAACGTGTTTGTCCAAAGTTGGTCAAGAAAATACTCCTGAGTAGTAGCTTTAATCGCTCTGTGTCCCAGTTTTGCCAACCATGAGAGCTGTGATCGAGGGAGATTGCACTCATTTGGATTCGGAAATTTTATACAACCTATACCGCTGGTGTTGTTTATTTACTTAGAATAACAATCCGAGCATTTGCCGAACCAGAACTAGTGATTTTTATAAAAACACAATCTCACAACTTGAAAATCTATTCTACGTGAATAATATTGCAGTTCACATTTTGAAACCTGTGCTGCAATATTTGAACTCTGAAACTAATTAAGGATCCCGACATCATACTTACAAATAAAAAATTTTTATTAAAAGTTTTAAGGAGCGATATAATGCTTAATACTAATTTGACTCACCTTCTGTCACAGAATGACCACAAAACAATACTTGAGGAAAATGAGAATGTAATGGTATGCTGCGGAAGAATGGGACCAATGTGTATACCGGTGTATGAATCCATGGAAGAACTTGAAGGTGAATATAAGAATGTAAAATTCGCAGATATGGAATTCGATTCTCACGACGCACATGTAATCAGGAACCTGCCCGAATGCCGTAATTTCCAGGGACTCCCTTTCGTAGTTTATTATAAAAACGGAAAGGTGGTTAAGGCAACAAGCAGTATTCAATCCAGAGATCAGATAACAGAAATTCTTGATGAATACCTGGTAAACTCAGTAAAGGCCTGAAACCAAAAGAGGAAAATATGGATAATTATTACGCAGCTAATCATTACGATGTGATTGTACTCGGCGCCGGAGCAGCGGGTCTTACTGCCGGCATCTATCTCTCACGGGGGAAGTTAAAAACATTGATTATAAATGAAGGCACGACTGGCGGCCAGATGGCTCTTACTCACGAGATCGCCAACTATCCCGGAATTGAAAGTATCAGCGGGTATCAACTGGCACGGACAATGAAACTTCAGGCTCAGAAGTTCGGATGTACGATCAGGAGCAATGTTAGAATATCAGCGGCAGGATTTACGTCCGCCTTAAAATATGTTACCATCAACAACAAAGAAACCTATACTTCCGACGCAATAATTATTGCAACCGGAGGAAAGCCCCGCACTCTAAATGTTCCCGGAGAGGAAGAATTTAAGGGACGTGGAATATCTTATTGTGCAACATGCGATGGTGACTTCTTCCAGGACAAAAACATCATTGTTGTAGGTGGAGGCAACTCTGCTCTCGAAGAGGCAGTATCACTCACCAAATATGCGTCGAGAGTTACAATAGTTCATCAGTTTGATCACTTCCAGGCGTTTGAATATTATATTGAAGATGCTAAGAAAAATGAAAAGATTGACTTTATAATGGAATCCACAATTGCAGAATTCATAGGCGGTGATAAACTTGAAAAGATAAAAATACTTAACCTTTCATCGAATGAAACAACTGAAATGAATGTCGACGGAACTTTTATCTTCATAGGCTATACCGCTAATACAGAAAGGTTTAAAGGTATATTATCACTCACAAAGTCGGGTGAGATAATCGTTGACAGTAATATGAGTACAAATATTCCCGGAGTCTTTGCAGCCGGTGATTCAATCAATAAACGTTACCGCCAGGTTACCACTGCTGTTTCCGATGGTACTATTGCAGCCTTAAGTGCCGCTGAATTCATCAATAAAAAGAAAAAAGAGACTTCTGCCGAACTCAGCCTGACAACTTAAAACTAACAGAAAACCTTGCCGTCACGGATTTTAATCCGTGACGGCATAAATAAATTAGATAATAGTTTTGATAACGCTCTTAAGTCCGAGTCGGATTAATCCCTGACGTACAGAAGTTCTGTTTTCTACCAACAAATCTATTCCGACATGCCTTTTACTATTCCGCTTCGATACTTTAATTTTGTTTTGATGATACACTTTCTATGGCTAAATTTCGGGAATTACTCACATATCTATATTCAATAATTCAAGGAAATGTTATATGAGAAAACCGACATTCATTTTCATCTTATTATTATGCTGTACTATCCAGGGATACGCTCAGGAAAAAAGTATATTGCTTGGACAATCAATCACAGTTACATCCGAAGTACTTAATGAATCCAGAGAAATTTATATTTATCTGCCGGCATCTTATCAAAACTCAACCAATAAATATCCTGTAATATATCTGCTGGATGCTGACACTCATTTTAAATATACTGCAGGGATATTGGATTTCTTTACCCGGACTGGAAGAATTCCCGAATCAATATTAATAGGAATTCCTAATACAAACCGTAACCGCGATTTTACCCCTACTGTTTCTAAGGATCTCCCTGCTTCCGGCGGTGCAGATAACTTTCTTAGATTTTTAGATAAAGAACTTATGCCTTATGTGGATCAAAATTATAGAACTCATCCATACAGAACCATGATTGGACATTCCTTATGCGGAATGTTTTCATTCTATACCATGCTTAGCAGGCCTGATTTATTTAATTCATTCATAGCCATTAGTCCCTGGTTTATCTATGATAATAATTACATTTTTACTTACTCAGAGCCCTCTCTTGAAAGGCTATCATCATTAAATAAGTTTATATACTTTACCGGCGGTACCGCCGAACAGGAGAATGTAGTTCAGAGTATTAATAAATTTTCAGATCTCCTCAGGCAAAAAGCTCCGAAGGATCTTCGCTGGTCATACAAATTAATGGAAGGTGATGATCATAATTCACTTATTTTTATGACGATTTATGATGGCCTTACAAATCTTTATGATGGCTGGAGAGTGCCTGATTCAGTATTAAGGAAAGGATTGGAACCTATCGAAGATCATTTCGATAATCTGTCTGAACGCTTCGGCTACAAAATAATTCCTTCCGAAGTATTCCTTAATGCTGCCGGTTATTATTTCCTTCAGCATAATAACTTCCCTGAAGCGATTAAAATATTTGACAGAAATGTTGATCTTTATCCGTTATCATCAAATGTATATGACAGCCGTGGTGAAGCTTTTGAGAGATCAGGTAACTTAAAAGAAGCAAAAGAAAATTATAAGAATGCCTGCGATATTGCAGAAAAGAATGGTGATCCTAATCTTAATATCTTCAGAAATAATTTAAACCGCGTAAATAATCTGCTGCAGAATTGAATTGAATAGTTCTATAAAGAGATGACATCCGGGAGGATGTCATCTCTGAATAATTATAAAATACTGAACGCTACTGTTAATCCTGACATAACTATTGCAACCATAGCCATTAACTTTATCAGAATGTTCAATGCCGGACCTGAGGTATCTTTGAAAGGATCACCAACTGTGTCACCGATTACTGATGCTTTATGCGCTTCAGAACCCTTACCACCATGGTTTCCTTCTTCAATATACTTCTTTGCATTATCCCATGCACCTCCTGAATTTGCCATAAATACTGCAAGAACAAATCCTGCTGCAGTACCGCCCACTAATAAACCCATAACTCCCGATACACCTAAAACAACACCGGTTAATATAGGAGTGGTAATAGCCAGGATTGCAGGAAATAACATTTCTCTCTGAGCTCCGCTTGTTGATATAGATACGCATCTTGCATAATCAGGTTCAGCTTTTCCTTCCATAATACCTTTTATTTCTTTGAACTGACGTCTTACTTCATCAACCATTTTACCAGCTGCACGTCCTACCGCAAGCATTGTCAATCCGCTGAATACAAAGGCCATCATTGATCCGATAAAAGCACCGATAAGAACTTTGGGATTCATAAGGTTGATATTATAGTAAACCATAAAGTCATTGAAAGTAGCATCTTTCAATGGAATTGCGCTTCCGTCAGCAAATGTCAGAACTTCCGTACCCAAACGATGTAAACCGATTCTGATTTCTTCAATATAGGATGCAAGAAGTGCAAGCGCAGTTAATGCTGCTGAACCTATTGCAAATCCTTTACCTGTTGCAGCAGTAGTGTTTCCAAGTGAATCAAGCGCATCTGTTCTTTTTCTTACTTCTTTGTCAAGTCCTGCCATTTCTGCATTACCGCCGGCATTGTCTGCAATAGGACCGTATGCATCTGTAGCGAGTGTAATGCCTAATGTAGATAACATACCTACTGCGGCAATACCAATTCCATAAAGTCCCATGTTCATATTATTGAAATCAAATCCTGAAGCAAGCAGAAAAGCCAGAATTGTTCCTAAGCCAACAGCAAATACCGGAACTGCGGTCGAGATCATTCCAACCCCGATACCCTCTATAATTACTGTTGCCGGACCTGTCATTGCTTTTTCTGAGATCCTCTGTGTTGGTCTGAATGATTGCGAAGTATAGTATTCTGTTATTTTACCAATAACAATACCTGTAAGAAGTCCAACCACTATAGCGCCCCAGATCCCTGTATAGTTTGGAATCTCGAATGCTCTCATCAGTATATAAGAAAAAACAACAATGAGAACTGAACTCATATTAACTCCTCTTCCCAGAGAAGATAAGAGCTGTTTCTGTGTAGCACCTTCTTTTGTTTTAACCAGAAAAATTCCGAGAATAGAAAGGATTGTTCCTATGGCGGCAATTATCATCGGAATGATAACTAACTTGAACTGCATATTAACATCGTTCATATAAGCTGCAGCACCAAGTGCCGCGGTAGCCAGAATAGAACCGCAATATGATTCATATAAATCTGCACCCATACCAGCAACATCACCAACGTTATCACCAACATTATCAGCAATGGTAGCCGGATTTCTTGGATCATCTTCAGGGATACCTGCTTCAACTTTACCAACGAGATCTGCACCAACATCAGCAGCTTTTGTAAAAATACCGCCGCCTACGCGTGCAAAAAGTGCCTGGGTAGAAGCACCCATTCCAAATGTCAGCATAGTAGTTGTAACAAGAATCAGATTATGGCTCTCATTGGCTGCAGGATAAACATAGTTTAAGATCATAAACCATAATGAGATATCTAATAAACCAAGACCTACAACTACTAATCCCATTACGGCACCACTCCTGAAGGCAACTCTTAATCCATGATTCAAAGAGTTTTTTGCAGCCCATGCTGTTCTGGCAGAAGCATATGTTGCGGTCTTCATTCCAAAGAAACCTGACAAACCCGAAAAAAATCCTCCGGTAATAAATGCAAATGGTACCCATACGTTCTGAACTTCAAAACCATATGCAAGTATCGCAAAAATAATCGTTATAATTACAAAGAAGATTCCTACTACTTTGTACTGTTGTTTTAAATAAGCCATTGCACCTTTACGAACATGTGAAGCAATGGTTTTCATCCGCTCGGTTCCTTCATCCTCTTTTTTCATCTGAGTATAAAAGAACCAGGCAAATACTAAAGCAAGAACTGAACTGATAGGAACAATCCAGAAAAAATCATTCAACATTTTAAATCACTCCATAGAATAAATAATACGATATTGTTAATTCAACATTTCCTATGAATGATCGTACAGACAGACGGTTAATAACTAAATCCTATTGTAAGTGCTGATCTCCACCAGGAATGATACTTCTCTTCCAATTCTTCTTTCGAAGGGAATGGATAATAATAGAACTCGTTCTGATCACCAACAAAAAATCCATTCTTGCAAGTGCGGTACAAAATATCACCCTGGAGATACCTGATCACTGTTTTAGTAGTTTTATCTCTCCTCTCCTGTAAACCAATAAGGCAGTCGCGAAGGTGGTCTATGTTAGGATAAGGTATATTGTTTGTCTTGGCGTGAACGGGATCTTTGGCGAGATCATCGAGTATTAGTTCAACGAAAATAAGCTTGGGTACTGAAACGTTTTTATTAGTATCAGTGATAAATCTGCAGAAATCAATGGCATCCAATCTTGAAGCAACTCTGGGCGTTACCGGACAAAGCTGCTGATATAAATGTAATTCCTTTTCTTCTGATGGAATATACTGTGCTTTATCAAGTCCCAGAACCCGGCCGTCATCAGTTACTAAATATAATTTCTTCAGCTGAGCTAAAGGAAGATGCTCAAGAACTCTGTATATAGATAAATAAACTGATCGCTTCGGTGTTCCGTCAGGATGCGGAATACATTTTGCTTCAATATCTTTCAGAGGGAAAAATTCACTTTCGAAATTAGGATCCACTTCAAAGAACATCGCCTGACCGCGTGTTCTCTTTTTGGTACCGACAGCAAAATAATTGCCAAATTCCTCCGGGGGTAAGTTTGAAGCTATTAATGATTCGGGCATTAAGGATAAATAAAGATAAGTTTTCATAAAATTCCCCACATATTAGTTACACAATGAATTCTAAAAAACCGGTTAAATGTAATGGAACTGTAAATCAATATCAAGACGTTTATGTCCATTATGGAAAGATAATCGAAAGATATTCATTTTTTTCTATATTCTATTCAACTATAATAATTTGAGAAGATTACTGCAGATTCTACTTAAAAAAAAGCCGTCAGTAAGACGGCTTTTTAATAAATAACAAGAGAAATGCGGAATTATTGATCTCCTCTTCCATAATAAGGAGCCCCTAATTCTCTTACAGTAACTTTTATAATCTCCTGGGTATGCGCTGTTGACTTAGTACCGTCAGGTGCAGTTTTATCAAGCTTTGATCTTGTGTAGTAAAAATAATCGCCTGATCCCCAGGCCATTGAAACTACAGGACCGGCAAATTTAGTATCAGGAAGCATTGGTTCAAACATTACACTTTCAGTTTTGTCAGTATTAACTACCAGGATTGGAAATCCATTCACTTTACCATGAGCTTCTTCAGGATTCTTTGCGTTATTTCCAAGATAAATCCTGCCTGCAGCAGAAATAAGCATAGCAGTAACTACTCTTTCTGGATATTTTGTACTGAAGTTGTAGTATTCTTCTTCAGCTCCTAAACCAGATTCGTTAACCGGAAATCTGAAGATTTTTTCCTGACCATCTCTTAAGGCTGCTACATACAGATAATCGTTATAGATTTTTAATGCTCTTACATCACCTTTAAAGGCGAAACCTTTTGCAGCTTTGGTACCCAGAGTAACCCTGTATAAAGAATCACCGACATTTCTGCCGCCGATCCACATATAATGCAGTTTGTCAAAATCAAGATCAGAAAGCTGACCGGTTTTCAATGCTGTAAAATATGGAGCAGATTTTACACCTGGCTGAATTTCAAATACCGCTCTCAAGTTAGGTCTGAGAGCATACATATTACCATTTGGACCTAATTTTATTGCAGCCAGGAAAGTTTCTCCGGATGGAGCAAAACTGGTTGTTGTTCCATCAGGCGCTATTTTAATAACACCAATGCCCTGGTCATTTTCACTTGCTGATGCATATATGTTTTCATTCTGATCTACTGTGATAGCAAATGGTTTTCTACCGGTCTTTACTGCAAACTCCTGTGCTGCGGGTAATAATTTGTATTGTTGTTTCTCACTATACATTGCCGCGCCTAATACTGCTACTTTAACCATAAGAGTTTCAGCCGGATTATTTGGAGCTCTGACCAATAACCTGGTTGCAGATGCCTCCAGTACCGATGCTTTTGCGGAACCAAAATACACCAGGTTGTTTTCCTTTACCGTCGAAAAGTTTTCACCTGTAAGCTCAATAGCATCAACACCTGCTAATGCTGAATTTACCGGGGCAATATTATTCAGAACAGGCTGTGGTAAACTACCTCCCTGATACTCTTCGTATAGACTCTTAGTGATATCGTTTTCACAGCCATTCAGAATAAATCCGAAGGCTATAAACAATATAAATTTGTAAATATTTTTTTTCATTTTGATACCATTTTTTTTAAAACTTTAAGTTATTGTTTACACCTGTTATCAGAAACCAAATTGTAAGGTCAGCCTGTGCACAGTATCAAAAACCGTATATGGTGTATAACCATAATTAGCTGATAACATTACACCTGCTACTCTTTGCTGGATTCCAATACCTGCTGTAAAGTTGTGTTCGTCATTAGGTGTAGAATAACCAGCTCTCAGGGCTAATGTATTCATGAAAATATATTCTGCACCAAGGTTAAACTGCTGATCATAATCACGGGGATGTACTGCATCCACTGCGAAGTTGAGCTTATGCATTTCATGATTGACCTCAAAGAGATCCATAACGTTCATTGAAAGAGCAACCTTAAAGGTCAGCGGTAATTCAAAACCTTCTTTAACAAATTTTGTTTCTTTAGAGAAGTTTCTTAGGCTCATACCGAAATTTAAACTTTTGAAACCGGTATGATATAACACACCGAAATCAAAAGCGATCGCATTTGCTTTGGCATTAACTATTGTTTTGCCGGAGGTTGGATTTAAGCCGACCAGACCAGTTCCCAGATCCTGGAAAACATATTTAACATTACCGCCGATTGAAAACTTCTCTGATAATGATTTCGCATACCCGAATCCTGCTGCCATAGCAGAAGGACTGAATTCACCAGTCTCATAAAATCCCTGTTCGTTATCGGCAATGATGGTACCCATCATTTCACCGTAATCAACTGACTGGAAAAATAATCCGAATACTCCGTATGTTCCGCCATCGGGATTAAATGCTACGCTTCCGTAAATATGATTGATCTCCGCAATCCAGTTTGTCTGGCCCAGAGAAACACTAACCATATCTTCCATTTCTGCCATTCCTGCGGTATTAAAGAACAGCGCTGATGAATTTCCTTCAAGTGAAGTCAGCGCGTCACCCATTGCACTGCCGCGTGCATCACTTGAAACGCTTAAGAACTTCATTCCGGTCTGTGCTAATTTCTTTTGCTGACCGAAAACTGCTGTTGTTATTAACAAACAGCTTATTATTATTAATTTATATGCTCTCATTATTTAACACCCATTTAGTAATTAAAATGATTACTTTTATCTTACAATTACAAATTTCTCGATAGCTTTCTCTCCGGTGTCCAGATTTTCTATCACAGCAATATAAACACCGCTGACTATTATCTGGTTTGAAGATGTGTTTGAGAACCAGTATGCGTCGCCGCTTCCGTCAACGTGTTCAATCTCATCTATCAGTTCGCCATATTCGGTATAGATCTTTATCTTACATTTTCCTGGTATGTTATAGAAAGCGAGCTTGTCTGATTCGGTATCACTGAAACGCAGTCCATCAGCTGTACTTCCCGAAATGAAGTAAGGATTAGGTACTATACGGATCTGACTCATACTCTCACCTGGCTTTCTTTTCAGGTACGCAGGATCGAATGTTTGCGTGTAATACCTGTTGCTAACCAGTTTCTTAGCCCAGATGCCCAGAGCAGGATCTGCTGGTATCTGGTCACCAACTGAAACTACATAATAATAGTAAGAGAAACCTCTGATAGGAGTTAAGTCTTCAAATGATCTTACTGATGGATCATCTGTTTCAAATATCTTGGTATATGCACTATCATATCTTCCGGTTGCACGGTAGATCTGGAAACCTTTTAAACCAGGATCACTATCAGCATCCCAGTTCAGCATGATCTTATCACCACCGGATGTAACATTAAACATTTTTGGAGGTAATGGCGGTCTTGGAATATTGAATCCTGATTTATAGTTTGCAATTGCTCTTCTGAATGTCTGGAATAATGAGTCTTTTCCAGTCATTACTCGCTGATTTTTCTTCAGACTTGCTGCATCTTTTGCAGCCGGAGTTGTGGCACTTTCATACTCACGCTTATATTCTCTTCCATATTCAATCGCTTTTTCTCTGCTTAATCCTGAAACAGCTTCTACCGTAACAATTACTATACTGTCACCAGGTGCTAGAGTATAAGGGCCATATCCATTCGCGTATGAAAAACCACCCGGAGTTTTTAGTCCAGGATCAACACCTTTGGTTGTAGCATAATCACGGTCAGGATCTGCAGTTTCAGCGTGACGCGGATTCTTATGTCCTTTTGACATCCATGTATACTCAGCTGCCATTTTCTTATCATCAAACTCACTATTGTTTGATGTTAATGGTTCATCTGATCCTTCCCATGAAGTGGTTGAAGGCTGACCCGGATCATCTGTTCTATCCTGAACTGATTTGTCAGCATGTATTGTTGCGATTCCCACAAAATGAGGAGCGCCTAAACGGCCTATGGTATCACCATCAGAAACGTTTACTGCTTTTGTCCAGAGTGGTCCTCCTAAGTTGTCATAGGTAGTGAATGGAGGAAAAGGTCCATGCCATGCAAACTGGCATCTTATATTATCGGGATTATCTGCATCGGCTCTTCCATCGCCTCTGGTATCTATCATAGTATTCATTCCCCAACCTGTACCGTTTCCTATTTCATAACGGGAATTCGCAACGGGGGCTATTCTATGTAACTGATAGAAATAAACTCCAGTTAAAGTTTTACCGGGCAGTTCTATTTCATCATCCTTGTCAATATTTCCAGTATTCTTAAAAGTATACTCTGTCATATGATAGTTATCATGAAATTCCTGAGACCACTGCATGATTTTTCGAGTCATAGTAATACCAGTTTTGGTATTTACAACATTGATAAGCATTCTGTCGCAGGGCAAATTTGGATCAATTCTGTTAATATCTGAAGGATTTAATTCTCCAAGCAGACCATCAGTATAAGCTTCGGGAGCTTCAAATCTACTTACTAATTCAAGTTTAATAGGGATAAATTCACCTGCACCAGTAACACGCGGACCAACATGCACAACTTTGAATGGATAGGTTCTGCCTGTTTCATCTGTGAAATCAGTTGTTCCTATCCACTGTGCCTTGGCCGCCTGACTATCCTGATAATCATATAGCGCGGGCCATTTAAGTCCATACTGCTGCTGAGGTCTTAATCCATGTTCTATCTCAGACCCCATGGAAGCGTACCAGTTATGGAGAGAACCGGCTGCAAGCCACTTCTGTTCCACAGTCTGTGCATGCAGATTGGCCTGTGAAAAAAGAAGAAAAGATATCAGCAGCGAGAATAATACTGTTCCTCTTTTAGTATTTTTTAATAATTTCATTTTTTTCCTCATTATAAATATCCGTTTAATTATCTAATCAAAATATTTCAAAATTAACTCTTAACCCGAAGAAAATATCTCTTGGATTTAAGAAAGTGATATAATTTTGATTAGGCATATCTATGTAAGATTTGTTTTCTCTCCATTTAGCTTTATCAGCTTCAGAAGCATTCGGATCCCATGGAATATATTCACCTTTTCTGTAATCACCTGGTCTGTCATCGCCGAATTCATAAGTTGATCCGTCTATTGAATTAGACCACGGAATCTGTGGTGAACCATCACCCTTTTTAGCAAAGTCATCAAAAGCTTCTTTTGGAAGGTGAAGTGAGTTGAAATATGCTTTTCTGTCCTCTCCGTCAAACCAGGCATAATCATTCATGTACTTCATGTTCAGAAGATTGTTTACATCCATAAAGAACTGAATGTTAGCAGGTCCGAACTTGAAGCTCTTACTTAAACGAATATCAAGTCCGTAATAATCCACCCATTGTACGTTGTACTGAACTCCGGGTATTGAACCGCCTCCCACCCAGGTCGTATGATCACCTGATGACCAGGAAGCCAGTAAATTAAGTCTCCAGTCTCCTAATGGATTGATACCGCCTAATGAAGGACCAAAATCTGTTGGTGTGAACAGATCAAGATTCATTCTTGCAAAAGGAGTAGGAATAGGTTTTTCCTGATATGCGTCACGTGATTCTTTTTCATATTTCCTTTGTTCTGTCGCATTTTCATAATAAGAAGCAAAACCAAAGTGACCTGTAGTACCGACTCTGTAAGTATAGTTAATAAATCCCTGGACCCACTGGCCTCTGTTTTTATTTATCTGAATTTCAAAACCTCTGCTGTCTGCATAAGAGTTTGGCTCTGAAATATCGTAATCAACTTTACTGTCTCTGCTTACATATTGAACCAGGTATGGCTGTAAGCTGATATCTTTGTAATATCCGGCTACGTGCAGAAGTAACTGATCAAATAAATTGTGTTCGTAACCCAATTCATACTGAATGGTTCTTGATAATGGATTGTTTGGGTTACCTATTCTGGTTACTGACTTAGTGAAGAATGGAGTTCTGATGAGATAAATATTATTTGGATCAGGTGTCTGTCTGGTATGTCCGTAGTTAAAATAAAGTTTGCTGTTCACCGAAATTGGGAATGCAACTGCAAGTCTTGGACTTACATTGATCAGTTTTTCAGTAGGAATTTTTTCAAGCATTGTATCTAATCCGGCAGCATTTTCTGCTGTAAATGCTTTGTTATAAGGATCAAAAGTATACCATTCGCCTCCGGCATTGAAATAATCAACACGAAGACCGATATTGGCGATCATACCTTCAAATTCTAATTTATCCTGTGCGTAAAGAGCCCCTCTTATCGGGAATTTATGCCAGGTAGACTGCACTTGAGAAGTCGGAAGGAATTTATCGATCGCTCCATAGTTTACATTGTTGTCTCCATATACAAATTCAAATCCTGTTTTAACTTCATTGAATTTATCCAGCTGTGTTACGAAGTCAAACCTCGATGTCCAGGTAGCTACTCTGCTTGTATCGCGTGAGTTACCAAATCCAATCAGGTATCTTAATCCGTTTATACCTGTTGCAGATTCAGAACTTGGCTCTTCCTGGAAACCATATGGGGCTTCACTTGCATAATAGCTATTGCCAAATTTATAGATTCTTGAGGTATCTCTTGCTCTGGTTGGATTTGTATCATATGCAGATCCAACACGGTTAACTGAAAATTCATAAAAAGTTTTTGCGTTAAGAACGTGTGTAAATTTCGCACCCAGCATATTCCTTTTAACAACTGAAGGTGAGAAGTAATCCGGTGAGAATATTCTTGAATTAGTGAATTCACCATTGTCCATAACATCTGCAACCTGGCCTGTTGTTACGAATAAACCAGGGAGACCACTTCTGCTGATGTTTGTTCCTTTTTCCTGAGCAAACAATCCTTCTAATGATAACTTCATACCTTTTGCAATATCTGAAGTAACTTTGAACTGAGCTGTCCAGTCTCTGTAACCATTTGTTGCAAGCGGTATAAGATACATATTGTTGGTAGAGCGGAATGAAGCAGAAAATCTAAGGTTACCAAGCATTCTGCTTATTTGTGGAACAGGACCGGCTAATGTAACATCATAGTCATAATCCGGCTGCTCAATATCAAGTACTCTTCTGAATTGCCAGAGGAATAATTGCTGTGCAGCTTCCGGAGTAAGATCATCATTAGGATCTGTATTCTTTAATGTCTTTTCTGCAATGGAAATCCAGCCTTCAAAACCAGGATACTGTCTTTGAGTATAAGCATCCCATGCTCCGTTGTTTGTACCCGTCCATGCAACTGCATCATCCATATAAGGACGAATCCAGTATGATTCAAGTGAATTAGCAGATGGTCCAAAATGCTTTTTAGTTGGGGGACTATATCTGCCGATAAAACTTACACTGTATCTGTCGGTTTTTCCTTCTTTGGTAACCGCATTTACGATACCCGAACGAACGTTTCCATATTCTGCGTTAAATCCACCGGTTGTAATCTGAATGTCTTCAATAGCAGTAAAGCTTATTCCGGTGATAGGATTGTTATCACGTTCATCTCTCAAAATAAGTCCGTTAACCATAAAAGCTGCCTGGTCAGCACTGGAACCTCTGATCAAAGGACCATTGGCACCGCTCTGAATACCTGCCTGTAAACCAATAATCCTTGCAGCACTTACCACTGGCATATTTTCAATTTCTTTAACATTTAAGTTAACGCGGCTTGCGGCAACGTCTTTTTGTACAATTGGCTGTTCAGCAACTACGACAATTTCTGCAGTTTCAATTGAAGTTTCAGATAAAGTCATATTTAGTTCTGAAGTCTGATCGATATTAACCCTGAGCTCTTTTACGATTGAAGGATTATAACCGATCACTGAAGCCTTTACTGTATATGTTCCAGGTGGAACATTCAGAATAGCAAAAAAACCATCGATATTAGTAGCGGCACCCATTGAGGTACCTTCTATTATTACGTTCGCTCCTATCAGTGCTTCACCGGTTCGTGAATCTTTCACAATACCGCTTATTTTTCCGGTTTGCGCGAAAGTCTGAACGGTTAGCAGCAGCAGAATAATAGAAATAGATTGTATAAAACCTTTCATTTACATTCTCCTTCAAAACCTTTAATTTATTTTAACTTTCATTACGATAGCACCTGATGGTGACGATATTGTATTATTTACCGGCTGCATTTGATATGTTGTGGATGCAGCAGCATCAGCAGGAATAGTAGCTTGTAATACTTTTACACCTGCAGGCAAATCACTGAGATCTGCGGAAGATTCAAGTGTAATAATAAGACTTGCTCCTGAAAGATTTAACGGGAAGGTAAATCCCGTTGGAGGTTCTTTAATAAAGTCTTCACCGGGAAACTTAGGTGCTGCTAAATCGCCTGAGTATGTATCATCCAGATCGGCAACATCCAACGCTGTAAATTTACCAGTAGAAATAGTCTGACCATTTATTGTTACCCATCCCTGATATGCACATCCAGCAGGTACTGCAGGCAGATTTAATCCTGCTGCCGCTGCACTATTCAATAACTCCACAAACCATACACCGCTTTTTTCGTCATCAGTGGCTGCGCTTGTTGGGGTATAAAGAGTATATTTACCAGCTGCTTCTGAAAAGCTCAGTTTTTTTGCCAGATCATGTTCAGCACTTAACGCTGCACTATTTACTCCAATTGTTCCGGCTAGAAGACGTAAAGCACTAGGTCTGAGAGTAAGAGAATCATGAAGATTAGGCTCTACTGTAACTAAAATATATTTCGCCCGCTTCATTTCGCTAAGTTTAACGTCGAAAACGGCATCAACTTTACCGCTTGCGTCAGGTGTAAGAACACCGATCTTTCCAACAGCGGCATTTTCTCCGTAAAACCATGCCTGATATTTGGCGGTTTCACTGATTGAAGGTAAATTCTCTATGTTAATAGTCACTTGAGAGCCTTCATCAGGAGAATTACTGGTGGATAGATCATCATCCTTGCAGCCATAAAGCGTAAATATTATTATGCTGCAGCATAGTAGTAATTTTTTCATTCCTTTTGATCCTTATTTAAATTGGAGAAATATATCCCAAAAATATATTTTGATTATTTGTGAATCAAGATAAATAATGCTTGTAATAATTATTTCTTAGTGAGTAAACATGCTAAAGATTTGGATAATATGTCCCATCTGACAAACCTCTATAAAAATATTTAGCATTATAGAAAAAAAATTACTATTTTGAATAATTGTAATTCCTGCCTGCTATAATAAACACATTCAGAACTTCAAATACGGTCGTAAATACATAATTCCCATTAATAACTTAACAGAAACTTAATAGCCTGATTGTATACTGTTTGTGCCTCTATAGTTATCTTTATTTACAATAATTAGAGAGAAACATGAGAATCCTTTATTTGGCATGGTTATTTTCATTACTTACAGTTTTGTCTTTCGCCCAGGATAAAATACCTGTTAAACTCAGCGGTGTAGCATTCCTGGATTATTATTATAATATCGACCACTTTGCAGATTCATTGAAAGATCTAAATGGTTTTCAGTTCAGACGAATATTTTTTACTGCTGATTTCACAATTTCCGACGCATTCAGCTCCCGGTTCAGACTTGAGGCTGATCAGAGTGCACTTACATCTAATGGCAGAATCGGTGTTTTTGTTAAGGATGCTTTTTTCAAATTGAAAGATATCTTCTCCGGTTCTGACCTGGTGGCAGGTATCTCACCTACACCCTCTTTCCAGGTATCAGAGGAAGTCTGGAGCTACCGTTCACTTGAAAAAACGATTATGGATCTTAGGAATATTGTCTCTTCAAGGGATTTTGGTATAGACCTTATGGGAAAACTCACTCCCGGGGGATCAATAAACTATTGGTTCAAAATCGCAAATAACTCCGGCAATTCACCTGAAACAAATAAGTATAAAAGGTATTATGCGCTTCTTCATTTCAAACCTTTTAAATATACCGAACTTAGCATTTCCGGTGACTATGATACAAGACCTGGTATTTTTGATGCTGGTTCCGGCACCAGTTTGAATAATAATAGAATAACTGGAGCCGTTTTTGCCGGTGTGAAGAATCCCGGAAATTTTGCTATCGGAATCGAAAGCTACATACGGAACATCAATAATAATTTCAGAAATCCGGAAACTGTTCCCGGATCCGGTACTAAATCGCTCGCCGATGAAAAAGCCATGGGTACTTCCCTGTTCGGCTGGTTAGCACTCTCTGGAAAGGTTTATTATATTGCAAGACTGGATGTGAATGATCCGAATTCTGAAAAAGATAATGATGCAAATTTATACATAATCACCGGAGTTGATTATCACCCTCATTCGAATGTAAAGATCATTCCCAATATATACGCGCAATTTTATGAGAATAATAATAAACGGGATGTAATTGGAAGAATAACAATACATCTATCTTTATAACCATACTAAAATCCGGTTGCCAAATGCGAAAAATATTCCTTCTAGTCGTTTTATTTTCTAATTTCCTGATTTCTCAGGAATCACTCTTTCAGCAGATAACAAGAGCGAAAGATTCAGTATCAGTTGAAAATCTCAATAAGCATATAAAAATACTTGAGAATGCAGGTGGTCATTTCAGCAGGGTTAACTTTACTCCCGGTAATGATAGTGCAGTTGCATATATTAAGAAGGAACTTGAAAAGCTGCCGAACCTTTCCGTACAGGTTGATACTTTTTTTATTCCATCTGCGGCTTCACCTTACAATACTCAGCCTCAGTTTAATGTGATCGCTACACTGAAAGGGAAAAAATACCCGACACAATATTATATCATCGGGGCACATCTCGATTGCTCAGCAAGCAGAATGGGAAGCAGTACCTGGAAAGCTGAATGGAAAACCATAAAAGCACCCGGTGCGGATGATAATGCTACAGGAATCGCTGCTATGCTGGAAATCGCCAGAATACTTAGTGATTCTGCTATGGGAATGTTTGCCGATTATTCGATCAGGTTTATTGCATTTGGTGCGGAGGAATCAGGCCCTGCATACCAGGGTTCACATCATGGAAGCATGCATTATGTAGAAGAAGCTTCCAAACGGGGTGAATCAATTCCGGGTATGGTCTCAGTAGATATGATAGGATATAATAACAGATATGATTATACAAGCATTGTATCTAATGCTTCTTCACAATGGCTTGCTAAAAAGTTTTATCTTGCGAACGAAATGTTCTCAGTAGGACTTATAACAAATACTCCCCCTTTTCCCTATGCTACCTACAGCGATCACGATTCATTCTGGAAATCTAATTACAATGCAATACTCCTTATCGAGAACGCTCCGCCATGGGATGACAGCCTGTTTTATGATGCCAATGCATATTATCATAAATCAACCGATGAATTCTCAACAGTAAATTCCATATTGGTTAAAAAGGTTACCCAGCTTACATTATGTGCAATTGCTTCCCTCGGCTCAAGATTTACAGATGTGGCTGAAATTAATGAATTGCCTTCAGAATTTATGCTCGCACAAAATTATCCAAATCCTTTTAATGCATCAACCAGGATTGAATATTCAATTCCATTTGCGTCTCAGATAAGCATTAGTGTTTATAACATTCTGGGTGAAAAAATTTCGCAGATAGAAAATGCCTATAAAGCTCCGGGATCATATAGTATTTTATATAATGCCGGCAGCCTTTCAAGCGGAATATATTTTTATGAGATTATCAGCAGCTCAAATGGTATTATAAACAGAAGTACCCGAAAGATGAATTTATTAAAATAAATCCTTGGCGGGAAGGTCAATTGTAGAGATGTAATACAATCATCGTAAAAACGCTGCTTGCGAAGCCTGCCCGCCCGTGGCGGGACTGGATCTCACAAGAAGAATTGTGGATAACTAAAGACGAAGCCATAATTCTAAATTCCGGCTCCGGACATACATTTCTGTTCATTCACATTATGTGCAACCCAGACCTGCCTGCCGGCAGGCAGGCGGGGCAAGCCGCCGTCTCTATGAAAGATTGTTTCAATTTGTAGAGATGTACTCCGGACATACATTTCTATATTGGCTTCACTGTTTGCCGAACCTTACTGTAAACTTTGTCCCCTTACCCTTTTTACTCTCAACTTTTATTTCTGCGTTATTCATATCAATATATTTTTTTACGAGAGCCAGCCCTAACCCATTTCCTTCGAACTTTCTTGTATATCCTACTTCCTCCTGCATAAAGGGTTTAAAAAGGTCCGGTAAATACTCTTCTGAAATACCAATTCCTTCATCTTTTACATCAACGCATACAGTCCCGGTATTATCCGTATATAAGGTAATATCAATTTGACCTGCCGGTGTAAATTTGATCGCGTTATCAATTAAATTCTGGAAAACCTGGTTGATAGAATACTCGTCAGCACAAATCCATGCTTCCCCGATCATATTGTGAAATACCAGTTTAATGCTCTTACCATTTATTATGGATTTGAATTCGGTTATTAAAGACTCGAGTGCGCCATTTAATGAAAAATTTCTGATCTCAATATCATGTGTGCCCGACTGCAACGCGGACATATTAAGGATCAGATCAATGGTTCTGATCAGCCTTCTTCCCGCATTATTTATTCCGAAGAAAACTGACTTTAATATATCGTCCAGTTGTTCAGAAAGTTCTTCTTTTAAGAGAGAAGTATAACTCAAAATCACATTCAAAGGAGTTCTTATTTCATGCGACATCTGCGCAAGAAATGCTGACTTAAGTCTGTCTGCCTGCTCTGCCTTATCCTTAGCTTTAATTAATTCTTTTTCTGTCCATTCCCTTATATTGATCTGCTGCTTCAGTAATCTGTTCGATTCCAAAAGTTCCGCTGTTCTTTCAACTACTCTCTTTTCCAGGGCGTCGTGTGCTTCTTTCAATTCTTCCTCAACCCTCCTGCGGTGAGAGATATCTGTTTCAATAACTACTAAATTCTTAAGCTCGTCATCCTTACCAAAGATGGGAGTAAGAGTACACGATCCCCAGTATCGCCTCCCATCGCGGTTTGTATTTACTACTTCGTAAGAAACGGATCTTCTTTCTACCACTGCCTGCTTTACTGCTTGTTCAATTTCAGGATATGAGCTTACCTGAGCTATTGAAGTGCCTCTCTCAGCTATGATTTGCTCCAGTGTATAGCCAATCATTTTAGCCGCGCCTGTGTTTAGCCATTCCAGTTCTCCGTTTGCATCGAAGATGTATATTGAGTTATCTGTTTCTCTTGCTACGATTGAAAGCTTTTCAAGTTCCTTATTTGAAACTTCAAGTTCCTTATTGATCTTCGCCAGCTCGAAGTTTATCTGCCCTAACTCATGATTAATATCCTCTACTTTCTCCTTCTCTTCTTTAAGCTGCTGGGTTCTTTCTTCAATTACATTTTCAAGATAATATTTCTGCTGTTCTAATTTATAAACTCTGAATTTTACGAAAACAAATATTCCGGAACCGGCAATGATAATTATGATAAAATAAAACCACCATCTCTTCCAGAATGGCGCGACTAATTCGAACGAAAAGACTGCCGGCTTAAGATTCCATACACCTTCGTTGTTGCACGCAATTACCTGGAATGTATATTTGCCCGGCGGCAGATTTGGATAGCTGACAGTGTTTATTCGCGTTTCAGGAGACCATCTGCCTTCAGAGCCGAGAAGGCGGTATTTGTATTTTACTTTTTCTGAATTTTTGTAACTTAATCCCCTGAACTCGAAAGATATATTATTCTGATCATGATCCAGCCGAAGGTTAACCGGAAGTCCTGTTAATCTGTCAATTCCGTCACTATACTTTCCTGCGTCAAATGATTCATGAAATAATTTTAATCCAAGAATAATGATGCTGGGGGGAACTTCATTCCTATCCTCCTCGTAGCTGGAAGCGTATCTGGATACGCCATCTATGGTACCCAGCCAGATGTTGTTTTTACTGTCAATGAATTGAGAGTTTTGATTGCATTCAATACTCCTGAAGCCTTCTTCTTTGCCGAAGTTTTGTATTGCAATCTTCCCGGAATTATTGAATTTCCTTGTATCAAGTCTGCTTATCCCGGTATTTGTTCCTATCCATAACATATCATTCTTATCAACACCAAGGGAAAGTATGTTATCATCAATAAGGCCGTCTTCTGAAGTAATAAGAATGTGTTCCTTAGTTTCATGATTGTATCTGATAAGCCCGTTCTCAGTCAGACCGAACCAGAAAATATTCTGTTTGTCCTGAGTTATATTCCATATTTTTTTATCTTTCTCAAAACCTTTAATACGAAATTTCGTGAATTGCTTTCCATTGCAGATATACACACCGTTATATTCTGTACCTATCCAGATTCTTCCTTCATGATCCTGATAGACCTCGTAAACTGTAACAATCAGACTGTCTTCTAATGGAAAGTGAGTAAATTTCCTTCCGTCATATTTAACAATGCCGCTGAAAGTACCGCACCAGATATTCCCCTGGCCGTCATCAAGTATGTCCAGCACTGCCTTATCTTTAAAAGCTTTATCAGGATCAGGAATAAGTACAAAACGACTTCCGTCAAATCTTGCTAGACCCGAATTATTTCCAGCCCATAACGTATTCCTGCTGTCCATATAAATACAAAAATTAACATCCTCAGACGCATTTGGAATAATGTTATATGTCCTGAACTTCTCTCCGTCAAACCTGCTGATGCCGCGGTCAGTAGCAAACCAGAGTATTCCATCTTTATCCTCACAAATTTCCCATACGTTGTTATTTGCAAGCCCGTCTTTTTCACTGTACTCACTGAAGTTTGTTCTTATTAACCGGCACGCACCCTTTGTATCTGTTGCCGCCCAGATATTTCCTTCCTTATCTTCAATAACTTCGTAGACGCGTTTATTATGAGCATCATCAGAAGTTTTTACGATATTAAATTTCTTTCCATCAAATCTGCAAAGCCCTCCAACTCCGCAAATCCAGATTCCCCCTTTGGAATCCTCAAATAAATTCAATATCTGGTTGAATGGCAATCCATCTTTTTCTGTTAGTATCCTGTTCTGTCCCTTTGTATCAATGATTGTAATACCACCCCGATGAGCCAGCCAGATATTTTTATCTTTATCCTCTATTGCTGATCTGGTTCTGTCACTAAGAAGACCGTCTGACTTATTATAATTATAGAATTTGTTATGCGCGTAAATACTGAAACCGGCATTTGTGGAGATGAGTAGTCTGTTATCCCTTGTAAGATATACATTTCGTATGTTGTTTGAGATCAGCCCTTCTTTTACTGTATAATTTGTAAATTTCTTCCCGTCAAATTTGAAAAGACCTTTATTATAATCACCAAACCAGATATTTCCATCTTTGTCACCAAGTACTTTATTTACCCTGGTTATTCCATAACTTTGCCCGTAATTACGGAAAGAAATACCGTCGAAGTTCGACAACCCTTCTTCGGTTGCAAACCAGTAATTTCCTTTTTTGTCCTGATAAACTGACTGAACTGTATTGTTTGGCAGGCCTTTCTTTCCATTGAAGGTTACGAATGTCTTTCCGTCAAACCTTGCAACACCTCCGCTCTGTGTTCCAAACCACAGATAACCGATTCTGTCCTGATAACAAGTTACTACCTGGGATTGCGGAAGACCATCTCCCACAGAAAAATTTTTGTAGCTGTATTCCTGCGGAAATACGGTTTTAGCTGCAAAAAAGAAGAATATGCAATATATCCGAAGTTTATTCAAATCTTAAATTGAGCAATTTAGTCTACAATCGAATATTAATGCAAATATTTTAATAAACATAATAAATAAAAAACTGCAATACTGTAATTTATGTCACAACATATGTTTAAGTTTTTAGTAACTTATTATAGGATGGACTATCTAATATATAGGCGGACAATCTGGCTCCCCCATACCTGTTGTTTGAAAGGAATAATATTATGAAAGGATCACTTATGAAAAAGATGTATTTTCTCCTAAGCTTTATTCTTACCCTGGCTATTTTTTCCGGTTGTAAGGATGAAATTGTTACCGAAGATGATTTTGATAATAATCCTCCAAACCAGCTCTCAAAATTTTCTGAAATCCAGAAAAATGTTTTCAGCACAAGCTGTGCATTATCAGGTTGTCATGCAGGAAATAATCCTCAGGCCAATCTTAATTTATCTGAGGGTTCAGCATACCCGAACCTGGTAAATGTGAACAGCTTTAATTTCCCTGATCAGAAAAGAGTTCTTCCGGGTAATAAAGAAGAAAGCCTGCTATATAAAGTCCTTTCATATAACTTCCAGATTAAAATGCCTCCAACTGGAAAACTTCCGCAAAGTACTATTGATTCAATAGGAGTCTGGATAGAGAAAGGAGCACCCAATGATTAGGATGATCTTAATATTTTTTTATCTATATATATCTATATGGCCTTCTGAATTCAATGTCGATAAAAATAAAACCAATCTTGTAAAATTTATCTCTGATGCACCTGTTGAAGATTTTGAAGGAGTAACAAATATCATCGATGGTTATGTATTCTTTGAAGGAGATGATATTCTTAATGAAAGCGACCTCTACTTCGAAGTGGATCTGAGAAAAATTGATACAGGGATAGGGCTGAGGAATCGTCATATGCGTGAAAATTATCTGCATACAGATAAATATCCATTTGCGGTTTATAAAGGTAAAATAACTAAAGCAGATAAGAAAAATGAAAGTACTTATAACGTAGATGTTGATGGACAAATGACTATCCATGGAGTTACTAAACCTCTTAAGGTAAAAGGAACTCTCAGCAGGAACGATAAATCCATTAACATCAAAAGCAATTTTGAAATCAAGCTCACTGATTACAACATCGAAGTTCCAAAATTTATGTTCCTGAAGATCAGTGAAATAATGAAACTCATAGTTGATTTCAATACTGTACAGGTAAAATAGAGGAGAACAATGAAGATCAAATTTTATTTGCTCCCGGCACTGCTGCTTGCTTCACAAATAATAACCGCTCAGGAAGTTGGCTGGAAAAGATCTGAAGATACGGCTCCTGAAGTCCTTGAATTATTTCGGTCAACTCAGGTAGTGAACCTTCCTACTGCTGAAACAATACAAAGGAATAATCTTGAATTCGAAATCTCTCACAGGTTTATTCCTGATATAAAATCCGGCTCGAAAGAATTATGGGGATTCGATGGACCCGTAAATATGCGGCTCGCACTAGGGTATGCACCCTCAGATAAACTGCTTATTACTTTAGGAAGATCAAATGCTGATGATAATTTAGATCTCTGGGCTAAATGGAAAGCACTCGATCTAAATAATAATTTCCTTCCATCGGTTGTAGCTCTTCGTGCAGGAACTGCATGGAATACTGACGCACCTCCGGATTCAAGAGATAATACAACACAGTTCTACGGACAACTGATTATTAATTCGATGTTTCAGAATGTCTTCGGGATAGGAATTGTTCCTTCCTATTTATATAACAGCTACCTGTTCGCAGATGATGCGCAGTACTCTTTTACGATGGGTATTTATCTTCAATATTATGCTTCGGAACTTCTTGCATTTATGTTTGAATGGAACCCTACGGTTACCGGATTCAGAAAAAGAACAAATCCTGTAGCATTTGGATTCGAACTAAACACTGGCGGACATTTCTTCAAAATTGTATTAACCAACAGCACTGAACTTAACCCTTCTCAATTTCTCGCAGGTACAAGTCAGGCTTTTAATAATGGTGAATGGCATATCGGGTTTAATATTACACGACTGCTTAATCTATAAACAAAATCTAATTATGAAAGGCTTTATATGAAAATACGTTTATTGTTGTTTGTTTTAGCTGCTTTTCTTTTTACTCAGCTTAATGCGCGTCCCTTCAGAGTAGGACAGATTCCAAACGGATCAGTAAATGGCTGTGCTAATTGCCATATGAGTGCCGGGGGCGGTGATGAAAGAAATGCTTTCGGCAGAATGGTTGAAACAAGATTTCTAACAGCTGCAGGTGCAGCAGGACAAGTGGAATGGGGTCCTTTGCTCGCTAGTTTAGATGCCGATGGTGATGGGGTCAGCAACGGTGCAGAGCTTCTTGATCCTTTTGGAACATGGCAGTCCGGGCAGCCGGATCCCGGTAATTCAACTGAGGTTACTCACCCCGGAAATCTAACTGATAATAATCTTTTAACAGCAAGTGTTCAGTTCACTAATATGAGTCCGCATTCAGGACAACTTCTTCAGCTTCGTGTTATTGATAAATCAACCTTCAAAGAAGTATACCGCACAAGCATTGAATCAATCAGTTCGGCTGATTTCAACATTGAACTTGAAAATATTGAAGCAGGCCACAGTTACTTTGTAGATTTCTTTGTCGATTTCAATAATAATAATAGATATGATTCACCCCCTGCTGATCATACCTGGAGACTTAATCTCGATAATGCCCGGGGAGGCGATGTACTACAGTTCGGGCATAATACTGATTTTACAGAATTAAACTGGCGCTATTTACTAACAATAAGTTTTACAGGTATGTCTCCGCATGCCGGACAGTTACTGGAACTTAGAGTTGAGAATGATACTGATAATTTTGAAGCAGGCAGAACAAGAATTGAATCTATCTCCCAGCCGGAATTTGATATAGAGATTGCAGGTTTGGAAACCGGGAAAGAATATAAGGTTGAGTTCTATGCCGATTTCAATAATAATGGGACTTATGATTCTCCTCCAACAGATCACGCCTGGGAAATCAGGCTGGACAATATAAACGGCGATACAACAATCACGTTTGCTCATAATACCAATTTCACAGAGATAAACTGGAAATATCTCTTTGCACTTAACTTTGAGAACATGACGCCGCATTTGGGTCAGCTTATTGAATTAAGAGTAGTTAAAGAAAATGATAATACAGAAGTGGGAAGAGTAAGCCTGGATTCAATAGTTGTGAACAACTTTACACTGACAATTCCCGGTTTGGAAAGCAGTACCGGTTACCGGGCTGATTTTTATGCCGACTTCAATAACAATGGGCAGTATGATGCGCCGCCAACAGATCATGCCTGGAGAATTAACTTCACAACTGAAGAAGGTAATGCAGTTCAGAATTTTTCACATAACACCAACTTCACAGATATTCAGTGGCCGCTGCCGACAGATGTAACGGATAATGAAACCTTACCTGATCAATATACTCTTGCTCAGAATTATCCTAATCCCTTTAATCCCGTAACAAGAATCAATTATCAATTGCCCGAAAGCGGTACAGTAACAATAAAAATATTTAACTCGCTTGGCCAGGAAATAACAACACTCTTAAATGATTACAAAGATGCCGGAACCTACAACATTGATTTCAATGCATCAGGATTTGAAAGTGGTGTTTACTACTACCGGCTCACCGCAGGTTCAATAACCATTTCAAAGAAGATGCTTCTTCTCAAGTAACGCGGTCTGCGGTCAGAACTTTACCCAAAAAGCTGACAGGTTGAAACCTGTTTCAGCCTGTAAGCTTCTAATTCTCGCGTTAATTGTTTTAATAATCTGTGTGAATCTGTGGAATCAGCGTCTGTATTCAATCCGGGAAACCTTAAATTTAAGGCTTCCCAGATATGAGGGGGTTATCATGAACGATCAATAATTTCTTTTATGTAAAAAGGAGCTCTTTCTGCAGGATTCTTGGGGAAACAAGACTGGATATTTTTATACTGATAATCATTTACATAAAATTTTATTTTTCAGGTACATTTTAATAATACTAATAGATAATGTCAATATTAAAATGAAATTTTATCAAAAAATCTATAATTAAACATTCAAAATTTTAACTAATAACACTTCATGTCTATAAATTTACTGTCACTTAACCTAAAATTGCTCAGAATACATCTTAATTCTCAAATTACTTTTAATCTTAGACGCATTCTCCTGAAAAATGAATCCGCCGTTCTGGTTAACTAGCATCACCTTATGCAGCACCTCATCCGCTGGAATACAAATCAGCCCTTCAGCCTCCTCCCTTCCCGCTGCATAAACAACCAGATCAATGTTGCTCCAATCCATCTGTGTCGTAGATTGCGCAAGCTGAATATGAGGAATAACACTTCCTTCTCTAACCAGTAACACCACAGGAATTCTTCCCGCCTCCATCTTATGCCATCCGCCCTGATATAATTTTCCACTCTGATAATCAATCCACTCTCCAGGTGGAAGATAAACATCCCTTACTTTAACATTCTCAAATAAAGGAGCCACAAGCAGGTCTGTGCCGAACAAATATTCATTATCAACTAACCACGATCCGGGATCATCAGGATATTCAATAAACAAAGCGCGCTGCATCGGCAATCCGCGCTCTGTACAGTCCTTTGCCTGTGCATAAATGTACGGCATGAGCTTATATCTTAGTTCAGCAGATAAGCGGAATTCATTCATAAACTCTTCCCCATACTCCCATGGCTCTTTTGGCGGTGCTCCATGAGCACGCGAATGAGAACTTAACATTCCAAACGGTGTCCATCGCCTGTAAATATCTTCCGGAGTCTTTTGAACGAATCCACCGATGTCATGCGACCAGAAAGAAAAGCCGCACAGTCCAAGCGATAACCCTGCCCTTAATGTTGCGGCCATCGCGGTATTTGTGTTTGCCGCATCACCACCCCAGTGTAAAGGATAACGCTGACTCCCTGCCCAGGCACTGCGCGCCCATATGATCCATTCACCAGTTATCTTTTTGGTTATCTCTGCAACTGCCTTGTTATATCTTAAGGGATATAAATTATGCTCGTAAAATCCCGTGCGCCCCGAAGCGTATATTCCATCAGCCGGAGCAGCTTCTCCGAAATCAACCTTGATTGCTCCAACTCCCTGCTTAAGCAGACCTGCAATTTTTTCCTGGTACCATGTTACCGTATTAGGATTTGAGAAATCCAGCACCGCGTCTTCATACGGCAGGTTCCCCTTTCGATCTTTAACAAATAATCCTTTACTAACTATCTCCGGAAACAGGGAATTCTTCGGTACAAAATAAGGGAGCTGCCATAAGCAGGTTTGGAATCCCATCGACTTAAAATTTTTCATCATCTTTTCAGCATTATCAAAACGTGTTTTTGAGAATTGATAATCACATCTCCAATCAGTTTCAAACCATCCCGTATCAAAATGAATTACGTCACTCGGAATTCTGTAATCCCTTAGTTTCTTTGCTGCATCCCGTCCCTCTGCTTCAGAAAAATAGGTTATTCTGCTCATCCAGAATCCGAATGACCACAAAGGAGGCATCTGAGCTTTCCCCGTAATATCTGTATACTTATCTAATATATCTTTCGGCTTACCCAGAAAAATAAAAAGATCTGCTTCATCATCACCCAGCATCAGAGCGGTATTTCCACTGTAGTATTTTCCAAAATCACACGTTACCGGCGAAGAAGTATGCATAAATAAACCATATCCTCTGCTGCTCATGTAAAAAGGAATCGGCTTGTACATAGATTCATTCTGAACACCATTGGCATCATCAGTCCACAGAACAATCTTCTGTCCCCTCTTATCAAATGAAGTGAAAGATTCACCGCAGCCGAATATCTTTTCATCCGGAGATAACGATAACACCGCACCCATACTTGTTGAATAATCTGAAGCCCTGCGTACAAAACAGAATGGCAGCAGCGGAGTGAATGTTTCCCTCGCGTCATCCATGTTGATTGTCTTTGTAAGTAACTCTCCATCAGCATTATACAGCTCAATGCGCCAGGGATATTCAATAATTTTTAACATCCCGTCCGGACTTTTATAAACATGATCCTTCCCGTTCTTCTCATATTTCCAGTCCTTACTGAATTCAGTAATCATTCCATTCACCAGCATAAGTGATGTTAACTCAGGACGTGTTTGCGTCCTCGAACTCAACCTGATCCTTATCGTTCCTGATGTAATAAATTCAATCGAGAAAGGAAGAGTTGGTGATCCTTCATATTCAATCGCAGGAAATTCATTCTGCTCCGCCGGCTTCAACGCGGAAAGAGTATTATTAAAAGCATGCCTTGTTGAATACTGATACCTGCGGTAAAGTACTTTTCCTTTTCCTGAAACAGGATCAAACTCTGCAAGACTATCAGCAGCATAATAAGTATTAGTAAAGTTTCTGAAATCCCCGCTAATATCTATCTGTTCATTTAACAGAGACTGATTCTTATCTGAAGAGTGTACCGGTATCTGACAGACTGAAATGGTGTAAAGTGAAAGGCCTATAATTAATTGAATAAGAATTTGCTTTAGCTTCATATGTTTCCTATAATCTTATATTTCAACCGCAATATAATAAGAAACAACCCCAATTAAACTCATACTTTCCCTCTTTACTTTATAAATTTTCCAATTTATATATTATACAAAAAGGCAATTCTATGAAACTGAATATATATACATTGTGTATTTTAGCTGTATGCTTTTCTCACCTTCATTCACAAACAACAGGATCCGGAAAAATATCTCTCACTAATGTTTATGATGCCTTCGGAAAAGCACAACAAGGACTCAAACAGGATTTCGGGTTTTCCTGTGTCGTGCAGTATAACGGTAAGCTGATCTTATTTGATTCGGGGACTGATGCCCGCATCTTTGAAAAAAATGTTAAGGCACTGAATATCGATTTATCTAAAGTCGATATCGCTATTGTATCTCATGGCCATTATGATCATATAGGCGGCTTCGATTATCTGCTTTCAGTAAACCCGAAAGTGAAAATTTATCTTCCCAACGATTTTAACTCCCTTGGCGCTCCCACTAAATTTCCATTCCGTGAAAAGGAAACTGAGATCACAAAGAGCCTTTCCAAAGATGAACTCTACTTTCATGGCGACCATGGCGTAAATGATATGATGACTGTCCCCACCGGCAGATTCTGGAAAGCTGACTTTGAATATGTAACCAAAGCTAAAGAAGTTTTACCAGGATTAACGTTAATCCCGACTACTTCTGCACTGATGGGCACATTTTCTAAGTATCCGCCAAATCAGGAAAATCCAAAACTCATCGGTATGCCTGAGTTATCAGCAGCATTCGCTACTGAGAAGGGACAAATACTTCTTTCCGGATGTTCCCATAGTTCCGTTGATTCAATTATTCAGGCATCAAAAAAGATCAGCAGCAAAATTCACATGATAGCCGGCGGATTTCATCTCATCCCATATGATCCCTCATATATTGAAACATTAGCAAAACGAATGCAGGATCAGTATGGTGTAGAGCATGTTGCCCCGGCCCACTGTTCCGGACAGCCGGCCTTTGCCATATTCAAGAAAGTCTATGGCAAAAATTATCAGTTCTTCGGCCTCGGCGAATCCGTCACACTTAAGTAATTGAAGATGAATGAAGGCAAATTATCCTGCAACTATAACCTTAAAACGTGGCCAAAACGTGAATTATTTATGGTGCTGTAGTAAATGGTAATTCGTGGACAACCACCGTGGCATTTGAAGGGAAAGTATAACGGACAAATAATTCTCCGGGGCTTTTATAAACCCCGGAGCTATTTTCTTATAAGAATTTTTTAACTACTTCTTCTACCTGGTTTAAAGCATCATCAATCTTTTCAACGTCTTTACCGCCGGCAGTTGCGAGATGAGGTCTTCCGCCGCCGCCGCCGTTAACAAGCTTAGCTACTTCACCAACAATTTTACCTGCCTGAAGTTTTTTCTCTTTTATTAAACCATCGGAAACGACACAGACAATACCAACTTTTCCGTCAAAGTCAGAGAACATAACTCCAACTGCTTCTTTCATCTTGTTTCTTAATTCATCACCAAGTGATTTCAGTTCATCCATTCCGGATGCCTGCACTCTTCCTTTGTATAGGTTAACTCCATCAATAGAAACTGGTTTTGTTAGAATGTTTTCTATTCCGCCTAGTTTGCTCTTAAGACTTAATTCCGCAATTTCTTTTTCAAGCTTTTTCTTTTCTTCTATCAGCTGGGCGACTCTTTCTTCTTCCTTTCTTATCAGTTCATTTTGCGATCTGATAAATTCTTCCACACCTTTTCCGGTAACAGCTTCAATTCTTCTAACGCCGCTTGCAATGGATGATTCATTAACAATCTTGAACATTCCAATTTGCGAAATGTTATTAACGTGTGTGCCGCCGCAGAATTCTTTACTGATATCACCTACCTGTATTACATTTACCTGGTCGCCGTATTTATCGCCAAAGAACATCAGGGCACCCATTTTCTTTGCTTCGTCGAACGGGATTGATCTGTGGTGTTTAACTTCAATGTTGCTTCGGATCTCATCATTTATAATTGATTCAATTTCCGCTATCTCTGCATCGGTAAGTTTTGAATAATGAGAAAAATCGAAACGCAGTCTGTCGGGTCCAACATACGAGCCTGCCTGCTGTACGTGTGTACCCAATACTTTACGCAATGCTGCATGAAGAAGATGTGTTGCAGTATGATTTCTCATTATATCCCATCTTCTCTTTACATCAACTTCTACAGTTACCTGCATTCCTTTTTCAAGATGAATTCCTTTAGGATTTTCTACAACATGAACAACTTTATCTGTCATCTTAAATACATCAACAATTGGCAGTGTTTCATTGTGAACTTTCAGTGAGCCTGTATCATCTATTTGTCCGCCTGCCTCAACATAAAACGGAGTTCTGTCAAGAATAACAAGACTTCTGTCTTCATCCTTCAGAATTCCAATGATGGCTGCATCAGCGCAATGTTTATCATAGCCAACAAATTCAATACGCGCATTCTCATCCACCCCATATGCCTGAAGATCATTAACCGTTACACTTGCCCCGGCAAATCTATCCTTTGAAGATTCACGGGCGCGTGATTTCTGTGCTTCCATCAGCTCATTGAACTTAGCTTCATCTATTGAAAGATTTCTTTCACGTGCCATTACGTTAGTAAGATCTACAGGAAATCCGTAAGTATCATAAAGCATAAATACATCTTCACCGCTTACCGTCTTAGTTTCTTTTACTTCAGGTTTTTCAACAATCTTTTCAAACAGATCTATACCACGGTCAAGAGTAATATTAAAGCTTTCTTCTTCTGACTTAATTATTTTTTCAATATGCGTCTGCTGATGTTTAAGTTCAGGGAATACATCTCCCATATTTTCAACCAGCACTTTTACTATCTGATACATAAAGGGCTTATTGAGTCCAAGCTTTCTGCCGTATCTTGCAGCTCTTCTCAGAATTCTTCTGAGAACATAACCGCGTCCTTCATTTCCCGGTACCGCACCATCTGCAATTGCAAACGACAAGGTTCTGATGTGATCAGCAATAACCCTCATTGGTATTTTGTGCTCGTCGGTATCATATGCTATCCCTGACATAGAGGAAATTACTTCAATTAAAGGAGAGAAAACATCAGTATCATAATTTGATGATTTTTTCTGGATGACCGCACATAACCGTTCAAAGCCCATACCTGTATCAACATGCTTTGCGGGCAGTTCATGCAGTTTACCTTCAGCATCCCTGTTATACTGAATAAAAACCAGGTTCCATATCTCTATGCATTCAGGTGAACCTGCATTTACAAGAGCGGGGTTATCATAATCATCACTTAAATTGATGTGGATCTCTGAACAGGGACCGCATGGACCCGTATCGCCCATCTCCCAGAAGTTATCCTTTTCATCAAACCTCAAAACGTGATTGGGATTAATATCTGTCTCACTTTTCCATAATTGCATGGCTTCGTCATCAGTTCTGTATACACTGGCCCAGATTCTCTCTTTTGGAAGTTTCCATACATCCGTAAGTAATTCCCAAGCCCATTTTATTGCTTCTTTCTTATAATAATCGCCGAAGGACCAGTTACCAAGCATTTCGAAAAATGTATGATGGTACGTATCGTGTCCTACTTCCTCAAGGTCATTATGCTTACCGCTTACTCGTATACATTTCTGTGTATCGGCTGCTCTTTTATATTTTCTTGTGCCTGTTCCAAGGAATACATCCTTGAACTGATTCATTCCGGCATTGGTGAACAATAAAGTAGGGTCATCGTATGGAACTACCGGTGAACTGTGGACAATCCTATGGTCTTTTGAATGGAAAAAATCTAAAAATTGCTTACGTATTTCTGCTGATGTCATATTCCGTCTTTTTATTAATTAGCCTGTAAATATACTAAAAACTAGGTATTTCTCTAAACAATAGAAACTGGAATTAGATTCACAGTCAAGTATATAGTTAAAAACCTGCATACCCCTGAACTGATTAAAATATTGACTTAGTTTCAATCATTAGACGCTCCATACTTTCTCCTTGTTTTTTAATCTTTATAATTTTAGTTTTGGGTTAACCATAACTATAAAGAATCAAATTGACCGAATACAGATCTTTAACCGACCTGGAACTCCTCCAGAAAATATCCAACACTGATTCTAAAGCACTCGAAGCGCTCTATGAACGATACTCACCTATACTGTATACTCTTATTAAAAAGATAGTTCAGAAACAGGATGCAGCAGAACAGCTGCTAATAGAGACTTTTGTGCTTATCTGGAGAAAATCAAGTTCCTTTAACTTTCAAACGGGTAATGTTTATACATGGATAATTACGCTCACCCGTAATAAAGCAGTGTATTTTCTTCAGCGACAGAGAGCAGCAGTTCCTTTGGAGGAGTATAACGATGCCTATGAAGATCAATATATTATTCCGAAACTCTCAACAGCTATAGATGCGCTTGATCTTAGTACTGCTTTAAACATCCGCTCGAATGTTGAAACTGCACTTAGCAAGCTTACAGACGCGCAGAAGTATGTTATCCATCTGGCTTATTATGAAGGGTATACTCAAAAAGGCATTGCTGAAAAACTAAATATCCCGCTTCAGACAGTGAAGACAAAGGTAAAGTTTGCCCTTAAGAATTTGAAAGATAACCTGGTAAAAGAGACGGACTAAGCTTATGAACGAGAAATACTTAAATGAAGTTATGCATGCATATTCTGCGGGCTGCCTTGATCATGAAGATCTGATACCTCTGCAGGATTTATTTGAGTCTAACGATCATTTATCAAATCCCGAGCTCGGAGAACTTCAAAATCTAATAAGCTTACTCCCGGCAATATTACTGGTTGAGAACCCACCTGTTTCAGCAAAGGATAAAATTGCCATGCGCCTTTATGCTCTTAGAGAAGAAATGCTGGCAAAAAGAACTCAGGAAAGGGATGTTCCTCCGGAAAGCACAGTATCCGGAAAAGGAGAGTTAAGGGATACACCTGCACAAAATGAGGAGGTTAAAACTCCAAAATATATGGTACTGACTGATCCGGATATGCTTTCCTCTGATAGGACAATTAGCGCCAAACCAGATCAGTTGCCTCAGGCTGAACCACAGAGGGTGAACGTCTATAACGAAGATAAGTCACATTATGAACCCAAAGAGCGCGAATATACTGAGGCACCAACTGTTTCTGCTACTAAAGAAAGTAAAGGAGTACTAATAGCTCTGGTCATAGTTTTTATTCTTCTGATTGCCGGCGCTAGCAGCGGCGTTTATTATATGATGCAGCAGCAAATAGAAAAACAGGAAAAAAGTCTTACCGCACTGCGCAGCGATATCAATGTACTTAATGAGGAAATAGTAAGACTAAACAAAGTACAAAGGATTCTTGCAATCCTTGGATCTAAAGATGTAAACACTATCAATCTTGATGGAACAATTGATAACCCGACGGGATTCGGAAAGATAGTTTTTGACCCTGCAAACAAGGAAGGCCTGATTTCTTTATTTAATATGCCTTCCCTTCCAAAAGAAAAAGCTTATCAGTTATGGCTGCTGAGTAAAGGTCAGCCATTCAGCCTTGGGTTATATACTCCTCAAAAAGATGCTGACAGGTATATTCCTATTAATGAATTTCCGGATATTCCTCTTGATAATATTGATTCATTCCAGCTTACTATGGAAGATGCACAGGGTTCTGACAGCCCAAAAGGTCCTGTTTACCTGAATTCTTCAGTAAAGCGTTCCTACCGCTCAAGTTATTAAATTTCATTCAGGGATGACATCCTGAGAATAAGATGTCATCTAAATAATAATATCAGGTCCTTTAATCCAGCCTCCGTCATTGTGCTATATTCCACAATTTTTATTATTTTTAGTTCTCTTAATTAGTAATTCCTTTTTTATGCTAAGTCCTCAATTTCAGGAGTAATTACGTGTCGATAGCCACTAAGATCATTGATTTTTTCAAAAGGAAGGATAAAATCCACACAGGTGGTGGAGATAAAGCCATTCAAAAACAAATATCCATGGGAAAAATGACAGCCCGTGACCGAATAAAAGCATTACTTGACCCTGATTCTTTTCATGAAACAGATCTGTTCGTAGAGCATCAGGCTAAAGATTTTGATATGGACAAAAAACACCTCCCGGCAGACGGAGTAATAACAGGCTCGGGTACAATTTATGGTCATCCTGTTTGCATATTTGCTCAGGATTTTACTGTTGCCGGCGGTTCATTAGGACTAATGCATGCCAAGAAAATTACCAAGATAATGGATCATTCCATTAAGATGGGCATTCCGCTTATCGGCATAAATGATTCAGGAGGCGCAAGAATTCAGGAAGGTGTTAATTCTCTTGCAGGCTATGGAGAGATCTTTTACAGGAATACTATGGCTTCAGGAATTATTCCCCAGATCTCTGTAATTCTTGGTCCCTGTGCAGGCGGTGCAGTCTATTCTCCCGCTCTTACGGATTTCGTATTTGTGGTGGATAAAATATCTAAAATGTTCATTACCGGTCCTGAAGTAATTAAAACAGTTCTTGGTGAAGAAATATCAATGGAAGATCTTGGTGGTGCAAGAGTACAGACAGAAATTTCCGGTAATGCTCATTTCTTCGCTCATAGTGAACTTGAGTGTTTTGAACAGATAAAGAAGCTCTTTACCTTCATTCCGTGGAATAATACTAAAAAGGCTGATACATTCGCACCGAAACCTCCAAGAGTTCAGTTCGATATCACCAAAGTTATTCCATCAGAAGCAAACAGGCCTTATGATATCCGCGACATTATTAAATCAATTGCTGATGACTCCGATTTCTTTGAAATTCACGAGCGCTGGGCAGCTAATATTGTTATCGGCTTTGCCAGGATCAATGGGGATACAGTTGGTATAGTCGGCAACCAGCCAATGGTGCTTGCAGGAGTTCTTGATGTTGATTCATCAGACAAAGCCGCAAGATTTATCAGGTACTGCGACTCATTTAATATTCCGATAGTTACATTGGTCGATCTTCCAGGTTATCTGCCCGGAATTGATCAGGAACATGCAGGTGTAATCAGGCATGGTGCAAAAATACTTTATGCATACAGTGAAGCCAGCGTTCCAAAATTAACAGTAATCCTTCGTAAAGCATACGGCGGGGGTTACATCGCTATGTGCTCAAGACATTTAGGTGCCGATTTTGTTTATGCCTGGCCGACTGCTGAAATTGCAGTTATGGGTCCTGAGGGAGCAGCTAACATTATCTTCAAGAATGAGATCTCTTCTGCTTCAAATCCGGATGAGATGAGAAAGAAAAAAATCCAGGAGTATAGTGAGAAATTTGCTAATCCATATGTAGCTGCAGCTTACGGTCATGTAGACGCGGTTATAAATCCTGAAGAGACCAGAGAAGTTCTGAAACACGCCTTGAAGATAACCACTAATAAAACTGAACCAAGGCCATTTAAGAAACATGGAATTCCACCTTTTTAATCGATAAGGATTGTATGGATAAAGAACTAAAGAAAATTATTATTGATGATACTTCTTATGAGACTTGTGTTACTCCGAAATATTTAAGGCGGAAAGCGTATACTCCTAATAATGGAAATAAAGTTATTGCAGTGATACCTGGACTTATACAGGAAGTGTTTGTTAAACCCGGACAGAATGTTGGCAGGAATGAGAAGTTACTGATCCTTGAAGCAATGAAAATGAAGAATGCAATTATATCACCTTTCTCAGGTGTTGTAAAGAATGTTAATGTTAAGCCGGGAATAACAGTAGCAAAAGGCACTATCTTACTTGAACTGGAATAGAAGTATTTAAGAGTTTTGTTCTTAGCAGTGGAACACGCTATTTCTCATAGCGTGTTCCTGTTTTAGATTATCTTTCATTGAGCGGTTTATAAGAGCGCATTGTTTCTCCGGTATAAATCTGACGCGGCCTGTATATTCGGGCGTTTTTATCCTCCCTCATTTCTTTCCACTGGGCAATCCATCCCGGTAATCTTCCTAAAGCAAACATGACAGTAAACATATCTGTAGGTATGCCCATAGCACGGTATATAATACCACTATAGAAATCAACGTTGGGATACAATTTACGTTCGACGAAGTAAGAATCCTCAAGTGCAATTCTTTCCAGGTTCTTGGCTATATCCAGTAAGGGATCATGCTTCCCCATCTGATCCAAAACTCTGTCTGCGGATTCTTTAAGTATCTTTGCCCGCGGATCAAAATTCTTATATACTCTATGACCAAATCCCATTAACTTGAAACCTGAATTCTTATCCTTAGCCATATCAACAAACTTTTTATAATCTCCGCCATCAGCCTGAATTCTATCAAGCATTTCAATCACAGCCTGATTAGCACCGCCATGAAGCTTTCCCCATAAAGCAGCAATTCCTGCAGACATTGAAGCAAACAGATTGGCTTCACTGCTTCCCACCATTCTAACAGTGGAGGTACTGCAGTTTTGTTCGTGATCTGCATGAAGTATCAGCAGAAGATCCAATGCTTCTTCCATCACCTTGGGAACCTCATATGGTTCAGCAGGTACTGCGAACATCATATTTATAAAATCTGAAATATAACTCAGATCATTGCGGGGATAAACGTATGGCTGTCCTATTGATTTCTTGTACGTGAAAGCAGCTATAGTTTTAAGTTTTGCGAGGAGCCGTATAATGTTCAGATCCATATCTTTTATCTTTTCACTTTCAGGATAGTAGGCAGAAAGTGAAGTAACCATTGAAGAAAGCACTCCCATGGGGTGAGCAGATCTTGGATAGCCCTCATAAAATTTCTTCATATCTTCATGAAGAAGGCTATGATGAGTAAGATCATAATTAAACTTCTCCAACTCCTGTTTACTTGGTAAATGCCCATATATAAGCAGATAACTTACTTCTACAAAGGTACTTTTTCTTGCAAGCTCTTCAATAGGAAAACCTCTGTACTGCAGAATTCCTTTCTCTCCATCGATAAATGTGATGGTGCTTTCACAGGAACCGGTATTTCCATAACCTGAATCCAATGTTATAGCTCCGGTTTTTTGCCTGAGAGCAGAGATATCTATTCCTACTTCATTTTCAGTTCCCACAAGTATCGGGAGTTCGTATTCCTTTCCCTGAAGTATTAGTTTGGCTGTATCCATATAGTGTTTCCTCTTGTTAATAGGTTGGGCGAATATCTTTACCAATAAGATGACAAACCGGCAATTCGGTTCCGGGTTGGGTTTTGTACAATAATAAAATAAATTCAATGTATTGTCAAGAAGTGAGGAACTGCACGATCAGATCAGACAGATACTCTTACTAAAAACTATTTTTACTGTCTGATCTGAATTGCAAAAACTATTTATCGGCTAGCTTATGTTCGGAATAATCAGCAAGGAGCTTTAGTACCCCATCAGTAATAGAATTTGTTTCAGCAGAACCTAATAAATGCCCATTCACAAGGAAGGAGAAAACCAATTGTTCTCCATCCGCTGTTTTGATGTATCCGGATAAACCTCTAACATTAGAAATAGTACCGGTCTTAGCTAATACATTTGCCTGAGGTCTGATATTTTTCATGCGGTCTTTCAATGTACCGTCAACTCCGCCAATAGGAAATGATTCCAGCCATTCAGTTTTATATTCACTGTTATACATACCGGTAAGAATCTTTACTATCTGCTCCGGACTTATATAGTTATATCTGGATAAACCTGATCCATCCGTGTAGGCATATGTCCTGGGTGGAATTCCAAATCCGCTTAATACTTCCTCAACTACTTTTCTACCCGAACGAAATGATCCATGTCCGGAATATTTCCATCCAAGGGTTTTAACCATAGTTTCAGCATATAAATTCTGGCTGCGTTTCATTAATCCTTTTATAATCTCTTTAAGAGGAGCTGAAAAGTGTTTTATTAAAGGACTGGTTGAAGTTTCAGTCCAACCTGTTAAATTATCAGAATCTATGGCACATCCTTTTACAATTATTCCTTTCTCAATTAGTACTTCGCGAAGTACGGTCACATAAAATGTTGAAGGGTCGTGCAATGAAGGGGATATTTCAAATGGTTTTGATTTGACCTGAACCTGCCCTTCGAGGATAATCTGATTTGTACCATATGCACGATTCAGATAAACATCTGAAGAACCGGTGTCAGCAGCAGTTAAATTGTTAACGATGGTATAAAAAGCACTCGGCAGATTAGGTTCAATTATTATTTTCCCGTTCAAAGAATCAGGAGGAATAATATGAAGATCAAGATTATTTTCATTCAGCTGCAAAGCTCCAATTTCTGATGAGTACCAGGAGTCAAGATCATCAACCGGCCATCCGTTACCAAATGCTCTGTCATCAAAAGCATTGTCATTAGCAATTACGCTTCCGGTAATTTCTTTAATTCCCAATGACTTTAATGAATCTGCCCAGGATCTGAAAACATCTCTCGGATCATTATAAAACCTGGAATATAAGGTAGGATCGCCGTTACTCCAGACCACAAGATCACCACTCAGCACAGAATCTTTTATTAAACCTGTGTATGAAAGATCTGTTTCAAACCTGAACTCAGGTCCGAGCTTACTTAAAGCAGACGCTGTGGTTGGTATTTTTTCATTGGATGCAGGCATAAACATCCGCCGGGAGTTTCTCTCGTACCAGACCTTATCTGACTGAAGAGATTTAATAAGTACCCCCCAATGAGCATGAGCAAAAGAACTGTCATTAAAATGGTTGTCGATCTGATCTAACAGAATATCACGATCAGATTTCTGTTCCCGGATTTCATCTGCCTGGCGGGAAGCTGAGCAGCCCACAAGTCCGATTACTAAAAGAACCAGTAATAATTGTACTCCCTGTTTCATGAGGTGCCTCTCAGGTACTTATTTTAGCGGTTATTTTTCTTTCTGCTCACCAATATACTTATACCAATTAAGATTATAAATACCGGTGAATAATCTATTATAATTGAGGAAAGAGAATTCACGAACTTCATAATTCCAAATGACCGGGTGAACCAAACAGAGATTAGCGCGAAGAAGATCAGTACTCCTGAAGCATAAAGGAAAACCTTATCTGAGCTATCATCAATAAATAACATCAGGAATGCACTTCCGATAATAAACAGACTGGATGGAAAGATCAATGCTTTTGGATTAAGGAACATATATTGATTTGAAATGTAGAGAACAATACCAACCAGAAATATCACAGTACTTATGAATAAATATCCTTTTCTTTGAGAACCCAGGGATACCAGCACAGAAGCAAATCCATAAATCATTAGCAGCCATGCTGAAAGCAGTACTAAGGAAATATCTATAATACGTGTAAGAGCAAGGGCGTATACCCCTATAGCTATTATCAGAATAATATTAGTTATGTTCTGATGGATCTTCATTATGTATTTCCTGTTTCTCCGGAACCATTACTGCAAATAGTAAATAGATCAGAAATCCAACTCCGAATGAACTGAAAACAAATACCAGCCACAGAATACGTATAATAGTAGGATCGACATCGAGATAATCACCCAGCCCGGCACACACACCTGCAATCTTTTTATTCTCTACTGATCTGTATAGATTTGTATTGTGTGGAACGAGCGGCGATTTCTTGCGGAGGATTAAATATAAACCGGCGATTATTAATGCTGCCGGGACAAGATATTCGGCAAAAATGTTCCAGACCTGGAAGAACTGAAATAATCTGGTATTCCGTACAATTAAAAACAATCCAAGCAGAATGAGCGAGGAGCCAATTAGAATTTTAGTGTTCTCGTTTTCAAATTGTTTCTTTGATTCATTTGTGTCAGAAGATTCTGGTTCCTCGGGTATAACAATACCAAGAATAAAATAAAAGAGGATTCCCCAAAAACCAAAGACCACGCTTATAATAAATGCCAGTCTGAAGAAGAGTGGATCTGTATCAAAATATTCGCCTAGTCCGCTGCATACTCCCAGAAATATTCTGTTGCTTCTTGACCTTAAAATAAACTTCTGAGACTCTTGCTGCTCATCTTCAGCTTCAGTGTTAACCTCAGGTTCCGGCTGCTCTTCTGATTCTGATTCATTTTCATTTGTATTTTGATCTTGAGAATCATTTAAATTATCTTCAGCCCCCTCTTCAGGTTTATCAGCATCAGAATTATATAATTTATCTTCGTCGGAATTCATTAGGGAAGATTGTTTTTGGATTACCGAATTAAAAATTCAATTTATTTTAATATAAGTGAATAGAAATTCTATTCAAAAATAAAGTTTAATGGCAATATTTTTCTTTGAATGGATTTATAGTATACGCATTCCCATGCTGGAGGCAACAAGTTCCGCGGCAAGGCAGGCGCTTTGATTCTGATTATCCAGAATAGGGTTCACTTCCGCAATCTCTAAAGATGACATACATCCGCAATCAGCAATAGACTCCATTAATAAATGAGCTTCCCTGTAATTCAAGCCTCCGGAAACCGGAGTACCAACTCCCGGAGCCATAGATGGTTCTACACTATCCAGATCAAAACTCACATGAATATGATCAACCTGATCCTTTAGCTTTTTAAGTATGGTCTTTATAATTCTGTGGATACCCAGTTTATCAATATCCGTCATAGTAAAAACCGGCAGCTTAACTTTCCTTATATTTTCTCTCTCAAAAGGGTCAATGCTTCTGATACCAACCAAAAAGAAGTTTTCAGGTTTTACTTTGGGACTAAAATGCATCAGATTAACCAGACTATCATGGCCTAATCCTATTAAGGCGGCAACCGGCATACCATGAATATTCCCTGAAGGAGTAGTCTCGTGGGTATTCATATCTGCATGTGCATCAATCCATATAACACCAAGCCGTTTATTTTTTTTCCGGCAATGTGAAGCGATTCCGGTAATAGTACCTAATGCCATTGAATGATCACCGCCGAGGCATAAAGGAAATTGATTTTTGTCAAGTGAGCTCTCAACCATCTCAGCCAATTCCAGTGATGTCTTTAAAATCTCATTCAGGTATTTAAGATTTTTATCAGTTACTTTTTGTCTTTCCTGATTCCTGATAAACACATCACCAAGATCATTTATTTCATAGCCCAGAGCGGTTAATTTATCTTCAATTCCTGCGATTCTCAGTGCAGAGGGTCCCATATCAACACCTCTTCTGTCTGCACCTAAATCCATAGGAAATCCAATAACATCAATTGTTTTATTTAAGGGGTTAATCATACTCACCTGTAGTTAAGGGAATATTAAATAATAAGAAAAAAAGATGGATTTAAGAAGATGACATCCTGTGAAAGATGTCATCTTCCCATAGTTTATTTTATTAGAAGCATTTTGCGGCTGGCAGTGAAATCATTTGTCCTTAGCTGATAAATGTATACTCCGTTTGAAAGGCTGCCCGCATTAAAATCAATATCGTAAGTACCTGCATCCTTTTCTTCGTTAAGCAATTCGGTCACTTCCCTGCCCAGAGCATCATAAATTTTAAGATTTACTAATGACTTCTCAGGAATGGTAAATCTTATATTTGTTGAAGGATTAAAAGGATTTGGATAATTCTGCATAAGATTATAATCTTTAGCAAAAACATTATCGGCTTGCTTAACATCGGTAATTGTCATCCACCTTCTGAGTATAGGATGAAGCAGGTAATGCTGTCCGCTCACAGTATTAAGGACCAGTGAAGGCCCATACGTAGGGAGCGAGGTATGCAGCTGAAAAGCAACATCACCAAAATGCTGTCCATTTTTAGTCATCTTTCCTTCAGCAATCCAGTAATTTCCGTCAATTGCCTCATTATAAATACCAGCCTGAGCAGAATCACGGAATTGAGTTCCGGCAGCCCACCTTAAATGTGCATTCTGAAACTGATAAGTATTATTATTGACAGTCGCTGAGCTGTTTGATAACATCTCTTTATTTTGAACAAATTGCTTTGTATTGGAATTATGCATTATATGAGCGGCATACTGATCATTTATGCTGGCGTTCAATCCAACATATGAAGTAGTTCCCGTACATTGCTCCTGATAAACCGATTCAGCAAAACCATTATCCACACTTGACGAACTCACACCTGTATGGTTCAGGTTAATAGTTGTATTCTGATTATAATAGATTACAGTACCTGTTATATTTCTCTGCCAATGTATTTTCTTTTCTTCATCAGGATAAGTTTTACTTATTATATGATAATCGAGAGTACCTTCTATTTTAGCATAGAGATCAATGTCATGCGATTTTGTAAAAGATTCCCAGGTGCTTTCAAGAAACCCGGTAAACTTTACCCATTTAAATTCCAGTTTCAATCCGTTAGGCAGTTGAACTATTAATTTATCAGTGGGTGTTGCTGAGTAAACCCAATTCTGGCCTGATGCAGAAATAGTGCCTGTAAGGGTAACCCGGTTTCCATTCATCTGGCTCACTTCCCATACGGTTTCTGAAGCAAGCGCGATCGCCTGAGTGCTCAGTTCAGTAAACACAGATGAAGAATTAAATAGCTCATAGCAAATCTGTGCCTCCTGTGAATAAAGATGAACATTCAGCAGCAGTCCCAGAAGTAATATATAAATACCTTTCATATGTTCCTCTCAATTAATTTTATTTCACATTACTTCAACAGCAGCATTTTATTTGTCTGGAAGTTTTTGCCGGCTTCAATAGTATAGAGGTAAATACCGCTTGCTACGGTATTACCTGAATTATCCCTGCTGTTCCATGTTACTTCATATGTTCCCGGTTCCTGCTGCTGATTTACAAGTTCCGCAACCTGTTTACCCGTCATATCATAAATGGTGATCTTAACATTCTCCGCTTTAGGTAAACTATATTTAATAGAAGTTGATGGATTAAACGGGTTTGGATAATTCTGCATTACTTCAAATCTTTCAGGAACCCTGGTATCAATTTCTGTAACACCAGTTGCAGTTTTAATGCTGGCACGAATAAATAATGTATAATCATAAGGAGGAATAAGCTTAAACCATAATTTTGAATCAGGATCGTATTCGTAGGATCTGCCATTTCCGGGAGGCATATCAGCACCTACAAGCGGCTGACTTGTACCGTCATAAAGAACTCCTACAAAGAAGTTGCCGGGAGCTTTCCGGTTCGTAACATTAAAAGACTGCCAGCCCGCTGAGGATGGAGTATGAAGATATGGATTTATGAGATTCTGATAAGGCAGTCCGGTTCCTGCACTTTCATTCAGCATAATTAAATAAAAATGTCCGTCAGAGCCTAAGTTATCTCCTGAAATATATACTTTCACATTAGATATATCTGCTCCTGCAGGTGAAGAGAGCTTTACAGCAAGAGCCCAGTTAGCAGCATTTTCATATACTCCAGTGCCCGGAGAGTCATCATCATATACGAGATCTACTGTTCCGGGACCAGGGCCGGATCCGGTAATACCAACTGCGTCAAATGCTGAGCTTACTGTGTTATATTCCTGTGAAGCTGCGCCGTAAAGATCCTTTGCCGAATTCAGGCATGCTAATCTTAAATCAGTGAATTGTGAATTGTTTGTAAGATATACTGTTAATGCCCTGTACCAAATGCGGCCTGATTTCCAGAATCCAATTTGAGAAGCAACATTATAGAAAGCTTTATTAGGAATACCGCTGTTAATATGAACCCCGCCAAAATCCTGATCTTCTTTGTTTTCCAGAGTAACAAATTCACTCATGTGAGCAGGCTGCCAGCCTTTATTTATATCACCCTGAGCCTGACCGTTATGCGGATCCTGCATATTTCTCATTGCATCACCGGCAATTCCCGGAGTATAAATATCTTCTCCCAGGAGCCAGTCAGTACTATCTACTAAAGTCCCGAAAACATCAGACATTGATTCATTAATAGCTCCCGATTGCAGTTCATAAACCAAAGCAGCTGTAAAGGTTGTTACTGAATGGGTAATTTCATGAGCAATTACATCAAAAGCTTCAGCAGTATTTGAAAGCTGAACACCGTCACCATCTCCATAAACAGTAATATTGCCGGATGAAAATGCATTATTCAATTTGTCTTTATAATGAACAACATTTATCATACTCATTCCATTATTATCAATTCCGTTTCTGTTGTAATGAGACTTATAGAATTCATATACCTTCTGAGTATAATAATGAGCATCAACTGCAGCCTTCAAATCCTGATTATCGTTGAAATTATTATCATTGTTTGGGTCTGAAACAAGAATAGCTTTTTGTAATCCATTGCCCGCAGTATCTCTCTGCCCGTCAAAAGTTCTTATGACTCCGAAAAAACTATCAATAGGCGGTTTGTACATTGGTAAAGCTGCATTCAGCATAAAATATGTGCCGCCTGATAAGTAGGTATTTATTGTTTTTAATTGTCCATTTAATCCGATGCCTGTACCAGTTACCGGTCCATCATATCTGATTCCATCATCCACCTTAATAATCTCACCGGATCGGGCATTTACAAAAACAATCATATTAGGTGTTAGCTGTGCAGGAAGTTTAACTCCATAAACCAAATAATCAGATAATTCCTTTGAATAGATCATTAAATTAGCTTGTTCACTTTCAGCCTTATAATTACGCAACCCTGATTTTGCAATACTGATTGCTGACGATTTGGATATTGAAGGGGTAAGATCCATCTGTGGAGTAGGAAGGTATCTTCCGTTAACTGATTCTATGGAACCATCAGAATTAAAATGAACAGACAGTTGTCCATGAAATACTTCCACTTCATTAATCATCTGCTGATACTTAACATGTGTCATCGACAATTGATCACGTTCCATTGAAATAAGTTTAAGTTCATTGCCGGGATCTTTAAGACCAAATAATTCTTTATTCTCTGATATAAACTTTATACCATCAGCTGCTCTGGTTGATGAAGCCGAATATCCTGCAGCAGTTAATTTTCCTCTAACAAAAACGGGAAGCTGGTTCTGAGTATTCCATTCCACTTCAAGTTTCCTGTTGAGCTTTGTCTCAAGTGCAAGAAGCGCCTTCTGAGAAGTTACAGCATTGGACTGCATTACGGCGGCCTGCTTCACTCCTTTCCCGTTAAATAAATAAAAACCTGCGAGAGGAATTAGTAGGAACAATAAATAGTATTTGTTTTTCATTGCTTCATCCTGTTTTTATTTGGTGGAATTACTTACCAGTTCATTTAATTTTTTATAGAATATCTGAATGTTCTGAGGGAGATCGCTGGTAAGGGATAATCCCTCCCAGGATAAATGATGTTCGGTAGAGTTGTTAGTAAGAATAATAAATTGTGTCATGTTACCGGGTTTACGGTATTCAGTATGAATTATATTCTGTGATGTAATGAGTTCATTAAGTTCAGTAATTCCTTCGGATGAGAGATTTCCAATTACCTTAAGCTTTGAGGATTCAAATGTTTTACCTGTCCATTGAGTAATGGCACCTGAAGTATCAATCAGGTAACCATCACTATTTCCGGTAAAACCGCCAGATGAGCCGAAGTTGATGTTATAATTTAGACGGGATTTGTTCAAAGAACCTGATGAGGTGCAGCAGCCTGCAAGTGATAACGCAAGTATACTAATTGCCAGAAACTTCATAAGACCCCTCTGATGATGTTTATTGAGGCACAGCCCGGATTAAAATATTCCGAGTAAATTCTGAAAAATCAGGTAGGATTTTACATAAATTTCGATTAGTAATCAAGTGAGGAAAGACACTTAAAGTTTTTATGAGCAGACAGGATACAGTTAACCCTTAAATCTGCAAAAGATCATTTTTTTAGAGCAATAAGCTGTTATGTTTAGTAATTCAGGATTTTATTTTTGCTTTAGCGAACTCTGATTGCCTTACCCAATCTCTGAAAGATGTAAGTTCAACATCATAAGTTTCCCTCAGTTGTTCAATCTTGACGTCATAGCCGACATTATTGAACCATTCAACCATGCGGGCATACTCATGACCCATCTTACTTTCAAAGTCATCCATCTCAAGTTTAATGTAACTGACTGTTCGTCCTGTTTCTTTTGAAAAGATTTCAGCTATTTCGGGTAATGTTTTTTCATCACCTGCAATATCGATACTTTTGCCCAGGAAAACATCGGGTTCAGCAAAAGCCGCTTCAACAAATTCACCGATATCTTTTGAAGCAATCATTTGGAATAGTACGTTTGGTTCTACGCCATTTATAAGTTTGCCGTCAAGAATCTGGTCCTTCATCATAAGAAAGTTATCCATATAAAATACTGGTCTGAGAACCGTATATGGGATACCAGATTCTCTTAAATATTCCTCGATCTGCCATTTTGATTCAAAATGAGAGAGGTGAGTATTTCGATGTGCGCTTCCGACAGAAGAATATACAAAATGATTTACCCCGGCATCTTTTGCAAGATCAACCAAAGCTTTTCCCTGGGTAATTTCAATATCGTATCCATGCTCCCAGAAATTCTGCACTGAAAATACCCCATATACATCATCCAGGTATTTTCTTACGCTCTGGGGATTATTTAGATCGCCTCTGACAAGCTCAACATTCATTTGTCTGAGTGCATCAGCCTGAACAGTATCCGGATTCCGGGTTAAACCTCTTACGCGCCAACCCCGCCTGGATAAACTTCTTACGACTGACCCTCCCTGTGTACCTGTAGCCCCGGTTACGAGAATAACCTTATTCTGGTTTTCCATAAATAATCCTTTCATATTGTTGCGCAGAGTATAAAATAATACTATTAGAATAAAATGCAACCGAGTGTCTGTTGGGTAAGGAATATAGCAGAGTCCTCCCTGGAGACTTATAAGATGCACGTTTTCGTCACGTTTTCGTCACGTTTTGACCACGTTTTCGTCCTATAACTAGCCTAAGGGAAGAGAGTAATAAGCTTAATAATGCTCAAAGATTAAAATAGGACATTAAGGGATAGAAAAGTGCATATTCTGGAATTTACCTTTTTGATATTTTGTGTTTCGAAAAAAGAAGGGCACTTTTGAAGCACAGGTTTTTATATCTATGTATTTTCGCATCGTTAATTGTATTAATCGGGGTGCTCGGATTCTATTTTAACAGGTATCTGAGGGAAAGGCAAAAAAAAGAATTTTACACCAATCTTACTACGCTTGCCCAGCTGAAAATTCAAACTGTTATTAATTGGAGAGATGAAAGAAAAAGTGAAGCGGAATTTTTGTCGTCCAATGATTATTTGAGGGATCTCGTTTCGGGTTATATCCGAAATCCTAAAGAAAAAAACCTGCATATTCTCAGGGAGATATTAAAACCTTTCATATTAAAACCTGATTACGCGGATGCAGTTCTGATATCCGGGTCAAAACTGATCTCATTGTCCGGCGAATCTTTTGAAGCGACAGAGAAGGAATTAAGCAATGCCGCACTCGCGAAGAAGCTTAATAAAGTAATTCTTTCCGGGTTTCATCATGATTCAGAAAACAAAGTATGTATGGATACTTTTATTCCATTGACGGATCGTGGAAAGGATTCGGTTTCAGGAATTCTTCTTCTTAAAATAGATCCTTCAATGGAATTATTTCCGTTGATTTCTGCAAAACCTCCTTTAAGAAAAACGTTTGAAGCATATGTGGTTGGAAAAGAGGGTGATAGTGTAGTATACTATAACAAATTAAGATATATAAGGAACTCAGCAGCTTTTTTTAGGTTGCCTTTGTCCACACCGGCACTCGCCTCTGCAATGGCTATCCGCGGTTACAGCGGGATTTACGAAGGAAAGGATTATGCAGGCAATGGAGTACTTGCAGATCTGCATAAGATCTCTGATTCTGAATGGTACATGGTTTCCAAAATTCATTTTGAGGAAGTATATGCCAGTCTGGAAGAGCAGATGAAGTATGTATTTGCTGGTGCGCTTCTGCTTATGGTTATAAGCGGTCTGCTCGTTTATACTCTCTCAAAAGAACAGAGGATATTTTATTTGAACAGGGAGCTTGAGTTTGAAAAAAATACCGCCGCAATAATTAAAAAGGCTGAAGAAGCTTTACTGGAAAGTGAATCGAAACTGTTGGAAGCGCAGTCCCTGGCTCATCTTGGGAGCTGGGAATATGATCTTGAAAAAAATGTATTGACCTGGACCAACGAAGTGTACAGGATTTTCGGACTAGATCCGGAACGGTATAAACCGACCTATGATTCATTCCTGAAATTTATCCATCCCGAAGACCTCCATCCGGTTAATGATGCATATACAAACTCTCTTAAAGAAAGACGTAATACTTATGAAATTGAACACCGCATACTAAAACAGGATACCGGTGAAATAAGGTATGTTCATGAAAAGTGCAGGAATGAATATGACAATAATGGAAAGGTAATGCGCTCTGTCGGAATGGTTCAGGATATAACTGATCAGGTGAAATCTAATGAAGCGCTTCTAAGCAGTGAAGAGAAATTCGCAAAAGCATTCAGTGCTAATCCGAATGCGCTCGTAATCAGTTATGTTGATTCAGGTAAAATAATAGAAGTAAATGATACATTTTTAAGGATATACGGTTACTCCAGAGAAGAGGTGATAGGAAGAACAAGTCTGGAGATCCATATGTATGTGGATCCTGAAGACAGGAAAAGAGCAAAGGATCAATTAATAACGGACGGTTACCTTCGCAATTTTGAAGTACGTCATAGATTGAAAACAGGAGAAGTAATAATAGTACTGCTTTCAATTGAATTGCTCCAGATGAATATGGGAAAAACCATGCTTACGATTATCCAGGATATTACTGAACGTAAGCAGAATGAGATTGCGTTACGGCAGAGTGAAGCTAAACTGATCGAGGCTCAGAGGCTCGCATCATTAGGATCTTATACTATTCATCTTAACTCAGAGACAGCTGAGTTATCTGAGGAAACATGCAGGATCTTTGGTATTGAGAAATCCGGTAATATACATTCACTTGATGAAGTATTCAGATATATTCACCCGGATGATTTAAGCAGGATCAAAGTGTTATACGGAGATATTAACAATAATCCTGAGACGAAAGAATACGAATTCCGCATCATAACAGCAGAAGGCCTTAAATATATATATGCTTTCGGTAAGCCCCTCATTGACAGCACAGGTAATGTTGAAGGTATATTCGGAACTCTGATGGATATAACTCAGAGAAAAAATGCTCAGATGAAATTAGAAGGTATATTGAGGGAACTAATGCGTTCTAACAAAGATCTTGAGGAGTTTGCTTACACTGCCTCGCACGATCTGCAGGAACCGATCAGAATGATCAAAAGTTATACCCAGCTTTTAGAGATGAAAAACAAAGAGCAGCTTGATGAGAGCAGCAATCAGTATTTATCCTTTATTTCTGATGGCGCAACCAGGATGCAGCAGCTTGTTGATGATCTTCTGAAGTACTCGAGGGTATCAACTACAAAAAGGCAATTCGAAATAGTTGACTGCAATCAGGTTGTAAATAATGTACTCAAGGATTTGAAATTCCGGATAGAAGATGAAAAAGCTGATGTTAAAGTTGATGAACTTCCCACGATCCGTGGTGATGAGACACAATTAAGACAGTTGTTTCAGAATTTTCTGCACAACGCATTAAAGTTCAGAAGTGAAAAGTTACCGGAAATAAATATATGCTGTGTGAGAAAAAACAACCAGTGGCTATTTTCAATATCTGATAATGGAATTGGTATTGAACCGATGTTCTATGAAAGAATATTCGTGATTTTTCAACGGCTTCATGAAAGGGATAAATACCCCGGGACGGGTATTGGTCTGGCATTATGCAAGAAGATAGTAGAACGTCATGGAGGACAGGTGTGTGTGGATTCTGAGATTGGTAAGGGTACAACGTTTTATTTTACGATGCCGGCAGAAGGGGAGTAGGGGGTCGGCAATAGTCTGTTGCAGCAGGCAAGTTGGGCAGTAGGTAGTGGTAAAAAACAAATTATAAATTGCAAATTCCAAATCTCAAATAACAAATCACAAATTCGCCACGGCGAATGCCTACGGCACAAATTCCAAATGACAAATTCAAATAAGAATGAAACCGGAAACCGAGACAAGAATTTGAGATTTCGACTTCGACCTCACCCCCGGCCCCTCTCTCCCATAGGGATCTTCGACTTAAAAAGGAGAGGGGGAAGGTGTATGCAATCAAAATGGCATTATTTGTTTGTCGACTTCGGATTAACATTCATGTGCATTTACAGTTTGTGCAGCCCAGACGCGGCATTGTCGCGTCTTTACTTGAGGAGGAGCATTTTTTTTGAGGAGATGTGGGAACCGCTTTTGAGCTGGTAGAAATATATGCCGCTGGGAAATTGTGTCGCGTTGAATTCAATGGTGTGCGGACCGGCATTCGTTATTTCGTTTACAAGGGTTGAGACTTCCTTGCCAAGAAGATCAAATATTTTTAATGTTGTTGGAGCTGACTGCGGTACTTCATATGAAATCATGGTCACCGGATTAAATGGATTCGGGTAATTCTGACTGAGCGCAAAAGTATACTGGTTGATTTGTTCATCAACACCCGACTGCACTTTTTCAAATTCAGCAATCAGCACAGATGAATCAGCAAGGATTACTGAAATTGTATCTGAGTATGATTCTATCATTCCTTTCCAGCCTTTGAATTTAAATCCTTCACGCGCGGAGACAGTAAGTAACATAGGCACGCCTTTAAAATAGAGTCCGGTAACTGTATCCGGTTTCAATTCTATGTTATCAAAGAATACTGTGCCCCCGGGTCCTTCGTTTATTATTGTGAGCGGTGCTGTTCCGGAAAGACCGAACTTATTCATAATGTGACTTCTTACGTAATCATGCCTCTTCTCAACGAACTCATACAGGATCTCGAAATTGTTTTCCCAGCTGCCTTTGTCGTATGAACATGACCTTACCCATTTAATTGTATCATTAAAGCTGGTCACCACAAGATTTTGTGTATGCCTGGGTATTTCAGGAGCAATTTCATTCTTAAGACTGTCAATGAAATACATCATTCTTTCTTTTTTGAAAGTAGTATTGAGATGATAAGCGAATCTGCGAATGAATTTATTTTTAAACTCCGCGTTCTTAAGAAGACTGCGGAACTGGAATGTTGCCCTGGGTGGATTTGAATAAGATTCCGAATTGGTAGATGTGGCATAATGCAGATTATCAGAATTATATTTTCCAATGGAATGTGAACCCATTCCCATATCGAGATCAAAGACAATCCAGCGCCATTTTCCATCAGGCCTGCGCGGACGCCAGAATTTTATATTGCCGCCGGGCCAGTCGCCGTTAGCATAGAAGATCTGCGCGATGTAGTAATTAATATATTCATCGATGTCCATCTGGGTTGTGATATATTTATAATACTGATCATTTGACAGGTCATGGGATTCCATGTATTTGATCATGTTCACAAAATGCGTACCTGAGCCGTGATTCACTTCTACTTGTCCCCTGCTGTCTACATATCCTGAACAGATATCAATGCTATCCTTATCAATTTTATGATTAGCTTCTATGTAATGTTCGTTGTGCTTTTCCCGGATATCATAAATACCCCAGTATACGCCGTTAATGAATACAATACCGGGACGATATGCCTGTAGTTCAATATCCATCTGATTTTTTATGATGGTCTGCATCATACCGTCGCGCAGAAGCGTGCGATACCAATCCTGTCCTGAATTTCTCAAAGCAATATTGTTAAATTCTTTGATCTTCTTATCAGGAAAAATTTTATAGTTTATCTTTGAATCACCATATATGCTCCGTGCGTAAATCGACAAAGGTTTTTGTGGATACAGGCGTGTGCAGCCGCCGCCAATTTTTATACCGGCATCAATTTCGAATCCCAGTGATTTATCATTCTCAAAAAACTCAAGGTGTATGGGCCGCTCCCAGTCCTGGTTCCAGTTGCGGGGAGCCTTGGCGCAATAGCCCATAATGCCGTTTGTGCCTTCTACATATATGCCGATCTTTTTATCAAAGAGATTGGCAGGAGCAGTGGAAATTGATACAACGGGCAGAGTTGTTGTTTCATTTATGAAGTATGTATTTGTAACTGTTTTACTTGGAATGCAATCCGGTTTATATGCTGCTGCTCTGACAACTGTATTTGAGTTAACATTAATTGGATTGCTGTACAGAGCTGATGATTCATCGGGATCAGAACCATCAATACTGTAATAAACTTTTACTAACGGGTCAGGGTGCGTGATAGTAATTACCTGGGGACCAGCATAAAATCCGCTCTTGATTGAGAATACCGGATTGCTAATAATCTCTTTCGTAATAACCGTATCGTTTTGTTTGCCGGGTGTAGGGGTATAGTAATAAACCCATTCACTGCCGCCGTCAGGAAATCTGCCGAAAGAAACATCTGTTTTCTGATAGTAATAAGTAAATGTATCCGCAGGTGAACCATCGGGATAGAAGATGCCGAGCTGTTCACAATCAGCAGACAACCCGAAGCTTGTATGATTCAGTGTATCACCGTCATCCGCCCATACAATATAAAATTGTCCGGGCATAAGTATAAGGTTCATTTCAATCTTCCATTTCAACGGATCGCTGAGATCATCAGTAATGGAAAAGCCTTTAAGGTTCACCTGTGAAGTTCCGGCATTATACAACTCTATCCAATCAGAATATTCAAGATATTTCGGATCTTTGTAAGTTGTTTTATTTGACGCCATGAACTCATTGATAACTATCCGGCCCTGGGGAAAAGTAAGTCCGGATAAAGCAAACAGAAAACAGAATACGTACTTAAGCATTTAGTTACTCTTATTAGGTTCGGGATATAAAACTATCTGTATATAATTATTTTTATCTATGTACTTTCTGGCAGCCTGCTGAATCTGCTCTTTGGATATTTTTTGTATCAGCTTCTCGTATTCAATAATTTCATGAGGATCCTGGCCATAAGTATATGATCCTCTGAGTGAATTAAGCCAGGTTTCATTTTTCTTCAGATCAGTTTCCCTTGAACGAAGATGCTGTTCCTTAACTTTATGAACATAAGTATCTGAGATGCCATACTGCTGAACGCTATCCAGCTGCATGAATACTGTTTCAACGAGTTCATCCACGCGTCCGGGGTCGCAGCCGAAATTTATATAGATATTGAATTTTTGCTTCGGGTATTTTGAAGCATTGTTAGATATGCCGATCCCGTAAGTGCCTGATTTTTCCTCCCGTACAACTTCGCGCAGTTTGATCTGCATTGCGTCAGTAAACGCGCGGAGATTGTAAATGTTTTCTGATGACCAGTCGAGCTCGCCGTTAAAATTAATAAACACCTGGCTCTTTGGTTCTATTCCTTTATACACGGCTTTCTTCACAATGCCGTCAGGAGGTTCAATATTAAGATCCTTCCAGCTTTCGTTTCTTTTTATCGTAGGAAGTGTGCCGAGATATGTTCGTGCGAGTTCTTTCATCTTCTCTGTTTCAAAATTGCCGACAAAGATAAAAGTGAAATCGCCTGCATCAGCGAACCTGTCCTTATAGATCTTAAGTGCTTCATTCATATCAATTTCATTAAGTGTTTCCACCGACCATGGTTTTGATCTCTCATGGTAATTTGACATCACATTTTGAATAGTATCCTGGAATGCCCATTCAGGATACACAGATTTATTCTGGAGATAAGTTCTGTTCTTTAAAAGATATGACTGGAAAGCAGTGCTGTCGGCACGGGGAGAAGTAAAATAGAGATGGATCATTTTAAACATAGTCTCAACATCGGCAGGAGACGTTCTTCCGTTTATGCCTTCCTGAAGCAAAGAGATCCATGGACTAACGTTTACAATCTTACCAGCCATTACTTTCTGAAGTTCGATGAGGTTAACATTACCGAGTCCCGACTGGTTAACTATTGCTCCCGCGGCCTGAGCTGAAATGTATTCATCATCTGAAACCAGTGAGCTGCCGCCCGAACTGAATGAAGCAAACAGAATTTCGTCATTCTTGAAATCTGTAGGTTTAAGGACAACTGTTACGCCGTTAGCAAGTTTCAGCTCAGTAATATTTATATCATCCATTTTATTTTCACTTACCACCTCAGCAGGCCTGGGTGAAAAATTGAAGAGATCCTCTGAACCGGTTTTATCAACGTAGGCTGTTACCTTCTCATTCTGCGCATTCTCAAATACTTTTTTCAAATCATCTTCAGTAGGAATTCTGAGTCCTTCTTTCTCAGGCGAGTTAGCAAGTACAACAATATTTTCATCGCGGATCAGTTTGCTTATGAGTCCATTTATCTCTTCGAGTTTAATACCCGGAATAAACTGCTTATACATATCATATTCGAACTCTATTCCAGGTGCCGGTTCTTTCTGGAGGAAATGTCTTACGAGTTCATTTGCATAACCAACTGATTCAGATTTATCTCTTTCGTTGTATGATCTTTCCATCCAGCGGAGAACATTCTTCTTTGCTCTTTCGAGTTCTGTTTCAGTAAAGCCGAATTGTTTAACACGGTTTGCTTCGGTGAGAAGAGCCGCTAGTCCCTGTTCAATTCCATTTTCCTTTACCTGTGCTGAAAGAGCGTATGCGGCCTTAGTACGTACAAGATCGAAATTACCTGAAAAGGCGCTGATGAAAGGAGGATCCGCCTGCATTGTAATTTCCTGCAGGCGCTGGTTGAACATCTGGTTATAAAGGCTGTAGAGTAAATTTCTTCTGTACTCGCCAACTGTTTCTTCCGGTTCTATTTCCTTCTTATAATATACAGATACTGATGATCTGAAATTTTCTTTATCGCTCGCGATCGCAAACAAGGTTTCCTTATGATCGGGAATGTTGAAGTATTCTCTGATGCGCGCATCATCAGGAGCAGGAATTTCTGAGAAGTGTTTCTTTATAATGTTTTCGGTTTCCTTTACATCAAAATCACCAACTGCAATAACAGCCATCAGATCAGGTCTGTACCAGTCCTTATAGAATTGTTTTATTCTTTCATACGGAAAGCTTTCAAGAATTTCCTTTGTACCGATAACATTTCTTTCTGCGTATTTTGAATCCTTAAAGATTACCGGTGCCTGTTTATCCCACATTCTGTCGAACGCTCCTCTTCCGAGGCGCCATTCCTCAATGATGACTCCCCTTTCCTTATCAATTTCCTCATCTTCAAATGTAACATTCTGCGCCCAGTCCCTGAGCACTTCAAAACCCTTTTCAAATATTTTAGGTGTATCGGTAGGAACCTGGAGCATATAGACAGTTTCATCAACATCAGTATAAGCGTTAACTTCCGGACCGAATTTCATTCCGATGGATTCAAGAAAATCTATCAGTTCGTGTTTCTTAAAATTCTTTGTTCCGTTAAAACCCATATGTTCAGTGAAATGAGCGAGACCGTTCTGATCATCTTCTTCAAGAATAGCACCGGCATTAACCACGAGTCTTAGCTCAGCTCTCTTCTCAGGTTTTTTGTTCTGGCGGATAAAGTATTTTAATCCATTATCCAGTTGTCCGCTTACAATTTTTTGAGAGAGTTCAAGTTTCTGGTCGCTGCTTATTTTGTTTTTTTCCTGAGCTGGAATATCATGGTAAGTAAGGACAAAAACTAATACTATCAGGAGTGTAACAGCTTTCATATTTAATCCCCTTTTATTTTCTTTTCGGAATGAAGAAATCACTTGCTGACTAAGCTACTTAAATATCCCAAAATCTGATAAAAATATACATAAATAATGATAATAATTAAGATTAATGCTTTACAAGTTTTTACTTGACTTTATAGATAAAATTTGATAATAACGCGGTAAAAAACCACCCCTTCATTAATTTAGGAGACAACCCCATGGAACTTCCGGAAGTAGAAGCACGCGTAAAGAAAGTAATTGCCAATGTTCTTAAGATCAATTCAGAAACAATAAGTTCAAACGCGAATTTCATTTTTGATCTTGGCGCAGATTCTATGCAGAGTCTGCAGCTTGTGGCAGGATTCGAAGAAGAGTTTGAGCTGGAGATGGATGAAGATAAGTCACTTGAAATACAAAGTGTAAATGACGCGGTTACTTTTATAAAATCTTTAGTTGACGCAAAAGTATAGCATATGATAACAGGTAAAACTAAAGAACAGGTAGCTAAATTATTTTACCCGCAGTCAATTGCTGTGGTGGGCACAAACAAAGTAAAAGGCACAGTCCCGGCGGATATTTTCACCAACATTGTTAAAGATGATTTCCAGGGCATCATTTATCCCATTGCTCCCGGTGAAAGGTTTATCGCGGGAATAAAATCCTATAAATACATAGTTGATGTTCCTGATGAAGTTGATATGGCTGTTCTTGTTTTTCCGAGTTCTGTATGTCACATGGCAATGGAGCAGTGCGGTAAGAAAGGTATAAAGTCGATGATAATAATTTCCGCGGGCTTTAAGGAAGTTGGTCCGGCGGGACTCGAGAGAGAAAAGCAGATTAAAGCCATAGCAGATAAGTACGGTATTTCATTTATTGGTCCGAACTGCCTTGGCGTTATAAATACTGATCCCGTCTGCAGGATGAATGCTTCATTCGCGCGAATGATGCCTGAGGAAGGTAACATTGCGTTCATATCACAGAGCGGCGCGTTATGTACGGCCGTACTTGATTATGCAAGATCGAAGCACATCGGATTTTCAAAATTCGTAAGCATCGGCAACAAGGCAGATGTGAATGAAATTGACCTGCTAAATTATCTGAAGGATGATCCCAAAACAAAAGTAATACTTCTTTATCTGGAAGAAGTAAGCAACGCACATGCGCTGATGGATATATCGCGCGAGATAATTACCGAAACCGGCAAACCCATTCTAGCATTAAAATCAGGGCGAACCACAGAAGGCGCTTCGGCTGCTGCATCGCATACCGGTTCACTTGCAGGTGATGATGAAACGTGTGACGCCGCATTTGCGCAGGCAGGAATAATCAGATGTGAAAATGTAGAGGATATGTTCAACTATGCAATCGCGTTTGCTTATCAGCCTCTTCCGAAAGGTAACAGGGTCGCAATTATTACAAACGCAGGAGGACCCGGAGTTCTTACAACTGATATGGCAATTAAAGAAGGACTATCACTTTCAAAATTTTCAGAAGAAACAACAAAGCTGTATAAGTCAGCTCTTCCAAAGACCGCGAACATAAAGAATCCTGTTGATGTTATTGGTGATGCCAAAGCCGACAGGTACAACATTGCGGTAACCGCAGCTCTTAAGGATGAAAATGTTGACGGTGCAATGATCATACTTACACCGCAGTCCATGACAGATATAAAAACCATTGCTGAAGAGATCACTCATATTTCAGGTCAGTATGAAAAACCGATCTTCACATCATTCATGGGAGCGGTTGATGTGGCTGAAGGAATTGAGATACTTGAGAAGCACAGGATCCCTCATTACTCACTTCCTGAAAATATGTGTAAATCATTCGCGCGCGCTCATAAATTTGTAAAGCTGCTTGAGAAGGTTCATATACCTCCTGCTGAGTTCAAAGATGTTGATATGGAGTCCGTTAAAACCATTATCGATGATGCTTTGAACGCAGGCCGAAGATATCTGCCAGAAGCTGAAGCAGTACAAATATTAAGAGCGTACAACCTGCCGGTTCTTCCGGGCGGGTTAGCAAAAACCTGTGAAGAGGCGGTTGATATAGCGTCAAAAATAGGGTTCCCGGTTGTAATGAAAATAGTATCAGACGATATAGTTCATAAGTTTGATATCGGCGGAGTGCGCCTGAATATTATTTCAGGTGAGGACGCAGGAAACGCATTCAGGTTTATAATGGAGAACGTGAAGCATTCGGTTCCTGAGGCAAGAATAAAAGGGATCTATGTACAGAAAATGATCAGGAACGGCGAGGAAGTAATATTAGGTGTGAAGAAAGATCACCTGTTCGGACCAGTAATAATGTTCGGACTCGGAGGCATATTTGTAGAGGTATTTAAAGATGTAAGCTTCAGAATTGCGCCCGTGTTCAGGGATTCAATTACTGATATGATACGTGAGACAAAATCATATCCGATACTTGCCGGTGCCCGGGGGAGAACGGCAAAAGACATATCAGCAATTGAAGAATGCATACAGAAGATCGCACAGATGGCAATTGATTTTCCGCAGATCAGCGAACTGGATATCAATCCTCTCATCGTGCTTGATGAAGGGAACGGCTGTTATGTTGCTGATACCAAAATAATGCTTGAAAAATGTAACGGAGCTTAAAATGAAATACAGACATTTATCAGAGAAAGAAATTCAGGAACTGAAGAGCAGGGGCTGCTCTTCAGAAGAATGGAGCAGGATCAGCGTGAATGATGATTTTGTATCATGTTCCATTTCTAATGTATGGTTCAGCGGAGATATTAAACTGGGCAGCTTCACAAAAAAGATTGATCTGCCGGGAGGGATACAGAAGTCCTCAGGAATATATAACTCCTCCATTCATAACTGCACTGTCGGCGACAACTGTCTTATTAGTAATGTTGGAATGCTTGCAAATTATAAAATTGAAAATGACGTCATTATAGAAAACGCGGGCAGCATACTAGTAAACGGAAAAACATCATTCGGCAACGGAGTTGAGTTAGAAATACTGAATGAAGGCGGCGGAAGGGAGTTAAAGATATACGACAAACTTACAGCACAGACAGCGTACATGATTGTACTTTACCGGCATGATCAGAAGCTGATCAGTAATCTTCATCATTTAATCGATGAGTATACCGCAGCAAAAGTATCAGACATGGGATTGATACAGGCGCATTCATTCATTTCAAACACAACGTCAATCATCAATGTTAATGCGGGTCCTTACACAACAATTTCAGGAGCCGCGAAACTTGAGAACGGAAGTATCATCAGCTGTGCGGAGGCGCCGATTTTTATTGGGACAGGCGTATGCGCTTCGAAGTTCATAATTCAGTCAGGTTCGAAGGTTGATAATTTTGTTATACTTGACAAATGTTTTGTCGGCCAGAGTGTTACCCTGGGCAAGCAGCTGTCGGCTGAAAACTCAGCCTTCTTCTGTAACTGTGAAGGATTTCATGGTGAAGCTGTTGCGCTGTTCGCGGGTCCTTATTCCGTCACGCATCATAAATCCACCTTACTAATAGCCGGATTATTTTCCTTTTACAATGCAGGCAGCGGATCGAATCAAAGCAATCACATGTACAAGCTTGGACCATTACACCAGGGAATACTTGAGCGGGGTTCAAAGACAGGGTCATTCAGTTATATGTTATGGCCGTCGAAGGTAGGGGCGTTTTCCGCAGTAATAGGCAAGCACTACATCAATTTTGATTCTTCAGATCTGCCCTTCTCATATATATCTGAAGAGAATGGAAAGACAATACTTACTCCCGCGATGAATTTATTGACAGTCGGTACAAAGCGCGACTGCGAGAAGTGGCCTGCGAGAGATAAAAGAAAAGATCCTGAGAAGCTGGATATAATCAACTTCGATCTTTTCAATCCCTACATAGTTGGCAGGATGTACAGGGGAATGAAAATCCTGCAGGATCTTTACGCATCGGCGGCTAAGGAACAGGAATTTGTGAACTATAACGGGTTACATATTAACCGTCTGATGCTGAGGACAGGCACAAAATATTATGAGATGGGAATAAAGATCTTTCTGGGAAAGGCTCTTATGAATATTCTTGATAAGCTTGAGTTCAGCACATTCGAAGAACTTAAAGCTGGTCTTGATTCAAATGAGGGACTTGTATCCGAGTGGGTCGATCTTTGCGGCATGCTGTTATCGAAAGAAAATCTGAACGGAATAATTGATAGGGTCAGTACAGGCGGAATTAAAAATATTCAGGAGCTGAGTGAAAGTCTACATGCGGTAAATGCAAAGTATACTTATGAAGAATGGCATTGGGCAGCGAAGCTTATAGAATCAAGAATAAGTAAACCTATTGCTGATATAACCGCAGGAGAGTTAGTTCAGATAATTAAAGACTGGAAAGAAAATTCAATCAAGCTGAACAACATGGTTGCAAAGGATGCGATGAGAGAATTTGATCCTTTATCTAAGATTGGATTTGGGATTGACGGATCGCAGAATGAGAAAGATGAGGACTTCACTGCAGTCCGCGGAACATATGAAGGCAACAAATTTGTAAAGCAATTATCGAAAGAAAATGCAGAAACGGAGGCAAGGGCAGAGAAGTATATTGGGGTTATAAATAAATTATAATTCGTTATGGGAGGAAGCACCAAATAACAAATAATATCTAAATCTAAATATATAAACAAAGCATCTTGAAACATCAGGAAAAAACAATTTACTATTTCTTGTTTTGAATTTTGAATTTGGGATTTAGGATTTGTTTGTGATTTTTATTTGTGGTTTGGTGTTTACTTACGGAAGGCACAAGCAACAAATTACAAATCGCCATAACTTCATCGCAGCACAGACTTCAGTCTGTGAACTTGTTAAAAAATTAAACGCAGGCTGAAGCCTTAAGCTTTTACCAAAAAAAAAGTCCGGCACATGCCGGACATTTAATAATTTGCGGAGAGTCAGTCCCTCAAAAAGGCTTTGTCCATTTTGTGCCCATAAGTTTTTGAAATCTAAGCTGCTATTTCAATACCTTCCTGCCTGACAACCTCAATAATCGGCGACGTATCATCGGTCTGAAATCTTTTCTCACCCACAGCAAGTGGTTCTATTCTATTATCTGTTCGTAAATCTGACAACCAAAGAGTGGGCCAATACCTTTCAACATTCTTATCAAAGAGTGGCGATACAAGCATTAAGTCAATGTCACTGTCTACAGTAGCTGTATTTTTTGCATGACTTCCGTAAAGGAAACATCTGGAAATGTAAACTCCCTTATCCGAGAGTTCATTCAGATATTCTCTTATAACATTTACAACCTCATCATTAACCATTCAAGTAAATCCTTTGTTTGGTCCATATATTCAGCAGCTTTTTCTTTACCTGGGCTGCCAATAAAATTCTCCGGATACCTTCCTTCAAGCTGGTAATTCATCAATATCAAAAGTGTCATCGTCTGCGCTTCATTCAATGACAAATTGGCTTTTTTCATCAGATATATTAAGTCATGTGTCTTTGGAGCAAGAGATTCATTGGTCTTAACAAAATGAGCTTTAAGAAGTTTTTCTATTGTTAAATGACAAAAGAAAAGACCCTGCAGCAGCTTCCCTTTATCTATGAGGATTTCAGCAGTTTCCAAATCTGAAAGCGCCGTGGTCTTCCAGTACTGAATCTGCTTAGCTATGTTGAATGTACTCATTTGGTTATAGTTTATTGAACAAAAAAGTGACTATTGGAACGACCAATATCAAAGAGTAATGCAATTCAGATTCACTTATTTTTTATATAAAAAGCTTGTATGTGCTAATTTAGCTAAGTTTACCATTATAAAGCAATCTTTTCCAGTCCTTACCGCGGTAATTTTTACGATCTATAAATCCGATGATTAAATTTCTGCTAGTGTACTTCATAAAATCTTTTTCATAAAGCTGTTTTCCTCCTAATTTTGTTTTCCAATTGCAACAAATGCTTTTCTGCCTTTACCCCCTATTATAACAACGGTTTTGTTCTTAACCGCACAGTTTGAAAGTACATCGGCAGATGATAATTCAGTAATTTTTTTCCAGTTCTGACCGTTAAAATGATATGCAGAACCAAAGCCCCCTCAGATACTGTTGCAATTATCAAATAAAAAGGACAAGATTAAGAATTTGTCAGACAATTTTTCGACCGGTCAGAAGTATTTCTTTTATAAAAGGGTTGTCCTCTGTAAAATCCTCTGATTTGAATGGATGAACTTCCAGATCAACAGATGTTTTCAAAATATATTTGTTCAGCTTTCTTTTATCTCTTTTCTTGTTTTTGTCTTTCCTATATTCAGATCTCAGATTTTCTTTTTGGTGCTCTTTCTTTAACAATCAATTTGGCATCCTGCAGCTTACGACCGAGTTCATCATCCCTGGCAACATTTAATAAATCCTCCGCTAAGCCAAGAACTGACAGGACCTGAGCATAGTTACCCAGACTTACCCCAGGTTTGCCTCTTTCAATTTCATATAAAGTAGTCCGGCCAATACCGGCTCTTTCAGATATTTGTTTCGTACTTAGTTTTCTTCTCAATCGAGCAAGTTTTATATTTTCACCAAGTTCCGTCAGGATTTTAGAAATTTTTAACTGCAGCATTTTATCCCTTTATAATGTTCATAATACCATACAAATATAACCGAATTGTTCGATATAGCAAACATTATGAATGAATTACTTTTCCAGAACTATTGGATTTTTCCTTTTATCTTTATAGTAGAAACAGAAACTGTAATGGTTTTATGTGAAAGCTAACACCAGATCAGGCGATAACGTGATATATTCTTAGCAGGAATATTTGTGCAGAATTTGTTCTGGTACCAGGAAACAAATAAAAAATATGGATTGCCTTTGGGCTATCATATTCTATACCCTTTAGGGTGTAATTAATAAAATTATATTTCATATTATAACCTTTCGGGTATAATATCAAGTGGCGGTTATAAAAATAATCCCGAAAAAAGGTATAAATAATTAAAGTGTCTCAACCGCAGATTCTTAGGATTTAAGGGATTAACAGGAGGACATTAAGTGAGGGAACCTTAAATCATTATTATTTTGCAAGTCCAAAGTGTATATAATTAAGTTTTTCGTTATGAGATTTGCACTGCGCATATTTTATTATTATCAAAATAATATTTGCACATATTTTCTGTGAATGTTAAATTCATTTCGGGATTAAATTACCCCCGGATTATCCATTATTGACGCATGAAATTAATTAATTCGCTCGTTTACATTCTTCTTCTTACTAACATTATTTTTGCACAAAACTCTGACCCTGCAAGTTTTTTCCCGCACCAGGTTGGAAATACATGGGAATATGATTATCCTGCAGGAGATCTTCCATATTTGATTGAGAACTTTACTTCAGATTCTGTTGGAGCTGATGGTTCCATTTATATTGAAAGAAACAATGACAGAATGCTGGGGTGGCAATATAGAATTGATAGTATTAATGTTTATTATTTACCTGAAAGGTTAAATGTAAATTGGTTATGCTATAAACTTGATGCTGATTCTGGTGATGTTTGGATCGTAAAGGACATGGGAAATGGTTTTGGAGAAGTTGCAAGAATTGAGGAAATATTTTATGCTTTTATATTTGGAATTCCTTCGATTATAAAAAAAATTGGATATTATATGCGGGAACTGAAGGATACAACTAATTTTACTTCCTGGCTTGAATCTCATTATATAGCGTCAGGATTCGGGTTGGTACTAGTTGAAGCCGAGGGCACGTATTACAATTACGTACAGAAATTGAGAGGCTGCATCATAAATGGAGTTGCATATGGAAGTCTTGTTAATGTAACTAATGATGCGCTACCTGTTTCAGAGTTCATTCTTCAGCAGAACTACCCTAATCCCTTCAACTCTCAAACAAGAATTGAGTACCGCTTGCCTGAAAATTCTTTTGTTAATTTGGAAGTATATGATATTCTTGGACAAAGAATAAAAACATTAGTAAGTGAGAACAAACCAGCTGGTAGTCATTCAATAGAATTCAATGCAGATGGACTAACTGCAGGTACTTATATTTATTGTTTATTTAATGGTAAACATTTCATTACCAGGCAAATGATTTATTTAAAATAGGAAGATATATTTTTCAAAAATGCTGCCGTATGCCGGAACATTGGGAAGGAATGATTTTATTTAAAAAGAAATCGTAAGTATCAAATTATAATTTCAGCGCGAGAACTAAATTCCCAGCTTATGTTGCCTGTCAATTTCAAATTCTACCCAATTGTAAACTAATTTGGCCATTTGAACGGCTTCTTTATATTCATCTTCTGTAACTGGTTCAGATATAATAAGGTATCTGGCTTCAACAGCATAGTCTGTAAGTATTACGGCTTCATTAAAATTATCAGCATAACTGATGCCGTTCTCTTTAAGAGTCTTAAGCAATTCTCCAATATCGTGAACATATCTGAATTTAATCTGATGGAATATTAACAGAGCCTACAATGATTTTTCAACACACTGCTGAGCATCATAGCAAAGATCTTCCCAAAAGACATCTTCTGGCTTAACCATTTGACCTCTGACCAGATTACTCTTTGCTCTTTTTAACCAGTTCTTTGCTGATTGAATACTCTCAGGCGGCATAAAGAACCTTTCCTTCTTTTAATGCCGGATGAATTATGCTGGTTTCTTCATTCGTATACAGCTCAACATCTTCTTCAGTAACAACTATTATATCACTTGCAAATCCAATATCCGAAATATTCTTATAAATAAGATGTGCAGTTCTGCGCCTGTGCGTTCCATTTTTCATAACCACTAATATATCAAAGTCGCTCTCTTTGTTCATATTTCCCCTGGAGGCTGAACCAAATAAAATAACTTTTTCCGGATTACTTGCTTCAACTATCCTGCTGACAATATTATTCAATATTTCTGTAAGTTTCTTTTCCATTAAAGACAGATAATTAGTATTAAATTCAGAAATATGGTGCGTAAAACTAAGTGCAAGCGTAAAACTAAGTGCAATATAATAAAAAAAATATCACTGGAGTATATTGCCTGTTGTTCGGGTTATGTTTTTATTCAAACCTCATTCGGTGAACACGCCAACGGCAGCAAAGACCAGAATAGGTATAAAAAATCAAGTCATGAAACAATATGTCTGAACCGCAGATTCTTAGGATTTAAGGGATTAACAGGATGACTTAAGATCCGAGAAATTACTAATTTACAATTGTCAGATTAAGATTAGAAAGATGATTCGTGAGTACAATTTGGACAAATGCAGGTTAAACTTTTGTCCAAATTGGACAAAGTTTGTGCTGTTTTGTACAATTCGGAGGTGAAAACCCATACTACTATTGCAATAAATTAAAGCACAGTTGAATTTGCATCAAAAACGAATCTTTTGTAAGTTGCTGAAGTGAAAAAGGGCCGCCCCTTTAAAATAGCTAGTTCACCTGTCCACCTGTCCAAATTACCCGTTTTTCCGGCAGCCAAATTTTGTGTTCAATCATTTCAAGTATTTGCAACTTATATTAAAGTCCCTGGAGTGGATTTAATATTCCGAAGATTCAGTTATACTAAAAATTGTTTTATTTATTTCCTTTTTAAAGGTATCCCAATTTACATCAGTACCCATTCCAAAAACATTAAATTCATCGTGTAAAATATTATTCTCGACTAAAAATCTAGCCCCATGTTCATCTGCCCACGTAGCAACTGCAAATTCAGGGTTCCCTGGTTCATATCGATCCCATAGTGGTATCAAATAACTCTTCCCTATTTTATAATCTTTTTCCGGAACTACTCCTTCGTAATTTCTGAAGTAAACTTTGAATGAGGACTGATTTAGAAATGGCAGCTTACCCTTAATTTTATGTTCTGACTTCAACTCCATAACATACCTTTTGAATCCTTCTTGATTTTCCATTTTTATGGATAACACCTTCGCTTTAATAAATATTGGAATTCTAGATATTATATAAATTATTAGAGGATATCTTTTTTTTATTTCCTCTAAAACAACTCCTTCAACAATTCCATATTTAACATTTTTCTTAATTTAACATTTTTCTTAAGATTATTTCTATCCCGTTTAACATCCTCCATCCATCTCTGATGATCATTCTCAAATATCTGTTTTAATTCTGTAGGTGCAGTTTCTGTGGCTTCATAATACTCTTTGACAATAGCTTTGAAATGTTTATCATCAAGATACTTAAGGTTAGTATATTCCCCGCTGTTCTGATACTTCTTCAATGTATTAATATATTTTTCAATTTTGCTCGTTTTTTCACTCTGTTGGGCGGAGCATAGAATTGAAATGACGTAAAACAAAACAAACAATAATTTTACTTTCATTATAATTACCGCATGTGTTAATAAACCAGATTATCAGGATATGAACTGTTATTTCAAGTTTAATTTAACTGTTTTCAAAACACCGGAACCGAAATACCCATAAGCACCGGTGACACCAACAGCATCATATTGTTCAAAATGATGATAGTAATAATTTTTGTCATAGGCCAAGACCTGAATAATAATACCATAATATTTCCATTCAATCCTTGATTCAGTTATTCTGCAGTTATTTTTATCAGAAAAAATAATTCTCTCAATACTGAATGGAAAATCCTGATAACCATCGTATTCAATTCTGAATTTCACTATATAACCATATGCGTTTTGGCTTTTTGTCCAATTTAAATCAATATCTAAGTCATTATTCTTCCATCTGACAGTATCATTATCCCGATAATTCAATATTTCGAAATCACCCGGAACTTCAGTTTCCCCATGGATTTCTCCAACTTCAGTTTTCACATCGAGATAATACTTTTTGCCAGCTTTGCAGTTCAATGCCCGACGATAGTAAGGAGCTCTATAACTTAATTGAAAATTTTTGCCATCTTCATCGGAAATGTAAACCTCTGCATTCTTAATTAATGCGCTGCTGTCTTTTGTTCCGTTGAATATATCTGTTTTTGTTATTGTAATAGTACTAATAGAATCAGTTAGAATTATACCAGAAGCACTTAGTTTTACTGTTTGTGAATGATCTTCTATAGGATTTTCACAGCTTGTTAAATATATCGAGCACAATAGCAGAATGATTATTGGTATGTTTTTATAAATCAATTGTTACTCCCAGGGTTGGCACAATATGAGAACCATAATATTTTAATTTTTTTCCTCCCTGATATTCTAAATCCACTCCATAAAAATAGGGATTGGGGCTGTTATAAACATTCAGAACCTGAAGATAAGGACTTACCAGCATTTTCCCCCAGATAAAAGATCCTGAAATACCAATATCTAACCTGTGATTCGCATCCATTCTTTTCGTATTTTTATTAGCGTAAAGCGGTCTCCATTCATTATAAGCAAACGGTATATTTTCATGTAAATTATAATCATTTCTAAAATCCAGAGAACCCCAATATCTACCAATAACTTCCGTGTAAGGAATTCCTGTTGCATAAGTCCAGTAGGCGTTTAATTTCCATCTTTCAGACAAGCTATAACCTGAAGTTATTTTTAAACTATGAGTGCGATCATATCCTGCAAAATAGCTATAATCTCTTCCAATTTTTATTGACCTTGAAAACGAATAACTGATTGAATTTTCTATATTATATATTTTAGTTGAAATTTTTGTTTCCAGTCCGTAAGCATATCCATCCTCAAATCTATAACGAGGCATTATATTATATGCGGCGGCAAGATTTTCTCGGTTTTTATAATAGGCGGTAATACCAAAGTCAATGTGTCCAGGCAAATTATCCACTGAAAAGGAGATTGAATAATGATCCGATTTAGCAATTTCATTTTCATTCTTTGCTATCAGATAAACCGAAAATGGTGAATAGATAGAAGCATTTTTTAACTCCTTCAGAGTATACAGATATTGTTCATACCTCCCATAATTTAAAACAATGCTGCAATTAGTAATTGGGATAATTTCTATGTTCATCTGAGGTGATATGCTCAGATTATGTATCTGATGATAATAATTACCCCTGATTCCCGCTTCTATATTAATATTTTTGGTTAATGAAAAGTTTGCAAGTGAATAACCATTTATAAAAGTACTTGAGTTGCTTTGTTGATACTTCATTGGTGCGTAATCAAAAAATACATCTTCAACAGGTTTTATATATTCTCTAACTTCACCTATATACCCGGTCAACCAGTTGTAATTTGCGGATAAGTGTTTAAATTCAATTCCTGATCTGAAGGTGAAATTATTTTTTGAATAATTAAACATTATATTCAGCGTATAATCCGTAAGCTGATTATTCATATAAAATCGTGATAAATCTCCTCTCACATTTGATTCATCAAGAGATCCATCTGCCTGCACATAGGAATTGCTGGTAAAAAACTTAGTTTTTATTGAGCTATTGTCATTAAAAAAATGTGACCAGTCTATATTAAAAAGAATATTTCCCCAATTTGGATCATCTTTAATTTTGGCGTCAGAGCCAAGCAGTTCTTCGAAGAAGTCTAATTTATCCTTTGAGTAGAAGAAACTTATATTAAAAACATTTTGATCAATAGGGAGAGTGTATTTGGTATATGTATCATAAAAGTAATAAGGAAAATATTCTTTTAATATTTTCCCAATTAAATCAAAATAAGTCCTTCTAGCCGAAAAAATAAAACTCCCTTTCCATAAAGGTCCGTTAACTAAAACACGGGTGGAAAGTAAGCTTAGAGTTCCCGAGGTTTTTACTTTTTCCCTGTTTCCGGTTTTTGAAGTTATATCAAGAGTTCCTGAAATATAACCCCCCACTGTTACGGGGTAGTTTGAAAGGAAAATTCTTTCAGAATAAATTATATCACTATTTACAGTGCTAAAAATTCCACCGAAATGATACGGATTATAAATAGGTACACCATCTAATGCAATTAGAGTCTCATCAAAATTTCCACCTCTGACATATAACTGGTTGCTTAAATCGCTTGTCGTTATTACACCAGGCAGTGAAAACAGGGCACGGAACGCATCTGGTTCACCTAATTGAGGAATATTCTTCAGATCTCCCTGAAACAATTCTACTGCTCTCTCAATTACTTCAGGTGGATTTCTTTTTTCGAACACAATAACTGTATCTAAATTATAGGGATCTGCCTGAAGTTCAAAGAACAATTCCTTTGTTTCATTTTTGTTTATTGTTATTTTCTTACGGGAAGCCTGAAAGCCCAGTAGTCTGGCTTCGATAATATACTCCCCCGGTTCAAGCAGAAGTTCAAAAAAACCATCATTATCAGTTGAGGTGTAACTATTATTAGATACAATATAGACGTTAAATAATCTTTCGTTTGTTTTACTATCTGTAACGAAACCTTTAATGACTTGTCCGTATTGGTTTGTATATACAGAAATGAAAAGTATTAAAAAGAAGATATGAAATGGTTTTGTTTCAGCTTTTTTTAGTTGTGCCTGGCAACTTAGGTTTGAAAATTTAATTGGCTTTTGCTTTATTCCGGTCCAAACTGCGTCCAAAGCTATGAACCCCCAAATATTGCTTAGAAGTTACATTTATTTCATTTAAAATGAAAACTGCAAACTTAAAAATTTGTTAAGCAAAAAGTTTCGAGAGGATAATGTGTAGGGGAAAAAGAAACTTGTCTGAACCATGGATTCCTGGGAGCCGAGGGATTAACAGGATGCCTGAAGAAATTACTTTTTTACTAAATGACAGTGCACAATTAGGGCAAACACAGGGCAAACTGTTGTCAAAAAGTGACAAAAGTTTGTGCTGTTTTGTACAATTCGCAGGTGAAAAAACCAAATTACTATTGCAATAATTAAAGTCCGGTTGAATTGCATCAAAAACGAAACTTTTGTAAGTTGCTGAAGTAAAATAAGGGTACCCTCTTAAAATTGCTTTTATGTTTGCCCTGTTTGCCCTAAAAGCTCGTTTTTGCGGCAGCGAAAATCTCTATCTAAAATCCTGAGTAATATATATGGGACACATGGCAATGATTATTCAAATTATTTAAGGCATTGATTAAAAAAGAAAATCCTCTTAATCATTTTAATCCCATGAATCTGTGGTTCAGACAGAAGCATGCACATACCATCTTCGGATTAAATTTATGTTCATTCACATTTTGTGCATTCCAGTCGCGGCAAGCCGCGCCTCTACGGCAATGTATTACATTTTCATAATAAAACATCTCTTTAGACTGACAGCATTGGGGGAGACAGGGGGATTTTAAGCAAGGGAAATCATCTTAATCCCTAAATCCTATAAATCATGGTTCAGACAGATGCATGCACATACCGTCTTCGGATTTAATTTATGTTCATTCACATTTTGTGCAGTCCAGTCGCGGCAAGCGAGGCCGTGTGAAAATTACTTAGTGAATCTTTGTGTCTTTTTGACTTTGTGGCAATGCTTTAGAAAACCGCATAAAAAGAATAGCCACGAAGACACAAAGGCACTAAGAAACACAAAGAAACACAATATTCACACCGCCTCCAAGCCGCGTCTCTACGGCAGTGTATTACATTCTCACAATTGAAACATTCTATGGTGGAACACGCCAGTCTTAGCAAAGGCAAAACATTTTATGGCGTGTTCCCACAATTTTTTGCGTGTATGTTATTTATGTGTGGGAAATTGGAACACGCCAATCTATCAAAGATAAGACGTGGCGTGTTCCCAAAGAATTTAATAAAATTATAGTTTAATAAATTCCACTCTACGGTTAAGAGCTTTGTTTACAGCGTTATCATTTTGAGCAATCGGCTCAATTTCACCTTTACCATCAGTCTCTATAATTGAGCCATCAATACCAAAATCTTTTATTAAAGAATTCTTTACCGAAGCTGCACGCCGTTTTGACAAATCAAGATTTGATACATCACTGCCATCAGCATCTGTATGACCAACGATCTTAATTTTTATTCCGGGATTTTCGTTAAGTATAGCCGCAATCTCTTTTAATGATCCGTAGGATTCGGGCTTTACTATATCTTTATTGACATCGAAATATATTCCATAACTAACTATCTTTCCTTCTGTCAGAAGTTTACTGCGCATATCGGGAGCTGCAGTGGTAATTTTGATATTAGAAATAAATGAACCACAGGAAGCACCTCTGTAAAGTTTGAAACACATACGGTTGAATTTTGAGTCGGCGTAAATGTTCGTAGGCACATCCAGTACTTTAGCTCCTTTTTGATAAATGCGTAATCTCCGTTTCTGCACCCATACAATGACGTGATTAACTTTATCTGGTTCAATCGGATTTACCACAGATGACGCAGTAATATATTCATTTGCTCCGGCTTTGTATGCCTTAGTATTCCAGTTCTCTTTTTCCATAAGGATGTGTATACCGCATATACCGGGATCACCTTTTTTATCCATTTCACTATGTGTCTTTTCTCCAAAGAAGACAAGGTCTGCGGCTATGCGTCCCCCTTTAGTCTTAGGTACTATATCCATTTCCAGGATAAAGTTTTCCGGGAAATCGATATCATTCATAAACCAGTAATTTCCTTCAGTGCTGTTAAGATTGAACCAGTTACCGGGAGCGATATTTAATGAATTGATTTCTCCGGCAGCATCGGTAGTCCATAAAGCGGGAAAGTCGCCCATGGCATCCTGGCTGAAGTCTTCATAAAGGATGATCCTGTCACCGGGAACAAAGTCATATTTTGAATAGGATTGAAGTTTTGGTGAGCTTTCTGTTTCGGATGAGATGGTTTCAGTTTTTTTCTGATCCTTATTTACTCCGGTTTGTTTTTTCTCATCAGATTTTTTTGTTTCTTCGCTGTCATTACCTTCGACGGCATCTTCAGCTTCATCATAACCTTTTTTTACGCCTTCTTTTACTTTTTCGTCAGTGCGCTTTTCGCCTTCTTTTTCAATTTCTTTTTTTACTTTCTTTTTGAGTTTATCAAAGAATTGGGCTTCTGAGGTTTGGATTGATCCGAATGCAAGTATTAAGAAGGAAATAATGAATAACCTTTTCATAATGACCCCTATTTTGAATTATGGGAGAAATATAACATTGTTAGGGCATAATATCAAAAATGAAAAAGCGATTCCCAGCTAAAAACAATAGAACACGGATCGGACGGATCTTTAACGGATTTTTACGGATCATTTAAAGATCCGGGATTGCAAGGCCGGGCTGCACAAAATATAAATAAATAAAGATGTATATTGGAAGCCAGGATGTTAAATTGCGGCTTCGTGTTTAGTTAATCGTAAATATTCTATTGTGCCACTCAGCCGCGGTAAGCGAGACTGTGTGAAAATAACTTAGTGAATCTTTGTGTCTCTGTGACTTTGTGGCAATGCTTTAGAAAACCGCATAAAAACAATAGCCACAAAGACACAATGGCACTAAGTAACACAAAGAAACACAAAATTTACACAGCCTCCAAGCCGGCGTATTTACAACAATGCATTACATTCTTAGTATTGAAACATCATTTCTTTCGGAATTCTGCTAACCAGTGGAGGATGGTTGAAAAGATTTCTTCATTGCGGGGTTCGTTGTGGATCTCATGATAAAGGTCATTAAGGATTCTGATAGTACACTTTTCACCTGCCTTGCGGTGAAATTCGATGCTGCCTTGGGGTGAGGTGACTTTATCGGCACTGCCATGTAATATGAGAAGCGGGTAAGGAAATTCATGGGCGTGATCAAGCAGCCAACAGCCTGCTTCGGCAAGCTCAAGATAAGTGCGAACAGAAATCCATGGATGAAGAAGCTCATCCTTTATTACCTTTTCTGTTTTGTTTTCTTCATGCGAAAGATCACCTGATTTTATACCGTTATACGTGGTAAACGCCGGCCATACTTTGTCTATCAGCTTAGCCATCCTTACCATCATTGTGCCCGGGGGCCGGGTGAGTTTAAGCCAGGGACCAGTAACAATAACTCCACGTATGTCAGGATTAAAACGCAGAGCATAACTAAGAACCAGGTTGCCTCCCATGCTGTGGCCGTAAAGGAATAAATCCGATGAAGGGAAAAGGAGTTTTGCTTCTGCCAGCAGTCTGCTAATATCTTCCATGTAATCATTATACGAATCAATATGCCCGCGTTTACCTTCTGATTTGCCGTGACCCATAAGATCAAATGAAACAACTTTGTATCCATGATTTACAAGAATTTCCGGCAGTTCTACATAACGTGAACTGTGCTCACCTAATCCATGAACAAGACAGATGACAGGTTCCTGAGTTTCAGTATCGGGCTGCCATACCTGGGCAAATATTTTTTTCCCTGACCTGGTGACCCAGCCAAAGGTATTTTGTTTCATATAATGGTTTCGTTAAACTGCATAAATATTTACTTAAGAGTATATCAAATTATACTATAATAAATGATTTAAGTTTCAGATTAGAATTACTGAAGTTCTTTATATCTGAAGCAATTTGTAGTATGATCATTCACAATGCCTACCGCCTGCATAAACGCATAGCAGATAGTTGAACCGACAAATTTGAATCCTCTCTTTTTAAGATCTTTGCTCATGAGATCTGAGATTTCCGTTCTGGCAGGTACCTGCTTAATTGAGTCCCAACTATTTATAACAGGTTTATTACCTGTAAATTGCCAGATATATTTGCTGAAAGTATCATATTCAGAGACCACTTTTAGAAACGCATTGGCATTTGTAATAGCAGCCTGAATTTTTAACCGGTTCCTGATGATACCAGGATTTTGTAAAAGCTCCTGAACTTTATCATCATTGTAATTTGATATTTTTGCAGGATCAAAATTATCAAATGCTTTTCTGTAGTTTTCTCTTTTCCTTAATATAGTTATCCAGCTGAGTCCTGCCTGTGCGCCTTCGAGTATTAAAAATTCGAATAACCGTATATCATTAAAAACAGGTTTCCCCCATTCATCGTCATGATATTCAATATACAGGGGATCACTCCCTGCCCAGGTACAGCGTTCTTTCATGGTTTATTTATCTGAGGATTCTTATTCTTATCATTCTTTTCTTTTTCAATCCGGAAGTTTTCAAGCTCAAGATGTTCCTTCTTAAATTCCTTCGTGAGATGTTTATGATCTTTAAGGAATACAAAAAGAAAATACATTGTTATAAAAAATGCCACATGAAAAAGAATTATTGGAATGAAACCCAGCATAACAGAATGCTGCTTTGATATAGGGTCAACTCCATAGTTATACATTATATCGGCAAGCGCGATATAATCATATATGACCCAGATAAGAGAAACAATTCCCAACAGAATTGTTATTATTGCACTGATTCTTAGTTTTATCATGATAGTTCACCGTTTTGTGATAAGCTGTTTATGCTATCCATACTGTTTTGATATTTACAAATTCTTTAATGCCGTATGAGGCCAGTTCACGGCCGTATCCGGACATTTTTACTCCTCCGAAAGGAAGACGCGGATCTGATTTAACCATTCCATTTATAAAAATATTTCCTGACTCGATCAGATGTGCCATTTTCTTCGCTTTGTCAAGATCGTTTGTCCAAAGACTTGCGCCTAAACCAAAATTACTATCATTGGCAATAGTTATGGCTTCAAGATCATCCTTAACTCTTATTATTGCAGCAACGGGACCAAAGGTTTCCTGATCATATGCGTGCATTCCTTTTTTAACATCAGAGAGCACAGTCAAAGGATAAAAGTAACCCTGACGTTCGAGGCGTTTTCCGCCGGCAAGTAATTTGGCGCCCTTGCTTATTGATTGCTCTACCTGGTCATGCAGATCATTTAAAAGATCCTCTCTGGCCATGGGTCCCAAATCATTATTTTCATCTTTAGGATCACCGATCTTAAGCTTGCCTGCAATATCTACAAATATTCTTTCAAACTCATCTGCTACCTGTTCAACTACAATAAATCTCTTAGCGGCAATACAGCTTTCACCATTATTTATTGTTCGGGCTTTAACTGCTGTTTCAGCAGCTTTAGTAATATCAGCATCAGCAAGAACTATGAAAGGATCGCTGCCGCCTAATTCAAGAACTGTTTTTTTCAGATTCTTACCTGCAATCTCGGCTACTTTTCTTCCGGCTAAATCACTGCCGGTTAAAGTAGCCGCGCGTATTTTATCATAATATATTATATCAGGAACCAGGCTTGAATTGATCAAAAGAGATTTAAATAGATTCTGTGGAAAGCCGGCTTCACTGAATACTTCTTCGATGGCAAGAGCACACATTGAAACATTAGAAGAATGTTTAAGCACTCCTGCGTTGCCTGCCATTAGCGCGGGGGCAGCAAATCTGAATACCTGCCAGAAGGGAAAGTTCCAGGGCATGACGGCGAGTACAACCCCAATCGGGTCAAACTGTACATAGCTTTCGGAGGCATCGGTATTAACAAATTCTTTCTTTAATATCTCTTCAATATTGTCTGCATAGTATTCACATACCCAGGCACATTTTTCTACTTCTGCCCTGGCCTGTTTAATTGGCTTACCCATTTCAATAGTCATTATCTCAGAGTATTTATTCTTGTTTTGATTTAGTATCTTTACGGCATTAAGCATGAACTTTTTGCGTTGTGCATAACTGACTCCTTTCCACGATAAGAAGGCATCGTAAGTTTTGTCAACTTCGGTCAATACTTGTTCGAGAGTCATTTCCTGAAAGCTTTGTACCAATTGACCTGTAGCCGGGTTTATTGATTCCATTGCCAATAAATGTCTCATAATTATTAGTAATGATTTAAAATAACATTTAATTCAATAAAATTGAAGCTGTTTAGAAACCTATATTTCATTTGGTCAAACAGCAAATGATAAATCAATCTCAAGGAGTCACCATGTACATTTTAAGGGCATCATTTCTTTTCATCTTTTCTTTACTCTTTATCAGTATATATGCAGGAAATGATAATCTGAACAAAGCTAAAGAACTTTTCGAAGCTAAAAAATTCAGGGAGGCCAAAAGTCTTTTAGAGAGTCTAATAGAAAATAATGATAAAGATCATGAAGCCTTTTATTATTTGGGACGTGTAAACCTTGGATTAAATGACTATGATGAAGCAGAGGAGAATTTTGAAGAAGCCATTGATCTCAATGGAAATGTTGCCGAATATCATTTCTGGCTCGCTCAGGCATACGGAGTTGATGCAATGGATTCGAATGTAATCACACAAACGATACTTGCACCAAAAATTAAAAATGAGTATGAAACTACATTAAAGCTCGATAATAAGCATATTGGTGCAAGAGTTGGACTAGCGAACTTTTATCTTATTGCTCCCGGTATAATGGGAGGGGATATTAATAAGGCGTATGATCAGGCTCATAAGATAATTACTCTTGATGAAAAAAGAGGACGAATGATTCTTGCAGGTATTTACCAAAAGGAAAAGAAAGTGACTAAAGCAGAAGAAGAATATAAATTACTTGAGAAGAAGTATGGTGATGATGCGGAATTCTTCGGCTTTTATAATACCTACGGCTACTTTCTTTTAAATCAAAAGAGATATGAGGAATCGATAGATAAATTCAAAAAACAGATTCAACTTGTCCCGAAGTCGGTTAACGCATATGATAGCCTGGGTGATGGGTATAAAGCAGCGGGTAAAAATAAGGAGGCTATTGAAGCATATGAGAAGGCTATATCACTGGATCCAAACTTTAAACCATCAAAAGAAAAATTAGCTGAATTAAAGAAAAAGAAATAATTACATAGAATCAAAATAAAACCCCCTGTACACAATCACTGCATTACAGGGGGCTCATCATCAGGAAATTTTTATATTATGCAATGTCAGTGGAGGATTTCTCTTTAATCAGCAATCCGCAATCAGATAAGCATTTTTTAATTCTTTCGAAGGTACGTTCAATATCGTTATCGAGTCCTACGGAAAAACGTACGAGTCCGCTGCTTAACCCCATTTCATTTCTTTCATCTTCGGGTATCTCGGATGAAGTACTGTTTCCGGGGGAACTGAAAAGAGTTTTGAAGTAACCTAAACTAACAGCAAGTAATCCAACCTTCTCCTGCTGCATCATTGTCATGAGTTTGTTTGCGTTTTCCAATGTATATACATCAAAAGCAAGCATACCGCCGAAGCCAAAACCGGGATTCATTATTTCTTTTATAAGATTATGCTGCCTGTGCGACGGGAGTCCGGGATAGTAGACCTTAAAACCCATCGCTTCAAGATTCTGAGCAATATACAAAGCATTTTTACTATGCTGTTTGATCCTGATGTGAAGAGTATGAATATTCTTCAGTATACTTGCGGCGCGAAAGCTATCGAGTACGGGTCCCAGCAGCATTGAAGATCCTGCATTTATATCTGTAAGACTATTAATAAATTCCTTATCCGAGCAAATGCATCCTGCCACGCAGTCATTTGAACCATTTATAAACTTTGTCATACTATGAACAACAACATCAGCACCTAATCTCAGGGGTGAAATTATCATCGGGCTGAAGGTATTGTCGACCACTAATTTGATGTTATTTTTTTTAGCCAGGCTGCTGAGCATCAAAATATCAGCAATTTCAAGAAGCGGATTACTAATTGTTTCACAATATATAATCTTTGTTTTTTCGCTAATGGCTTTAGTTACGGCATTCAGATCAGTAATATTCACGAATTGAACTTTGATGCCGAATTTGGGGAGATAGTTTTTAAGAAAAGCGTATGTACCGCCATAGATCGTTCTGCTTGAAATTATTTCATCGCCTGTATTACAGATCTGCAGTATTGCGCAGCTGATTGCGGCCATGCCTGAGGAAGTGACGATCGCGGATTCACTATCCTCCATTCTGGAAAGAGCTTCAGATAAATATTTATTTATAGGATTCCAGTGGCGAGAATAAAGAAAGCAGCCTTCAATTTCATGTTCAAAGGATTGTTTCATAGTTTCAGGACTTAAAAAAGTGTATGTAGCCGAATCTGTAATAGATGGATTTACATCACCAAATTCGCCAAAAACCAGATGGTCCTGTATGCTGCTGCCGGGATCAAAATTGTTCATATTCACTCGGTAGAATTTGTATCTGAATCTACATGTATTTTTGTATTATACTTGAAAGTGGATAATACAAATTTGGTATTTATTTTACTGATTCCCTTGATGGGAGTTAGTTTATACAGAACGAATTTTTCATATTCCTGAATATCCTTTACAGCAATCTTAAGCATGAAATCTTCTTCGCCTGCAACGTGGTAACATTCAAGCACTTCATCCAGACCATTTATTGTTTCGCGAAATCCTTCAATAGATGCAAGCTGATGAACTGTAAGTGATACCTGGACAAAAGCAAGCGTTCCCCTGTTAAGTTTTTCGGGATCCACAATTGCTACGTAGCGTCTTATAACTCCGGAATTCTCGAGTCTCTTTACCCGCTCAAGCATTCCCGGAGGAGAGATACCTAACTGCGAAGCAAGCTGTGCATTGGTAATATTAGCGTCGGTCTGGAGTATATCCAGTATCTTCCTGTCGATTTCATCAAGTTTCATATCTTAATCCTTTGGATTTAGAAGGCAGTCAGTTGGACGGACTGCCGTTAAAGAACGAACAAAAGGGATCTCTCAAAGTAAAAAAACTTCTTTGTGTTTCTTCGCGTCTTTGAGTCTTAGTGGCAAAAAAGAATATGATTCTCAAGTAAATAAAAGAATGCCACAAAGACACCAAGACTCTAAGTATCACAAAGTAACTATTAAGACAGCCCCAGTTTATATCTTCTCGAACCGTGCCTGGAAAAATCTGAGGTATTCAGGTTCATAAACCATTTTAAGTCCTTTTATCTTCTCCCTGTTCCAGTAAACCTCTTCAACCGATTCAGCAATTACATCCATATGAGCCTGTGTATAAACACGGCGGGGAATAGTGAGTCGTACAAGTTCAAGCTTTGGATAATTGTGATCACCGGTTTTATTTCTTCCGGCCGATACAATCCCTCTTTCCATAGTTCTTACACCGGAGTCGACATAGATCTCAGCTGCAAGAGTTTGAGCCGGGAACTGATCCTGTGAAAGATGAGGTAAAAATTTCTTTGCGTCAAGAAATACTCCATGACTTCCGATTGGTTTTACGAGAGGTATACCCATCTCGAGCATCTTTTTGCCGAGATAATGGACCTGTTCCACTCTTGCTCTTATATGATCTTCATCAATAGACTCTCTGATTCCAATTGCCATAGCCTCCATATCCCTTCCTGCCATACCGCCGTATGTATGAAGTCCTTCATAAACAACGCACATATTGCCTGCTTTATCATAAAGATCCTTATCATTCACAGCGAGGAAGCCGCCAATATTTACCAGAGCATCTTTTTTTGCCGACATTGTAGCGCCGTCTGTAAGATCGCAGATTTCTTTTACAATATCACAGATCTTATGGTTCTCGTAACCCGGTTCTCTCTTCTTAATAAAGTATGCATTTTCCGCAACGCGGGTCATATCATGAATAATCTTGATTTTATATTTATTGGTAAGAGCCCTTACTTCTTTCAGATTTTCGAGAGAGATCGGCTGACCACCGGCCATATTTACTGAAGTAGCAATTGAAACATAGGGAATTCTTTCCGGACCATATTTTTTTATTACATCTTCCAGCTTCTGAAGATCGATATTTCCCTTAAAGGGGTGTTCGCATTCAGGATTATGTGCTTCATCAATAATCACATCTACGAAAGTACCTCCTGCCAGTTCCTGATGAAGACGTGTTGTTGTGAAATACATATTGCCGGGAACATAATCACCATCTTTAATCATAAGCTGAGAAATGATATGTTCAGCGCCTCTGCCCTGATGTGTAGGGACTATATATTTATAGCCGTATACTTCCTGAATGGTAGCTTCCATATGATAAAAATTTTCACTTCCGGCATAAGCTTCATCGCCTGTCATCATTCCGGCCCATTGTTTATCACTCATCGCTGATGTACCGCTGTCGGTCAGCAGATCAATGTAAACTTCTCTGGATCTTAATAAAAATGTATTATATCCTGCTTCAATAATTGCCTTCTCACGATCTTCACGGCTGGTCATTTTTACCAGTTCAACCATTTTAATTTTATAGGGTTCTGCCCAGGATCTTTTGCGGGTAGGTCTTTCCATCGTAAACTGCTCCGATTTAGAAATATTATTAAGAAAAAGAATTTTAATGGTGAATAATATAAAAAGAAAGGCAAATTAATGCAAATAATATTAGAGCATTAAAAGAATTACAATGGTTTTAGAATATTGCTTCTCTGGGTTTTAAGGCATCCATGGAAAAGATCTAGGGCTCAGGATTTATTCAGCAAATAAGAACCTGATCTAAGAAAATACAAGAACCAGAATACTATGCCTGAAAATTTTGTTCCATCCTCAAACAGATGATGGACCGGCAAGATATTCTGAGGGATAGCATCTATAATTCCAGAGAGGCTTAGCATCAGGATTGCTATAAACAAAATCATGTACTCAGTTTTTAAAATAACGTACCGGAATGAGTAAAAAAGTGATATTGCAGTTACCAGGTATAAAAGAAAAATAATTTTTGAGGGAATATGAAGGTAATTTCTGTAGACAACCTCATGAAGAAGGAAAAAATCATCTGCCATCAGGAATAGAGTAAGGATTCCGGAAAAAAGAAGAAATGAAGCATCCTTCGTAGTTTTAAGAGATAATGAATATGAATACAAACAGATAACTGCTGCTGCACACCAAAATAAAATTCCGATGTTTGATACCAGACCTGTATAAAAAGGAGAATTTACAACCTGAAGGGGATCACGGGTGAAATTCCCTACAGGAATGTTAAAAGAAATGCTTACTATAAGAATTGTTATCAGGAATAAAATGCATATCAAACCGGTTAAAGCAAGCGCTTTCCAGGTTGAGCGGGAAATATTTAATCCTGGTAGTCTACTTGTACGTTCCGGTTTTTCTATTATTACTTTCAATATGAGATTCAAAAATATTTGGATAATTTAAAACGTTAACTACTCTGAGATGTCGTATCCGCCTCAGATAATCACTCAAAGAATATACGAAAAGAACAGCGCCAAGCATTTCAAATGTTTCTTCAATTGTATATAGTATACGAAATTCTAAGGTCTGGATCTCTCCATCTAAGACATACTGTTTACCACCCAGCAATTCGAATCCTAATGCTCCAATTATATAAATAATCCCGGAGAAAATAATTAACCATTTAGTTCTGCGGGGAAGTGCAAATATGAATCTAAAGAATAATACTGTAATTATTGCTGTGGCAATTCCGTATGGTATAACCCAGGCAAAATATAAATATCCTGAAACTGAGAAGTAATTGCGTACAGGTTTTATCAGTCGTTCATGAAAGGATAGTAATTCATCGGCTGATAATAAAAAAAATATTAAAGACAAAACTAACCAGAAGTACCGCTTACTATTGTTTTCTTTTATAGTAATTACCAGAAGCAATATCGCTGAAAGCAGCAATGCAAGAGCAGCAAATACGGCAGGAACATTTTTTTCTTTATTAAGATCAAAAAAGCTTACGAATCCCGGATTATATGATTCTACTGATATAAGCATTTGAATCTGAATAAGTATAAATGTAAAAGAAATAAAACCAAAGATACCCGCAGTTACTTCTGGCCATTTCCATTTTTTCCTGTCGAATTCATAAATATTTTTAAGAGTAGTCACTTTTTAATTCCTCTCAAGCAGCAGATTAATGAAGCCTGTCAGCTCTGATTTGTAAATCAAAACTGACAAGCTTCTGAATTCCTGAATATTATTTCATTAAGATCATCTTATTAGCCCGAATATAGGTACCGGCTTCTATCCTATATATATATACACCGCTCGGCAAACCGGCCGCGTTGAATGTAATTTCATAATTACCTGATTGTTTTGTTTCATTGACTAAAGTAGTTACAACTTCACCCAATGAATTATATACAAAAACTTTAACATGAACATCTTCAGGAATAGAGTATCTGATCAGAGTTGCAGGGTTAAAGGGATTCGGGAAATTCTGATCTAGTTTATAGGTGGTTGGTTTTACGTTTGGTTCATTTACATCAGTAAGTTTACCAATAACTCTGAACTGACGGACAGGTACGGCAGCTTTTCCGTTTTCTGACTTGTAATTAAATTCCATACCTTCAATATCTACGGTATGATCATCCAGAATACCAATTGTATTTTCTGCCAGGTTTATTTCATAAAGATTATCCAGATCAGCCGCATATAAATTCCCGTTAGGATGAGCAGCGAGAGCTTCCAGTTTACCTGATCCTTCTACTACTGTAACCATAGATATATCACCATCCGGAAAATCATCAAACCTCCAGATTTCACTAGGTCCTGACAGAACTGTTTTCAGCAGGTAAACGGTACTATCGGCTCCCATTACTAAGTCATCGGTTCTGAATTCATCAGCATCCAGTTCACTTACTTCAGTCACGGAGCCATCAGAAGTACTAATGCTGTACAGCTTTTTAGTCTCTTTTCCGATTCCATAAAGAGTACCGTTGATAAAGTGAAGACTTGCTATTTCGCCGGGCTGTGCACCAGCAGGCAATTCTGTATCACCAACAAGCTCAGCTTCAACAGGTGTATTTGGATCTTTATCAAGCTGATCCGGATTGATCATATAAAGCTTTGAAGTACCAACATTATTAATTAAGTAAATTGTTCCATCTGAGTCTATAGCAAGATCTTCAATGTCTTTTCGATTAATGCCTGTTATATTACCTTCTACATTACTGAAATCGTGTCCTTCAGAAAGTGTATAGTAGAATAGTCTTCCATCATTTGCATCGTTAACTGCCCAGAAGGTCATATACGGAAATTCGTCAACGTCTTCAGCTTCTTTAAGTATCTGACCTCTTATTTCTCCTGCGGGATAATTTTCAGAATGAACATTAACATATATATTACAGCCCAGAAGTTCTGCTACCAGACGCGGGGTTAATGGATCAGGGTCTGTGTTTCTCCAAGTTCCGTCAGCTGTATTGCCCTGAAATTCAATTGGTCTAACAATAGGTCCTGCTGAATCACGCGGAGCTCTGTGAAAATGAGCCCCCCTGAATGCGGATGACAAATTTTCATAGGTGACATGATAATCAAGAGATTTTCCATCTCCGCTTAGTACAAAATGTCCGTCTCCATTTGCCGGAGTATTTACCGGCGGCACTTCCTGATCACCTGTAAGATCAGCGAATAACTCAACTTCTTCATCATCAGTTATTTGTCCGCGTATCTCTCCGGCCGGGTACATATCAGTATGAACATTGACATATATTTTTCCGGCAAGGAGGGAATCAACAAGCGCGGGAGTTAAAGGATTTTCGTCTGATCTTGTCCATACTCCTTCAGCATACTCATCAGTAAAATTGATAGGTCTTACCACGGGTCCCGGTACTCCGGCAGGTGCCACATGAAAATGTGCCGCAGCTATTGGTCCTGTCAGATCACATACTCTAATATAATACCATAAAGAATCCTGCGTTCCATTAAGAATGAACATACCACCGCCCTGTCCTTCAGAATCATTTTCAGGTGCTTCTTTTTCTCCAAGCATCCATGCTATAAACGTTCTTTCAGGCATCGGTTCAGGTTCATCAGGCAGCTCCTTAAGTATTTGTCCTCTTATTTCTCCTGCAGGATAATTTTCAGAATGAACATTAACATATATATTACAGCCCAGAAGTTCTGCTACCAGACGCGGGGTTAATGGATCAGGGTCTGTGTTTCTCCAAGTTCCGTCAGCTGTATTGCCCTGAAATTCAATTGGTCTAACAATAGGTCCTGCTGAATCACGCGGAGCTCTATGAAAATGAGCCCCCCTGAATGCGGATGACAAATTTTCATAGGTGACATGATAATCAAGAGATTTTCCATCTCCGCTCAGTACAAAATGTCCGTCTCCATTTGCCGGAGTATTTACCGGCGGCACTTCCTGATCACCTGTAAGATCAGCGAATAACTCAACTTCTTCATCATCAGTTATTTGTCCGCGTATCTCTCCGGCCGGATACATATCAGTATGAACATTGACATATATTTTTCCGGCAAGGAGGGAATCAACAAGCGCGGGAGTTAAAGGATTTTCGTCTGAGCTTGTCCATACTCCTTCAGCATACTCATCAGTAAAATTGATAGGTCTTACCACGGGTCCCGGTACTCCGGCAGGTGCTACATGAAAATGTGCCGCAGCTATTGGTCCTGTCAGATCACATACTCTAATATAATACCATAAAGAATCCTGCGTTCCATTAAGAATAAACATACCTCCGCCCTGTCCTTCAGAATCATTTTCAGGTGCTTCTTTTTCTCCGAGCATCCATGCAATAAATGTTCTTTCAGGCTGTGGTTCAGGTGTTTCTTCAGCAGTAAAAGAACCTGTCATTCCGATGACATCGTGAACTGTACATATATATTCATAATCACCCGCAACTGTTACGACATAACTAAATACCGTTCCTGTTGAGTTTTGAAATTCCTCAGCACCATCGGGAACACTTGTTGAAGCGAGCGGATGAAAATTAAATGCGCCCTGCCACTCAATAGTATCACCCACAGTTACAGTTAAATTTGCCGGTACATAATTATCACCTAAATCCCCTCCAAATCTGATTATGTGGGTTTCTGCCGTGATTATATTGCTGCCTGCAATAAGCAGAAACAAACAAATCATTGAACTGATTTTTGTTTGGTATATCCATCGATTCATATAACTGCCCTTTCATAAATACATCATTTCTTGTTGTTGTTGTTTTTTTAATTATTGTTGAGTGTTTGTTGTGTAAGTAGTCAGGAAGAGTTAAAAAAAGAAGTACGCAACTGCATTTGAAAATCTTCCCTGGTGGGAAGATGAGCCGAGAAATTATATCGATTCATATTATCTCTCCATTATTATAGACTTTACTGAAAATGTTTTTGCCATTAGTAAGTTCTTTATGCGGCGACCCGGCTCGATAATATGGGTAAGTATATAGGATAACCTATACTATTTTGAATAAAGCAGGTTCTTCATAAAAAGCAAGGTGGATTTAGGGTATACCATCATTTTCAGATAAAATAATTTAACCTTGAACTACACGCCTTAATATTTACTTAGAAATAAATAACTCTTATATTCGTAAACCGTATTGAGGGATTTTCCAATTATCTTCCGGAACATATATAAGAATTGACGTTCAACAACAAATATATGGTGGGTCTTTATGTCAAAAATTAAAATACTTATAAGCGGAAGAGACTGTATCTTCAGAGACGGTCTGTACAATAATTTAACAAAGCATGGCAGTTATGAATTAATCTGCTGTACTGACAAGGTTGATGAGACGCTTACGAGCGTAATTCTCTTTCAGCCGGATATATGTATACTCGAATTATATTATCCGGAACTGGGTGGCATTGAGGTATTTAATCTACTCAAGGAAGACGGTGTTCGCACAAAAATAATTTTTTACACTAAAGATACAGATGAGTTCGACATATATAATGTTATAAAAGCCGGTGCCTGGGGCTTAGTTAATAACGGCATTACTGCAATAGATCTTTATAAAGCCATAAACATGGTATATGCAGGAAAGAGGTATTTTGCCGAAGTAACTCAGTCTGATATTGAAAGAATATTGTTCCAGACGGAAGGTAAAGTAACCCGTCTTAAAAAAGCGAGTCTTACTATCCGTGAAATGGATATACTAAAATCCTATGTAAATGGTGAAACCCTCCAGGAAATTAAAACGAGATACCACATTGACAAAAGCACCATTGATTCACATAGGCAAAATGTATTAAAGAAACTGAATTTCAAAAGTACTTCTGAACTGATCTCAAAGGGAAGACTTCTTCTGGAAAAAACTTACTAAACAAGAACTGCTTCTGGCACTAAGTGCTAAAAACCATATGGTTTTTTCGCACTTAGTGCGATTTACATTCTCCAACCCTTACGTTAGATTACTCGAAAGTTTCTCAGAAATTCATCTAAATCAACAATTGGAGGTGTTATGATGTCCTTTCAGCAGAAGCAGAAAAGTAAAACCATTGCTAAGATACTTGCCGGTTTACTTATGGCTTTCCTTATAATATTTAATATTCAGATCTCATTTGGCGATAATAATAGTGAGGATCTGGATTTGTTTGGTGTTAAAGTTTCTTCATTTGTATCAGAATCCTATGCTACAGTAGAATATGGTACAAAATGGAGAAGTTTAAATGAAGGTTTTTTACATGATACATACGGCTGGCTATATCTTTACAAATGCGATAAAATGACCCTTGACCCTCAGTGCAAACCTTTTGAGCTGGGTTTCGGGTATCAATAAGATTTGTATGATAATCATAAACAATTAAAACAACACAAACATGAAACCGATAACATATATATTCATTATAATAACCTTAACATTCGTATCCTGCAGCCAGAGCTCTCTTGAAGATACTTTAAATGGTAAACTATTCAGTGTAATTGATACACTTTCAAGACTGGATTATCTATTCTCTGTGAAAGAAATTCAGGTATCCGATAAAGGGATATTAAAGAGCGACTTTTCCAATATTTGTACAAGAGACAGATTTGGAAATTTTTATTTCAAAGGGTACGATCAGGCCATTTATAAACTTGATAAAAATGGTACAGTTGTAAAAAGATTTGAGGCATCAGGACACGGTCCCGGAGAATATATCTCCATTGATGGAATTATAACCGATAAAGATGGTAATATATATGTTAGTAATTCCGAGGGACGCAACATTATTAAATATGACTCCTGTTTTAATTACATACTGAGCATTAAATTAAAATCACTGAATCCTCCGAACAGCTTCGATATCAATTCAGATAATAACCTTATATGTTATCATTCAAGCGAACCCGATGCCGCTATTTTTATTTATAACACCAAAACCGGTGAATATATTGACAAATATGGATCGGGTGACGCGCTTGAGTTTAAGTTCAATTCTCCGAACTGCGCAAGGAGTTTGAACGTTGATGGACAAAAATATTATTATATTCATGCACATGAGTATAAAATATATGAAGTTGATGAAAGCGGTGATCTTACAACAATTACTCCATCATCCACATCCGGCTTTAAAGTAATAAACTCAAATTCACCGAATCCTTTTATCGCAAGAAAATATTCTTTCATTATACATGCAATGTTAATGAAGGGACTGTTCTTTATCAATATTAAATCACCCGATATGGAAAACAAACCCGGGATGAATTTTGATTTAGTAACAAAGGAGGGTGATGTACTTAAAAAAAGGATGCAGTTCGGAAATGTATGGTGGCTTAATAAAGTTGATGATCATACATTCTTATCATTGAATTATGAAAAACAAAAGCGCTCGAATCAACAGGTAATTTCTCTTTATACATTAGATATATAGTGAATAGTGACACGAACCGGTAAAATTATTTTAATTGTTCTGGCAGTATTGAACATTGTATTACTTGTGCAGAATTATTTTTTAAAGAAAAATGAAAATTCCTTTTCTGACAAGTATGAAGTTCTTAAGAGTGAGATATATGAGTTTGGGGGGAAAGGCAAACTGCTTAACCCCCTTTCATATTTGTATAGTGATATTGAACTTCTTCCCGCCTCAGCAGAAGTAAATAATAATGATGTGTTCATGCTTGTAGTATTTGATGATCATGGATGTCCTGCCTGCATAGAGCATCACGTTAACCTTCTTAACAAAATGCCAAATGAGCTACATCCCTATGTTTCAGTTTTATATAATGGTGAGCAGAAAGATTATCTGGATTCTTTCAGGCCATCTTTTAAATACGTAATTAAAAAGCCGGAAGAACAACTGTTCAGTAAATCAATGAATTTTCCCAGACCGATGGCTTTCCTTATTGCCGGCAAAAAGATTTACATGCTTCACAGGACCGAAGCCGCAAGCAATCTGAAAACAGAACTATTTTATCAGAGAGCAACGAACCTGCTCAGTAAGATATACAAAAACAACAATTGAAAAAGTTGTATACAATTCAAAGCAAATCGAAATACATATATTATACCGGGTTATATTTCATTGCTGCAATACTGATATTCAGCGGTTCAACAAAGATCATTGATCCTGAACCGTTAAACTATATTTTAAATTTATTAGAAGTTTTACCCGAACCAATGGTTATATTTATATCAGTGATACTTCCTGTAACTGAGATAATGCTTGGAATCTTTTTATTTTTTAATTTAAAAGCCAAAGTTACTCTTAGCTTTACAAGTGTTCTTTTCCTTTCTTTTTTGTTGTTTGCAATTTACGGGACCCTCACAGGTATAAGCTCCGAGTGCGGTTGTTTTGGGAATATCCTCAAAAGTAATATCGGGTGGGGTATGATAGTAAGAAACATTGTACTATTTATAATCGTTGTTCTTCTGTATTTCAATTCAGCGGAAAGTGATGTTTAAATCAAATAGAGATCATTTTCTCCTCATCGTTCTTGCCGCAATATTTTTAACTGTATTCATTCAATCAGACACCCTGATGAACGGACTCGAGTCCTCAAAGCGGTTATATTTTTATTTAGCATCCTCTCTGCTGATTATTACTGTATGTGTACAATTAATAATAAGGAACAAAAGGGTTACTGCTAATTTGAATCTGATAGATCTCGCTATTGCCCTTATGTTATTATATCAATTTATCAAGGTGGTTTTCACTCCTCATGCCGGTATCATTAGTAATCAATTTATTACCCAGTTATTACTCATAAGCTTCTATTTCATTATAAAATTCACCGCAGTAAAAGAAACTAATTATTCCATCCTTATTTTTATTTTTTTGGGAATAGGTTTATTAGAAAGTGTTATAGCACTTCTTCAGCTATACGGAATTTTACCTTCTAATTCACTGTACTTTAAACTTACCGGCTCTTTCGGAAACCCGGATGCTTTTGCCGGCTTCACCGCCCCGGTACTTGTTTACAGTTTTGGGTTATATAAGTTTTCCGAAGAGAAAAATTTATTAAAACATACAGCCTTAGTAACTGCAATTATACTGGTTCTGTCAATGGCGGCTACACAAATCAGAGGCGGGTGGATAGCAGTAATTTCAGGGAGCTCAATTATTTATTTATACGGCAATAAAGAGATACTAATTAGGATTTTTTCCAGCAGGCTGAGATTGTATCTTTCTATTGTTTTAATACTGATTGCATCCACAGCAATAATTGTGTTGTTATATAACATGAAACCTGATTCAGCAAACGGAAGACTGCTGATCTGGAAGATTTCAACAGGAATCCTTTCAGAGAGTCCGGTTTATGGAATAGGTTATGACAGATTCGCGGTTGAGTACAACAACGCTCAGGCAGAATATTTTTCAGAAAAACCTGGTAACGAATATGAGATTAAGATTGCCGGTAATGTGAACCGGGCACATAATGAATACCTGGAATGGACTGTGGAATATGGAGCAATAGGTTTAATCCTTTTCGCATTCCTTGTGCTAAGTATATTTATTCCCAAATCTCATAATGACGCAGCCACTTCCCGGAATATTTCAGCAAAGGCAGCCTTACTGGCAATTTTAATATTTTCATTAACATCATTTCCCCTTCATATACTGCCATCGCAGATCAATTTCTATTTCTTACTGGGAATCATTTCTTCCCGGCAAGATTCCCGGATGTATACTTTCGGATCCGGTAAGCGGCTGAAGTTAGTAGTATCAATAATAATCCTATTAGCAGTATTACTCATCGGTTTCACTTTTAAGCAATATTATCATTATACTCAGTGGAATAAAGCAATGGCCCTTGCTTATAATGGGCATTATTTATCCGCAGAGAAAATTTTCAGTGAACTTGAACCCGGGCTTCATAACGAGGGTGAATTCCTTTTTAATTATGGAGGTATGTTATCATTAGCAGGCAAACATGAACGCGCAATAAAAATCCTGAATGACGCAAAAGAGAAATATACGAATCCGAATTTATATATATCTCTTGGAAATAGTTATAGTGCCACTGGTAATTATAACGAGGCAGAGAAATACTATATTCATGCTATAAATATGATCCCTCATAAACTATATCAGAAATATCTGCTTGCAAATCTGTATATCAGAATGGGCAAAATATCCAATGCCCTTTCGCTGGCACGGGAGATCATATCAGCAAAGGAAAAAGTTAACTCTCAGGCTGCATCCGAAATTAAGGCAGAGATGCTGTCACTGATTTCAAAATTTGAAAAATTATAATCTATAAAATACACGTATTGTATTGTGAATTATTTTTGTATTTTGGGTTCTATGTTCAGCAAAAAATATTATATCGCCGCTATCCTTATTTTGGTAATCTTTAATCTTCTTTTAATTGCTGAAGGTCAGCGCAGAATAAAACGGGAGAAGATATTAACCGCTCAACTGGTTGAACATGAAAAGCTGAACGCGAGGTATTTAGAGGCCGCTTTAGTTTCAAACAGAATACATCCATCTATAGTAAACAATACTAAGAAGATCGCGGTATTTTATTTCCTTTGCAAATCGCAAAACGAAAAGGGGTTTAAGTCAGAGATATATTTTATTAATCTGATGGATAAAAAATATCCTGGGGTTATCAAGGTTTACTTTGATTCTGCAGATCCTGACACGTTCCGATTCAAACATAAGAATGATTTTGCAGTTAATAACTGGGTAAAACGTGAAATAAATCTGAACTGTTCATTTGCCCTGATCAAGGACAAAAATAATGTTCTTCAACATACGTTTGTACTAAATCCCGGTTACCCTGTTGAATTTTCACAAGGACTAACTTCCATCGCTTCAATTTTGCAGTCCGTATATGATAACTAAAATTATTACCGTAACTATTGCTTCTTTAATTCTGCTTTATATCGCAATTCCCTCTGAATGGAAATGTATTTACAGTTCTTACAATTTAAAGAGTACGGCAGCACCAATCATGATTCCGGTCCGGGGGATTTCTAAGAATGATATTGAAGATACATATGGTGCATACCGTTCTGATGAAAGGAATCATGAAGGTCTCGATCTTTTTGCTGCAAGAGGAACTGAAGTGAGAAACTGCTGTAAAGGTATTATTCTTTACACAGGTAGAGATGTTTATGGGGGTAATACTGTTAGGGTCTTTGGAGAGGATAACAGGATATATTATTATGCGCATCTGGACAGGTATGCTGATATTAAAGAGGGACAGATTGTAAATATGAATGATTTATTAGGCTATGTCGGCAATACAGGTAACGCTTTAGGAACAATGCCCCATCTGCACTTCGAGATTATGGAAATAGATTGGTTATTTCCGCTAATTAAAACTAATATTAATCCCTATCAACAGTTTAGGAACTGAACAGGTCTATTTATGTAGTTCAATGGAGAATTTTAAAATCCAATAATAAACAAATCATATATCAAAATACGAACAAAAGAAGTCAGGGGGAAGAAGTCTTATGAGTTACTTACATAATTTCTTTTTTTCAATTTCTAAAACAATTCTCGTGATCTTATTGTTATTTTCAGTGCTTTCATGCACCAGAAAAAGTGATAAAAGTGATATGCTGCCGGGGGAAAAAACTTCTGTTTACCATGCCTGCTCAGGAATTAATGACTTTGATGAACTTTTCACTTTAGAACAAACCATACAACTTGATAATAATCCTGAGGCATTCTTTTCTATGCCGTGGACTTATACTATGAGTTCTGATTACATTTTTGTTTCTGACTCCAGGGTGGTAAAAGAATATTTTAAAGATGGTTCTTTCAAGGCAAACTTTGGCAGGAACGGCAAGGGACCGGGAGAATTTGAAACAGTTGATAATGTAATATGTACGAATGACAATCTTATCCTTTATGATCCGTCGACCCAAAGGATCTCTGTATACGACAAATCAAGTAATCAGCTGATAAATTACATAAGCTTCAAATTCTATCTGGAAGACATTGCTGTTAGTGAAGAATATATTGTGCTGCTCAGAAAACTTGGAATGGGATACAAATATGATTTTGATGTATATAAAATAAGCGGCGAAAATATGTTCTCAGGTGTATTACCAGCATCAGCCTTTGAGGAAAACAGATCTCACCTCTCCGGCGGTGGTTTTAAAATAAATGTGTCAGGTGATAAGATGTACTATGTGGGGGCTGATGAGTATAAAATAATCTGCTATGATATCACCACTAGAACTATCTCATGGATGACAAATGAACTACCGGATGTTGTTAAGCACCCTGTTATCCCCGCAAAGTTAAAAACCTCCCCGATATCAGAGAGGATTAAATGGATGAAAGAAAACTATACTTTTCTTAGAGGACTATACCTCACATCAAATGGATTAATTATTCTACATGTAAAAAATTATTTTGTTCTGTATGATACTAACGGAAATTATATCAAATACCTGAAAGTTGATGACGAGAAAAAGATATTCAATTACTTAAATTCACGGTTATATGCTATTACTTTCCCTTCGGATAAAACGAATTCAAAATTATATGTGTTTAGCGACCGGTTAAAGTAAATAAAGTACCCGTTAAAAGAATCTGTTATGACCCGCATAAGGTCGTCTACCTAAATTGAAAAATGATATAGTTTATCTTTCAGGATAGAATTATATAGTTTTTTTCATCCTGTATATCTATTTTACTTCGTAAATTTTGATGATTATTAATGTCTTTATCATCCAGTTCAATAAAGAGACCGGTCAGTGTTACGATGTTCTATATGGGACTCGCACTATTGGGTATTTATGCTTTTGCAAGGATTGGTGTAGACCTTCTTCCAAATATAAATTTTCCACATCTTATCGTTCAAACAACTTATCCTAACGCTGCACCGGAAGAAATTGAAAAGTTAATAACGGAGCCGCTGGAATCAGCAGCTGGTACGGTTACCGGAGTTAAAAACCTAACCTCAGTTTCCAGGGAAGGAATATCAGTTCTTTCAGTTGATTTCGTCTGGGGAACAGATATGGATTTTGCGGTGCTTTCTCTCAGAGAAAAACTCGACAATATGCGCTTTGCACTGCCAAGAGAGGCAGGCAGACCAACAATAATCAGGGTAGATCCTTCAAGCACTCCCATTATGACACTTGTTCTATCATATAAACAGAAAGTATCGGGCAGGCAATACCAGATTCAAAATGCGAAGCAGGAATCAGGAAATCTAAACTATATTGATTATCATTCTTCGGAAGAGGATGTAAGAAGGCTGGTTGATCTTAAGGAAGCTGCAAGGGTTGTTTTCAAAAGAAGACTGGAACAAATCGACGGAGTGGCACAGGCTGTAATTACAGGTGGGCTTGAACGTGAGATCCGCATTGAAGCTGATCCTGCCAAACTAAACATGTACAACCTTACATTTGAAGATATAAGCAGGTCACTCCAGGCATCAAATATAAACCTTCCTGCCGGATCAATAATGAAGGGACTATTTCGTTACTCGCTCCGGACAATCGGTGAGTATAGTAATACGAATGAGATCGGAAAAACTATTCTACGGCATAATGATAATGGAAGCACGGTGCTTCTTTCCGATTGTGCATCCGTTAAAGAGAGCTTTAAGGAACGTCAGGGATTAACGCGCTTTAATGGTTCCGAAACTATAGGAATTTTAATAAACAAAGAACCTGAATCCAGCACCATTGATATTGCACACAGCGTTCGAACAACACTGGATCAGCTGAATGAAGAATATCCCGATTTTGAACTGGCTGTTGTATCTGATCACTCTCAATTTATTGATCAGGCAATTTCAAATGTTAAACAGGAAATATTATATGGCGGTATTCTTGCGTTCATAGTATTATTCTTTTTTCTGGGAAGTGTAAGAAATATTTTTATCATTGGTGTAACTATTCCTTCCGCCCTTATTCTCACCTCTCTTTTAATGTATATCTTCAAAGTAAATTTTAATATTGTATCACTAGGAGGTATTGCTCTTGGAGTAGGTATGCTTCTGGATAATGCGATTATTGTTATTGAAAATGTAAGCAGATTAAAAGAAGGGGGATTTAATCAGCGCCAAAGTGCTTTAAGAGGTTCTGCTGAAGTCGCGATGCCTATAGCAGCTTCTACCTTAACAACCATTGCAGTGTTTCTTCCGCTTATATTTTTAAAGGGCATAACCGGTGAGTTATTCAGAGATCAGTCATATGCAGTCGCGTTCTCGCTGATAGCATCAATTATTACTGCTCTGACACTCATCCCTATGCTCGCTTCACGTGATAAATTCGGATTATCATTAAAAAATATTTCCGGGAATGATCTATATTTCGAATATCCCAAAGGACGTAAGCGCTGGAAGAAGATGCTATTTTGGATCAGATTCCCTTTTTCCCTTACCTTAAAAACTCTTTATAAATTAGCCGGAATACTATATTTCAAAACTGCTAATTTATTTTATAAACTCTTTTCGGGATTTTATAGAAGATCAAACAACTATCTTGAAAAGATTATTAATAAGTATGAACTTCTTCTGGAATACTCTCTTACTCACAGGGCAATGGTTTTAGCTGTTACTGGTATTCTTATAATCTTGACAATACTGGCTGCAATTGATATCAAAAAAGAGTTTATTCCTGATGCTGCGCAGGATGAATTTGTACTTGAAGTGGTTTATCCACAGGGGACCTCACTCAAAGGCAATTCAGATCTCACGGGAAGCATTGAAAGGTTAATAGGTAAATTAGCAGGTGTTAGTTCTGTAGTAGCAAACATCGGACGAGTTAATGAGTTTGATTATCTTAATCGTGATCAGATCTCAGTTAATAAAACAAATCTCTTAATAAAATTAAAATCAGCAGACCAATACTATAGGACCAAAAATGCTATCAGCATGATTTTGGGTAATCAGAAAGGAATAAAGTATTCATTCAAAAAAGTAGAAAGCACATTCACACAGGTAATAAAACCTGCGAAAAATGATATTGTAATAAAGATAAAGAACAAAGATATCGACGCGGCGTTCTTCAGGGGCGAGCAATTAATACAACAGGCTCAAGAAAAAAACATAAAAGGCATTACAGATCTGAGGATGGGTATTGAAAAAGGTGAACCGGAATACCGTATCACCATTAACCGCGACAAGTGTAATGCCTATGGTATATCCGTATCCGAGGCAGCCGGACAAATACTGAATTATTCTAAAGGTTATGAAGCAACTTTCCTTTCTGATTTTGATACTAAGGTTGGAATAAACGTAAGGGCTAAAGGATATTATAATAGTGATATCAACAATATTATATCCAATTATATTACAAGCGGCCATAAAAAGATTCCGATCAGAGATGTGATCGATTATCAATTAACAGAAAATTATAATGAGATCTGGCGCGAAGGACAGTCCCGTGTTGTATATATATATGCAGACATTGCAGGTTCAAGTGTTGATAAGATAATCCCGGAGCTTGAAAGATTAGCTGCTTCCCTTCCTAAGCAGCCCGGCGAGGTTATTACTATTGGCGGTGCAAATGATGAGATCCGCAGTTCCTTCTCAGTGCTTTATGCTGCAATACTTATTTCAGCTCTCCTGATGTATATGGTACTTGCCTCGGAATTCGAATCTTTTGTATTTCCGTTCATAATTATTTTTTCGGTTCCACTGGGACTCATAGGAGGTATTCTGCTCCTTTATTTATTCGGTGAAAGCATAAGTATTATTTCTTTGATGGGTTTAGTGATACTTATCGGAATCGCTGACAATGATGCAGTAGTTAAGGTGGAATTTATTCTGAGGAAAAGAAAAGAAGGATTATCTGTTCACGATGCTATCCTTGCTGCAGGGAAAGATCGATTCAGACCTATAGTGATGAATTCCTTTACGGTTATATTTGGACTGGTTCCGATGATGATAGGTTTAGGGGCTGCTGTACAATTGAGGATGTCATTATCGCTGGCAATAGCAGGCGGATTGTTATCGTCGACATTCCTAACATTAATAATTATACCGGTATTGTATACGTATCTTGAGCCACTCTCGAAAAGAAGATAGAACGCGGATACCGCGGATCAGGCGGATTTGCACGAATAAATTTGGGGGATATATGTTACATGAGAATATTACAAGGGATATTATTTGGGCATTCTTTAGAGTATATAACACCCTAGGGTATGGATTTTTAGAAAAAGTTTATGAGAATGCATTAATAATTGAATTGAAGAAAATGGGTTATAATATTCAACAGCAGAAAAATATCAAAGTATATTATAATGGAGAACCGATCGGTAATTATTTTGCTGATCTATTAATAAATGATAATGTAATCATAGAATTGAAAGCTGCTGATAATATGTGAAGAGCATGAGGCACAATTAGTTAATTACCTTAAAGCAACTGATATTGAAGTTGGTTTATTGTTGAACTTTGGTAAGGAAGCAGAATTCAAAAGAAAAATTTTTACTAATACAAAAAATACTGGAACTAATCCGCGGGAATCAATTGAATCCGCGTAATCCGCGTTCTATCAAGGGGTGGGTATGAAAATTAAGTTAAAACACGCAATCATATTTGTTATAGTGCTTATCGCAGCCATAGCGGTTTATTCCTTTATTCCGGGGACTCCGGAGGATACTGTGGACCCTGAGATGATTAGGTATGATAATCTTGAGGAAGTAGTTTTTGAAGTAACAACTTCTGATGTAATTAAAGCTGACCTGGTAAAATCAATAACTGCGAACGGTATTGCCCGTGCTTTTAATGAACTTGATGTAATTGCAAATACTTCGGGCTATATCAATACGTTAAGTATATTTGAAGGGAAGGATGTACGCAAAGGTGATCTGCTTGTAAGTCTTGATGACCGCGAACACAGGCTCACTCTTAAAGAGGCAGAGTCGAAACTGAATGAAGCAAAGATTCAATATGTTTTACAAAAGCGTGAAATCGGCGAAGTGGATTATGAAAAAGATGGTTCAAAGATAAAGAATGAACTCCTGAACCTGGAAAATAACAAATCGAATATAAAAGAAGAGGAATATACTTCACAAAAGAATAAACTTGAAGGAGATCTGATTTTGTCAGGTTCCGAACGTGAAAAGGCAGTTGAGAACAGAAGCGGACTTACATCAGCGCGGATCAGTTATGAGCGTGCAATGCTCATGCTGAGCTATACAAAAGTATCTGCTCCGTTTAACGGATTGATAGCTGATGTGGATCTTGCAGAGGGTAAAAGGATTAATTCAGGAGAAAAATTATTCAGACTGGTAGACGTTGCTAAAATTAAAATAGATGCAGGTGTTCTGGAAAATGATGTTCCAATAATTGAGAAAGGTACTGATGCAGAAGTAACATTTAACGCCCTGCCGGGTGAGCAATTCCATGGGAGGATAATCTATATAAATCCCTGCATTGATCCCGTTACAAAAACCTGTCGTGTGACTGTAGAAATATTAAACAGAAACAATAAAATTAAGCCCGGAATGTTTGCCTCTATAAAGCTCAGCTCCCAAGTACTTAAAAACCGTGTGCTCATTCCACGCGAAGCATTGGTCAGCAGGGACAAAAGGAATCTCGTATTTGTACAGGAAGGTGATCTGGCCAAGTGGAAATATATTGAAACCGGTGAGCAGAATGATAATTACATTGAAGTATTAGACGGAGTTAAGCCAGGAGAGAAGGTAATTACAGAGGGAAATTTCAATCTGGCTCACGATGCAAAGATTAAGATAAAGGATTCTTGAAACGAATTATTTATATATTTCTTTCCCGGCCAGTAACAACAGGGATGGTGTTGCTCAGCAGCATTATTTTGGGAATTGCTGCATTACTTAATGTCCCTGTTGAACTATCACCGGAAATTAAATATCCACGCTTATCTGTATCTGCCAGGTGGTATGGAACTGTTCCTGAGGCAGTAGAGGCTCATTTAACGGCGCCGATTGAAGCATCATTATCTACGTTAAAGGGATTAAAGAAAATTTCTTCACGGTCTTCCGAAGGTAGCTGCTATATCGATATGGAATTCCATCCTTCAACGGATATGAACTTTACCCGGCTCGAAATAAATGAAAAGCTCAGCACAATTAAAGATGACCTCCCTTTCGGGGTTTCAGCACCTGCAATCAGTCCGTATATTCCTGATGACTTTAGGGATCTCCAGGGATTCCTAACATTTACTGTTTCAGCCAATGTAACAGCAGACGCAATAAGAAAATATGTAACAGATCATTTAAAAAACCAGATCCTTTCTATAGATGGAATTTCAGACGTTCAGGTTACAGGAGGGACTGAAAGATTAATAAGCATTGTAATAGATTATGAAAAAGCAAAGGCACTGGGTGTATCAAATGAAGAGATCAACAGTGCAGCAAATGAAGCAGAAAAGTTACTTTCGGCAGGGACATTAATCAGGAATAACCACCAGTTCTCAGTAAGAATATTTAATGAGGTAAGCAGCAGCGCAGTTTTGGAAGATCTTGTTGTAAGAAAGCTGCCCGGGGAAAACGCAATAAGGTTCAGAGATATCGGCAAAGTTATAAATGGCTATGAGGAACCCCGCAGCTATTATAGAATTAATGGTAAAGAAACTGTAACGATTGAGATCAACAAAGAGCCTGGTGCAAACACGATCAGTACTGCTGATAAGGTATTTTCTGTATTGGAGGTAATAAAGAAGAATTTTCCCCAGGGATACGTTCTTGAAAAAGCGATAGATAAAAGCGAATCAATCAGAGAAGAATTAAATGAGTTATATTCCAATGCTGCGTATTCATTTATAATGATTGTGGTTGTACTTATAGTTCTATTTAGAAAGCTGAAACCTTCTTTAATATTACTTTCATCAATTCTTTTCTCTATTCTGTTCTCCATACTGCTTTTCTATGTCTTTAATCTGTCCATAAATATACTAACGCTTTCATCTATAACTCTCGGATTTGGTCTCATAGTTGATAACTCAATTGTAGTGCTCGATTATATTGATAAGAATTATGACGGGAGAGGTAATAAGAGACTAGCTGTGCTTTTGAAAGAAATATTCTTTCCTGTTTTTGCTTCAACCCTCACAACAATCGCTGTATTTATTCCTCTCATTTTTCTAACGGGAGAGCTCCGGTTGTACTTTGAGCAGTTTGCTCTGGCAACTATCGCCACAATGGCATGCTCATTATTTGCAGCATTTACCATTGTTCCAATGGCCTATATGAGGTGGGCTTATAAACCTTCAGGAGTTCTAAACGAAAAGAGAAAAAACTATCTGAAAGCTGTTTATATATTTATTCTTAATTTCTTAGAAGGGCAAAAGAGATTCAGCTTTATTGCTTTGATTCTAATAATCGGTTTACCCGTATGGCTTATTCCTCCAAGAATAGAAACACCAGTGATTGGAGAAGTTTACAACTCATTATTTGATTCTGAAACTTACGCAGATATGAAAAAATATGTTCATTATGCATTGGGCGGAAGTCTGAACCTGCTGTTTAATCATGTGAGCAAGGGTGCTATATGGAATTATAATGAACCCAGTTACCTCATTGTAAGAATGGAACTGCCTCATGGTAACAGTATTGAAAGAGTAAATAATCTCACAAAAAAGTTTGAGAAACAAATTATTCAATACAGAAAAAACTATAAGACATTAACCGCCAGAATCATTGATGAAGAAGTTGCATATATAAGAATTGATTTCACTAATGAACAGAGTAATACAAGTTTTCCTTATATGCTCAAAAATTATCTGACAGCTTACGCTATACAATTAGGGGGCTTGACAGTTTCAGTGGCAGGATATGGACCAGGATTTTATAATGGACTTGGCGGATCTTCTTTTTCCTTCAGGGTGAAGGCAGCAGGGTTTAATTATGAACAGGTAAAAAGATTAGCTGAGGAGCTAAGAAACTTTGTGAGTAAGAATCCCAGGGTTGATAATGTTGATATTGATGAATCATCATTTGGACCGAACGATGATACCTTTGAGATCGCTGCCGTAGTCAATCGTGACAAGCTTGCCGGAACCAATATTGATGTTAACCAGCTCCTTGAAACAATTTCAAAGAATACAGAAGGAAACTTAAGCTGGAATAAATTCAGGATGAATAATGATGAGGTCAATTTTGAGATAAAGTTTTCTAATTACAGAAATCTGCAGCTTAATGATCTTGAAGATCTGATTATCATAACACCTAAAAAAGATAATATAAAGCTGAAAGATCTGATCACATTTACTGAAAGAAAAACACTATCGGTCATTAATCGTGAGGACCGCCAGTACGTGAGATATATTGGTTTTGATTATAAAGGACCATTTCAATACGGTGAAAACTTTGCGAAAGCCTGCATTCGAGGAATACGGGTTCCGGAGGGGTATAACCTTGAAATGGATTCTTTTCATATGTTCATGAAGGAAGAAGAGGAATCAGATATCTGGAAGACACTTTTGATTTCTATTTTACTGATATTTATGATAACCGCAAGTCTGTTTGAATCATTCAGAAAGCCGCTCCTTGTAATACTCGCAGTGCCGTTCGCTTTTATAGGAACTATATTTCTTTTTTATATCGGTGATTATTCTCTCGATAGAGGTGCATATGCAGGATTACTACTCCTTGTAGGTTTATCGGTGAACAATTCGATCATTCTTGTGGATTATATAAGTAAGAATTTACTGCTTAACAAAACTAAAGATATATTTACATTGAGCTATAACAGACTGCGCCCGATATTCACCACAACTGTAACAACAATTGCAGCATTACTTCCCCTGCTGTTGAGTGACAGTAACGGGTTCTGGAAGAGTCTGGCGCAGAGTATTACCGGCGGCATAGCATTCTCAGCATTGATCGCGGTAATTTATATTCCCCTAATCTATAAGCTGCGCGTTATGGTGAGAAGCGATGCCGAAAAAAATTCATTTTAGAGACAGGCAATGCCAGAAATCTAAAGTTTTAGAATTCTAATGTGATCAACCAGGGCTGTATTTACATCATAATTCATGTTGTTATTTGAATCAGAGAATGAGAGCACGAATTCATGAGTACCTTTTTGCAATTTTATCTTAATTGAATTTGAATAGCCCCAGTCATTCCAAACACCATCTCCTCTCTGCGGAAAAACAACAGCTCCGATTTTTTTATTATTAAGATGTAAGTTTCTTACTGCGCATTTGTTACTTGTGTTTATGGGTCCGTTTCCATTTGCATATCTGAAGTCGAGCAGATACTCCCCTGACTCAGGTAAATCAGCTTTGAATTGGCAGTTATTATCCTTATCAATCCTGACGTAACCTTTTCCTGTAAAACCACCTTCCGTATTTTCTTTATGGTCATTTTGATCTTCTGCTTCGAATATCATGTCATTCCTGTTCACCGAAAGCGGTAATGTAAGAAATGATTCCCGATTGCTTTTGTCCCTGGATAAAACCTGATATTGTAAATACTCTTCAGATGCATCTAAATTAAAGATAGTATCCTTTGTGGTTTTATGATATTTTCCATTTTTATAAATATCGTAATCCACTGCTCCTGGTACTTTATTCCACTGAAGCTTATTTCCGGTTATCTGCACTACGGGCATTTCCGGAGAATATGCATTATCAATAACATTCACAGGATCCGTATCAGTCAGATTGTTCTTTAGAGTAATTTCAATAGTATGTTCCCCTTTCAGGTTACCCGGCAGAGTTGATTCGGGTACAACAGACCCGTCGAGCTTTACAGTTTCGATTTCATTTCCAAAGCCATTTACTTTAATATTTAATACTGCTTCCCTGTAATGAATTCCCTTCAGAATTTTCTCTGACTTATACTTTTCAGGAACGAAGGGTTTAATTGTAAGTGAATCAGTATCAAAATTAAGCCCGAATATGATTCTGTATACAGTGGCAAGATTTCCCGCCACACTCCAGAGCTGGCGGCTGCTGTTTATTTCAGTACCAATATAATCTCCGGTGGTAGCAACAAAGTTCTCTTTATTAGTACCAAACAAAGCGGCTGCCCTGTAAATACCAGCAAGGGAATACTCAACAGCTGTTTTGTTCTTCATTTTTGCGGAAGCCCAGCCACGGAATGCTTCAACAAAAGGCCATACAGCATCATTATGATATGGAGGAATTCCGGGGATCTGAGGATAGATGCATGGTACTCCATACTTAGTTACCGGCGTACAATTTATTATCCGCTCTGCCCTGTCCTGTTCCGGTATATCAAATAGAACGGTTAAAGCTTCGCCCAGTGCTTCAGACCGTGTTGAGAGTGCAAGAAAATTCCTTCCATAAAGATATTGTCCATAATAGCCTTTATCTTCCATCCAAAGAAATTTATTTATTCCATTCTTAATTCCCTCAGCTATTTTTTCATATTTCTCATAAGGTTTATTCAGAATACGTGAGATCTCGCTGAGAATTTTGTAGGTGTTATAATGAACCGCGTTAGTACCGAGGCTTTTGGAAACATAAATATCTTTGGGATCCATCCAGACCGGGTAAGTCTGTTCACGCCAGTCGAGGAAAGAAGATTCTCCGTTAAACAATCCTGTTTCCTTATCATATATAGTAAGAAGGTCATCCTCAGCTGAATTTCTGATTGTTTCATAAATATATTTAAGCCAGTTTCTGTCGCCGGTTATTTTATAAACCTCCCATGCTGCCAGAGTCCACGTCATTCTGTCAGAAGAAACAGGCCAGGCACCACCGGTACCGGTATCCTGAATTATTCTACCATTTTTAACTTTTGCTTTCAAACTCACCATAGAAGCATCCGGAGCAATTATTGCAAACGATAAAAGAATACTATAACTGATATCGCGGGTCCAAACACCCGGCCATTTCTCACCTGCCATAAAAGCACCATCTTCACGTACATCGGAGAGCATTTCCTCAAGAGCTTTATTATATAATGCATTAAGCAGCGGATGTGAAGAGTTGTATGACGGAAGTGATGAAATATCCTTTTGTAATTTCCAATGCGCTTCAACTTTATCCTCTTCAGGCGAAAACTCCTTCTTTAATTTTATTACTGTTTCATAAATACCATCACCATTTTTATCCTTTAACTCAATCAGGTTATTTATTGAGTTGAAACTCCAGCTAAGGGGAGGCGTATTACCCGCAACGAAAACTCCCTTAAACTCATGTTCATCTATTTCTTCACCGTTGTATGTTTTATAGAATCCATTCTCTTTGAAGTCTTTAAGCACGGCATTCATATCAACCCTGATGGTTAATTCCAGGTCATCTTTAAGAAATCCCGGTTTCACTTTGTCATTATCTCAAGCGTGCTGTTTTCCGAATTCATATAATGGCGAAATTTGTTTGCCGCCCTGAGGTTCCAGAAATAAGCGATGATCGCTGCCGGGAAAAGCTTCATTATCACCGCCATTAATACTAAACTTAAAGCTGATCTGGTTAGATGTCTTCTTGCGGAATGTACTTTTATAATTTGTTACTGTTTCAAAATCTGATTTAGCTTCAGCTGTATACTGATCCTGGTTTACCATATCTGATGTAATTTTAAAGGCTTCAGAATTATAGAGTTCCTGAGAATTAATAAAGCTATTTAGCAGCGCACACAATATAAGTATCCTCTTCATTTGAAATCCCCTAGATTATCGGATAAAAATAAACAAAAGCTTAATTAAGCCCAAGAGGATGAGCTCCAATGCTGTCAAGTTAAGCAACTCCCTTTAATATCCGACCCTTTCAGGGTCGTGGCCTGTTGGGGTTTCCTTAACCCAGGGCGTTGCCCTGGGCTAATATATGTTAGGCTTACAGCCTAAAAGAAATCCTTAAGTTGACAGCATTGGGATGAGCCCCCGGGATAATCACTGATAAATTCTGTATCTTTAATAAAAACATGAATAAGACTTTATTAATATTTGCCGGAGTTTTAGGATTTCTGGGCGTAGCACTTGGCGCATTTGGTGCACACAGCCTGCAAAATCATTTATCTGCAAAGATGATTGAAACTTACAGGACCGGCATACTTTATCACCTCATCCACAGCGTTGTACTTATGTCACTTGCAGTTGCCGGAGGAACCCGGTTCAACAGTGCTGGTTATTTCTTTATAGCAGGTATAATACTTTTCTCTTTTACATTATATATATACTCATTGACAGATATTAAAATCTTTGCGATGATTACTCCTGTGGGAGGAATATCATTTCTGATCGGATGGGCTTTAGTAATATATACGGCAGTTAAAGCATAGTAAAAGAACTATTTTACAACCCGCAGCTTATAATAAATTTCTTCAGGTGACAGAATACCGGCAAAAAAACGTTCATACATAACAGGTTCAATATTTATAACTGGGTTCAGCCAGCTTAAAACAGGAAAATTTGAAATATTAAATCTCTTCTCAAGAACTTCAAACTGTGCCCGGCCCTCATAGTTTGTACGGTGATGCAGTTTCCACTGCTCATAAAACTTCAGTTTTCTGTTCCCAATATATTCATAATTATCAAATGTACGGATGGAGAACGGTATCTTGTGATCCGGGTCTCCGAAGTATTTTGTATTCAGAAAAAATGGTGCATATACGATGAGCATTGCGTCCGGTTTTGCAATTCTGTATAGTTCATTTATAGTTTTATAAAAACTATCCAGATGTTCCAGAATATGCGAAGCGAAGATCTCATCAAATGTATTGTCCTCGAAGGGATAAGGAAAAGAGTTTAGGTCATGTATCTGATTACCGCCGTAATCAACTACATCCAGATTAACATACCCTTCTTTAAGATCTTTACCGCAGCCGACGTTTAATTTCATTTCAGTTCAGGTTAGTTCAGAGATATCTAAACATAACTTTGATCTGAGGAAAAGTCAAAAATTTTTTTATCTTTAACAAGTTGATCATAAGTTATATTTATACCGGTAAAAAGGGCAAATTATAGGGAGCGCTTCAGAGCAGACAAAAAATGCAGGATATTTTATTAAATACTAAGGCAGGGCTTTATTGTCCTCAGGGGGATTTTTATATAGATCCCTGCAAAGCGGTTGAAAGAGCTTTAATAACCCACGCTCATTCTGATCATGCACGCAAAGGCCACAAATATTATCTATCCTCGAGAGAAAGTGAAACATTGCTAAAATGCAGGTTAGGCGAAAATATTCATCTTCAGACATTAGAATATGGTGAAAAAATTTCACTTAACGGGGTAGTTGTCTCTTTTCACCCTGCAGGACATATACTCGGTTCATCTCAGATCCGGGTGGAGTTCAAAGGCCAGGTAGTTGTTGCCTCAGGAGATTATAAAATTGAAAAGGATTCCACCTGTCCTGAATTTGAAATTGTTCCCTGTCATACATTCATTACTGAATCCACGTTTGCCCTTCCGGTCTTCAGATGGTGCAGGCAATCCGAAGTATTTAATGAAATTAATACCTGGTGGAAAGAGAATGCTGAAGAAGGAACAACGAGTGTAATTTTCGGATATTCTTTGGGAAAGGCTCAGAGAATCCTGTCAGGACTTAATACAGAAATAGGACCTATAGCTGCTCTGGACACAATAAACGATCTGAATAAGTGTTATTTACAGGAAGGTATCAGGTTACCAAATCTTTATAATATAAAAGATTACGAGTTCAGAAGGGCCAAAGGTAAAATGATCGTAGCTCCTCCTCATTATATGAACTCCTATTTACTGCGAAGATTCGGAAACTTCTCCTCTGCATTTGCATCCGGATGGATGCAGGTAAAAGGTTCCGGAAATACAAGAGGAATCACCAAGGGATTTGTTCTTTCAGATCATGCCGATTGGAATGATATTAATAAGATAGTAGAAGCTACTGGTGCAGAAAGTATTTGGATCTCCCACGGTTATAAGAAGGTATTAGCACGATGGCTTCAGGAGAAGGGAAAATCTGTTTACATTATTTCAGATAACCGTCGAATCGAGAAGGATGAATCTGAAGGACTAGACCTCATCAATCCTAAACCGGAAGTGAATAATGAAACAGTTTGCTGATCTTTACTTCAGGTTATTGGAATGTGAAGGAGATACCCTTAAACTTAAGTGTATAGTTAATTACCTGAAGAATGCCTCTGAAGAAGATTCTGAAGTTACCATATGGCTGCTTACCGGAAATAAACTCCCGCAAGTTATACCTTCAGCTTCTTTAAAAAAGTGGATACTTTCAGGTTCGGGTATACCCGACTGGCTTTATGAAGAATCCTTTAACATTGTTAAAGATACTGAGGAGACACTTTCTTTAATTAGTGATCCCGGAATTCAGAGGTTTACTAATTCCTTACGGGATTGGTTAAAGGAAAATATTGATCCTTTAAGAGACCTTTCAACTGATGAACAGAGGAATTTTGTTCTTTCAAAATTCTTTTCATTCGCACAGAAGGAAAGACTTCTATTTCTTAAATTCATTACCGGGAAGATAAAACTTTGTGCCGACAAAAAGAATGTAATTAAAGCATTAAGCGCATTCAGTAAACTGGATGAAGAGATAATTACATACCGGCTGACAAAGTACGCTTATCCGGAACCGGGATATTGCAGTAAACTCTTCGAGGTAAGCGATCTGGATATTGCAAATTGCAGACCTTATCCATTCATGTCATCCTGTGAATTGCCAAACGATAGTACACTTCAGATTGATCCGCATAACTGGGTGGCTGAATGGAAATGGAAGGGCATAAGGATTCAGGTTGTGAAAAGAGATGGTAAGAGCTACATCTGGTCGAGGTCACATGAGTTTTTATCTGATAAATTCCCTGACCTGGTAGAAGATTTTAGTAAACTTCCTGATGATGTTGTTTTAGATGGACAATTAACCAGTGACAGTGATCCCGAAGCTGTACAGAAAAGATTATCAAATAAGATTTCGCTGACTCTCATCAACAGATATCCCGTAAGGTTTATTGCTTTTGATATTCTGGAATGTGAAACTAAGGATATTCGTTTTAAATCATTAAAAGAAAGAAGGACCGAACTGGAGAAAATATTTAGTTCTGCTTCTTTCAATTACTCACAGCCTGCAGGGATAATTTCATTTGATTGTTTTGAGGATCTTAACAGAATTCGTTCTTCAATGAATAATGCATGTGCTGAAGGTATGCTGATAAAAGATTCACAATCAGTATATCATCAGTCATCAACATCTTCCGGATGGTACACTCTAAAAAAAGAACGATGCACATTAAATGCTGCCCTTCTATATATTCAACGCGATTACCAGAGCTATGAACCGGGAACGAGTACAATAAAAATAATGACATTTGGCGTATCGGAAGGAGATAGTCTGGTCTCTGTAGCTAAAACAGACTGCAATCTTTCATCCCAGGATCTTTTTGAACTCGAAAAGTACATTAAGGAAAACACTACAGAAAGAGTAGGTCCGATAAGAGTGCTGAAGCCGGGACTCATATTCGAGCTTAGCTTTGATGACGTAGTTTACTCCAAAAGGACAAAATCAGGTATTAATATTATCTCGCCTCAGATATCTTCCTGGAAAAAGGAACTTACTATTAACGATATTCATTCCATTGATTACTTAAGGAATTTTATATCAGGATCATAGTTTTTCATTTAAAAACTAACTAATTTAATCGAATCAATAATTAAGCATTTCATTTGTATGATCATTAAGAAACTTCTTCTATTAACCCTTGGCACTTTTCTATTTACCGGATGCGGTTTTTTTTCATTCAACGGCAATAATGGTTTAAATGTTATTTCATCTGAACTAACAAAAGAATATATCAGCTATCTCGCTTCAGATTCCCTTAAAGGCAGGAATACTCCGAGTCCTGAGCTCGATTCTGCAGCGGTATACATAGCTTCAGAATTTAAGGAATGGGGGTTGCAGCCTGTGAAAGACAGCTATCTTCAGAAACTGAATTTGGGTTTTGTAAATCTGGGAACAGAGAATCATCTTAAATTAATATCCGGCGGTACTGAAAGGAATTTCAATATTAAAACGGAATTCACTCCTTTTGAAATGACCGCAAATAAAGAAATAACTGCCCCCCTGGTTTTTGCAGGTTATGGCATCACTGCTCCGGAGTATAATTACGATGATTACGAAGGAATTGATGTAAAAGGTAAAGTGGTGTTTATACTCAGACATGAACCTGGTGAGCAGGATTCCGCCTCGGTGTTTGATGGACTCAATTTAACAGATCATTCTGATACCCAGGCGAAAGTTGATAATGCTATCGAGCATGGAGCAGCCGCAGTACTGCTATGTACCGATCCAATTAATCATAATTTATTATCTCCCAGAGGGTTCCCCTGGCCTTCTTTATCCAGGATTATTCCGAAAGATGCTTTACCTTTATCCCTGATGGCAAAAGAATCTGAAAAGGTGCCGGTCGTTCATGTGGGTGAAGATTTTGTCAAAGTTGTTTTTGGAAGTGTTGATTCACTGAAGAAGTTACAGCAGGAAATTGATCGGAACCTCAGACCCGTTTCGTTTGATCTCTCAGGTAAGCAGATTTCTGTTAAAACCTCAACTGAAATAAAAGAAACTCCTGCTTATAATGTAGTCGGCTTTATTGAAGGCAGTGATCCTGTTCTTAAAGAGGAAGTAGTTGTAATCGGTGCGCATTACGATCATGTCGGATACAAGAAGGAATACAAAGAAGGAGAGGATTATATATATAATGGCGCGGATGATAATGCTTCAGGCACAGCTGCTATGATGACTGTAGCGGCAGGTCTCGGCAGCCAGACACAGAAACCCCGCCGGAGTGTGTTATTTATAGCATTTGCCGGAGAAGAAAAAGGTCTTTTCGGTTCGCTGGGCTATGTTACTGATCCGCTATTCCCGTTAGAAAAAACAGTTGCTATGCTTAACCTGGATATGGTGGGAAGAAATCATCCTGATACCCTTTACATAGTTGCAGGTTCCCGATCACCTGAACTCTCTGCAATAAATGATAAAGCTAACCAGCAGATCGGTTTTACTCTGGTTCATACAAACAGGCATATTGCGCAGAGTGATCATGCCAGTTTTTTAAGGAATAACATACCCGTGCTTTTTTATCATACAGGTGAAGAGGCAGAATACCATAAGGTAACTGATGAAGTGGAACTGATCGATTTTGAAAAGGCAGCAAAGGTTTCCCGGTTGGTGTTTTTAACCGCGTTAAATGTCGCAAACGATAGTAAATATTACAAAGTTACGTCTAAAAAGATATCTTTATTTTAATAAACTTAGAGGCAAAATGAAAACCAGCTTTTTAAAATACTCGCTCGTAGTATTCATGGTATTCCTGTACAGCAATGCTGCAGCTCAGACTAATTTCAAACTAGAGTACAAGTTCCAGAAAGGAGAAACCTACAGGTTTGCAAACAGGGTAATTACCAATGTAGTTCAGCAGGCAATGGGACAGGAAGTAAAAGTTGATATTACCGCTGATGCAATTCAGAGGATTGTTGGGGAGGATAAAGTTGATGGAAATATGGTACTTATCACTTCTCTTGATTCAGTTGTTGTAAGCACCAAAATGCCTATGCGGGATACTACGATGAACCTGGATAGTTTTAAGGATAAGAGAACAAGGATTGTATTGGATCCGACCGGAGAAATTGTGAAAAAGGAAATTCTTGACACTCTTGGTGCAGATGCCCAGCAGTTTGAGCAATTGAATAGCCAGTCATTAAAATTCTTCGACCTTCCCAAAGAAGAAGTAAAGACAGGAAGCACCTGGTCAACAGATGATGTTGATACAATTGGTATTATGGGGGGCAACATGATCTCTAATTCCAAAACAGAATACACTCTTGCAGGTGAAGAGGAAAGATCAGGTTACAAATGCGTGAAGATTACTTTTACAAGCAGCAGCACCAATGAAGGTCAGACAAAAATGATGGGTATGGATCTTTTTATTGAAGGTACCGGAAAGATTACAGGAAATCTGTATTTTGCTCCTGAGCAGGGAATCATGATTCTTGCTGAAGTTCAATCGGATAATGATATGACTATGGCAACCACTGGTGAACAAAAGATGATTATTCCTATAACCCAATCGTCAAAGATCACTCAAAGTTATATAAAATAGTAGTATTAAAATAAAAAACCCGCTTAAAAGCGGGTTTTTTATTGGATTTGTGATATCAGTTATACGCCAGAAATGGCCGATTCTCATCGGCTATAGTGACTTCTTCGACTTTTAGTTTTTGTACTCCCCGCTTAAGCATTCCAAGAGCTACCGCAGCGCCCTTGGAAAGATCGAGCTCTCTTCCTAAAATGTATGGTCCTCTGTCATTTATTCTCACGATAACGATCTTCTGAGTTTTTGGATTTGTAAGTTTGAGGAGAGTTCCAAAAGGCATAGTTTTATGTGCTGCTGTAAATGCCATCTGATCATAGATTTCTCCATTGGCAGTCAATCTTCCGTGGAATCTTGGGCCATACCATGAAGCAGTCATCTTTCCCTTATCAAGAAATTGAATTATGGATTTCCTTTCCATCTGAAGAGAGTCGTCCTTCAGGTTTACAGATGAAAATTCTTCTGGTTCACTTCCCTTATCGTCCATAATCTCTTCTTTAACAATTGTAAAACCAACCAGCGATAACATCACAAATAAAAGTATTCCTTTTTTGATTGTTCTCAAAAACACCTCATTACTTGTTCGTAGCTAATTTAAGTTAAGTCATTACCTGTACTTAGTCAACTTCCCGGGGGCTATAAAGTCCAACCAGCAGAATGCCCGGATTATCCGACCTATGGAGTTAAATGGTCGGAATTATATATTCTATATAAAATCCCCTGATCAAATACAACCTTGGGCTTAATATTTTTTGGGGCAATGTATCCTGGCGGATGTAATTACTTTTTTTTGTAAATTTCCTCTTTATAAATAAGGAGAGTAAATGGACATGAAAATTACCGGTTTCCTCCCCTACTCAGGGCAGGATTTTACGGCGAGGATCGTAAATGAATTTAGGAAGACTAATCTTTTTGATAAAATATACCTGCTTTCTACGGAAGGCGGAGAAACTCCGATTCAGGATTGTGAACTGCTTCCGGTAAAGGATCTTGTCAGCAGCGAAACAGTCAATCTGATCTGTGACAAGGCGTCTGCCTCCTATACTATGCTGATAACACAGAACCATATGATTGAATTTGGACAATTCGCCATTGAAAGGTTTCTTAGTATCGCAGAAGATACCGGTGCCGGTTTGGTTTATTCAGACTATTATGATATGAAGGAGAACAACAGAGTACCTCATCCTGTTATTGACTACCAGGCAGGAAGTCTTAGAGATGATTTCAACTTTGGTTATGTTTTCTTTTACAGCACCGCTGCACTCAAAGCTGTCTTATCTAATCAGGAGAAGAAGGATTATCAGTTTGCGGGATTGTATGATCTCAGACTTAAAGTTTCCCAATCTTATTCATTTGTCAGAGTACCTGAATATCTTTATACTACCATTGAAACTGATCTTAGGAAATCTGGTGAGAAACAGTTTGATTATGTTGACCCGAGGAACAGGAAAGTCCAGATCGAAATGGAAACCGCGGTTACTTACCATCTTAAGAGAATCGGTGCCTACCTTGAACCTGAGTTTAAGCAAGTTGATTTCGATTCAGAACAGTTTGAAATGGAAGCTTCCGTTATTATTCCCGTTAAGAACAGGGTGAAAACAATCTCTGATGCGGTCGATTCTGTCCTCAAACAAAAAACTGCTTTCTCATTCAACCTAATAGTTGTAGATAATTTTTCAAATGACGGCACTACTGAAATATTAGCTAAGATAGCAGAAAAGGATAAACGCCTCATTCACATTATACCCGCCCGCCAGGATCTTGGAATTGGCGGATGCTGGAACCTTGCTGTCCACAGTCCTTACTGCGGCAAGTTCGCCATCCAGCTCGATAGTGATGATGTATATAAAGATGAAACAACCGTCCAGAAGATGGTTGATGTTTTTAAGGCTGAAAAGTGTGCTATGGTGGTTGGTACATACCAGATGACCAACTTTAAACTTGAAGAAATTCCTCCCGGAATAATTGATCATAAGGAGTGGACTCCTGATAATGGCCGGAATAATGCTTTAAGAATTAATGGTTTAGGTGCACCGCGCGCTTTCTATACTCCTGTTCTGAGAAAAATAAAGATTCCGAATGTGAGCTATGGAGAAGATTATGCTCTGGGACTCGCAATTTCAAGGGATTACCAGATAGGAAGAACTTATGAACCTGTTTATCTTTGCCGGAGATGGGAAGATAATACAGATGCTTCACTGGATATTCCAAGACAGAATACACACAACTTATATAAGGATAGAATAAGAACTATAGAATTGATTGCCAGACAGAGAAAAAACGCCTTATGATTGAAAAAATAATCTCTGAGAAAGAACTCCAGACTTACTATAAAGGAAAGAATCTGGCCGATCAGGTAAAAGCACTCCTCAGACAGCAAAAGGATAACTGGGAACTGCTGCGTAATGGTTATAACAGTCTTGATTCTGTAAAGGTAAAACATTTTGATTTTGATGGATTCTCAATTAAGGTACAATTCAATCCGGGAAGAATCATTTCCTCTTCTGCAAAGGTTGATGCCAAATCTATAAAAGAAAGAAAATGTTTTCTATGTCATCAGAATCTTCCAGCTGATCAGAGAGGTATTCTTTTTAAAGATGAATATCTGGTGCTTTGTAATCCCTATCCTATTTTTCATGAACATTTTACTTTACCAAATACAGAACACCTGCCTCAGTTAATAGAAGATTCTCTGCCAAGACTGCTTGAGTTCAGCAAAGAGCTTGGCAGATACTATACAATCTTCTATAATGGTCCAAAATGCGGTGCTTCTGCTCCTGATCATCTTCACTTTCAGGCAGGCGAGAAATATTTTATGCCGATTGATAAAGAATATGATGAGATAAAATACGCATCAGGCGGGGTACTATATGATGATGATAATCTTAAGGTGTATGCTATTGATAAATATTTACGCAAAGCATTTTCATTCGAATCCTCCAAACAGGATATTCTTATACAAGCATTTGAAGTATTCTATTCTGCGTTCAGTAAGATACATCCTGATGTTGAAGAACCAATGATGAATATCATTTCATCGTATGAAGATGGGTTTTGGCGGTTGATTGTCTTCCCAAGAGAAAAGCACAGACCAGCGCAGTATTTTGCCGAAGGTGATGATAATATACTATTAAGTCCGGCTGCTGTGGATCTGGGAGGTGTTCTTATCACCCCTCTGGAAAAGGATTTTAATAAGATCACCAAAGAAGATATTATTGATATATTCAGACAGGTTACTCTTTCAACAGAGTATTTTGAGTTTATAAAGGCAAGTCTTAAAGAAGAATTAACTGGTGTGTTTGCAAAGAGTAATTAAATTTAACCTCCGGAGGTTGAAATAACTTCCGGAGGTTGTTTTTATTTATTTGAGGACAATCATTTTACGTGTATAAACTTTATTGCCTGCAGTTAATTTGTAGAAGTAAATTCCGCTGTTCAGATCACGGGCGTCGAACTGAACCGTGTACTCACCCGCAGTTTTCTGGCCATTAACCAGTGTGGCGATTTCCTGTCCGATCAAATTATATACTTTTAACGATACCATTCCCGCTTCAGGGATTTGATATTTTATGGTTGTAACCGGGTTGAAAGGATTAGGATAATTCTGAGACAAATTATAATCCCGTATAACATTCTCCACCGGTTTAGTACTTGTAACTGTGAGAGGAGTAACTGTCATTTGCAATGATTGCTGCTGGTTATCAGAGTAGTTAATGTCTATGCTTATCTCTTTTGAACTCTCGTAATTGAATTTTGATGTCATTACGGTATACTTCCCGGGGGAAAGATTATCGACTGTGAATTTACCGTTCTCATCTGATATTGAATATCCTGATACAATTGAGTTCTCATTCATTAAATAAATCATAGTACCATTTACCGCGCTGCCGGAAGGATCCTTTACAGTGCCCGTTATTCTTGCAAATCCGCTGTCGGGTACGGGTAGTAAATTGAAATCAAATCCAAGCAGTTGTGAATTCCCGGAAACAACAACTGAGTCAGCTTCTCTCCACCTGAAGGTCTGCGTACCGTCATACTGGAAGAAAGAAGGAAGGTATCCGCCAATAGGAACAGCAAGCAAAAGATAATTACCCGGAACAAGGTTCTCTAACTTATAATTTCCAAGAGAATCAGTAACTACCGTCCGGTTAAATCTACGACTATTATTTTCCCTCAGCTTAAATGCACTTATAGTAGCAGTTAATCCTTCGCCGTTTTCATCTGTAACCCTGCCTGAAATACTATTATTGTACACAGGTCTGGTATCAAGGATGAAATCAATATTATTTACATCAGAAGTAACCAGAAATTTATCTGCTTCAGTGAATTCCTTTTTGTCATTATAGAACTCCGGCAGATAATCCCGGTTCATCGGCATGGCAAACAGTGCGATGGAATCTCCTTCAACTGCATGCAGTGAATAATAGCCAAGAGAATCTGTAGTAGTACTTCTGAAATGATGATCAAATATACCCCTGTTGAGAATGATGAGTTGTACGCGGGCTTTCAAACCTTCACCTGAAATATTCCTTACACGTCCGCTCAGCACATATCTTTCCTTCTTTATGAATGATCTTAATCCGGCTGACACATTAAGAGAGTCTCCCTCATTCAGAGTAATCGTTTCAGCGCTAAAAATTGAGGGCGCATTATTATAGAACTCGTGATAATAGCCGCGGGATGCAAAGGAAACAAAATATTTGCCCGCATTAACATAACTTCCGTACTCTCCTGCCGAATCTGTTCTCAGATGCCTGTAACTCCATCCCAGAATGGGCACAATATTTACCATAGCAGGCAACGGATCACCCGATTCATCATCGGTAACTTTTCCATAGAGATATGCCTTAGGAGCGTTATCATATATTTCAATGCTTATTGTATCTGAAGGAATGCTTTCGCCGTAACGGTTTTCCGCAGTAACGAAATAATAATATGTATTATTAGGGATAACAAATCTATCCTTAAACATTGTGCCATGCATTCTAACCGGGAATTTATCAAAGTTAGGTTCATTATTTACTTTCCTGTAAACATTGAAGTAAATATCCTTTCCCATAACCGATCTCCAGCTTAACTGTATTGATTTTACTCCATGCCAGTCATCAATTACTGCTTTCAACCCGGTTGGACTCTCTGGTGGACTTTGTGCAAAAGCTCCAGTAAAAGCAGTAATTGCACAAATTAAAAGTATAAATTTCCTCATAGAGCAACCTCACTAAATAATCTTTATCTTTGGACAACATAATGAATTAAAAAGTTTGATGTTGTACCGCGTGTCATAATCATAAATTAGTTTATTTTTTTAACATTAGAAAGATGAAAAATCCCCTATTAGTTGCAATATTCGGAATTGCAGTTGCCGGTATCGCGTTCGGACTACTGAATCCGGTGACGGTTATCCTACTGGAAAAAAACAACTCTCCCAGCTGGATAACCGGAACGGTAACTACTATGGGTTATTTAAGTATTGTACTCTTTTCAAGTTATACAGGTAAGCTGATAGACAGAATTGGTTTGAAGAAGATACTTACCTCAGGATTCCTGATGCTTGTTTTCTGCTCTCTGGGTTTAATCTTCTGGAGAAATTATTACATACTTTTCCCCGTCAGGTTTATTCTTGGTATTGCCGTTACTTTTGTTTTTGTAGCCACTGAAGTTTTAATTAATGCAATAAGTACAACTCAGAACCGCGGACGAAATATAAGTCTGTATGTAATTTTTCTCTCCTCCGGAATCGCTGTGGGCACTTTACTGATATGGACTGTCCAGATCCGGGAATGGCTGCCTTTCATTATCGGCGCCGGAATAATGACATTTGTTCTTTTATTTGAATTTTCAATGCTGACGGAATTGCCCCAACTGGCAAAAGATACTTCCCCCCGGAATTTCCCATTAAAACTGATGCCTGTTGCGGCCTTATTATCCGCAGCTGTTTACGGGGCTTATGAATCTGCTTTAACGGTAGTTATTCCTTTATATGGTCTTCGAAGTGCCTTTTCTGAGAACCAGGTATCATACTTTCTTGCCTCTTATGTAATTGGCGGAGTTGTGCTGCTATATTTTATGGGTAAGATTTCTGACATGATCTCGAAATTCAAACTCCTTTTGATTATGTCAGCTTCAACTGCGGTTTTATCTATTCTTCCCGGAATATTTGCAGATCCCCTGCCGCTGATAATGATCTTTTTTGTAATCGGAGGAATTGTCCCGGCTTTCTATACTGTTGGTCTGGGCTATACCATTGAACGGGTAGATAATAACAATATTGCCCAGGCAAACGGACATTTTGCCATGTTTTACGGGATAGGAACTTTGGCGGGACCCCTGCTTGGATCTATGACTGTAGAACTCAACCGAAATTGGGGGTTCTGGATAGCCGCTTCCCTGCTGGCAGTTGGATTTTGGATCTATCTTTCCTTCTTTGACAAACAATCCGGATAAACCTGATCCGGTATATCTTATCAGAAATTGCAGGCTGAAGCCTCCCCGTTCCTATACTCCTAACGTACTCCTCACGTACTTCACATTTTTTTAACGGTGTCAGTACGTTCTCATGCAGGAAGTGGATATGAAGTGGATATAAGGAAAGCTGAGGGTGTATAGAAATTCTGAATACTCTTTTTCATAGCAAGCGAAATATATTCGCGGATAATTGTTGATTATGGATAAAAATGAGTTATTTTCTAATCAGTAAGTCTGGCCCTGTTTTTGTTTATTCCTATTTTGTAAAATAGCGGAATTAAGAAATGAAGAAGAATGCATCCTTTCTGGTAATCTTTTTCCTGGTCTTTATGATCAGCGCAATTTATCCTCAAAGCAGTACTAAAACATGGACGGAAACTACTTTCCTGGATTTCTCAGATAATCAGCTAACCAATCTGGCACTCACAAATAAAATCAATGGAGAAGTAGAATTAGCATCTCCTTTTAAGCGGACACTGCCCGACACTCAAAATGATACCGTACAAACATTTGTGGGAAGGAATAAGAACGGTGATTATGTTTCTTCCTGGATAAGAGGAAATAATGTTTACGCAAGAAAATATAACCGGGAGGGAGTTCCTGTTGGCAGGACCCTCAGGATAAATGAGATTGACGGAAGTGCCGGCGAAAACAATAAAAGCCGGGCGGCTATGCTGGATGACGGGACATATATGATTGTCTGGACAGATCAGGCATACAATCTTGAACATCATATGTGGGCACAGATTGTAACGGGTGATACTATTAAGGTAGCGGGTAATTTCAGGGTGACTCCTGATGAAGATAATTTCAATAACGGATTACCGTCAATAATAGCTGATAACAGCTCCAACACCTTCATTGTATTTTATTCTTATAAAAGCGGAGAGGGATATAGGATACTTGTCCAGAGGCGGAATTCCTCCGGACAAAAAATTGGGGAGACAGTGTTTCTGAACGAAGTACCTTTAAATATATATGAATTTCACTGCTCTGCTGTCGCTGATAAAAACGGATTTATTGCTGTATGGGAAGGAGGCAATACCAACATCAGTGACAATTATGATATTTATATGCGGCGCTTCAACTGGAACCTGCAGCCTCTGAGTGAAATGATCAAAGTAAATGAAAGCGGAGCAAAGGCAACACGCAATCAGCCGGATGCGGCTGTTGATGATAATGGAAATATACTGGTGGTGTGGATGGACACCAAAACACCTCATGCAACTTCGAACTTGTTTAATTGTTACGGACAGGTTTTTAATGCTGATGGGGTAAAAGTTGGAAGAAGCACTCAGCTTAATAATTCTTTGTGTTACTGGAGTGCTGATGTGGATTTCTTCAATGGTGAATTCCAGGTCACCTGGGAGGGATTTAATGAAACCTTCAGAAGATACGAATCATGGTATACCCGCTGGAAAATAGAATTCAAGAATTACGGCGAGATGATATCATCTGTTTTTAATGCCGGTTCATCAGGAGCAGTGTTTGATAAAATTTTATGGAAAGGAAGCACATACAGTCAGAATGAAATAAAGTTCAGAATAAGATCCGGCAGAACACTTGCGGAAGTACAAAGCAGCGCGTGGTATGGTCCTGCGGATACTGCAGGATATTATTCTACCAGTTCGGGACAAAAGATCAATTCAATTCACAACGGCGGCAGTTTTATTCAGTATAAACTTTTTCTTAAGGCCGGCACTTCGTTCTCCCCTTCCCTATCTGAAGTATCAATTACATACACGAGCAATGATCCTTCAGCGCCTAAGATACCTGAATCATTTACAGCAGTGCCCGGACATTCTTCAGTAATACTGAACTGGAAAGCGAATAGCGAAACTGATCTTATGCAGTATATTATTTACTGCGGCGTTGAAAGCGGAAAATATAATGACAGCGCAAAATATATTCTTCCCGGTCAGTCAAGAACTTATGAGGATACAAGTGCTGAGACAGGCACAAAATATTTTTATGTGATTACTGCGGTTGATTCAAATCGTAATGAGAGCGGAATATCAAATGAAGTGAGTGCTGTGCCGTATGCAACTGATATTTATGTAAGTGCTTCGGCATCAGACGGTGATGGTTCAGAATCAAATCCTTTCAGAACAATACAGGAGGGATTTGATCATTCATGCACAGGTGACACAGTAAGAATTCTGCCCGGCAATTATGGTGATGCATTTACTATGAAGAAAGGAGTTTCACTGATCGGCATAAAGGCTGAGGAGTGCAAAATAAATACTCCGGTATATGCTTCCGACAAATCAGTAATAAAGGGATTAACATTAACCAAATCGGTTTTCTGTAATGATGCTTCGCCTTTAATTACTGAAAACATTTTCAAGGGTTCACATGACTGGTACGCTCCAGCAATTCATGTGAGATTTATTTCTTCACCAAAAATTACAAAGAATTATATCAGTGAATGCAGGGTAGGCATTTCAACTACCTATGCAACTAGTCCCTCAATTAAAAATAACATCATCAAGGTTGAAGATGTCGGGATTATTGTTGATGAGACTGCAGGAATTGTCAACAATACTATAATTGCCGGGAAGATTGCAGCCATCCGCTTGAATACTGAATTTACAACAACAATACAGAACAATATTCTTGTAACGCTTGAAGAGAGTGCAGAGGTTGTTCCAAAAAGTCAGACCAATAATCATAGAATTCTTTATAATGCAATGTGGAATGTAGTAAAGCCGAATACTACTGTTCCAGAAACAAACTTGTTTGTGGATCCGGGATTTATAAATATGGATCTTCAGGATTACAGATTAGCGGAAAATTCTCCTTGTATTAATTCGGGGAATCCGGATGCAATATATAATGATATGGATGGCAGCCGGAATGATATAGGCGCTTATGGCGGAAAGGATCCTATCGGATCATCTTTATCTTCACAGCTGACGAAATCTATTTCTACATCCAATGCTTCAGGATATCCTGGGGATACCGTTTCGGTGTATATAAGTCTGGATAATATTACCGGCTTATCGAAAGCTGATATGGTGCTTGAGTATGATAGTTCAGTGCTTAACCACGAGGATGCTTATCTGACTAAAGCAACAGAGAAATTTACATTAACCAAAAGTATTATTTCTGGTAATCAGATAAGATTAGTAATGACAACCGGTGAAGTGATCAGTTCATCTGAAAAAAATCTTGTTGAGATTAGATTTGTTGTTAATCCCGAGACAAAATCGAATGACGCGTCTTCAATTATCATAAAGGAAATTTCACTGCTTGATTCTGAATCAAAAGAAATAAATTTAAGAAGTGTAACCTTTGGTGCGTTCATTGTAAACTTCATTTCCGAAAGCAGCAACATAATATATGTTGATTCAAGATATGCGGGAGTTGAAACAGGGAAAAGAGATCAGCCCTTTAATACTATAATGGAAGGAATAAAGCGTGCAGGATATGGTGATACAGTGTATGTGAACGCCGGGATTTATAATGAGGGTGTTACTATGAAAGACAGCGTATGGCTGATCGGTTCAGGGGCTTCAGCGACATATCTGACTTTATCAAACGATAATATGGGAGTTGTGTTCGTTAATGTTAAGAAGGGGGAGATAAGCGGATTTACCATAAGAGCTGATAATACTCATTTCTTTGCTCCTCTGCTGGTGTGCAGGAATGCATCACCTGTAATTAAAAAGAACAGATTCGACACTGAAAGAATTCTTGATGAGGTGGTCTGGTTTGAGCAGGGGTCAGAAGCTATATTTGAAAATAATTATCTGAATAAAGTTACTGCTGCTGTGTATAACGCAAAACCTATCATCAGGGGAAATATAATAGAAGGCTCTACGATGAGCACGATTCATTGCGCGCTGGGTGCGAGTCCCGTCATCACAAATAACATTCTGAAAGTAAGCGAAACGGGAGGAACAGTGATGATGTCTAAATCATCAGGCATCATACGTAATAATATGATATACACCAGGGCGGGCGATAACGCGGTGTATCTGCAGGAGTGCAGTGATGTTGACTTTTCCAATAATACAATAATTGACAATAGTTCGACTGGTAATGGAATCTTTCTGAATAACAGTTCAGGCAGCAGAATAGTTAACAATGTTATCAATGCCGGAGGAAGAGGCATAAGGGAAGTGAATTCTGTTTCAATAATTTACAGCAACATCGTAATGAACAGTAACAGCTTCGGTCTGGAGCTTACCTCTTCATCAATATACAACTATAATGATCTCTGGAATAATTATGTGAACTACAATGGTACTAACGTCGGTGCGAATGATCTCTCAGCTGATCCAATGTTTGCTGATGTGATGAGAGGTGATTACAGTTTACTGAGCAGTTCACCCTGTATTAATGCGGGCAATCCTGATCCGGCATATAATGACCGCGACGGTTCACGAAATGATATCGGTGCGTACGGGGGTCCCTATGCAGATTCAGCATCTATTATAAATGGCAGTTCACTGTCAATGGATTCTTTATCTTTTGCTTCGAGTGATACCATTCAGGTATTTATAAAAGGAAACGGACTTGAAGGAATTACTGAACTTGATGCGGCGCTAACTTTTGATCCTGAACTGCTGAGGCCGGTCGGTGCATATGTATGTGATATGACAAAAGGTTTTTCTGTTGAGAGAACTAATGAAAATGAATCTTCAATAAAGATTCTGCTTTCAGGAATGAAGGCATTAGCTGCGGCGGATGGTGATCTGGCCGTGCTGACATTCACTGCAAAGAAGAATGCGAGTTTCAATACATCTATACATTTTGAAAGCGCGAAGGTAAAGGATGAGATCTCATATACACGGAACATATATAATTTATCAGACGGGCAGATCAAGGTGGTATCCGGAGTAGAGGAAGATTATATAATTGCCGATTACTGTTTGTATCAGAATTATCCTAATCCATTTAACCCGTCAACCAGGATAAGGTATGAGCTGCCGCGGGAAAGCAGGGTTTCAATTAAAGTGTATGATATTCTGGGTAAAGAGACGACGGTGCTGATGAATGATATGCAGAAACAGGGAAAATATGAGGTTGAGTGGAATGCAGTTGGATACTCTAGTGGAGTATATTTTTATGTATTAAATACAGGGGAAAAGACTTATAGCAGGAAGATGATGCTGGTGAAGTAATTGCATCCACAAAGTAATATGCCTGCGTTAGGGCAGGCATAACTTTGAAAGAAACTAGCTAGTATAATCAAAAGTATACTGATAAAATCTGCTGTACCAAAGTTCGAGGTACTCTGACGGATAATAATATCTGAGTCCCGTCTCGTTAGACAAATAAGTCTTTGCAAATGCCTTTTCTTCTATAGTGCCGAACCACAGCATACCTACTGCATTAAAATATTTCACATGTTTTGAAACAGCAGGCCAGAGCTGCGTGTCCCACTCATCAACTGAGGGGATATAGTTTGGATCAAAAAGTCCGGGTCCAAATCCAATAGTTACAAGCATCCTTCTGAATTGAGTATTCTTTTTAGGATCATAAGAAGCAATTGTAAAAAGATATTTACTGAACTTATCTGTAGAGATCCGGTCAAATGAAAAAGCACTGGTTGTATCAAGCCAGTTTCCGAAATCATTAACAGACTTAAAATATATGCCGGTTATATACTGTACAGCATCCAGTGCAGATCTATTGACGAAGTTCTTATTGTATTTCCTGTTCCATTCATCATAAGACAGCCATCCTTTCCTGCACTGATCTAACATAACCTTACTCATTACATATCTCATTGATGTAGGAATCCTGGTATTCTCATGCCTGACTATTATCCAATCATAATATTTATTATATTCACTTACTTTTTGAAGCGTGGAATTACTACCCCTGACCATAAAAATATCGTCTTTATGTTCTGTAAGATCAGTATCTGCTAGTAATTGTCCCGGAATGCAGTTATGATTATAAGTCAAAATTCTATCTTTTCCAAAATATCGTTTTAGGTAATTTGCGAGATAATAACCGTAGCTTTCTTCTTCAGTAAGCGAAGTAACTCCCTTACGTATATAATCTTTGATTAAATGTGCGCCGCCATAGTAAAAAATAATTCTTTCCTTTGAATGATTTTCAATATAATCCCTGGCTCTTTCGAAGAGAATACTGTCTCTCTCTTTTACAAACCATCTTTCTTGTTCATATTGTGTTCTTGTATAGAATATCTCAGGGGTATAATAATTCTCAAATCCCTTAATTGTTAGAGTGCACTTGTTCTTCGTGAATTCCTCTTTAAGAATTTTTAGTTTCTCCAAAAGATATATGTCCTCAAGACTATGGGATAAAGCAAAATGATTAAGCCACGGCCCCAAATCTCCTTCACTAATGAATTTATTCATCATATCAACTTCTGTCTGGCTAGACTCTAAAATCAGAGTTAAGCATTCATTGGTTTCATCATTGTGTTGGACAGATTTATTTACAGCATAGAGAGTTTTAATTAACATTGAATGAGGAAGCATTGATGAATGCTGAAAATCCGCAAGCATTATAATCTTATTTTTAAGTAATTCTACAGCGATAGATGCGTAGGGATTTTTAATCAGTTCATCCGTACCGGAGCGGCATGAAACAGGAGCAGAAAAAAGTAACACAGATAGAAGGATCAGAAGCTGATTGCGGAATTGAATCATTGTTTGATCTCCCCAGGATAATAATAAAATCAAATCAGAGGCAAAATAGTAGAAATTTTTGTAGGGCACAAGAAAAAAATAACAACGTCTGCCACCGCAGGCAGGGATACCACAGATGACATAGTGTGGCTAATCGGCATTTCAAACAGATTTCCAAGGATGGCACAAGCCATGCCTGATCGGCATTAAAAAGGATTTTTGTTTTGATACAGTCTCTCATATCTTTTTATGAATAGGATATATGCTGCTCCTGACGGAGCAGGGATGTTTGGGGAGATGTTGTTTCTACAGATATCTCATCCGGGGATGAACGCACTTATTTTTATAAATATTGTAATACAAATAGTCCTCGTATTTTGTTTTTAAAATGTACCATCACTCACCAAATAAATGCTCTTCCTGCAATATCCCATAGGATATCGTACTCTAAATTTACATTTTGCAATCGTTGTAAACTCCATTTCCAATAACTAATTAGTAAGTGTTAGTCTTATTATTTTAATAAAGAAGTTTTTATTAGGATGATAAGGTTTGAAAGTGAAAGGAGGTGTTTTGGATTGTTTTGCGGGAATATTTGGGGGGCATAGAATTTGTTTTTTTAGCAGGTTAAACAAATCAGAAGATAAACATTATGAAAAAGAGATTATTACTTGTTGTACTTCTGGTCTCTTTACTTCCATCTGTTTTTCTGGCGCAGTATGAAGACACCGGGAAAAGAGGGGTCTACTTTTCCAAGAAAAGTTATTCGGGTGAAAAAATTCCTTCTTTTGATGCTGATAGAGATAAGCTTCCTTCACCCATCCTTGAGGATAATCCTGAATATGTAGATTTATACTGGAAAGCCTGGGAGCTGGCATTCACTCATTTTAAGAAACCGCCGCAGGGCTCACCTTTCGTTTCGGATTTCATAGACGAGGCATTCTCTCCTTCAATATTTCAGTGGGATACAATATTCATGATCATGTTTGCACGTTATGCTCATTTTGTATTTCCATCCATTAAATCACTCGATAACTTTTACTGCAGGCAATATGAGAACGGATATATCTGCAGGGAAATTCAGGAGGCGGACGGAGCAGATTTTGTTTTTGTGGACCGCGAGCATACTGTAAATCCTCCCCTATTCAGCTGGTGCGAAGTTGAGAATTATAAAATTACCGGCGATAAGTCGCGCTATGAGTCTGTCCTACCTGTTATTGAAAAATATACTGAATGGCTTGAAAGGTACAGAAGAAAAGAAAACACTGCTCACAATTTATACTGGCAAACGGGGCTAGGTTCAGGAATGGATAATACTCCAAGGTCGGGTTCGGGATGGACGGACATGTCGTGCCAGATGGTAATGCTCTACACAGATATGGCAACTATGAGTGATGATCTTGGTCTTAAGGATAGGGCAAAGCAGTTCCGCAGCATAGCAAAAGAAATATCGGACAGAATTAATAAACTGATGTGGAATGAAGAGGATGGATTGTATTACGATCTTGATGATAAAGGCAATCAGATTAAATGGAAGACCGCAGGATGCTTCTGGCCTCTATTAGCAGGGATTGCAAATGAAAAGCAGGCTGAGAGATTAGTATTTCATCTTAAGGATCCAAAGTCGTTCTGGAGGACAATCCCCTTCCCCACCCTCGCGGCTGATCAAAAAAATTATAAAGCTGACGGACAATACTGGCTGGGGGGTGTATGGGCACCAACGAATGTAATGATTATAAAAGGTTTGGAAAAATATAATCAGTCTGAATTTGCATCTCTTGCAACTCAGGAGTATCTAAACGGGATGGTTCAAGTTTACAAAAAGACGGGTACTATCTGGGAAAACTATGCTCCCGAATCCTATTCACGGGGGCTTCCTGCAAAGCCGGATTTTGTGGGATGGAGCGGATGCGGACCAATACAGCTGCTGATAGAAAATATTCTTGGATTTAATCCTGAGGGTGCAAATAATAAACTGACATGGACGATAAGCAGAATTGACAGGCATGGAATAACTAAATTGCGGTTTGGTGATATTACCGCGGATCTGGTATGTGATAGGAGGATGGATATTAAGAGTCCGATGAAAATTACAGTTAACGCAGATAAACCGTTTGATCTTGTTGTAGTGAATTTTGCGCAGGAAAAGAAGGAGTTCAAAATAAAGGCCGGCACGCAGATTATAGAAGCGCAGTAATGTTTTGCGGGGTTAGCAGCGCAGTCGTTTTAACCCAACGCGGGTGAGGATTGTATCAGTATAAAATATTTCAAATAATAAATGAGGATCACATGAAAAAAAGTATATTGTTGTTTTCACTTCTAATTATTACTCTGGTTTTTATGGGCAGTAAAATTCATAAGGTAGAGCCGTATAAAGATACTACCGTTCCGATTGAGGACAGAATAGAGGATCTGATGAGCAGATTAACTCTTGAGGAAAAAATTGATCTGCTTGGCGGGACTGGATTTGCGAGCAAGCCGATTGAAAGACTTGGCATTCCTGAATTAAGAATGACCGATGGTCCTCTGGGAGTAAGATGGGAAAAATCAACCGCGTTTCCTTCAGGTATCGCTATGGCCTCAACCTGGAACCCTGCGCTGATCAGAGAACTTGGCGCCGCAATCGGCAGAGAGACCAAGTCAAAGGACAGGCATGTTATTCTTGGTCCCTGTGTTAACATTGCACGAATTCCGCAGGGCGGAAGAAACTTTGAAAGTTTTGGTGAAGATCCATTCCTTGCTGCACGCATGGGTGTGGATTACATCAAAGGTGTTCAGGGAGAAAATGTTGTAGCAACTGTAAAACATTTTGCATGCAACAATCAGGAGCATGAAAGAATGTATGTTGATACGAAAGTTGATGAAAGGACTCTTCATGAGATCTACCTCCCCGCATTCAAAGCAGCGGTGCAGGAAGCAGACGTACTGGCATTGATGAATGCTTATAATAAAGTTAATGGTCATTACTGCAGCGAGAATGATTATCTGCTGATAGATGTTCTGAAAAAGCAATGGGGTTTTACCGGACTTGTAATGTCGGACTGGGGTGCGGTTCACAGTTCAATTCCCACAGCAAACAGCGGATGTGATCTTGAAATGCCTGATGGTAAGTATATGAACAGGGAAACCCTGCTTGACGCAATTAAAAATGGTACAGTGAAACAATCAGCAGTTGATGATAAAGTAAGAAGACTGCTCCGCGTACTGTTTAAGACCGGATTATTTGAGAAACCAAGTCTGCAGGATGACAATGTTCCGGGTACAAAAGAAAACATTGAGGCTGCATACAGAACTGAGGCAGAAGCAATTGTTCTTTTAAAGAACAATAATAATGTTCTTCCTTTACAGTTAGATAAAATTAAATCACTTGCTGTTATTGGTCCAAACGCTTTTACCGCAAAAACCGGCGGCGGGGGCAGTTCAAGAGTTGATCCTTTAGATGCTCCATCCCCAGTTGATATTTTTAAAAAGAATCTTGAAGGGAAAGTAAAATTAAGTTTTGCTGCAGGTGTGAAAATGCCCGGGGATACCGATCCAATCCCCACGGAATGTTTATTTACAGATGAAAACACAAATGGAGTAAAGGGAGAATACTTTGACAATACTGAATTTTCAGGTACCCCCGCTTTTACAAGAGTTGATAAGCAGATAAGCTTTGAGTGGGGCGACGGGGGTCCTAAGCCAGATTTCAAGGTTAATCAGTTCTCTGTAAGATGGACCGGCAAAATCAAACCTCCAAAAACGGGTGAGTATGCACTTGAAACAACCAGTGATGACGGAGTAAGATTATATATTGATGATGAACTGCTTTTTGAGAATTGGGATGATCACGGTCCTGAAGCAGATAAAGTTACTATAAAACTTGAGAAGGATAAGCTTTATAATTTTAAACTGGAATTCTATGAGAACGGCGGCGGAGCAGTAATTAAGCTTGGCTGGCAGATGCCTGATGATAACATCATGACTGATGCAAGAAACAAAGCAAAGAACTCAGATGCTGCAGTAATATTTGTTGGCACATCAGAGAACATTGAGTCAGAAGGTTTTGACAGGAACAATATTAATCTTCCTGATCAGCAGGATAAGCTTATTGAGGAAGTTGCAAAAGTAAATAAGAACATTATTGTTGTAATTACTTCAGGATCACCTGTTACAATGGATAAATGGATTAATAAAGTTGACGGAGTTGTTGAGGCATGGTTCGGCGGACAGGAAATGAGCCGCGCGATATTTGATGTACTAAGCGGTAAGGTAAATCCTTCGGGCAAACTGCCTGTATCATTCCCGCGCAGATGGGAAGACTGTTCGGCATATGGATTATACAAAGCTAAAGACAGTGTTACGGTTTATTCTGATGGAATATATGTTGGCTACAGGCATTTTGATAAAAAGAATATTGAACCATTGTTCCCGTTCGGTTACGGTTTATCATATACCAGGTTCACATATGATGGATTGAAGTTAGTAAAGGACGGTAAAAATGTTAAGGCCGTATTTACGATAAAGAATACAGGGCCGAAAGAAGGTATGGAAGTGGCGCAGGTATATGTTAAAGATGTTCAGGCGAAAGTTGAGCGTCCCGAGAAAGAGTTGAAAGGATTTAAGAAGGTGAGCCTGAAACCGGGTGAATCAAAAACCGTAGAGGTTGTGCTTGATGAGTCATCGTTCCAGTATTATGATGCAGCTCAGCACAAATGGGTATTGGAACCGGGAGAGTTTCAGGTGTTAGTAGGCGGTAATTCTAAAGAGTTGCCGTTGAAGGCAATGATGACATTATAAAAAGTACACCGATAGAACGCGGATCTCGCAGATTTGATGGATTATCGCGGATATATGATTAAAGCAAACCTCCGGGGTTGAGGAAAACCCCGGAGGTTATCTTGACTATCATGTATATGCGTCAGGGGTTGAAGAAAACCCCGGGGGTTTTTTATTTAAAGCTATCTATAGAATTCCTCGCGAAGGATTCCCATGACGTAGAAATCGATGTATTTGTTATGATGATACATCGCCTGTCTCAGAGTACCTTCAATTTTAAACCCTGCTTTCTTATAAGCTGCTACTCCCTTTACATTTTCAGTACACACATGAAGCTGTATACGGTTAAGGTTAAGTATATCAAAACCATATTGAATCATCATCCTAGTTGCTTCCCCGCCGTAGCCTTTCGACCAGAACTGCGGATCATAAATAGCGATATAGAAAATAGCAGCACGGCTGATAAAATCAATACGGACGAACGCCGTTTGTCCTACCTGTACATTATCTTCTTCCCGGCATATTGTAAAGAGTACAGTTTCTTTACTTGAGGCCCATTGGGATAATTCATTTGCTGTCTGCTCCATGGTCATGGGCGTGTATAAAAAAAGTGTTTCTCTTACTTCAGAATCATTTTTACCGGAGTAAACAAGAAAAAGATCCTCATCAGAGTACGGACGGAAATAAATCTTTTCACCTTCAAGGAATTTGATGGCCATATGTTTTAATCAATTATTAGAGGTGTTGAAACATAAAAAAGAATACTGTCAGACACAAATCAGGAAAAAAGACAGACTCAAATTGCACAAATTTACACAAATTAAGGATGCAGCGTAATGATTAAACCATTATGCAGGGAAATGCGTCTAAAGGTAATGCTCACAGATTGAAGTCTGTGCTACGGTAAGAATTGGTTGATTTTAATTATGAAATAATCTACTTTTTGAGGAAACATATGACAAAGAAAATATTTGTAATTATAATAATCGCGCTCTGTATTCAGGGTTTTGTTAATAATCCTGATTACTCCATTTTATCAGGTTATAACCTGAGCAAAAATAAAGTATCGCGATCAGAACTTCCCGCAAGATTAAAAGAAATATCGGGAATTACCGTTTCTAAAGATGACCGGCTGTTTGTCCATGCTGATGAAAACAGTACCGTTTATGAGGTGAATAAATCAGGCGCAATAATCAAGCAATTCACAGCAGGCAAAAACGCCGTCAATGGTGATTTTGAAGATATAGCGGTAGCCGACGGTAAGCTTTTTCTGATTACCAGTAATGGATTTTTATATAAGTTCAGTGAAGGCGAACATAAATCTGCTGTGGGTTATAAAAGATATGATACAGGCTTAAGTACCAGTTATGATATAGAAGGTCTTTGTTATGATCCTGAAACTAATTCGCTGCTGATTGCGTGTAAAGAGTATCCGGGAACAGGGTTAAAGAATGTAAGATCTGTTTACTCTTATTCATTAGATAGTTATTCACTTACAAAGAAACCCAGGTTTGTTATTGATCTTATTGAACTTAAAAAAAGATTTGGCATAAATAGTTTTAAGCCATCAGCAGTAGCACGTCATCCATCAACTGGCAATTTTTTTATTCTCTCAGCTGCTGAAAAGGCCTTGGCAGAGCTATCAGCTGAAGGGGTTCTGCTTGATGCGGAAAAATTATCCCGTAATGTTCACAACCAGCCTGAAGGACTTACTTTCTTATCTAACCGCAACATGATTATAACAGATGAAGGTAAGAAAAAAGGAACTATTTCTGTTTACGAGTACAACAAATAATATGGAATATAATGGTTACTAAAATGAAAGCACCCGGAAATCTTATTCTTCTATTTATCGTAAGCTTTTATTTATACGGCTGCGGAGTTACTGGTTCCTATATTGAAGAGGGGAGGCAGAATTACGTACCTATTCCTAAAACTGAGGATATTGATTATTCAATATTTCTCATTGGTGATGCAGGAGCACCGAATCCCGGTTTGAAAGAACCTGTTCTTAAAGCACTTCAGGATGAGGCTTCAGAACTCGGAACAGGTAGAAGTGCGATCCTTTATCTGGGTGATAATATTTATGATTATGGTATGCCTGATACTTTAAGTGATGAAAGAATTGATTCAGAAAGACGGCTTGATGAACAAATTGATGTTGCAATAAAAAGTAAAACGAGGGGAATATTTATCCCGGGTAATCATGACTGGAAACAGGGCCGGTATGATGGGTTAGCAAGTTTAAGGAACCAGGAGACCTACATTGAATTAAGAAAATCAGAATACATTTCACAGATCCCTTCGAAGGGATGTCCCGGACCCGAAACTCTGGATCTTGGGGATCATCTCAGACTTATTATTGTGGATACTCAATGGCTGCTTCAGGAAAGAGAACACAGACCGGAAGGTGAATGCAGGAATAAATCTGAAGAAGAGGTGTTTTCCGCTCTGGATAAAGCAATTGAATCAGCCGGAAACAGAAGTGTTCTTATTGCCGCGCATCATCCTCCAGAAACCAATGGTCCACATGGAGGATTCTTTACATGGAAGGATCATATTTTTCCGCTTCGCGCCTTAAATAAATCATTATGGATTCCAATGCCGGTCATTGGCTCATTATATCCGCTTGCCAGAAATCTCGGCATTACGCGTCAGGATATGTCGAATGATTATTATGAGGAAATGGCTGATAGATTTGACAATGTGATTAAGAAACATAAACCACTGTTGTATGCTGCGGGGCATGATCATTCATTACAGGTGCTGAATCATGTTAACAATTCTCTTATACTTGTCAGCGGTGCAGGTTCAGACACAAAAATTACATCTGTAAGTTCAGATGACAATACGATATTTGCACGTTCACATACAGGGTTTACACGAGTCGATTATCTGAAGAATGGAAAAGTAAGAATCGGAATTGTAGTACCAACTGATATGACCGGTGCCAGGGAAGAAGTGTTTTCGATGTACTTTGAGTAATTCTTTTTTGTTAAATGTCTGGTTTGATAAATATTTGTATTATGAGAATTTATTTGTGTACTAAAGCACCAAATCTCAAATTACAAATAACAAATAATAATCAATAATTAAATTCAAATAAAACATGAAATATCTTGAGTTTCAGGAGTTTGAGGTGGTTTCGTTCAAATATTGGAATTTGAATATTGTGCCGAAGGTATGGCTACGCCATTTTTGATTTGGTGCTTGTTATTTGGAATTTAATAATTGAGGGGGCTGGACTGTATGAGAGTTTTTCTCATCTATATAATTCTCTTTTCAATTTCCGTGATTGCTCAGCCTGCGGATTCTTCGGTAACATATCATACTGTAATACCTGGTGCAGAATATTCTGCAAGCGGTATTCATAAATTCTTTTTTGGCGAGCAATGGCGGGATGTTTGGACGACTCCGGTTAAAGTTCCGGTTTTAGATTTAGATACTTTCGCCGGAGGATTAATTCCTTATGAACAAGGCGGAGGATTTCAAACTAAATCTCTGCGGTTTAAATCCGGTGACGGCCGGATATTCAAATTCAGGTCACTCAATAAAGACCCCCAAAAACTTCTTGCTGCAGAACTGCAGAATTCAGTAGTTGCGAATATTCTTAAGGACCAGATCAGTTCAGCACATCCTTTTGCCGCCTTTGTTGCTGCTCCCCTCTTAAATGAAGTAGGCATTTTAAATGCAAAACCCATACTCGGAATATTGCCTGATACTGAAAAACTTGGTGAGTACAGAAAAGAATTCGGAGGTTTATTAGGCACTCTTGAGGAACATCCTGATATATCAGAAAAGGATTCAGTTGGTTTCGGCGGCGCGGATAAAGTTAAGGGAACATTCAAGCTCCTCAAAGATATGGATGAAGATCATTCCAATATCGTTGCAGGAGAAGAGTTCCTTAAAGCCCGGCTGATGGATATATGGCTGGGTGACTGGGACAGGCATACTGATCAATGGAGATGGGCCGGATATAAAAAAGCAAAGAAGACTATCTGGTACCCGATTCCAAGAGACCGCGACCAGGTCTTTGCAAAATTTGAAGGCATCTTCCCATGGATAGCTGAAAATGCAGTGCCTCAATTAGAGGGTTTCAGGGATTTTTATCCGGAAATAGAAGACCTTACATGGTCGGGCCGGTATCTTGACAGAAGATTTCTCGTTTTTGTAACAAAAGAGAAATGGGATTCCGTAACCCAATACATTATTAATAAACTTAATGACAAAGTAATTGAAGATGCAGTTGCTCAGCTGCCCAGGCATATTTACGAGATTTCCGGACGAGAAATACTAACGAAACTTATTGCGCGTCGTGATAAATTAGCAGAAGCTTCGCAGGAATATTACGACCTTATATTCGAAAGTATAAATATTTACGGCAGCGGAAAAGATGAATACGCAGAAATCAATCGGCTGAATGATAATGAAGTTGAGGTTGAAATATTTAGAAAAAGGAAAAAGGATAACTCCGGAGAAGGAGAACCAATATTCCATCGTAAGTTCAACAGGTGCGAAACATCTGAGATGAAATTAGAGCTTCTGGACGGAGACGATTCTGTAAAAGTATCAGGTGATGTAAACAGCAGTATCCTAATAAGAATAATCGGCGGTAGGGGTAAAGATAAACTGATAGACAGCTCGCATGTTCATGGATATTTTTTAAGCAGCATTCCTTTTATACCATCAGCCGAAAATAAAACTGTTTTCTATGATGAAGGGAAAAACTCGGAGATTATTGAAGGTCCAGGCACTATAATTATAAAAGATAAATATCCCGAACCTCAGAATGATACAGCAAGATATGAACCTAAACTGAGGGATTGGGGATATGACTGGAAGTTCAAGCCTTTGTTTAATTTTTCAAGTGATGAAGGACTTCTGATCGGCGGAGGACCCGTATTATATAATTTCAGATTCAGAACAGATCCATATCTTTACAGGATGCATTTATTATTCGGCTACACATCTATTCTGAAAAGTTATGTTATTGATTTCAAAGGAGATTTCTACCGGGTTATTCCGGGTGCCAAATTAGGAGTTCAATTAAGAAAATCAGAGATATCTATTATTAATTTCTATGGTAAAGGCAATGAAAGTAAAATGGATCAGGATCTGGAAAGAAATGATTATTATAATTCGCAGCGTGAAGAATATATTATCAGCTCAGATGTAACTGTTAGTCCGGAAAAGAAGCTATTTGTATCCACGGGCGCGGCGGTGAAATATTCAGAAATAAAATTGGATAAGAATACTTTAATTGAAGAGCTCAGGCCGTATGGTATAGACAAAGAAACTTATGCAGAACTCAAAGCTGATATATTATATGATAACCGTGATCATGCCCTCGCCCCAATGACGGGTTGGTATATAAATTTAAGAAATGCATTCGTCCCTGAACTTATAACAAACGATAATACATTCAATAAACTAACTGCGGAAGCCAGATATTATATTCCGGCAAACCTGTTAACACCGTCTGTACTTGCATTGAAAATAAAAGGTGAAAAGCTTTGGGGCACATATCCTTTTTATGAATCAGCATTCATCGGCGGCAGCAGATCGATCCGGGGATTTAACAGGGAAAGATTTGCCGGTGATGCTTCTTTAGAACTCAACGCAGAGTTAAGATCATTTCTTTTCAGGTTTAATATGCTGGTACCCTGCGGATTGGGAGTTTCACTTTCCACAGAATCGGGAAGAGTCTTTGTCAGAGGTGAATCATCAGATAAATGGCATACAAGTATTGGCGGAGGTATATGGCTATTCCTGGTGAACCGGGATGTATTATTCAGTGTGTCTTATGCAAAATCACCACAGGATTATGGAATTTACCTGCAGTACGGATTTACATTTTGAAATATTAATTCTGGTGTGCTTTTATCTATGCGTCTTTAAAATTGTGCGGCAGTGCCGGCTGAGTTGCGCATAATGTAGCTTAGCGAAATGTAATTCTAAACTCCGGATATTGAATTCCGACTCCGTTTTATTTATTACCAGTATTCCTATTGTGCAATCCTGCCTTGCCTGCCGCCAGGCAGGCGCGGCAAGCCGGCGGCTCTACAAAAAATGTATAACATTTTCTAGATTGAAACATTTTTTCCCCCGAATAGTCAAAAAGCAGCACAGACTGTCTGTGCTACAAGATTATTTATTGAACCAGACGGTGAGAAGGTCCGATGAATTTTCCTGAATAAAGTTTATTTTCAGCACATTATCTTTAAAGCTATAATCAGTTATTAAGTTTTTATTGATGTATATTTCCAGAGGTTTTACTGGACACTTAATCAGTACTTCAATTTTCTTTCCTTTGAAAGCAGCCAGTTTGATTCGGATCCTATCAGGTTCATAGGAACAGGTTAGTACCCGTGATCCGGCGCTTAATAATAATGGTTCCTTTGAATCCCCCAGTATAATGTTAATGCTTCCCGAATCCTCAGTTTCCGGTATAATGTAACTATTCAGATCTTTTCCATTTAGTTTTATTTCTCTTATAGTTTCTCCGCGTCCTTCAATACGAACATTATACTTTTTCCCATTCAATATTAAAGGCAGCTCTGCATTTCTCAGATCATCATTAAGATAGGGGTTGAACTTAATGTTCCATTCAGTTTCCTCAACTGCAAGGAGATGATATAAAGTATATATATACCAGCCGGCAGCCCACATGAACTGTGGTTTATCAATTTTGCCATATTCCTTTGGATCTGCATTATTGCTCACGCGGTATTCGTACATTGCCGGCTGACCGTTCGGACTATTTATAATTCCATTCAGTGTGGTAACTGTTTTAATAAAATTAAAAGCTTCATCCTTTTTACCGGCTGATATTAATGCGAGCGCGTACCACGCGTTTCCATGAGGCCACACTCCCCCGTTTGCATATTTATGAGGCTGGCCTGCTTCATCGCCCGCAAATCTGAGGAACTCTATAAGTTTATGGAAATCCATTGGATAGACATTATAAATTCCGATCTTTTCATCAAGCAGATATTTCCCTGCGGTTTCTGTAAGCTTATTTTTTCTTTCAGGGCTGATCAGATCAAAAGCTGACCCCAGCAAAGAACCTATATAGTAGTGTTTATCAGGAACGTTGTTTTCAAAATAGTTAATTAAATAATTCTGTTCATTGCTCCATAATATTTCATTCAAATTCTGCTGAAGTTTATCTGCTTTTTCAGAATAATCCGTTAATGCTGTGGTATTCCTATTGAGAACTGAGCTTATATATACATATTCACGCAATGCTTTAATGGCCAGAATTGTCATGAATGATCTTGGGCCATAATTCCTGCCGATATCCCACCAGTCAGGTCTGTATGCCCACATTAAATTATCTTTCTCATTCTGCATTGCCTGTTCAATACTTTTGGTGAGGTAAGGATAGAGTTTTCCGAGAAACTTAACATCATTTGAATGTCTAAGGTATGTACCCGATACCAGTACAAACCAGAAGTGATTCCAGTTGTCTGTTGTGGCATATTCTGTAACGAATGCAGTATCTTTCCAATAATATGCATGAGGAATTATATAAGATTTATCAGAGTGCTGAACAATAAATTCGAGATCTTTTTTTACGCGGCTTATGTTATAATTTACAACGGCGAGGTCTGTTAGAAGTACATCGTGCGTAAAATAAAAATTGTATTCTGCTGGGCACGGCATTGGCTGAATGGTACTATCGATATAATGCTGATTTGTTTCCAGTATTGCTTTTGACCACAATGTAGTTTCATTAATAATGCTGTCAGAAGTTAGAACTCTATTTTTATTTATCTGAGCGGTTATAAACTTTTCATAAGTGTTTACTTTTTCCTGATAACCAGTAATTAATTTTGGTATTAAAGATTTACTTTCTCCTACTCTGCAGGATCCGATAATCTGCACTACTTTGAGTTCGTGTCCAGGTTCGACAATTTTTTCATAGAGATAGCCTGCGGCAGGTTTAGCTAAACTGCCGGTCTGCGGTGACGGAGGTTCATTGCCTGTATTTTTCCACCAGTGATATTCATCCTTAGCAAAGACACTTTCATTATATTTATACTTTGGCATTTCGCCTGCATTGGCTGTAAAGATCTCAGCAAACTGAGTTTCAGGATCAAGATATTGTGTTACGAGTGCTTCTCCCTCTTCAACAGCAAATACGCTTGCACTATCCTTCAATTTATATGAATGACTGGTTCTTAAACTTGTTTCCAGGTGTGTATGCAGCGTAACGTTTTTAGATTTCCCACTGTTATTTTTAATTGTATATGTGTTTACCATTGCAGGTTCATCTTTGCAGAATTGATATGATACTGTAATACCCAGTGCCGAATCATTTTTATGATAAACTGCTGAGTATGGAGTAAGCCTGAGATCATATTTTTCAGTGTTTATAATCCTCAGATGGCCATCTTCTGTTATGCTTGCAGCCATGCAGAAAGTTGAATCGCGCTTCCAGTAATCTTTGCTCAGATCAATACTGTTTGCAGAGGGATAATAAAAGCTAATGCGCTGCAGCATGGGAAAGTTGTGATGAGATTCGATGCCGATGTAATAGTTACCTACTTCAACACGGGCGTCGCCTCTGTAGATAATGGGAGTAATTTGTGCGAACAATGAAGAAGACAATATTATCAGAGCGAAGATCATTTTCATGTGGTGCCTCGATTATTTTATCCATAGGAGATATATGCAACTTTTTCAGAGTTGAGGATTTTTATTTCAAAAACGGAGTCGAAATTCAACAAGCCGACTTCGGATTAGATTTTATCTTCATTTACATTCTGTGCAACCCAGCCAAGGCAAGCCTTGGCTCTACGGGAATGAATTACATTCTCATAATTTAAACACTATAAGGACATATATTTAATGAGTTCTCTTAATTCTATGGTAGCGAAGGAAGAAGTACTGTCAGACATAGCATAGGGTATGATGAGAGTGTCATTATTCAGAATTCCTCCGCAGCTGTATACAACGTTCGGTACATATCCCTCCCGCTCTTTATCATCCGGACTAATAAGAGGTTCAGTAAGCCGGCCGATAATTTTTGAAGGATTATTTTTATCAAGCAGTATTGCGCTGATACAATACTTACGCATATGTCCAACCCCATGCGTCAGCAGCAGCCAGCCTTGATCAATTTCTATTGGTGATCCGCAGTTTCCGAGCTGAACAAGTTCCCATGGATATTTCGGGGCTAGTAACTCTTCTTTTTTATTCCAGTTATAAAGGTTATCTGAATACATTATAAATATATTTTCATTATCCTGCCGGGAAATCATTACATATGAACCGTTTATTCTGCGGGGGAACAGGGCAAATCCTTTATTGGAAACTTCAGATCCTCCTAAAGTACTAATCCTGAAGTGAAGGAAATCTTTTGTTTCCAGCAGTTTTGGAGAAATCTCTCTGCCGTTGTAAGCCGTGTATGTAGCATAATAAGTACTTTCCCCATTATCATTTCTGAATTCAACAAATCGTGCGTCCTCAATTCCATTACTCTCCGCAGGAGAATATGGAAAGATTATACGCTCGTCAATAAAAGTCTCAGGTGAAAAGTTCATCTCGTAATCATGCTGATCAGGATCTGTAATTTTGTACTCCAAAGCACCTGTAGTAAAACGGAGATGGTCTGATATTAAAATATTATTTGCCGAATCTATAGTACCCAGTTTGAACATAATAGATGAAATATGTCCTTCCCCAGTAGCTCTCAGTGACATGATAAATTTCTTTTCATTCTCTGCAGCACCGTTTTGATGGGGATGCCATACAATCGAAGGATTGAAAAGAGCGGCTGATTCGACGGAGTACTCCATTGTGAAATAGGATGCAAGAAGCTTTTTGCGGGCTTCACTCAATTCACCGGTAACATTAAGTTCCTGAAATCTCTTTAAATAATATTCCTCAAGGCTGCGGTGACGATGTTTGAACTCCAGCAATACTTTTGAATAGAGATTTATAACCTGTGTTTCATCTAAAGAGAGTAATTCATTAATTATTCTCGTTATGCGCTCCGGAGTAATGTTAAACGGTCTAAGTAGTACACGTGTGTTATCAGCACGAATAATAATATTATGGCGTTTGATGTTCATGTAATTACCTATGACGCAGCAACAGGCTGAAGCCTGTTCTACAAAACTTTTATGAAATTAATTATTGCAACAGGCTGAAGCCTATGCTACGAACTTTTACGAAATTCATTATTGCGACAGGCTGAAGCCTGTTCTACGAAATTATTTCAGAAGCATTAGTTTTATCTGTTTTAGTGTTTTACTGGTTTTAAGTACACAGAAATAAATTCCAGAAGATGAGGGTGTTCCATTATTGTCCTTACCGTCCCACCTGAAGGTATATTTATCAGCATCACCATAGGACTCGTACAGAGTTCTTACTTTCTGGCCAAGTACATCATATATGCATAAAGATAGATCATCGGGTGCATTAAGATAAAATGTAATTGAGGTTTCGCTGTTAAAAGGATTAGGGTAGTTACGGAAAAGCTCATAATCGACCTGGTCAGAATTTGGTGTTTCTACTCCGGTACTTATATCATATAGTTTTTGAATTTCAGCAAAAGGCAGAGCGTAATCATATATTCTTACATCATCAATGATACCTTTAAAATTATAATTCTTATTACCAGGAAGTACTTGTCCGATCATGAGATCATATGAAGTCTGCAGGATATCTCCCGAGAAAGACGTAATTCCATCCAGATTTCCATTAATATATACTTCTACATCTTTCCCGTCGTATACCGCACATACGTTATAAAGCTTGTTTAACTGAAGTTCTGTTTCAGAATCAAGGTCCTTAACTCCCGTTGTGGTTTTAACTGTCCACCGGATGCGTTTATCAGTAACAGATATTTTCCACCTGTTCTCCCAATTTCCATGTGATAAGGGATACTGTTCCCTGTCATAGAATGTGCTGAGCCGTACCCAGAAATTTACAGTTATGGCTTTTTGAAAGTTAAGGAGAGGGTTATTCGGTACCCTTATATTATCATCAATTCCATCAAAGCTATAGGCATGATTTATATTACCGAAGCGGTCACTGGCGTTTGTTACACCAGTGGCGATTCCGTTAAGAGTATTACCGCTTACATTATCGGCGTTCCCATTGAATGGATAGAATGCAATCAGATCGCCCGTCTGCACAACTGAAAAATCTCTTACTACCACAAGGATGCTGTCTGAATCAGAACCCCCGTGGTTGTCACTTACTGTGCACCGGATATAATAATTTCCGGGTTCAGAGGGAGAATACCACAACACGGTTGAATCGGCTTCACTGAAGCTTCCGGTATCTGACTGCCATGAATAGTTTAACGTATCACCATCGGCATCTGCAGCCAGACATAACAAATGCGTAATGCTGTTCAGATCAATTTTTCGCGGAGAGCCGGTTATTGAGTTAATTACCGGAGGAGTGTTAATTACCGCGTTTACATTAATTTCAAAAACAGCGGTATCTGACAGTTCACCAGGATCAGTAATGATACATCTGATTTTATAAATCCCCTCTATATCAGGAGCCTGCCAGGTAACTGCGGATCCGGAATCGGAAATAATTCCCCCATCTGAACTCCATTTATAATTTATTCTGTCATCATCCCGGTCCTCCGCATTACAGAACAGTTTCACTGTTTCATTTTTCAACATGTTTGTCTTTGCTGCAGAGAGGATTTTTATTCTTGGAGGGTAATTATCCTGAGGAATACCCGAATTATAATCTATTACAATACCATTAACATAAGTCCGGTTTTCTTTAATTCGCAGAGATGAGCCCGAAGGAATAAGAACTGCAAGTACTGCTGCATCTGCGGGAATATTAATATCGAAAGAAGCTGAAACATTTGTTTTTATTAATTGATTTGAGACAGCATCATATACATCATATGAATTGTTATCAGTAACTACATTAATAGTTTTCTGTGACGGATGAGGATTATAAAACAAATAAGTTTTATGCGCATTCCCGTTAAAGAAATCAGTTTTAAGAACATCAAGTTTTAGAATACCCGGAATATTAGTAGTATCAATAATTCCACCGAAGTAACCAACATGAGAAGAACTATAGAGTGTGAGATTGGTTCTCCCCCATCCGCCGGAAATCGCATCGCCGGTTGCATAAGGACTCACACCAAAATTAGTTTGTCTCAAGCCTTCATGAGCAATTACTGAAGAGGTATCATATTTATGCGACCATTCTTCACTATCCTGTTTAGTATCCGGCAGATATTCCGGATAAAATAATCTTGCTGCATTCGCAGCATTAAGGAGCCACTTAGCTATAGCCCGTGCAAACCTGTCGTCATACCGCACCAGAGGTACCAGTGCAGCGGCCTGCTGAAAAGTATTCATAAGAAACGCATAATCATTTGATCCGTTTACCTCACCAATAAGGCCATGGACGTCATAACCTCCCCACTTCCCTGATATGACACCCCAGTTCCTGTTCTTATAAGCTGAAAAGCACCAACCCACCATCTTTTCCAGATTATAATTAGTACCTTCAAGAGCATTCATTTTTGCAGCAATGTATGCACCGTAAGGCATCTGAATTTCATAAGAAGGATTATAAGATAGAGAGTTAAGGAATTCCATGGCCAGTTCTGCACCCACACGATATTTTATCTCACCAGTTGTAATGAACGCATTATACAGAATCCAGGCAATTGCACCGGCAGCTTCAGGTTCTGTAACACCAGCTGAATTAGGTTTCATAGTAGAAAATCAAAAGCCCTGTAATTCATCAGTGGGACATGCCAGGGAGTTATTTTTCCCCCCATTGCGTAAACCGCTTCCAGCCAGCGGTCAGCCACTCTTACGAATTGCTGATTAAAGTCACCTGTACCCGGATATAGATCATATAACTGAAAAAAAAATACATTGGGCATTGTCTCATACCACCAGTCGTCGCCTGAGGATGAGGATGGATGATTCAGATAAATATTTTCCCCGTTCTTCTTATTAAAGAACTCTTCACTCATTAAAATGTAATTAGTGTTGTCCTGATTGCTTTTATTTATACCGGAAAGCGTTGCTCCAATAAGCGCCGGTAGAATGTTTATAGCTTCTGCTGACCCGGGAGAGTTTGTACCTACAACGGTGTGAAGTCCAAAACTGTTATGCTCAGGGTAATTTATAGTATTACTATTGAACCATATTAATGGTAAATACTCACCTGTTTTATCAGGATCAAAAGCGAAGGAATCATATTTCTTTGCCAGTTCATTCCAGTTTATCATCTCATATGGATCGGGAACCGAAGGCATTCTTTCTATTGCCGGTATGTTTATCTGTTGCGCAGAAATGCTGCATAATAAAATAAAAAACATGATTAATGAAACCCGGAATGTATTTCCTTTTATCATGCTCCTTTCCTTAATAACTCAGATGATCATTTAATGAGAATATCTTAAGTTCATCTTTTTTGAAATAAGTTGTATTCTTACTTAATGTAAGGAGACTAACACTCTCACCCGGCAAAAGGATGAACCCCCTGTCGGAAATCACAAATGAAGGATGGTTAACATCAACAAAATATGCGGGCTCATCTGTAGATATGTTTAAAACCTGATTATCATCTTCCAAACTAAAAGCAGCGTTAAGATTACATTTTTTTAAGTGAAGATGTTTCCACTCGATATTTGTATGATAGGTGCGGCAGATATTTTGCTGGTAACTATTATATAAAGTAGCGACCATTATTGTATCAGTTAAATTACGATATTTATTCCCGGGTTTTAATTTTTGGTCCTTATATGAAAAAGCTTCGAGATAAACCGGCAAAGATTCTTCAGCCAATATATTTCCGGTTTCACTTTCAATGTAATGTATTTTAGCTGAACCGCGGAATTGATTTGATGTTTGATTGGATACTCTGACAGAATTATTATCGTTTGAAATTATAATACTAATATGTGAAAAGACTCTTTTTACTGTATACCAGCTTATTTTGGGAATAAGTTCGTAATCCACAATCGACCAGCTTGTAACCGGCCAGCAGTCATTTAACTGCCAGATAATACTTCCGCTGGTTTCAGGATATCTGCCTATCCAGTGTTCAAGACATGTTTTGAGTGCAAATGCCTGACTAAGCTGCGCGAGATAGATAAAATTATCCCAATCGCTTTTAAAAGGAAGATGTGAAGATAAAAACTTAAGAACCCTTTCAGGACCTTCGACCTGCTTGTTATGAAACTCAAAAACTCTGTGATGCGCCTTCAGTGCATCAGAAGGAAGAGCTTTATTCCAGGTAACAAAATTCGCCGGGGCTTGAAAGCCAAATTCCGTAACAAATAAACTTGTATCATTTTTCACCTCATTATAATCCACCCAGTGACTCCAGAGGTCCCATTGGTGTCTGTTCCCGCTTAATGAGGAATTTGGATCAGCAGCTTTACTTTTACTTTCATCTATAAAAGGAGAAGATTCCCAGTATGGTCTTTCAGGATCGAGTTCCCGAAGTTTATCGGGAATAATTTTACTCCAGATCTTATAACCAGACATTTCCTTATAAGAGCTTTTTTGCTCCTGATACCATATCCATTCATTCTCATTATTACCGCACCAAATGGCAATCGATGGATGATACTGAAGTCTTATTACATTCTGGCTGATCTCTTCTTTAACATCATCAATAAATTCTCTGTGTTCCGGATATGAAGCACAGGCAAACATAAAATCCTGCCAAATTAATATGCCCATCCTGTCACACAGATTATAGAGGATGTCATTTTCATAAAATCCCCCGCCCCATACTCTGATCATGTTCATATTTGCGATTCTGGCAAAATTCAATAGCTTCTGGTACTTGTATTCAGATATTTCCGGAATAAAAGAATCCGCAGGAATCCAATTGGTACCCTTTGCAAAAATGGGAACATTATTTACTATGAACCTGAATGAAGCTTTTTTATTATCAATCAGCTGGAGTTTAATTGTTCTTATTCCAACCTCTTTTTCGAGTCTGTCGATAACTTCCAATCTTTTATTAACAATTGTAAGTGACAGCTTGTAAAGGTTTGGTTTGCCGCTCCCGTTAGGCCACCATAAATCGGGGTTTTTTATTCTGATACGAATAGAAGCCTGTTGTCGGTTTACTTTAAGATACTCTTGTTCAGTTCCTATATCGGCACGGATTTTATACCCGGATTTAAGACTTTTATTAAGATTAACCTTAATCTCCACTTCAGCTTTTTCACTATCAGCGGTAATTGTTGAAAAAAGAAAATTTTTAATATAATTTTCAGGATATTGAATCAGGTTGATGCTTCTCCATATGCCTGAAGTTGGAAAAGAAGGACCCCAATCCCAGCCATAAGAATACTGAGCTTTTCTCAGATATACTCTTTCAGAAGCTAAAGCAACAGGCAGTTTGCCATATTTATTTTCAAGCAACCTTCCGGATTTAAGAGGTGAAGAGAAACGTATCTCCAAAGTATTACTTTTTTTCAGGAGATGTTGAATGTTAAAGCTGTACTCAATAAACATATTGGTGGAAGATCCAAGCAGCTTATTATTTAACCTGATTTCAGATATTGTATCGAGACCTTTGAACTCAAGAATGATTTCCTTTTCATCATCGAAGTTCTTCATCAGACTGAAATTGGTCCGGTAGACCCAATCCATTTCCGCTATCCAGCGCAAAGAAGTTTCATTTTCTGAATAAAAAGGATCAGGTATAAGTCCGGTTCTGAATAAATCAGTATGTATTGTCCCGGGTACGGAAGCAGGCTGCCAGTTATTCAATTCCTTTCTGAGAGATTTTGGAATTAAGTTTGGAACATTTTCTTTATATAATCTGAACTCCCAGTTGGAGTGAAGAGTTTGGATTTTTCTCATCTGATTCAGTCCTCATTGCCGGTGATAAAATAACTTCTGCTGATTTCATTCTGTTCTGCCTGCAATAACGCAAGCAGTGCTTCTATTGTAGATTCTGCACCGGAATTTTTATTTATATCATCTTTATCATTTATTCCGTCAAAACATCTGCCGGTTGAAGCGGAATACATTTCTTTACCTGCGGGGTTCTTTCCCAAAAACCATTGCGATAAGAGTCCGGCTGTTCGGGCATACTGTTCATCTCTTGTTTCATCATACGCCATCAAACTGGCAATAACCATTGGTCTTATGCCATAAGCAATCTGTGGAAATTGCGAACTGTTTTTTATTATAACAGAATCAGCAGATCTTTCAACAATGAAATTAGATAAGTAATTATTTTCAATTACAAAAGGATAGAAATTATTAACTTCTTTTAGTCCTGCGTCAATAAAGTCTTTATTATTAAGCAGTCTTCCGGCGGATATTAAAGCCGGGGCCTGGCTATTTCCCCAGGCATGCCATGTATTCTGCCAGCTCAAAAATGCATTATAGGGGAATGAAGTATCCTTACCGGCCTGCATCATCAGTAGTCCGTCACATAATAAAGATATTCCCGAGTTGTAAGTTGAATCACCGGATGCAGAAGAGTATTTAACCATACCCAGCACTAATATTGCAGCCTGATCAGCGGCAGTTTCATAAGGAAGCCATACCGGAAGTTCAAATCCTCCATAAATTGAGTATTTCTTTTCTTTGGGTAGCCATTTCAGTGCAGCAGGTATAGATCTTTCCAATTGACTTTTTAGTTTTTGAGAGAAAAATGAATCTCTTTTCTTAAAAAACTCATATCCTTCAGCAAGAGACCAGATAGCTCTCCATGACCACCAGTTTGGTTCTGCCACACTGGTTTTGAAAGTTTTGTTTATTGAATGATCGTCCCATATAAAATTGTAATAGAACCCGTTCTCAGCCTGCATATGCATAACAAAGCTAAGAAGATTTTTAGCCTTATGAAGTGCGGAAGAGTCCGTCGTATATTCATAATATTTCATATAGAATATAGCAGCACGCGCAGCATCATCAACGCATGCAATGCCCTCATCGTCATCTCCGGTCCATTTATCATAAGGATAGTTACTGTAAATATGTATTATTCCCATATCTTTGTTATCAACAGAAATATTCTCATACAGAAAATCCAGATGAGCAGTATTGATGATCGAATTCTGTGCAAATGTACTTACTGTTATCAATATAAATATGATTACTACTTTCATATCAGACAACTTCCATCCCTGATTCGACAGGTTTGCATGCTGAAATCAGCTGATCGACTGTTGTAGTGGCCAGACAAATATTTGTATCCGCACCAGAGTAGTATATTTTTATTTCGTCATTACTTTCATGTATCCAGCCATTTGTAAAAACAACGTTTGCCACATCTCCGGTACGTTCGTAATCTTCTTCAGGTGATAATACCGGGTCCTGTGTTCTGGCCAGAACTATCCAGGGTTTTTTAAGATCCAGAAGCATAACTCCCTGCTTGTAAATATTTCCCATTCCAAATCCGCGCACACCATGATATAAAACCAGCCATCCTTCATTAGTATGTATGGGCGGAGTTGATATACCAATTTTATCATTTTCCCATGTACCCATATAAGGTTCAGCCAATACCCGATAACCTCCCCAGTGCAGCAGATCAGGGCTTCGGCTTATCCATATATCTCTTCTTGCTTCAGCAGAAGGTCTGTCAATTCTCCAGTAGCAGCCGTCTATCTGTTCCGGGAAAAGAGCACAATCCTTATTTGAAGGTTCTGAAATAGGTCCGAGAATTTCGAAGCGCTGAAAGTCCTCCGTTTCTGCAAGCATAACTAAAGGCATATAGCGAGAGTACCCGGTATATGTAAGATAATATTTATTTCCTATCGGAGTAATACGGGTATCTTCAATACCCCATTCTGTAAATTCCCGGTAACTCTTATGATCTGCCGGAGTAAGACAGGGTTTATCATCAACTATGAACTTGAGTCCGTCAGTGCTTCGTGCCATAACAAAAGATGACCTGCCGTTTGGCATTTCCACTCTGCACATTAGCAGATATTCATTTCTGAATTTTATCGCCCCGGGATTAAAAATGCTGTTCACCCTGAACGGTACATCCGTTTTTGTTAAGATAGGATTTTTAAGATATTTATTTAATTCCATATATACTCCGGTTATTTTTATTCTTTGAGACCTGTTGATGCCATACTTTGAATAAAGTATTTCTGGAAAAAAGCATAAGCTATAATGATAGGCAGTGCAAGCATAGTTGCAGCCGCTAGTTTTACTCCAAGCTGAGATTCAGCCCTGCCTCCAACCGCGAACAAAGTTACAAGCTGAGGCATAGTCATAAGCGACTCATCTCTGATTACAATGATTGGCCACAATACTTCATTCCATGATGTCATAAAAGTTAAGATGCCAACCGTAATGATAGCGGGGATAGAATTAGGCCAGAGTATTCTGAACAATATTCTGAATTCTCCGCAGCCGTCAATACGCGCAGCGTCAATCATATCTACAGGTATACTTTTGAAATACTGATGGAACATTATTATTGATAAGCCATTTATGAAATAAGGGACTATTAACGCGAGGTAGGTGTCAACCCATGCGAATTTCACCATAAGAATATACTGCGGTATGAGTGTAATCTGAAAAGGCAGAGTCATTGTAAATATAATAATGAAGAACATTATGTTTTTCCCTTTGAATTCAAGATGGGATAATGCATAACCCACCATCGAGCCAAATAAAATAACTCCTGCTGTAACTGAAAGTGAAACAAATAAGCTGTTCAATAATGATCTCGTAATCGGAATCTTTTCAACTACCTGGGAATAGCTGTTGATTGAAATAGAACCCGGGATAAGTACAAGTTTACCTATTTCACTTTCCGGAGCAAGTGAGGCACTAAGCATCCAAAGGAATGGATAGACGAATATCAATGCTCCTATGGTAAGTACTATATAGATTAATATTTTATTCATTCAATTCTATTTTGTTTCTTTCTCAACAAATTTTTTCTGTAAAACAATTACTAAAAGAATTATACCGGCAAAAAAGAATCCAAGGGTAGCTGCGTAACCCATATGATAATAAAAGAAGCCCTGCTTATATATATAAAGCACGGCAGATATTGTACTGTTGAGAGGCCCGCCTCCTGTCATAACATATGGTTCAATGAATAATGAAAAGCCGCCTATGGTTGACAGAATTACCACAAGAAACAGAGTTGGATTTATCATCGGCAGTGTGATATGATAAAACTTCTGCCACGCATTTGCACCTTCTATTTCTGCAGATTCATACAGATGTCCCGGAACAGTCTGAAGTCCAACTAAAAAAAGTACAATATACAATCCGACATTTTTCCATGTAGCCATTAATGCAATGGAAGGCATTGCGAGATGAGGATTAACAAGCCAACTGACTTTATCCAATCCGGCAGACATAAGAATTCTATTCAATAAGCCGGTTTCATATCCATACAACTGCTGCCATAAAATTGTAACAACAACACCTGAAACAATAACGGGAAGAAAATATGCTGCTCTGAAGAATCCTATAAATCTCACTTTCTGATTTAACATTACTGCAAAGAACAGAGCCACAATTATCTGTAAAGGAATATGAATAACCAGGAAAATAATTGTATTAAGTAAAGATTTGAAGAATACAGAATCATTTATGAGGCGGTAGAAATTATTAAGTCCCACATATTCCATTGGGGAAATAATATTCCATTCATGGAACATTAATACAAAAGAAAATATCACCGGGAAGGATATAAATACCAGGAAATGCACTACATAAGGCGCAATAAAAATATACGGAATGATCCTTTTATCTCTCACTTGTTTCCTATTTATTTGAGTAATAAAAGACCGGCAGCTTTGGCTGCATCATTAATTGCCTGTTCCGGACTCTTGGTTGAGTAAATTACTGATGCTTCATATTCCTGTGAAATAATATCGAATACTTCTTTAAGAACCGGTGAATTATCAGGACCTTTTACATATTTGGCTTGTCTGGCAAATACTTCCATTTGTGGATTTTGGTTAAAGTAGTTTATAAAAAGAGGATTAGTGGTCAGATCTTTTCTTCTGGGTAACTGTGAAGTTGTTTTTAGAAATTTAATTTCATTTTCCTGGCTTAACATATACATGATAAATTCAGCAGCGGCAATTTTATCTTTGCAAGTATTAAAAAGTACAATGTTCTTCGTATCACCGTAAGTGAATATATTCCCCTTAAAGCCATCAGGTACCGGTAATGCCGAATAACTATATTCAAATCCCTCGGGCTTAAATTTCTCAGCATGTGCTATTTCCCAGGGACCAGTAAATCTTGTAGCTATATCCCCTGCAAGAAACGGATCCTGCCGGGCTGAAATCCTTTCACGCGGAAAGTATCCGTTATCAAATAATTTTTTGAGAAATGAAAATGTCTGCACAGCATACTTATTATTAAAGGCAACCTTATTATCTCTGATCAGAGGGGCGCCCCCTGAGGCCGCAAGATATAGCGGATAAAAGTCAAAGAACCTCTGCCACCAGGTTGGTATTACTTCAGCATACCCGATCCATTTTGTCTGAGTCTGAATTCTTAAGTCGCTTGCTGCCTTCGTAAATTCACTATATGTTTCGGGAGCATTGTTGAATCCAATTTTGCTAAAGAGCTTCTTATTATAGATGAGCATAATAGGATTTATTTTCCATGGCACCTGATAAATATGTCCATCAGTGGCTCTAATCTCCTCAATAACACTAGTGTCGCATCTTGAATACAAAAAATCCATAAAGCCGGGGATTGAATCCAGTGCTATCAGTCTTCCTGCCCTGGCATAAAGTTCAACATCTCCCTGCCACATATTAGAATATATATCAGGGGTTGTCTCACCAACGACAGCTGCAAGTATTACTTCTTCACTTGATTGACCTTCAGGTACCGGCTGCACTGTTATAAGTTTGTCTGGATGCATTTTATTCCACGATTCAACAACGCTGTCAGCGAATATTATTTCATCAGAATTATTTGATGACCAATACACAAGTCCGGTTTCATTCCCCGTCTCTCTGCTGCAGGAGTTCTGAATGATAAGAGCAATAGTAATAAACACTAATAATAATTTTTTCATATTTTTGTTAATTCCAGAATTGCCATTCATTATCAATAATGGGATAGACCGGGCGGACGAAGGTTCCTCCCTTTTTTACACTATACAAGTTAATGCTTCGCGGATTATCCTCTTCAGAGACCGGTAAATAATTCAGCAGATCCTCATTTATATTTATTTTATATTTATTTTTCAGAGTGAGTACTTTGTTTACTATTCTCTTTGTGTATTCGTAAACATAATAGTCATTACGGACATCCTCTTTTACTTCTTCATATTTCTTTAAAACGGAGTTATCAGCATAATCTTCTTTATTAGCATTATAATATTTTAATAACGCATCTTCATTAATTTTAACAGAAGAGGCTATAATCTGTTTCATTTTTGAATAAACTACTTTATCCTTCCACCATTTCATCTCAAGCTGTACTTCCTCATCTTTATGGAAGTTATCTGCTTCAGCCATTCTTGTTATCATAAAATCTCTTAACATACGCCAGATTACTCCCTGAACTGAGTTAAGAAATCCGGTTTTTGAGGTAAGAATTAATTTGATGTAAGGTTCTCTTGTACTATACCAGTTTATGAACATCCGAATGCTTATTGGCTCAGAATTCATTTTGATCAGTGTGTCATTAAAGCCTTTAAATAAATTAAATGCTCTATCATTGAAATACTTTGGATGAATGTTCTCACTTATTTTCCAATCCTTAACCAGGAATGGCTGCAGGTATTTTGACCCAAGATGATAAGCAATTGCGTTAAAAGAGGGTCTTACAATTACAGGATTCTCTTTACTGAACATTTGCTCCAGAAGTATATCTGCAGCGGAATCCGCTTTCTCCTTTTTTAATAGGGCTTCAAGTTTATATCTTTGATCACCGGATTCGGATTGTGTTTGAAGCACAGATTTCAAAATATTCTCTATTTTAACTATATACCAGCCATCCTCAGTTTTTATTGGTCCGGAAAATTTCCCTGCCGGAATTGAATCTACTATGGAGGCGAGTGCCGGATTTTTTCTTTCAAGATTGAGTCTATCGGTCTCAAGATATCTGTCATCAAATGAAACTGAATCCCTGAATTGTTTTATGAACAGAGTATCGAAGGGCACTCCATTATTCAGTTCCTGGTATACGGAGGAAATCTGCTGCATATCCTTAACAAAAATCCATTTCAGTATTAATGAAGTATTTTGTTTCTCAGCTGCATTCGTGATTTCCGAATCAGGTATAATTAGTTTATCCCATATAAGAGATCTGTATAATTTTTCTCCTGCAAGATCACCACGGATATCATTCAGAAATAATTTTACATCATCAAGAGTATCCAGTTTATTATTATATCCCTCAAGCGCAAGAAGCTTTTCATATATCATAAATTCAAGATGACGCTTGCGGGATTCTTTCATTCTTTTTACGAAGGCCGGACCGAATTCATAATTATTAAGGAATTCATTTACCGTGATTTTAAGGGGACCAACTTCAGCAACAGTCTGCTCCGAAAGTTCCCTGGTATTCATAACCGAATATTTATTTGCGGAATTTTCCTGAGCAACTAGTAAGGGCGGGCAGATGATTACCAGAGCAAACACTATTTGGTAAAGTATTCTTTTTATCATACAGTTAAAATTTGATACCTACTGCAAAAACATGAATATTCTCAAGTCTACCAAAGTCACGGAACGCGTAATCAAATTTAACTGATGTTGATCCCAGCAGACTGCTGGTTGCTACACCAATTCCGGCCGATAAGCCTCCCTCCGCTTCATCCAGAAATAAGGACTGATATCCTCCACGTATAAAGAAAAAGTCATTGTAAGATAATTCTGTTCCGGCGTTTACACTTTCGTAATTATTATTCGGATGAATAGCATCAACAGCAACTCTCCATTTCAGAAAGTCTGACTGGATTACATTAGTTGAAACTCCTATCTGCAGAAATAAGGGAAGATCCCAGGAGTCAAGCTCTACATTAAAAGGAATTCTTTCATTAGATCCCTGCTTGGTGTCATCAATTCTGCCGAATATTCTTGTGTCTCGTCCATCAAGCTGCATTGAAGTACCGAAGTTTGATATAGAAGCACCTATTACAAGTCCGTTCAACAGGTCTGTTCTGAAATATGTACTTCCATCTATCGCAAAACCTGTCGCACTCTCATGCCAGATCTTCTGCTGGATATATTTTGCAGTAAATCCGATTGAAAATCTGTCGGTAATGGCTTTTGAGAAAGAGAGTCCTACTGCGATATCTGCTGCAGTAAAATATTCGCCTGTTCCCTCCGGCATTTCTACTGTACGGACTTTCATATCGGGCATATTAAGAGAAGTAAAACTCAATCCGAGGTTGCCTACAGAACCAAGAGGCACTACAAGCGCTGCAAAATCCATGCTTGTTTCTGCGAGCCAGGTTGTGTGCACAACAACCATTTCTCCTTGTGTAAAACGTGAAGTACCTGCCGCATTCCAGTATAATGCGGTTGCATCGTCTGCTATACTAACAAATGCGCCGCCCAGGCCAATGGCTGAAGCACCAATGGGAATTTCGAGAAAAGCCGCTGAAGTAGTTCCGGTCTTTGACACATGTCTTTGTCCTGCAGCAGACCCTGCCATAATGAATATTAAAATGATTACCAGTAAATAGTTCTTCATCATTACCTCAGAGTTCTATTCTATTTAATAATAGCGAATCTGTCTATTTTCGTTCCTATGCCTGGGGCATCAACATGGAATATGTACACACCATATGATACATCCATGCCATCACGGGAAACAAGATTCCATGATTCCTGTCCATCAGCAATATTACTATTATGTTCTATTTCCTGGACAAGCCGGCCGCTGAGAGTATATATTCTAATTATACATTGTGCGGGAAGATGGATAAAATTAATCCTTCTTTCTCCCCTGCCAACTGTAGATGTTTGCGGCTCCCATGAAGCGGCACCTACATAAGGATTCGGGACCACTGCAATATTATCAAGTTCCTGAACGGCTTTATCTCTGTTAAAAGAAGGTGCCTTTGTTTTAAATTCGATATAGTCGCTGGATCTGAATGGTTTCTTTGTTGCAATTCTGAATACATCCCCGGGCTGCGGAGCTCTCTGCTCAGATGCAGGCAGAGTTGTATCAACATCAAAAGATACTGACCAGCTTGCTCTCATGTCGCCAAACTTCTGTGCCTTTTTCCCCGCAGAATCACCGAATGCAATAAATACAGCATCATATTCATTAAATAATGAATCCTTATTATTATCCCTGAATATAAACTGGAAATGATCGATATTCTCTGTAACATTTTTAATAGTAATGTTAGATGGCGCAGGCTGACTGAATCCGGTTGAAGGGAAAGACAGATCTCCCATTCCTTTTTCAGTAAAAGTTATCTCGAAATCAGCAGGATAATCTATTTTCTTAGTCTGATACGCCGGTGCATACCGTGAATCAAATCCGACTCTGGCGATATAATTGCTGCTTCCTTTTATCCATCCTGTCCTCTCCCGGTCAACAGTTACAGCCGTATCATTGCGGATTGTGAGTGAATATCCATCAAGAACAAGAGTCTGTTCCTGCTCACCCTCTAATTTTTCCAGGCTAATCAGGGTATCAGATTCGGTTACATCGATCAACCGGTATGAAGGGTGATGCTCATTATTGTATCTCGAATTATTCAGGAATTCTATTCTATAAGTATTATCCTTAATAGAATCAGGATCAATAATATCAACGACTACCCCTCCGGTTGCAGGTCCTACTTTATTAAACTCGCTCAGATGAGGCTGTTCATATCCTGAGGCCGGAGCACGCGGTGTAACTACCGCGGTATTTATATCAGTTTTATAGTTCCCGTTTATATCAAGCTTAATGATGCTGGTAGTCTCAGATGGAGGGATGCCTACAAACTCACCGGTTACTGTTACATCAGTAAATCCTTTATCATAAGCTACAACCGCATAATAATATGTTTGACCATTCTGCACTGTTGTATCTATAAATGAATGACGAAGTCCGGTATCGTCGCCCAGGTTAAATGAAGCCCCGTTAACATTTACGGGATGAAGTCCTGTAACATTATCCCTCAAATCAAATTGTGCAATTGGGGACCGGTAAGTGGGGCGCCCATAAGCATCAGTAATTACTTTATTCTCAAGGAAATTTGCTTCCGTACTCCGGTAGATACGATAGCCCTCAAAATTATATCGCTGATAAAATGCATCGAAAGTTAGTTCAGCACGATTATCCCAGTATAAAGTAACTTTCTTATCCCCGGGAATAGCTTTAACTATTGGTTTTTCAGGAGGTTTAGCGAATCTGTAGTTTGCATTATATATTTGCTGGACGGTTCTTTTTCTTCTGAAGAGATCCTGTTTATTGAGTGCAAAAAGCATTGACATTGAAAATCGTTCAGTCTCACCAGTTTGTTCAGGCTGACCGGTAATTGTACTGTAAGTGTTTCTCCCAAAAAGATGAATAAAGTAAGAAGAAAAAAAGTTTGCAAGATTAACTCCGACCAGTGATTGTCCGTGAGGTGCGGGAAGTGAAGATAATCCTCTCCAATTCTCTTCGTCATTATCAAGATCGTATGGAGTATGTGTAGGAAAAATTAAGAATCCTGTTAAGCCAAGCTGATCAGACTCATCTTTATCAAGAATTCCAAAGTTTGGTTCTCCCTGATCGGGTCTGCCGTTACCTTCTGTTCCATCAGGATCAGCGGCGGTATAACCTTCATCATATGGACCTATACCGTCTGTTCCGACATCATCATTCAGAGGTTCACCATTATTAAATTCACCATTCAGATCAAGATCTGTATACCTCCTCCAGTTTGCATTTTCATCAGCATCCCAATGAGGTCTCCAGGAGTAACCATAAAATCTTTTAAATGATAATGTATCCTGAAGAGGTTCTGTTACGAAAGGATCCAGGCTTACAGCTTCAATATATGTACCTGCGGCATTATCGCGGCGCTCATCAGTAAGTCCATCATCATCATTATCTTTAAAATCATCTGATATACCGGGACTCTCCAAAAATGCATAGCCTGAAATTCCAACAGGACTCCAGTTTCCGGGACTGCCAAAGGGAACTGTTGACCAGGCATAGGATATATCAAGTTGTTCATCATAATCGCCCGCATTGTTAGATGAATTATCATGACCACCGATACCCCAGTCAACATACTGTGCGAACAAAGCTTTGGTGTAATCAGTTGTTCCCATATTGGTAATTTCATAATACCAGAATATATTATCTTCAGCCAGAACCTGGGACCATTGGAATCCGCGTGCATGAACCTGCATAGCCAGACCACCTCTTTCGGGGTCATCGGCATCAGGTCTGAAATTATTCTTCAATATATATTCGCGGTCCTCATGATCATCAAATACAAAGTATGATTCAAGGTCAGCGTTCTGTACTCCTTTACCAAAGAATCCATTCCATACACCATCCCAGTCGGATGGACGATCAGGCCAATGCAACGGCCATGTATTAGGATCATTACTCTGGGCAGGACTGGATTGGAAAGGATTGAAATAACCCGGAAGAGGCCACCATCCATAAGTTACACCTGTAGCAACGTCATGCCTCGTATATTCATAATAGTTAGTTTCAAGAGGATGAATAATCTTACCCTGCGGATCTTTTGTTTCCGCCTGTACAATGATCGCAATGCCATCAACGTAAGTGTGATTGGTTCCTTTAGGCCATACACCGCTCCTTGAAGGTTCATTCAGCCAGTCAGCGATTTCTCCGAAGTTGTAGTAAACTGTGGAAACAAGATTCCCGTCCATAAACCCTTTCTTTGTGAAGTTATGGTTACCTTTGTTCTTATCCACAATTCTCTGGCCGTAGAGCGATGAACAAATAAAAATCCAGAATGAAAATATATAAGCAGAGTATCTGATAAAATTTCTGCTCACAATTACCTCCAATGTATGCTTATTCGTTACTGCATTAAAAATTTACTGTCATACCAACAACAACTTGTCTTGGGGCCGAATAGAAATCCGGTCTTCGGAAAAATTCTTCCAGAGTATTGATACCGCGGGGAGCCTGTTGTGCTCTTGTAAGATCAAGTGTATACCCCGCGCGCCCGGTATCACTGAATACATTCAGTTCATTTTTTGTATCAAACAAATTATACACTTTAACGAACAGTGAAAGATTATTTGTAAAGAAGTTGAGATATTTTGTAACATATAGATCCACATTAAACTCTGCGGGACGGGTATCGCTATTTTCTAATCCTGTTCTTTGATTCTGCAGCGCTGGTGTATACGGAAGTCCTGATCCCAATCTACCGATAAGACTAGCTATTATATTACCCGGAACACCTGCAGTTAAGGTAAAATTCAAAGAATGTCTTCTATCCCAATTAAGTAAAACCAATTGCTTATTCGCCTCTACCGGAGGATTTGATTGAGCTTTATTAAATGCATCATTAGGATCAGATGCGTTGCCCTTGGCAATCTGGTAAGTATAATCTACAGCAGCACTGAATCCATTGCTGAAGCGTTTATCCAGAGCAACTATAAATCCGCTCACCGCGCCATAATCTCTATTGACGAAGCGGGCAAACTTTTTAAATTCATTTTTGATATGTATTTCTGTTCCTAACAGATTCCTGATATCCTTATAATAAGCTGTAAGGGTAATTCCAAGATCAGTTGTTAATGCCTGCTGGAGACCCAATTCATATATTGTTGTACGCTGCGGTTCAAGGTTAGTGTTGCCAATAGTATTTCCTACAAACTCAGGGAATTCTCCTGTCAAAGGAATTCTGAAATTCGGATTACGGTAAAGAAATTCAAACGGAGGTATCTGGAAAAAATGTCCATAAGATATATGGATTGCACCCGCGTCTGACATGGGGTAAGAAATTCCGAGCCGCGGACTAACCTGGTATTTCGGATCAGATTTACTAAATAGATTTGATGGAAAAGGCGGTCTTAAAGTATCTAATACAGCAATATTATCAGGATCGTTGAGAACAACTCCGTCAGGCTCAAAATAATCAAATCTAATACCGGCATTAATTATTAAATATTCCAGTTCGATTTTATCCTGTATATAGCCGGCAATCTGATAAGGGTCATTCCTGTAAACATTATAGTCAAAGTTGCCTTCTGCAGGCAGTGCCGGACGGAATCCGCTCTGTGCATCCACATGAATCTGAAAGTCTTTATAATCAAGTTTATGCAGATTAAATTCAGCTCCCGTTTTAATTTCATTATAATTATCTATCTGTGATGTAAAATCTATTTTACCTGTAAGTGTACGTGTCTCATGTGTTAAATGCCAGTTCTCCGTTCCCCCTGTAAGAAATGAACTTCCACTTACGTCGCGTTTCCTTTCAGGATTAGCATAACCCGGATCAAGAGCATTTTCAAAAACGTATTGCTTGTATTTAGTATTAAATGCTGAAGCAAGTATATCAATAAATGTGGTGTTACCAAACACATGATTATACGACGCGCTCAGCATTATACTGTTTTGAAATTTTGTGTAGTCGCCATCAGGATTGTATTTATATAAATGATTATAGTCCTTATATTCTCTATCCTGAAGTAATGCCTGAAAGACTAAACCTTTTGCATTTCCGATATCAAAATTTAATTTTCCCTGTAGTGTATACCTTCTGGAATAATTCATGGGTATTACTTTGTTGTCCCCGGTGCTTCCTATGTACCATTCAGCCGGATCATTAGCTGAAAAATCAGACGAATCGGAAGGATTGAAAATTCTTGTTCCATAAAGATAACCGTCATCATAAAGATAACGTCCTGAGAAGAAGAATTTAGCAAACTTATTAGTTAAGGGTATTGGTCCGCTTAAACTTCCCTGTATATTATGCACATCAGAAGGCGATACATCTTCTATGTGTTCAAATAGTGTTCTGCGGTTGCTTACATAATCACCTGCATAAGCAGATAAATCCCCCGAAAGTTTTTCGCCGGCAATTTTAGTTACCTGATTAACAACACCTGAGAGTGCTTCTCCGTACTCCGCATTAAAGGTTCCTGTGATAACCTGAACTTCCTGAATAGAATTTACTTCACCTAATACTGTAGCATTTCCGGAAAACGCGTCATTAACAGAAACACCATCAAGGAGATATTTCACTTCATTTGCACGACCTCCCCGAACGTGACCATTAACTACTCCTGCCTGAAGATTAATAACTGACTGCACATCCTCCAGCGGAAGCATTGAAATCTGTTCACCACTAACCCTTGCCTCTGTTGAAGTGAGATCTTTCTGCACTAGCGGTTTTTCGGCAGACACTATTACATCCTGGAGTTCAACCGCTTCCTCTCTTAGCTTAAGATCAAGTTTTGTGGTCTGATCAACTGAAACCCGGACTTCATTAATAGTGATGCTGTTATAACCAATACCTGATACTTTTACCTGATACACACCTGGAGGTATATTCAAAATAAAATAATTTCCATCCACATCTGTAGCAGCTCCCATCGAAGATCCTACAATTAATACATTTATTCCTATGAGCGGTTCTCCCGTACCTTCGTCAGTCACTTTACCGGAAATTTTTCCAGTAGTACCAGCCATAATAACCGATGATTGTATCATGAAGAACAGAAATAATGCCCGCAAAAGGAATTTCAATTTCAGCTCAGTCATAGCTTACCTTACCAAATGTTGATTCAATAAACCTTATAAGGAATACCTTCAGGGATTTAGTATTATACTAAACCCCTGAAGGATTTAAAAGAGATTATTTCAGTAAGATCATCTTTCTTATGTGATTAAATTTGCCCGCTTCAACTTTATATATGTATATACCGCTGGCAACCTTTGCTCCATAATTTGTATCCGCATTCCAGATAACAGTATGATGTCCCGCATTCTGGTCCTGATTTACAAGAGTTCTTACTTCTTTACCGAGCATATCGAAGATTTTAACTGTAACGAATGAATTTTCCGGCAGTGAATACTTTATTGTAGTACTAGGGTTAAAAGGATTAGGGAAATTTTGTTCAACTCTGAATGTCCGCGGTATTTCATTCTCTGCAACATCGGTTGCTTTACCAATTACCTGTACTTCAAGATCATCAAAGTAAACTGTACCAACAAACCTCGAGTAAACGTGAAGCCTTACTTCAAAAGCTTTAATATCAGGATTCTCGGGGATTGCAATATCAACATAGAATTGCTTCCAGTCGAATTGTGCAGCATCCGGTAAAACAAACTGCATATCACCAGGATCGTATGCTACATCATATCCGGCGTTGTTATCTGCGCTCTTTAAGAAGAGTGTTGTGAATCCAACTGCCCAGGTGGCAGGATACATTGCCGCTGAATCAGGAACAAGGTTCTTTCCCTTCAGCCATACGCTTACACGGATTACATCGCCGGGTTCTATTGCTAGTGTAGATAAATCGAGAGCTTTGCTTGAAGCATTATTTATTCCGCCGCCCATGTCACTATCAAGCCATACTCTCTTTGTACCGACAAAGCCGTCATGAGGAGCACGGTCAGCAGGAAGATCAAACTTAAGTGAGTATTCACCTGAATGTGATTCTTCTGTTGTTAGTCTGGTGTTCTCAAATCCATTGCCAAGCTGTACATCATGACCACCATTCGGCGGCAGCCAGTAATACCAGCCCTGTGGTACGCCTACAGACTGATTCCAGTTTTGTCCTGCCCATGCTCCGCCTCTGCCAAAGAACATGAAATCATCTGCCCACACTGTTCCTGTTGCATCTTTTCCCCCTACGAACTTGATAATTGTTCTATAGGAATCCTCAGGCAGTATTGTCTCTCCTACTGCATTTGTATCTGCTACCCAGCCGCCAGTTGATGCTGCTGTCTGATCTATCGGCAATACTGTTTCACCTATAAGATTTCCTCCCTGATTATAGAATGAATAACTTATCCACCACCGCTGATCATCATTCTGTGGATTTGTATTTACATTCTCTGTCCTTACAAACGCTCCTAACTTTATATCTACGTTTGCTGTATGTGTCGGTGACCAGATATCTGCCATGTTGTCACTTTCCCATACTGCTGCTTCGCCCGTAGTTTGTTTGGTGATCTTAAGTGAGCGGCCCATTGATCTCGACTGGTCTGTTGCCCATTCAAGTGTTGCTCCGCCCGGCTCTGCTCCTTTATGCCAGAATCCAGGCAGGTCACCTTCGAATCCACCTATTCTGGTAATTTGAGCATTTATACTTGTAACCAATAAAATTAGTAATGGTACCAGTAGCCAAAAACTGTTCTTCCTTACCTGCATATTTCCTCCTTTAGTATGTAATCACGAATAATTTGGTTTTATTAAATATTTTAATACTGATGGATTTCTGGGTTTTGTGAACAAATCCTGAACAGCACCCTGAACAAGAGGTAATGCCAGCGTTTTAAATGAATCTGTTTTTATTTTGCCCGAGACTAACAGATCCACTGCTGTGCCGAAAGTAAAAGGGTTCAGTAAAGATGCTTTTATTGTTAACTCCCTATGAAAAAAAGATTGAAGATACAAATTGACAAATGACGATTTATCTGCTAATCCAAATAATACAATCACGGCTCCTTTCCTGGCGATCTTCAGGGCAGTTTCTGCAGAAGATGAATTCCCAGCGCATTCTATAACTATCTCAGCACCTCCATTAGATAAATGAGTTATTTCCTGCAGGAAGTCGGGAGCATTCGGATCGAGGTTATGAATGGAACTGAGTCTGGAAGCAAGCTCTCTTTTTTCCGGAAGAGGATCAATCATTACTATTTTGCCCGCACCTTTAAGCTGAGCAAGCTGAAGCATCAATAAACCAATAGGGCCTGCGCCAACTATAGCAACCGTACTTCCTAGTTTAATATTTGCCTGATCAATGCCGTGAATGCAGCATGAAAGTGGTTCACTGAATGCAATTGTTTCAAAAGGAATATTTGAAGGAACAAAGTATGCCTGAGAAGCAGGAATTACTGAATAATCTGAGAATCCCCCGTTTAATGTAACTCCGAGAGCTTTAAGATTGCTGCAAAGATTAACTTTGCCGGTTCTGCAGTGTTCACAATAACCGCAATGAATATTAGGATCAACGGCAATCCGGTCTCCTATTGAAAAATTTTTTACATCTGAGGCTTTATCAACTATAGTTCCGGTATATTCATGGCCAGGTATAACGGGGAAAGAAGCAGGTGCTTTTCCTTCAAAAATATGAAAATCAGTTCCGCATACTCCACAGGCACCTACCTGGACTAGAAGCATCCCGCTATCTAATCCGGGTATATCATATTCAACAACATTTACATTTCGAATATTATTGAACAGAGCTGCGAGCATTACTATCTCATTTCAGTTTATTTGATGGATCTCGTTGATTTTCGTACTACCAGTTCTACCGGTATGAGAATTTTTTTTGGCGATTTAACTCTCTCATTAAGGATATCCTGCATAAGCCGCATTGCTTCAACACCCATCTCAATTTTAGGAACACTGATAGTGGAGAGCGGCGGATCAAGCGTCTGATCAGCTTCAACATCATCAAAGCCAATTAAAGAAATGTCACCGGGTATACTCAGGTTTACTTCTTTCAGATACTGCATAACTCCAATTGCCATAGCGTCATTACATGCAAATATTGCAGTAATATCTTTATTAGTTTCCAATAATTTCCGTGCAGCATTAAATCCGTTCTCACGTGCAGGATAATCCTCATCGGTAATGGAGAGTGACTGTTTATGTTCTATATTATTTCTATCCAGCGCTATTTTAAATCCATGAAAACGATCACGTATACTTGGATGCCTTATATCACCGCCGATAAAAGCGATGTTTTTATGCCCAAGATCTATAAGATGCTGAGTTGCCATTATGCCGCCCGATACATTATCAATCATAATAACCGGAAAGTTTTCTGAAGGCGGATAATAGTCAACGAAAGCAATAGGAAGATTAAATTTTTCCAGACTTGCTATAATCGTGTCGGGAACTTTTCCTGCGATAATAATGCCGTCAACATTTCTTTCCAGTATACAACGCGGAAGAGTATCGCCAAGTTTAAAGTCAGAATTTACTGTTGTAAGAAGAATATAATATTCATTATCACGGGCGTCGAATTCAGTACCGAGAAAAATTCTTGTATAAAAAGGTTCCGATCTGAGAAAGTGGTCATCGGTTAATATGAAAGCGATATTACCGGTTTTTTTTGAAACGAGTCCTCTTGCAGACCGGGAAGGATGATAATTAAGTTCTTCAATAGCTTTACTAACTTTTAGTTTTGTTTCTGGTGAAATCCTCTTATGATTATGGATAACCAGTGATACTGTGGCAATAGATACATTTGCTTTACGGGCTACATCTTTGATAGTTGGAGGCATATTACACTTTTGAAGTTAAACGTTTTACCATAGTATAATATAATTTATTTATACTGTCAAGCATGGATTAGCTTAAAATATAACTTTTTAAGTTTTAACTTAATTTAACCAAGCTTTATTTGTTAAACGTTTAATGATTTAGAGAATTAAAGCAAAGATTAGGCAGTCGCGGAGAGAAGAAAGAATTAAAAAGATCTAATACAGATAATACTCAGATCGTCTTCAAAATTTCCTGAAGTAAAGGACTCAATTTCTTCCTTTATATATTCGAAGTAGCCTTTCTGCGCGGGCACAGTATGCAGGAGTTTTTTTAATCTTTCGGATCCGAAGCTTTCTCCAGAGGGATTTCGTGATTCAATCAACCCATCTGTAGTTAAGAAAAGAATATCATTTGGATTAAGATTAACGTTTACTTCAGAGAATGCTCCATCAAAAGAGAAACCCAGCAGCAAACCGTTAGAATTCAGTTCAGTAACTTCATTTGTTAATGAATTTTTATAAATAACGGGAAAGTCACCTGCACCAGAATACTGAGCGGTTTTATTCTTCTTATTAATAAGCAGTATGGATAAGGTGGCGAATACTTCCGAAACTTTTGCGTCCTGATATATAGATTCGTTTACCTTTTGAAGAATAGTACTTGAGGATAATTCTGAGGAGGACTGCATTACAACCCTGATTGCACTTCTTACGTATCCCGCATATGCAAAGGCAAAGTACCAGGCACCCCATTTTTTTCCCATAACATCACCAAGAATAATGGCGAGGTTATCGTCATCAAGCATGAAATAATCAATAAAATCCCCGCCCGGGATTCCCTTATACGGCTGATGCCAATGCTGAATTTCAAAACCCTCAAAGGACGGGCAGGAATCCGGAACCACTTTTGCTCTCAGCGAATCAGCAGCTTCATGTATTTCAGAAACAAGTTTTTTTCGTTCCCGGTCAAGACTCTTAAGTATCGCTGATACTTTTGCAACGAGTATACGGGGTCCTGCAGTTTTTATTATATAGTCCTCTATCCCGAGATCATAACCTTCAAGAACATCGGTCTCGTCACCTTTTGCTGTAAGAAACACAAATGGAATTGTTTTAAGCCGTTTATCTTTAAGCATCTCTCTTCTGAACTCAAAACCATCCATTACGGGCATCATAATATCGCAGATAATAATATCCGGGACATAAGTTTTGAGCAACGATAAAGCATCTCCGCCGTGTATTGCCGTTTTAACCTGGAAGCCTGCATGAGTAAGATTATATTCAAATAATCTTAGAAGTTTTGGATCATCATCAATCAGCAGAATATTATTTGTTTCTTTTGAAAGATTCTTCTCAACCTTGGTTTGTGATCCATAGGTTTTAAGAATATCGTTTCTTTTGAGAAGTACGTTTACCTTAGTAATCAGCTCAATTTTGTCGTATGGGAAACTTAAGATTTCTTTATTATAATTTGGTTCCAGAGAAGCAGATATGGGGGAAACCTCCGGAGTGATGAGTAAAACAGGGATGTTTATTAATCGTTCATCCTTATCATATGAAAGATCATTATCAGATGCTATAACGAGATCAACTCCCTGATCTTTATCATCTGAAGCTCCTGTCAGACAATTAAATCCTTGTGAAATCAGGTCAGAGCTTATAACCTGATTCCATATGTTATCTGGATCGATTAAAAGTATATTCTTCATTAAGCCTGGAAATAACTCTTTATTGCTTCTTCTTTAGTTGAAAAGGTTTCAAATACCCGGAACATTCTTGTCAGCTCAAACATAGATCTTACTGCAGGTTGAAAGCCAACAAGTTTCAGATCTCCTCCAAGTGCGGTAACTTTTTTCAGAGTAATAACCAATGCTCCCAGGAATGTAGAATCAATGAACTCACTCTGACTGAGGTCGGCAACAAGATGCCTGGCGCCTTCATCAACATCACGTGAGAGTATGCTTTTAAATTCCTCAGCTTCCTTCAAAGTTGCGCGTTCAAGATTTACAACCTCAACGGTTATATTACCATACTTTTCTTTTACAAAATCCATTGACGACTCCTGTATAATATTACTACTAATTATTCGGGATATTATATTTTTCCATTAGTCTGTAGAAAGTAGCACGGCCTATCTTCAGCTTCTTTGCTGCTTCAAGAATATTTCCATCGGTAATTTTAATGGCGTGCTTTATCGCTTCTTCTTTAAGTTTTTCAAAAGGAATGATGCCGGTCTCATTGCTGAAAAGATTTCCGGAAACCTGAATATAGTCCTGGCTATTCCTGATATTCAATGGAAGCTCATTACAATCTATCTCATCTGACTCGGTGAGTATTACACACCGCTCTATCGTATTTTCAAGCTCGCGTACATTGCCTGGCCAATTATAATCAAAAAGAAGTTTCATAGCTTTACGCGTAAAGCCTTTAACATTCCTGTTAAGCTTTTTGTTGAAATGTTTCACAAAATGATCAATGAGAATAAGTATATCTCCCCTGCGCTGGCGCAAAGGCGGAATTAATATAGGAAATGAACTTAACCTGTAGAAAAGATCTTCTCTGAACTCTTTTCTATCCACTGCTAATTTCAGATCAATATTAGTTGCGGAAATAATTCTTACATCTGACTTTATGATCTCCGTACCGCCGACGCGTTCAAACTCCTTGCTCTGAATAACACGAAGGATCTTTGCCTGAAGACTCATCTGCAGTTCGCCTATTTCATCGAGGAATAATGTTCCTTCACGTGCAAGTTCAAACTTTCCAATCTTCCGCTGGTAAGCTCCGGTAAAGGCACCCTTCTCGTGGCCAAATAATTCACTCTCAAGTAATTCTCTTGGTATTGATGCACAGTTAACCACTACAAATGGTTTATCTTTCCTTATTCCATTATAGTGGATCGCCCTTGCAACAAGTTCCTTTCCCGTTCCGCTCTCTCCATTTATAAGAACCGTGATGTCATTATCAAGAACTTTGGTGATCATTCTGAATACACCCTGCATATTCTTATCGGCAGAGATTACATTGTCAAAACTATATTCCTGTTTTGCGTTTTCCTTAAGAAGAAGTATTTCTCTCTGCAGATCATAATTCTTAATTGCATTTTTGATCGCGGGCTCAAGCCTTTGAATATCAATGGGTTTAGGGAAGTAATCAAAAGCACCCTGCTTCAGAGCTTCAACAGCAACTTCAATTCTGCCCTGAGCCGAAAGCATTATAACAGGCAGATGCTCATTCTGCATTCTAATTCTTTTTAGAATTTCAATACCATCAATATCGGGCAGCATTATATCCAAAAGAATAAGGTCCGGATTCAAGGATAAACTTTTCAAAACACCTTCACCATTCTCAAAAACTTCAACTCTGTATTTCCATCTGTCCTTTACCCAGTGAGTAAGAAGTTTGCTGATGGGTTTTTCATCGTCTACAATGAAAACTAATCTTTCCAAGTTTGCCTCGCTACCTGTTTATCTCTAATTTTTTGGGAAATTTGACTACAAAGGTGGTACCTTTTCCAACTTCGCTCTGGAGTGATATCAAACCTTTATGTAAATCAACAATTTGCTTTACGAGTCCAAGTCCTATACCCGCACCCGGAAACTGAATTAAAGTGCCGGCTGTTTTAAAGAACTTCTGAAATATATTCAGCTGATCCTTTTCCGGTATACCAATTCCAGTATCGCTAACTATAACTTCGAATTCTTTTAGAAAATTTTGAGCGATAATCTTTACACGTCCACCTTTATCTGTGAATTTCAGAGCATTATGGATGAGATGATTATATACCTGGGTAATCCGGTCTTTATCAGCATAAATAATTACTTCCGAATCCGGAATGTCAGAAGTAAGAATAATATCTTTTTCAGAAGCCTGCGGCTGGAAGCTGCTTACAATGCTGCGCAGCAATTCAATTACATCAAAATCAGATTTCACAATTTGGAGTTTCCCACCTTCCATATTAGCAAAATCAAGAAGATCGTTTATTAACCGCGCTAAGCGTTTACCTTCGCTGAGTATAATATTATTGAATTCGATAACCATATCCTTCGGCATATCGGGATCGATATTTATTGTTTCAGAGAATCCTATAATAGATGCCAGTGGTGTTCGAAGTTCATGTGATATATTGGCGATGAATTCACTCTTAAGCTTATTAACTTCTTCAAGAACAGAGATCTGCTGTTTGGCACGGTCTCTTTCAATTGAAATTATACGGTTTGCTTCTATCAGCTTATTATTAAGTTCTTTTAACTTTTCCTCATCCTTTTTTCGGAGTGTTATGTTTCTGCCTATGCCAAGCACTCCGGTTAATTCACCATTGCTGCGGATTGCCCGTGCCTGGATGTCAAATATTACATCCATACCGAATCGGTCTACGAATACTGCTTCAAAGTCAATTACCTTGTCAGATCGGAGTATTTCCTGGAAGACCACAGCGATCTCGGATTTATTTTTTTCGTTTATATACTCCAGAAAATGATGTCCGCAAATATCCTCTGCTTTAAAACCAAGGGATAAGGCGCCGTAGTTATTTACACTGAGGAAGTAACCGTAAGTATCGAGATCAAAAATAAGTTCATTTGCAGTTTCTATCAGAAGCCGGTATTTTTTTTCCGACTTTTCGAGTTCCATCTGAAGATTTTTTTCCTGGGTAATTTCAGAAATTATACCGTCGATACGAACCAGTTTATCTCCATCAAAAACAGGAAATCCACTATTTCTTACATACCGGTATTTCCCCCATTTATCCAGAATCTGGTATTCTGCAGTTGCTGCCCTGCCGCATTTCAGCGTTTTAACAAACTTCTTGAATTTATCAAAATCCTTAAAGAGGATCTTTCGAAGGAATGCCCTGCGATCAGTGACAATTTCTGATGGTGTATACCCGAATAATCTTGTAACGGCATCAGTGATGAAAAAATATTCTGTCCCGTCTAAATTAGAGGAATAGATAATAGCTTCAATGTTCTTGACTGTATCAAGAAGATACTGTTCGGGACTAAATTTATGCATTAGAAATGAGTGTTTGAGAATATTCCTTCCAAATGTAATAAAAAATTACTTCATCTGCTGATATTCGTTCCGAGCTTCTCCCGGCTGATTTTGACCTTGTCCTGTAACTAACCTTGTGAGTTTTACCACAAGAGATCTGGGAAGAAATCTTACACCGTTAGCCACCAGGTAGTTTAATATACCATGTATCGCAACCGGCTTTCCTTCCATCATTGCTTTATATCCATATTCAGCCACCTCTTTGGCAGACGGCAATTTCCTTCCGGTGAAAAGTTTACTGTCCTGTATTGAAGCTGCTTCCATGAAGCCACTTTCAGTTGCTCCCGGAGTTAAAGCTGTTACGGTAATACCGGTATCCTTTAATTCATTGTTTATAGCTTCGGAAAAACTTAATACATATGCCTTTGTTGCAAAATATACTGCCATCATAGGACCTGATTGAAACGCTGCTGTAGAGGCTACATTCATTATTTTTCCGCTGCCCTGCGCAATCATATCATTAACAAATAATTTAGTAAACTGGGTTAGAGCAGTTATGTTTAGGCTGATCATTCTCTCCAGTTTATTCCAGTCACTGTCATGAAAAAAACCATAATCTCCGAAACCGGCATTGTTGATCAGGTAATCAATGGTTAGGTTATTATTTCTAACTTCATGATATACCTCTTCAGCTGCGTCCTTAATGGAGAGATCTTTACCGATCACTAAAACATTGATCTTAAACTTGTTTTCAAGATGTAATTTTGTCTGCTTAAGTTTGTTTTTATTACGTGCCACCAGAACAAGATCATCACCATGCTTTGCATGAATAAGTGCAAGTTCATGTCCGATTCCACTTGATGCACCTGTAATCAGCGCTGTTTTTTTCATATGTAGATTCAATCCGTATTGTTTTTGAACTAACTTATCAAATTTAAGGAAATACTCACTCTTAGCCCGTCATCCGTGGTATAATATTTATGTAGGGAATAGTGAAACACTGTTATAGGGATTCTATTCAGAAACGCAGCAGAAAAACTGATATGCTATTGAGAGAAGAGTATGACGTTGGCGATTGAAGAGTCTGAATTATTATTTCTTATTCAGAAAAAGCCGCCGGGATACGAAAGAAATATTACTGATAAAGATTATTTCACTTATTGAGCACGTCACGCTTTCGTCACGTTTTCAATAGTAGGCAGGATGGGGAATGCAACGTGAGGGTATCAGGATTGATGGCCCGGACAAAAATATGTAGTTCTGCCGCCGATGGTTTTAGCCTGTATTTCCCCGCCGCATTTAGGGCATTTGTCTTTCTTCTTTCTGTGTCTGAGCAGGTAAGAATCTGAGAAGGCACGTCTTTCAGCTTCTTTGTCAATTGCCTGTTTAAATATCTTCATCATAGAAGAGTAGACGGATTTGAGTTCCTTATCCGATAAAGCTTTCACTTCTCTTAATGGATGAATTGATGTTTGAAAAAGGATCTCATCGGCATACACATTCCCGATTCCGGCGATAACTGACTGGTCCATGAGTACAGGTTTCACTGCGCCTTTCTTTTTAGATATAATATCAAGAAATTGTTTTGGAGTAATATCATTGCTTATAGGATCGGGTCCCAGATCTTTAGTCTTTATAAATTCATCAATGCTTTCAACCAGATGAATTGAACCAAATTTCCGCTGGTTATCATACGCAAGATGTGATCCATCAGAAAAAGTGAACATAAGCCGGATGTGCTTTGTTCGTTCTTCCTCGTCTTTGAAATACACCAGGTATCCCGTCATTCCAAAATGGAACGCAACAGCTAGTTTAGTATTTATTACTGCAAAGAAGTACTTACCATGCCTGTATGATGAAGTAAATTTTTTGCCAACGACTTTTTCGGTAAACTCATCCGGACTTATATCTTTAAGCATCTTAGGTGCGGAAATTTCTATATCGGAAATTTTCCTATTCAGAGATGTTTCTTCAAAATACTGCCGGTATACTTCTACATCAGGAAGTTCTGGCATGGACGCACCATATGGTTGTTATATTTTATGTAAGTGAAATTTGGGTGAGGAGCAAGGGATGAGAATTAAATTCCAAATAACACAGTCTGAACCATGATTCGCTTGATTAAAGGATTGAAAGCAGATTTATGATATACTGGGTTTAGTTATTTGGGGTTACGAATGACCTCCAGGGTTTTCTTCAACCTTGGAGGTCTTTCGGAAAATAGGTGGTTGGGAGGATTGGAAGTCAGAAAAACCTCCGAGGTTAAGGAAAACCTCGGAGGTTATGCGGGTTGCCGGGGGTGAATTAATTGTTATATTAAAAATAATAACAATAATGAGGGATGATGACGAGCAAACTTGTTATTCTACTCCTGGTTCCTTTAATTATTTCTGCCCAGCACATTGATACTTTACCGTTATTCTCAACTTCTACTGTTGTAGTAACCGCAGACAGATCAGAAAATATTATCTCAAACTCTACTTCCTCTATATCAGTAATTAGTTCAAAGGAACTGAATGCGGTTCCGGGGAGGTCTTATATTGATGCCCTCAGAGCAGCAGGCGGGATCTTTACGATGTATATGGGAGGAAACGGCAGTAACCCCGTTGTAAGTCCAAGGGGATTTTATGGCGGCGGGGAGGCTGATTATGCTTTAATGCTTATCAACGGCGTTCCATTAAATAATATAGGTTCAGGTTTGGCGGAATGGAATACTATTCCGGATGAATACATCAGTAAGCTGGAAATACTTAAAGGCGGCAGTTCAGTTCTTTATGGTAATGCAGCAATGGGAGGAGTTATAAACTTAATTACCGATACTAATAACCGGGAAAAGTTTAATCTTAACATCAGCTCAGGCAGTAATGATTATTATAAGGGTTATATAAATAAATCGGGCTTATTTCCGGACGGCAGTTATTCCTTATATATAGCTCCCGAAAATTCGGGAGGTTTCAGAGATCACAGCCGCACAAGAAGTATTCAGTTCGGCGGGATTGCAGATATCACTATAAGCAATGAGGATAAGCTTTCGGTTTCTTCTTTTAATCTGCTTTCGGATGAAGATTTACCCGGACCTTTAGCCGCTGAGGAGCTTAGGGTAAACCGGAATTCTTCCTCTCCCTATTACAGGCAGGACGGAAATAAGAAACAAATATTCAACTTATCAGGAAATTATACCCGTAATTTTTCAGCTTTATATGATATAACTTTAACCGTGCATTATAAAAATAATAGTTACGATATAACGCGGACCACTACAAATGCTGCTCCGATTATTGACCCTTCTGACTTTTCAATAATAGGAATTTATGATACCTCTTATTTTGGGGATACAAAACTACGTGAAGTTAATGCTGATGAATTCTATGCCGGATTGAAATACGTTGGCTCCTTCAATACAATTAAATTGGTAGCAGGGAGTGATCTTTCTGCCGGGAACCTTAACAGCAGACATTATGATTACTTCAGCGGGTTTGAAGTAGACTATAGAAATGCTTTTAATGCAGGTCAGACGCTGAGTGCCGAAGCTGATAATTCAAGAACAAACTATTCATTTTATCTAAATGGTGAACTTAGTATAATTAAGCCGCTTAAAGTAGTATTGGGATTCAGATATGATAATATAATCAATAAATCCGATGGTATACTTCCGGATACATCCATTCAAACTTCCGCAGATGCTGTAAGTCCGAAGGCGGGTATTAATCTCTCTCTGGCTCAAAATAGGGTATATTCAGGAAATCTTTATTTTAACTACAACCGGTCATTTAAATCACCAACTTCTGATCAGCTGACGGATCTGAATCAAATGAACAGCATTGTTTATTTTCCTGCTCAGGTAGGTTATGCAGCCATTCCATTTAAGGCTTCGCCTTTTTCGAATTCAGAGTTAAAACCTCAGATTGCAGATAACTTTGAAGCTGGATTATATCAGAAGCTTCTATTGAGTGAGCAGATCTTTGCAGATATTATCTTTTCCGCTTACACAACCAAGATAAATGATGAGATTGATTTTGATCTGAATACATTCAGATATGAGAATATTTACAGAACTCGTCACACTGGTTTTGAAGGAAGTCTGAAAATATTTTCAGGAAACTGGGGAGCGTTTCTAAATCAGAATATCACCAGGGTCAGGTTCGATGAAGGTGAACTCGACGGAAATAATCTGAAAGGGATCCCACAGTCACTCTCATCTATCGGGTTGTTCAATGATGATCTTTTTGGCTTCAGGTTTGGTGCAGTATTAAATATAACGGGTAAAATCTATCTTGATGATGAGAATAGCAGATCAATTAACGGATACAAAAATACTGATGTGAAGCTGGGATATACGTCAGGTATTCTTTCAATAGACTTTATGATAATGAATTTATTTGACGAGAGGTTTAATTATAATGGATTTCTGCTGAATGGCAGAGAGTTTTATTATCCGGGTCCGGGAAGAATTTTCACCGGAGAAATAAAATTAACATTGTGAAAGGAAGTAAGATAAAAACAGGAGAAGTAATTATGTTAAGGTACGTGCTTTTGTTATTGTCAATTTTTGCTTCGGGGTGTTATTTTATGCGGGGGTCTTCAGGAGGCGGCGAAACAGAATGGCAGCCCCCAAGAAAGATTAACACAGAAGATGTTGCACTTTTGAAAGAGTATCAGATTGAAAAAGTTGCTGAAGGTTTTACATTTCCTACGAGCATAACTTTCGATGATGACGGAAATGCGTACGTGGTTGAATCAGGATATTCTTACGGTGAAGTTTTTACAACCCCCAGGCTTATACGCATCGGTGAAGATGGGTCAAAAAAAGTAATTGCTGAGGGAAGTAATAATGGTCCGTGGACTGCAGTATTCTTTCATGAAAATAGTTTCATTGTTACTGAAGGCGGCCAGATGGAAGGCGGCAAGATACTCCGGATATCACAATCAGGAGAAAAAACAGAACTCCTATCGGGCTTACCAAGTAAAGGTGATCATCATACAAACGGAGCAATAGTTGGTCCCGATGGATACATATATTTCGGCCAGGGTACTGCTACTAATTCTGCTGTTGTTGGAATTGATAATTACCAGTTCGGCTGGCTGAAGAGATTTCCTGAATTCCATGATAATCCCTGTGAAGATATTGAATTAACCGGCGAGAATTATGAGACTGATAATCCATTGACAGAAGCCAAAGATAAAGCAACCACAGGTGCTTTCTCCCCCTTTAATCAAAAGACTACAAAGGGACAAGTAATAAAAGGGAAGGTTCCATGTTCGGGATCCATAATGCGTATTCCCGTAAGAGGCGGTGATCCTGAGCTGGTTGCATGGGGATTCAGGAATCCTTTCGGTTTGGCTTTCTCTCCGGATGAAAATTTATATGTTGTTGAAAATGGATATGATGACAGAGGAAGCAGGCCGGTATGGGGTTCAGGAGATTATCTCTGGAAAGTAGACAGAGGCGGCTGGTATGGCTGGCCGGATTTTGTTGGATCAGGTTATGCAGTTGATACTGATATGCATGAACCGCCCGGAGAACCAAAACCAAAACGTTTGATAAACAATTCCCGAAAAGTACCTTCGCGTCCCGTTGCATATTTCGGAGTTCATTCATCCTCAAATGGAATTGATTTCTCGCGAAGCAAGGAATTTGGTTTTGAAGGTGAAGCTTTTATCGCTCAATTTGGTGATCAGGCACCTACCGTAGGAAAAGTACTTCATCCTGTCGGATATAAAGTTGTGCGCGTAAATGTTAATACTGGTGTGATTAATGATTTTGCAGTAAACAAAGGCAAGGAAAATGGTCCTGGTTCACTGTTAGGCAGCGGCGGACTCGAAAGACCGGTTGCAGTTAGATTCAGTCCCGACGGGAATGCCCTTTACGTGGTTGATTTCGGCGTAATGCTCATGAGTTCTGAAGGTGCTAAACCACAATCAGAGACCGGTGTTATCTGGAAAATAACGAGAAGAGGCGGACAATGAAAAATTTATTTATTATTATCTGCTCGCTTCTTTTTGTTTGGATGACAGGATGCGGTTCAGCAAGAAAAACGGAACCCATAAAGGAACCTCTGAATTTGGCTACCGAAAAACTGGTGCGGGGACAAAAAGCTTTTGAGAGGCATTGTAATACCTGCCATCCGCGCGGAGATTCAGGATTAGGTCCCGCGTTGAATAATAAAGATATTGTCCCAAATTTTTTATTAAAGTTTCAGGTGAGGAATGGATTGGGAGCAATGCCTTCAATTTCTGATAAGGTTTTGCCGGATGAGGATCTGGATGCAATAGTGGAGTATATTAATGCACTTCAGGAGAAGTAAGTGAGGGTAGTTGGAATTACTAGGGTTGAAGTAGTTGTGAAAATTCCAAAATAACGAATGTGGAAATTCCAAATCGCAAATAACAAATTACAAATTCGCCGCAGCCAATGCCTTACGGCACAATATCTAATAACCAATAGTTAATAAGATGAAAACTATGTGGGCGAAATTTCAAAATCACAAATGGCACAATATATAATAATTAATATTTAAGAGGACATTAAACCAGGTGGGAGTGGATTCAAGTCCGTTAGGACTTACATAGTCATAGCAGCGAGTGCTGCCTAAAAATCTGAACCCCTTTAGGGGTGACACGGCTGTTATGTGGTGGCGTTATTAAGGGAGATCTCCGGGGTGAGGAAAACCCCGGAGGTTATATTTTATTTCTTTTGATATACACGAACGTAATCAATATACATTCTTTGGGGGAAGAATGTTTCAGCATCCGGATTGCCGGGCCAGTTTCCGCCAACAGCAACATTAAGTATCATGTGAAATCTTTTATCAAAGGGTCTGTTGATGCTCGTACTGTAATACTGCTGATTATCAACAAACCATTTGAACCCTGTTGAATCCCATTCAATGGCAAATACATGAAAGGATTTATCAAAGCTTCCTGATTTCAAAACGTAGCTTCCGCCTGCGCTTTTATGTTCAAAGTTATAAGCCTGGTAGTGTATCGTACCATAAACCCTGTTGGTCTGGTGACCAAGATTTTCCATGATATCAATTTCACCACTGGCAGGCCATCCGCCGTATTCCCAATCAGTTGGAAGCAGCCATATTGCCGGCCACAGACCTTGTCCAAATGGTAGTCTGGCTTTTACTTCGAACCTGCCGTATTTCCAATCTCCTTTATATTTGGTGCGCATTCTAGCCGAGGTGTATTGTTTACCCTGGTAATCTTTTTTTAGTGCCTGTATAGCAAGATGACCATCCTCGATGAAAGAATTTTCTTCATCATCAGTATAATACTGCAGTTCGTTATTACCGCCGCCGTCACCATTTACTTCCCACTCCCATTTGGTTTTATCTATCTCAGGACCGTAGAACTCATCATTCCATACAAGCTTCCATCCAGCGGGAGCAGGAATGGTATCATTTGGATCAGTAATTACAGGAGGATCAACAGGGTTGTCGTTTTTTTTAGAACAGCTGACTATTGCTGCGAAAAACAAAGCCAGAACAATATATTTAAGTGTATTCATTAATAATCTCTCTCTGAGTTTTGGTGCTTCTATGTTGGAACACGCCAGTACACGTAAAGCACATCCTTGTTATGGCGTGTTCCCACAGATTCTTGTGTTCCCACAAATTTGTGTTCCCACAGATACAAGTTTTTATTTTACTAATTCAAAATCCATTTCCTGAACATCACGTGAGTTCGTGCCAATGTAAGCCTTGAACTTACCAGGTTCAGCAGCAAACTTAAGGTCAGCATTATGGAATGCTAAATCCTGTTCAGTTAGTGTGAACTCGATAGTCTTTAATTCTCCTTTTTTGAGAAAAACTTTATTGTAACCTTTGAGTTCTTTTACGGGACGTGTAAGTGATCCGACCAGATCTCTTACATATAATTGAACAACTTCTTCTCCATCCATATTACCAGTATTTTTAACATCAACAGTGATCTTCAGTTTATCACCGGACCGAATGCTGGCAGATGAAATAGTTGGTTTACCATATTTAAATGTGGTATAGCTTAATCCATATCCGAAGGGATAAAGTGGTGTAAGAGCGAGGTCAATATATTTTGATGTATAATTATTATTCTCGTCTGAAGGTCTTCCGGTGTTTTTGTGATTGTAGTGGATCGGTACCTGTCCGACTGTCCTGGGGAAAGTTACAGGAAGTTTGCCTGCGGGATTATATTGGCCAAGTAAAACATCAGCAACTGCGTTACCGCATTCAACTCCAAGGAACCAGGTTTCAAGAATAGCCGGTACGTTCTCTGCAATCCAGGGAATTGCAACCGGTCTTCCATTCATTAAAACAACAACTATGGGTTTGCCTGTCTTCTGAATTTCTTTTACGAGATCTTCCTGTACGCCCGGCAGATCAAGTGATGAACGGCTTCTTGCTTCACCGCTCATGTTACCAGCCTCCCCTATAACCATAATTACTACGTCCGCCTGATTAGCTGTCTGAACAGCATCATTAAATCCTTTAGTGGAATTATCACTAATGCCTGTTCCCATTGAGTAAAGGATTTCGGTTGAAGGAAGTTTCTTTTTTAATCCTTCTAAAACTGTAACAACATTTTCAGGTTTACCAAGCGCTTCCCAGGAACCAAGCGGCACCTGTTTGTCATCAGCAAGGGGACCAATAACAGCTATGGTATTAACATCCTTCTTTAGTGGCAGAAGGTTCTTTTCATTCTTTAACAGTACAATTGATTTCTTTGCAACATCATATGCTGCCTGCCTGTTTTCGGCAGTAAGCACATCTGTTTTCTCAAGTTCAGGATTACAGTTACGGTATGGGTCATCAAATAATCCAAGTTCAAATTTAACCCGGAGGATTCTTCGTACTGCTTCATCCACAACCTGCATTGATAATTTATTTTCTTTAACCAGCTGAGGAATGAATTCAACATAAGAGCGGGCTTCCATATCCATGTCGACACCCGCATTCAAACCAAGTTCTCCTGCGTGTTTCAGATCTGATGCAACACCATGAGGAATCAGTTCACCAACGGAATTCCAGTCGCTTACTACGAAACCATTGAAATCCCATTCACCTCTCAATATATCAGTTAATAACTGTGAATTTGATGATGAAGGCTGACCGTTTATTTCGTTGAACGAGCACATAAATGTTCTTACACCTGCATCTACAACTGCTTTGAAAGGAGGAAGATAAATATCTCTTAAGGTCTGTTCCGAAACATCTACTGTATTATAATCTCTACCGCCTTCAGCGCCGCCGTAAGCAGCAAAGTGTTTTGCACATGCAATGATATTTTGTTTTGAAGTGAGATCTCCCTGGAAACCGCGAACGCGCGCAGCACCAATAATTGATCCCAGAAAAGGATCTTCACCTGCGCCCTCAACTATTCTTCCCCAGCGGGGGTCGCGGGCAATATCAACCATAGGTGCAAAAGTCCAGTGAATACCTGATGCTGCTGCTTCTTTAGCTGATATACGAGCGGACAATTCTGCTGCAGAGGGATCCCAGCTGGCAGCTTCAGCAAGTGGGACAGGAAAAGTTGTTTTAAATCCGTGTATAACATCAAGCCCGAATATGAGAGGAATTTTCATACGTGACTGTTCAACAGCAACCTGCTGAAATTCCCTGGTTAACTTTGCGCCGATGGCATTCAGGAAAGATCCTATCCTGCCCTGTTTAACTAATTGTTTCTGCTGATCGAGGTCTTCAGCTTTTATTACTGGTCCGAAACCAAGTCCGCTGGATAATTGATTCAACTGTCCAGCTTTTTCTTCTATTGTCATAAGCTTGATGATTGAATCAATTTTTGCTTCAAAGTTCTTTTTTGTCTGCGGAATTATTGATGTTGTTATGAAAAGTAAAAGTATTATAAATAGATATTTTCTCATAAGAATCCTCTAAAGGGTTTAAAAATTAAAAACCACCTTTGATCAAACTATTCACTGTAGTTAAGGTGGTTCTTGAAGGAGGAGTTAAAATTTATTCTCAGCATACAGGAACGAATACCGGTTGTGAAAAATTTTACAAGCTCACAGACTGAAGTCTATGCTACAACACATTCGGTGTAGCGTAGGCTTCAGCCTGCGTTATTTTTATTTACAAGCTCACAGACTGAAGTCTGTGCTACAACACATTTCGGCGTAGCGTAGGCTTTAGCCTGTGTTTGGTTTTATTTACAAGATCACAGGCTGAAGTCTGTGCTACAACACATTTCGGCGTAGCGTAAGCTTTAGCCTGTGTTTGGTTTTATTTACAAGAGCACAGACTGAAGTCTGTGCTACAACGCATTTCGGTGTAGCGTAGGCTTTAGCCTGCGTTTATTTTATTTACAAGCTCACAGACTGAAGTCTGTTCTACAATACATTTCGGTGTAGCGTATGCTTTAGCCTGTGTTGGTTTTATATACAAGATCACAGACTGAAGTCTGTGCTACAATGCACTGCAGTGTAGCGCCAGGCTTCAGCCTGCGTAGGTTTAATAGCTTAAGCCGAAACCATACTTAAATAAAGGCGAATAGTTTTTATCACCCACGTTAATCGGTATCTGCTTCATATCTTTAGGCCATGAGTGTGAAAGCTTGCCTGTGAATTTATAGTCACCAAAAAGAACATCAGCTACTCCCTGTCCTTCTGTACCAGGAAGCCATGCTGCCACAAAAGCGTCGCAGTTCTTTAATACAGGTTCAATGATCATAGGTCTTCCTGAAAGTAAAACTGCTACCACTGGTACACCTGCTGCTTTTGCATTATTGATAGCTTCGATATCAGCAGGATTAAGGCTAAGATCTGAAGTATCGCCGAACATCTCAGCATAAGGAGTTTCGCCAACTACTACAACACAAACATCTGAACCTTTTGCTCCCTTAGCGTCTTTGGAATAACTAACCTGTGCCTGATTACCTACTGTTTTCTTAATACCTTCAAGAATTGTTGTGCCGCCTTCAGTAACTTTGCCGCTCTTTCCCTGCCAGATAATTGTCCATCCGCCGCACTGGTTACCAATATCATCAGCACTTCTGCCGGCAACGTGAATCTTTACATCCTTCTTTAGCGGAAGAGTTTTATTATCATTCTTTAAAAGAACTAATGATTGACGAACGCATTCGCGTGCAACATTTCTATGAGCTTCGCTGCCTACTTTATCAAGATCAGCTTTATCTGTAGTTGGATGATTGAATATATCCATTTCAACCTTTACTGTAAGTATTCTGCGTACCGCATCATCAATTCTTTCCATGGATATTTTTTTCTCATTAATGAGCTCTTTAATATATGTAATGAACTCAACGTAGTTATTTTTTTGTCCTGCTCCATTTGGAATCATGACCATATCCATACCGGCATTAACAGATTTTTCAATTGTCTTCTTGTAATCGGTATCGAGCTGATCAATTGCTGCCCAGTCAGATACTATAAAACCCTTAAACTTTAATTCATTTTTCAGAACATCTGTCATGAGATATTTATGGCCATGAAGCTTCTCACCATTCCAGCTGTTATATGAAGCCATAATTGTTGCGGTTCCGGCCTTTATAGCATTGATATATCCGGGAAGGTGAATCCTTCTAAGTTCTTTTTCAGTCAGTTCTGTATTTCCCTGATCTTTACCATTGGTTGTTCCGCCGTCGCCCATGTAATGCTTTGCGCAGGCAAGTACCGAAGTTTTATCCGACAGGTTTCCCTGTAATCCTTTAATGTATGCCTCACCAAGACTTTGAGCTAATTCAGGAGTTTCACCAAAGCTTTCATAAGTACGACCCCATTTTTCATTTCTGGCTACTGCTATACATGGAGCAAAATCCCAATGAATACCTGTAGCAGCTATCTCTTCAGCAGTAACTCTGGCAGCTTTTTCAACGAGTCCTGGATTCCTGGTACATCCCAATCCAATGTTATGCGGAAATATAACTGCGCCAATAACATTATTATGGCCGTGAACAGCATCAATGCCGAAGATCAAAGGAATTTTGAGACGGGTCTTTAGAGCATATGACTGATAATCTGTTGCAACATCTGCCCAGCCCTTTGGTGAAAGATCATCAATTTCAGAATTACCGCCCCAGAGAACGGAACCTATTGAGTACTTTGTTATGTCTTCCGGATTTTTTTTAATAGCGTCATGGTCTATCTGTACCATCTGACCTATCTTCTCATCAAGAGTCATCACTGATAAAAGAGAATCAACTTTCTTTTGAATCAGGTTCATTTTCTTAGTATCCTTTGAATTTACAAATCCCAGCAGCATTACTGAAACTACAGGGATTAAGAAATAAATAAGATTCTTTAGCTTCATATTTGTCCTATTATTTAATTGTTAACTGTTATGCATAAGATGCGAGAAAATTATGTGGCAGGATTTCAGGTTCATAAGCATTTGATTATGATCCTGTAGTATATTGAGACCCTTCCAAAACCAACTTGTGTTTTTTTATATCTTCATGGCGATCACAGGCATGCCATGTATCATCTGCAGGAACACGCCGATACACGAAAATCACATTCGTGTCATGGCGTGTTCCTACAGATATTTTGAGTCTAGTCAGCAATTGAGTTTTATCTAAGCTTTTTGTAAACTTTCCAATTCATTCCAAATTAAAGCACTTGCACCCAGTACAGCACTGTTTCCTTCAGACAGTCCGGAAGGGATCAGTTTTACTTTATTCCTGAAAATATTCAGCATATTTTCTTCCATATATTTTTTGGTAGGTTCAAAGATCAGTTTACCTGCATTTGCTAATCCACCAAAAAGAATTATAGCTTCAGGACTAAGATGTGCTACCGTGTCGGCGAGTTTAATACCTAATATTTTACCTGTATATTCAAATGCCTCAAGAGCGATATTATCACCCTCAAGTGCAGCTTCGGAGATCATTTTAGCTGTGAGCTGGTTATAAGAAATATTTCTTAGCCTGCTTTCCTGAGATGAATTTGCAAGCATCTCGAATACTGTTCTCTTAATACCGGGAGCTGAAACATAGGTTTCCAGACAGCCTTTTCTTCCGCATCCGCACTGTCTGCCGTTTATGTCAACGAACGTATGTCCGATCTCACCTGCAAAACCGTCATGACCGTAAACAAGTTTTCCGTTTACCACAATACCACTTCCTAAACCAGTACCGAGTGTAATCACAACAAAATCCTTCATACCTCTGGCAGATCCAAACTGCATCTCGCCAATGGCTGCGGCATTTGCGTCGTTAGTTATTACTGCGGGAAGATTATGGTATTGATGCACAATATCAACAACATTAACTATATCCCAGCTGAGGTTCGGGGGAAGTTCTACAGTACCTTTATAATAATTTGCATTAGGAGCGCCAATGCCTATACCAACAAGTTCATACTCATCAGAATATTTGGCAAATAATTTGTCAGAAGCCTCAAATAATCTTTTAAATAATATTTGTGCATCCTCATGTGAATTAGTGGGAATCGAGGAATCTGCAATACAGATTCCCTGTTTATCAGCGTAACCAAAAACCGTATTAGTACCGCCTATATCAATTCCTAATGTTACTTCTTTCTTTACCATTTACTTATGCTCCAGCCGTTTTATATGTTGGGATGTGACCCTTCAATCCATAATAAGCAATATAGATATAGCAGAGAACCGGTAAGAAGAAAGCATGATGAATTCCGATATTATCTGCGAAGAATCCCTGTAGTACAGGAATAATAGCGCCGCCCACAATTGCAGTACAAAGAATACCCGAACCCTGACCTGTATGTCTGCCTAATCCTGCGATTGCAAGCGTAAAGATCGTCGGGAACATAATTGAGTTAAACAAACCTACGGCAAGAATTGAGTACATTGCAAAATATCCGTTTGTTAACATTGATACGACTACAAGCACAGCGGCACAGACAGCGAGTATAGCGAGCGTTCTGCCGGGTTGTCTTTTACCAAGATTAAAAGCAATGTAGTTAAGGATAACTAATCCTATAAATGTTAATGTTCTTGAGAAGCCTGCAATTGAGAAGTTTGAGAAATTCTGATATTCTTTTGTTATGTATAAAGCTAAAGCAATTGCGAGGATAAACACCAGAGTAACATAAATATTACGTTTCCTGGTATCATTCATTTCCGATAATGTAATTGATCCAAAGAACCTTCCAATCATCGCGCCGCCCCAGTAGAGAGCCACATATGTACCGGCTTCAACTTCCGGCATTCCAAGTAGTTCTTTGAAATAGTTTACAAGAAAGCTGCCGATTGATACTTCACCGCCTACATATACGAATATTGCTACGGCACCAAGAACCAGGTGTCTGTATCCCCAGGCGCTTTTATGATGATCTTCTGTACTTACTCCGGTGACTCCTTCTGTTGAAACTGCGGCTTCAATTTTAGGAAGCTTGAACAGCGCGAATACTACCGCAATAAGAACAAGTGCAGCCGCAATATATAAATAAGGTGTCTGTACTGAGTTGGCTTCCATAATCTTATAAGCTTCAAGTTCAGCAGGACTCAGAGCAGCCATCTGTTCTGCGCTTTTAACTGCTACTGATAAGATGAGGATAGAACCAAATACCGGGGCAATTGTAGTACCCAGTGAATTAAATGCCTGGGATAAATTTAACCTGCTCGATGCTGTTTCTGGTTTACCCAGTATTGCCACATACGGATTAGCTGCAACCTGTAAAAGAGTAATACCCGCGGCAAGAACGAATAAGGCTCCTAAGAAGATCGGGTAAGAACGATAACCCGCAGCAGGATAAAACAATACACACCCAAGAGCAACTATTAGTAATCCGGTTATAATTCCTGTTTTATATCCGATCTTCTCAACAAGAATTCCTGATGGAAGAGAGACAATTGCATATGCTGTGAAAAAAGTAAACTGAATTAACATTACCTGAGTATAATTCAGTGAAAAAACTGCTTTAAGGTGAGGAATAAGAATGTCATTAAGACAGGTAATAAATCCCCACATAAAGAACAAACTGGTTAGTACAGTTAAGGCTGGTCCATAATTCATCTCTGTCTGTACAGATGATTTATTTGTGGAAACAGATGGGCTGGATACTGCCATAAAATCTCCTTGTTAAAAAAACTGACAATAAAATAAATCCTGATAAAGCAGAGTGTTGTTAGATTTGAGAAAGTCCGCGTTTATAAATACGTGCGGTAATTCTGAGTAAAAACTATAGCCTATCTTATTATTAGCAGGCTTCAGTTTAAAAATACTTTAACTCCAGCAACACAATATGTAATATAAAACTATTTTGGCCGAATCTGACATAATGGGCACACCATACCTGATAGCCAAAGGGTTCTGGAATTAACCAAATTTTATGCCTGTATGCTATCAAAATTCAGAAAGGGATATTTGTATATTTTTTATGAAAATGTCACGAATTGCCTTAGATATTAAGAATACTATTATTATTTTAATAACTACTAATTATCAAATTGATAAACGAGGGGGAATAATTTCCCCGCGGTTTTTACCGGATCTAACACTTGCATTAGCATTATGAAACTTGAAAAGTTATTTTATGTTATAATCAGTACGATACTAATTACTGCGTTTATTCTTATAAGCTATGTTTCCACACCTCATTCAGGAAGTTCCCGCAATGCGGATATCAAAGAGATCTATTTCGTAGATAATATATCCTCTGCACATGAGAAGGTCATCAGAAACTTTAATGAAAAATATAAGGGACAGATAAAAGTAATAACTATTAATCTGCCTTTTGAAAAATTCAGCACAAATGAAAGAAAAGAACTGCTTGCCCGTTATCTAAGAAGTAAAAGTGACCGGATAGATGTTTTTGCAGTGGATCAGATATGGGTTCCCCGGTTTGCAAAGTGGGGCATACCGCTGGAAAAAGTAATCAGTCCGGAACGAAGATCAGATTTGCTTTCTTACGCAATGGAATCGTGCAGATACAATGATACGCTAATCGCCGTTCCACTTTATCTTGACGTTGCCATGATGTATTACAGGAAGGACTTGCTTAGCAAGCTGCCTGATTTTGACATAGTTGAAAAGAAACTTGAGAATTCAATAACCTGGGAAGATTTTATTAGTCTCAGGGAAAAGCTCGGCGAAACAGACAATCCTTATTTTTTATTCCCTGCTTATGATTATGAAGGTTTAATCTGCCAGTATGTTGAGATGGTTGCCAGCCAGAATGCGAGCATTGTAACATCAGATAAAATTAACTTAAGTACACCAGCGGCGGAGAAGTCGCTGCAGCTGCTGAGTGATATGGTAAATAAATATAATATGTCACCCAGAGAAGTATTGAGATTTAAAGAAAATCCGAGTTATGATGAATTCTGCAGAAAAGATGGAATATTCTTGAGAGGCTGGTCAAGTTTTATGATAACCCATAAAGATAAATTTAGAAATGCCGAAGCATATAAAAACACAGTGCGGATCCCGACTCCTCATTTCAGTAATGGAAAGCCCGCTGCTGTGTTCGGTGGATGGAATCTTATGATTTCAAAGTATTCATCCAAAATACCTGAATCCAGTATTTTCATTAATTATCTCTTAAGCGATGAGGCTCAGAAAATTTTATATGAAGACGGCGGATATCTTCCGATCAGCAGGAACATCTATGAGGATTCTGCTTATGTCCGCAGCCATCAGGACCTCAAATTTTATAGCAAGCTGATGAAATCAGGCATTCACAGACCTTTCCTGGAAGGGTACACAAACATATCGGATATTCTTTCATATTACATACATAATGCGATAAAGAACAGGATTGGAGTTAAGGAAGCACTTGTAAATGCAACAAAAAAAATTAACTCAGAAAGCTTTGTACTTAAATGAGCAAGAAAAAAATAATAGAAAAATTCAGAGAATATCATTTTGAATTTAAGCACCTGACCGTGCTGTTTATAATATTATTTTCTTTCCAGCTGTTTCTTTCGTTTATTAATAAATCCTCCATTGCTGGTTTTCTGCATAATACACAGGAATGGTACCAAAAAGATTCCGCCGAAAAGCTTGCTAATCTTACCACCACATCTATTGAATTATTGCTTGAAGCTATAAATCCGAAAGAGAAACCGGATGATGAAGCTGTAAATCGTGTGATTCAATCCTTTGATATTATTTTCAGCCAGCAGGTACTTGAGCATAACATTCAGGAGATCTGTATTATAGTAGAAAAAAATGGAGAGATCTTTACAATCGATGATGGTAAAGTTTTTTTCTCATATCTGCTCGAAGGCCATATTAATTCAGAATCCAACAGAACAAATCATCTCAACGCGCGCAAATTATACCGCACTATTAAAGATGAAGTGATTAAAACCGAACAGATAAAAAGTATTTTATCCGATAAGCAGACCTTCAATACTTTTGTACCGCTGGTGCTGCGGGGTGAATTTATAGGAGTACTATATCTGCGAAATACACCAAACTTCTCATTCATCACTGATCAGATAATTTCAAGTTACGATGAGACTTCTGTTATATACCTTTCGCTAATCCTGTTTGGTTTACTGGCAATGTATTTTATTTCTTCATATACCGTGAAAGAACGGGATGAAGCACAGAAACTCTTATTTGTAGAACACGAAGAAAACCTGAAGAAGCAGATAAATTATCAGAAAGAATTGCTATTTACAAAGAGGATCTATCATACTCATCATAAAGCCGAAAAAATCATGGGTTTTATAAAGGAGGATCTCAGAGCACTAAAGAATGAAAATACCCAGGAGATCAAGGAAAGAGTAACAAAGTATTCCAATTTTATATCACGTGTAATATATGATATGAAATGGTATGATCCCCCGATACAAACAATACGCAATCAGATATTCAGGACTAATCTTAACGAGGTTATTCAGTTCCTGCTTAACCATATTTTTCTGCGGATATCTGCAAGTACTAAAGCTTTTGAATTTAAACTCGATCTCGATGAAACGCTTCCGCCGGTGCCGATTAATGAGTTTGTTATATGGGAAATACTGGAACCTATCATTCAGAACAGTATAGAACATGGCGGTGAGGCCTACCTCAACATTTACATAATTACCAGGTATAATATTGAAAATAAGATTTCAACGATTACTATTGCTGATAATGGAATTGGAATCTTACCTGAATTGCTCGAGGTAAACAAAGAAGGTATTCAAAAGCTGTTCCAGGAAAATGTATCGAGCAAAAAATCAGAGATGCAGAACGTAGGCTACGGCTGCTATATTGCTTATGAAATGAGCAAACGCTGCGGATGGGAAATCAAAGCTGAAAATATACCAGACGGCGGATGCAGATTTATTATTTCTATTAAAAATTAAAGAAGGACGGTTCATGCTTTCAGATGGAATTATCAGAGTATTACTAATCGAAGATGAAGATTTCGATGTAAAGAGAGTTCAGAATACTATTAAGCCTTTTCAGGACCGGATTTCTATTATAGAAATAGTTTCTAATGGGAATGATGCTGTTAATCTTATCGAAGAAAAGGAAAGTAATTTCGATGTAGTGATAATGGATTTTCAGATTGCCGGCGGATTAATGGGTGAACATCTCATCCAGAAGATCAAAGAAATAAATTCTTCGCTGCAGATTATTGTTATAACAAAGATGACCATTAACATTACTGATTATAATTTTGCAAAACGCCTTATACGTGCAGGTGCTTTCTGGTACTGCACAAAGTATCCTGGTGATATTGAAGATTATATATATCAGCCGACCGACTTTGTGATGAGCATATTTAATGCCTATGAAAAATGCCAGCTTGAAAGGGAGCGCCTGAAATCAAAACAGAAACTCCTGAAGAATATAAAGGATATTCTTAATCAGAAGAAGATCATCGGCGAATCTGTAGTAATGCTCCGCTTAAAGGAAGATATTGTCAGATACTCTCAGAGTCACTGTATTGTTCTGATAAAAGGTGCTTCAGGTACAGGCAAAGAATTAATTGCGTATAACATTCATTACAGCAGCAACCGGAAACTTGAGAACTTCATCCCAATAAATTGCGGCAGCATTCCCAATGAACTTGTTGAAAGCGAATTATTCGGATACGAAAAGGGAGCTTTTACCGGTGCTGATAAGAAAAAGCCGGGACTATTTGAATTAGCTCATAATGGCACAATCTTTTTAGATGAAATCACAGAACTTCCTCTATCAGCGCAGGTAAAACTTCTGCGGGTTATACAGGAAGGAGAGATCGAAAAGATTGGCAGGACTGAAAAGATAAAGGTTGATGTAAGGATAATTGCAGCGACAAACAGAAATATAGAAGAAGAAGTAAAGAACAAAAGATTCCGTGAAGATCTCTATTACAGGCTGAATGTGGTGCCTCTGGCAATTCCGGAACTTAGACAAAGAAAATCTGACATTCCCCTGCTCATAGATCATTTCTTAAAAACCCTCAGTATGGATATGGGAAAAGATAAACCTGAAATTGAACCGGGTGTTTGGGATATACTACTAAATTATGCCTGGCCGGGTAATATACGCGAGCTGATAAATGTTGTTCAGCGGTTTCTTTTTATTGATGAAAAAACAATTACACCGGGACTCGCGAAGAAAATGCTGGGAATATCTGAAGAGCATGAAAATCCTTCTGAATTTCTTAATTTCTTCTCAAACAGTGAGGTTATGCCCCTTAAGCAAATGGAAAAGATCATCCGCGAAAAGTATTTTACGTATGTAAGATACAACTCCGCATCCGATACAGAGGCAGCAAAAAAACTTGGTTTAGCCCCCCCAAATTATTATCGGATGGCTAAAGAACTTGGATTAAAATAATATAGGATTACTGCATGCGACCAGATATTCAACAATTCATAAAAACTCTTAAAAGAGGAAAGGGCAGCTACATTCCACTTGCTGAATTAGGCATTCATCCTGTTATCAAAGAAAAATTTATTGGCCGGCCAATACTCAATCTGAAAGATGATGTTGAATTCTGGTATAAAGCGGGGTATGATTATATAAAGTTACAGCCCAAGGTTGATTTTAATCCCTCTAAAATTGGTGCACAGGAAAATCTTACCTTCAGTCAGGACGGAACTCTTGTGCGTAAATGGGCATCCGAGAGTCATGGGATCATCTCAACCATGAAAGATTATGAAAGTTATGTATTTCCCGAAAAAGAGGATTTTGATTACAGTAACTTCGATAAAATTACTGAACTGCTGCCTGAAGGCATGGGTGTTATCGGGCAGTATGGTGATATATTCACTATGACATGGGAAATGATGGGTTTCGAAACTTTCTCTATCACGTTGTTTGAAGATCCCGAATTGATCGAAGCGCTGAATACTAAATTGGGTAATTTAGTCTTGAGTATGTTTGAAGTAATGGCGGCTCATCCTGCTGTTAAGGTTCTATGGTACAGCGATGATATTGCTTATACCAATAGCCTGCTAGTGTCGCCGGCTGTTCTTGACCAGGTATTCTTTCCCTGGCTGAAGAAGATCGGGGATCTTGCTAAAAAATTTAACAAGCCGCTGATATATCATACTGATGGAATACTGTATGATGTCTTCGATAAAATAATTGACTGCGGTGTTGATGCAATACATCCAATTGAACCCAAAGCAATGAATATATGCGAAGTAAAGCAGCGATACGGTGATAAGCTTAGTCTGATCGGCAATATAGATGTTGATATCTTATCACGCGGAACTCCTGAACAGATAACCGGTCTCATACGTGATAATATTGAGAAGGTAGGTTATAACGGCGGATATTGCATAGGTTCAGGAAATAGTGTACCTGAATATGTGAACTTTGAAAATTATAAAGCGATGCTGGAAGCAGCAAAGGTGTATGGGAAATAATGTATGAATGTATGATTGTATGATTGAATGAATGAATGGTTGAATGAATGAATGGTTGAATGTGGAGAATAAATCCAGAGACTCGGCATTGCCGGAGAATGAGTTACATTCTCACAATTGAACATTCTTATGTGTGCCCTGGCTGTTCAGACGCGGCATTGCCGCGTCTCTACAAACAGTTTATTGGATGTTTGAATTTCAAGAGGAGTGTTGTTAAGCATAATATCAACAATGCCTGGATCATATATCCTGAGTCTGAATGACCTTTCTCTACATGAACTGATGTTTACAATTATTTTTTTATTTGATAAAATGCAGTCAAACTCTGAAATGCCCTCATCTTCATACAGCTTATAATAACTTTTCTCCTTATCAGGATAAATTGATAAGGTCATCTGCTCGATAAAGTTTTCCGGAATTCTTTCTGCTGCCTCTATCATTGGAACAATCGAACCGCTTTTCATAAAAACCGGTAGGATCTCCAAAGGTGATTCTATTAAAATATTTCTGCCACCCGAATATCTTTCGTTAGTGTTAATATTCATCCAGTCCCCTTCCGGCAGGTACACTGTTACCATATTATTTTCATTATATACAGGTGCAACAAGAAGTGAACATCCAAACATATACTGAAGATCTTTATTAAATGTGTTCTGATCCTCAGGAAAAGCTAAATACATTGAACGGATCACTGGAATTCCGGTAAGGGAACTTTCTATCGCGGTACTGTAAATATAAGGGAAAATACTATAACGAAACTGAATAAAAGATCTTAGAATCTTCACAGTTTGTTTATCAGCACCTGCATTCCGCACTACAGTGCCCGGAATTCTTGAATGGGAACAGAACATCTGAAATTGAATCCATCTGATGTATAGTTCTTTTGAAATTCCCGAACTGATCATATCAATATCCGTAACCCAGAAAGGTATGCCCGATAGTCCGGAGGAAATTGCTCTCTTAATAGAATATGCCAGATGTTCATAATCTGTTCCTGAATTATGTGACCAGCAGATTGCATATCTCTGTATGCCCGCAGTACCGCTGCGCGAAAAAGTGGTTCCATATGACTTCACGGATCTGGTTAATTCATATACATTTTCTGTAAATAGAAGAGAATAAAGGTTATGAACCGCTTCTCCCTTTTCTCCATTGAATAATAAAGCATCTTCAGGAATCTCTTCTCCGTACTCCGTACTTAACATGTCAGCCCCGGCATCAAAATAAGTCTTGTAAAGCTCTTTATACCAATTTCCTGCATCAGGATTTGTAAAATCAATAAGCGCCGCACTCGATCCTCTTAAATCTTTACACCTGAAACTGCTTTCAACACCATCCAGAATAATCTCATTACCCGGCAGACTTAATATATATACCTCACCGTTTGTTTTTTTTACAAGATATTCTTTAAGCTTTGCTTCATGATATAGTTCACTTTCAATTGAGATATATGGATGAACCCGCAGGCACACTTTTAATCCCCTGCCATGAACCTGTTCAAATAACTTTTTAAGATCAGTATTTCTTATGAAAGCCGAATATCTCCTGCTGGTAAAAGAACTTGGACAAATAAGCAGAACATCAGTTGGTATCTTTTCCTGCTGAAAATCATTAATGATCTCATCAATTGCAGCTGCACTGAGATGCTCATCACTGACAGCAACATTAACCCCGAAGCTCCATTTTGGAGGAACACCGGCCCGGCCGGTAAGCAAAGTGTAATTTGAAATAATATTTACCGGAGAACTGCCGCTTATTATAAATACATCCAACATTTTATTTTTATTAAGCACTCTGCATGAAGCAGCTGTACCCGTGCCAAATTCAACTGCAATTTCTGAAACAGAATTTATAAACATTCCATATCCTCTGGAACTGAAGAAGAATGGAATATTTTTGTTTGAGGTTATTAAGTCAGAACGTGTTAGGGTTTCATTTCTCAGCTTTAACTTCTGACCTGCGCCAAAAAATATGTTTGAATGTTCACCGAGGCCGTAAATATATTCATCAGGTCTGAGACAAAAAGATTGTTCGGTATATATAATATTTTTATTATCTGAGAAATATCCCAGAGGCATATGCTGATCTCTTTCACTGCATGCGTGGCTGAATATTACTTCATCGGCGTCATTATAAAAAACCATCCTCCAGGGATTTCTATTTATGGAAAGTGTCAGATTTATACCCTTAAGCATTAAACCCGAAGCATTCTCTTCAACATTGATATAAAGCTTTTCAGAATAGGATTCGTTAATTAAATGGACACGGATTATAAATTCTGAATCGGGGGGAATGAAACTGTAATTCCAAATATCATCAGATATGGCACGTATGATTAGCTGTGCCTGCCAGCCTTTTTCGGTAAGACATGACAGGAGAAGTGAGTTCCCATTCAAATGCCACGAAGTATATTTTACTATCCAATCATAAACAGCGGGAGTATTATCAGGCATGTTCTTTCTTCTTATAACAATTTTCTATTCCGCAAAATGAACAATTATATTCACTCCGCTTCGCCTTTGATCCTAGTCCGATAATTCCGCTCACAGATTTAACCGGCAGCATCAGAGAAGACTCAGTCAAAACAATGCCGCAGGGGTTATCAGGTAACAGCGAGAATAGCCGCTGCTGTTCTGACACATGCCAGTTACAATAACCGGGACTATATCTGTTTGTTATATGGTAATCTATCTTCTTTACAACTTCCGATAACCTCGCTTCCAGCAAATCGCAAACTATCTCAACTGCTTCTGACGCAATTGTATCTAAAATATATCCTTTCAGATAATCGCTTTCGTTAAGCAGTTTTCGTGAGAGAGTCTCAAGATCTTTTCCGATTGTGCAAATAAACAGCGCAGCGTGACTGCTGTTTTGAAGATAAGATGATATGATCGGACCTGTGTTAAATTCCACAGATCCTAAACTAATGCTTGTTTTTTTTAAGCTATCCTTACCAAGAGGATATATAACGAAACCGCCCTGTGGAGCAATCAGTGAGTGATAAATACTGAGAGCTTCATCAATTGTAAGTTTAACTATTTCGGGGATATCTGAGTTCTTATAGCCGAGAACTCTTTCAATTTGATTTGCAGATACCTGAACCTGGCCCGAATTAAAACTAAAGAAATCAGGCTGGGCAATAGAATCCTTTATTTCATCAATGGTTATCATGCTTAATTATAATAAGAATTCAGGTAATCCAGCGCGCCCTGCGGATCAGGCGAATAATGATCCGCGCCAATCTGATCAGCAAAAGATTTTGAAAGCGGGGCCCCTCCAACGATAACCTTTACTTCCGGAATTTCCTGATGAATCCTTGACGCAATAGGTTCCATATTCTGCATAGTAGTAGTAAGCAGCGCACTCATTCCAATACATTGCGCGTTATTTTGTTTCACAGCACTAATGAATTTTTCGGCATTAACATCAATACCGAGATCAATAACATTCCAGCCGCCTCCCTGCAAAACCATTGAAACGATATTTTTTCCAATGTCGTGCAGATCACCGGAAACAGTACCAAGAACAACTGTCCCCCTGTGTTTTACTTCCCCGGAAATAAAATAAGGTTTAAGCAATTCCATAGCTCCCTTCATTGCTTTTGCTGAGATCAGTACTTCAGGAACAAATATTCTGTTATCCCTGAATTTTTCACCAACCACCTGCATTCCTGATAAGAGGGCTTCATTCATGATTGATGAAGGACTGAGGCCGTTTTCCAATGCCTTGGCAGTAAGTTCTACCGCGCCATCCTGACCTTTCATATCAGCGGGGAAAGGGGACTGCAGATTTAATTTACCGCGTTCAACACAAAGAGCAATTTGCCGAAGGAGATCTGTATCCATTTTATGTTCCATTTTGATATCGTATTTGCACCAGAAATATAATAAAGTGAAGGGGATTTTGGTATTAATAATATTTGATCAACAAAATTTGAAGCTCTCACTAATGGAACACTTTTTTCGTAGAGCCGTCGGCTTGCCGCGGCTGGAATGCACAAAAGAAAAATTTACAGATAACTCACACGAAGCCACAATTCAACATCCCGACTCCGGACATACATTCGTGTTCATTTAACATTATGTACAGCCCAGACAGGGCAAGCCCTGTCTCTACAACAAATGTATTACATTCTAGTTATTTTAGCATGATGATTTTTCTAACCTGATTAAATTCTTCAGATACCATTCTTAAGAAAAATACTCCGCTGGAAGATAAATTATCCGAATCATTCCTGCCATTCCATGATGCTGAATACTTTCCCTGTTCCTTAATGCCGTTAAATAAAACAGCTATTTCCTTTCCGAGAATATCGTACACTGAGAGACGGATCCTGGTTCTTTGCGGAACAGAATATTCAATGGAAGTTTCATTATTAAATGGATTGGGATAATTTTGTTCCAATTTGAAATGATCTATCCGTCCATTATTATCAACTGAGGTAAGTGATCCATCGCCGAATTTTTCAATTCCGAACCATAATGACTTTGATTGATTTTGATCTATTGTAACATCAAACAAGTTGTCATCTGATGGGAAATATTTCTGTACGGCACCAGCTTTCTTTATTCCTGAAGCATCTAGAGGGTATACTAAAATAGAATCGGCATAAATATTCAGCATCATTCTTAATGAAACCGGTTTCATCTGTGTGGGACGGCTTCCCCAGTTATTATGGAATGTTGTATTACCATCCCACTGCATACCTGTATTCTGAGCTACAGTAGAAATGGTAATCAGACTTTTATCCGAAACAGTGATTGAATCTCCTGTTAATGAAACCCAGGTAATTGTTGCAAAATCTTCTGCATTAACTAATTGTAATGCACCGGTCTTCTTACCCTGATAATTTTGAAGCAAACCTGAGACACCAATAAACTCCTGAGTATTGACTGTAACTATTCCATTATTATCCCAAATGATTTCTCCTGTGTCGGATTTATATGGATTACCCGGTTCTTTCAAAGTGCTGAAATCTGTTGTTGCGGTGCTGTTAAAAGATTCATTACGTATTCCATGAATAAGCGCTGCTTTTTTAGGATATAATTCCGGCTGCCATGAACTGCCGTATTTTGGCAACAGGTTAATGAAATCCCTCGTATAATTAAGCCTGATTATTTCTTTTGCCTGAGAGATCATATTATTTCGGAAGGCATAAGCGCACGACGGCATTAATGACATCATTGCGGGATTACGGTGAATGCTAAAGTAGCTGTCAATTCGATCATTACCCCATTGAGCTGAACCGTTATAATCAAAGAACATAATTCCGTCAGTATTGTGGAAGGCTGAATATGCCGTAACAAAGATCAGTGATTCGGTTTGATATCTGTTCGGAAAACAGCTGTTTATTTCACTTATAGTAAAAGGCTTTCCTAATGATGGGGTGCCGGCAAAAACATCCGCAATGCTCATCCCTGTTTTTGACGTAACCATCGGCTGGTTAGATATATTCCAGTCGGTTGAAGACCATGGCACCCCGGGAAAGCTGGGGTGATCCCAATAAGCATGAGTATCAATATAATCCATAGTTGCCTGCGAAGCCAGGTCACCCGGTCCAATATTCCAGTTGGTACCTACAATAGGAACTTTAACTCCAAGATTTATAAGATAATTTTTCATATCAGCGTAAAAGTCATCCTGCAGCTTTATATAAAAAGCGGAATGGTCCATAGCTCTTGCATCTGTAAAGCCAACCAGATCATCATAATTTAAGCGCAGAATAGTTTGGGTCTCCAGTAATTCTTCAGGAAGCAATCCTTTCCTACCTGCTATTCCAAGCCTGATATCATCAAACCAATAATTCCCTGTTGTGTTATTAAAGGCAAATGATAAACGTGTATTGTTATTGCTTTCTGAGGCTTTAAAGGTGAAAGAAAATACCTGCCAGGTATCTGTAATATTAAAATCTTTGCTTGAATAATTTGTCCAGGGAGAGTTCTCGGACATTACAGTTGCGTTTATGAGTCCGGACTTTTCACCTCTCACGGCGAACTCAACTTTGTAGGTTGAGTCCTTTATCATTTTCAGACCGATCTGTTTCCACTGCAGATGCCAGCTTGTACCGGTTACTTTTGTCACAGTAACTTTGGCTGAGGCATTTCCTGAGAATGGATTAACTATATCCCTGGTCTGCTGTGCAGCTGCACCCTGTTGTGCTTCAAGTATCCATGATGAAGAAGAAGATTCAAAATTTCCGTTAATGACCTGGTTATTATTTGATCCGGAAGTACTTCCCGCATTCCAGATTGATGCAAGATTCTGAGTGGAAGAGTACTTATCCTTAAGATAATTATTCCACAAACTATCCAGCATAAGCTTATGGCTTAGAGTCAGAACTCCTCCCTCTTTAAATAATCTGAGTTTATTCTCCCGCCACATCCGGTATAAGGAATTTTCATTTATCACTTCAACCATCGCCATAATCGGATCATCGGCAAGTGATTTATTTGTATAAGGATTAACATGTGTCAGAAGTTTGGAGGCATATTCTTTTTGTAATGCAATCAGTACCGGATCAAATATTGTAATACCTTTCGCAAAATCAACAAGAGAATCGGCATTCTCTACTCCATCATCATTCTTAAATGTTCGTGACACGTTGAGATTCATGTTAATGTATATACCATTATTCTTTAAATGGTAAATAAGGTATTCAAGTTTATCCAATGTAACAGGATTTATATTTCGTGTATTATCCCATTGGTCGAACAGACTGCCATCGCTCCAAGGGTTATCGATGTGATGCATGCGAATGAGATTAAAGCCCATCTTGCGAAGTCTGCCTGCAATAGCAGAGGCCAGAGTCTTTTCAGGAAAAGCAGCATCCGAAACTATATTCGAACCCCAGAATCTTATTGGCTCATTATTAAGAGAAAAATTGCCTGATGTATTTATGGAAATAAAATCTTCTATTTTAGTTATGGGAAAGTTTGGCAGGAACTCCTGTGATGTTGAATCGTTCCACGGAAGGTTAAAATTAAAGCCATTGCTGAAGTTCTGAGAGAGTATTTGTCCGGTCATAAATAATAAAATCAATAGTACTTTATTCATATTTACCTGTTAAGATTATGGTTGTAAGATATAAAGAAACACCTGATATATTCCCCTTGTTATATTCCGACTCCGTTCTGAGTTACCGCCAATATTTCTATTGTGCATTCCAGACTACCGCAATGGAGGCGGTGTGAAAATCACTTAGTGAATCTTTGTGTCTTTGTGACTTAGTGGCAATGCTTTAGAAAACTGCCTAAAAACATAGCCACGAATGCCGAAGGCATGCCTATGGCAGACACAAAGGCACGAAGAAGCACAAAGAAACACAATATTCACACAGTACCCAATGTGGCGTCAATAAGGCATGAAGAGGAATATGATCGGATTTACCTTAAAAGCATCATCATTTTGGTTATTGAGCGGTTATTTCTTGTTACCTGGTAATAATATATTCCGCTTGGGAGGTCATCCGCAGAGAACATAATTCTATATATTCCGGGTCGCAGCAAGCCTTCATCCTGAAAATACACTTGTCTGCCGAGCACATCAAAAACCCTGAACTGAAAATTACCTGGATAAACCGTTACATACTTAATCTGAGTGGTGGAATTAAACGGATTGGGATAATTCTGTTCAATATAAAAATCATTGTACGCATCCTGATTATCATATGCCACTGAAGAGAATACATCATTTTTTGCCCCGGGAGTGCCATGCGCTTTTGAGGCAGCCCAATTCTCGGCTGAATAATTATCAAGTAAAGGATTCTTCAAAGATAATGTTGGTCCGGTCCCATCCGGTTCAGCAGGCCATGGAGTTTTGTCACTGAAGCGGACCGAATCAATCAGTCTCAGGTCAGGATCAAACAAACGTACCAATTCACCGCCATTACTAATTGAAAAACCAAGATCACCTGTTCTTTTCTGGATACCGGGGAATAACATAGAAAACTTTGCTGTATCACTGCACAATACTAAATATCCGTCAGCTTCAAGTGTTGATCCTGAAGGTAAAATAAAAGCATTACCATCATTTTCATCTTTCAGTATCCATCCCGAAAGATCAATCTCAGAACCGGAGTTGTTATATAGTTCAATCCAGTCTTCACAGTCAAATGCAGCTGATGAATTATAGTTAATTTCGTTTATTACTATATCCGGTTTTGCTGCTGTATCAGGCGCAAAAACTGGAGTAATCGATAAATGTATAGGAAAACTGAATGTAAATGAGTTACTTTTAACTCCCTCAATCCCCTTCCAACCTTCAAAAATATATCCTGGTGAGGGCACGGCTGTAATTTTTAAGGGAATGCCTTTATAGAATGAACCGCTCCAGGGAAATCTCGTCACATTAACTGTATTAAAGTTTATTGAACCTGACTGGATATTATCTATTTTGATGTTCAGAAGTCTGGATTCGGTAAGATTGAAAGTATTTGCAAAATGTACACGCATGTATTGAATTCTGTTATTCGCAAATGTTTCAAGCTCATTTACATTGCTCACCCAGTTCTCAAATTCTCCTAATCCCCAACGCTGCAAATGGCGCGGCATCTCCGGCTCTAACGCGGCTCTGTATCTCCTGATCCTTTCTACAACAGCAGGTGCTTTAAAAATAGTATTTGACAATTCAGAGAAACGGCTGATGAATTGATTTTTAAAATCCTGATTGGTAAGCAGCCTTCTAAGAAGGAAGGTTGACCATGGCGGGTTAGGCCAATCCCGGGGTCCGTTTGGTTCTGATGCAAATTTTAATGTGTTATTCTGGTAGGCGTGGTCATTGAATAATCCGAAACCAAAATCTGTATCGTACAAAATCCACCGCCATTTGCCGTCATTTCTCTGAGGTCTCCAGAATTTGATGTTATTGCCCGGCCAGTCCCCGTTGTCAAAATATATCTGCGCGATTTCATAAGTAATGAAATTATCAATATCCATTCTCATCTTAACATATTCATAATTCTGAGCTATGCTCAGGTCTTTTAAAGTTATAAAGCTGAGAAGTGATTTATAATGTGTATTGGTTCCGGATATAACATATGCGTCTGATTCGAGCATATCAATGCTGTCAGGGTGTACATCATGATAGGAAGCAATAAAGTGTTCATTTATCTTTTCCCTCAGATCATGTATACCCCAGTATTTTCCATTAATAAAGACTACAACCGGTCTGTATGCCTGTGTTTCAATATCAACTCCTGATAAAAGACCCTGCATCACAGCATCGCGCATGCTTGTTGATCCCCAGTCATTTCCTGAGTTTCTTAATACAATAGTTTCAAACTCATTAACTTCTCTTTCTTCAAAAAACTTATATTTTAATTTTCCTGATCCATATTTATTTCGTGCATAAACCGCAAGTGATTTCTGGGGCAGAGCTCTGGACCATGCACCGAAGATCTTTACGCCTGCATCCATATTAATTACCTGTCTGCCGTCAGATTCAAAATACTCTATATGTATAGGGCGTTCCCAATCTTTCCAGAAGTTAGCGTTGAAATAGGGATTCTCGGTTCCCGGATTCGGACCCATTTCATAGATACCTGTATCCGGATCAAAGAAATTACCCGGGTCAGTAGAAATTGAAAAAACAGGAATGGATATATTTTCGTTAATAAAGTAAGTGCATGTGGCAGTTTTAGAGACAGGAATACCTCCGGAATATAATCTTGCTCTTACTACTGTTGTTTTTGTGATTCTGAATGGAGAAGTATATTTGAAAGAACTCAGAACAGGAGTGGAGCCATCGGAAGTAATATGAATACTTGCCCCGGGCACCAATGAGGATATTGATACTGTTATTGTGGAATCATAATAGCCTGCAGGCATGGAAAATTTAATCGCAGAACTGTTATCCTGAGAATATATTGCAGTTGCACCGATCAGGATGAAAGATAAGATAACGAAGAAAGGTCTTCTGTTTATCTTAATAGTGTTCTTCATCAAAAAACAAATTAACATGATTAAGCCCCGGAACCTTCTTTAATTCTCTCACAAACTCAGCGTTGGTAGTTTTGTTTTTCAATCTTATATAATATGATAATTCAACACCGCTGCTGTTTCCTGCAGACTTCACATTTATAAGCTGATACTTTCTGGTGTATTTGTTAATAATATTCATGTAAGCAGCTTCATCGGAATGACCATTCTCATCATAATAAAACTGGAGCAGATATTCATCCTTAGCAACTGTGGATATGTTGGTCTTTGTAAGTATCACCAGAATAATGCCGACTATAAAAGTTCCTGCAAAAGCCAGCGTATGGAATGCTACACCTGCGGCCATTCCAATAGCCAGTGAAAAGAATATGTATATGATATCCAGAGTTTCTTTTACTGCAGTCCTGAACCTGATAATTGACATTGCTCCGACTAAACCGAACGCACGCGCAAGATTATTACCAATAACCATTATAACAATAGCAGTAATTATGGGTAGTATAACCAGCGAATTAAGATATGATACCGCGTAACCCGCCCCGCGGTAAGTAAGCCGGTAAAAATATGAAATTATGAGTCCGCAGATCAGAGCAACCGAAATATTCATGAATATTTCACGAAACGTAATGGAGACATTAAAAAAATACTGAAATTCCTGTGGCAATTCTAAATAGCTTCCTTCTGATAATTATTATCTGTCCAGATTGGGTTACTGAACAATAATCTTTTGTTGGTTGTATGTAAATAAAAAGCAGGGTCTGCCTCAATCCCAATAACATACTTTGAAACAGCCATGCGTGTAAGATTAAAGCGGCTGATTATTCTTTGAAGTGCGGGCGAGAACGTCTTACTGAATTTAAGTTCAAGAACAAATTTTCCCCTTATTACTTCCTTCACCCTGCTTTCATCAAACAGATCAACAAAGGTCCTGAAACTTGAGGTACGGACATTCTTGTCAAAAGTGATTCTTATATTTGAATCGAATTTTGACATAAAGGCTTCCCTTTCGTAAATAATGCAGATAAGCGGCCGCATGAAGCTTCTGTTCATGTGAAACAGAAATCTGCTTGCATCGCCTATTGATTCAGGATCTTTTTTAAGTATATAGTTTTCTATATCTCCGGTCTCAAGCAGCTCATCAAGATCAGAAAAACGGAACAGTGCACGGTTTTTAGATATGAACTGTTCATTCTTTCTTTTAATTTCCAGAAAAGCAATACTTTCATCAGTTAATTCGTTATAGGTTCTGATCCTCAGTTTTTTTCGAATCTTCAATCCATCGTCCTTCTCATGATATGCTTCCATCTTAATAGAATCATAATATACACTTCTGATTGTATATTCCTTCTGCGGCCTTGAGCCCGCGAATTTATCATAATCAAGAAGCGGCATTAAAGCTTCTCTGAGTTCAGTCAGCTTTTCATTCGGGACAAGATATTTAAGTTCGTATCGCATTATCTGAATAACCTTTTTACATACTCAAGCGGAGTAACAGGATCACAGTCTATTTTGCATTCTACCATTAAACCGGGCATAAGTTCTTCCGTATTTTTATTGACAACCGCAGTTGCCATGAATACCTGCTTTCCATTTATATTATAAACCGCATGTTCAACTCTTAACATTCTTGCTTCAGGTGTTAACCTCCCGGAAGGAATTGTTATATATACATCCTGACCTGTAAACAACAAATCGCGGTCTTCCCATCTGACAGGCATATAAGCAATATATTCAGTTGTATCTGATATTATCAGCAGTGTATCTCCGGATGCTATTCTTCTTGCAATTCCTGTTACCTGAGATGTAAGTGTATAGTTATTATTTCTTTGATTAAGAATATCCAGTTGTCTCTGTAAAGACGTAATCTGGGAACGCACATAATTAATTTCCTGCGGCTTAACTCCGGTTTGCACACTTTTTAACTGGGCTTCTGTCATAACTACATTTATATCACTTAATTCTGATGTCCCTTTATAAAGCTCATATTCTTCTGCAGAAATTACATTTTTTTCAAACTGCGCTTTTTTTCTTTCAAACAGCTTTCTGTTCTCTTCTGCTTGTTTTTTCATGTAAGCAAGTCTGCTCTCAACTTCTTCAACAATGCCTTCTTTCTCACCGCTTGTATACATTTCAAGAGTTTTTCTTGCAGTCTCCAGTTCGCCGTCCAATTCACTTATCATTCTGCTGATCTCATTAGAATATATAGCCCCCACAGTATCATTCACTGAAACAGCTTTACCTGAAACAAGATCATTATCCACAACAAATTGAATAGCATCACCCCTTACAAACTCGGATACTGCGTAATTTCTGTTGATTCCTGTTTTATTATCGGAGAGCATAGTGATAAGAATTCCATCCGATTTAGAAACTATCCATTCCCGGGATGGTAATATCTTTCCATGGACCGTTATTGAATGAGGGATCTTTATAGGAAGCAAAAAAACTATACTAATCAGAATGATAATGGAGCCGAATATAATATAAGATTTCCTTGAACTGCTCTTCACCTTACCTTCCTCGCCTTAACTGTCCTCAGATGATTTTCTTTACTCAACATTATCTGAGTCAAACATATAAATATAAGAAAATTTCTGAGGTATTATCATTTAATATATAAGCATAAATTGATGTCAGGTTTTATTATCGACAATTTTCCAGAGACTTTAATCTCCGGATGGTCATAAATCCGGCTGCCGGATTCTATTTCAGCAGTACCAACTTTCTGCTTAATGAACTTAACGCTCCGGCGATGGAGTAAATGTACATGCCTGAAGCAAGAGTTTCACCGTTGTTATTCCTGGCATCCCAGGAAAAATCATTATACCCGGCACTCTGATCTCCCATATCTCTTCTGTAAACCTCGTTTCCAAGCATATCAAATACAGTAAAGGTAATTCTTTCTTTCTTATTCAGAATATAACTGATTTTTGTCTCACCGTTAAAAGGATTAGGATAATTCTGAAACAATTCAAAGGAATTTGGAAGCGCCCCTTCCTGTTGTAATCCGGTTGATACACTTTCAATCACAATTCCATTTAGTACAGCATTATCAACTTCAGCAGGCAAATGTATATCAAGGATACCGTCACTAACAACTACAGAGTTCACTGTTACAAAATGTGCGGTGTTTTTACCGGCTTCCTTGTACAAATCAAGATTGTCTGCTGCAAGAATTCCTTCAACATAAATATCGAACAGTCTGCTACCTGAAGAAGTGAAATAATTTTCCGCGCTCATCAGTGTTACTTTGTAGGTTCCATCAGGAACCCTTACCTTGTATGTTACCAGTCCATAGCGCTCGTTCTGGAAAACAGCATCTTCCTCTGTATTATTGATCTGGGCGGATGTTGAACCCTTACTGCCATCCAGGTAACCGTATTCTGTTTTATCACTCCACTCCTGATCAGCGGCATAATCATTATAAGCAGAACCTCCCACATTCACTTTGAATGGGAATGTAATATTTTTAGGCATATTAATGCTAATAGCTTTTGGTGTACTAAGATTACCAAATAAATCCTTTATACCGCCCAAAATAAGTAATGCGTAGCTTTTGTTCGGATCCAAACCTGTAACGGTTAACTCAACAGTACAATTATCCTGTAGTAATTCAACATTATTTATTGTTACGCCGGAGATAATAAATAATGATTTATTTTCTGCTGAAGCTTTCTCGAGATCCTCAGTAAAACGAACCTTTATCTTGTTATCAACTGCTCTTGACCATAAAGGAGCGGGAACGACAACATCAGTATAACCAGGATTTTCCGGGGTGGTTAAACACAAGATTAATTTACCATCTCTGAATACAGCGTTTTCCTTAACGAAGTCGCAATTGTTACCATCCCACGTATGGGTAGCTTTATCCCATCTTGATTGATCCCAGTTATCAAAGTCATCCTTCCAGATGTATGTAAAATTATTATTTGTTCCGGATGATCCGCTGCCAGGTGTATAAGAATAATATTTTACCCAGTCATAATATGCAAATGCGGGCAAAGCGGCAGGATTAAATATTCCAACCCAGTTCTCATAAGCAGGGATCCAGATATTCATCATTATTTTCTGAGCTCTGGTGATGGTTTGAATATGAGCCCCGGTCTGGCGGTGTACTTCAATATCGTCAATGAACCAGGCAACATATTCAGGCGTCCACTCAAAGGCATAAGTGTGATAATCGAGCGAAGGATTAAAATTTACAAAATGAGATCTTACATGGTTAGTCTGACCAGGCGTTATAGTATTGAACTGAACATTATCTTCATATCTTCCCAGTATCTCAATATCAATTTCATTCCAGGTTGGTCCTCCCGTACCTTCATGATAGGTAAAGAAGGTGGAAAGAACTCCATCCCTCTGCACGGATTTATAGTTCACTTCAAATCTGCCGTAGGTATAAGCAGCTTTAGTACGGAACTCGGCACCTTTGTAGTTTTTAGAATAAAGCGTAAGTGATGATACGGAAAGAACTACCAAAAGCAATATATATTTTTTCATAATAGACCTTAATATAATTTTCAACACATCCGGGGCACATGATAATTAAATACCCGTTCCTTATTTCAACAAAACGAGAGTTTTGACGTTAGATTTTTCCTTCCCGTTTATATAATAACAATACATTCCCGAGCTTAAATTTACTGCAGTCCAGTTAATGTTATGCTCTCCCGCATTAAACATCCCCAGATCTTTTGCAAACACTTCTTTACCAAGAACATCAACTACTTTTAAAGAAACATCCTGCTGCTCGTTTAAAGTAAATCTGATAATTGTTGATCCATTGAACGGGTTTGGATAATTCTGATCGACAAAAATGTTTACCGGAACAGAAATATCTCCGGTTTCAACATTGGTTACTCCGGCAGCGTTAAAATATCCTATAACAAAAACCAAGGGTGAATTCCAATTGATACAGACTTCATTTGATGCATAACTTCCTTCGTGATCAATGAAACACTTTGCAGGAGGTGTAGTACTGTTGAAGTATAAAGGTAATACAGGATCATTAAGATATTTATTAGGGCCTCCGGCTATATACCCCGGAACTGGTTCCTTTATTCCATCTGCTGATGAGGGACGGTGATGAGGATTCATAATGTATTTCGTTCCTGAACCGGTTACATATGAAACATTGTTAACATTTACCCCGTAGATATAATTTAACTGATCAAGCGCAGTATTGAAATATTCAGTGTTCCCTGTCAGTTCATATCCTATAATAAGCATAATGGCATTGTTCATCACAGCAGAGTTGCTTCCCCAATTATACTCGTTGCCGGTCAGAGTTACATGAAGTCCGTCGGCTTGCTTCCTTGAAAGCATTTTATCGCAGTAAGTTTTAAGTCCCTGCAGTAATGTACTTTGAACTGATTTATCGCAGGAGGGATTTTTACTTAATAAATAAGAGAGCTGACCCAGGCTATTTACATCAGGCCAGGCCATCGGCCTGTTTAATACACCATTCTTATTATAATTGTTTTTAAAATACAGGTGGTAATCTTCATCCCCTGAAGCAAGAAATAGCTCTGAAGCCGCCCAAAGTCTTTCATCTTTGTCATTACCATCACCATATTCACCGGTGTGTGTACCTTCAGGATTCTTAAAGCCTCCGGCCGGGACTATTGATGGATTATTGCTTAAATATGTCCAGGCATTCCTTGCTGCAGAAAGACATTGCCCGGCAAAAACAGAATCATAGCTTTTATAGCTTCTGTATGCCATAGCCATCACCGCTGCAAAATCACCCGTAGCCGTACTGGAAACCTGGTATATATTTCTCATTCCCGAATCATAATTGGGCATCACAAAAGATTCAAAATCAAGTTTAGTAACTTTATGGAAGACTCCTCCATCAGTGTTCTGCATCTTAAGCATCCATTCCAGCTCATACCTTATTTCGTCAAGAAGATCCGGAACGCTATTATTGCTTTCGGGAATATTCAGATCATCATGACTAAATTTTTCAGGAAAGAGTTCATATGCCATTAGCATTGTACCAACAGTTATGCCCGCATTAACAATATACTTACCATAATCACCGGCATCATGCCATCCTCCCTTCACTAAACGGAAACCTGTGAGTCCGGTTGTTGAATGATAAAATCCATCTCCGTTATGGCAGGCAGCATGCAGGTAAGGACCTGCGTGAGCACCCAGTAATAATGATCCGCATCTCCAGTAATAAAACGCTTTTATTGCTTCTTTGTAAGATTCATGATAAACATTCTGATCTATATTGAATACGAAAGAACTATCACCTGTATTGGTAGTAATAAAATATTCACCCGGCTGGCTGAATTCAGTAAATTCACCACGATATACAGTTAAGCCGGTTGACGGGTCACTGAGGGTATACATCTGCAATCCTGATGAAAATAGTTTCTGTCCTGATGTATTGTGAACAAAAAAACTATCTGCAGAATTTGTAACGAAAACATATTTAACTGAATTAGGAAGGTAACCAAGCTGGTTTACCAGAACATCAGCGGCGGTTAACAGTAATGATGGTAAAAAAGTAATTAGAAGTATAATTTTTTTCATAAGTATCCATATTTAATTTAAGCTGACAAATTAGCAGTGATAACGAATATTAACTGGATAAATATCAAACTGCAATGCTCTTCAAACTTGGCTGGGCTAAAATAAGTGAAATTCTAAGCCATAATGTTAAGGCTAGTATACACGAATCCCCCTTAAGTGATTCTCTGACCAGCATAAGGGGGATTCTGAGAAACTAGAAAGTTATTCCAACAGTAAATTTCTGAATGTTTGTTAACCTTCCGAAATCCTGATAAGCATAGTCGAATCTTAAACCAAGATTTCCAACAAATTGTCTCTTCACACCAAATCCAAGAGTAAAAGTACCCATATCGTATTTTTCGCTGCTGGATTCAGCACCATCAAGGAACAGCGAGTTTAAACCGCCGCGCAGTGCCACGAAATCATAAAGCCAATACTCAGCACCAACATTCACACTTTCATAGTTATCACTTGGATGCAATGCATCTAAAGCAACATTAAGTTTGTGATTTTCATTGAAGTTTGCCGTATAAGCAAGTCCAACCCGGAATGTGAGCGGTAAGGACCATTGATCAGTCTGAAGATAAGCGGGTATATAAGCATTATTGCCGCCGTTCACCGGATCAAGATCATGCTGTATCAAATTTGAGTTTCCGGATAGCTGCATCTTTGAACCAAAGTTCGAAATAGACATTGCGAGAATTGTTCCTGCAAACGGCGTACGGTATTGAACTCCCAGATCCATTGCAATTGCAGTTGCATTCATTTTCCAGATTGACTGGCTGATGAATTTTGGGGCAAAACCAATTGCAAAATTATCAGTAAGATTTATCGCATAAGCCAGAGTAACAGCAACGTCAGTGGCAGAGAAAGTCTCTCCTGTACCGTTTGGCTGCTCAATAGTAGTAACACGCATCTCACCAATGTTTGATGATGTAAAACTAAATCCTAATGTTCCGTAATCACCGATAGAATATGCTGCGGCAACAAAGTTGTACTCAATATCAGCAATCCAGGTAGTATGATCAAATGCTACCTGAGTTCCGCTCAACTTTGCAAGTCCAGAGGGATTCCAGTAAATGGCGCTTGGGTCATCAGATACTCCGACAAATGCACTTCCCATAGAAGTAGCCCTTGCTCCCTGAGCAATAGAAAGGAAGGGAGCTGCGGTTGTGCCTTTCTTTGACACATCTGAAATGAAATTCTGTGCAAGTGAAGAAGTTGTAAACGTTAAAATAAGTATTAATATTAAGCTATATTTGTTTTTCATTTTCATCTCCCTATTTGATAACCGCAAATTTGCCAATATGCTCGCCTACACCAGGGGCATCCACATGATATATATATACACCATAGGCGATATCCATTCCATCTTCAGTAACAAGGTTCCAGGTAAGAGAACCATCAGCTGCGGTACTATTCTTTTCAAGTGTTTTAACGAGTGCGCCGCTGATCGTGTATATCCTTACCGTGCACTGCGAAGGAAGATTAATGAAATCTATTCTTCTCTCACCTCTTCCGGTAAAATTAAGATTTCTTGGTTCCCAGGTATTTGCACCTACATATGGATTAGGAACTACATCGATTCTACCCAATTCTGTGTTTGCTTTTGTGTTATCAACTGTAACAGCTTTAGTAGTAATTGTAAAATGATCATTGCTGTAGAAAGGTTTAGATGTCTTTATGAAGAACTTCTCGCCTTCCTGAGGCTGGATCGGATCAGAAAGATCAACAGGACCAAAGTAACCGATCTTCCATGCGATTCTTGAATTACCTAACGTAACAGGACCAACAAATTCAAGGATCTGAATTTCATCACCAATGGTAAGAGTTTTTGATTTATCCATATCACGGACTGCAATCTTAGTCTTTTTACCTGTATACTGGTTAATCACTTTAAAGTTCACTGGGAACTTTGCGTGGCTAGTCTGAGCCGATTCAATGAAACCTGTATCCTGAGGAGTATTGAAGAACTGGATCTCATAATCAGCCGGATAGCGAATACCGCGGCTGCTCGAATCAGGTGTTACAAACAAGTTAACATTTGTTGTTTGCTTTGATGTCCAGCCTGTTAATGAATCAATTACAGCAATTGAATTATCATTCTGAACAGAAAGAGTCAGACCATCAAATGGAGGCGAATAACGATTAGCACCGATAAAGGTAGTATCAAGACCAACGAAAATTGTATCAACTTCTCCATTTCTGGTTCTGAATACATCGAAAGTGTTGGTTTTATAATTCGGGAATGTTCCGGTTGAATTAAACTGTATCTTATATGATGTACCTTCAACTATTTCTGAAGGGTTTAATACAAGTACATTAATTGCTCCCGTACCTAAACCTTGTGAACCCTTCATCTGACCTAATACGTTAGCTGGTATATATCCGGCTGCAGGGGCATTTGGTACTACAACCGCGCAGTTAATATCAACGAATTGAATGTTACCTGCAAAATCCTGTGAGATGATTTTGGTACATTCAGAAGGCTGTAAGCCTGTAGTTCCAAAGTTAGGATCACCCATATCATAGGAGACAACCGCATAATAATAAGTCTGACCATTATCAATATCAGTATCTATATATGAGTGCTGCAATCCGGTTTCAGCTCCGCGCCAGAAGCTTGCACCGTTAATGCCAACTGGATCAGGACCTTTGATTCCATCCTTTAAGTCAAATTGTGCAATAGGCTTCCAGTATTTTGCATCGCCTTTAGAATCGGTAATAACTTTAATATCATTAAATTCAGGTTCTGTACTTCTATAGACCATATATCCTTCGAAGTCTTTCTTGTATCCCAGTGTAGGATCACCCTTTTCATAACCAAGGAACTGATCACGGGATTCTTCTGCTTTACTATCCCAATACAAAAATACCTGACCATTTCCTGCAACTGCAGTGAGTCGAGGTTTAATCGGAGGTTTTGAGAAGTTATAGTTAGCATTATAGATCTGCTGAACTGTTTCTTTATTAAATACAAGATCTTCAAGATTATTACCAAATAACAGAGCCATTGAGAATCTTTCTCTCTGAGCTTTTTTCAATGGAAAGGAACCTGATGAGAATACCATACTTATATTTGATCTCTGCAGAGAAGTATCAAAAGTTCCGGCAACCATCTTAAGCCACATGGTTTCATCATCTTTCGGCCATCCACCGCCAACACCTCCATCACCTAAACGATATAAAGAAACTGCATTAAGACCTATCTGGTCAGATTCGTCCTTATCTGTTTTATCGATATTCGGTTCACCAGGCATACCGGTAAAATTAGCACCGCTGGTCGGGAGACCATCACCTTCACCTGCATCAGGACCGGAGTAACCATCATCAAGGGGACCAATACCATCAAGTCCAACGTCATTATTTAATGGTTCATTTTCTGCTGCATCCCATTTACCGTTTGCATTCAGATCAAGATATCCTACCCAGTCATTATCATTATCAATACCATCACTTCTTGACTCATCTGTAAGATTATCATCATCATCATCAATACCGTTTGTTTCGTTTCCGGGACTTTCAAGGTAAGCATATCCATAATAACCGGTGGGGAACCTGTTGGGAACTCCATAGCCATCACCATCATATGCATAAGTAAGATCGAGCACCCTGTCAAAGGAAGCACAGTCATCACCGGAATCATCTTTACCGCCCACGCCAGGATCTGTATAGAAACCAAATGCAGCGTTACCGTAATCATGATCTGATATGTTAATTATATCATAATGCCAGAAGATAATATCTTCAGCAAGAACATGCGACCACTGAAATCCTCTTACTTCAACACGTAAACCCAATCCACCAAAAGTGTCATCTGTAAGTATAGGAGAGAAATTATAAGGAGCTCTTTTATATTCCTTATCTCTTGAATCATCCATTACGAAGAAAGTTTCGAAATCAGAGTTCATTACACCCTTTCCAAAATAGCCGTACCAGTAACCATCCCAGCTTCCGCCGTTGCCGTTGTCAAGGTCGAGAGCTGCAGGCCATGTTGATGGCCACGTGGTTGGGTCTGTATTCATTGAGGGTTTTTCAGAAGAACTATTTGAATAACCGGGCACAGGTGAAAGAGTCCATAATTCACCGGTAACAGGATCTTTATCAACCCACTCACGGTAATATGTTTGTAAAGGATGAACAAACTTTCCTGTACCTGGTGCCAGTACCTCGGCAGCTATAAGTACGCTGACACCATCAAGATAACCGTGTCCGCTGCCTTTAGGCCATTCACCGGAAGGAGCAAAAGGCCACCGGCCGACTTCACCAACGTTATTGAAACGGGTTCTGACCTGGTTACCATCCATTATACCTTCACGAAAATATGATATATTTCCTCTGGTATCATTCCTGTAAAGCTGAATGTTAACCTGAGAGAAAGATATCGAATAACATAAAAAAATTAAGAAAAGTATCTTTCTAAGCATTATTTTCCTCCAAATCAGAATGTCTAAAATCCAAAACCAAAACCAAAACGGATCTCTCTTGGTGCAGAGAACATTCCGGGGTTTTTAATGTATTGTTCAAGTGTGTTTAAACCAATAATATTGCCAGGATCACTGAAAACTGGTCCTAAATCATTAGTAGCCCTGCCTGTTGTTGAATAAACACCATATTCATTTTTAATGTCTAGTATGTTATATACCCACAAATAAGTATTAATATTAACACCAGCGAAACTGATCATCTTTTCAGCTCTGAAATCAAGGTTGAAAGTAGCGGGACGTATACCGCCGTTTTCGAATCTTACACCATTAGAAATCCTGACATCTTCTGTATAAGGTAAGCCGCTTCCATATTGGAAGATGAGTGCTGTAATCCAGTCGCCGGGTTTACCCACGGAAGTCGTAAAGTTCAAGGTATGTCTCTGGTCCCAATTCAGAGGAACCACCATTTTGGTCTCTTCAATAGGAGGATCCGTTTGATTATTATTAAATACCTGCATCGGATCAGAGGCATTACCTTCGGCTACCTGGAATGTATAATCTAATTTGGCTGAGAAGTAATCAGCAAATCGTTTATCAAGTGTAACAATAAATCCTCTTACGTTGCCATAATCTCTGTTGATGAACCGGGCATATTTAATACCGCCGCCGTATGAGTTTATGATTTCCATTCCAAGTAAATTTCTTATATCTCTGTAATAAACTGTAAAGTCCAGTGACAGGTTAGGAAAAAGCACCTGTTGTAAACCAATCTCATACATTATAGTTTTCTGAGGTTTTAGATCAGGATTACCTAAGGTAGATGATAATGATCCCTGAGCTCTAGAAACTATGTGATCAGGATTCTGGAAAAGATTTTCGAAGTTTGGTATTTGGAAAAAGTGGCCGTATGAAAATCTGATTATACCCTGATCAGTAATCGGGAATGAAGCTCCCAGTCTTGGACTGATCTGATATTTAGGATCAACTTTCCTGAATTGGAAAGCACCAGGATAGTTTGGATCATTCAGTAAATTACGAATATCTGCAGGTACACTTGTATTTGGATTAAAATAATCAAATCTTACACCCGCGTTAATGATCATGATATCATATTCCATTTTATCCTGAACGTAAGCAACAAACTCGTAGGGCTTTCTTGTATACATTACATTTTGACCAACATCGGTAATTGTACCGAGAGCAGGATAACCGGCAATAAAATCAATTGTATCATTTACATCATCGGGAGCAAGGTCGATCAGATCCATATTATGATTATAGATCCTGTGCAATCTTACTTCAGCACCTACTCCGATTTTATGTTCTTTGGATATCTGTGATGACAAACTCCACTGCCCAAGGAATAATCTTGAATCTCTTCTGTATCTCCCGCCTTCATTTCCCCCATGTCTGAAAGTGTAACCTGAAGTGGGAATACCCATTCTTGGATTAACATAGGCCGGATCAAATGGATCCTCGTAAAGATATCCTTTATAATCATGGAAGTTAGCTGAAAATTTAAGAGTCTGGAATGTAGCCTGAGATGGATAGTGAGAGATCTGGAAACCATGTATCTGGTTAGTCCTGTAATGCTTCATCTTTCCATCAGGAGTCCATGAGAAATAATGATCATAGTATTTATTATAATGATCATCCCAGAATAAGCTATAAGTGAATTTAAGCAGCGGAGTTGTATAAGTAAGTTTTCCATTAAAAGAAAAAATTCTTTCAGGATCCATAGGCACATAGGAAGAATCACCTAAATTTAAGGGAATTACAACAGTTTCTCCAGATTCATCTGACATAGCTATAAAGGGATTTTCTTCAGCAACATTATACATTCTTTGTCCGTACAGATGTCCCTGATCTTCAAAATATCTGCCTGTGACAAAGAAGGTGAGTCTGTCAACCAATTTGGTTGGACCGCTTAAACTGAACTGCAAACTTTGTGAAGCAATTCTGTCAACCTGATCAAGGTTTTTAAAAAGATCCGTATTACTGGTAATATAATTACCAACATGACCTGTTACATTACCTTCATATTTCTGAGAACCTTCATTAGTTACGATATTAACAACACCCGACATTGCCTGTCCGTATTCAGCATTGAAGGTACCGCTGATTACTTCCATTTGTCTGATCGAAGAATTTTCAACCTGAACACTGAGGGAGTTATTAAAAGCATCGGTAACCGATACTCCATCTATTAAATAAGCAACTTCATTTGAACGACCGCCTCTGAAGTGTCCGTCAACCACACCAGCCTGTAAATTTACAATCTGATGGATATTCTCCACAGGCATCATGCTGATTTCCCCTGAGGAAATTGTTGCTGAAGTTGAAGTAAGATCTTTCTGAACCAAAGGCCGTTCTGCTTTAACTACAACTTCCTGTTTCAGCTGTACTGAAGTGGAATATAAAGTGATATCAAGTTTAGTAGTTAAATCTATTTTTACGACCACATTTTCAATTATTGTCTTTTGGTAGCCAACTGCGCTGGCTAAAACTCTGTATTCTCCGGGAGGAATATTATTTATATAGAAATATCCATCAATATCAGCTGCTGCGCCAAGGTATGTTCCCTCGATTATAATGTTTGCACCAACAACAGCTTCGCCGTCTTCATCTATCACCTTACCGGATATCTTTCCGGTAGTTCCTGCATTTACTGTAACCGATAATAATATAATTAATGTAATTATGCGTCTTATTGTTTTGAAAATCGTTACAGAGGATTTCAAGTTAACCTCCAATTTTAACATCAAAGTCAGATTAAAAATATAGTAAAGGCTGTCCGTATTTCAGGACAGCCTTAATCATTAGTTTAGAATATTACTTTATAAGCATCATTTTCTTAACGCTCTGGAACTGACCTGCGTTGATCTGGTAGAGATACATACCGCTTGCAAAACCAGCTGCATTAAAGTTGATTTCATAAACACCAGGATTCTGATCTTCGTTAACTAATACTGCAACTTCTCTTCCGAGCATATCAAATACTTTAACAGTAACATTTCCTGCCTGTTCGATTGCGTATTTGATTCTTGTGGTCGGGTTGAAAGGATTAGGATAGTTCTGACCTAATTCATAAGTTAACGCGCTCACTTCTTTATCGTTTACACCAACTGTCCATTTGTTTCCAATCCAGGTATAAGTCCAGAAAACAGTGCTGCTGTATGACTTATCATTATTAGTTGGGGATAAGGTTAAGATACCTTCTCTTTCACCGGTTGGATTATCATTATCATTCAGTGATGCATCGATAGGAATTCTCATTCCTTCTTTTGGTACGAAAACTTCATCAGCTTTTGTAGCATCTTCGCGTTTTGTAGCTAAATCTACCCAGGGAATTCTTGCTTCTACAATATATCCAGTCGGGAATTTCTCTGTCCAGATATAGTTTTCACCAGGACTGAGTAATCTGTTTACAATACCGCCGTCGATAGCAACGCTGTCTTTATTGAAACGGATCTGATAATCAGGAGCTGCGCCTCTCTTATATGAACCGTGAGGAGCGCCGTGCCAGTCATATGCACCAAAGAATAAATCAGCGCAGTCATTCAAATAAGAAGCTTTTGCAGGATTAATTGCAACTACATCATCTTCTACATCAAAGCATACATACATGTAAGTAGGATCAACTGCAACATATAATTTAGCTGAAACGTCAGCATCACCATCAACTTTTGTGTTTGTAGCTATTGTTCCTGTACCTCTTGCTGAAGATATATCAAAAGGAGCAATTCCGGCTGCAATCCATTCTGCCGGATCGCCATCAGGATTAAATGTTGGAACCTTTAAAGAAATGGTTGTAAAACCCTTTGCTGTGTTTGTTACAGCGGTTTGTAAAGCACCAACCTCACCAACGTTACCAGCCTTATCTGTAGCAAGGACCGCATAATAATAGGTAACTTCCTGATCGCTGACAGGAGCTTTCAATAAGTGCTCAACTAACTGTGTGCCTTCAGCAACTGCAGTAGCAACTACTTCAATACCAGGTGCGTTTACGTCAGTAATAGGACTTGTGCTGTAATATACATTATATTTTTCCTGATTTTCACCAGGTACGTCTGTCCAGGTAACCAGGTTGCTGTAAGAACCGGCAACTGCTAGTAAACCTTCAGGAGCAACAGGACCAGTAACGTCTGTTTCTCTGTAACCAGCGGGAACTAATAAATCGAACATAAAAGAGCCTTCACAAACTTCACCCTTGGTGAAGCCGTCACCGGTACCAGCACCTGAAAATTCAATTTTCCACTCAACTAATTTATCCAGATTGAATGCGCCATCACCCTGTTCAGAAGTATTCCAATCGGGGATTACAAATCCGTCAGTTCTCAAACCGCCGCCTACACCATAGCTGTCAAGCGGAATTCTGATCTGCTGCCATTCACTATTTGCTGTATATAAGTCAATAGGAACCCTGATCTGCCATGGTTCTCTTGCGGTAGAGCTTTTATCTTTCAAAGCAAGCCGCATGGTAACACGGTCTTTTGCACCAGTAAATGGCTGAAGAACCTTAACATAAAGGAATAATGCCTGGTTTGGAGTTAAATCCTGAAGGAAACTACCTTCCGGTAATTCTCTTCTGATATGAACATAACCGCCCCAATCCTGACTATTATTTACTTTAACATCATATTTCAACATACCAGTGCCTTCAAAAGGATTAGTGGTTACGTCAGTTAAAGTAACTGCGCCTTTTGCTGCATCGCCTGCCCATCCCATATCATCGATGAGAAAATAATTATCAGCTACAGCATTATCGAATGTGTAAACAGGTGGATATTTATTTCCAACGAATTCTAATTTATCCCATACAATTGAACCGGTTGCTGTACCGTTGTTTGCGATACCTGGAGTTGTCCATTCAAATACCCAGCCAACAACTTTATCAAGATCCAGAACTGCATTGTTTTCTACTCCAGCCCAGCCTGTAAGAGAGAAACCTTCTTTATTTGGTCCGCCGGCTTTTCCTCTGTCAACAAGTGGAATATCAATTGAATGCCAGCCAGGTGTATTGTCAAATACATAAGGAGCATCTGACTCTTCGAAGTACCATGATTCATGATCTGTTCCGCCATTCCAGTAATCCGGACCCGGATCATAGATCTGCATACGGAATCTTACTAATCCCGGCTGAGAGGAGGGAGTAATAACATTGTACCATACTCTCAGTTTCTCAGCACTGCTCCAGTCGAGATAAGTGCCGGGAGCATCCTGAGGAACATTATAATTGAACTGAACATATCCACCATAGGATTCTGAGCTGTGGATTGTCCAGTCCGTTCTGTAAGCTTTGCTTCCATGATAAACAGGATCAGTAACATCTGATACAGTCATTGTGCCTGTACCGGATGCCAAACCTGTCTGAGGAGCATGCCTGAAGAATGAATCTGCAGCAGCACTTTCAAAACCAGTGACTATCCACTGAGCATTGATACTTGCTGCTAAGGAAACAAGAAATAAAACCATAAAAAGTTTTTTCATAACTTTTCTCTCCTTTGTTTATTAATTAATTATGGTTGCCCATAGTTCTTTCCATTAAAATCACCAAAGACTCCAAAGCCCAAAAATGATCAATAGAATAAAAAGCGAGATAAATATGTTCAGTTTGTAACTGTTCACTGTACTGACATGATTTATTTCATAAGTAATATCTCTGAAACTATCTGTAAATAAGTATTGAGCTTTTTTTATTGAACCCTCCTCTTTTTGTGTGACAGCACTAATTAGTATTATTAGCAGCGAACATATCAAAAAAGATAGAATTGCGAAGTGCAGAAAATTTATCTGTATTATTGAGATTATAAATGGGTCGGTTATATAATTCATGTTTACCAGCATATCAACTACTAAACGAAGTATACCAATTGACTCGCCGATGATTAAAGTCCATATTGCAGCCTGAGCAGTGGTTTTCTTAAACAGGATACCAAAAATAAAAACTGCTGTTATCGGAGGACCTATATATGCCTGTACTCCCTGCATAAAAAGATAAACCTGAGAACTTATTATCTTAACCAGGGGCACACATAATATAGCCATAATTACGGTAACAGTTGTAGAAAGCCTGCCGACTAAAACCAGCTTTCTCTCTGAGGATTCAGGATTACGGGGTTTATAAAAATCATTGGTAAACAAAGTGGCAGTACTGTTGAAAACACTGGCAAGTGAAGACATTATTGCAGCAAGCAACCCTGCTACAACAAATCCTTTTACTCCGACCGGTAATATGTTACTGAAAAGCAATACTGGATAAACCTCATCTCCCCTTACTTCGGGGTATAATACTGCAGCAATAAGTCCGGGAAGTACAAGAATGAAAAGAGGAAGGATTTTTAAAAGTGCGGCTAACAGAGAGCCTCTTCTGGCGTCGTTAATGCTTTTGGCACTTAAAACGCGCTGTACTATGAATTGATCGGTGCACCAATACCAGAATGCTATAATGGGAGCACCGAATATTATACCTGTCCAGGGATAATCGGGATCTGAAGCAGGCTTGAACATTTCAAATAATTCCGGGGATAACTTCTGTTTTAATGCGGATATTCCGCCAACTTCATTTAATCCAAAAAGAGTTAATACCAAAGCGGCCATAATTAAAAGAATACCCTGAAAGGTATGAACCCTCATCACTGCATTGGCACCGCCAATAACAGTATAAAGACCTGTAACCAGAATAAGGATAATTGCTGATGTATATATGTTCAGTCCAAATATCTTATAAAACAAAATACCGCCTGCGAATATCGTAACTGTAATTTTTGTAAATAAATACATTAGTATTGAAAGCACAGTAAAAAACTGTCTGCTTCTCTTATCGAATCTTTTTTCTAAAAATTCAGGCATAGTTGTTACACCTGATTTTATGTATATGGGAGCAAGAAACCAGCCAAGAACTATCAAAATGAAAATGGCCATTAATTCAAATTGTCCAACTACCAATCCCCTTATTGATCCGGAACCGGCTAAGCCTATAAAATGCTCGCTTGATATATTTGTGGCAAAGATAGATAATCCCACGGTTATCCATCCTAAATTCCTGCCGCCCAGAAAATACTCCGAAGATGATCTGTCGCTGCGCCTGGAATAATAGAATCCTATACTGAGGACTATTATCAGGTAGACAAAGAGTATAAAACTATCAATTAATGTAAAGCTGCTGGACACAAATTCCTGTTTAGATTTTTCAAGCGAATAATACTATCTCACAAAGAATGCCACATATTTAACCGAAAATTTAACCATAAATAGCAGGTTTTGAGAATAGGATATTAGATCGAAAATAGGGGGCTTTATTAAATTGATAACCAGCAGCTTATTATTTTAATAATAATATTTCTTTTTTTTCAGTTGATAATAATTCTTGCTTTTTATTAAAAAGGAATTACACTAAATATTATACCCCTTCCCTTTTTGGGAGGAAAATTGATTCAGCATCTTGCTGCCTGTTCTCCTCTGGAAGTGATTCATAAACGCAATTTTAATCATACCGATCGAAAATTGGCTAAGTAACTTACCGCCTTAGGGAGGGCATACCAATGTTTATACTTAAGCGCATTCTGTGTGCTTTTACGATTCTGTTTATTTTAAATTTGGATACTAAATCATCACAAAAAGAACCAACATTATCAAAAAGCCAGCTTAATTATCCTGATCAAATATTTATCGAAGAAATTTCCCCGGCACTAAATGACACTATTACTTCCCCGGATTATGATAGTGTGACTTCTACCTCAGAAATACTAAAGATAACTCAGCCTCTTGCCGGCATCGATATCGATACTCTGATTATCTTAACAAAACCTGAAGCTGCAGGCTCATCAAAGTTTGTAATAACAAACAGCGGTTCATCGGACTTACAGTTCAGTATAAAAGCTGAACTTACAGATCTCGTTCGGAATCTACAACCCGCGGGTAATTTAAAACCGAAGTTCAGTGTAAACAGTACATCTGTTAAGGATTCATCGGGAGAATTGGTATCCAGTTACTTGTTGAGTCTTGATGACGGAAACAATATGGCAGATAATTTTCTGGGCTGGGGAAATGGAGCTGTTTTCAGCTGGTTTAATAAATTTGAGATGGATGGCTTTGATTTCACTCTGGAACAGATTCATTATTTCATGAGAACAGAAGCTGCTTTATTTAATAATGTAATACTTTCCATTCTTGATGAAAAGGGAGATACTTTGTTCCGCGATATGCTTGATCCTGAAGTTAATCATTCTGGTCAATGGTATACCTATGATCTTGCTGCACCCATAAGCTTCAGCGAAGGGAGTATTTTTTTTATTGGCATTGGTACTCTCGCTGCTGGTATTGATTATCCTGCAGGATTTGATGAGACCGGTTCTGTACAGGGCGACAGCTACTATTGGGAACCAGGTACAGGAGACCTTGTAAATATCAATACAGTCGACGGACTGGAGTATATTGCCTTATTGATCAGGGCAGGAGGAAAGAAAACCGGCGGAATGAATATGAATCCTGTCGCAATGGCAGAAATTTCCGGTGAAGCTGAGCTATATCATTTCGTAACCTTTGATGCATCACAGTCCTACGATACTGATGGAAAAATAAGAAGTTATTTCTGGGATTTCGGTGACGGTTATACGGCAGCGGAGTCACTTGTTGCCCATTCATTTCCCGAAGCAGGTACCTTTACATACAAGCTGATAGTTACAGACAATATGTATAACACCGGAGGAACCGAGGGGCAAATTACTATCAGAGATGTTTCATCAAACAAACCTCCCTCTGCAGTTGCCCTCATCTCAGCAAATCAGGAATCTGTTAATATAAAAATATTATTCGATGCATCAGAGTCATATGATGATGATGGAGAGATAAAAGCTTATAAATGGAATTTTGGTGATGGTACTACAGGCACAGAAATAATTGCCTCACATCATTATTCAAGTGAAGGTACGTTTACATATTCACTGAGTGTTACCGATGATAAGGGAGCAGTTGATGATGTGTCCGGACAAATAATTATAACCACTTCAGAAATTAGGTTAACTATCCTACCTGAAAACGGCATAATCAGTCCGGGTGAAGCGGCGGTAATAACAGCTGAGTTTAACGCAGAAGACCTTCCCGAAGGTGATTTTACCGGCAGCATAGTAATCTCAAGTAATGGAGGCAATTTTATCTTACCTGTTCTGATTAGAATATCCGGAGGAGCAACAACTACTGATGCAGAGAGATCACTTCCCGGATTTTCTCTGTCACAGAACTACCCGAATCCATTCAATCCCGAAACACAAATCAGTTTTACTCTTTCTGAAGCCGGACGGGTACTTTTAATTTTATATGATGCCAGAGGAAAAGAAGTTCAAACGCTGGTTGATGCAGAAAAAAATAAAGGGACACATCAATATAAATTCAGATTAGAGAACCTTGCTAGCGGAGTATACTACTACAGATTAACCGCAGGTGATTATACGGAAACAAAGAAGCTATTATTGTTAAGATAGCAACACCGTGTGCGTACCGGCAATTTGTTCAAAAGGAGAGGGGCAATTTGAGCTTCCATAACTGAAAATAATAATGTAAATTCCTTTTAATAAGAATTTCTGTTAATAAATATATCAACTTCAGACTAAACGGATCATTATATGATTACCTCTGCATTTAAACATTTTTCCACTATAAGGATTTCATTTTCACGAGAGCGCTCCACATCAATCATCGTCTTCGCGGCGGCGCTCATCGTAATATTCTCATCGGCATCTATTTTTCCCCAGAGACATTCCGAAGGTCTTCTGGGCGATCTGTATCTGGCACGAGAGGGTGGACTTGTCCAGTATTCGAGTGCGGATACAACAGGCGGCAACGCTGATTTCCGGCAGATCGCTCCCGGCGAAACCCTTCTTCTGGCCGACCACAAGGGTGCCGGTGTAGTCAGGCGCTGGTGGATTACAATTAGTCCGCGGGATAATGTTGAGGTTCTGCGGCAACTCATTGTCCGCTGCTATTGGGATGGGGAGCAATCCCCGTCGGTTGAGGTTCCCGTAGGTGATTTCTTCGGCATGGGATTCGGAGAATGGAAGGACTTTATTTCAATTCCGGTCAATATGACCAGCGGAGGCTACAATACGTATTGGCCTATGCCGTTCCACAAATCCGCACGTATAACAGTGGAGAATACCGGGAGCGTACAGATTACGAACTTTTATTACAATGTTGACATCCGGACTTATGATAAGCTCCCGGAAGATGCCCTTTACTTTCACGCGCAGTACCGGCAGACACGTACACGCACGGGGCAACCTGTCACGATCCTTGAGACCTCTGGGCGGGGTCATTATGTCGGAACCCTTCTTTCCACCATTCCTGAAACCGGCAAGAATCTCTCATATCTGGAAGGAGATGAGAGGATCTTTATTGACGATGAAAAAGAGCCGGGTATAATAGGGACAGGCACCGAGGATTATTTTTCGTCAGGATGGTACTACGTAACCGGTGAATACAGTGCATCCTTCCATGGTGCGACGATCAAGGACGAGAAGAACGGACGCGTCAATTCATACCGATGGCACATTGAGGATCCCATTCCGTTTAAGGAACGTTTTCTTTTTCAGATCGAACATGGCGGTACGAATGATGTTCCCGGCGTTGAATACTCCTCTGTTGCCTTTTGGTATCAGACTCATCCTCATCCTCCTTTTCCCGCTTTACCGAAACAACTTATGCCGCTTTCAGAGGCTTCGCGTCCTTCTATTGAAGCGGAGTCACTGCTAAAAACAGTAAAGGCCACCGGCGGCAAAGTGCAGACGCAGGACATGAAGGATTTCAAGGAATCCTGGAGCGGTAATACACAGCTGTGGTGGGTTGAGGCAAAACCGGGAAACCGCCTGACCATTCCGCTAGAAGCCGGCAAGGCAGGAACCTATGAACTCATAGGATTCTTCACACGGGCGCAGGATTACGGAATAATCCGGCTCTTTGTGAATGGCGAACCAAAGGGACCTCTGGTGGACGGCTATGCCCTTGATGTGGAACCGACAGGACCAATTTCTTTTGGACGCGTGGAGCTAAAAGCCGGAACAAATGAGCTCACGTTGGAAATCCTTGGCAAGGATGCCAGATCTGCAGGATACTCCGAGGGATACCTTGTCGGTATTGATGGATTCCTGCTTCGCGAATCTGCAGATGACTAAACAAATTTGATAAAGTTAATTTAACATCTATGTTAGAAATAATAATTGAGGCAAGAAAGGCATCCATCGCCCCGGGATTAGAGGTTCGAAGAATTCTTCCCTTCAGGCGCAGGAGAATGGTAGGTCCTTTTATTTTTATGGATCATGGTGGACCGTTAGCGGCAAAGCCTGCAATGGTTCAATCGGCTGATGTTCTTCCGCATCCGCATATCGGGTTATCCACGGTGAGCTATTTATTTGCAGGTAAGATCACTCATCGTGACAGCCTTGGGATAGAGCAGGTCATCCAGCCCGGTGAAGTAAACTGGATGACTGCCGGGAAAGGGATCGCACACTCTGAACGTTTCGAAGATCCAAATCTTTGGGCATCGGGAGGCTTTGAAATGATTCAAACCTGGGTAGCACTTCCCGAAAAGGCCGAAGAGTCTAGTCCAACTTTTGCAAATTATAAAAAAGTTGAACTTCCTGTCTTTACTGACAAAGGTGTGTGGATGCGGTTGATTGCCGGTAATGCTTTTGGCTTAGAGAACCAGGTGAAAATACATTCGCCCCTCTTTTATTTTCATGTTGAACTTGATCAGCAGACAAGTTTAGGATTACCGGAAGAATATGAAGAACGTGCGGTTTATATTGTAAAAGGAAGTATTGAGTTCACCGGCAGAAAATTTGAAGCGGGACACATGCTGGTATTCAGTAAAAATTCAGAGCCAAAGGTTAAGGCATTGGAACATTCAACACTTATGCTGCTGGGCGGTGATCCTCTGGGTGAACGTTTTATCTGGTGGAATTTTGTCTCATCAAGAAAAGAGAGAATTGAACAGGCAAAAGCCGATTGGAAGGAAGGCAGAATTATTCTTCCGCCTAATGATAATAAGGAATTTATTCCGCTGCCGGAAGATTTACGACCTAATGCAGGACCGGCACCCGAACCACTTTCGTAAAGCAAATATTTTATTAATTTTAATTAAGAAATGTAATTAAATATGAATAGTATGGAAAACTATAAAATTCCTTCACAGACACGGATCGGCCATGTGCATCTCAAAGTGGCCGACTTAAATCGTTCGCTTGAGTTTTACCGGGACTTATTGGGTTTCGAATTAACAACCATGTATGGAACTCAGGCAGCATTTATTTCTGCCGGCGGTTACCATCATCATATCGGATTAAATACCTGGCACAGCAAAGGTTTTCCACCTTCTTCCAAAGACGGTGTAGGTTTATACCATATTGCTATTCTATACCCTACCAGAAAAGATCTTGCAATAATATACGACCGGCTGCGAAAAGCACATTATCCATTAAGAGGTGCAAGTGACCATGGTGTATCAGAAGCTCTATACCTTGACGATCCTGATGCAAATGGAATAGAATTATACTGGGACAGGCCGGAAGAATACTGGCCTAAAAAAACTGACGGTTCACTAGATATGTTTACTGAAGCCCTTGACCTTGAAGGCTTACTAAGCGAGATTGAAAAGACCTGAATAATTTTTTTTTGTAAAGCCCAGAGGGCTTAAATCTGCATAGCAAAAGGGTTCGTATGGAGTATGTAGTAAATAGTATGTAGTAGGTAGTAAAGCCCGGAGGGCTTACATCTGCATAGCAAAAGATCACACAAGCATCAAAATCCTGGATGATATTTATAGCGCCGACTCTACGCAATGTATTACATTTCTATAAATGAACAATCTGTTGTAGAGCCAGGGCTCGCCCTGGCTGGGCTGCACATAATGTAAATAAACTGAAATGTATGTCCGGAGTCGGAATTTTGAATTGTGGCTTCGTGTTAAGTTAACCACAAATAGTACTATTGTGAGACCTAGGTCTTAGTGACTTTGTGGCATTGCTTTAAACACTGTATAAAGAGCCGAAGACACATTATTTGGAACACTTAATTCCCAAGAATCTGCTTAAGTGATTCCTCGAGCATAAGTTCCACGAAGAACAGATTCATTTTTGATTACAGTACCATCTTTATCTACTAAGTATAAAGTAGGCCAGTGGCTTATTTTATATAATTTATGAATAGCACTTTCCTCTGTATCATAACAATGAAGCCAGTTCATCCCTTTGTCTCCTGCAAAGGCAGCCAGTTCTTCTTTTGATTTCCTTTTCATCATTCCGTCGCTGCTTATACTTACGATCTGAAATCCTTTATCTCTATATGTATTATAAGCTTTTACCAGATTGGGAATTTCACTAACGCAGGGACCGCACCACATGCCCCAGAAATCTAACAGAACATATTTTCCTTTGAGTCCGCTTAATTTTATTTTATCACCATTAAGATCAACAAACTCAAAATCAGGAGCTGCTTTGTCTATTATATTTTCACCAAAGTCTCTTGATTCCAGCGCTTTTTTGTAAGCATTATAAATCCTGTTAACAGATGCGCTTCGCTTATCTTCAGGGACTGTACTGCATAAGGTGACTAATTTATCAAAGACCTTTCCCCTGTCCTCTCCATACTTCCTGTTGAAACGGTCAAAGAATTCATCATTTACCCTTACCTGCATGGCAAGAGCTTCAAGCATATCAGGATCTGTTTTCTGCTTTGACTTTAAATCTGTGAACTGCTTATCGATTTCTTTTTTCATTTTACTTAGTTCGGTATAATCTTTAGCAGTTTCGAGTCGGTATTTCCAGTAAACAAAATACGCGAGAAAATGATTTGGATAATCTTTGATTTCCGCTGCGATTTCTTTTATAATGTCATCCTTCGTTTTTCCAGCCATGATCATAAAATCAATATTACGGAACCTGGCACCCTGAACAGGTTTACCCTTTTCATCACAGATAAATTTTATGTATGTATGTTCGTTATTATAATCATTATTTGTACCATCAGTGAGGTAGTATGACAGGAGTTTTGCATCTGCAGGAATTTCAATTTCAGCAAACCACTTGTTTGCTTTCTTAATCATCACTGCTTCATGTTTTCTGCCGCTGTCAGGATGTAAAACATTGTTGAATAATGCTGTATGTCCCTGCTCAGGCTGACCGGCTTCACTCCAGTAATCAAAAACGTAAACGAGTTTCAGTTCAGTTGATGATTTCAGTGAAGCCACAGGAGAATACTCCAGAACGAATTTCCTGCCGGCAATTGGATATTTCTGAGCAAAAATAATTGAAGATAATAATACAATAAGGAGAGTTAACTTTTTCATCTGGCCCCCGGAAGTTAATGTATTGGAAAAATTTCAGGGTAAGTTTATTGATTTTTTGTACTAATATCAATAAAAGAATGTAACCGGATGTTATAAATGAATTATCTTCATGAGACAATTCCCGCAGTCAAATGACAATATGTATTTTCTTTTGAAGTCTTTCAGGTATAAGGGCTCTTTAAATTCAGGGACTCCCTTTTCCAAAGAACACATTTTTAATTCCCGTTTAATGCAATGTTTGGTAGTCATAATCACCTTGCCGGAAAAATCATTCTGAAGCTCAAAGCCGTCTTCGATCGACTCTACACCATGATCCCGATAAAACTTCCTGGCAGGATCATTTACCACATTCCCCATGTAATTTATTTTTGCGAAAGGATATTTAGCTGAACTTTTTTCCTTTAGTGACTCTCCCTTCTGATACCTGATGACTCTCTCCGATTCAAGCAGTTCCAGGCATCTCCGCCTTAAAGAGTTTAATTCAGCGGATGAAAAATAATTATTGATTTCACCAACAACATTCACCTCTGTTACTTCAAAAATAGTATTACCACTTTTGAAGAATTGTGCCTTTATAATTCTTTCTGAAGTTACTCCGTCTTTGTTTTTATAATTCTCCGCATAATCAATATAGATGCCATCCTCATCTTCAGCATGGATATTAATTTGTTCGTTCTTACTCTTAATAGTAAAGAATACATTTATCTTTCTTAAGGACTTATCATTCATCAGTTCCTTATTAAAGTTATGATCATAATTCCTGAATACAGGAGTACCCGGAGTTAGTTGAAGATTGCCTTCTATGAATATTTTGTTCTTCTCTATTTTTGAGATGTTCATTCCTGCCAAATTACCCGTCAAATCCGCAAAACATATACCGTCACCATTTACAAGTTTCTTCTCAGTCTCAATTTCAAAAAAATCCCTTCTTACGATTTCAGCCTTCCCAATGTATTCTCCAAGTGATTTAGGCGTATTGAAAGAGGAAATATCATCAGCTTTACCTGAGTAAAAATATTCTGTAAAACCCCTGTTAAATGATTTGGCAGGATCAGGAGTAAAAGTAAACTTAACTCTGCCGCTCGATGATTTTTTATATGTATTAGAATGGTTAAGTATTGCATCAAGTTTCTGCCGGTAATACGCGGTTATATTTTTTACATAATTTATATCCTTCAGCCTGCCTTCAATTTTGAATGAAGTAATACCCGCATCAAGCAGATCAGAAAGGTGAGCGGAAAGATTAAGATCTTTCAGAGACAACAGGTATTTATCCTTGATTATTATCTTGTCTTCAGCATCCAAAAGGGAATATGGCAGTCTGCACGGCTGTGAACATTCGCCTCTGTTGGCACTTCTTCCTGTTGTTGCATAACTGAAATAACACTGCCCGCTGAATGACACACATAATGCACCATGCACAAATGCTTCCAGTTCAACGCTGGTCTTCTCGGATAGTGCTTTAATATTTTTTGAAGGCATTTCACGTGCAAGTATTACACGCTGAATTCCGCAAGATTCAAGGAATTTAATTCTCTCAATGTCATAATTATGAGTTTGTGTTGAAGCAAATAAAGGTATTGGAGGCAGGTCCATTTCAAGTAAAGCCATATCCTGTATAATAAGCGCGTCTGTTCCAATGTTATATAACTGATGAACGAGTTCCCCTGCTTCAATAATTTCACTGTTATAAATGATGGTATTAAGAGCAACATAAACTTTAGCAAAATATTTATGAGCGTAGTTAATGAGTGCTTCAATATCCCCTATGCTATTAGATGCTGCCTTCCTTGCCCCGAATTTAGGCGCGCCAATATATACAGCATCAGCGCCGTAGTTTATTGCTGCGATACCGCACTCAGGATCTTTAGCAGGAGAGAGTAATTCTATTTTTCTTTGTTGCAATTAGTATCCCGACTCTACCGGATTCTTCATACCGGTTAATCCATATTCCTTGATTAAATCTTTGTAGGTGACCAGTTTAATATTACCTGATTTTAATAATGCCTGTATTTTCTCTGCAGTCAGCGCTTTTAACTCTGCCTCGCGGTGCCTGCTCATATAAGGAAGACCGAAAGGATTAAGATCAATCATAGCCTGCATCTCCGGTGAATCCTGCCCGATATGACACACAAGCAGATTGATTTTTTTCTCATCAAGGCTGGTTAGAATTCTTGCCAGACTGTCGGTCTTGGTTTCAATCGGATCATCATACATTATATCAGAATCTATTTCGCCAAAATATCTGGAAATTCCTAGTCCATATTCTTTAGCAAGCTTTTCAACAATAGCTCTGTATTCAGGTTTGTCAACAGCTGTGCCCATGTGATAATCCATGTAGTCTATTTTGATGCCGGAATGAATTGCGCGCTCTATCTGTGCCCTTAACTCAGTTTCAATATCTTCCAGCTTTGGATTATTTTTATATAAGGATGCGCGTGAAGGGAAAAAGAATCCGCAGCTGTCAACCAGACTCTTAACGCTGTTCTGTCCCGCCACGGGTCCCCACCTGTAATTTTTCCATTCAGCATTTAATGTTAAATGAATTCCGACAGAAACCTGGGGGTTATTTTTCAGCAGATCAATACCTTCCTGGTACCAGGAACAGTTGAACATTACAGAAGCTGAAAACGGGATACCGGTTTTCATCAGTTCATCTGCCGCCAGATTAACTGAATGAGACATACCTATATCATCACATCTTATCAGCAGCTGGGGTATCTTTTGCTGCGCACTTAGTGAAAAGATCAGTACGAATAAAAATAGAATGGTATAGAGCTTTTTCATCATAACTCCGGAATTATTCGTTCCGAAATTATAAATTACTTTACAGATTTGCTACACATAAATAGAACAGCCATTCGGAGACTGTGTGAATAAATTGTGTTTCTTTGTGTTTCTTAGTGCCCTTGTGTCTTAGTGGCTATTGTTTTTATGCGTTTTCTAAAGCATTGCCACAAAGTCACAAAGACACAAAGATTCACTAAGTAATTTTCACACGGCCTCCTTGGGTGTAATCTATTTATCCGCAATTTTATTTAAGATACTAACCGCGTGAGAACGTGAATTTTCTATAAATAACCGTTGCGTATTCATGCCCCCGCACACAACTCCAGCAAGAAAGATATTCTTTTTATTTGTTTCAAAGGTATCAGGATCAAATACAGGCTGCCGTGTTTCATCATCAGGAAAATCAATACCTGTTTTTCTAAGGAACTTGAAATCAGGATGATAACCTGTCATTGCAAGAACAAAATCATTATCAATCTTTATTTCTCCCTCAGGCGTAACCAGCACTACATTCTTTTCATTGATGCATTTAACTGTTGTATTGAAATATGCTTTAATTGAACCTTCCTTAATCCTGTTCTCAATATCAGGTTTAATCCAGTATTTAACAGAATCACCGATTTTATCACCACGGATCGCCATTGTCACTTCTCCAGACTTCCTGTAGATCTCCAGGGCTGCATCAACAGCGGAATTACCTGCGCCGATAACTAAAACTTTCTGATCAATGTATGGATGGGGTTCATTATAGTAGTGCTTTACTTTTGGCAGATCCTCTCCAGGAACTCCCATCATATTTGGCTTACCAAAAAAGCCGGTAGCAATTATTACATGTTTTGCTTTGTACGAACCTTTATCAGTGATTATTAAATAACTCCCCGATTCATCACGTATTTCTGTTACTGTTTCATAAGTATTAACGTTCAGCTTCCAGGACTGCTTTACACGGCGGTAATATTCAAGTGCTTCTGTTCTGGTTGGCTTTGAACCATGAGATATAAATGGAACATCACCAATTTCCAGTCTGTCAGATGTTGAGAAGAATGTCATATTTACGGGATAGTTGAATATTGAGTTAACGAGAGGTCCCGAATCAATGATTAAATGGCTGTAATGCCGCCTTTTCGCCTCTATCCCGCAGGCTAGTCCAATGGGACCAGCGCCAACAATCAACACATCGAATGTTTGTTCTATCATTTGTTTTCCGGTTATTTCCATTAATATAATTAAGAAAACCCTTTCAATTTTAGCAAATAAAACAAAAAATAATTATTATGATCATATCTGTTTTCATCTATACATAATTAACTATAATTTAGTTTCAGATACTGAGTAACACTTAGAAATATTAACCAGGATATTTAATGCGGACTTTCACTTATCCCCTAATTGCAAGATTCATCTACCGGTATGCAAATATTCCAATTACCCTGATCTTGTTATTCTATATTTTCGCAGCACTGAGTGTTGTTTCAACACATTCATCAAATCTGATCACGGTAATAATTAATGCTGTACTGATAGTGGTACTGAACAGATATTACTTCAAATCCTATAGAATATTTCCTTATAAGATCCAGGTTGATAATGAAGGATTACACTGTTCGGATTTCACCTTCAGTAATAAGCAGATAAAAATTAACTTCGAAGATATTGATAATATCAGCGGCGGAATCTTCAGCGGTGCACAAACCAAACCTATAAAAATAAGTGATGGCCGGCAGAATCAGATCATTGCTTTTTCAGCACATATAAAAGGGCATAATGAACTGCTTACAGCAATTCTTAGCAAAATAAGAAAAGATAAATATGAAGAAATTCTTGGTAAGATAACAGAAATGGCTGAAGAACAGAAAAGAAAGAAAGATGCAAAGAAAAAATAGTACTGATGTTAATTACTTACGCGCCTTCCTTGTTGAATAGCAGATTAAGAATTACTGCCGCCATAATTAAAACTGAGCATCCGATAACATTATACCAAAGGAATGGAATTTCTGTAAAGAAATAACATGCCAGCACAACTACTTCCGCAAATAGAGCAGAATAGAACGTTGCGGTACCGCCGATATTTTTAAAATAAAACGCGATCAGAAAAATACCGAGAATTGTCCCATAGAATAATGATCCCAGAATATTTACAGCTTCAATCAACGACCCTAACCTGTTAGCGAATATCGCAAATGCAACAGCATATAATCCCCAGAATATTGTAGCCAGCTTTGAAACCATGACATAATGCCTGTCCGCTGCGTCTGACTTGATTAATCTTTTATATACATCAATCACTGTCGTAGAAGCAAGTGCGTTTAATTCGGCCGACGTGGAAGACATTGAGGCGGAAAATATTGACGCAAGTATTAGTCCTATTAATCCGGCAGGAAGATATGTAATCACAAAACTTAAAAATATATAATTTGTATCGTTGGTGTCGGCCCCCGGATCAGCCGTTCTGATTAACTTATGAGCTTTATCTCTGATCTCAGATTCTTTCTTAGTGTATTCCGTCACTTCATTTACAGATGAAGACACTTCTGATTCATTCCCATTTTCATCTGCCTTAAGCATTTCTCTTAGCTTTTCTTTCTTCAGACTGTGGATTTCCTGGTATTCATCTTCAAGTGATGAATATTCACCGTTGTATACGCTGTTATTAACTTTTTTTGTTTCAACGGGATTAAAGATTAGAGGAGGAGTTACAAACTGGTAAAAAACAAATACCATTGCACCCAGAAATAATATGCTGAACTGCATAGGTATCTTTACAATGCCGTTAGCTAATAAGCCGATCCTGCTTTGAGTAATTGATTTTCCTGCAAGATAACGCTGCACCTGCGACTGATCCGTTCCGAAATAAGACAGCGCGAGAAATGTTCCGCCTATAAGTCCCGACCAGAAATTATATCTGTCCCTCCAGTCAAAATCAAACGTAATCGCGTTTAATCTTCCCATCTTCCCTGCTACTCTTGTTGCATCCAGAAGAGAAATGTCTTGAGGCAGCAAGTTTAAAAGCATAAAAAAAGCAGTCAACATTCCAAAAGTAATAATTATCATCTGCAGCAAATGTGTTTTACTCACCGCGTCTGTACCGCCGGATGCTGTATATATTACAACCAATGATCCTATTGCAATAACTGTAAGCTGTATATCCCAGCCAAGAATAACCGAAAAGATCAGAGCCGGAGCAAGTATTGTAAAACCTGCCGCAAGTCCCCGCTGTATTAAAAAAAGAACGCTTCCTAACACACGATTTTTGAGATCAAATCTTTGTTCAAGATATTCATATGCTGTATATACATTCAGCCGGTGAAAGATCGGCACTGCGGTCATAGAAAGAATAATCATTGCGATAGGAAGTCCCAGATAAAACTGCACGAACCTCATTCCATCAACGTATGCCTGTCCGGGTGTAGAAAGAAATGTTATTGCACTGGCCTGGGTAGCCATTATTGAAAGTGTAACCGCATACCAGGGAGTGGACCTGCCGGCAAGAAGAAATTCGTTAATATTTTTTTTACCACGTGTCTTCCATGTACCATAGATAACAACAAACGCCAGGAATCCGCAAAGAACAATCCAGTCAGCAGCACTCATTATTTATCCGCGATATGTGGTTAACTAAAGGTTCTGGTAAAAATATAGAATAAGATTATCAGTACTACTAAATTAACAAATACTATTGCGTATAGCTGTCCCCACTTTGAAAGCACCGGAGGTTTCTCTTCTGAAAGTGTTTCAGTTGGAGATATTTTTTTCATACTGTCCTGCAGAGATCATATTAACAAACAATTTATAAGCACCGGGTACTCCGGCGGGCAGCTGGCGGAACCATGAATAACCTGAATATATAAATATTCCTTTACCATAACGGCTGAATAACAGACCTCCGTTTAATGAAGCCTCATCAGGATCTTTTGAGGATAATATAGTATCATATTCTTCCACCCAGCTCTCCGCAAAATATAAGCCCCTCTCCTGAACCCATCCATCAAAATCTGATTGTGTTATTTTGTTTGGATAATTAAGTAACTGGTGATCAGGATTTAATAAATTAACTGGTGCGTCTTCAACAGATACTCTGCCTCTGCCTGGTTTAAATGGATAGGGTCCTATATTCTCAACAAGCAGATCTGAAGATACATTATACTGGACGATATATGTACCGCCATTATGTACATAGTTCATAAGCTTCGGCTGAAAATATTTAAGCCGCTGACGTGTGTTATAAGCTCTGATGCCGGCAATAATAACATCAAATTGATTAAGATCGTACCCTTCAAGCAAACCATCTGTTAGCATAGTAACATCATAACCAATATCCTGAAGGGAACCTGCAACTTCATCACCGGAGCCCATGATATAACCGATTTTAGCATTTTTCATTTTCAGATCAACTTTAACCAGCTTAAGTTCACTATCAGGAAAATAAACCTGCTGTTCGATATGTGGATGATTTATTTCGTAGGAGGCTTTGTTATAAGTTTTATTATCAATATTAATTTCGGCTCTGAGTACTGCCTCTCCGGGCTGCTCAGGCGGAGTAACATTTATACTGAAACTCTGTTCATCATATTTATTACTGAAAGTAAAAGGAATTTCTTCAGGAGTTATTTTCCAGCCTTCACCTGCATGGAGATGTATTTCTCCTGATGTATTTGCACTTATACCTTTAAGTCTGATCTGAACTTCTTTAGGTTCCGCATTAAATATAGTTACCCTCTCCGTCATGTTTGCAGTTATGGGCGGGTATACGCGAAAAGGCCTGCGCAGCTCACCCTCAACATCATCATTCCACTTATAAATAAGAGGTAACTGGAATGAAAGCAGTTCACCATGATATTTAAAAGTAATCCTGACCGGAATTGCCGGCGGGTTTTCAGCAGATCCGATCTTCTTCTGATCACTTGTTTTAAATAAACCTTCAGAAGGATTCTCATATAACCAATATGGCTGGGATAAAGGATATTCTTTTGGAATTCTGACAATTGATTCCTTCGTGAAAGGTTGATTTGTATCCAGCTTTGAATTTACTGAAGAGTTTAATTCCAGAGAAGGGAACTCTATCTTATCCAGAATGAAATTGTCAGAACCCCGGCTAATAACAGTCGTACTTATTTTCACATCATCACCCGGAGCAGCAGAATAAGCTTCGGAAGTTGATTCCATCCATAATCCGGCGGCAAACCTGATGATATTAAGCAGTTCTTTCTTTTTTATTGCAACCCAGTAATCATTTTCTAACTTGCTGATCTGAGCATAAAGGCTGACAAGCTGGTTCAGTGATCGTGATGGTTCTGTGGGATTAAGGCTGCCTTTAATTGAAGTAATAATTTTACCTGCTTCTTCATAATTAATCCTGCTCCAGTTTGTATTTATGCCCTCAAAAATGTCATTATCTGCGCGGTCACCTGCTATATATTTAAAATATTCCATCCTCGGTCCCCGTGCAGGTGTGCTGCCGAAACCCTGACTCTTGTGCATAGTTCTGCTTTGTGCCGCAATCTCGGTATAAGATTTGCCAAGCAGAGGGTTATATCTGCCAACATCCACTCCTATTAATCCTTCAATTTCATCCTCGCCGGGGCGGTAGCTGTTCCAGAAAAGTCTCTTTGCTTTCCATGGCTTAACATGTTTAAGCTGTTCAGGAAATATCAGCGGATCTCCGGCAGCATAAAAAGCTTCCTTAGCAAGGATGGCTGAGGCAGTATGATGACCATGACCTCCGTTGCCATCAGCAGGAAAGCGTGTAATAATAACATCTGGTTTAAAATTCCTGATCACCCATACAACATCCGCAAATACCGAATCTCTGCCCCATTTGTTTAATGATTCATCTGATGATTTTGAATAACCGAAATCAATTGCCCTGGTAAAATACTGCTCCCCTCCATCAATCTTTCGTGCTTCAAGTAATTCCTGTGTACGAATAATGCCTATCTCTACACCCTTTTCCGGACCAATAAGATTCTGTCCCCCGTCACCCCTGGTTAAGGATAAATATGCTGTTCTGTATTTTTTTTCTTTGGATAAGTAAGCCAGGAGTCCGGTGTTTTCATCATCAGGATGAGCGCCAATATACAGCACGCTGCCGAGGACATTCAATTTTTCTATTGCAAGCTGGAGCTCCGCGGCATTTTTGATCTCAGCTGTTTGTGATAATGTAATTTCAACTGATATAAGCAGAAAAAATAAGAGAGATATTCTGAAAGTTTTAGTTATCATGGTACTTTCTCAGAAGAAGAGAGGCTGTCCCAAAACCAACTTTGTGATACTTAGTGTCTTCGTGCCTTAGTGGCATTCCTGTTTTATCCTTGAAATCCCATTCTTTCTTGCCACAAAGGCTCTAAGGCTCAAAGAAACACAAAGAAGTTTGTACTTTTGGGACAGCCTCTCCGTCATTATTATAAATTTTCGGCAGCTTGTATTTTAAAAGGAACCTTTAATTCTGCCCAGTGAAGATAAGCAGTAGCTGAATAATCAGCAAGATCTTCAAATCCGTATAACAGCCATTCCTGCTGAGGAGCTTTTTTAGGTGTGACTTTTACACGCAGCGCGTCATCAGCCTCTTTATAATCACCGCTGCCCCATGCTGAATTATTCTTGCTGAAGATTACTGTCCATTCATTCTGACCAGGAATGAAATGCATTCCATATTTACCTGCCGGCAGATCATTTCCTTCCACCTTTACAGGTTTATTAAATTCTATTGTAGTATTTTCATTTGCGCCGCCGCGCCATGGAACTTCACCCGCACCATCTTCATTCTTCTGCAATCCGTAGGGAACAAGTTTACCCCAGATCTCTCTTCCTTTTACACCAGGTCTTCCAAAAACAATTTCAATTTTTGTATCTAATCCGATGGTTTGAGACACGCTTGCCTTGGGACTCTTTCTTGGTTTCTTATCCTGTGCTGAAACTGATGTTGAGCTCATCACTAAAAAGCAAATTCCTAAGAGTAAGCTAATGTATAGCTTCATAATTTCTCCTTTAAATGTTAGAATGTAAGTCTTAAGAATATAGCCAATAATTCGAATAAGTTCAAAATTAAACCCTGTCTATGGAATTAAGATTTGGCCTCTGGAGGCAGAGATCAAACCTTCGCTGCATCACGGCGGCCTATCTGAAGAATATAAATTTTGGGAGCCGGAAAAACGGGTAATTTGGACAGGTGGACAGGTGAACTAGCTATTTTAAAGGGGGACCATATTTATAAATATTCACCCGTCGTTTTTTGTTCATTTTCGAATTATTTCTGGTTTAATATAATTAAAGTTTCCTAGTTTTGCTTTGACAATGATAAAATTATACAAATTCATGCATCCAGCTGTCCAATTTGGACAGCTGCCACTAATTCACCTGTCCAAAACTGCCGGACCTCGGATTGACTTTTAGAACATGAACAAGGATTTATACGGATATTCAATAGGCTTCTAATTGAAAAAGCTCGACTTATTAAATTGTCTTATTACTTCAAGTATAGTCAAATCAACTTTAGTGAGATGATCAGGTAGTTTCTTCTTGGCATTTTATAGTTTCTCTGCTGATTGCGAATGGTTTAATATATAAATATAGAATCGATATTTTGAGCTTGAACTTTTGTATCCCACCTATTTTTATTTAATTTTAATAATATGAAGCACCCATCAGTAATTAAAATACTCTCATGGATATTCTATCCAAGTGAATATTTTCTTGCTGAAGGAATTTTTAATTAGATGCCTCGGAGGCTTTGTTATTTATCTAAGGTGGAGACTTTGCATCTTTCATTTATTTTTTCATTTTACTATTCCAGATTATTAAGCTTCAAAGATGATGCATTAGGCAAAACATATATACCACTGCGGTCATTTGTTTCCACGTAAAGATTGTCAGTCAGTTTGTCCCAATGTAAATTATTTACCATACCATTAGATGGCTTTCTTAATTTTATCCAGGTTCTACCAGCATCCAGTGATTCAAGAAATATATAACCGTTTGCTGCAAGGAGATGCTTTTCATTTTTTGGAGAAACTTCAATCGAAAATATTTGGCTAATATACTCTGGATCTGTCAGCAATTTGTTCCAGGTTTTCCCTCCGTCTCTATTGCCAAGAACAAATCCTCTCATGCCCAGGTAAATTGTATTAGGCTTTGTTGTAATACAGATGTCATCTACAATATTATTAAAATATAAATTATCTGGTAGCTTTGGTATCAATGTTTCCCAGGCGCTTTCTATTCCATTTGTGGATTTAATAAACCATGCTGGTTGTATAACACTCGCATCCTCATGGCTGCTGCTTCCGCCTATATATATTATATTTGCATCAATTGGATCCTGCAAAAATGAATTCACCTGAGAAAAAGCATTTACGGTTGGTTTTATAAGCGCTTGCCATGTTAGTCCGGAATTTGTACTCCAGTAAATACCATCACTTCCAATATCCCCTGCAAAAATTATATCAAACTGATTAGCGGGATTGAATAATACCTGTGCGCTTTTCCATGGATTAAATTTTCCACTATCATCCGGCCACCAGTAAGGTATAAATCCATAACCACTGTCAGCCTCATACCAGTGTTTTCCTCCATCAGTAGTTTTGTAAATCCCCGGAACATTTGGCTTTAATGTTACAATTGCGGCAAGAATTTCGTTTTCATTATTTGGATTAATAATTACGTCATTAATACCAACTGTATTAGGACCATTAACTCCTTTTGTTGTATCAATTCCATGAATAAGGGTAGTATGTTCGAGTCCAATATACTCCCAATCACTATTCGTAGAAGAGATAGGATGTCGAAATAAACCATCGTATGATGCACATGCATAAACATATGTTTTTGTGGTCTTGATTTTAGTTATATTTTTAAGATTTAAGCCAAGTGGTATCCATGAACTATTAGTGGGTGAGCTGGGTTCAGAACATCTAACTAATGAAAATAAATATATATAGACTAAAATATTAATTATTTTTTTATTATTCTTTGATACAACTCTTAATAATTCTTTCATGAATAATCCTAAATATATGTTCAATTGTTGACTATGAAAATAAATAAAATTCCTGAATTAATTTAATCCCACTCTATGAATGGGAATCAGATATCTATGCTCTGTTCTCCCGGAAACAGGCGATTTTTTTAATTGCTGACCCAATTGCCTGCGTGAATAGCTGAAAAAAAGGAAAAGATGGAATATATTAACCAAAATTCAGTTAATATAGAGTTTTGAATAGTAGCAAGCACAAAAATCAAGTTATACCTTTCATTTTATAATAGATTATCAACCTATAGCTTTAATATAGTGTTGCAAAAATCAGCTATAACTTTATCAATTGAAGCCCGTATGATGAACTACCATATGACTTATAATCTTTTTGAGCCTATTGTGTTGAAGTAAATATAAAATAAAAAGAGAGAACTGAGATAAATTTCATTGTAGCTCAAATTTTAATAATACTATATCATAATAGATTTCATTTGCTCTAATTATCATTTATTTCAAGAGCATCATCTTTTTCTGAGAAGAGTATATTATTCTTTTTTCATCATCCTGAATTGTCATGGTGTATACATAAACTCCGGCCGCATAAGTTTTGTTTATCACAGATGGATTAAAACTTAATTCATAGTATCCTGACGACTGTTCTTTGTTTATTAACTCAGCTATCTTTTCTCCTTTGATGTCATACAGACTTAATTTTACATAGCCTTTTTCTTTTAACCTGTAGCTGATGGTTGTTGACGGATTGAAGGGATTAGGATAATTCTGAAACAGCATATAATCATTTGCATACAATTTATTTGAGTTCACTCCGGTTACCTGGACAGAGATTTCCTCCCCCGGAACGGACTGATTGCCGGAGCTATCAACTGCTGTTAATTTATAGTAGTATCTGTTTGCCTTGCTGTTGAGAACTTCAGAATAGAGTGTATCTGAAGTTTCTTTGATCAGCTTTGAAGAATCATAAGTAAAATCAGGAAGAGTATCCCGGTAGATCCTGTAGTAAGAAAAATCCGCTTCAGTGTTTTTCTTCCAGCGAAGGGTAATCCTGTTGGAATCCAATTCTGCTTTGAGATTTTTAGGCGGCTGTGGTGCAAGATCCGGATATGTATAACTCTCACCATAAGGTCCGCCGTACAAACCAATATCACTCCTGCTGCCGTCTTTATCATATATGTCCGGATCACCAGCGTCAATTAAAGGTGAGAACTTTTGCAAATGATAATCACCTTCATTCATATTTACCATCATTGGATCAGCAATAATGTTTGTGCTGTCCGGGATGAACTTATAATAGCTTTTCCTGGTGTTCCATGCTGCATTGTACTTAACCACTGGTTTCTCACCTATCTCAGAACAAATCCCTACACTGCTGTTAATAATCAGGTTGTTCTTCAGCACGTCCATATTCCATGCACCTATAGCCCACAAGGTAAAGTTGCCGATCAGAACATTGTTATAGACTAATGTAGCTCTGTTGCTTGCTGGTGTGATTCCATCCTGAGACTTTTTAGCAATAATAAGGTTATTGCAAAAAATCACCATATCTGTATTACCCCCATCATAAGCGTTTGCATATTCATCATTAAGGTAAATAATATTATTATGAATGATTGATTTGTGCCAAAACTCAGAATAATGCCATTCCACTCAGGATTTATGATATTATTCTTTATTACCTGTGTATTGTAATTAGTTAGTGATTGAAGTAAAACACCTGCATTAGTATTCCGTGTTATATTTCCTTCAATTAAAATATCCGAATCCATCGGGTAGACACCAACTTTTGCCATTTCAAGAATATTATTTTTAATACTTACATTTAATTTCCCTCTGCTCTCAATACAATAACCTGAATCCAAGCTAAATGCTCTGATACAGAAGTTCTGAATTGAGCAGTCTGATTCCATGGTTATTGTCCTAACATCATTATTTCCTAGGCTGTGCGGGTCAATTATACAGCTGTCGATTCCCCCGCCGATCAGTGAGATTCCCGGTTTCATATTTATTTTTTCTGTATAAAAACCATTAGCGACAAATATTGTGTCACCAAACCCGGAGTAGTTCACTGCATCTTGAATTTTAGCAGACGCTGCCTGCCAGTTCAGGTAAGGAGGTGTATTGCTCCCCTTTTTATCAACGTAGCGAACCTCCGCCGAAAAGGAGCTTATTACTAAAAAGAAGAATAAACTAATAATTCTATAAGTTTTTAAGTTATAATACATTCTACACTTCCAAAGGTTCATTTCAGATACTTACGAAAATAATTAAACTGATTCAAAAAGAAGAGTTCTGAGCTCAACAAAAGAATCTTCAAACTAAATAATGCCTTAAAGTTCATCCGGTTACATTTTTTTGTAAATAACTAACTTAAGTAATGTATTTTTTTTAGCGCAGAATAAAATTAGAAGAATAACTTAATAGATGGGAATCGAAGAGCCTCTTAGTAACATATTTGCTGATTAAAATCTTATTATCGAACACATTTAGTTATATAAAGTCTGACAATTGCTGCAGATAAAACTTCGGCGCTTTTTAAGTCCGGTTTGTTTTCTAATTATGGGTAAATTACATCTTAAACAGATTTTTTTAGTATGTGCAAGCCAATGTTTTTTCAGCTCATATTTTCTTTTCCAATCTAAGAATTGAAAACTGTAAATCCTTGTTTCATCAATAAGTTTATTGATTTTTACAGTTGGTATTTTCCCGACAATGGATTCGGGATGCACACGCACACGATAAAGTATTTCATTCTTTATTATGTTGCCGACTCCTGCAAATATTTCCTGTTCCAGAAGTGCATCACAAATATATATATCGGACTTTGCCTTTAATTTGGCTTTTGCCTTTCTTTTATCCCATTGGTCGTTCATTACATCTGCACTCCAGTCGTAATATTCGTTTATATCCCCTTCAAGATATTTCAATGAGCAGGAATAGAAATTTATTTCTCCTTTCTTAAATGTGATGTTAAGTCTTATTGCTCTGCCGGGCTTCTTTTCATCTATGGTATAACTGCCAAACATTAAGAAATGCACCCTCAGTGTAAGCTCTTTAAAACAAATGAGAAAATGCTTTCCCCAACTTTTAAACTCAATTACTTTTTTATTAAGTAAGATACTTTGGTCAATTTTGCTGTTGCCGCTAACAGCAATAATTTTTTTTCCGGCAAATTTTGCAGCCGCTTCTTTGACTAAAATTATAGAAGGTCCTTCGGGCATTCCCTTTATTCTCCGGTTTCTGAATATGGAGCTTCCACTGGTTTGTTACAGTGAACCAATTTCTCTTAAATTAATATATTAGAAAAGAATCGCAAAGAGTGATAATAATTCACTTTGCCAGTTTTGAAAGGAAGTTAGCCGGTCAGTTTAAGCAGCAGACTACATAGCGAACCTCTGCTGACAGGGTGCTTAATACTAAAAAAAAGTATAGAGTATAAAATCTGTAAGTTTTTAAGTTATAATACATTCTACACTCGAATAATTCAATTCAGATATTTACGAACATAGTAAAAACTGATTCAAGAAATTTAGTTTTATATTTCCTGGCTCAACACAATAATCATCTAAAATTAATATTTTAATATTCATCTGGTTACATATTTTCCGTACAAAATGGAGGAAATCAAGCTTATTAGAATTCCACAGCAGAATGGGCTCTGCAGTAGATAACAAACTTGCTCTTTCATTATAATAGACCCAAATACTTGATCAAAGTTTGATCAAAATACTCAGGTTCTTTAAGGTTTAAAGAAGGATATTGAATCATACATAACTATCTTTAATTAATATATTTGCCAGAATTCTAACTTCATAGCTTGTATGATGAGCTTCTTGTTGACTGTTTCGCGAAATATTACGGTTTGTAAAGCTGTGAAAAGCAATTAAATTATTTTACACATAATAAAATTTAGTTTCATTTTCTTGCCGCAATCTTGCCTTGTATTATCAAATGAACTTCTTCGATGAATTTTTTCATTTCAATTCTGTACTCATCTATTTGAGATCTGGTTAGATAAACGAAATCGTGATAATCTGCTGCCATCCTTCTGTCGTATGCTTTTCTTAATATTTTTCCAACCTCCCTGTCAACTTTTCCGGTCTTCAAATATTCTTTATTAAACCAGCCTATAAGCTGTTTGTGCTTTGCAGTCGGAAAATCTTCCAGCGCAGCCAATGCACTCACTATGTAAAATCCGGCATAGTAAATCCTGTTCATAGCTGTAGTAAGAAATCCATTTTTCAAATGGCTTTCTGATTCTTCAATGGATCCCTTAGCCTGATCAACTCTGTAAGTGACTATACTTAATAGCTCTTCTTTTTCCATTTATACAGCAATTCCGTAGTTTTTCACTTCCGTTATAAAAGGCATTGACTTGTATTTGTTCTCAAACTCATCTTTGGAAAAGCATCTGTCATCAAATAAAATGTCGTATTCAAGTCCGTAGTAATAAAGAATATCGGAAATTTCATCTTCTTTTCTCCAGTCAACCTTTTCCGAAGTAATTATAATTACATCGAAATCGGTGTCCTGTCTCTGCTCGCGTACTCTTGAACCGTAGCAGTATATCTGAAATATGAGATCTCCGAATTTCTGTTTTAAAAGTGACTTTATATTTGTTATATGTTTTAAATCCTCATCGGTTAAGTTTTTCATAAAGTTATTCCGGGAGTTTTACCCAATATACTAATAATTGCTTATTATTTCTTTGCTTTCCACTTGTGCGGATGCGCTTAAAATTCCACTTACACCATCGAAGGAACATCATCAGTGACTAAAAATAACTATTATTTTTAAGCAGCTATTTCTATACCTTCCTGTCTTACGGTTTCTATAAGGGGGGAAAAATCATCTGTCAGAAATCTGTTTTCTCCAACTGCAATTGGTTCTATCTTGTAGCTTGCCTTCCTGGTAGAAATCCATAGTGTCGGAGCATATTTATCTGTATCTTCATCAAATAAAGGTGAGACGATCATTAAATCTATGTCGCTATCCCCGGTTGCAGTACCTCTGGCATGACTGCCGTAAAGGAATGCTTTGCTAATTATAATGCCTTCTTCAGATAAAATGCCTAAATATTTCTTTATTATCTCTATAACTTTTGTGTCAACCATTTCAATAACTACTTTGATTAAATATAATTAATATATAATCACATACTTATGTAAATGAGTTTTTAGGCTGAGAGAGTAAAACTTATAATATAGTCCATCTCCTTTCTATATCGTGAACCAGTAATTAAACTTCACCAAAAAGATATTACCCGGATACACATTTTTTATCCTGCTTAATGCATCGTTAACTGATCCCGCGGATGGATTTTCATAATGCGTTCTTTCTGATGACCATATCAGGAATAGTTGTGAGCCGGGGCGATATTCCCACCTTAAGACAAGATTTGATCTGAACTGTGAAAAATTAAAGTCGGGATTGTAAAAGGAAGAAAGTCTGTCAGAAATCTGATCATAAAACCGATATTCATTACCGGTTACGAGAGGATTGAAGGTAAGAAACCTATCAGAATAATTATCTGCTTTTGGATCAGTAACTAACTTAAACTCGGAAAACTCACCTGCTGAAGCAAATGGGCTTCCATAATACTGAATGGATAATTCAGGAGTAATATTGTAATCTATCCTGAATGTAACACCAAGAGTCTGCTGCGATAACTTACCAAGTATGTAAGTATTTTTCTGTGCCTCAATGTACTGAAGCCGGTCCGTGTTCGCGAAGTAATTTACACTCACTGATACTTTCAATGTATTAAGCGGCATTACTGATATTCCGGGCTGAATGGAATAATACCTCGAATTCTGATTTCCGGAAACTGAAGCATTACCAATGAAATCAAAGAATATTTTTCTGGATGGATCTGTGCGTCCATAAATATTATATGCCAATGTTGCAGGTATAAACATCGCGCTTCCGCCTCTCAGTAATCTTGTATCAAGTTTACGCGATGTAAAAGTTATCCGGTTATTTATCATCCAGTTATTTGTAAACTCAGCATAGAACCTGAGACCTGCTCCGGATGATAAATGATTCATTCCAAAGTCCCAGTTATTAAATTGCTCAAGCTCTATTGTATACGTCCTGAAAATTGAAACGGGCTGATTGATGAAATAAGAAACTCTGTTATTCTGTTTGATGATATCAGATGTCTGCATGTAACCAAGATCATTTAAATCCAGTCCCGGTGAACGCCAGTTAAGTTCAGTTGAATATCTCCATCTCCCGATACTCCCTTTCCCTATTCTTATTTTCCCGCCATATCCCGACAAGGAGGATGCCGAACTGTCAAATTCAACATGATCAGCATCAGGACGCTGATAGTATCTTGCAGCAGAATTCTGAAGTATACTGGTTGAAAGGTTTGTTCCCTTTATATAACTTCCCACAAATTTTGCGTCAACAAAAAACTCTTTATTATTCCATTGATGAATTAAATCCACACCGCCTGTATACGCACCCCGGTTCATAAATTCAAGATGCCTGTCATTTATAAATTTTTTGGCAGTTGTAAAGATTCCTCCAACAACACTGTTACCCTCATCAAAATCCTGCTGGATGCGTGTAATGAAATAATTACTCAGGGGTTCTATACTAAGATCACTTTCTTTACCACCGGTATTTAGCCTGGCCTTTTCATTTGCAGTAAGACTTTGAAGAATTCCTACTGAGAGTCCTTTTGCTGTTTTACCGCTTACTTTTACAGCCTCAAGAATAGTAGTGTTATCAGGAACATCAATGTACTGATTGGTTAAAAGTTCAGGAGTGAATCCCGGAGTATGACCAATTCTTCTGCTGTAGAATAAATTAATATCATCAAAGTCGAAGCTGAATATATTTTTGCCTTCCAGGAAAAATGGGCGTCTTTCTTCGTAAAAAGTTTCGAAGGCAGTAAGATTCATTACTGATGGATCCGATTCCACCTGCCCGAAGTCAGGATTTATTGTTACATCAGCAGTGAAGTTGCTTGACAAGCCGAGCTTCGCATCAAGTCCTATATTGCCCAGCCAGGATCTTCCTTTATCGGCGAACGGGTTACCAGGTTCTTTTTTAAAGGTATTTAATTCGCCAAGTGTATAAGGCATGATTTCAATGCGTCTGGAATCCGGCAATCCTTTTATTCCGTGAAGTTCGCCGAACAGATACAACATTCCCGGTCCCTGTAATGACTGCGGCTCCCAGTCACTTTCCTCCTGAAGTCTGTCAATCCATCGCCAGACATGCATGCCCCAAACCTGTTCATCAGCGCTGCTGTATCTTAACTGGCTCAAAGGAATTTCGAATTCTGCAGTCCATCCCGAATCATTCATTGCGGTTTTAACATACCACACCGCGTTCCAACTGACGTCGCCGTTCATCGGATTAGTTAGTATCAGATCAATCTTTTGTCCCGCAGCAGTAACAGTAAATTCAAATCCCGTTCGGCGGTCGTGATAGCTGTCGAAATTGATTCCTACCATATCGCCGTTTAATTCATCCCGCCTTCCAGCTTTCATGGTTATTTTATCAGGGTCATCAATCACCTTGAATGCCGCATAAATGTTTTTGTCATCATACAATATTTTCAGGTATGTTGGTTTAGTGGGTTTAGCGCCCTCATTCGGGATCCACTGGACAAAGTCGCCGGTCCATTCACCGGTCCCCCAGCATTGATCATCAAGAATACCATCAATTACCGGCTGCATAGTTATTAACCGTGTAGTATAATATTTCCTTAATGGTTTTGATGTTTTGTCATCTCCGGCAAATGCAGTAAATAGGAATGCAGAGTTGAATAACAGCAGAATTGATAAAGCGGCTTTGAACATAGACGAATTCGGTAATTGTGATAAATTTTGCTCCCAAATATGGGCACTATTTTTTATCAATGCAACCACCGGTAATGCTCTACGGAAAACTCAATCAGGCACTAATCTGGAATTTTGTTAATCTGACATATAAAAATTATATTGGATTCAGATTTAAGCAGACCGGGGAAATGATAAGAATTATATATATATGTTTACTATTAAACATTATTACCACAGCGCAGGAAGATTCTTTAAAAGCATACTTTCCTCTTGAAACTGGAAATTACTGGCAGTATAAAGAGATATATAGATATGGTCAGGATACGTCAATAAAATATCACTATATGGAAGTCTTGAAAGACACAATAATTGACTCCAATATATGTAAAAAAATTAAGTCATTTGATTTCGGTTATCCCGACTTTTACGATACAATAATATACCGCAGTTTTGATCCCTCTACCGGTTTCGTTATTGAGTACTTTCCATCGGAACAGAAAAAATTACTCTTTAAGCTTAATTCTGTACTTAATGAATGTTTCGAGGTTTATTGTCTTGATGCTGCTATGCTGCAAAATATATTAGGGTATAGCAAACCTGTTAAAGCGTACTACTTTAGTACTGGCTGGTTTCGATGGCAATATTATCTCGCGAAGGATATCGGTATATCAAAAATTCACTTTGATGAAAGTTATGTTATTCCTACTACACATGAGTACCAGCTCGTTTATGCAAGGATAAATGGCATTGAGTATGGCGAAAAGGTTACCTCCATTCAGAATAAACAAATAAATACATTAAGCTATCAGCTGCATCAGAACTTTCCTAATCCATTTAACCCTTCCACTACTATAAGATATTCGATTCCTGTAAATTGCTATGTAACGCTGTCAGTTAATAATCTCCTTGGCGAGGAGGTTATGAAGCTTGTTTCAGAAGAACAAAGCGCGGGTGAACATTCCATCAATTTTGAAGCAGGCGGTTTATCAAATGGTGTATATTTTTACAGATTATATGCCGGTAATCACATTGAAACAAAGAAAATGATATTCTTAAAGTGACCGCGTCTTCTTTGCAAGTGCATTTAGCTTTCTGCTGGTGCTGTTATAACTCATATACCTTACCTTTCCGAAAATGCTTCTTTCACCCCATGCCCTGTCATGCACGCCCCCTATAGACCATGCGATACCTGTATATCCGTTAGGATCACGCCCGTCGAGTTCATATTTATCATTAAGGTAAATAGCATATTCCATAGCCTGCTCCGGTGATGGTGTCCACTCAAGAATTTTCTTAGCCCAGTACATTCGCATATATCCATGCATCTTTCCCCTGTTTACCATTTCAGACTGCGACATATTCCAGAGACTATCATGTGTTAAAGATTTTTCAAGCTGATCCAGAGAATAAATCACTTCCCTTTTATCATTGCGGTGATCATTCAAAGTTGCTTTTGCCCAGTCAGGGAATCCATTAAAGTTATCGTAATCAGGATTATAGAAACAGAAGTTATCTGATAACTCTCTTCTTACCACAAGTTCTTCAGTAAATGAAGCAGATTTTTCAGGAGAGAGGGATGAGTAATTTATATTAAGAACAATGCGCTGCGCCGATAATTGTCCGTAATGAAGATATGGCGATAAATCCGACTGTCCTTTTTTTGAAGGAATATTTCTGTCACTATCGTACTTATCCAATTTTTCATCTATAAAACTTTTTAATGCATCAATGGCATAAGATTCTCCGGGTTTTATCCAGTCCACCGGTTTAACACTCCGGTCAACATTCATATCATTCAGAATTGATATTATATATTCAGGTGAAGAAGCATTTTTTAATGCTGCCGGTTCCTGATCCATAAACTTAAGCTCAGGAAAGTCAACAAGAAATTCCGGCAAAAGACGGTTCACCTTGGGACGAAAAGTATAAGCAGCAAATTCCTGTTTAGGAGAAGCATAAAAACAAGGAATTATATTATGCGCATCAACCTCTATAAAAGGAATAGATATTTTTACGGCAACATCCTTCTTCCACTTTTGTTTTATTTTGAGAGGGTCAAAATCATTGATGAGTAAACCTGCATTATTCGCTGATAAGAATTGAGGAATGACAGCGGTAGGCTCTCCATTAAGAAGAATAAATGGAATATTAAATTTATGAAGTTCCTTCTGAACCTCTATTAAACCTTTCAGCAGAAAATCATAATGCCGGAGCGCCGCATTAAGAAATGCAGGGGCGAGACAGAATATCACAATTAAGTTTTCCTGCAGTTCAAGAGCTTTCTCCTGTGCATATAATAATGCCCAGTTATCATGAACCCTCTGATCCCTGCTCATCCAGTAAACAACAGATCCGGATTTGCGGGAATTATTATTAAGTGCTCTTGTTCTACGGGTGTCTATCATACATTCTCCTCAAAGGTAATTTTAAGTCAGCCCGGTATCTGCATTAACTTTTCTTATTTAAGAAATCCGGTTTCATTCTTATTTGAATTTAAATATTGGAATTTGTTTGTTATTTGGGATTTGAGATTTGGAATTTATTTCCTGCCCATAACCACAATTGTATCAAACTCTTCTTTCGTTACCGGCATCACTGATAACCTGTTTCCCCTTTTAAGCAGCTGCATATCTTTTAACATCTTATTCTCTTTCATAAGATCTACCGTTACAGGATTCTTAAACTCCTTTGAGAATTTCAGATCTACCATATACCACGTTGGATTATCATCTTTACTCTTCGGATCATAATGTTTATCCTCAGAATCAAATGCTGTGAAATCCGGATATGCCTCTTTCACAACTTCACACACTCCATAAACCGCTAGGGGATCAGCATTGCTGTAATAAAAAAGAACCTTATCGCCCTGCTTCATGCTGCGCAGGTAATTACGCGCCTGGTAATTTCTCACACCATCCCAATACGTTGTCTGATCTTTGCTTTTCTTAAGATCCTCAAAAGAAAATGATGCGGGTTCCGACTTAACCAGCCAGTAAGATACTGCCATTTATTATCCTCCATTATTTTTCAAATATCTGCTGAACCATTTACGCCTGATTTCATCCACTTCCCGGCGGTGCGATTTCAGGAAGTGATCTCCATTCTCAAATAAAATCAACCGGAAAGGAAAGTTTCTTTCTAATAGTTTTACCGACAGATCAATCGAATCCTTTGGCGATACTCTCTTATCGCCTGTACCATGGAGCATAAGCAAAGGTGTGGTTTCCGGAAGCTGCTCTGTGAAATTCACTATTGACCTCGACTTGCATAATTCGTCAAATCCCGGTGATTCATAACTTCCCATAGCGCGCTGATAAAGATCACGCATATACCTGCTGTCGCGGGCATTGCATCTGAGGTCAGCAATTCCGCCGCTTACAACCGCCGTCTTGAATATTTTGGTTCGTGTCAAAGCAAGATAGGTCATCATACCCCCGCGGCTCCATCCTTCAATTCCCCAAATACTTGTGTCTGCTTCAGGAACTTCATCGGCCAGTGGAACAAGATTAAGCACATCATTAACATCACTGCCGCCGAATTCATCCTTACCTTCACTGCCGGCATTGCCCCGGTACTGGGAAGCAAATACTACATATCCCCAGCTTGCCAATTGTCCGTATATGCCCCTTGCCGTAAATTGATCGATAGCGCCGTTCTCTCCTATCCCGCCGCGGTTCCATATAACACAGGGGTACTTCGTTGAGTTGTCAGCAGGCCTTGCAAGATAACCATTTACCTTCAGGTCATCTGACACATACACTATCTTCTCAACAACCGCGTTTTCAACAGTTTCCTTCCCCCACCCGCTCTTTACAAGTCTAAGCTGGCTTTCGCTGAGTTTTATTTCCTGTCTGTCTATTAACATTTACATCAATGATTGTTTTTATAAAATAATAAATAAAATCCAGACACGCCTCTAGCAGAATATAGGAAAGTTTATTTTAGGTTGGATGGAAGAAATTACTCTTCCATTGCTTTTATGACCTGTTTAACTATCTTTGGATGAAGTATTTTATTGGTATGAAAGGGTAAAATTATTCGAACTTTGTTTTTTATATAAATTCTATGACTTCCTTTAGATCTTATAAGGTTAAATCCGGCTTTTAATATTAATTTTTCAGCCTCCTCAGCAGTCAATCTTTGCTGTTTAGGCAACTTTTACCTCATAGCTGGTAAAGATCACTTCTTTTTTAGATAATTTTGCTTTTTCATCAGTCTCAAGTGTTTCAAGATACAAGTCTATTGCTTCTTTCATATTTTCCAATGTTTCATCAAGAGAATCACCTTGTGACTGGCATCCTTCAAGTTCAGGACAAAATCCATAATACCCATCTTCATCTTTTTCAATAATTATATTAAATCTTTGTGACATTGGTTCTCCTTTTATTAACAGTAAAATAGCATTTCATTATTTAAAAATCTAACTGATTCGATTATATAAATTAATCCTGAAAATGTTGGTCCAGACCCGTAACTTTCAGATAAGATAATCGTCTACGTAATAGATTCAAATAAATACTTATTGCAGAATAAACAAAACATATCAGCTGCTGAACTTTATAAGCAATACTCTGATGACATTTTCAGATATGCTTTCAGTATACTCAGGAATTATGAAGCGGCACGCGATGCTCTGCAGGAAGTATTTAAACGATATGTAGAATCTGAAAATAACTATCGTGAGGAATGCAATCATAAAACCTGGTTATTTACCATAACCCGGAACTATTCATATGACAAACTGAAGGAAAAAAGGAACAGCAATATTCCGCTGGAGGATTTATCCGGACTCTCATATTCACACGCTGATCTTGATGACCTGATTTCTTTACGGGAAGCATTGCTGCAGCTTTCAGAAGAGCAAAATGAACTGATATATCTTCGTGATTATGAGGGTTATACTTATCAGGAGATCGCAGCATTTACAGAACAGTCCGTTGATAATGTTAAAATCAAACTTTTCAGAGCAAAGAAAAAACTGAAGGAACTATTAAATAATGAATGATCATATAATTGATGAATATAAGATCTTCCTGTACTCAGAAGGAGAGTTGGAGGACAAAGAAAAAGACAAAGTATCGGAACATCTTGACGAATGTCCGGACTGCAGAAACATCTATGAAGATTATCTGAAACAGAAAGAGTTAACTAAAATTTATTTCACAAATATTGCAAGAACTCATTCTCCCGGAAAGAATTCTTTCAGATTTACCAATAAAGTTTTTTTGAGATATGCTGCGCTAAGTATAATTCTGCTCCTGGTGATCTTCTTTCTTTTTGACAGCACTGATAAGGTAACAATTATGAATACACCTCCACACCAGACAGATAATAATATTTTTGATACTCAAAGCTGGACACAGGAACTATACACCATAGAGATTGAAATAGAAACCTTCCGTCAGCAGATAGAAGATAAACCTTTCTAAGGAGATTAAAATGAAAACAATGATATTTTCCATAATATTCTTATTTACATTCGGAGTATGTGCACAGACAGGAAAACTTACCGGAAGAGTAACAGAAAAAGGATCGGGTAAACCGGTACTTGGAGCAAACATCTCTCTTAAAGGAACAGCCAAAGGAGCAGCCAGTATAAATGAAGGGACCTATTTTATAACTAAAATACCTGCCGGTTCATATGAAGTTCAGATTTCATGTCCCGGATTTGAGAGCAAATCCATAAAAAATGTATCCATACAGGATGGACTCGTTTCCAATCTCGATATTGAATTAAAACCTGCGGACGAATCCTCAGAGCTTCCTTCAGAATTTGAAAAGGAATATCTGAAAGCACTGCCTGAATCTATAGAGACAATGCTTTCAGATCTTAAGAAGATCGATAAAAATAAATATCCCCGAATAATATCACAGGCATTCCTAAGTCTTAGAGCAAACAGCGATAATAAAACAGAACATATTAAGATCATTGAACTTGACGTGCAGAGCGAACTGCTTGGTTCTAAATATAAATCAGCCCCTGATAATAAGAGAAATGAAATCAAAAATCAGCTGCATAATACACTTAAACAGCTGTTCCGCGCCCGCGAGAATGAACGCAAAAATCGTATTGCACTGTTAGAACAAGAGCTTGGCAGTCTGAAAGAATCACTCGAACAGATTAAGAAAGAAGAAAACACTCTTATACAAAACAGATTAATTGAACTTACCAGGTAAACTCTTCTCATCCCGAACTAATAAGGTATTTATTATGAAAAGAATCTTTTTCCTTCTGCTTCTTTGCGGCTTAGCTTTTGGTCAGAACAATAAAGTTATAAAAGAACTCTTGGTTATTGGTGATAAGGAAACAGCTTCTCCTGAATACCTCTTAGGCGCACCGGAACACTTATGCACTGATAGCAAGCAGAATATTTTTGTGTACGACAGATCCATTGGCAGAATTAGAAACTATAACCGTGAAGGAAAGTTCATTAAAAATATCGGACGCAAAGGTAAAGGTCCCGGTGAATTCGTTGACATTGATGCCATGTTAATCAACTCAGGAGACACCCTCATTATTTTTGATACCCAGGGTTCAAGAATTACGTATTTTTCCTCATCCGGTAATTACCTCAGTTCTCAGAAAATGGATTATAGTGAAATGATGTGGCCGCGGGATATAAAAGAATTCGGAACTCATTATTACGTCCTTTCATTCCTGAAGGAAAATTCCCCGAACAACATCCATATAACAGATAGAAAATTTAACATAAAGTACTCTCTTGGCAGAAATGAGTTTAAGGATATCTCCAAAAATAAAGTAACCTGGCTTATAGAATCCTTCACAGGCGGCTCCGTTGCCTGCGGAAAATCCAATCTTCTCTATGCTCCCTATGCCTATGATGGAAAAATTTACAGAATCTCCACTGAAAATAATTCACGGAAAATCGAAATACTTAAAAGTAAAGTAAATAGAAACGAACCATTTGAGCTTGTGAATGCAAAAGGTGATTATAAACCGGAGGACCGTCCATATTCCATGCGAATATATGATAGATCTGATCAGCACGCCTTGAAATTTAACAACGAAAGCAGGGGACTTTTTTATCTTAAGGATGGGTCAATTATTCATTTCACGCTCATTAAATCCGGAAAGGAAAGAGTATTTGGATATGAGATCTATGATAAAAAGGGAACCTTAACCTCGTATAAAGAATTATACAAAAAGAAGATTATTGATGACAAGCCAGCAGAGATTCCGATATTTGTGGAGTGTAAGGATTCTGAAGATAATTTCTACCTGATTGACAGAACCGCATTACCGGTGATAAAGAAAGTCAGATTAAATTGATATTATAGGAGGTTTGAGATCATCACCTTACAAAGTACAATAGAGTCATATCATAAGTCAGAAACGTGACGAAAACGTGACGAAAACGTGACCAAAACGTGGAACTCTTAAGCTACCTGGGAGTTCATAAAAGGCGACTGCTAATCCAATTATTTGGCATGGATCAGGGAATGTATTGCTATTTCCCTTAAACTGTATATTATGTCTTAAATAATAAAATGAAAGGAGACTTATGCCAAGAGGTGAAAAGGATGAAAGAAAGAATCAGAATGAACCGGAAGTTTCTCACGATGATCAGGTAGACAGGCAGATAGATCACTCCCCCGAAGATCCTGAGATAGCTAAGGATGCAAGTCCGGACGATTTTGAATAGAACAAAAAACCTCCGGAAGTCTTCCTCCGGAGGTGCAAATAATTATTTTACTTAATCATCAGCATCTTTGTTATGGACGTAAAATCATTAACTCTGAATTCGCAATAGTAAATTCCGCTTGCAAAACTGCTCCCATCAAACTCAACTGTATGCCTACCTTCAGGTTTGAAATCATTTATAAGATTTGCCACTTCTTTTCCTAATGCATTATATACTTTTAATGTTACATGCCCCTCTTTAGGTAATTGATATTCAATCGTGGTAGTAGGGTTAAATGGATTAGGATAATTTAATAATGAATAATTTGTTACATTTGTAATTTCATTAGTAACACATTCCTTTGACAAATTCGCGTTATCACCATGAAGCCAGCCAATGAAGCTCTCATCATATGCAATTCAGCTCGGAGTATATACAGTTCTGACATCATAGGAAAGATCCACATCCCCTTCACCTGCAGGACGAATATAATAGTCATAATCAGTATAAGTGGTAATTGAGTTATTCAGAGTCGCAAGCTTTGCAGTTTGAATTAGATTATTATTTTGATAAACCTTTCGCCATATCTGATACTTTACATCGGGATTTGGATATGCATTCCAATAGAGCTTTACACGAGTATTAGGATGAAGCTGATTATAAGAATTGAAGTGCAGATTACGGTCGTACGGCATTGGTCTTCCTTTATAATGCAGACTATTAGTTACATTTCCTGCAGGATACCATTCCCATGTTCCGGCTGATACATAAGTTCCATAATCCCAGTGATCTGCAACAAAGAGAATGTTATTTTCTACGTAATCATTTGCTGAGAAAGTAATTTTGTTTAGTTCTACAATATCAATGTTAGGAGTTGTTCCTGAATAAGGTATACCATTTACTGAAAATGGAGCTGATGCTGAACTCGCGAAATTAACGTGATATAATTTTTTTAAATATGCAGTATAGGTTACATCTATTTCATTTTTGTTTGCTGTATACGAAAGATTTTTCCCATATGAACTTTCTTCAACATTATCAATAACTTTAATCCATTTACTCGCTTTATCTTGATCAACATTATAATGCCAAATTCGGTCATAATTTTCAAATGGTTGGTCTACCGCTTGTAATATTATCGGTGTATTTTCTTGCACAGCTAAATTATAACCACTGGTTGAAGTTGGAGTAATTGGTACACCGCTAGTAAATATATTGATAACACCACCCTCAATCCCATCTGTAAAGCTGTTCTTAATTATATGGTTTACTTTTATTATGTAATTGTAAGTAATTCGGAATTCATCGAAAGAACCAGGACTAATATTAGTACTTCCGGATTCTGAACTTGCGCGGACACTTAGAAAAATTTTATTCTGTCCCGTAGATATTGCTGATCTAATTTGTTCCCGTCCGTTATATATATCTGCAGAGTAACCTGTGGAATTACAACTCAGAGACGCTATATACGTTGCGTTTTCAGTTAAATCCCACACCTGGGGGTAAGGCAATCCCGAAGTCCAACTTGAAATTGGGAGTAAATATACCTTAAAATTCCCGTTTGACGAACTACAATTTTTATAATATAGATTAATAGAAGTTAGATATGCACCTTTTGGTAATTGTGGAAGATTAAATGACCAAACTGATCTTATCAGGACACTAGTTGATCCGGCTGTATATCCATAAAAATTAGGGTAACCTAAGAAAAAAGAGGAATTACCATCAGAATATATTTGCCTTTTTACTTGTGCATCTGAAACTCCACCCCAAGGACCACTTTCATATGTTTGTGCATGAAAAGTCGTTGAAAAAAGAACCATTAATAAAAGAACAACAAACAATGTTTTTTTCGGTTTCATAAATCTCTCCGAATTTTTGATTTTGAAAAACTATCATTATTTTAAAAACAAATAGTCCCTTGTTCGTTTTAAACACGAAATAATAGGGTGCCAGCCTTAGAGGACTATTATAAGGGATAGCGCTGCAACGCTATCCCGTTATTATTTAGCTTTATAACCTTTTTATTATTTAAGTTCACCTTTAACGAAATAGTGGTTTCCTGTAATATCATCTATGGCCAAAAAGAATATAATTGAATCAAAAGTAACTACATCTCCTTTTATCCAGATTGAATTCTCCTGGTTAAAGATAATTCGAGTGTCATTCCCATTGTAATGGCCAAGTCCCTCACGTAACCATAGAAATAAATCCTTTTCATTTCTTCCGTTCATAATAACCCCAGAATTTAAATCGCTTATATCTATATATTCTATAAACTGCCCATTTTTGTATTTATAAATTTTGTGATTCATCCTAAAGAACAATTGCTTATTAACTTCATCGATCTCACATCTTTCATAATGATTTTCAGGACTTGAATATATCTCTTTTAATTCTTTTCCAACGTTATACTCAAATATTGTGGAATAATCCTGATGACTATTATAATCATGTTTTCTGCCAAAAATGAAAAACTTGTCTTTTTGTTCTGTAAAAAATATTCTAAAGAAAGAAACATTATTTTCTTTAGTAATAAACTTTTTACTCCATTTGGAGCCATCATAATGATAAATCACTCCATAAACATTTTTTCCCTGGTTAGTGGCAGTATATCCAACAGCCCATGTATTCCCAGGCTCTCCTTTGAAATCGTCAAACTCTACATATTTCTGTTCACCATCAATTTCTTCAAATGGAGCAGTAAACTCTTTTTTCCAGACATTGCCATTATAACGCCAAATATGTGCTCCTGCCCCAATCAAAACATTACTCTCATTAAATCCATAAATAACCCATGGATTAATTTCAGGCGGGCAAACTGGTTTCCATTCTGTGCCATTATAATACCATATTTTTTTTCCTTCATATCCCTCCCAACCAATGATCCAAACATTATTTGGACTACTGCCCCACAATCGGGAAAGGTGTAATTCATGGCCATCTATTGTATCTACCGTCCACACATAATCTCTTCTGCCTGGTTCAATGTATTCTTCTTTTGGTTTGACAGGATTATCTTTGCATGATGAGTAAATAATGAAAAAAGAAATAGATGTAAGTATAAGTTTTAGTTTGGTTCTCATAGTTTCACAGTTATGTTTAAAGAAAAATAGTAATGAAAACAGCTGAAAGGATATGATCAATATCTTATTTTTTAATAGTTTTAATATCAAATCTCTTTCGTTATAATACGGAATACTTCATTATTTGCTGCTAAAATATAAAGCATATCATTTTTAATAATCAGATCCACCACCCTACATTTATTTTCTTCTATTTTGATTGTTTTCTGTAGGGTTCCGGTGATATTAAATATATCTATAATGATACTGTTTCTTGGATAACGGAGAACTGCTAAATATTTCTCATCACAGGCTATATCAAAAAGTGCAGGAGGAGAATCTTCCTTATTTGTAGCCATCCTGGCTAAATCAGGCAATTTGCTAAATTCTTCTTCAGTATAAGGCGGATTTGTAAAATTCTCATTCCTAAAAGAATAAAGATATTTTCCAAGATGATTGTAAACTGCAATTATATAATCGTCCTTATTAGTTATAAATATTTTATTATCATTTATTGCAGTAAGAGGGCTTGCTAATCTTCCGGGAGCTTTTAGCTTTTTTATATTAATAGATATTATCTGCTTTCTTTTTTTCAGTGATGATATTTTGAATATTGGAGCTAAAGTTAAATCAATATTCATACAATAAATATCATCTTCATTTTTTGAGTAATAGAAGTCTAAATATCGTCCTTTATTTTCCAGTACGTACCTTTGCTTTGGCGTACCTTCGCGACTATAAGTGACTATTTCAGAGATATTATCTGAGAAATACAGAAGACCAATCTCATCATCTTTTGCGAAAAACAACCAGGGATTTGACTCTATTTTGATACTGGATAATTTAAAACTATTTAATGATAGAATATTGAACTTTTTCCTATCTTTCCCAATTACAGTGATTTGATTATTAAGTATTAATAGTTTTTCCCAACCACCCGCGGGGAGAAGTTTGATCAAATCATTTACACTAATAATATTTGCTATAAATATTGTTATTAGTAATAAATTTATCATCTTAATAACATTTGAAAGTATACTCTACTTTAACAACCTTGGGATACGGTTCGTCTATTGATAAGTATAGGTTTCCATTTTTATCAGAATCCACATGCCTGATCACTTTGAAACCAAAATCTTTGGAATTAATCGTACCCAGATATTTCATTTTTTTATAATCAATGAAATCGAAATAATAGTCCATATTCGAATCATCTTTTTTATAAATCACATTTACTAAAATATTATTTCTTAAATAAACCAATCCGCTTGTACCACAAGTGGTCTCGATAATATTTCTTCTTTTATAATAGGGTGTCTCAAAAAAATTCACATTTCCTGTAAGCTTGTTAATATACGTCCCGGTATCTTTATATTTTCTTATTTCATATGGATATGAGAAACTATATACCAATTCGTCTTTTTCACCACAAATTAACCTGCCGGCATTCCCGGTATGTTCAATTTCAAATCTATTTTGGGAATCAATTCTTCTGCAAAAAATAGATTTTAACACTAGAATATCTTTCTCAATTAAGTATCTATATATAAGATCCCCCGAATATGTAAATGGGAACCCGATGACAAATATCTCATATGGTTTAGTTACAAGTAATTCTGCAGGCCAGAATGGTAACTTACTAATAATTACCAGCTTGTTTTTGTTATTATATACTGTAAGAGTTTTTTTATTAATGTCTGTCACATATATATTACCTAAATCATCAACTTGAATTGATTTAGGATTTAGTAACTCTCCGGGTCCTTCACCTTCTCCAAAACCAAATTCATCCACAAACTGACCATCACTTTGATACTTTTTAATGGTTTTACTGAACTTATCCAATACATAGACATTTCCTGAACTATCAATTGTAACATCACTTATAAATCCTATTAGGGATTTAACACTTAAGGTATCACGTCCATATTCAGTAAATATTTTTAGTTTGAAAGTAATTCTATTTTCACTCCTGGAGCACTGAATACTTACAAGAATTAATAAAATGATTAATAAGAATTGTGATTTCATTTGTGATTATTATCCAGGAAAAACTAAGCTCTCTCCGATAGAATTGAATACTTTTGTGATTATGCTGCAGGCAATATATGTATGGTTATCTCAAAAGAATATACGTACAAATACGTATTTTTATATAATAATAGAGTTATAAGTATATTATAGACCTTAAGGATTTTACTTAAAACTGAAGAATTGTGGGTGTGAATACAGAGCACAATGCTATTTTAAAGCATGAAGATTAGAGGACAATGAAAGACCTACATTGATAAGAACGCCTATCTTACAGAATGCAGATAATTATGCATAATTAAGAATTGTAGATAACCACCTTTCAGTTTCCTGCAAACTCATTCCCTTCCGGGTGTGATAATCAATAACCTGGTCTTTGCTGATCTTACCCACATTGAAATAATGCGCTTTGGGATGAGCAAAATATAATCCGCTTACCGAAGCAGCAGGATGCATCATCATATTCTCAGTTAATTTGATCTGAGTGTGCTTTTCTACTTCGAGCAAATCAAACAGAAGTTTCTTTTCTGTATGATCAGGACAAGCGGGATAGCCGGGTGCTGGACGAATACCCCTGTAACTCTCTTTAATCAGTTCTTCGTTAGGAAGGCATTCATCTGACGCGTATGCCCAATAATATTTTCTTACCGCTTCATGAAGCTTTTCGGCAAGCGCTTCAGCAAGTCTGTCCGCTAATGCTTTGATAAGAATTATACTATAATCATCATGATCTGCCTGATATTCCGCGATAAGTTTTTCAATACCAACGCCTGCTGTTACTGCAAATCCGCCAATATAGTCTATCCTGCCGGTTTCTGCTGGAGCAATAAAGTCAGCCAATGCATAATTCGGCTGGCCTTCGGTTTTTAATCCCTGCTGTCTTAAGGTATGGAAAACAGTCCTCACAGCTGTTCTGCTCTCATCAGTATAAACTTCTATATCATCATCATTAATTGAATTAGCCGGAAAGATGCCGAGTATCGCCTGTGCTGTAAGTTTTTTACCATCAGTTATTTCATCAAGCATTTTGTTGGCGTCATCAAAAAGCTTCTTAGCCTCTGAACCTGTTAGAGGATTATCAAAAATAGAAGGGTACTTACCTTTCAGTTCCCATGCAGAGAAGAATGGAGTCCAGTCAATGTAGTCTCTAAGCTCGCTGATGGGAAAATCTTCGAAGACCTGGATATTTAACTTTTCAGGTTCCGCAATCTCCTCGGAAAGCCAGTCGCATTTATACTTATTCTTTCTTGCTTCTGCTAAACTAACATAATTCTTTGAGGATTGTCTTTTGAAATAGTCTTCTTTGACTTTTTCGTATTCCGTTTTTATATCGGAAATGAAAACATCCTTATCCTGACTCAGCAGATTACTTACAACCGACACACTTCTTGATGCGTCAAGCACGTGTACTACTGGTCCAGAATAATTAGGCGATATCTTTATCGCTGTATGAATTCTTGATGTGGTAGCGCCGCCTATAAGAAGCGGAACTTTTAATCCTACCCTCTCCATCTCTGCAGCAACATTTGCCATTTCTTCAAGTGATGGAGTTATGAGTCCGCTCAATCCCACAATATCAACTTTCTCTTCAATAGCCTTTTGAATGATCTTATCTGAAGGAACCATCACTCCAAGATCAACTATTGAATAATTATTGCAGCCCAGAACAACACTTACAATGTTCTTACCGATATCATGAACGTCACCTTTAACGGTAGCCATTAAAACTTTACCTGCTGATCTGTTCTCTGATGAACCTTGTTTCTGTGCCTCAATATAGGGAATGAGGTATGACACTGATTTTTTCATTACACGCGCGCTTTTTACAACCTGCGGAAGAAACATTTTCCCTGCACCGAAAAGATCACCTACCACATTCATGCCTGCCATGAGTGGTCCTTCTATAATCTCGATAGGATTGCTGTATTTCTGCCGGGCTTCTTCAGTATCCTGCTCAATGAATTCAACTATTCCTTTGACCAATGCATGCTTTAACCTTTCTTCAACAGAAGCCTCACGCCATACTTCTTCTTTTACTGCTGCTTTATCTTTCTGCTTCACTTTTTCTGCATATTCAACCAGCTTTTCGGTTGCATCAGGTTTACGGTTCAGAATTACATCTTCAATAAGTTTAAGAAAATCTTTGGGGATCTCTTCATAAACTTCCAGCTGTCCCGCATTTACAATTCCCATATCCATACCGGCTTTTATAGCGTGGAAAAGAAATGCTGAATGCATTGCTTCGCGTACAGTGTCGTTTCCGCGGAATGAGAATGAAAGATTGCTCACGCCGCCGCTTACCTTTGCGTGAGGCAGATGCTCTTTTATCCACTTTGTTGCTTCAATGTAATCAACTGCATAATTGTTATGCTCTTCAATACCGGTCGCGATGGCAAAAATATTCGGATCAAAGATTATATCCTGGGGATTAAAGCCAATCTCCTCAGTTAAAATTTTATATGCTCTCTGGCAAACCTGTTTTCTCCGCTCAAGGGTATCTGCCTGACCGTTTTCATCGAATGCCATAACAACCGTAGCCGCACCATACTGCCGCACTTTACGGGCATGTTCTCTGAAAACATCTTCGCCTTCTTTAAGACTTATTGAATTAACAATACATTTACCCTGAAGGCATTTTAATCCTGCTTCTATTACCGACCATTTAGATGAGTCAATCATAATGGGCAATTTTGAAATATCCGGTTCAGCAGCTACAAGATGAAGAAACTTTACCATAGCCTTTTCTGAATCAAGCATCGCCTCATCCATATTAACATCAAGCACCTGCGCTCCGCCTTCAACCTGCTGACGTGCAACTACCAGGGCTTCATCATATTTCTCCGCGATGATCATTTTGGCAAACTTCTTTGATCCCGCGACATTTGTGCGCTCGCCGATGTTTATAAAGTTTGATTCGGGACGCACTACCAGCGGCTCTAATCCGCTCAGTCGTAAAAAAGGTTCTACCTGAGGTATCTTTCTTGGAGTAAGATCTTTTACAATTTCAGAAATACATTTAATATGATCCGGAGTGGTACCGCAGCATCCGCCAACAATATTTAGGAATCCGGCTTCAGCATACTCTTTTAATACATCGGCCATTTCATTGGCAGTTTCATCATAACCGCCGAAGGCATTCGGCAGTCCGGCGTTGGGATAAAGACTGACGTAGCAAGGCGCCAGGCGGGATAGCTCTGCTATATATGGACGCATCTGTTTTGAACCGAGAGCACAATTGAGTCCTACTGCAAGTAAATTTTTAGCATGTGATATTGAAATCCAGAATGCTTCTGTAGTTTGTCCTGACAAAGTTCTTCCGCTCTGATCAACTATGGTTCCCGATATAATAACAGGTATCTTAAGATTTCTCTCACTGCAGATTTCATCAACAGCAAATATGGCGGCCTTAGCATTCAGTGTATCGAATATAGTCTCAATCATCAGTATATCAACTCCGCCGTCAATCAGTGCCCTTGCCTGTTCAGCATAAGCTGACGCGATCTGATCGAATGTAACTGCGCGGTATCCGGGATCATTCACATCTGGTGAAAGTGAAGCAGTTTTGTTGGTTGGTCCCAGCGCGCCTGCAACAAATCTCGGCTTACCAGGAATAATTGCAGAGTATTCCTCAGCCGCTTCTTTGGCAAGCTTTGCAGCATTGAAATTCATTTCATAAACAAGATCTTCCATTTTATAATCCGCCTGAGAGATAGCGGTTCCATTGAATGTATTTGTCTCAATGATATCCGATCCCGCCTCAAGGTAAGCACGGTAAATATCTTTTATAATACCCGGCTGTGTAATATTCAGCAGTTCGTTGTTACCTTTCAGATCCTGGGGATAATCGGCGAAGCGTTCACTCCGGAAATCTTCCTCTTTCAATTTATAGCGTTGGATCATAGTACCCATCGCGCCATCCAGGACTATTATTCTTTGTTTCAAAATATCTGATAAGGTTTCAAATGTACCCATTCTTCTCTTTCTTGTTTATTAATTGAATATATATAATTTTGGTATTCTTTGAAAAGGAGCAATAATATAATTAAATTAGGCACAAATAAAAATAACGTTTGATGGAGTTAGAATGATTGTTGTTACAGGCGGCGCGGGCTTTATTGGCAGTGCAATAGTATGGCGCTTGAACCAGATGGGGGAAGATAATATTGTCATAGTAGATACTCTGGGCACAAATGAGAAATGGAAGAACCTGGTCGGCCTGAAGTTTAATGATATATTCACCAAACAGGATTTTATAAAGAGAATTCTTGAGGAAAATGTTCCATTCGATGTTGAAGCAATGATACATATGGGCGCCTGTTCTTCAACAACGGAGCAGGATGGTGATTATCTTCTTAATAATAATTACCGCTATTCGGTTGAGCTCGCAAAATATTGTCTCCCCAGAAGAGCGAGATTCATTTATGCTTCTTCTGCCGCCACATACGGAGACGGTGCAAGCGGATACGATGATGAAGGCAATATGGAACTGCTTAAACCGCTTAACATGTATGGTTATTCAAAGCACATGTTTGACCTTTGGGTAAAGAACATGGGCATTATTGATAAGATTGCCGGACTCAAATTTTTTAATGTATACGGACCGAATGAATATCATAAGCAGGATATGAGGAGTGTTGTGCATAAAGCATTCGGACAAATAAAGGAAACGGGCAAGGTAAAGCTATTTAAATCCTATAAGGATGATTATTATGACGGGGCACAGAAACGTGATTTCATTTATGTTAAAGATGCTATAGATATGACATTGTTCTTTCTCGAACACAGGGATAAGAATGGTATTTTTAACGCAGGCACAGGTACTGCAAGAACATGGAATGACCTTGTTACAACAATATTTAAGGCAATGAATAAGCCCGTAAATATAGAGTATATAGAAATGCCTGAATCAATGCGGAATAAGTATCAGTATTTTACGGAAGCAAAGAATTCAAAAATAAAAAATGCCGGATATAATAAACCAATTCATTCACTGGAAGAAGGTATAACCGATTACGTTAATGCATATCTGAAAAAAGATTTATATCTGGGCACACACGAAATAAATAATTATCAGGATTAAAACAGCAGAAGATGAAATTAGCGACACTTTGTTATGTGCGTAACAATGGTAACACTTTGATGATTTACCGTAATAAAAAGAAAAATGATGTTCATGAAGGTAAATGGAATGGCCTGGGAGGAAAGCTGGAAAATGGCGAGAGTCCTGAGGAATGTGTGATCCGCGAAGTAAAAGAAGAGTCAGGACTCGATATAAAATGCCCGCGTCTTCATGGTTTCTTAACTTTCCCTTTATTTGACGGAAAAGATGACTGGTACGTATTTGTTTATTCTTCCGACGAGTTCAGTGGTGAGTTGATTGATTCACACGAAGGAAGACTCGACTGGATACCAACTAACAAAGTACTTGATCTTAATTTATGGGAAGGTGACAAATATTTCCTGGACTGGTTAATACAGGGTAAATTCTTCAGCGCCAAATTCATCTATGATGATGGTAAGTTGAAGGATTACAGTGTTACTTTCCATTAATTCTGAGTTCCCGTTCCTTACCACATCGGCACCAGGATACTAAGAAACACCAGGAATGGTGTTTTGTTAATCCTATTGAATTCTCCTCTTCAGAAATCCTGCGATTACATCATTAACAAATTCGGGATTTTCTACCGGGGACATATGTCCTGCTCTCGGTGCAACCGAAAACTCAGAATCTTTTATCTTCTCATGCATTTCACGCATCACCGGCGGTGTTGTGAGCGTATCGAAAGCTCCGCACAATAGCAGCACAGGTATATTTATATTCTGAAGAAATTCGGTTGTGTCTGTCCTTCCCGCCATAGCGAGCAGGCATCCTTTCAATCCTATAGGATGAGATTTAAGTGAACGCGCCATTACGGAAGTATACGCTTCATTATCATCCTTCCTTGATTCCGGTGCAAATAATGGGGGCACAAATTCAGAGATGAACTTTTCAGATCCTTCAACATTGATCTTCTTTACTCCTGCCGCTCTTTTAAGCTTTGCCTCATTATTATCCGCTCCTGATTTTGTATCGCATAATATTAATCCGCGGAAACGCTGCTGATCCCTTTCGGCTGCACGAAGAGCAATGTAACCTCCCATCGATAACCCGCAAAGCACCGGTTTATCAAGGTTCATTTCGTCAGTTATTCTGAATATATCATCTGCAAAGGAGTCTATTGTGTACTGGCCGTCGCCGGGGTCACTTTCCCCCAGACCTTGTAAATTAAAACTAAGACAGTAGTAGGAGTTTTCAAGATGTCGGATCTGGTTTTCCCACATATGCCTGTCGAGCGGAAAGCCATGAACGAATATTATAGGGATATTTTTTTTATCTCCGGACTCGCTTATTAACAAATTATTTGATAATTTCATTCAGGAACTCCCGCTTATTTATAAATAACTGAAAGGGTAATAAAAAGTTACCATTATTTATTAAAATAATAAACCCGCACTGCTGTCTTTATGAAGAAACTGCTGATATTATTTTATTCACTTACATCTATTCTCTTCTCAGAGCAGTTAACCTCAAAACCGGACACACTATTCAAATCCAATTTCCAAATAAGCAATCAGATTATTTCCAAAGATAATAATGGCAGGTTGTATCTCGCCTTCACTGGTCAATCCGGATCGAATCCTTCCTCAAGAGAAATATACTATGCTATCCAGGAAAAGGACTCTTTTCTAATTCAAAAGATAACTAATAATTATTCAGAAGAAATAACTTCTTCATTATTTATTTCAGAGGATAATAAACTTCATATCATTTTCTTAAGCAGGGACGACGAAAACCTGATGCAGTTATATTATATGAATAATGTATCAGGAAAATTTTCAAAGCGCATTCAACTGACTAAAACTCCAGTCAGCAAAATAGCTCCCAAGGCTGTAATGGACAGATCCGGAAGGATCCATATTGTTTATTTTACCAATTCATTCACTGATAATCATATTTTTTATAAATCATTCAGTACAAGCAATTTCACAGTCAGCAATGATCTGGTTCTTTGTGAAGGAAGTACTGACAATGACAATGACGCGGATATTACTCTCGATCAGCAGAGTAAGGTTCACATAGTTGTGAAATCAGGTTCTGTCACCGAGGGTAAGCTTAAATACTTCAGCAATATTAAAGGCCTGATGAAAGAATCAGATCTAAAAATCACTCATAATATCTGCTCACCCAAAATTATATTTAATGGAAAAATTCTGAATATATTTTATAAGAATAGCGAAGATCAGAGGTTATACTGGGTAATAAAAAAGAGAGATTTTACCTCACCCAAAGTAATTACTCCGGAGGTACATAATCCTATTGGAATCAGAAATTGCTGCATTGATGAAAGCAATCGAATTTATTTTATTTATCAGAACCTTGAATCCAGCGATCTGAAAAGTATTTACCTTATGCATTTCAATACTGATGAGCATTCAGCGCCGGTTAAAATAGCCAGTATAAAAGATAATTCTTTGTTAGGTGATGTAAGTTTAACAGCAGGAAATGACGGGTCAGTTTCTTTCCTGACCTCAGCATATTTAAGAAAGGATCTGAATGCAAGCGCCAATCTGATCTATGCGAAAAATTATGTATTCGGCAATGCTCAGATGAAATCCTCGTCAAATGTTATTGATTTTGGAGATCAGTTCATTGATGATACTTCACTCAAAAATATCAGAATATTTAATGAAGGAAGCACCATTCTTAAGCTTTTCAATCCGGTAAGTTCTGATAACTCTTTTTCTGTTGAGATATTGGATACACTTATAGTACTGCCGGATTCCTCCGAAGACCTGACTGTTAGCTTTACCCCATCAGCAATTACAGACTATGAAGCCAGCCTTACCTTGGAAACAAATGCAGTTAACAATAAGAAACTAAGCATTAAGCTTTCCGGATCAGGTTTAGGATATCCGATAATTATGACTGACAGGGATACAGTTTTTGTGTATGACCCTAAGCAGTTTTCTGATTCTCTACTAATTACAAATACCGGCACTGCTACACTTTCAGTTGATTCAGTTACTGTATCTAACACTGAGATTAAAATAGCTGTCCATCCTTTCACCTTAAATCCGGGAGATTCAGTTTATTTTCCGGTAACGATAAATCAGAAAAAGAGAACAGGCCAGGTTACTATTGCTGATACTATTTATATTTATTCTAATGATTTATATGAAGAGGTTCGATATATTTTTCTTCAAAGCATCAGCATAGCAAAATCGGAAAGTGATGAAGATGAAATTGCGAGTGAATACGAACTGCTTCAGAATTATCCCAATCCTTTTAATCCCTCAACAACAATCAGCTTTTCAATCTCTCACCCGGCTTATATCAATCTCGCTGTATACGATGCAGTTGCACGCGAGATTGCAGAATTGGCGGACGGCTACTATGCCGCAGGAGTTCATAATGTTAATTTTACCGCACAGGATATCTCGACCGGCATCTATTATTATAAACTGCGTGTCAAATCAGGTGAAAAGAAGATCCCTGATTATGTTGAAGTACGAAAGATGGTACTTATAAAGTAATATCATTCCGTAGCTGTACTATATCTTTGATCTAAATTACTAAATCTTACTAAGTTGGTTCCTGGCGTTTCTTTGTAGTATTTTTAGTTATGGAAATTTTTGATATAGGTATAGTAGGCGGAGGGGCAGCAGGATTGATGGCTGCCATAGCTGCAGGAGAAGTTTCGGGGAAAAGGATAATTCTGTTTGAGGCGAATGTAAGGTGCGGGACGAAGATCCTGATGTCCGGAGGATCGCGATGCAACGTTACCAACAGGCAGGTAACCGCATCTGACTTTTACGGCGGCAGCAGGAATATTATTAATAATATTTTTAAGGCATTCACTGAAGCAGATACTGTTAAATTATTTCAGGGATTTGGAGTTGAACTGAAAGAAGAAAATAATGGGAAATACTTTCCGGCAGATAATAAAGCATCAACAGTCCTCAATGCACTTCTTAAAAGATGTAATCAGTTAAATATTGTTATTAAGTTAAATTCAAAAATAATTTCCATTGAACCGGACTCTGAGGGTTATATCTTAAATTCAGAAACCAATTCTTTCTTTTGTAAAAGGGTAGTATTAACAACAGGGGGTAAATCTTACCCATCTACAGGAAGTGACGGAACTGGATATACTCTCGCAGCGAAACTGGGTCATTCCTTAATTGAACCCTTCCCTGCCCTAACACCTATTTTGTTGAATGAACCCGGACTCTGCGCCCACTCAGGAATCACAATTCCTGCTGAACTTAGTCTATACCATAAAGAGAAAAAAATTATCAGCGTTTCAGGTTCAACTCTTATTACGCATGTGGGATTAAGCGGTCCTGCCGCATTAAATATCAGTCGTGAAATCGCGAGGCTGAATAATGAGTCCTCTTTGAAGATGAATTTCCTTCCTGAAATGAATTATGAGAAACTATCCGGTTTATTGAAAGAAGCAAAAAATACTCTGCGTGACAAAACAGTATTTTCTTTCTTCAGGGATTTGCTTCCATCAACATTAAATAAATTCCTCCTGGAGCGGTCAGGTATCTCACCTGAAACCAGATTTAGCACATTGAAAAAAGATCAGATAAAAGTTATCTGCAGAAATTACACTGAATTTAATCTCAGGTGTGAGGGCGTAAAGGGATTTAAGCAGGCAGAGGTTACCGCAGGGGGAATTCCGCTTGAAGAAATTAAATACCAGACCATGGAATCAAAGAAGAAGACGGGATTATATTTTGCAGGAGAGATACTTGATGTGGACGGTCTTATAGGAGGATATAATTTCCAGTGGGCATGGAGTACAGGGTATATTGCGGGAAGAGCCGCGGTTTCTTATTAATGTTTTTTTTATATGTACGGATTCTGTAAATTCGTGCATTAAAAAAGATCTTATGAAAATACTTCGAAAATATAAGTTACATTTCAGGCTGATAATCCTGCTTGCCGCAGCATGCGGGCTGTATTTGTTCAGGGACACTGCTTCGGAGATTAATAGAACTACGGAGCGGTTGTATTACTCCTTATCAGCAGGCACAAATCCCGATACTAATATTGTTATCATTCACATTTCGCAGAATGATATTCAGTCATTAAACGGGTGGCCGCTAAAACGCAGTTATTATGCCTTGCTGATTAATAAATTAAAAGCTCTGAAGTGTCGTAAAATTGGACTGGAAGTGTTCTTGTCTGAAAAAGTCACGTCACAATCCCTCTATAATGATTTACTTATTAACGAGATTAAGCAGGCGGATAATGTTGTTTTATCATCTGTTTTATCCTCATATATTGCAAGATCCCAATCGGCTGAGCTTCTGCTCCCTTCACCGAAGAGCAAGTTACCTGCCCTTGTTACCGGTCATATTAACTATTACGAGAAGGAAGGCATACATATACCTTTAATGTTTTTATCAGCACAAAATAATGAACCCGCATTTTCTCTTTCCCTGCTTGACCCTGAATCAATTACTACTAAACTTCCCTCAATAATGAAGGTTAACTTTTTCAGTTCCTGGCAGAGCTTCAGACATTATTCACTACTGGAAATCTATGATCTGATGGAAACCGGTTCAGCAGAGTTGAATAACTTCAAAGGGAAAATCGTACTTGTTGGTGTAAGTTCACCTCAGATAGCTCAGATCGCATTTACACCTTTTGATGATAATATCCCCGGAGTCGCAATTCATGCATTTGCGATTGATAATATTGTTCATAACAGGTATATAAGAAATAATTATCTCTCATTTTCAGCATTCATTATCATTCTTCTTATAACAGCACTGATTTTATTCGGATTAAAATCAAATGTCCTTTTAAAATACTTCATTGCTTTTTCTGTATTCGCTATCATCGGATTAATTCTATTCAGGGTTTTTTATATCGAACTGCAGTATTCTTTGTTTATCCTGCCGATCATCTGTCTGTTCATTTTTGACGGACTCTTACAGATCTATGAACAAAACCTGTATTATAGAAATGCAGTAAATGAAACTGAATTGTTAAGATTAACCTTGAGTAAGAAAGAATCACAACTCGGGCAGCTTCAGAAAGAGCTGGATATATCCGGAGAAAACTCTGACCACCAGTTGATTGAAAAAATATCTTCACTTAAGCACGATATAGAGACCTTAAAGCTCCAGCAATTTGATCAGCAGGCAGCAGCGCAAGAACAAGTAAACGGTATACAGAATTTTCTGGGAATTGTATATAACAGCAAAATAATGTCGAATATTGTTGACCTTATAAAACGCGCAGCACCTGAAAACGCGACAGTTTTAATTACTGGTGAAAGCGGTACCGGAAAAGAGCTTGTAGCAAAAGCTATTCACCAGCTGAGTAAGAGAAATGATAAAAAATTTGTAGCAGTTAACTGTGCAGCCCTGTCTGATACATTACTCGAAAGTGAATTATTTGGGCACGTTAAAGGTGCGTTTACTAATGCAATTGCTAATAAAACAGGCAGGTTTGAAGCAGCCCATAAAGGGACAATATTCCTGGATGAAATAGGTGAGACAACAGAAAATTTTCAGGTAAAACTCTTAAGAATTTTGCAATCAGGTGAATATGAGAAGGTTGGTTCTTCTGAAACAAGCAAAGTAGATGTGAGAGTTGTTGCCGCTACAAATAAAAGTCCGGAGAACCTGATCAGGGAAAAGAAGTTTCGTGAAGATCTCTATTACCGGCTTAATATCATCAGGATAGAACTTCCTCCTCTCCGGGAAAGAATGGAGGATATAGAGGCACTGACAAGATATTTTCTCTCGAAGGAAAAAGAAAACATTAATATATCAGCGGCGGCTTTAATCCAGTTAAAAAACTCTTCCTGGAAAGGAAACGTTAGAGAATTAGAGTCGGTGATTAAACGTGCCGCAATATTTGCCAGGTCCTCTGGCCGGCAAATAATTAAGATCAGTGACCTGCCGGAGGTGTTAACGGAAATTGATAAATTCTCTCTTGAATCCCTTATATTAGAATCTCTGCGTGAGAAGAAATTCTCTCATTCTTCAATTAACGAAACCGCTGAAGAATTAGGTAACTTAAACCGGACTATTGTTTCTGAAAATTTCAGGGGAATTGTGTTCAGCACATTTTGTGATATGAACTTTGATTTAGAAAAGACCATAAAAAAAATAGCAGATTCAGATGATCCCAAAGCGGTTGAGAAAGTTAAATCTAAAGTAAATACCTTTCTGAATAATGTTGAAAAAGACGTGCGCCAGGTAAACAGCCGCGATTTTGACCTGGTACGTCTCAATTTAATTTCTAAGTACAAGAATCTTCCACAGAAATTTCATAAGTATCTTGATGATGTAATCAGGTTCTACATTTCGAAATAGCTGAATTTTAACCACTCCATGCATTTGACCTCTTTTCTCATGCATTTTAAAATGCCGGATAGCTTCATTTTTGCTTCTTTTTCAACATTCCTCCATGGCACGCTTAATGATATTTTGAGGTCAGCCATTAAATCAAAAAAGGAGTAACAATGAAAATGGTAGATGTGGATATGAAGAAGTATCTCTTAACAGCATTAGTAATTATATCACTGGTCTGGCTGACCGGATGTTCGAAGGATAATGTTGTAGAGAATAATGATGCGATAACGACTGATCAGGCAGCTTTGGAAATGATAGCTGATTCAGATGAGGATATTGCATCATTTATGCCCAACTATAATGAGGATGATGCGATGTCTTTTGCACTCGGAAAGGTTAGCACAGAAATCTATCCTGTGAAAGTTGGTCAGAAGATGTCTTTAATAAATCGTACTCTCGACCTGGTCATTGAAGAGGATACGGCTTACGGTACACTTAAAAAAACATTTGAAGGATTTCTTGTAATAGCTGCTTCTTATGATCCGGTAGTCCAGGGAGATACCTCAGCTGTAGATACTATTATAAGAAAACCCTTCACAACTACGATTACGAGAAAGATTACATTCGTACGTAAGGGAAAGAGCAGCAGACCTGTTGAGAATTGGAGAATTGCTGCAATATCTCTGCCTGAAGGAGGTACATTAACCGAGAACCTTGTTATTGAAAAATTAACAATGTTCCTGCCTGACGGTGATACATTGGAAATCACTTCACCAAATGATTATTATTTATATAAAGGAGTAGGAGCAAAAAGACAAATACCATCATTTACAAGAGGTGAAGATGCACTCTTGAGATTAGAGGTAATAAGTTCTTATGCAAATACTGAATTTGTGACAGTTACATATGGGGCTGATAAAAGGGGTATGAATCGCATGAAAAGCAAGTTCAATTTAGTTTCTTCGGAAGAGGCAGATGGCAAATACTTTAAGGTATACGAATTGGTGACAAAGGCACATAATGGTTTAGGACATTTTCACGCAGTTGTAAATGTCCTATCTAATCAGTCGCTGTTTGATGATGGAGCTCCGGTAGAAGAATGCACCTGGGGAATTCCTTATATAGTAAAGTAGTTCTTTAGGAGGCTGTCTAAAAGATGATGAGAAAAGATTATTATGAAAAGGTTTTGAAAGCTTATCCATCCGATAAGAGTAAATATGTGAGACAGCCTCTTCTTTGATATTAAAGAAGTTGAAACAAAAACTAAAGGCATTGAATATCTGAAACAACAGTCGTAATTTCGTAACAAAATGAAAATAACCGGTTTACATATACTCCCTCTGTTTTTTACTATCTTACTCTACAGCTGTGAGAAACCCCTCCCTACCGAACTTAAGCCTGATAATATTGAAGAATCAGCAAATGTCGCAATTGAAGTTCTATCTGATGATCCCGGTCAGGCATCTTTTGATAATGGTTATGACACAACAGGAATTATCTCTCCCTTCAGAAAAGCATCCACCGTAGTTCTTTTTAATAATATAAAGAACACCTATAGTAGTAAAACTTCTAATGTAATTACTGCAAGGGCTTATTTCTATGACAAGTCGCTACCAATAAGTTCCCAGGGAAAAGTAATGAGTTATAAAACAAAAACAATGGGTGTAGTAGCATTCGGCGGGAAGGTCGCCAAACTTGAGAGAAATATAATCAGGTTCAGAATGAAGGGGCAGATCAGGGATACAGTAACAGGTCCTTATTATTCATTAAAAAGATGGGATGATTTTGGGGATGACCTTCAGTTCAATTATGGTTCAAAGATCAACTTCAGAGTCGAGGGACAGGGAAATAATGATTATCAGCAGGACATTTTAACTCCAACTGAAATAAAAGGCCGTGTTGAGGTAGCTTTTGAAGGAACATCCCGTAAATATAAACTTTTATGGAATGGATCAGGGAAAGGAAAGATTGAGATCATTATAGGCGGTCTGAACGAACAGCAGAAGTTGTTATTCCCTCTCTACAGCATAAAAGCAGAGGATTCCGGCCGGCTGGTTATACCAAAAACTCTATTGGCTAAAATCCCTGTTGAACTGTTTGACAGACTTTCATTTTCTTTTATCAGGAAAACTGAACAGAGTTACGATACACAAAGCGTCGTCAAGGATATCTATATTGCCTCACAAAGTATTCACAGCATCCAGCTGGATATTAATTAAAACAATCTCCTTACTTCTTTTAGTAGGGAGGAACAGAAATACCCTCTGGCCCCCTTCTTTGAAGGGGAAAAGGATAAATCCCTTTTCCCTTTGCTTAAGGGGCATTATTATTTTGACAGGCATGAGTATGTTGATGAATTCTAAAATATATGCTCAGAGTTCAGTGGAAATCACGGGTGCAGCAGCAAACTCTTTCAATACACAATTCCATCTGGGGGGACTTGAACGAAGTATTTCTGAGTTATCCTCAATCAGAGATTGGGAATTCTCAGCATCATATTCCACTGAATTTGGAAAAGAAACCTCGGGCAATCTGTATCTCATATCATTATCAAAAAAACTTGGACCGCATAATTTCTTTCTTCGGTATACACCCGGTTATCAAAAAGATTTTTTACTTGGAACCGGCTATTCAGTTATCACATATGATAGTATTCCCATTAACCTTAAAAGCAAAACATCTTATGAGGAAAAATTTGGTTTAGGATATTCTTTCAGGATCACTGACAAGATTACAGCCGGAGTTGGATTCAGATACTTCCGTGAAGAATTTACTGACGATCAGGTGATACCGCTTTATACTGATACGCTCACAACTATTACGACATCCACCGATAAGAGATTATATAACAGGTGGAGAGGTGACATTGGCTTCAATTATAGACTTTTTGATAATCTCATCCTGCATTTATCAACAGTAAATCTTATTGCAAATGATCAATTGTCAGATAACGGTGATTTAATGATGAAGACAGATAAAACTCTTCTCGGGGGTATGGATCTTCAGTTTTCAAAGTTTCTGAAAGCAAAAGTTAATTATGAAACAAATAATTCTTTTTCCCTTGGACTAAACCTGGGCTTTGGCTTAAGTGATGCAAGCCTTAGCTTCTCTGCGGAAATGTTTCACGACAGATATCAGCAGCCGTTTATTGCGGGAATTATTCCAGCAGTTAACTATTCAACCAGACATTTCAGTGTAATATTTTCAGGTATAAAATACTTTGAGGACAGAACACGCGAATTCTCTGTAAATGAATTTACTTCCGGTGGAATACACAATATTACAAATAACCGGTTCAGTACAGACCGTGCTGCTATAACGGTGAACTTTGCGCTTAATACTTCACGTGAACAGTTGATTAAATTCGAAGATATAAGAATTGAGCAGAATATATTTCCTGCATTAACAGAAAACTATATAGATGTTCCATTTGCCACCGCAAAGGTCATCAATTTATCTCAGAAGCCGGTAAAGGTATTACCTTCCAGCAGAATCTCAGGAGTTACAAGAGATAAGATTCAATCACCTCCGGTCAGTATCCAGCCAATGGATACTTCCGAAGTCAAATTTTATACTCTGTTGGATAATGTAAATTTTCGTTCAAGACATGCAGAGATTGCCCAGGCGGATTTCTTTATATCCGTTGATTTTGACGAAATACAGGATGAAATGTATAAACCAATTCTGATACAAGATATTAATAGCTGGGACGGTCTTATCAATAATTTAAGATACTTTGTTAAAAGAGATTTCGATTTTTCCAACCGGCAGGCACGTAGTATTCTGAGTTTCTATAAAAATTCATTAGATACAATACCTCAGGAGCTCAGCGCATTTTATATAATTAAGTACTTGTATACGGATTTTATTTCTAATATGATATATGTAGCGGATCCAAGATCCTCCGCAGACCGAGTACAATTTCCTTCAGAAACATTTACATTAAAAGGTGGAGATTGTGATGATCTGAGTGTTGCATTCTCAAGTTTGCTGGAAAGTGTTGGAATACAAACTGCGTTTATAGACTATGTTTCAGATAGTTCGATTAATCACGTTAATTTACTTGTTAATACACAGTTATCGCCTGAAATGGCAGAACACATTACAATAAACGAGAAGAAATATACAATCCGAAAAAACGCTTTCGGAAAAGATGAGATATGGATACCTGTTGAAACAACAACATTAAAAAGCTTCAGCGAGGCATGGGAAAAAGGGGCAGATTTGTTTTATACCGATGCAATACAGAACTATGGTTTAATTAAAGGCAATGTCAGGATTATAGATGTATATTAAATTAATTATGGAAACAATATGAAAGTAGCAGTTTTATTCTTTGCTTTATCATTAACAATAACCGCACAGATATTCAAAGTGGAAAAAGTAAACGGTGAAGTACTTGTGCTGAAAGGTACATCTGAGAACTATTCTCCTGTTAAAGCAGGTGATGAGTTGAGCGCTAAAGATATGATAATTACAGGTGAAAAAGCTGCTGTACATTTAAGAAAAGGAACTGAAAAATTTATATTAAAAAACAATTCCGCACTAAACTTAAATTCTATTAAAAAGCTTTCGATAAATGAACTCTTGCTTGCACTTGCAATGGAAGAAATTAAAGCTGTACCTAAGAAGAGCAATTCTGAAATGAAAAATACTGCTGTATATGGTTCAAGCAGGAATAACTCCTCATTGAAGAACATCAGTCCCTCCGGATTAGGATTGAAAAAATTAAATGGTGCAAAACAGTTGGCTGAAAGCGGATTCATTGAATCTGCAATACTTTCAGCGCGGGAGATTTTCAGAAGGCATCCTGAAACACGGAAAGCAGTTACAGAAAGATTATACTTTGCCCGATTATTCGAGTCTCTTAACTTGACCGATGAAGCTTATAATGAGTACTCGGCCATTTATGATCTAAATCTTAATCCCGATGAGAAGAGATTTGTTTCTGCAAAATTAGAGACCCTCATAAGTAAATAGAAGACGATTCGTCCTCCTTTGTCATTTCTAGTGGTGCGTTTTTGTTTTATTAGTGCAAAAATGCACATAGTCTAATAATTAGTTTGTTTTTTGGAGTAAAATTCAATAGAATTGATAATACTACCAAAATGAGATATAAAATGATCAGGGAAAATTACCGGAAAGCTCAGGAGGACTTTGCTACCAAGCTGTTTAAATCCAGAGAACTTCCTCAATGTGTTCTTCCGGATAAAAGTGAGGTTAGAACTTTCACTAAAGAATTCCTGCAGCTCCTATTTCCGCATTTCGGAAATAAAGAGTACACTTCCGCCAGAGAAATTGAAGCGGAGTTTCTGTTGTTAAGAAAGAAACTGATTCATATCCTCAGACCTTTAAAAGAATCAATTACAATGGACATTAATGAAATTGCGGATAATTTCTGCAATTACTCACCGGATATTTATGATAAGTTAATTCTGGATGCTGAAGCAATAGTTCAGGGTGATCCGGCAGCAGAAAATATAGATGAAGTTATTGTGGCTTACCCGGGATTTCTTGCTATCTCCAGCTACCGTTTAGCACACATCTTTTATAAAATGAAAGTACCATTGTTCCCCAGGATAATTTCAGAATATGCACATCAGCAAACCGGGATAGATATTCATCCGGGTGCGCAAATCGGGAACGGATTCTTTATTGATCATGGTACAGGGATAGTGATTGGTGAGACAACCAATATCGGCGATAATGTTAAACTGTATCAGGGCGTTACTCTGGGTGCGTTAAGTGTTGATAAAAAACTTGAAGATACCAAACGTCATCCGACCATTGAAAACAATGTAGTAATTTATTCAAACGCTACTATTCTTGGGGGTGCAACAGTAATCGGGCATGACAGTATAATAGGCGGTAACGTCTGGCTTACAGAGAGTGTACCGGCTTATTCTATTGTATATCATAAAAGTCAGATTAAGGTGAGAAGTTCAAAAGAAATTGAAGAACCAATTAATTTCTATATTTGAAAGGATAATATGAAAGCAAATAACATACTTGAGTTGATAGGTAATACTCCTCATATCAGGATGAAAAATCTATTTGGCGATAAAGCAGAAGTGTGGTTAAAGTCTGAGAGAAGCAATCCCGGCGGCAGCATTAAAGACCGTATTGCTTTATCTATGATTGAGGATGCAGAACAAAGAGGCATAATTAATAAAGATACTCTGATTGTTGAACCAACATCAGGCAATACTGGAATCGGACTCGCGATGGTTTGTGCCGTTAAAAAGTATCAGCTTACTTTGGTAATGCCTGAGCAGATGTCAATTGAAAGAAGAAGAATTATGGCTGCCTATGGAGCCAGGTTCGAGCTTACACAGAGAGAACTGGGCATGAAGGGAGCAATTGAAAGAGCAAAGGCAATTGTAAGCAGTCATCCAAATGCATGGATGCCTATGCAGTTTGATAATCCTGCAAATACTAAGATCCACCGTGAGACTACAGCACAGGAAATATTTAATGATTTCCCATCCGGCATTGATTACCTTATTACGGGAGTAGGTACCGGGGGACACATTACCGGATGTGCTGAAATATTAAAAGAAAAATGGCCCCAGCTTAAAGTGTTTGCAGTTGAACCTGAATTATCTCCCGTACTTAGTGGGGGCCAGCCTGGTCCTCATCCAATTCAGGGAATCGGAGCGGGATTTATTCCAAATATAATGCGGACAGATATTCTGGATGGCACAATTCAGGTTTCGAAAGAAGATGCTTTCAAGTATACAGTGTGTGCAGCAAAGGATGAAGGTTTATTCATTGGTATGTCTTCAGGCGCTGCTTTAGCGGCTGTGGCTAAAAAGCTGCCTGAAATTCCTGAAGGTTCAGTTGTAATGACCTTTTGCTATGATACAGGAGAGAGATATTTATCTATAAGTGAGTTATTTGAAGTTTGAATAAGTAAGCTGACAAAAACCTCCGAGATTTCTGAAAACCTCGGAGGTTTCTGAATCAGGTTTCCTGGTCTACCCTTTGATTACTCCGATAGGTTTAAGCCTTGCTACTTTTGTAGATATACCTGCCTTATGCATAACATCAACAACATTTGAAACATCCTTGTATGCTTCAGGCATTTCTTCAGCGATAGTTTTAATTCCTTTTGCCTTAATAATAATTCCTTTTTGCTTCAGTTCCTTAACTAGATCTCTTCCTTTTGCACTTTTTAATGCCTGGTTGCGGCTTTGCATTCTGCCGGCACCATGACAGGAGCTGCCGAATGTTTCATCCATAGATTTTTGTGTTCCGGCAAGAACGAATGAATACCTGCCCATATCACCTGGAATCAAAACAGGCTGTCCTGTACTTCTATATACTTCCGGTATTTTACTGCTGCCAGGTGCAAATGCTCTTGTAGCACCTTTTCTATGTACGCACACCTTCTTCATTTTTCCATAAATATTATGTTCTTCAACCTTAGCGATATTATGACAAACATCATAAACTAAACGAAAATCCAGATCGTTATCAGATAATCCAAAAGTCTCTATAAAGCTTTTTTTTGCAAGGTGCATTATTACCTGTCTGTTATTCCAGGCAAAGTTAGCGGCAGCCTGCATCGCTCCGAGATACTCCTGACCTTCCTTTGATTTAACCGGAGCACAGGCTAATTGTTTATCAGGTAGTCTGATCCCATATTTTTCTTCTGCCTTGAGTAAGGTTTTTAGGTAATCATCACAAACCTGATAACCTAAACCTCTGGATCCGGTATGGATCTGAACAACTATTTGTCCGGGGAATAATCCAAACACAGACGCTGTTTTTTCATTATAGATTTCGTCAACCACATCAACTTCGAGGAAGTGGTTTCCCGAGCCGAGTGTACCTGCCTGATCTAACCCGCGTTCTATAGCACGTTCACTTAATGTATCAGGATCAGCTCCAGGTAGCCGGCCATTCTCTTCTGAAAATTCAGTATCTTCATCAGATCCAAATCCATTCTCAATTGCCCAGTGAGACCCTTCCGATAAAATTGATTTAAGTTCTTTTGGAGTAATCTTTTTAATAGCGCCGCTGGCTCCTACACCAGTGGGAACATTTCTAAAAAGAGAATCCACAAGTTTCTCAAGTTTCGTTAAGACGTCTTTTAAATTAAGTGAAGTCCGTGCGAGCCTAACTCCGCAGTTAATATCATATCCAACTCCGCCTGGTGAAACAACTCCTTCATCGAGATCAGTTGCCGCAACTCCGCCAATCGGAAAACCATACCCCCAATGAATATCAGGCATTGCAAGACTATACTTCTGAATGCCCGGAAGGTGTGCGACATTGATAACCTGTTTTATTGCTTCATCATTCTGTAATTCATCTTCTATCATCTTACGTGAAATGTATATACGTCCCGGTACCCGCATTTGTCCATGAACCGGAATTTCCCAGAGTTCATCAGTAATTTTATTCAGATGGATTCCGTTTACTATCATAATATCCTCGCCTTAAATATCAAAAACAATCCTGGTCGTGTATTGATTATCAATTTCCTGTATATACATCTGATGAAATGTTACAGCCTTAATTTCTTCCTTCAGCAGGTATTCAGCGTTCTCCAGATCAGTTCCTCTGGTTAAACTGTTCAGATTCCAATCTCCGGGCGCACCAGTTATTTTAATGGAAGCAATAGAATCGAATACCCATCGCCTGGTATTGAGCAGATAATTTAGTTCGTCAAGGAAATTAACCAGAAGTAGTTCAAGTGTACTCTCAGCTAAATATATACGTTTTTCCTTTTCACCTTCTCCGGTTATTTCGATAACCGCTTCTCTCCAGGCATAAGCAGCAGTTTCAAATAATTTCTCTAAAGAATCAGCAGTAACCTCAACCGCAATATCCGCTGTATGATCAAGAAATCTATACCCCATTTAACTCCATTTGTACTGTTAGAGTAATGTACAGATTTATAGGATAAACCCCAATAGAATATCGGGCAGATGTTAACATGGGCTATGAAGAGCCAGGAGAATTTTTTCATGAGTCAGCGGGGACTTATAACATAAAGGGTTTTGGGGGTTAGCAGCAGTTACAGCGTTCATAATTGCGAAGAATGCTCCAATGCCATACATAAAAGGGGGTTCACCAATTGCCTTGGAGTTAAAAACTCCGTACTCATTGCCTGAATCTTCAAGAAAATGCACTTCCAGATTTTCAGGTACAGAAAAAATATCAGGTACTTTATATGTTGAAAGCAGATTAGTAAGAAGATTCCCCTTGTCATCATACAGAAGTTCTTCCATAGTCATCCATCCGATCCCCTGGACAATTGCTCCTTCTATCTGACCAAGGTCAATGATCCTATTAAGGGTTTTGCCAAAATCATGTACAACTTTGATAGAATCAATCTTATAAGTCCCTCTGATACAATCTACAGTCGCTTCTACAGCTGCTGTACCATAAACATGGTATGCAAAAGGTTTACCTTTATTAGTTTTGTTGTTAAAGTGAATTTCCGGAGTGGAGAAATAAGCATGAGCAGAAAGATCAACTCGGTTCAGAAAAGCTGATCTGACCAGAGACTCCCATGAAGTTCCTGTTGGACTATCCGAATAGCAAACTGCTTCCCCGGAGATTGTTATTAAAGAAGAGTTTTCAAAATTGCTCTGTTCTGCATAAAATTTTACTAATCTGTCTCTTAATTTTATGCACGCCAGTTCAACTGCTTTGCCGTTTAGATCTGCTCCTGAACTTGCCGCGGTAGGTGACGTATTTGCAACTCTTGCAGTACTGGTAGATTCAATTTTTATCTTTTCAGAATTAACAGAAAATATAGTGGCAGCAATTTGTTTGATCTTCGAATTCACTCCCTGACCCATTTCAATAGCAGCTGTACTTATATTTATACTACCGTCAGAATAGATATGCACTAAAGCCCCGGCCTGATTCAGGAATGTCGATGTGAATGAAATCCCAAAACACACGGGCATCAAAGCATAGCCTTTTTTATAGTACCGGTTTTCCGAATTAAATTGTTCAATGCGAGATTTATTATCCTTAAAACTAAAAAGAGAATCTGCTTTTGTCCAGCACTTAACCGCATTACAATTCTCTACTTTCTGACCATAAGGAAGCTCATTATTATCTTTCAGAAGATTTATTGATTGAATATAAAAAGGTTCAACTCCCATTATCCGGGCAGCTTTATGAATAGCTGATTCAATAACAAACATTGCCTGGGGTCCCCCGAATCCTCTGAAAGCAGTATTGGATGGAAGATTTGTTCTGCAGGAGTAACCAGTTGCTTTAACGTTCGGGATGTAATATGAATTCGTACAATGAAATAAAGTCCGGTCGAGCACCGCAGCAGAAAGATCTGCAGTAGCCCCGGCATTCTGAAAAAAGGTAACTTCATAAGCGAGAATTTTTCCTTCAGAATCCAAACCGATCTTGAAATCAGAAGAATAAGGGTGCCGTTTACCGGTCATTCTGAAATCTTCGTTTCTTTTTAGAATCATCTTAACAGGTTTAGTCAATAAATAAGCAGCGAGTGCTGTCATTGCGGCATAATTTGTTGCCTGTTCTTCTTTTCCTCCGAATGCGCCGCCGAGTCTAAGGACTTCCACTTCAACAAGATTCATAGGAACGCCAAGTATGCGGGCAGCTGTTTTCTGTACTGCTGTAGGTGCCTGAGTTGCAGAGTATATTTTAATACCGCCGCCTTCTACAGGAAAAGCAACAGCACTTTGAGTTTCAAGATAAAGATGCTCCTGTCCTCCCGTTTCAGCCGTACCTTCGATTACATACTGACAATTGCTCCATGCACTATTACAATCACCAATTGAAAATAATCGTGGCGGTATAATAAGGTTCCCCAGAAGAGCTGATTCTCTCGGGTCAAAAATCGCAGGTAACTCTTCAAGCTCAAGTTTAATTTCAGAAGCAGCTTCTCTTGCAATCAAAGGATCATCAGCAATAATAAGGGCAATGGGCTCACCCACATAATTAACGAGATCTTTAGCAAGTAATGGTTCATCAGCTGAAATATTGCTGGCTTGATTTTCTCCCGGGATATCACAAGCAGTTAATATCTTTTTTACTCCCGGAATAGATTCCGCAGTTTTAATATCAAGTCTTAAAATTCTTGCGTGTGCTAAAGGAGACATAAATACTGACGCATGCAGTAGACCTTCGTGTGAAATCATATCATCAATATATTGTGAGCGGCCGGTAACGTGGTTTTCGTAATCAGTATTATTCATAATAATTCCTGTCCATAAAAACTGTTAGGAAATAATTTTATGAAATGCGCAAGGAGGAGCTGCCGCAGTAATAATCGTTTGTATTCTGCTGACCCCCTGATATCATCGATTGGCGAAATTTCCTCCCGGAGCAGTTCTGCAGCTTTTAATATATTCTTCTTTTTTAACTCTTTCCCTAAAAGATATTCAGTTGTTTTAGATAAAAGCAATGGAATCGGAGCCACACCACCGGCAGAGATCTGAATATCATTTATAACGTTATCCTTAATATCAATACATATTGAACTATTTACAGAAGCTATATCCAGATAATTCCGTTTTGAGACTTTTTCATAATGAAACAGCGCAGTTGCTGGAGGTATCTTAAAATGTAATTCTTTTATAATCTCTCCCTTACTCAGATCCAGCTTTTTATACCCAAGAAAGAGTTTGCACAAAGGTATTTTTCTGATATAATCTGAATTATAAACTATTATATTTGAATTCAACGCAAGAAAAATGCTTATTAGATCGGCCGAAGGAGAGGCATTACATATATTTCCACCAAGAGTAGCTTTATTTCTAATAGGTTCTGAACCAAACAGGTCTAAATACTCTCTTATGTGCGGCAGATAAGTTCGCATTATTTCCGAATTCCTTATATCCGATACAGTTGCTGAAGCACTGATTACTATAGAAGCTTCTTCAACTTTTATACTATGTTCAGAATCAAGAAATTGATTATCCGAACTCACAACCAGTTTTTCTGCCTGTACATAAAGATCAGTCCCACCGGCAATAATGTATCCACGATCATGCTTCTTAGTGAGGCTTACATTACTCAGCAATTCCAAACGGTCCTTTATACGTTCAAAGTAATCCGGTAATATTCCTTCTTTAACCAAATAACAAATTCTTGAATTACTGGAATGATGATCACTTAACAAACCCAGTATTCTTTTAACAGATCTTTTAATTGACAAATAACCGGTGCAGCGGCATATATTACCCCCAAGAGAATTTATTGCATCCTCATAATTATATCTTTCCGCAGAAATCAGATATCCTGTAAGAGAGATTATAAATCCCGGTGTGCAAAATCCGCATTGTGTCGCGCCTTCCTCAATCAATACTTGTTGAATGGGACTCAGTTGTTTTTTGTTTAATCCTTCAATCGTAATAATATGTTTACCTGCAGCAGCATAGACAGGCATTAAGCATGAGTTTACACTGATATATGAAACAGAATCTTTATTTAATTGACCAACCAGAATAGTACATGCACCGCAGTCCCCTTCACGGCACCCTTCTCTTACTCCAGTTAATTGTTTATGGTGCCTCAGGAAATCAAGGATAATGGAAGATGGATTTAATTCGGTAAGCACATTATCATTGTTACAAATGAAGGAGACAGGAGATTTCATATTTTTGTCCGGAAAGAATTATCTGTTATCAATGCTTTAATATCATTAGGGGAATAACTCTTGAATTCAGGAATTTTCTGACCAAGAGATTCAGCATCTTTAAGGCCGTTACCTGTAAAGATCAATATTGCTTCTTTTTCCCTGATCTCAGGATTTTGATCTTTATATTTCAAATAACCGGCAAGGCTCGCAGAAGCTGCCGGTTCAACCAGAATACCAAATTCTCTCGCGGCAATACACTGAGCATTCAATATTTCAACATCTGAAACGCGTATACCTTCCCCGCAGCTTTTCTTTATTGCCGCAGCAGCCATATATAGATTCCTTGGAGCACCGGCACAGATACTATCAGCGACAGAGTGCGGGGAATGATACTCAAATGTATGTTCCTCGATGTATCTTATAATAGCATCACTTCCTTCTGCCTGGACGCACATTAACCTGGGCAGCTTATCAATCCATCCTAATTTTAACAAATCATTAAAACCTTTAAAAATACCTGCCAGTATAACACCGTCGCCGGATGGAATGAATATATATTCTGGAAGCTTTCCTTTATTTGATATAAATATATCGAAAGCGGTAGTTTTCTTCCCTTCAATTGTAAGAGGATTATAAGCAGTGTTCCGGTTGTACCACCTTTTATCATTGCTTACTTCCAGACAAAGATCAAAGGCCTGATCATAATCACCCTGTATGACATACAGGTTTGCACCGTATATCTGTATCTGTGTTCTTTTTGCAGAAGGAATTCTCATAGGTACAAATATGTGTGATTTCATTCCGAAACGGGCGCATATTCCGGCAATTGATGAACCGGCATTTCCGGTTGATGCAGCAGATAGTTCAGTAATACGCATTTGCAATGCCTTAACGGCAACAAGTATTGAAGCGCGGTCCTTAAGAGATAAAGTTGGATTTCTTGTATCATCAAAAATTTTCAATTTACCGTAATCTAATACAGGATGTGAAGGTAAACTAATCTTTTCTGCTAAGCAATCATTTAGCCGGTCAAATACACTCTTGTTATAAAATGAATATTGAAGTGGAAGCAGCTCCGGATATGCAGATATTTGTCCGGGTGAAGAGGATAGAATTTTCCGGGGTGATAATTTTTTTCTAAGTGACTCGTAATCATACCCGATGAGCAGAACACCCCGAAGAGGTTTATTCTTTTCAGCAGATCCGCACCTCGGACATAAATAACGGAAGTCATCCTCAATAAATCCTGAATCGTATTCAGTATTACATTCAAAGCACTTGTAGAAATAATGCGGCATTTACAATCTTTGATATTTGTAAAGCAATATAAGAAATCAGTAATCAGTTGGCAATTTGATCAGTGAGTAAGTGCGGAGTTAAAAAATCAGGTTCCGGGCAGATCAGGTTTTTTGTTTTTTCTTCTTGGCTGCCGGAAACAAAATGTTATTTAGAATAAGCCGGTATCCGGGTGAGTTTTTATGAAGTTCCAGTTCTGTTGGCGGATCCTGTACAGCGTGCTGATAATCTTCTGGATCATGTCCGCCATAGAAGGTAAAAGTTCCTCTTCCCAGATTTCCATGCAGGTATTTTACCTGGTCAGTATTAGCACGCTCTGCTAAATTAATAACCGATTTTTTTATAAGATCTTTTCGGAACATAGTAGTTTGTCCCATAAAGCCATGTATCACATTTACATGGTTCTGCACCAGCATAGTTGGAACAGGATCATACTTTGCGGAAAAGTCAAATAAAGTAAAGTAGTCGTTTTCCGGTGATCCAACTTCGGTGAGCTGAATATCTATATCACTATATTCATATACATATGGATTCATTTCAAGATTAAAATTCTCAAAAACGAGTGTCTTTGAAAAATCCAATCTCTGCTGAGCATCAGGATCAGGGGAATCTCCATCATACATTTTATCACAGATATCTGTGTTTTCTGCTGCTAATGCAATATCATAACTATCAGTCGCTGAACACATAGCAAAAAGGAATCCACCCTGTGAGATATAATTCTTTATTGTACGAACAACATCCTTTTCCATTTCAGATACCTTTTTATAACCAAGCTTTTTCGCTTCACTTTCATATGTCATCTGCTGATCTATATACCATTGTGCGCTCGCAAAACTTGCAAAGAACTTACCGTACTGTCCGGTAAAATCCTCATGATGAAGATGCAGCCAATCGTACTTTTCGAGATCGCCTCTTAATATTTCCTCAACCCAAACCTTCTTATAAGGTACTTCAGCATATTCCAAGGCAAGTGTAACAGCATCATCCCATGGCTGAAAACCGGGCGGAACATACACAGCTATCTCAGGAGCCTTTTCGAGATGCATTACTTCCATATTCTGATCTTCACTCTGGACCAACGCATATAAATCAACTGCCTGAGAAGGTGATAATGTTTCAAACGAAATTCCTTTCAATCTGCACAACGCGGCGACCTCATCTGAAAAGTCGAGCAGAAAAGACCCCCCCCTGTAATTCAGAAGCCAATCAGCTTTTTCACCTTTAACGAGCCTGTTAAACGTGAGTCCATAAGCCTTCAGGTGATCAGCCTGTTTCAGATCCATGTAGATCAGGATTTTATTCTGACAAACGAGTTCTGTTGTAAATATTACGACAATCAGAAATAATGTTTTTTTCAAAGTTACCTTTCGTTTAAAATAAAACAGCTCCTTATAAATTAAAATATAAGGAGCTTAAAAGCATGACTAAAAACTTACGCAGATTTTCTATCAGATTCGAGATAAATAGGTTTAGCTCCTTCCATTACCGTATCACGGGTAATAACACATTTATCCACATTTTCAAGGGAAGGAAGTTCATACATTATATCAAGCAGAAAATCTTCCACTATAGAACGAAGTGCTCTTGCACCCGTTTTTCTTTCAATGGCTTTCTTTACAATGGAATCTGTTGCGAGGGGATCAAATTCTAACTCCACTCCTTCCATCAGGAACAACTTTTTATATTGTTTCAGAATCGCGTTCTTTGGTTCAATAAGGATACTCTTCAGAGCTTCCTTTGAAAGAGATCTTAAAGGTGCAATTATAGGAAGACGGCCAATAAGTTCAGGTATTAATCCATAACGCAGCAGATCTTCCGGCTGAACCTGACTTATTAAATCATCAGGATCCATATCATGGCTGCCGCTAAGTTCAGAGCCGAAACCCATTTTGTTTTTATTTATCCTTTTGGCAATAATGGATTCAATTCCTTCAAACGCGCCGCCGCAAATAAACAATATATTTTTGGTATTAACATTAATGAGGCTTTGTTCGGGATGTTTCCTTCCGCCCCTTGGTGGAACTCCTGCTACGGTACCCTCAAGTATTTTAAGCAACGCCTGCTGCACGCCTTCACCTGAAACATCGCGGGTGATAGATGTACTTTCACTTTTCCTGGCAATTTTGTCGATCTCATCTATATAAACTATTCCCTTCTGAGCTTTTTCTAGATTATAATCAGCTGCCTGCAGTAATCTTACTAGTACGGTTTCAACATCATCACCCACATAACCGGCCTCAGTAAGAGTAGTTGCATCAGCGATAGCAAAAGGCACATCCAAAATTCTGGCAAGCGTTTGAGCAATAAGAGTTTTACCAACCCCCGTAGGACCAATTAGCAGTAAATTACTCTTTTCAATTTCTACATCATCCAGCTCAAAGAAAGAAGATTTGGACTGAACTCTTTTGTAATGATTGTATACAGCAACTGATAGTACTTTTTTTGCCCTGTTCTGATCGATCACATATTCATCTAGATTATTCTTTATCATTTCGGGGGTAAAAAGATAATCGTTCTTGGTCTTACTGTTAAAAGCAGCCAGATTATTTTTTAGTATATCAACACTGGTTGTAATGCAGATATCGCAGATATAAACATCCGGTCCGGCAACCATACTGGATACCTCACTACCGTCCCTTCCGCAAAATGAACATTTAACACTTTTCTGATTAGTTCTTTTAGTCATAAATTGTTACTCATTTCATGTTTCAACAAAGTAATATTTTCGCGTGCGCTATCAAGATATAAGGAGTTAGGGAATTTTTCAAGTAAAATCTCGTATACTTTTATAGCAGCTGTTTTATCGTTAATCCCGTATTGATAAATCAGACCTGTTAAAAATAAGGAATTATCCGCATAAATATTTGGATTTTCATCACTTGATATTTCCTGTAATAAAGTTATAGCTTCAGGGTAGCTATCCATTGCAATCATCATCTCGCATTTCCTGATCGAGGAAATATCCTTAAGGGAAAGCAGGTTCTCATTTTCAGATAGTTCATTAAAAATTTCATATGCTTCCTGAAACTTCTTTTGTTCTGCCTTAAGATCCGCAGAGGCAAATTGAACCAGATTTACTGAATCCTGCTTTGATGTATTAATCAGAATAGCTAACTCTATCGCATCATTAGCAGCATCATCACCGAGTGTTTTTGTAATACTATTCAGGATTTCAAGGGATTCAGGATAATTTCCTTTCCAGAATTCAATTTTAGCCTTTGTGTATTCGGCTTCATTCTTTTCCTCAGGTGTTGCTCTTGGATTAGAAATGACCTGGTTCAGATAATCCTCAGCTTTATTTATTTCATTCTGAATGATCTTTAATCTGGAAAGCTGTTTGAGCACCGGGACTATAAACATTGAAACTGGGGCATTTTGAATAATCTTATTGTAAGCGGATTCCGCTGATTCCGGATTGTTCAGCTTGTCCAGATATATTGAGCCGATTCTGTAATTAGCTTCATTTTCTATTTCTGATCTTGAATAGATTTTCGTGAGTTCATTATACGATTTAATTACGTCAAGATATTTTTCCTGATCAGTTACGTTCACTGAGGAATATGGTTTCCATTCTGAGTTAGTTGAATGCTCCTCATCTACTTTTGCCTCTGTAGTTTTGGCATAACCTATATGCGCATTTCCGCTGAAAGGAGAATTGGGATACTGGTCGATAATTGTCTTGAATGCACGTGAAGCGCTATTGTAATGCTTTTCATTGAATGCCCGCTGAGCAAAGTTAAACAGGTCAGCCCCATTATTACTTTTTCTTGAATCCAGTTTCAGAAAAATTTCAAGAGCTTTATCATAATCGTCTTTTTCTGTATACAGCCAGCCCAATAAATGATAAAAGCTGATATCATCATTCTTATCTGCCCATTTTTCTATCGTATTAACAGTTGGCTGAAATGCTTCAGGCTTGTTGATGTAACCTGCCATGCGGCTTTGTACCATATTGAGTTGATTCGGATCATTTGCAACTATTGAACAATATTCTTCTGCTGCCTGCTCATATTTCATTAAAGTTGAATACAAATTTGCCAGATCAAATGAGAAGATAAATCGTTCCTGGACGGAATTTTTTCCAAGATTTAATATTTCAATTGCTTTGTTAAATGCTCTTCTCTCGATGGCATAATTTGCTATAACACGGTAATTTACCTGGCTGACAGGGAATTCCTTTAAAGCTTTATCCCAAATTTCAAAAGCTCTGTCTTCATCACCCTTAACATAATGAGTGCTGCCTAGTAATCCATGCAAATTTATATCCTGAGGATTCTGGTTTATTCTTTCTTCAATAATAGTTATTGATTTATCATACTGCTTCTGTTGTACATACAGCCGGTTTAAAGCATCAAAAAACTGATAGTTGTGAGGCTGACCGGAGTATAGATCCAGATAAATTGATTCAGCCTTTTTCAGATCTCCCGCCTGTTCATAGCTCTGTGCAAGCCTGAAGCGGTTCAGAACATCTGTAGTTTGCGCAAATGAGATACCTAAAAGCAGAAAGCTCAGAAAAATCGTGTATTTTAATTTCATAAATTAAATATCCGCATTTATAAAACCCTATTCAAGGGGAATGTCGGGGATAGAAAGCATGTCCTGTTACTAAAAACATGACAAAAGCTGAAAGCGTTCCGTAACAAAAATGACTTAATTAAAAAAATTCTTTATAATTACGCAGAGAATAAATCTGAGTTTTATGAAATCTCCACTGAAGAAGATCGGGATCATACTTGTTATAATATTGCTTCCGGCATTATTCTATTCTGTTTATGTACTTAGTTCTCTGAACAAGGATGAAGAAGCAATAGCCTCTATCTATAATAGACAGCTTGATGCAATTTTATACTCCGTTAACCGCTATTCAGAAGATGTAATTAGTACCTGGGTAAATCAGCTCGATGAAGTCCTTTCCCATGCTCCCGAAGAACAGAAAGCCGGCATTGACAAATTCCTTTCAGAAAATCCTGTGGATTTTCTAATATCAGGTGATAAATCATTTATGTTGATCAACTCTTATTTCCAGGGATTTGAGCAACCGGATGATGGGAATGATAAATTAACAAAGATCCGGTTAGCATTAAGAAATAAACCTGATTTAATTGAAAAGCTGATCAGATACAAACAATCTGGTTATGGAAAGATTGAGAATGTCGCAATAGAAAACTCCGATTCTTTTGTGCTATTGTTTATATCTAACACTGATCCGGAAAGTAAGTTTTATGGTATAGTAATACATCCTGATGTTTTTATCAGGAAAATACTTGCAAATAAGCTTCAGGAGATAACACAGGATCAGTTTATAATTGCAGTTTATAATTCACAAGGACTAATATATTCGACTGAAGAAGCTGATGTTAGTAAACTTCAGCAGCACAAGCAGCTTTGGTTTTTTTCAGGAATAAACCTGGGCATTATGCTGAAAGGACCTACAATTGATAACCTGATTCGTGAAAGAACAAATTTCAATGTGCTGTTATTAGTTATTATGAACCTGATACTGCTTGCGGGCATATGGTTTGTCTTCAGAAATGTTAAAAAGGAAATAGAGCTTGCCCAGATCAAATCCGATTTTGTATCAAATGTGTCACATGAATTGCGTACACCACTCGCCTTAATAAACATGTTTGCAGAAACACTTGAGATGGGGCGCGTGAGGACTGAAGAAAAAAAACAGGAGTATTATTCAATTATCAGTCATGAAGCTTCACGCTTAAGCAGTATTGTCAATAAGATATTAAGTTTTTCCAGGATGGAAGCAGGAAAAGTAAAATATAACTTTACGTGTCTCGATCTGAATAATACACTGGATAAAATACTAACCAACTATAGCTTTCATCTTCAGAATAACGGATTTAATTATTCAATTAAAAAAGAAGAGTCGCTACCCTGTATTAATGCCGATCCAGAAGCAGTACAGGAAGCAGTCATTAACCTGCTTGATAACGCGATGAAATACAGCAAAGACATAAAGATGCTTGAGATAAAAACCGGGGTGAAAGATAACTTCGGATTTGTTGAAGTTACTGATCATGGACTCGGGATTTCAGCTGCGGATCAGAAGAAGATTTTTGAGAAGTTCTTTCGTGTATCCAGCGGACTCATACACAATACCAAAGGCACGGGACTGGGATTAACATTAGTAAAGCATATTATGGATGCACATAAAGGTAAAATTGAATTATCCAGTGAGCCCGGCATTGGCAGTTCTTTTAGATTATTATTCAACATTTATAACGCGGAGAAAAAATGAGCAGAATATTGATTGTTGATGATGAACCCAATATGCGAATGGGTTTAAAGGATAATCTGGAATTTGAGGGATATGAAGTTGAATATGCTGAGGACGGGAAAGCAGGTCTCAATAAAATAATGGGAAATGAATACAGCCTGATTCTTCTTGATGTAATGATGCCGGGAATGTCGGGATTTGAAGTATGTAAATATGCCAGATCTAAAGGTATAAAAACTCCAATTATACTTCTCACCGCAAAAGGTGAGGAAATAGACAAAGTACTCGGATTAGAATTGGGAGCAGATGATTATATAACCAAGCCATTCAGTTTACGTGAGCTTCTAGCACGCATAAAAGCTGTATTAAGAAGAGGGACAGAGGTTCCCGGGAAACAGAAAGATACTGCAATTATTGGAAAACTGAATGTTAACTTCAGCGCCTACACAGCCAGCTGTGACGATGAACCTGTTCAGCTTTCACATAAAGAATTTGAGATATTAAAATTCTTATGGGAGAACCGCAACCAGACAGTCAGCCGTGATAATCTGCTTCAGAATATTTGGGGGTATGATGAATCCCCTACCACAAGAACAGTTGATAATTTTATTTTGAAACTTCGTCAGAAAACTGAGAAAGATCCCAATCATCCGCAGATAATACTAACTGTACATGGAATAGGGTATAAGCTTGTAATATAAAAGCTGCTTCAGGTTTCATTATAATAGTCCAAAAAACGATTTAACTTCAGAAAAGTTATATTCTGCAGCGGCCGAATTATTACTTAAGCACATAAAATCAATCGCCCTAATTAAACTCCAATGCCTGAAAATACCCTTTTCCAAAAAGATCCATTTCTTTTTGCTTCGTGACATCTTTTTACAATTGCTTACCTCTCCATGACAACTTGTCTCCGGAACCTCGCGTCTTAATAGACAGAGAACAGAAAAAATAAGTATACGAAAAATAAAGGAGACACTAAAATGACACGTACAGCAAAATCATCATTCGTAAAAGTTGTAGTACTGGTATTAGTATTATCATCCTCTTTATCTGCAGGAAACAGAAAAGATTCTGCAGAAGCATACAAAGAAAAAAATAAAGTCGGAACATTACTGAATGGAATAAATTCTTCTAATGAAGGATTAAGAAAAAGTTCAATATACTTTGCGGGAAAATATAAAGTTACAGAAGCTGTTGAAGCACTTTCAGCGCAGTTAACAAAAGAAAAAAGTGCAAGTACACGCATATTGATAGCTTTATCGTTGTATTCAATAGGTACCCCGGAATGTATAGAGGCAGTTAAAAATAATGCAGCCAATGATTCCGATGCAAGAGTAAGAAGAATGTGCAATGAAATATATCAGACATTCAAAATGAATGAAGTTGAAGCTTTTTATACAGTAAATGACTAAATGGTGACAACTTGTGACATTGATTTACCGGAAGATGACAACAGTTACAATCAAAGGAATTAGTTTTTAATCAGGAAATATAAAACAGAAGGAGAACAAAAATGAAACGCTTAGCATTAACAACAGTACTGATATTGACACTGGTTAGTTTCACCGGATCAGCTTTCGCACAGAGTAAGTCCGCAGAGAAATGCAGGAAAGATAAAGTATGGAACTGCGAGGCAGTTGAAAATCTGAAAATCGGTATAGCGTCTGAAAACACAGGATTAAGAAGAAGTTCGATCTACTTAGCAGGTCAGTATGAGCTGACTGAACTTAAATCAACTCTGGTTAAACAGCTGAAGAAAGAAGAAGACAGAAGCATAAGAATATTGATAGCTTTATCACTTCATAAGATGGGTAACCCTGACGCAGCAATAGTTATAGGCAGTCTCGCAATGACCGATAACGACATGAAAGTAAGAAGAATATGTACAGCTATATATGATGATTTGATGACCGGTTCATATCAAAAGGAACTTGCAGCATTAACAAGACGATAATCATGACAATTTTTTACAATTGTTTACCAAAACGTGACTTATAGAAAAGTGGAAATATTTATCTTAAACTAACAAAACTAAATAATTATGAATACCCTGAAAATAATACTTGCTTTGACATTTACACTTCTTCTGAGCTCAAATTCCTTTGCTGAAAAGTGGGAAAGGTTGATGAATTTAAGGGGAACCTGGAAGTTTTCGATAGGTGATGATAAGAAATGGTCACAGCATAATTATGATGATAAGAATTGGGATGATATCCGTGTACCTTCTTTATGGGAAGACCAGGGATTTTATGGATATGATGGATTTGCCTGGTACAGAAAATCTTTCAATGTTCCCTCTTCTATAATGCAGAGTAATCTTTATATATCATTGGGATATATAGACGATGTTGATGAAGTATTTCTGAATGGTACACGCATTGGTTTTTCAGGAACATTTCCTCCTGATTATGAAACAGCTTATAATGCTATGAGAAGGTATCCGATACCCTCTGGCTTGCTGAAACTGAATAATAATGTTATAGCTATAAGAGTTTACGATTCACAATTAGGTGGAGGAGTAACTTCAGGGGATATAGGAATATACGTCCTCAGAGGCGGAATGCAGCTCGATATAAATTTAGAAGGCGAATGGAAATTCAAGACCGGAAATGACAACAACTGGAAGACAAAGGATTTCAATGATAAAAACTGGTCAAGCATTGTTGTCCCAGGATTGTGGGAAAATCAGGGCTACCAGGATTATGATGGTTTCGCCTGGTACAGAAAAGAAGTTTATATTCCGGAAAAGTTAAAAGATAAAAAACTTGTTCTTGTAGCAGGTAGAATCGATGATATAGATGAAGTTTATATTAATGGAAAACTGGTCGGTTCTACCGGAGATATGAAAGAAATTGAAGACCAGATAAAAGATTCAGATGATATACATCCCGGACTTGTAAATCAAAATGATGCATATTCACGTTTCAGAGGTTACTATCTTCCGGATAATGTATTCAATTTTAATTCAAAGAATGTTATAGCCATAAAAGTCTTCGACGGATATATTGGGGGGGGTATTTATCAGGGTCCGATTGGTATTATTACCCAGGATAAATACAGAAAGTACTGGCACAACCAAAAGAATAATAATCATAAAGATTTCTGGGATCTATTCTTTGGAGAGTAATAAGACCGGGCAATCGCAGCCGGAAAAAACCTCCGTAGTTTAAGCAAACTGCGGAGGTTTTTTTATTCCCTATATAATTCTATTTCATAATTCCCATTCTCATCCATATATCCACGAAACATGCCCGGAGTGTTGAACGGCATTGTAAAATTACCATCCTTATCAATCGCAATGAGTCCGCCGTCAGCTTTTATTTTTAACAGAACTTCGTTAATAACTTCACCAGCTGCTTCCTTAAGAGTTGATCCTTTGTATAACATTCTTGCAGATACATCATAGGCTACTGCATTCTTAATAAAATATTCTCCGTGTCCGGTACACGATACAGCACAAGTTCTGTTGTTTGCGTATATACCCGCTCCAATCACTGGTGAATCACCAACTCTGCCATATTTCTTGTTAGTCATTCCTCCTGTTGAGGTTGCTGCTGCAAGATTGCCATGCTGATCCAATGCAACCGCACCCACAGTTCCCCATTTAGATTGCCGTATTAACTCAGATCTGCCTGATGAATCATTTTTTTCTCTTTCCTGAATTCTTTTAAGCTGATCCAATCGTTCCTGAGTAATAAAATATTCCTCACCTACAAACTCAAGACCCTGCTGTTTAGCAAATTGTTCCGCACCATTACCAGTCATAAAAACGTGAGGTGATTTATCCATTATTAACCGGGCAAGAGAAATTGGATTTTTGATATGATGCAATCCCGCTGCGGCACCTGCACTTAGCGTTTTACCATCCATTATGGAAGCGTCCAGTTCAACTTTCCCCTCATTATTAAGAACAGCCCCCTTGCCTGCATTAAATAATGGTGAATCCTCCAGAACCATAACTGCTTTCTGAACAGCATCAATACTTGCTCCTCCCTCCCTAAGAACCTGATAACCTGTATGGAGAGCCTCTTTAAGTTTATTACGATATTCCAGTTCCTGCTCCTGAGAAATTGTTCCACGTATTATTGAACCGGCTCCGCCGTGAATAACTAGTCCATATTTCATTTTGTCCTGAGCTGCCAATGAAGCAAGGATAAATAAACTCATCAAAAAGATTTTCATAAAAGATCCTTTTTATTATGAACACTACCGTTATCAGGCGTAAATTATAATTTTCTTGCAATAACCACAACCGTTTTATTTTGTAGCGTTTCGTTTGAGAAAGTTATTCCTTCAAGTAAAATTATGTATATACCAATTTTTAGTGCGTTCCCTTCCTCATTTAATCCATCAAACAATATAGAACCGCTGCTTCCGGAAATCATATTATCTATAATCGTTCTCCAGAGCCTCCCCTGTGAATCGAATACCTTAATTCTTATTACAGAAACAGGCTGATCAAATGAATAATTTATCATTGCAAAATCTTCATACCCGTCATTGTCAGGTGAAAAAGGATTTGGGGAGACAGATATATTCTTCCCTGTAACTTCATTTCTGGTATTAACACTGTTACAAAAACCAGGAGTAGCCCCATACTTATTTGCAGAGGTACTCCAATTATAGTTGAGATTCGCCTTGGAATTTATTTTTTCAAGTGATCTGTTCTTTGTTACAGGTATATGTTTATTATGAAATATCGGCAGGTAGTGAACGGAATCAATGATTACCCCGCAAATATCTTTCAAAAATAAACGCTCACCTTCCTGATTAAGTCCGAGATCCTTTTTATCAATTATACTGATTGCGATACTTTCAACATCCGGGTAATTATGAATAATACTGCTGTCTGCGGCAAGTATAAAATACTGATCGGGGAATAATAAAAAGTGATAATTGCAAACCTGGTATATATTACCTGAGGATTCAGTGAGAGTCCACCCTCCTAAATCAACTTCTTTTTCTCCTGAATTATAAAACTCAACGAACTCACAATTATTCTCCCCGGGGTCATACATGATCTCATTAATGAGCACATCTCCTGCCTTATAATACTGCAGGTTTGTTACAGAGTTTTCAGTGCCTGGAGTGCTGCCGTGAAGAGCAAGTGCTAAATGCCAATTTGATGAGTCGTTTGAATCTTCTAAAAAAAAAAGTCTTTCCAGTGAAACCCCCTGCCTGTTTCCCCATACCGAGTGATAATTCACGCTGTCAATCAGTGCTTTCCGGAAATCTCTGATAAAGATATTTCCTGAAGTATTTGATAAAGAGAACGTACTTCTTATAACAGGAGCAGATTCGGTTATTATTCCTGTATGATTACCCGCAATCAAAATATATTTATATGGGGCGATCAATAAAGTTGAATCAGTTATACATTTAATATTTTTTTCTGAAGTGCCTATATACCAATTCTTCAGGTTGACTGACTTATCTGATACATTAACAAGTTCAAACCATTCCGGAGTGCTTTCAGCGGGATTATACATTATCTCATTTATAAGTATTGCACCAGAATTATATCCTGCAGTTATTTTAGTCTCGGCAATGTTGTTGGAGTTATCAATGTCATTCAAGAAAGATATTTCTGCGCGGCAATATAATACTGAATCGATATTGATCAGTTCAGGATTTGCTGATATGAGGGTGTCTCCGGATTTGAGATGCTCTGAAGCCACTTCACCTGAAAAGAGGTATGCATCCTTCAGATCCTTCTTATAATAGAATCTGACTGTAAAAGCGTCAACCGGATTCTTCCCGGCATTTGTAACTTGCACAGATAAACTAACATTCTCTCCGGAAACGGGAAATAGTGGAGATGTATTTAACGAACAGGCCTTAAGATCATACTCCTTTTCTGAAATGCTATTTAATTTTCCGGGTGTGCTTCTTTCAGAAGAAATTGAACTGCCCCAGTTTTCTTTTGTTTTGTTATCTGCTAAACTTTTCCGTTCAAGAGAAAACCCATTCTGTCCACCCCAGGTATAGTGATAAAGAATTGAGTCTATACTATTCGCCGCAAAATCTCTAATCACTACACCATCTTCTGTGTTGTTTAAAACAGGAAGATTTACGATCAGAATATCCCCATGAATATTTTCATAATAATCCAGAATTGATGAATCCCTGGTGATAATAATGTATTTACCTGCAGGGATATAATAATCATTGTCAGTTATAAGTCTTTTAACCGGGGACGTAAATATATCTGAAATGCTCCAGCCCTTCAGATTAACTGTTTCTCCGGAATTATTATAGAGTTCAATCCATTCAGGTTCTCCGTTTAGAGGTGTATACATAATTTCATTAATTATTACTGAAGATGAGACTGAAACAGGACTTATACTTGTGCAGACATAATTATTCGAGGTGTCCTCGTCATATTCGCTGCTGATAACAATCCTATATCTATGCTGCTTATTTATTTTCTTAAGAATGTTTTCACAATATATATAAGTACTGTCCAAAGATTTTATTTCAGATACATTAAACTCATTTAAAAGTACAGAATCGGTATTAGTCTTCTCATAAACAAACAATTTGAAGTTGGATGATTTTAATCCATAGTTCTTAACCTGAACAGTTAAAGAAACATTATCCCCCATAACGGGGTGTTCAGGAAGAAATTTGAATCCAGATACACCGACATTATATTTCTTAATGCTTACTGAGTTTATTGCTCCAGGGGTTGCCCTGGCAAGTGACTGCTTCCAGTTCAATGAGTCGGAAATGTAATTTCCGGGATTTACCCTTTCAATTGAATTTCCGCTGCTCCCTCCCCAAATACTATTATATCTGATAGAATCTATCGTTCGGTTTAATGAATCAGATAAGATGATAGAATCAAAAGTATTATTCAGCATTGGAAAAGTATTTATAATAAGCAGATCATCTTTATCATAATAATTATAAAAAGAACTATCCTTAGCAATAATTAAATATTGATCCGGTTGAAGAAGAGCGGCACCTTTAATACTCATATGAGAGGAGTTATCTTTTATAGAATAATTGTTGAATATTATCTCCTTATTACTCCGATTATAAATTTCTATCCACTCGGGTTCTGGAGATTTTGGAGCATACATTACCTCATTTATTATAAGATCATGTATTTCTTCATTTAATATTATACTTTTGATTTTACTGAAGGCAATATTATTGGATGAATCCTGGTCACCAATAGAATTTAATTTTGCGATAAGATAATTCATTCCCGATGGAAGATTTATAAGACTGAATGTAATCCGCGTAGTATCACCCGGTTCAATAGAAGCAAGCTCCAGTACCAGCAAGGGAATTTTATTCTGTATTATTGAATCCCGTTCGGGATCAGAATAGATTAAAACCTTTGGGTTAGTTACAGTATTTAATCCTTCATTTCTGATAACTAAACTGAAGTCAGGGATATCGCCAGAAATAAAATATTCATCATTACTGAATTGAGTAATAGCAAGGTTAATATTTAGCTTACTGACAGTGTTTATTCTTCCGGGACTTGGTGATTTTTTAGATGTTGCCCAATTGTCTTTTTGAACAGAAGAATTAACCGGATCAATTCTTTCAAGAGAATGTCCGGCAGTGCCGCCCCAGGAAGATATATATTCCAGTGAATCAATTACTCTGTTCAAAGAGTCAATCAGTATTATCCTGTCTCCTGTATTATTAAGTGAAGGAAACCCAGCAGTGATGTATTCTGATTCAATTTCGTAATAACTTATTATTGAACTATCCTTGGCAATAATTACATACTCACCAGGCATAATCTTAAGCTCCCGCGTATTTATTGTAACGGTATCATTTCTGTCTGCAAGCTTGTAATTCTTAAAGGAAATTTCCTTTTTACTTTGATTATATATTTCAATCCATTCCGGTTCAGGACTAACAGGCGCATACATTATTTCATTTATTACAAGATCACCTCTCGTTTCGTTTAGCTGAACTGAGGTAAATTTGATATTATAAGAATTATTAACTGACTCCTGATCCTTATCCGCTGTCAAATCTGCTGATAAGAAGTTGATACCGGTATCGTAATCCGAATAGTTAAAGTTGAATGTGACGCTATCTTTCGAGGCAAGTCTGCTTCCTGAAAAACTGGTCAACATTTTATAATGATCATCGGCCGCAGATTTTCCGGAAAGAATGATTTCATAATCTCCGGAGGTATTTGTCCCGAGATTCTTTACAGTAAGACAAACTTTTACCGGAGTACCAACGATTGGATATGTGTTACTTAATACAATACTGCTGATGCCTAAATCATCCTGTTTGGCTGATATAGAATTGTACTCTCCCGGAGTTCCTAACTTTTTACATGTTCCCCAATTATCCTCAGAGCCTGAGAACTCTTCCGATGATATCCGTTCAATTGACCTTCCGCCGCTGGCGCCTCCCCATGAAGGAAGATACTCAAGACTATCAATGCAGGTATTAAGTGAATCATGCAGAGTGAGCATGTCACCGGAGTTATTCAGCGACGGTATGTTCAGAGCTATAAGATTTTTGATTTGTGGATATTTCTTTAACAGAGATGAATCCTTCGACAACACAACATATCTTCCCGGAAATATATAATAATCTATACTGCAGACTTTAACCTTTGTAGTATTATCAGAGAGCTTCCACATTCTTAAGTTTATTATTTCCGCAGACCGGTTATACAATTCTATCCATTCAGGTTCCGGACTGACCGGAGCATACATTATTTCATTTATAATGATGTCATTATATTTTGGCGGAGGTGGATGCACTGTAAATGAAAACAGCTTTTTATTATTTATACTGTCCTGATCCGGAGTAAAATTCACAGCAGCATAAACCTTATAAACATTCTGCGGCTTCAAACCGGCATCTATCTCTATTTGTATTGAATCACCGTGAGCAAGTAAATCAAATTCATTATTATAGATAAGCTCAGAATTGGAGAATAATGAATCAGTGTTTGAATCCAAAAACACACTAACAGAATAATTTCTTGCAGTGAGTAATCCGTTGTTTAGAATTGTTATATATATTCTTATCTGATCATTACTGGTTATAAAAGATGGATAGTTATTAATTGCTGAGATGCTGAGGTCATAATTATTTTTAGTGACGGAATTCTTATAACCGGGAGTTCCATTTAGTGTTATGGAATTCTTCCAGTTATTCAGATTATCTTCAGCAGCAATTATCTTCTCATCAGAAATACTGATGTTATTATCTGCTGAATACCAGTAGGAATCGACAGTATCATCAGCAGCATTCATCAGGATTATATTGCGGGAAGTTGAATTGGACATACCTGACGAGCCAAATGAATTGTCCTCAGTCTTCAGGATCAGAGCATTTTCAGAAATAATACTTTTATATGTCCCACTGGTGAGATCATAATCCCCTTCAAAGATTACAGCATAACTATGAGGACGGAGAATAAATCCTTTACCAGTATGAATTAGTGAATCGGGGGGTGAGGAATAGTATTTGATTTTATAACCGGTGAGATCAATACTATCACCACTAAGGTTATATATCTCAATAAATTCATTGTTACCTGAAGCAGGATAAAACATTATTTCACTTAAGGTGAGCTTTTTCTCCTGGCAGAAAATTGCCATGGATATTATTGATATAATTATAATGGATAATAATTTCAAGAGATCCCCCATTGATCTGGCTGGTAATAAATTCCCGCTGAAATTTAATAAATGAAATTTGTAAAAGAAAGCAGGAGGCGGGTAATAAAGATAAAACAGATTTTCACTCTAAATATGGTGAAAATCTGTTTTATGAGTTAAGTACTTATCTTGAAAAGGAATATGGAAAATCAGCCTCCTTTATTCCCCTGTTGGAATTGGGTTTATTATCCATAATCAGATTTAACTCTGCCCCTTTGATGATCTCGGAATGCCGTAAATAATTTCTGGTATAATCACTTCCATCCATATCTGCTTTTTGAATGAAAACATTTTCTGAATTATTACTATGAGCGTTAATTGTAAAATGATTTCCATTTTCAAATGATAATGTAATCTTATTGAATAAGGGTGAGCCGAGGACGTACTCGCCGGTACCCGGACAAATAGGATAGAAGCCCATGGCAGAAAATACATACCATGCACTGGTCTGACCATTATCCTCATCACCACATAAACCATCCGGCGCGGGAGTATATAACAGATCCATAATTTCTCTTACACGTTCCTGCGTTTTCCAGGGATAACCTGAATAATTATACAGATACACTGCGTGCTGTATAGGCTGATTTCCATGCGCATACTGACCCATACCGGCGATCAGCATTTCAGTAATCTCGTGGATCTGCGCACCATAATAGGAATAATCAAAAGTTGGTGCGGCAATAAAAACTGAGTCCAACTTCGCGGTAAATTTTTCCTTCCCTCCCATTAAATCAATCAGGCCTTTGGGATCATGAAACACACACCACGTCCAGTGCCATGCACATCCTTCAGTAAACGCGTCGCCCCATTTGTCAGGTCTGAATGGTGACTGAAAGCTGCCATCCTTATTCCTTCCACGCATAAAGTTAGTTGATCTATCAAATACATTCCTGTAATACAAGGCTCTTTTTGCAAAGGTATCAACTTCAGCTTTCGGCTGCCCGAGTTCTTTTGCCAGATTCATAATACAAAAGTCATTATAACTATATTCCAGTGTTCTTGCGGTATTTTCATTTAATTCAACATCATATGGAATGTAACCCAATGTATTATAATATTTAACTCCATAACGGCCAACAGATGATAATGGTCCTTCGTTTTCAGAATTCTTAAGCACTGCCTTATACAGCGTGTTTATATCATAACCCCTTATGCCTTTCAGATAAGCATCTGCAATCAAAGAGGCAGAGTTGGAGCCTATCATACAATCCCGATGCCCGGGACTAGCCCATTCAGGAAGCCATCCGCTTTCATTAAAAGTATTGACCAGTCCTTCCATAATTTGCGCGCTTACAGATGGATACATCAACGTAAAGAAGGGGTGCACTGCACGAAAGGTATCCCAAAATCCGTTATCTGTATACATGTAACCGGGCAGGACTTTCCCGTTATATGGACTGTAGTGCACTACTTCATTATTTTCATTTACTTCATGAAACTTTCTTGGGAATAAAAGCACGCGATACAAAGCTGTGTAAAAGTTGGTCTTTTGTGCCGGAGTTCCGCCTTCAACCTTAATTTTATTCAGCTCTTTATTCCATGCTGCTTTCGCCTGCTCTTTAACTTCATCAAATGATTTCGAAGCTATTTCTCTCTGAAGGTTTAGTTTTGCCTGTTCGACACTAATGAAAGATGATGCAGCCGAGAAGTTAATTTTGCGGTCTCCTTTTTTGAATTTAATTACTGCACCAACATGATTGCCTTTTCTTTCAGGTGTATTCCGGAAAAGTAAAGAATCTTCCCAGGTGTGATATTCATCGAATTCAGAATCAAACTTGAGCACAAAATAATTAGCAAAATTCTCAGGAACACCGCCCCTGTTATTTTTGCAGTAACCGATGATCAATTTCTCTTCAGGAAAAATTTTTATATAGGAACCTTTATTATATGCATCTATAATAAGATAAGAATCCTGATCAGGATAACTTACTCTGAAAGAAGCCGCACGGTCAGTAGGAGCTAATTCAATCCAGGTATCATAATCAGCGAGATAGGTTTTGTAATAATGAGGTTTCACTGTTTCTCTTTTGTGACTGAACCATGAAGCACGGTCCTCAGTTTTAAATTTCAGATTTCCTGTAACAGGCATTACTGCAAATGCACCATAGTCGTTAATCCAGGGAGAGGGCTGGTGTGTCTGCTTAAATCCATTTATCTTATTGGCGTCGTAAGCATACTGCCATCCGTCGCCCATCTTTGCTGTCTGCGTAGTCCAGAAGTTCATTCCCCACGGCAGAGCAATGGCCGGATAAGTATTTCCATTGGATAACTTAAATTCAGAATCAGTACCGATCAAGGGATTAACCCAGCGGGTGAGATCATCGGACTGAGCACTAAGTGATAATATTGAAAGAAACCAGATGAACAAAGATTTTCTCATAATGCACCTTTAAATAATAGTATTACAGAATATTTCTGTACTGTCAGATAATTGTTTGCTGGTTTCCCAGCATTATTTGGTAATGTTCTGATACCATTTTGATCTATGATTAAATACAGGGAACCCCGGAGCCATGTTTCTTAAAGGGAAATGGGTCTTCTTTACCACCACATCTCCGCCATAGTATTCAACGTTATCAATTAAATTCCTGTTTATCTTAATATTATAACTATTGACCACTTTTTGTAAATATTCACTGACTGCATTCTGGATTTTCTTTTCTGTTAGAATAAAAACAATCTTATCCCGAATCTCATTGTAAGTATATAAAACAGAGTTTTTAATTTCCAGAAGCTTTATTAGAGCATAATTACCATCATTAAGCTTCAGAGGAGATGAAACCTGTCCGATTCTCATTCCGGATAGTGCGCTGCCAATTGGTCCCCATGCATCTTTGGTTATGTATATGCCGGGGTTGGATGAATCTAGTCCAAGTTTATTAATACTGTATTTTTCAGAGAGCGGAATAATGTCACTCCCATTTATTATCTGTGAGTATAGCTCATCGGCAAGAGATTTTTCTTTTACAATCAAAGGCACGATATTATAAAGATCAGGCTTAATAAAACTGTTCTTATTAGAATCGTAGTATGTGATGAGTTCTGATTCAGAAAGATTTACTGCACATCTTTGGGCCTCAATATATGCAGATGCTAAAATATTCCTGGTCCACATCTGAGATTCATTTTGTACATAACCGGTTTTGTTATAACCTTTGGAACGTGCATTTTGCGCAAGTGTTTCAAGGAGAATAGTTCTTTGTATTACATCTTTCAAGCCGGGTTTAAGGTCATATGGATTTTTATAATTAAGAGGATAAGGCGACACTGCAAGTTTTTTCCAGAAATCACGGACGGTCCATTGATTACCATTATTGAAGTATATGAGCACCTTATCAAAAGAGTTTTCATGTTTATTAAAATTGGAGCCTATCTCGAGCTGGATCAATTCAGGTGAACTTGTGTTTGTATTACTATTACTATATATAAATGGATAGAGCTGATCGTGCAGGAAATTAAAAGCAGTACCATCAATAGTAAATTCTTTATATTTCATAAGCTCATGCAGCTGCTCATCGAGAATCTTCTTTTCCTTTCTCTGCCTGATGATTTTTTCTAACGATGGCTTCCAATAGTTGTAATCGTATTTACTATGGTAGGGATGAGTTATTGTATTTTTCAATCTGAAAAGGTAGTACGTGGAATCAATGAGTACCGGATGTGATAATTCACCGGGATTAAGATAAAACACGGCTTCTTCCACTTCAGGAAGTGATTCACCAAAATCAAGTATTTTATTTTGGGGATCCATACCAGGTATGCCGCCCCCGTTCAATTTAAGCCTGGTTTTAGCGGCTGATTCCTTGTTATTGAAGGTCCAGAATTCCAATATTTTCTGTTCGCGGAAATGCTTAAAAGATTTCTGCAGTTCAGATTCATCTATGCGGATTTTATTTCTAATTTCACTTTCCATCCATAGTTCATAAAGAGCTTCATTATGATACTGCTCAGTCAGCAGGGAAATCTTTTCATGTGACGCGAGTTGTTCCGGATTAACCTGGTCAGCTAGAATTGCCTCTGCGATAAGTGAGCAGATAAGGTCCTCTTTTACATCTGCTATGGAAGTCCTCGATTTTTGAGGTAAGTTGTTAAGGCGGGTAGAGAACTCATCGACACTTATTTTGAATTCATTTATACTGATAGCCGTATTGTTGTCCTGAGCATAAAGCTGGAAACATATAAAAAAAAGAAAAAGAAATTTTAGCAATTCATCCTCTACAGATATGTCGCCCCGATGGAGCGAAAAATATTATATGAAAGCCTGTCTGCAGGGCAGGCAGGCTTTCAGCCTCAAGAAATACTCAAGTGGACAGCCTTTGGTATTACCCCTTACACTTAAAAATTCATTTTTAATGTGAACTGCTGAATGTAATTCAGATGCTTCATTTTAACATATGAATAATCCAAACCCATAAAACTATATTTGGCTCCGCCGCCGAATGTGAGTCCTTCTTCAGAGTCTTCCAGCATGAGAGATTTATAACCCGCTCTCAGAAAGAAGTGATCAAGAAACCCATATTCAGCGCCTGCATTCAATGAAGAAAAGTTATCATTAGGATGAATGTAGTCACTTGCCAATGTAAGAGTGTGCAGATCTGTATTAAGAATTTTATAAGAAAGTCCAAATCTCAATGATAAAGGCAAAGGCCATTGTTTAGTCATCAGGTGAGAAAGTATTTGTGTATTATTCCCAATAACATCTTCAGCGATATCCGTGAACACCATCCCGTCTGTACCCTGCATCTGAAGTTTAGAGCCAAAGTTAAGTATCGACATACCAAGCTGCATATTATCCACCGGCAGTTTATAAATAATGCCAAAATCCATAGCGATCGCACTGGCATTCATGTTCCATATTCTGCGGTTGATGTATTTAAAGGTTGCGCCGAATGCAAAACGGTCAGTGATGCTTTTAGCATAAGAAACACCCATTGCCATATCAGAGGCATCGAACCTGGTTCCAATACCTTCAGGGTATTCAACAGTACGAACAACCATCTCGGGTGTTGAAAGAGATGTAACCGATATTCCGAAGCTTCCAATATCACCTGCATGAAATACGGCGAGTGCATTATAGAATTTCATGCCAGCAAACCAGTCGCTGTAGTTAAACTGGACCTCATTTGAGGTAAAGAAATCAATACCTGATGGGTTCCAATATAATGCAGAAGCATCATCCGATATAGAAGTATTTGCTTCACCCAGGGCGAGGGCACGTGATCCTACACCTATCTGTAAAAAAGGTGCAGCAGAAGTTCCAACTTTTGAAACCTGCCCGTGCACGCCGGAAATAAGAAATAAAAGCGTTAATATTAATAAACTTTTCATAATTCTAGGCTCCAAAAGATTAATTAATTATTGCGAACGTGCCGATTTTCTCACCTGCGCCGGGTGCTTCTATATGAAATACATATATACCGAATGCTACTTCAAGGCCCTCTTCCGTGGTGAGATCCCATGATTCGGTTCCGTTTGCAGTTAATCCGGAATGATCAATTGTCTTCAAAAGATATCCATTCTGAGTGAAGATCCTGATCTTGCATTCAGCAGGCAAATGAATAAAATCAATCTTTCTTGGCCCCCTTCCGGTAATATCAGTCTGTCTTTCCCATTTCGCACCAGCGATATAAGGATTAGGGACAACTGCTACTTTATTCAGTTCTTCCTTTTCAATGCTTCTGCTTGTACTTGCTACAGTATTGAATGAGAACAGATCACTAGATCTGAACGGCATTTCGGTTTTGAAAAGATATTTGTCGCCAGGGATCGGATCAACAACAGAACCGGACGGATTTGCAATTGAAATGCGCCATGTTTGAGCTAGTTTGTTAGGATCTTTACTTTGAGATAGTATTATTATGTTGTCTCCCGCATTGAGCTTATTATCTTTGAGTTTTAGTTCAGAGAAGTTAAACTTTACGGGATTCATTGTACCTGTTTCAAATATCTTAAAGAAAACACGATTGGTTTTATTATTAGGAATCTGAGATGAATCTTCAGTAATCTCTATTGTAAAATTCATCGGCGCAACATCTGTTTCGATGAACGGGCGTGGTACACAGACCAGGTTTGTCTTACTCTCATCACTCCAGCCGGAAGATTTTTCAGCATATTCATATGTTGCTTCAGAATTTTCAAACTCGAGCATCATTCCACTAAACACAGGGGACATCCATGTTTTGCTCTGCTTACGTGATACTGCAAGCGGAATGGAGAGTTTCTGATGAAATACTTGTCCCGATGTTTCATCTTTGATCGTATAAGTTTCAGTTCCGGTTTTACCATTTATATTTGATGTATCACTGAAAGTAACTGTGAACCTGTGATTTTCAGGAAGAACATCAGGATTAAGGACAACAACCTTTACTTTCCCTGAAGTAGCAGATGTAAGATCTTTAAGCAGATACCCACCTGAAATATCGGCATCAGTATGTCCGGGATTATAATTAGTTGCCGGAGCATTTGGAGTTACAACAGCCACATTTTTGCTGATGGCGGTTAGATTTCCATTGGAGTAAGTTATCTGGAAAGGACATTCAGCTGGCGACATCTCACCCAATCCCCTATTATCCATTCCCTCATAATAACCTTTATCGTAAGACACCAGCGCATAATAATATGTCATTCCGTTAATAACAGATGTATCCCTGAAGTAATATCTTAATCCGCTGTCATTACCTAAGAAATAGTGTATACCTGTCGAGCGGTCTGGTCCCCATTCCTCACCAAGTGCCACAGGATGCAGCCCTTTTAAAGTATCAATCACGTCAAAAACGGAATACGGTTTATAGTATGTATAAGAACCATAAGCATTTGTAATGCTGTGAGCATCGCTGAACTGTGGATCTGTACTTCTATAGATCCTGTAGCCTTCAAAATCACGGCCGTAAATAGGGTCATAGGATTTTTCAGCGATATTGTCCCAGGTAAGTGTAACCTGCCTGTCTCCGGGAACAGCAACAAGAGTCGGCTGCATTGGTGGTTTAGTAAACCTGTAGCTGTTATTATAAATGGTCTGAGCTGTTTTTGCGTTCAGTTCCAGAGAAGTTCTATCGGGACCAAAGAGCCATACTACAGAGAATCTTTCTGTTTTCTTAGGTGTAAGGTTAAATGATCCTGAAGCAAACACCCAAAGGTTATTCGCATTCTGAGCCGGAGTTTGAAAAATTCCCGGCTGTATGTGAGCCCACAAAGCTTCATCATTATTAGGTTCAATTGAACCATAAGCAGGAGAATAAAAAGATGTAAGACCGATCTGATCTGATTCATCTTTATCGGTTTTGCCGAAGTTAGGTTCACACCCGTTCATATTCTGATCCGGCTTACCGTTTCCTTCAGATCCATCAGCATCGGGTTTAATGTAACCAAAATCGTTAGGACCAACGCCATCAGTACCAACGTCATCGGTAATGGGATTCCAGTTTGCATTCTCATCGCCTGTCCACCAGATTCCTGCTTTTACCGCCGGTATCTCATCTTCAGTTTTATAACCATAGTATGTGAGGAACTTCGACATATCAAAACCCGGCTGACTGCGAATAGCGTTTTTTACCTGTTCCGCACCCTCTGTTATTACACCGGCATCATTATCCCTCTTTTCATTGAAGATGCCGTCATTATCATTATCTGATGCATCATCACTTATACCAGGACTCTCAAGATATTTCCAGCCCATATAACCGGGAAGAATATTAGGGTATTGAGTCCAAATGCCTTTATCATTATAAGCCCAGGCGATAACCATATTATCAGGACGGCTATAATCATCCATATCATTCGTGCTGCCCAGACCGCCCGGGTGTGTATCAGCATAGGCACCAAGATAGATCGGAGAACCATAGGAATTACCGTATGAATGATCAGAAATGTTAGTTACCTGGTAATGAATAAACACCTGATTTTCAGCGAGTGCATGTTTCCACTGGAAGAGGCGTGATTCAACCTGCATTCCAAGTCCCCTCTTCGTAGTATCAGAAGCTACGGGATAGTAATTAAACTCTGAATTATAAAAATCATCCATTACATAAACTGCTTCGTTATCGGGGCGGTTACCTTCACTCTGACCAAAGTATCCGTTCCATTTTCCATCCCAGTCTGAACTTTTTCCCGGCCAGGTTGAAGGCCAGGTTGTTGAATCGATACTCACCGCAACTTTAGAAAGGGTATCGATTGTACCATTAGGTTTAACAAACCTTCTGAAGTTATTTGCATATCCCGGCAGAGGGCTCCACCAGTATTGAACTCCTTTTGGAGATACATCTGAGAATTCACCAAAGGAATCAGTAAAGATGTGATAAGTCTTACCATCCGCACCAATAACTTCTGATCCGACGATGGTTGTCATTTCGTGTATATGTCCATGGGTTGTACCTTTAGGCCAGACACCCGATTGTTTATCATCTCGTCGGCCGAACATACCCCAGTTTCCGAAAATTGATTCCACCTGGTTAGCATCCATAACATTGGTTTTTCTATATATTTTTTCACCGCGGTTCGGATCTATATATACGCCATTATCCTGTGCCTGAATATAAAAAGGCAGTAAGAAAATGGTCAGCAGCACAAAATTTAGTTTTTTATTTATCATTCTATTGACCTCAATTGCAGGTTAAATGTTTAAGGTAATACCAAGTTTAACAAGGCGCGGCATCGGCTGGGATGCCGGATTATATCTATAATCGTAAAGAGTATTAATGAAAGCTTTAGGTTCATGGGTTCTCAGATCATCGATAGTCAGCTGCGGCAGGTTTTCGCTTAATGTCTGATCAAGCAGATTTTCCATTCTCATGAACAGAGTGGCTGTTAAACCAGAAAAGCTTATATCCTTATATAATCTGAGGTCAACATTGAACTGAGGTTTATGATTTGCCTGGTTCCTCAGCTGAACGTTCGCGTTTGGTGTAAAGGGACGACCCGACTGAACTTTAGTTATTGTAGTAAAGCCCCATGAATCGCCATTAAGATTAAGCACCCAGTTAAGAACATGGCGCTGATCCCACGCAAGCGGTATAAGTGACTTAGTTGATTCAGTCTCATTGCCAGCATCATAAAACGCTTGTTTTGGATCAGAGGCATTTCCATCAGCGACCTGTAAAGTGTAATCAAGATTTGAAGACATTATTCCTAATCTTAAGAGATCGAAGGCGAGTGTAATACCCCAAATGCTGCCATAATCAAAATTGGTATATTGCCCATAGAGGTCCTGATCGAAAGTTGCGTAAAGTTTAGAGCTTGCCAGATTTCTTATATCCTTATAATAACAGGTTGCATCGAGCACCAGATCAGGCATTAACTTTTGCTGTAGACCGATTTCATAAATAGTTGTTCTCTGAGCTTCAAGATCAGCATTCCCTATATATGACGACCAGGTACCAAGGACTTCATAATCAGGATTTTCATAGAGCTGACTTAATTCAGGGATCTGAAAGAATTCACCATATGAGGCATGAATTGAACCCGCATCTGACATAGGAAATGCTAAACCCAAACGTGGACTAACCTGCATTTTAGGATCTACAAATCTGTATGCCTGATCAAATGCTTTATCTTTAGCATTAGGATCTGTTTTACTTTTATTTGATGGATTAGTGTAATCAGTAGGCACAAAACTTTTTGCATCAAAGTAATCGAATCTTAATCCGGCGTTTACAATAATATCGTTTATTTCAATTTTATCTTGAATATATGAAGTAAACTCAATAGGTTTTTTATTGTACCAGTTATGTGAGAAAGAACTTAAAGGATCTATCTGGAGTAGGCCATCCGTCTGTTCTCCACGGTTCACAACGAAGAATTCATCCTCAACTTCATAATGCCTGAACTCAGCTCCAAGTTTCACCAGGTGCAAAGGATGTATCTGGCTGGTTATGTCATATTTAAGGGCAATAGTGGTACTATGATTTTTCTGGAAACTAGGATCGACTAATCCAATAGCAAACATATCTCCGGGAACATCCGCAAAGAGGTGAATGCCGTCATAATATCTTGCATCGAAAGGATCTCTGTATTTCGATCTTTGATAATTTGTAGTGTAGTAGGATAATCTCAGTTCATGAAAGATATTAGGATTAATTGTATGTATAAAAGAAAGCAGATGATTCAGTCCCCTGGATTCATTTACAGGTGTGTAATCAGGATTATATTTCTGGCTATGGTCATAATACTTCCAGTTAGAAAAATCTGATGTAATGCTATAGCTCATTTTGAATCCCATAAACGGAACTGAAGTAAGCTTTGCGGAATACGATAAAGATTTTACAGTATTCATAGGCACAATGGAACTGTCACCGGAATAAAGAACAACCCATTGAGAAGGATCAGGTGAATTAAACTCACCCATATCAGCAGGAGTATGGAGGCGTCTTCCATAGAATCGTCCTTCTTCATTTGTCATTCTTGCAGAAGTAAAAAAGCTGGTATTCTTAAGAAATGGAAAAGGTCCGCTGAATGAACCTTCAAGATATTTTTGAGAGAAGGGATTGATATCGTCTATATTAAAAAACAGATCTTTATTATCTGTTAAGAAATCACCGGTATATGCTGTAACTGTCCCCTGATAATTCTGCTTTCCCTCTTTCGTAATAATATTTACGATACCAGACATTGCGCGTCCGTATTCAGCATTAAATGTACCGCTGATTACCTCAAGCTGCTGTATGGTATTATTCTGAACATCTACAGCGAGTCCTGTACCAAAAGGATTTTTGACAGAGATACCATCGACCATATATTCTATTTCAGATGATCTTCCTCCTCTTAAATGGAGTCCGCCCGAGGCATCTTTAGTCATACCTACCTGTAATGCAAGAATATCGCTTATTCCCTCAACAGGTAATTTTTTAATATCCTCACTGCTTATCTGTTCTGATGTAGAAGTAAGATCGCGTATAATGCCTTCCCTTGAGGCGATTACTTCAACGACACTGGTTTTTATATCCTCGGAATTAAGTGAAAAGTTAAGATTAGTAGTGCGGTCAACATTGATAACCACTTTCTTCTGTAAAACTGACTGATAGCTGATATAAGAAGCCTTCACATCATAAGTCCCGGGTGGAATATTAATGATGAAATAGGAACCGTTCAGATCTGTACCAGCTCCCAATCCCGAACCCATTATAGTAATATTAGCGCCTAAAAGAGGTTCACCGGTCTTTGCATCAATTACTTTACCGGCAAGTTTTCCTGTTGTTCCACAAAATAGAATTCCCGGTAAGGCAATAAATGCAAACAAAATAAAAGTAAGTTTTCGCATATTTGAGTTGCTCTTATTTTATTGAATAAAAGATGAATTATTTTATATAATACAATTGTGCTCTAAAGCTGGTATGTTTTTGTATTCTAAAGCTGGAAAACTTAAATTATTCGAGAATAAAATTAACTTGGGTCTTTTAAAGGTGATTCTGATCACGTATAAAAGTTTCACTTGTTAGTCATATATAGCTTTGCAATAAAAGATTGCAGTATTTTTATTGGATTTAAAGGTAAAAACCTGAGAAAACAATAATATTATGAGCATATTAGTTCTTAAATCACTTTTCATTTCAAGCGGATTATTCTTATGTATACCGCATAAAGATCATAATAAATTTGCATCCGCAAATTGAAAAATATTACGCACAAACGCAAAATATTCGAAAGAAAAATTTACTTAAATATTCAGAGGATAAAATGAATTTCAGGAATTATGCTTTTATTCTTTTACTTATCTCTTTGACTGTTAAGAATTACGCGCAGCAGAAGACATACTGCAATCCCATGAACCTTGATTATGCATATGGGGCTATACCTAACTTTACAGAACAAAGGCACAGGGCAACAGCAGATCCGGTTATAGTGTTGTTTAAAGACAAATATTATCTCTTCTCAACAAACCAGTACGGATACTGGCACAGTGATGATATGTATAACTGGAAGTTTATTCCCCGGGAATTTCTTAAACCCTTTCATGAGGTATATGATGAACTCTGTGCCCCGGCCGCTGCTGCAGTGGGCGATACCCTGCTTTTGATAGGTTCCACATATACTAAGGACTTTCCGCTTTATATGAGTACTAATCCATCTGTTGACGACTGGAGTGAAGCGGTGGATTCTTTCCAGGTGGGCGCGTGGGATCCAGCATTATTTCTTGATGATGATAACCGGCTTTATATTTATTTCGGATCAAGTAATACATATCCCATTTACGCACAGGAACTGGACCGCAAAACATTTCAACCTATTGGCGAACGGCAGGAGATGATTAAACTGCATGATGATATTCATGGCTGGGAGCGGTTTGGTGAACATGCCGATAATACCTTCTTACGGCCATTTATTGAAGGTGCATGGATGACCAAGTATAATGGTAAATACTATCTTCAGTACGGGGCTCCGGGTACTGAATTCAGCGGGTATGGCGACGGTGTGTATATCGGAGAAAAACCTCTGGGTCCTTTTAAATATCAGGATCATAATCCATTTGCTTACAAACCAGGAGGATTTGCCAGAGGAGCAGGACACGGTTCAATTTATCAAGATAAGTTCGGCAACTGGTGGCATACAGGTACGATAGCGATTTCTGTAAAGAATAATTTTGAAAGAAGAATAGGATACTGGCCCGCGGGTTTTGATAAGGATGATGTTCTGTACTGCATTACTTCGTATGGTGATTATCCTCATTTCCTTCCGGATGGAAAAGCTGATCACCTGAAAAGCCGCTTTACAGGATGGATGCTTCTGAATTATAATAAACCTGTGATGGTATCTTCAACTTATGGCGGATTTGCACCAAACTTTGCAGTCGATGAAAATATCAAAACCTACTGGAGCGCTGAATCAGGAAATAAGGGTGAATGGATTCAAACAGATCTGGGTGAAATCTCAACGGTTAACGCTGTACAAATCAACTACGCGGATCAAAATGCGGAACTGAGAGGTAAACAATTGAACGCAAATCATCAATATATTCTTTCAATGTCAACCGATGGAAAGACCTGGCAGACTATCATTGATAAATCAAATAACAAAACTGAAGTTCCTCATGATTATGTTGAATTATCTAAACCCGTTCAGGCACGATTTGTAAAACTTGAGAATATTCACATTCCAACAGGTAAGTTTGCTATCTCAGGCTTAAGAGTATTCGGAAAAGGTAATGGCGAAGTGCCTGATACTGTAAAAGGTTTCATTGCTCTGCGCGGTGAAAGTGAAAGAAGAAATGCATGGCTTAAGTGGATGCAGTCTGATGATGCAACGGGATACACAATCTACAGCGGCAGTTCACCTGATAAACTTTATAATAATGTAATGGTCTATAATTCGAATGAATATTATTTCACAGCATTGGATAAAGAGCGTCCACATTATTTTCAGATAGAAGCTTTCAATGAGAATGGGATTGGGAAGAGAAGTAAAGTGATTAAAGCAGACTAAAGTAAGTTAACATACAACTAAAACTAAACCTCCGGGGTTTAAGAAAACCCCGGAGGTTTTTTAGTTTCTAGTTAAATTCAAAAAAGTTTAATTTAAATCCGCCTTTGTCAAAAATTAGTTTCAGCTGATGCCTGCCTTTGGGAATCTGAAGATTACCTGCATCTATTGTCTGCCATTTCTGACCTTCTGCTGAAACAGGAACATTAATAATATTACCAATACTTTTGCCGTCAAGCTCGATTCGTATTTTTCCTGAATTCTTCTCTGAAGAAGTTCTGATTTGAAGGCCGAAGGTTTTATCAAATTTCACATTAACGGTGTAATTAACCCATTCGTTATCTTCGATGGAAGAGACAACATAACCGCTTCCTGAAATAGGGACTTTTATTGGATTAGTATCTCCAGCTCTCACAATGCCGCTGTCCGCAGGGTCATCAGATTTTTCTATATCTACTCCTTCATTGCGGTATATGTGTGCCTTATTGCCAAATTTCTTCCCTTCTTCTCCGGTGTTCTCACTGTTCAGATCATGGTAAGCATAATTTTCATAGCCCATATCATAATCCACAGCATATATTCTTCCGGGTATTTCATGATTTTTAAATGGAACAGGACTCTTATCTTTAACCTGTCTGAACATAGCATCGATTACATCTTTATTGAATCTGCAGTTTCCGGCTTTTAGATTCTCTGCAATTTCAAAAAGCACTCTTGATGCGAGTTCGCGGGAAGGCTTTTCACTTCCGTTGTTCCAGTAACTTGTAAGCTTCTGGTAATCTTCGGGCGCATTGATGCGGAGAGGACAAATTACATTATTGATCTTTTTCAATGGCCACCATGCCCAGCCTATTTTATTCTGCTCAAGCAGTGATATTGCGTCTGTAAACCATTTATCAGAATTTTCCCCACTCTCGCCAAGCCATACAGGTGCATTGTGCTTTTCCCTCATCGCAACTATGTGAGCAATATCTTTTTGATTGTTGGGATTCCAGTATTTATGAAAACTGAAAACCAGATTATCATCCCAGAGCCCGGGGAAGCCATTATAATTATTTCCCCATCCATTTCCTTCGATGATAATTATGTGGTTCTTATCAACTTCTCTTATTGCTTTTGTAATTTCTTTATAAAGATCCCAGATAGGTTTGTTATCAACATCCTCACGTCCGTGCCTGTCCTTCCCCTCAAACGTCCAGTTCGGTTCATTGATAAGATCATATCCCGCGATATTTGGTTCATTAGAATATCTCTCTGCAAGTTTACGCCAGAGTGCGATTGTCTTCTGTTTATTCAGATCACTTTCCCACAGCGAAGGTTTTGATGTATCATAATCAGAAATGTTGGCATCCTTTCCCTGTCCCCCCGGCGCAGCATGCAGATCCAAAAAGAGGTAAATGTTGTTTGATTTGCACCAGGATAGCAGACTATCCGTCATATCGAAGCCTATATTGAGCCAGGTATTTTGCCCTTTCGCGGGTTCAAGTTCGATTGGAAGAGTGAAAAGGTTGTAATGCATCGGGAGACGGATGCTGTTGAAGCCCCATTTAGCAAGGGAGTCAACATCCGCTTTGGTCATATGGTTTTTGTGCCAAAGTTCATAAAAGCGGTCGCATTCTTCTTTCCCGATCAGTTCAGTGATGCGGGATTTTATTAAATGCTGCATGCCTCCGTTATAGATCTGAAGCATATAACCTTCCTGGAGCATCCATCCGCCTAAGCCCATGCCGCGGGTGATGAATTCATTGCCTTTGGAATCAACTATCTGCTGACCCTTAACTTTTAAAAGATCCTGGGGGAAGGATTTTGCTGTAAAGAGCACTAATGTGAGAAAAAGTGTTAAATATAAGACTTTCTTCATTGAGAATATTCCTGATTTAAATTGGATGGACAAATATGTTGATCTTTATTTTCGGATGCAAACGGGGAAGTTTAAGAATCCAAGAAAGAAGCATATAGGTTACACGTATTCGTCACGTATTGGTCACGTTTTGGTCACGTTTTGACCACGTTTTGAGCACGTTTTGACCACGTTTTGATCTTATAGGAGGCTGCCTGTCCACTCCCCTTCTTCTATTGCTTCGTGATGCTCAGTTGACTGATCCGGTTCCTCATAGGAAAAGGTTTCACGGTTAATGGCGGGGTGACCCTTAGAGGGGACAAAACCTCTTATATGAGTACAGATTATTTTTCCAACACCTAATGTCCTCATATCGAAATGCATTACATCGCCGCTGGCGTAAGGTCCGAAGTCAATGGCGCCCCATGCGAGTCCCGCTACTTCTCTTAGCGCGTAGACGAGGTCATGGTGTAGATTCAGCCATCCGCTTAAAGGATCTCTTTTACCGAAGGTGGCCGAGTTTTGCCAGTATTTCAGTTCAGAAGGATTACTCCTCAAATAATTTACGAACTGATCATTTTTTTGTTTGAGTGTATTGTAAGCCGCGGATGTGTCCGTTCCGCTATTCTCAGCAACGCTATTCAGGTAAGCGAATATGGTATTGCCCGGAAGCTTTTCTCCTGACGCATTTCTGAGAGCATCGATAAAACGGGTTCTTTCCTTCATCAGTTCAGAGTCATCTTGAATCCAGCCGGCGCCGACCCATGGGTTACCCCAACTGTGAATATCGAGTGCGAGTCCGAATGCATGCATAGCCTGTTTATCTGCTGATAATCTTGCACCGCTGTATGAGGTTGAGGCAGTAAAGCCGAGAGCTTTTCCAAGTTCGGAAGGTGAGAGGTTTTTATACTGCTGTTTGGTTTTGAGCCATGCTTCCGCATCGCGTAATTTCTGAAGAAGAAGGATATGAATTCCATCAGATATTTTTATTCCCAGCCATGCGGGTTTAACAATATAGTTAAACCAGTTTGATGCGGTGTACTGATTGTTTGTGGCAGCGGCTACCTGTGATTTGATCTGGTTCAGCTGCGCCTGTCCGTAAAAGCCGGAGCTGTTCAGAGGTGATTTTAATTTATGATCAACAAAGCCCAGGGTTTCTAATGTCGAGGTGCCAAGAATTCCGTCGTGTTCTTTTGGATTTATATAGTTTGCTATCTGGAACTGATGAACCGCTTCAGTAAATAATGCATCAATAGGATCCTGAGAAGAAAGCTGATAAGTACTGCCGGGATTACTGGTATTGTGCTGTGTCATTATGCTGCGCAGGTCATTAAGATCAACAAAGGCCCCGAGTGCTTTAAGTATTGATGCTGAAGTTATACCGGACTTCTGTGACAGGACTTTATTCTTTGCCAGAGCAGCTGCATTAGCTGAAGAATTAAGTAAGGAAGTCTGTTTTATTTTGTTCAGATTTAGTTTAGTCAGTATTGAGGAGAGGAATTGTTCCTGAGGAACATCTTCGAAAGATTCTGATTCAGATGAAGTATAGGCTTCATCAATATTTTCAAACAGTTCTATCTCGTTATCTTCTATTTCCTTGCTGAACGGGTCCTTACCCCAACCGGTCTGAACGCGCTCTTCATATATCTGCGGGAATTCAAGGTGGCATTTTATAATTCCATCATAAAAAACCTGGTAATAATTATTAAGGTTATCGGCATATACAAAACTGAAATCTGTACTCTTCTTTGGAAACTGACTGATAACGATATTAATACCTTCCACCTTAAAGAGAGCAGATTTATTAAAAATTCTAAAGGGTATTGAGGGAAATGATTTATAGTAGCCCATTTCAGAACGGGTGGTATATTCAAGTTCGCCGACATATTTATGAAATGAATGAAGTTCACGGTGGAACCATCTGAAATCAAAGAAAAGCCGCTGCTGCAGGTTGGGGTGTGATGCAAGTTTGAGTTCATCGTGACCAACAAGGTTCAGTATACGTTCATAATTATTATTAACATGAAGGAACGCGCGGGTGATGCGCACAAATTCCTGATTAAGTTCTCTCAACGCGATTATTGTGGAACCCATTGCAATTGCACGTACATTGTCGCCTACCATTGTGGGGAGTGTATCAAGAATGAATTTGTAGAACAAGTAAATTCCTGTGGCAAGCGCAAGGAATCCTGTTCCGAATTTCAGTGTTGCTGCGATGGTTGCTATAGATTTTCCAATATCTATAACATGATCTGTGATCTTTGAGTATTTACCTTCAGAGATAAGAATAATGATACTTACAATATTGCGTATTATCTTTGCTCCTTCGATAAATACGCTGAACCCTTTGGATATTTTTTCAAGTTTGCCGGCAGTTTCAAGCAGCCGTGCTTTGGTGGCCGCATCAGCTGCAAGAACGGTAGCGATTGCAAGTCCCAATCCCGCAATATCCATAGTTAGCTTGCCGATTCCTTCAATGACATCAACTGCAAGATATGCTTTAGCTGCCTGGTTATTCTGAAGAAACTCTTCGTACTTTTTTTTCTTTTCACTAATGGAGCTTAGTTTGGCAACTGTTTCAATTAAACCAAACGAGTTGGAGAGAAGCTTAAGCTTTGCTTTGAAATCAATTCCGGATACATCATTCTTAATAAGTTCAGCAAGAGTTTTACCATTATCAAGATTAGAGATCTGTTCACTGAGCTTTGTGAAATTCTTCATAGATTTCATGTATGTGGCGAACTGGTCAGTATCAGATTTCCCGAGCATAAACTTATCAAGCACAGAAATAATGTCTTTAACCACATAATCCGCCTGCTTTATTCTGTCGCCAGTAAGTTTAAGATCATTAACAGGAGAAAGCATTTTAACGAGAGGTTCAGGAATTTCCTCATAGTTGAGCCCGAGAACCTGAACAACCCCCGCCTGAATTTTCTTATCAAATTCAGTAAGGTGATTAATCATTTCTGATTTCAGGGCAGTGTTAGTAATATATGATGTGATCCTTGGAAGTTTTTGTTTAATGTAAAATGAAACGCTGTCGTCGCCCACTGACACGCTCAGGGAAGGATCGCAGTACATCAGAATATTCTCAGCTAAAGTTTTAGGAGTAATACCGGCTGCCTTGATCTTAACACCCCTTCCGCTGAAATGAGGATTCTGAGTAAGAGCTCTGCGCAGAATATCTTTCTGATATTTGGGAGGGTAATAACCATCGATGATAACAATTGGTTTACCGAGTGAATCCCTTAGTATCTGAAGTTCTTTTATGAAGTCAGCATCAACCCGGTAAAGGTTCCACTTATATCTGCCTTCCTGAGCCCGTGCAAATTCTCCGACAGTAAAGTTTGCGGATAAGGATTGTGAGCGATTTTTATTATCAACATACATCAGGGGATTTCCTGAGTTAGCGGGATCCTCATAGCCGGGAGTTTTCTGAAGGTTGATTATTCTTACAACAACATCACCGAATTTATCAAGTAAACCGGCTTCAGATTCTTCAATCTCACCGGATGTTAATTCTTGCTGCGAATAATCTGATTCAAAAATTTCATGTGGATACGGAGTTTCATATGAGAGAAGATTCTCCTGCTGTTCTTCAGGTATATGATATTCCACTGCTTCTGTTTCTTCAGATCCACGGAGTGGATTATATGCTTCAATCTCATTGAAGAGATGCGAATTATAATTATTCATTTTAATACTGCCTTCAGAGCAATGCTGTTATGACATACTTGGTTTTAATTGTCCCAGTTTAACTGTCCCGTTAACAGAGAGCTGGGGATTTTTAATTTTATGTCCCGTTGCCTTCTCCCAGTTATTCATGATCAGCAGCAGATCGTTCAGCGCGTTCCTGTTAGGATCATTCTGTGGCAGAGATTTCGCCTGACTTGTAATGATATCTGTAACCAGCGGTTCGCGGCTGTAATCACCAAATTCAATTCTCCTGAGGAGAGTATTCATCGGAGGCGCTATATCAAGCAGCCCTTCTGATTTACTATGCGCAGGCACGCCTACTTTTTTTCCGATGTTGGTGAGGCGCTCACCGGGAGTATTGCCGTCGCAGCCGAGGAAACTAACAACAGGAGAGTTGTAGGAAATTATTTCATATAGCCATGACATCATTACAACTGCCGCGTATTCTTCTTTAGAGAGATTGAAGTAGCGGTAATTGTCGAAAGTACTTTCGTTTGTTCTTCTTGACATCAGCATTTCGCGAAGCTTCTGCGCGGTATCAACTATATGGAACATGTCTGTTGTATTTGGTCCCACTTCATTCTTAGCATTCGTATATGCCTGCCATATTTCCGAAAGGAAGCTTTCGAATAATACAATGAACGGCTGATTATTAAACTGTGCTTTATAAAATTCAACAGGTGAATTTGTATTAACGTCGCCGAAGGCGAGATCCATCCCGAACAAACGGTAATAGGCATTACGGCGTGTTGCATCGGGGAACAATCTTACCAGGCTTGTAACATTTCTATAACTTGACGCCGGAAGATTTTTGAAGAAGAGGTTTTCAGTATTAACAATCCACTGATAAGGAACGGGTGTTGGTTTGCCCAGTTTCTCATCGTGCATGGTGAAGAAGATAACCTTCTCAAATATCTGAGCGATCCTTGTATTTTCAACAAGGTAAGCATAGATAAGATGATACGGCGGAATAAGTGTATTCGGAGGATCGGGTTTGAACGCGGAGATTACTGTGCCTAAGGAACTGACGTAATTGCGTCCAAGCACCATATCAGACCAGTGCTTCTGAATTGCTTCGTCAATAAAATCTGAGTCGTCGAGACTGCAGAACTTTTCAACTACTGTGCGGTGGAAACTGTAAAAGCCGTCCATCTGGATCAGTTCAAGACTCACCCAGTCGGGCAGATTCATAAGGTTATATCCTATCGGTCCGTAATTTTTCGGAGAGACTGGATTTAACGCTGTAAAGATTAGGTTATTTATTAAGTCCATAGTTATATCTGTTGTTTAGTTATTAATCGTTGTTATATCTATAAGAGAAATTATTTTTCTGATCTCTTTTCTACATGTCTGGGAATTTCCATGTATGAATAATTATCCGGTTTACGTCTTACTACGCTTGTTGAAAGAATACTCTGAGTATCGTATAAGACCCTTGCAGGTTTTTGTTCAGGAGGTTTTTCCCTTTTTTCTTCTGCTTCCATGTAAGCTATTTCTTTTTTGAGGTCGTTGATAGATGCGCTTACTGCAGCGATCTCTGAAAGATAGCGGTCAGGTGTATTCAGGTACATATCAAGAGTGGCGCGGAGTTTCTTCAACAGGTTATTCTTTCCTGTCAGAGTTTCAGTATTGATATATGTATTTAGTACGTCGGAAATTGATTTGGATTCCTTTCTTGCAGTCTGTTCCGGTGTTTTGGTCTGCGCTGTTTCGGAAGTCTGCGTCATTTCCTGCTGTTTTGTTTCTGGTGTTCTTGCCGCCTCGGGCATCGAACCTTGTGCTGGCTTTGTCATATCAATCATCTTTATATTTGTTTTACATTAATTTAATTCCACTGAGTAACCCAAACGGACCATCCATTCCTCCTGCAGTTTATAGAGCGGTGCAAGTTCCTGTTCCCCCACTCCTATTTTGTAAGTTGTAAGAGCAAGAAGTTTTATACATTCGCGCCACAGCCATGCGTGTGAAGTAAATAATGCGGGTCCCGCCAGGTACTCTAATTTATCAAGTGATTTTGGACTAACGCGTTCAGGAGGAATCATCTGCGATATTGATTTTTTGTCGAATGCCTGGTACTGCGTTCTGAGAATAATGTTCACTGCTTCAGGTATTGCACGAACGCACATTTTAATTAACTCAACTGAAGGATAATTCACCTGTGTCAGATCATAATCATCTTTGAAACACATCTCAAGATTATCCCAGGGACCCGGACCGTAGAACTGTCTGCACATTTCAAATCCAAGCATAATCCTTACATAGCTTATAGGATGAGGATCATGAACATGGTATGCGAAAACTGATTCGGGTGTTCCGGTAATAACGTCGTGCAGAGCTGCTACCGAGCCAAAGCCAGTATGGACAAATGAGAATGCATCTGCAGCTATTTCACTTGACCAGCTCGAAAATGCAGAGCTTACCACCTTTGGATGGTTATTTAGTTTAGTGAATAGTGCCGCGGCTAATTCTTCATTCCAGTTTAATATATGCGCAACCTGGTGACCGGTTTCATGGATGATCGCAGTTGGTCTAAAGAGGTTATGCTGAGTTACTTTGATTGCAGCAATGGGTGAAATATTTCCATCCCATAACCGGAGTCCCGCTTTAAGTATTGACGCGCCCACTCCCTTTTCAACATAAGTAAGAACATAAGGTGCTTTAATGTTAAGCGGCACGAGAAGCTCTTCCATACTTTTAATGCAGAGAATATCACAGGCACGCAGCAGAGCCGAAATATTTGGAGTAGTGCGTGAATTCACAGCGATAGTATAAAAATGAATTGTCTGTTCTGCTTTGAGGTAACGGTCGCGCAGGGCGATAACACCCATTCTTACTTTAGGCAATGTATTATCATCATTGGCGGACTGCAGCTGGGCATTGAGGTTCTTAGCATAAGAGAGTACATCATTTATGCTGCGCTGCAGTGATTCCTTCAGAAGCTTACCCATTTTATAATCAATCCCATGCCATGCACCTTCTGAGGCAAGGTGTTCGAGAGCCGACAGACGCGATGCAGCCTGAAGCCAGTGATTAACCTGGCGGTTCAGCGATGAGCGGACGGGAGTTTGGGTTGTTAGCATAATTTTATTTTCAGTAAAAGGTTAAATATAGAAAATCAGAAATTCCAAATAATGTTTCATTACAACTTTGTAGAGCCGTCGGCTTGCCGCGGCTGGGTCGCACAATAGAAATATTTACTATTAACTTGACACGAAGCCACAATTCAAAATTCCGACTTCGGATTTACATTTTTGTTTATTTACATTATGTGCATTCCAGTCGCGGCAAGCCGCGCCTCTACGACAATGTATTACATTTTCACAATCGAGACATCTTCAATCGAATTTTTTGCCGGCGCTGATCTGTATTTCGGGAGTCGGGATATTTGGTAATACAAGATCCGCGATGTTGCCGACTGAAAGATTTCCCTTTATTGCATTTATAATTGCTCTTATGGTTGACATACCGGGTATGTTAATCCATATAATCTTCACTGTAACACCATCATCCGGTGCTGCCTGCATCTGTTTGAATTCCGCAGCACGGGCTTTGAAATAATTAACAAGTGCCTGGTATGCAAGCTCAGCGATCTTTTCAATTAACTTTTGAACGAGTTTAACTATCACTTCTTTGCCTGCATTTACTGCAAGCGCTCCGATAGCTGCAAGAGGAGCGAATTGTTCTTCGTTTGTATTATCAAGGTACTGTTCAGGTACAGCCTCGTGAACAAGTTTTACTTTGCTGCCGACATTCTTTATCAGCAGGTCATTCAGTACATTCCTAACTGAATAGCGAAGTGAAAGAGCGGCACCGAGATAATCATTTTTATTCAGCTTTTCAACGATGGATTTTGATTCCTCTTCGCTGAAGAAGTAATTCAAACGAATTTCTGACCGAATAAAATTGATAACTCCCTGTATATCACTTGACCGGGGTACTATTACTTTTCCGGGATCTGGCGGCTTTACCGGTTTTCCATTTCCTTTATCTTTATCAGGCTGCATTCCGCCTGGTTTCTTCGGAACCCTTGGCAGCTTCAGATGCGCGCCATTAATTTCCAGATAGAAGAATCTTTGTCCGATCCCTATTTTATGTCTGTTCTTCATAAACTTCGGATCCACATCCTTACCAAGGCACGGATCCTTAAGCAGCAGTGATGCCGCCTGTGTGGTAAGAGGATGAATCTGAACCCATCCGTATGGCTGATTTAATCCCGGCACATTCTCATGTTTGCTTATCCTGCTCAGCCAGGTACCTTCAATAGCTTCATATATGTGAACGCGTGCCTGAAGGGGTTTCGAAGGATCGAGTCCGAGTTTATCTTTCAGAAAATTAGCAAGCGGCACACCATTAAATGATTTGATGGTGCTGCTTATAGATGAATCAATTGTAACAGAAAATGCATGAGTAAATTTCTTGTATAAATGCTTCGGACCATTTCTGGGCATTAGAACCCAGAGTCCAGGCTGTTTAACTTTGCGGTATTCCTCCTTTATATAGGACGAAGGAAAATTATCCGCCGCTGCTGTTTCGAATGCTTCTAAAACTGCAGAGGCGAGCATTTCCTGATCAGCCAGCATTGCTTCAGTGAGTGGACCTATATTCTGAATAGTATTTTCAACCGTATTAGCAATTGCTTCATAAGCTACGTTTGCGCGGCCGGTCTCAAAAGTTTCAAAACCTATGAGTCCCATTCCCACATCAATAATCTGTGACGCAAGCGGTTTAGCAACCTCCTGCGGAATGTATTTAGCCACCAGCTGTGCGAGTATACCTGCCAGGAAATCAATTACCCGGGGTCTGCCAATAATTGATATAGCCATTTTGATTATCGGCTGAGCTGCCAATAAGGCAGCTGGAAGAAAATTCTCAATAGCGGGGACGGGTGAGTCGCCAGGCTTCAGATTCTTAAGTTCATTTATGAACTGCTGCCTGGCTGCATCGAGGGGCTGCACATTAAGTCCCCCCATCTCATATTTTATTTCGCGCTCAAATGTTTCTGATGAAAGAAGGTAATTCTGCACCACATTATTGCTGTCGTTCTCTTCACCGGAAAAAACAAGATTAGCGATATTCGTATCAAGCTCATACTGCACAGCTTCAAGATTACCTGAAGTGGCACCTGTATTTATTGTATCAGCAGTTTCCATACTAAGAAGTTTTTTCGCAAGTGTCTGTGCATGAGGCTGAAATTGTTTTGGCAGTTTATTAATTGCAAACTGAAGCACACGCTGCAGGAGCGGGCGCACAAAGCCTTTCAGTTTATCCAGCACTATATTTATGGGGAGAATCTTACCTACCGCGGCAATTCCTTTCTTGGCGAGATTAACGCCGGCACTTACAACTGATTTAACTTTATTGAAAATTGATCCAAGGAACTGTTCCTGTGCGGGACTAAGTGCCGCAGCATCAGGTTCAAACTGTTCAAACAATATTTCAAGGTCGGCCTGATTCATATCAGCAAGATTATTCCCGCTCAGCCGGGTGGCGATGTTTTCGATCATTGATTCAGCTTCACGCGCTAAGGGATCGAGGTACTGATTCACGTGCTGGGTAACAAAAGGAATGTAGCGCTCACCCATTGCAGCTTCATTAGATATTCTGGGGAGATAAGAATCTTCAGCCTCAGCAGCAAGATTATAAAAAATGTTTTCAAAATCAGGATCATTAAGTTCAGCCAGAAGTTCAGTATATGCTTCAGAAGCAGGTGAAGCCAGATCACCACCCTGTGAGGGAGTTTCGAATGTTTGTTTAAAGGGACTATCAACTTCACCAAGCATTGAGTAGCTGTATTGTTCAAGGTCAGTTTCCTGCTCTTCCTCTCTTGCTGTCTGTACATCAGCGAAAGGAGTTTCATAGGCAGTTAATTGATAATCCATGCCGTTGGTTTTATATTTTTCCATGATGTTAAACTTTTTGTTTTTGCTTGTGGGTTTAATTTTAATTCAATATGCAATGCGGGAGGAGTGTTATCAATCCCCCGAAAGGGGGAATTTTATTAGCTTCTCTGTCAGTCGACCTCGTCGTCATTCGCTTCACTGTCATTCAGTTGTCATTCATTGTAGGGCAGAGGTCGGAGGTCGGAAAGACAGATAGCATAAGACAGAAATCTGACACAGACGGCATAGCCATCTGCGAAATTTGCGTCAACATCTTTGTGGATGTGGGATTATTTATCGAAGAAGGTGTGGTGGTAGTAGTTGATGAGGGAGGCGGTATTTTTAGCTCCTGTTTTTTCGAGTATGTTTCTGCGGTGGGATTTTATTGTTTCATAACTGACGCAAAGTTTGTCAGCTATTTCTTTTGTAGTATAGCCCATCATGATTAGTCCTAACACTTCAATCTCCCTCATACTCAGCTTATGATTATTTATCTGCCATTCATGATTCAATTTTTTATTTACAATTATTGTGGCAGTGGTGAGATCGACTACTTCAAAATCAATTTTAAGATGGAAAGCTTTGCTTAAGGGACGAAGTTCTGAAATGAGTTCATGCATACGCTGAAGCAATTGTTCTTCAGCTTCGGGGGTCCAATCCTCAGAATTATAGAATTCCATCTCCTGCTTTTCAGGCTTACCAATGGAGAATAACTCTATATTAAGCCGGGCAGACATCCCGCCTACCGGCAAAAATGTGTTCGTGAAGGATCTGACTTATTTTTGTTCAGAATGAACAAGCATCTTAATAACACCATCGGAAATATCTTTCATGAATAAACCGTGGCCGTTGTTCCATCACTGAAAATCACCCTGCGCATTAATGTCCGGAAAGGATAAAGTTATCCACCGAAAAAAATATGATGTTTTTTTCCAAAGAGTTTAAGATAATGCGATCGGGAATTTGTTGATAAAATAAAAACTCTATGATCATTGTCAAGAGTCGGCTTCAATTCATTTCAAGACAGAGGGCAGACACAAATGGCGTAGCCATGCCTACGGCATTACACTAATTTGCACAAATAAAAACAATAGGAAGAAAAGAGGACAGACACAATTACACAAATTAGCACAAATAAAAACAAAAAGAGATTTTAGGAGCGACTGCGGGCGGGCAAATTAACACTGATTCGACCTGCGGTCAAAGACAGAGGGCCGGACTGACGCAGATTACACAGATTTACACAGATAAAAATATAGGAAATTTTAGGAGCGCCCTGTGAGCGGCAAATTAACACTGATTGGACCTGCGGTCCGTCTCCGCTTCGCTACGCCGTGACCTGCGGGTGTATTATAAAGGATTGCACTATAACTTTTATTTCTTCATGAATAAATTATCCTCAGAATTTAAAAAGCTATTCCTTTTGTATGAAGGAGCCAATATATGCAAAGAGTTGTGACCATCACTGCTGCTACCGGAAAGATCGGAAGAGCGGTTACGACATCTTTATTAAGTAAGGGCATAAATGTACGAGCTATAGGAAGGAATTCTGATAAACTTGAGTCGTTGAAAGAAAATGGAGCATCTGTTTTCCCGGGAGACCTCGGGGAAACTGAGCATCTAATTAATGTCTTCAGAGGTTCTGATGCTGTGCTTGCTATTGTACCTGACAATTTTAATCAGCAGGATTTTAAAGCATATAAAAATAAGCTCGCATCCAGTATAGTTGCCGCGATAAGGACTGCCGGAGTGCCGTACGTTGCGGCAATCAGTAGTGTCGGTGCTGATCTGAATACTGCAACAGGACCAATAGAAGCTCTGCGAAACCTGGAGAAGCAGCTTCATGCACTAAATAATATAAAGGTGGTGATCTTGAGACCGGCATTTATTATGGAAAATCTTGTGACTTTGATCCCGATAATAAAATCAATGGGATTTGTTGCCGGTGGATTCAATCCCGATACTTTTTTCCCAATGGTCTCAGTTATCGACATATCTCAAGCAGCTGTGGAGCATTTGAGTACACTTAAGTTTTCCGGGTACACAGAAATTAACTTGTTAGGTCCGCATGATTATACTTATCCCGAGGTTACATCAGCCGTCGGAAAAGCAATAGGAAAGCCGGGACTGAATTATGTACAGGTGCCTTATAAGGAATTGCGCAGCTTATTAACCGGGGCTGGATTTTCATTAAGCGGAGCAAATGCATTAATAGAAAGTGTGATCTCGCATAATGAAGGCCATATACAATCAACAGTTAAGCGCAGCAAAGAAAACTCAACACCAACGTCAATTGAAGAATTCGCTGCTAAGGTTTTTATTAAAGAATATAGTAAAGAGTATCCTTCTGATGCTGTTTAATTTAAATTTATAAATTATGGGTCATGTTATGGATTTAATAGATGTAATTATAATAGGAGCGGGTCATGCAGGATTATCAGTAAGTTATTATCTGTGTAAAAATGATATTTCAAATATAATCTTTGAAAAAGGCAGGATTGGCGAATCCTGGCGTTCACAGCGCTGGGATTCATTTGTAATAAACACACCGAGCTGTATTAACATACTCCCTGAAAGCTATTCAGCAGCCGGTGATCCTGATTGCTTCATTCCGGGAAAAGAATATGCAAGTTTTCTAACTGATTACACAAACAGAAACAATCTGCCTGTTAATGAAAACTCAGAAGTAATATCTGTTGAGTTGGTGGGAAATTTTTTCTCAGTGACCGTTAATGGTAACAATCTGATAAAGCAGTTTTTTTCGAGGCAGGTGATTATTGCATCCGGAGCCCTGAGTACTTTTAATCTTCCTCCCGCCAGTAAAAATTTATCAAATAAGATCTTTCAGATCCATGCAGCTGATTATAGAAATTCAGACCAGCTGCCTGAAGGTAGAGTCCTTGTAGTCGGTGGAGCGCAGTCGGGCTGTCAGGTTGCGGAAGATCTTGCTTTAAGCGGGCGGGATGTATTAATGGCTTCTTGCAGAGTGGCGAGAATCCCCCGCAGATACCGGGGTAAAGATATTACATACTGGCTTACTACAACAAAATTTTTTGATACACCCACTGATTCAATTACTGATCCTCAGATATTAAAGGCAGCCCCGCCACAGATTTCCGGAACTGGTAAAATGGGTCACACTGTAAGTTATCAATATCTTAAGTCCTTTGGAGTAAGAATATTCGGCCACCTGAATTTTGTGGATAACAATAAAATATTCCTTGGAGCTGATTCAAAAGCCAATGTTAAGTTTGCTGATGAATCATCACAGATGATCAAATCTTTTATAGATGATTTTATAGCTAAGTCAGGTATAGTAAGTATTTTACACAATGAACATGATCCGGCGGATATTCCTGATACAGAGTGTTTATGTGCAGAAGATATTTCACTAATTCATTGTGATGAAGAGAAAATCACCTCAGTGATCTGGTGTACCGGATTCAGTGGAGATTTTAGTTATATCAGGATACCCGCTGTTATTCAGAATGGATTGCCGGTTCACCATAATGGAATATCACCGGTTAAGGGATTGTACTTCCTTGGATTCCCCTGGCTGCGAACCAGGAAATCGGGGGTGATTTACGGCATTTCTGAAGATGCTGAAGTGATCGCGAATGAAGTTGCTGCAAACATAAAGACATCAATCCAGAGGGTTTGATCATCATTTCAGCATTACGGCGCACAATTCAATCAGCTATTCATTTAGCAAAAAATGAAGACACAATTTCACAAATTCGCAAATGAAAGAGCTAAGAAGAGAATCAGTCTGAAAGGCTGCCGAATAATCGCCTGGGGTGAACACGAATTGTGAAACCCCAGGATATGCTATTCACCCCATAACTGAAAAGAATTTGGACTAAAAAATGGAACTCTTATTTCATAAGAAGCATTTTCTTGATCTGAACGAAGCTTCCGGATTTTAATTCACAGAGATAGAGTCCGCTGGATAAATCAGAAGCATTAAACTCTGCAGCATATTTACCTTTATCGCGGTAGTCATCTACAAGAGTTGCAATTTCTTTTCCCAGAGAATTATAAACCTTCAGAGTAGTGTGCCCTGAAACCGGTAAATCGTATTCAATTCTGGTTGAAGGATTAAATGGATTCGGATAATTATTTAATGCATATGTAATCTGCTGTTCATCTGTAAAGTTATTCTTTTTACTTATCTCCGTATCAAGTCCTGTAGTTGCTATCCAGTTCTCCTGGGAGGTTGTACTTTCAGGCGAATAGTATGCTCTCACATCATAGTAGACAGTAGCTCCTCCATTTGCTCTGAATCTGGTGTCGGAATAAGTGGTAGTACCTCTGTTAACCGTAGTAATTAATTCCGGGCTCTCCGAATTTGTTTTTCTCCAAATCTTGTATTGTGAAACATTTACATGGGGATGTTCAACCCAGTTAAGTGTAAGAATTCCCTGGTTGTTGGATGAAAAGGTTAAGTTCCTGGGAGTTACAGATGGCCAGTTAGGAACAATTTTTAACTGGGCTATAATATTTACCAGATTATCATCATACCTCACGTTGTAAGCTAAATTTCTATTTATGGCACCACTCATAGTCCAACCAGTTCTCGCACGGTACCAAGAACTATTTTGAGTCCACAATCTTGGCAAATTGTTATAATCCTGATCAATTGCTGAAAGATTTAAAATTTCGTTAGGGAGTTTTGATACATAAGTACCACTTTGTACGTTATTCCCATCTACAAGTATTCTCCCACCATCAAAATTGTTTTCTCCTGCTACAGCAAATGCGACAGTAAAATTAACTGTTCTGATGGTTTTAACTTCCTCACCAAGGAGATTGTATTCAATTAACTCAATACGCCATATGTAATTTCCCGGTGCCCGCAAAAGATATTGCGGAATATTATACCTTGAGTCATATTCACCATTATCAGTAAATATTTTTACAAAACCGCCAAAAAGACCTGGTGTAAAATCAGGATCATAAGCGGTTTTTACTGCAACTAAACTAGCTTCACCATAATAAGGGTTTATATATCTTCCCCCGTTGGTAATATAACAGAAACGTATGTCGCCGGCAAGAATGTTAACTGAAAAAATAGTGATGAAAAGAATAACTGTTTTGAAATTAATCAACATTTTAGTACTCCATATAATATTTATATGGCAAATGATTATATTTTATATGCAGATAATTGATTTTACTTCAACATACAGAATCGGCAGGTGAGCAGCCTGTAATTATCCGCATATAGGAAGGTGTTGCCGCACCTTCCTTTTTTTCTTTTACTTTACTCATTAACCTCCTTTAATCTTCCTCTGATAATAATATTGTTCATTGTATAGAAATTATAAGTGAGAAAGAAAACTTCATTTTCAAAGATTAATCCCTCACAAATTGTATTTTTAGTCTTATATAGCAATTCAAGATCTTTCCCATTATAATGTGCAATGCCGTTATACGTCTCATGAAAGCAATTTTGTTCGCTCGTGCCCCAGATTTGATTAAATTTAAGCTGATCTGAATAATCTTTCCAAAGCTGAAATGATTCATTAATTCTCTTGTAGATCTTTTTCCCAATGACAAAATAAACCTCATCTTCGATATTGTTTATTGACGCTATCTCATGTGTGCAATATATTTCCTTAAGTGAACCATCCTTAAGCGAATAGTATTTTGAACTATCAGATATATCAAAAGCAAAAGCTTCAATGTAATAAGTGTTAGCAGACTTTTTAAATCTTATATCGTTAAAACAATAATTGATATCTGGTATATCCAAAAATGTCCAATCCTTTCCATCAAAATGCATTATAATCCCAATCGGATTTTTACGGTCATTGGCAAGTCCCACCGCATAAATATCATCTGGTGACTTCCCCCAAAAGTTCATTATTGTTATGAATTCATAACCTTCTTTTATATATATACCAAACCGTTTCCATTCAGAACCATCATAGTGCCAGATCTCATTATCATATGAGGATAACCATACATCATTTGCTGAAAATCCAAAAAGTGCCCAGGGAGAATTTATTGGTCTAAAAACAGAATCTACACTTACTTTCCTGCCGTCATAATGCCATAAATTAGTATAGAAACTACTGTTAGTGCTCGAATACCAAATATCATTAGGTTTATGTCCCCACATTCGGACAACAACCATATCTGGGTGATCAACAGAACAAATCGTGTCCTCTGTCCACACATAATCTCTTCTTCCGGGCTGAGGAGAATTCAGATCAGGTTCGGTTATGTTCTTTTTACAGGAGGAGAGTCCGAGAATAAAAAGCAGGGCTAACAGGAGTACAAAAGAGAGTTTCATATTTTCCTCGTAGGTGATAAATTGAGTTTTTGCTCACCTGCAACCTACGAAAAGTACCATAACCCGTAAATACGTATTACTACGTAATTATAAATATTTGTAAAAATTTATTTTGAGATTGTGCAACTTTTCTGAATCCGGAGAGTCATAATAATAAGAGGACACAATATCACATTAAACATTCGGAGGATAAAATGAGAACTACAGCACTTAAAACAGAAGTATATAAAATTATATTATTGACGGCTTTATTTTTAACCTTTACAACTGCCCTGGTTGCGGGTACCGGATCAAGCGGCACGACAAAAGAATTATACCGTGAAGTTGTTGATAAAGCAGCTCAGCTTGCAGAAGGCAGCGAAGCTCTGAAAACAAATATTAACTATCCAAGGGCCGCAATGCTGGCAGGTTTTCAGGGCAGAGTAATAGCAAAAGTTTACGTAGATGAAAACGGTAAAGTAGATGATGTAGAATTTATCAAAAAGATGGGAGGCGGTTTTGAGACCTCTATATTAAAAGCTTTGATGGAGACCAAATTCACCCCGGCTTCTCTTAGTAATAAACCTGTGAAATCAGTCGCCGTTCTAAGCTTCAGGTTTGAGCTGGATTAATAAAAAAAATTGTTTTGCTATTGAGACGCAGAATGAGCAGATCATTCTGCGTCTAATTTAAGCCTCATTGCATATGTTTCTCTTTCATATGGTTCATCATTAAAAGGACTCTTTCTCAATTTTACAAAACCATTTTTTCTGTAAAGGATATTCGCAGAAATAAGTTTCCTGTTTGTAAGAAGAAACAATTCATTTACACCTGAGTTTTTTAATTTAGCTTTAACAGCATCTATGAGTTTCTGTCCTATCCCATGTCCCTGGTATCTTTTAGTAACCGCCATTTTTGCCAGCTCATATTTACCATCAGGGTGTTTCATCAGCGCACATGTTCCCGCTACGTTATCATCTATCAGTGCAAAGAAAATATTCCCGCCTGAATTTATAATTTTCTCCTTTGGATTATGCAATAAAGTTTTATCTTTCTGCTCAACGGTGAAGTATTCTTCAAGCCATTCATAGTTTAGTTTAATAAAATACTTCTTCATCTTTGAACTATATTCAATTATTTTCAACTCTCCCGGAATTCCATTATTAAGACTGTACCAGACTCTTTCAAACATTGATGTCTTATCAAGTTCAGCTTCTATTTTTTCCAGTGTGATAAGAAATCCGGGATCTACCTTATTTACCAGTTCCTCATTTGCGAGCTTGATCTTTTTCCAAATAGGTGTTAAAGTTCGTATGAGTTCATCACCTTTTCTTGTTATATCAATTAATCTTATACGCTCATCCGTTTTGCCCTTTACTGAATTTACATAGCCCTTCTTCATCAATTCCGACGCAAACTGATTAACAGCGGTGTGGGTTATACCCAGATTATCCGCAAGCTCAGTAACCGATTGAGGTGATTTCTGATTCAGCGTAAACATAAAAGCAAACCATTTGGCCTCAAAATCAACATTCATTTTTTTATAAAGAATATTGATGTCCTTTGAAAGTCTGTCGCTTAACCTTCTAAGTCTTGTGGCGAGTGCTAGCACTTTTAATCTTTTTACGGTATCCATGAAAAAGCGTCCCTTAATTTATACATTAAATATATGAAAGTACTTTCATTATTTTCTAAAAAAAGCATGTAACTTTTTCAGAATTCAGGAGTCTTAATATTTAGAGGCAGGAAAAACAAATAATTCCCTGCTCCTAAAATAAATAATTCCTTCATGGAATGATCCGTGAAGTCAGAAATGATTTAAAAGAAACCACAACGGAGGTTAGTGATGAAAACTTTACATGCTCATCGTAATTATTCGTGGGGTATTCTTTTAATCGGCTTACTTATACTCACAGCAACCAGCTTGTATGGCGGCAACAAAAATTCGACAAGTAATTTTGGATTAAAAGAATCCTATCACGAATTTGTTGATGAAATATCCACACCGGTAGAAGGAACCGAAGCAATCAAAAGTCAACTTGTTTATCCAAGGGCTGCTTTTCTGGCCGGGTTTGAGGGTAAAGTAATTGCGAAGGTCTATGTAAATGAAAAAGGAAACGTAGACGAGGTTGAATTTATGAAGAAGATGGGCGGCGGTATTGAAGAATCCATTAAGAAGGTACTCTTAAAGACACCATTTAAACCCGCTATCTTCAATGGAGTGCCGGTGAAATCAGTTGCTGTGCTTACATTCAGATATGAGTTAGACTAAGGAATAAAAAACAAACGAAAGTGACAGCGTCCTGCTGTGGTGGACAGGACCAGGTCCTATTGTAGAGAACGGAGCAAGTTTCATTGTAACAGATGAAACAAGCTCCGCTCTGCAATTATTTTTTCTTCATCAGCAATCATAAAATACTCCAGTTTGCGGTATATATTATATTCGACTGAATCATTATTGTTAATGAGAACTACTAACAGCACTGTATTCATTTTAAGGATCGAGAGTGACAAGGTCCTGCTGTGGTGGACAGGACCAGGTCCCATCGTAGAGAACGGAGCAAGTTTCGTTGTAACAAATGAGGCAAGCTCCTCTCTGCAATTAAATTTTTCAGTTTTTACAAATTCAAAAAATACTCTAATCTGCGGTATATAATAATTCGTCTGAAATGATTATTATTTGTTAATGAGAACCTTCATAGCAGCCCTATATTTATATCTAATATCAGCCTCCACACTTGCTCAATACCGGGTTGAACAGTTATCCGTTCCCGAAGGCGGTATTCCCCTTGATCTTGTTTACGCAATGATGCAGGACAGCAGAGGTTATATCTGGTTCGGAACCATGTATGGATTAGTGCGATATGACGGAAGAGATTATAAGACCTTCAGGCACGATCCCGAAAACCGAAATTCATTATCGTATGATGATATAATATCCTTGCACGAAGACAGTAAAGGCATTATCTGGATAGGGACATGGGGCGGGGGTCTGAATAAATATGATCCTGTTAATAATCATTTTACAAGAGTAAGTAATCCGGAATTATTCATGATTTGGGATATACAGGAAGACAGAAGCGGGAACATTTGGATGGCGGTGCAGAATGGTGGTGCAGTAAAATATACAACATCAACCGGAGAGTTCCGGAGGTATAAAGGAGACCGGGTAAATAAAATTTTTGTCTCACCATCTGACGAAGTTCTACTTTGTACAAACAGTGGAGTATTTAAGCCCGATGAATCAGAACAGATTATAAGAGATGAGCGTTTTTCTGAAATTAAAAACAAAATTATACATTGCATCGAAAGTGATACATATAACCAATATTGGATTGGTACAGATAACGGGATTTACATTCTCAACAACAAGTCCACGTTAAAACATATGGAAAAAGGGCTCAGCTCCAAATCTGTACTTAATATTTTATGTGATAGAATAAATAATATCTGGATTGGAACCGCTTATGGAATTAATAAAATTGAAAAGGGCAGCCTGCAGCCGATTCCAATCAGTAATTCAGGAACAAACTCAGTTCATGACATGCTGCTCGATGACTCTGGCGTATTATGGATTTCAGAATATTACTCGGGAGTAAGCAAAGTAATTCACGGAAATAATACTTTCAATTCTTTGCAAACACAGGGAATAGTTTCAGTAAGTGAAGGTGACAATTCCGATATATGGCTTGCAAATACTGAGGGAGAGATATTATTATTTAACAGTTATGATAAAAGCACAAAGTTAATTCTGAATACAGGGAAAAGAATAAATGCCATTCAGTATAAAAAAGAATTCATATGGTTCAGCACACACGAAGGATTGTTCAGAATCAATCCATCCGGGAAAAAGGCAGAATTATTAACTAAGGGTTTATTTAATAAAATTTATCATGATGGCAAGAATGTATTATTAGGTAGTCCGGGCAGAGGTTTGCTGATGTATTCTGAATCAGATAATACATTAAAATCTCTTAGCTCTGATACAGCAGTATTCAGCAATCATTTTACCAGAGTTGTACTTTGTATTTATAAGGACTCAAAACAAAGAGTTTGGATAGGAACATACGGCGGACTTATTCAACTGGATAATAACTATCAACCTGTAAAACGTTACGTGTATAATGAACAAAAGAATAATTCTATAAGCAACAATTATGTTTACGCAATTCATGAAGCAGATAAAAATATTTGGATCGGCACCGGCAATGGACTCAACAGGTTTCATGAAGCGGATAAGTCGTTCCTTAGATATTATGAAAAAGATGGATTACCAAATGGTGTAATAAACGGGATAAGCCATGATAATTCAGGTAATCTCTGGGTAATTACTAATAAAGGTCTCTCAAGGTTTGATAAAACAAATAAAACATTCAGGAATTTTAATACGCGTGACGGACTTCTGAGTAACATATTCAGACAAGATGGAATTCTGGCAGATGCTGATGGAACTATTTATCTGAACAGTAATGAAGGTATTAATTATTTTGAACCGCAAAAGATTACATTCAGTGAGTATCAATCCAGAGTAGTGCTTTCATCAATTACTTCTATGGATACGGAATTATATCCTCTAAATAATACAATCACAATAATGTCCGGACAGAATTCCCTTAGAATAAAATTTGCATCTCTTGATTTCAACAATCCCCTGAAACATCAGTATAAGTATATCATGGAAAACTTTGATGAAACATGGACTTATGCAAAGAATGAGAACTTTGCGCATTATACAAACATTCCACCCGGTGATTATTTATTCAGAGTGAAGGGAACAAACTCTGATGGCAACTGGAGTAAATATGAAGCGAGTATTGCAATAATTGTCCCTCCTCCTTTTTACCTGACCTGGTGGTTTATACTTATTTGTCTCTTAACTTTCCTGTTTGCAGCTGCATTCTTAATAAATTGGAGAATTAAACAGAGATTAAAATTTGCGCTGGCAGTTGAAAGTGCAAGAGCAGAGGAAAGCGAAAAGATCAGGATGAAGACCGCGATGGATTTTCATGATGAACTTGGTCATCACCTGACCCGGATAAGTCTGCTGGCAGGATTAATAAAAAGCAAAGGCGGGGTGTATGCTGAAGACATGAATCTTCCCGATAAAATAATTGAGAACGCAAATATATTGTATACCGGTACAAAGGATTTTATCTGGGCAATAGATCCCCGCAATGATTCACTCTACGAAGTATTAATCAGGTTGAAGGATTTCGGGGATGACTTGTACAGTAAAACGGATATTTGCTTCGAGATCCTTGGATTATATGAAAGTTATAAAGAAATAAATCTTTCCATGGAGCTGAGAAGAAATATAATACTAATATTTAAAGAAGCCATGAATAATTCATTAAAATATGCCTCTTCAAACCGCATCGTCCTTGAATCTTCACTCTTCGACAATGATCTGTTGATATCTCTGCAGGATTTCGGAAAAGGGTTTAAAGAATTAAAAAATCCAAATGGATTATCTAATATGATGAAAAGAGCAGAAAAGGTTTCAGCTGTGCTTGAAATAAATTCAATCCCTGACCGCGGAACACGTATTACATTCAGAACAGAGGTCGGTGGACGGAAGTCACAGGACTTAGCCCGAAATAATCATAGAGGCAGGAGAAAATAGAATTTTATGAAAGAAAAACCGGAAGTAATAATCATTGAAGATGATGAGCTGATAAGAGAAAGTTATCGTGCGTTTATAAATCATTCGCAGCGATATGAGTGTAGAGAAGTATTCGGGAACTGTGAAGACGCCTTAAAATTCCTTAAGCATGCTTCGACTGACCTGGTATTGATGGATATAGGTTTACCGGGAATGTCGGGTATCGAAGGCATACGGCGGATCAGGAAAATGTTTCCGTATATGGATATTATTGCAGTGACGGTGCATGATGAAACCAAAATAGTCTTTGACGCACTTTGCGCTGGTGCATCGGGTTATCTAACAAAGAACAGTTCTCCGGAAAAACTATTGGATGCAATTGATGAAGCTATTAATGGCGGGGCCCCTATGTCGACGAATATTGCAAGAATGGTTATCGGCTCATTTCACAAGTCAGGATCCTCTCCCCTTTCAAAAAGAGAAACAGAAGTGCTTCAGCTACTTGCGGCAGGAAAAAGCTACACGATGATTGGCGATGAATTATATATTAATAAAGAAACTGTGAGAACGCATATAAAAAATATCTATCTGAAGCTTGAAGTGAATACGAAAGCGCAGGCAATTGAAAAAGCTTCAAGGGAAAAATTCATTTAACACAAATACAAATCACCCATTCTGCAGGATACCCCCTTTAATCAATTCAAGATATCTTTCATTAAAGATCAGAATAAAAAGGATTAAAATGAAAGCATATTTGTTATCAGCAGCATATCTAATATTTGTATCCGCAATTGCAGGACAGTCTTTTACAAAGATTATTGATGCAGCAAATCCACCGTCTATTATCACACAGGGAGGTTATCCGGGTACAAGCTGGATAGATTATAACAATGATGATTTAATTGATTTGTTTATTAATCCGGATAACCTATTTAAGAATACAGGCAGCGGTAATTTCGCAGGTAATCCTGATCTTAAAGGAAGAACGCAGCTGCTTTCACAGTCTGTGATCGGAAGCGGTAACAGCTGGGCTGATTATAACAATGACGGTTTTATTGATCTGTTTTTCGCCAGCGGAAAATCATTCCTGTTCAGGAATAACGGAGATGAAACTTTTACCAAAATTACAGAAGGACAAATAGGTGACAGCATTGGAAACAGGGGCTGGACTTCTGCATGGGCTGATTATGATAATGACGGCAATGTTGATCTTCTGATTGTTCATCCTGCTAATTTTGTTCCGGGAGCTCCCACTTCCAATCATCTCTATCATAATGACGGTCCGCCTGATTACACTTTCACACGTGTGACCGCCGATTATGAATTCAATACTGTACAGGCACCATATACTGTAGCAACCTGGTATGATTATGATCTTGATGGTGATGTCGATTTATTTATCGCCAGCGGCCCGGCCAGTCAAAATCCCGCACGTGATTATCTTTATAAAAATCTTTTGATTGAGACTGGTAGTGTTGGATTTGAAAGAATAAATGATTCACCCATTGGTACCGACCTGCAGGATGGGCAGGTATGGAACTGGATAGACTTTGATAATGACGGTGATCTTGATGCTTTTCTCACGAACTACCGGAGTGCATCCAACAGATTATATATAAATGGAAACGGGACGTACAAATCCATTCCTCATGCAATGGAGCTCAACAATATCCAATGTCTGGCAAACACCTGGGGTGATTTTGACAATGATGGATTTCTTGATGTGATAATAACCAGTGAAATTAAAAATTACTTTTTTCATAATAATGGAGACGGAACTTTTGCTCCGGTTCAGAATGCAATTGATGCAAACGCGCCTGAGCGTGGAGCAACAATCGGAGATTACGATAATGACGGGGATCTGGATGTATTTATAATCGGGTTTCAGGGAGCAAGCGGATTATTCAGGAATGATAATAACAATCAGAACAGCTGGATCAAATTCCAATTAAAAGGAACAAAAAGTAATAGATCAGCGATAGGTGCAACACTCCGGCTGAAGGCTTCTATTAACGGTAATCCGGTCTGGCTGATCAGACAGGTTGCCGCTCAAAACAGCTTCAATAGTCAGAACAGTCTTGTTCAGCATTTCGGATTAGGAGATGCCTCAATTATTGACACAGTTATAATCAATTGGCCTTCCGGTGAAGATCAGGTACTTTCTGATATTCCGGTGAATGCATTACAGTCTGTTGTTGAAAGTACATCTACAGGACTAGAATCACAAGGTAAAGAAACCGGTTATACATTTGATCTGCTTCAGAATTATCCAAATCCTTTTAATCCAACAACCAGCATTCAGTTTACGCTTCCTGAGCACACATTTATACATGTGAACATATTTGATATCCTCGGGAATAAGATCACCACCCTGTTCACCGGATATATGTCAGAAGGAAAGCACTCCATAATATTTGATGCAAGTGGTCTTGCCAGTGGAACTTATTACTTTCAGCTCACATCAGAAAAATTCATAAAGACAAATAAGATGCAATTACTGAAATAATTTCCAATAAATTATAGATCTTCAATGATGATCAGCTATCACTGCTGCCGTCGAATATTCTTCTTGAAGGTCTTTCGCGCTCAGAGCTCTTTGACCAGCCGGAAATATCATTTGATAAAAGTGACCAAATGCGGTTTCGGTCCCAAATGATCAGTCCGATATATAATACGACACTTAGAAATAGTCCGCTTGAAATAAAAAGTAAAACGCTTGGCATCATAACTCCTCATTTAATCAAATCATCTGTTGAATTACAATCAAGTTCAGTACCAACGGGAATTAGACGCATGAAAATAGAAAATTAGGACCTTAGAAAAGTAATCTGGAAATATTTTCCTGTAAACCTCACCCCCCGGCCCCCTCTCTCCCATGGGGACTTTCAGCTTATAAGGAGAGGGGGAGGACCCAATGCTATCAAGTTAATGATTGAATTAAGGTTGTAAGTCTTACAATTTCGGTTATACCTGGCCCGGCGCTTTTAGCGCGGGAATGTGAACGACACACACACCCCGCGGGCTTTAGCCCGCAAACATTACGGGGGTATAATTCCGGGATTTATCTCCCTCGTAATGTTGTCGGAAAACTAAAAAATAATGCGGTATTTTATGCGGGCTAAAGCCCGGGGTTATTGGGGGAATTCCTTCTCCCAGCGCTGAAGCGCTGGGCTATGTATAACCCCCAATGACCCCTTAACTTGACAGCATTTTAGGGGAGGAAATTAGGCATAATTGTTAAACATCACATTATTGAATAAAATGGGATGCTTTTTTGAACGTTGTGCATCTTACAAAATGAGAAACAGTAAAAATAAAGTTGACATGGTGAGAAAGTTTTCGGATACTAAAGTATTATTATGTTAATCCATAGGAATTGATCATCACCCAACATAAAATATTAAAAGGAGAGTTATAATGGAAAACATTAAACCTGTATCATTACCCCGCATCGGCGAGCCCGCTCCGGAGTTTACAGCAGTTACAACCCAGGGGATTATTAATTTCCCACTGGATTATAAGGATAGCTGGGTAATACTATTCAGTCACCCGGCTGATTTCACACCTGTATGCACTTCAGAATTTATGACCTTTGCCACTCTGGAAGAAAAGTTTGAAAAGGCAAACTGCAAGCTTGTTGGACTTTCAGTTGATGGTCTTTATAGTCATATTGCATGGCTTCGTACCATCAAAGAAAAAATTGAGTACAAGGGTATGAAAGATGTAGAAGTAAAATTCCCTCTCATTGAAGACATTACAATGGAGGTAGCAAAGCAGTATGGAATGATTCAGCCCGGAGAAAGTAGCACAAAGGCAGTAAGGGCTGTTTTTGTTATTGATCCAAAAGGAATCATCAGGACAATGATCTATTATCCTTTAAGTCTCGGAAGGAATTTTGACGAATTATACCGCGTAGTTATCGCACTCCAGACAGCCGACAAATTCAATGTTGCAACTCCCGCTGACTGGCAGCCAGGTGAACCGGTTATTGTTCCTCCCGCAGGCTCATGCGGTACCGCGAAAGACAGAATGGAAGGCAAGGAGGATATGAAATGCTATGACTGGTTCTTCTGTACAAAAGAGCTTAGCAAAGAAAAAGTGTTTGATGCAATTCTGAAAAAAGAAGAGAAGGTAAGTGAAATTCTTCCGCATTAACTAATATGCTTTTTGTTCTTCTGTTTTGAGGCTGTCTCAAAAGTAAATTAATATTTAATCGACCATGATTTAACGGATTATAAACGGATCTCCGCCAAGTTTTAACGGATTAATTTTTTTGAGACAGCCTCAACAATCTTCAAAATTGTTCGCAGGCTGAAACCTACGCTACGGTTGAATATTTTCCCAGTCAAGAATGATCTTTCCGGAATTACCGGAAGCCATAAGTTCAAATCCTTCCTTAAAATCTTTATAAGAAAAACGATGAGTAATTACATTTGAAATATCAAGTCCCGACTGCAGCATAGTTGTCATCTTATACCATGTCTCATACATTTCCCTGCCATAAATTCCCTTTAGTATTAAACCGTTAAACACAACCGTATCCCAATTTATTTTAGTATCATTGGGCAAAATTCCGAGCAGAGCTATTTTTCCACCGTGGTACATATTCTCTATCATACTCTCGAGGGCTTTTGAACTGCCCGACATTTCAAGTCCAACATCAAATCCTTCCTTCATGCCCAGTTCTTTCATAACAGTTTTAAGATCTTCCTTAGCCACATTAACTGCCCTGGTAACACCCATTTTACGGGCAAGATCCAAGCGGTATTCATTCATATCAGTAATAACCACATATCTTGCGCCCGCATGTTTAACAATAGCGGCGGCCATTATGCCTATCGGTCCCGCTCCTGTGATCAGTACATCTTCACCCAACACTTCAAATGATAAAGCAGTATGGGCGGCATTTCCGAAAGGATCAAAAATTGAAAAGATGTCGGTTGGTATTGCAGGATCACAATGCCAGACGTTTGAAACAGGGATACGAAGATATTCTGCGAAACAGCCCGGACGATTAACGCCCACTCCCTTAGTAGCATTACAAAGGTGTCTTCTTCCTGCGAGGCAATTCCTGCAGCGGCCGCATACCAGGTGACCTTCACCGCTTACAAGTTCACCAATTTTAACATCGTGTACATTGCTGCCCATTGCTTCAACAACACCAACGTACTCGTGTCCGGTAACCATAGGAACGGGTATAGTTCTCTGCGCCCATTCATCCCATTTATAAATGTGAATGTCTGTCCCGCAAATAGCGGTCTTTTTAATTTTGATCAGTACATCATTAACCCCTGGTTCAGGAACATCAACTTCATCCAACCACAAGCCGGGTTCAGAATATTTTTTTACAAGAGCTTTCATTTTTTTCATATGGGTTCTCATGTTTGAATAAATATTATATTTTTTCAGGATCAAAATTGCGAAATGGCTGATCAAATTCAAAACACATCAGCAGCTGATTCTATTATTTTGATCCTGTAATAGAAAAAGGCATAGAATCCACTGAAGTCCCCCATCCTTTATTCGGGGAAGGACCCATAACGAAAGTAAGGGTGCCGCCCTCAATTATATCGTTATGACAAAAGTATGTTTTATTATAATCCTTACCATTTAATTGAACTGACTGAATATATATATTCTCAGGGGAATAGTTTATTGTGTTAATAAAGAAGTTTTTCCCATTTTCCAGCCGGATATTTGCGTTCTCAATATAAGGACTGCCTATAACATATTGATTTGTACCAGGGCAAACCGGATAAAAACCTAATGCGCTGAATATATACCAGGCAGACATTTGTCCACAATCATCATTCCCACAAAGTCCATCGGGGGCGTTATGATACATTGAATTAAGAATAAGGTGAATTTTTTCCTGAGTCTTCCATGGCTGCCGTGCCCAGTTATACATATACGCCACATGATGACTGGGTTCATTTCCGTGAACATAATTTCCTATAAGTCCAACTCTTGTTACATCTTCAGTATGTTCAAAATACTTATCATCGAGATGCATACTGAACAGAGAATCAAGTTTGCTGACCAGAGCTTTTTCCCCGCCCAGCAGATCAATATAACCTTTAATATCCTGAGGGACGTACAATGAATAGTTCCAGGCATTGCCTTCAATAAAACCTTGCCCCTCTGTGCTAAGGGGATCAAAGGGAGTTTGCCACTCTCCTTCTGAATTTCGGGGACGTATAAATCCAGTCGATTTGTCAAACAGATTTCGGTAATTAACTGCTCTTGTTAAATACTTATTATATTCGTTTGTTCTTTTCAGTGCTTCCGCGAATTGTGATATTGTAAAATCATCATAAGCATACTCAAGTGTTACTGATGCCGAACTGCCGATTTTATCACTCGGGGCATAGCCATGTTTTATATAATCACTGATTCCCATTAATGTTTTATGTGAAGAAGTATTTAAGCATGCATTAAAAGCGAGTTCAGTATCAAATCCTCTGATACCTTTCAGGAATGCATCCACGATAACCGGAACTGCATGATAACCAATCATACACCAATTCTCATTACTATAATGACTCCAGACTGGCAGGAGTTTATGAACACTTTGCTGATAATGATCAAGCATTGAATTGATCATATCAGAAGTTCTTTCCGGTTCAAGAATGGTAAACAGCGGATGCAGAGCACGAAAAGTATCCCAGAGAGAAAATATTGTATAATAATCGTATTCAGCTTTATGTATGTTGTTATCGAGTCCCCTGTAGTAACCATCCACATCATTATAGATAACGGGATTAATGTAAGCATGATACAGCGATGTGTAGAAGTTTACCTTAACGGAATCTGGTGCGGTGATAGTGATTTTATTTAATTCTTTTTCCCAGATTTTACGCGCATCGGAACGAACCCGGTTAAAATCCCAGTGGGGTATTTCTGTGCTTAAATTCTTCAAAGCACCCTCTGTACTTGAAGAAGATAGTGCTAATTTTATTTTAATCTTTTCCCCTTCAGCTGCTGAAAAATTAAAATGAGCCTTTATATTTTTACCTGCCATTTCGGGAAAGTTTTCATTCTGATTAAACTTTCTCCAGAATCCTTTATACACCGAAGGCTCATCATTTTTGTAACCATAGTTCTTCATAGGTTTGGAGAATGTCATTGCAAAGTATATATACCTTGTACGAGCCCAACCTTCGGTAATTCTATATCCTGTAATCAAAGTATCATTTTCAACGCGAATATAACTCCAAAGTACTTTCCCCTCATAATTGTAAATTCCATAGTTCATATCAAGAATAATATTTGCTTCATCAGTTTTAGGAAATGTATACTGATGAAAGCCCGTTCTTTGGGATGCAGTCAGTTCCGCTTTAATGTTGTATTTATCCAATAATACTGTATAATAGCCTGGTGAAGCCTGCTCAGTTTCATGACTGAAATCTGACCGAAAACCATTTTCAGGATTTTCAGCAGTACCAGGATTCAGATATACTTTACCCACAATCGGCATTATCAGAAAATCCCCAAGATCAGAATGCCCTGTCCCACTGAAGTGCGTATGTGAAAATCCTACAATTGTTTTATCATTATACTGATAACCGGAGCAGTACCTGTAAACCTCAGGATTATATTTTCCATCCTTCCAATATGGAATAGTATCTGTTTCAGGACTAAGTTGTACCATACCGAACGGAACACAAGCGCCAGGAAAAGTATGTCCCATTTCCTGAGTACCTATAAACGGATCAACGTAATCATAAGGTAATTTTGTCTGGGAGTTTGAGGATATGGATACAACTAACAAAGTTACAATCAGAATAAAATTTTTCATATCAAAATAAAATTTAGTGTTGGGTTATGAAATATAAGATATTAATGGTTAAGTTAGACCGGAACATTTTTAGTTAATTCTCAAAGAGATTAAAATGAAGAAACTAGTAAAGCCTTACATTATCCTGCTATTGCTGATCTGCTCTGATAATTTATTTTCACAGGAATATCCTGCCGATTATATCAAACCATTGATTGGAACACACGGAGAAGGCAATGTTTATCCTGGTCCTGCCGCTCCGCATGGTATGGTGCAATTAGGTCCCGACACTGAAAAGCTGAAGTGGGAAACCGCATCGGGTTATGAATACAGTGACAGTGTAATACTTGGATTCAGCATGCAGCATCTAAGCGGAACAGGAATTCCGGATCTCGGGGATTTTCTGATAATGCCTTCAACAGGTGAACCGGAATTTGTACCGGGGCTGGTTAAGAAAAAAGACAAAGAAGGAAATGAGTATCACATATATGATCCTGATTCAGGTTATTGCGCGTCCTATAAACATTCTGATGAAACAGCAAAGGCAGGATATTATTCAGTTAAGCTGCCCGGACACAATATTCTTGTTGAGCTTGCAGCAACAGAGAGAGCCGGAATAATGAAATTTACTTTTCCTAAAAGTGAATCATCTAATATAATGATGGACTTAAGTCATGTTCTGCAGTGGAAAGTTATCTATTCAAATATAAGAGCAGAGAGCAGCACTCTTGTTACCGGATATCATTTAGTCAGAGGATGGGCAAAGGAAAGGCACCTGTACTTTGCAGCAAAATATTCGAGACCTTATGATGATTTCGGAATTATGCAGGATGGTAAAAAAGTTGTTTATAACACTGCCAGGTTCAGAAGCAAATATGAAGCAGCGCATCCTAATCTTCAGTATTATACACGTTATTCAACTAAGGATTCTGAAGTAATAATGGTTAAGATAGGAATTTCCGCAATCAGCACAGCAAACGCCCTTAAGAATCTTGATTCAGAAATTCCGGGATGGGACTTTGATAAGGTTGTAAGCGATACGCGCGAAAGGTGGAATAATGAAATGCAGAAAATGAAAATTACAGGATCACAGGAAGAGAAGGAAACATTCTATACTTCGTTATATCATTGTCTGCTAACTCCAACCTTATATGAAGATGTTGACGGTACATACAGGGGATTTGATCAGAATGTTCACCCTTCAGAAAATTTTAACAATTACGCTATTTTTTCTTTATGGGATACTTACCGGGCAACTCATCCATTGTTCACTTTAATTCAGCCGGATAGAAATGCTGATATGATCAATTCCATGCTTGCGCATTATGATCAGAGTGTGGATCATCTTTTACCAATTTGGTCACTGAATAATAATGAAACCTGGTGTATGATAGGGTATCATGCTGTACCGGTAATTGCAGATGCAATACTTAAAGACATTAAAGGCTTTGATTACCTCCGCGCGTATGAAGCTTGCAAAACTACAGCAATGAATCCGGATTACGATGAAGTTAAGGAATACGCTGAACTTGGGTATGTTCCCTTTGACCGTGAGAACGAATCAGTATCCAAGACACTTGAATATGCTTATGATGATTACTGTATAGCTCTGATGGCAAAAAAACTCAACAAGACAGATGATTACAATTATTTCCTAAAACGCTCCATGGCATATAAAAATATCTTTGATCCTTCAACAAAACTGATGAGGGGTAAGGATTCGAAAGGACAGTGGAGAATTCCTTTTGATCCCCATGGATATATTGAAGATATGAACGCCAGAGATATAACTGAAGGTACCAACTGGCAGTATACCTGGTATGTACCTCATGATATTAATGGGCTGATTGAACTTATGGGCGGAAGAAAATATTTTGATGCAAAACTGGATACTCTCTTTATGGAACATAATCCGGGAGAAGTTGCAAAGGGTTCTGAAGATATCTGGGGAAGATTCGGGGAATACTGGCATGGTAATGAACCTGCTCATCACGTAGCATATCTTTATAATTATGCAGGTAAACCATGGAAGACACAGGAACTGGTGAGAAGAATTATGACAACACAGTACGGAAATAAACCAAATTCTTTATGCGGGAATGATGACTGCGGACAAATGTCGGCATGGTACCTGTTCAACTGTATGGGATTTTATCCAGTATGCCCCGGAGAGGATCATTATGTAATCGGTACACCCTGCGCCGAAAAGGTTGAAATGAAATTGGGAAATGGAAAAGTATTCACATCAATCGCCAAAAATTACTCTAAAGAGAATATGTATATCCAGAGCGTTACATTAAATGGGAAGAAGTGGAATGAAATATATGTCCCGTTTGATGAGATCAGAAACGGTGGAGAAATTGTATATACATTAGGCAGTAAGCCGAATAAGAAGTGGGGGGAGGGACAATAGACATTCGTTGCGCTGTCATTGGCTTCGCGTCATTCGCTGCGCTGTCCTTCTTGGTAAGACAGAACACAAAACACAGTTGACGCAGATTTCACAGATTAATAAATCAAATGAATTTTAAGAGAGCCCTGCGGGCAAATTAGCACAGATCAGGAACTCCCTTTGTATTCTTTTGCTTCCAACTGCGATGCCTCCGGTGTAGGGGTCGTAATAGCCCAGCGCTTTTTAGAGGCCGTGTGAAAATTACTTAGTGAATCTTTGAGTCTTTGTGACTTTGTGGCAATGCTTTAAAAAACGCATAAAAACAATAGCCACGAAGACACAAAGGCACGAAGAAGCACAAAGAAACACAATATTCACACAGCCTCTTTTTAGCGCTGGGGAAATGCAGGCCCCACACTCATCGCGGGCTTTAGCCCGCAGTACCTAATGATGCACGAGGATAAATCCCGGATAAATCCATATCGATTTTTATGATTCAATTCCCATATGTTCAACCGTGATGGTATTTGCGTTTATGGGGCGCCTTGCGGCATTCGTCAGAGCAGCAGTAATCATTTTCCTTCTTGCACTCATGGCATGAAATCAGAATTTGATCACAATCCTGATTATGGCAGTTGATATAGTATGAAGTTTCTTTCCCGCAAAAATAGCAACGAGTAATATGCTTTAATTCGGGTGAGGAATTAACTTCCAGAAGCCGGCGTTCATCAAAAACAAAAACACTCCCCTCCCAATGGGTATCGGGAAATTTTTTGATGTAAGATATTATTCCCCCATCCAGCTGATACACATCTTTAAAACCCTGTTCAACCAGAAATGCAGAAGCCTTTTCGCATCTTATGCCTCCCGTGCAGTAAGTAACAATGGTCTTATCTTTCAGGTGAGCAAGTTCATCAGCTATGCGGGTCCACTCCCTGAAATTCTCCAGTGAAGGTGTTACAGCATTTTTAAATCTTCCGATTTTACTTTCATACCAGTTACGTGCATCAACAGCAATGAAGTCGTGTCCGGAATCGTAGAACTCCTTCAACTGCTGAGGACTCAGCTTCTTTCCCCCATTTTTTAACGACACATTTAATCCTGATGTTACAATTTCAGATTTAACCCTCACATATAGTTTTTTGAAAGCGTGTGAGCTGGTTTCATCTTCCTTGAAAATTATATCATTAAAAGGGGTATATGATCTAAGGAAGTTCTTGTAATGTTCAATGTTGTCCAGCAACCCGGATACTGTTCCGTTTAGACCCTCTTCAGATAGGAATATTCTTCCTTTAATATCATTTTCACCGCAGAAACGAAAATGGTCATCCCTGATCTGTTCAGGATTGATTACGTTAACATATTTATAATAAAGTAAAACCCGGTAGTTCATTTTTCTTGTTGTATTCTGGTATAACCTATAATAGATAACGAATCTTGTTTTTATAGTAAAGGAAGAAATAAGGAATAACGGAAAGATCAATCCAGGATTGGAAGGCAATTTTGCAAAGAATGATTTGAGAGAATATTATTTTTTGGAAACAGGAGCAAAAGTTTATAACTTTAGGAAAAAGATGGGATGTAATATGAGGTATTTTGTAGTTGAGATCATATATACAGCACCTTCCAAAGAGGTTGAAGCAGTAAGACCAATGCACCGTGAATTCCTGCAGAGCGGTTATGATACAGGGAAATTATTGGTTTCAGGTCCAAAGCCGACCGGTGACGGAGGAATTGTTATTGCTAAAGACGAATCTGAAGATTATGTAAAAAACTTTTTCCTGAATGATCCTTATAATCTCCAGGGTCTTGCAGAATACAGATTTATTGAATTCAAACCAATGAGTCATCAGTATTTTCTTAAAGACTGGCTTTCGTAATTCCAGGAACATTATTAACAACACATAAAATATATGCAAGAACCAACAATCAGTGTAGGTATATTAAATTCCGAACAAATCAGTTTTGATCTATACGGGGATTTTAAATCATTCGGACTGTCGGGGATCTTCTCAGGAAGGTTAACCGCAGCGATAGAGGATGATATCATCTTAATACACAATGGAGATAACACCATAAAGGTATCGAACGAAATTCTGTTTGAGCCATCTGATTATAAGTCGGAATCCTTTCTTCTCCGGGATGTTATAATTGGAGTCAACTTCCATTGGGAACAGAAACAGAATCAAAGGTTTTTAGGGAGTCTGAAGCTTATTAAAGAAGCGGGCAAAATTACCGCCGTAAATATTCTTCCTGTTGAAGATTATCTGACCAGTGTTATCTCCTCAGAAATGAGTCCGAAAAGTTCAATCAATCTGCTGAAAGCACACGCTATTATTTCACGCAGCTGGTTACTCGCGCAAATCCCTTCCCTTAATGAGAAGAAAGAAAAAGTTAATTCAGTTTACCAGACAGAACTGGAGCTAATTAAATGGTATGATAAAGAAGAACATACTTTATATGATGTATGCGCTGATGATCACTGCCAGAGATACCAGGGGATAACGAAGATCTATTCTGAAAATGTTAAACAGGCAATTGATGAAACCCGCGGTGTAGTGCTATATTATAATAATAAGATCTGTGATACCAGATATTCAAAATCCTGCGGAGGTGTTTCAGAATCTTTTGAAAATGTATGGGAACCGGTAAAGCACCCTTATTTAACGGCCATAGTGGATTATAAATTTGAACCTGAAAATCTTAAGACTGACTTTTCAGAAGAGGAAAATGCTGAGAAGTGGATCAGATCCAATCCCCCCTCTTTCTGTAATACCAAAAATGAGAAAATATTAAGTCAGGTGCTCCAGGATTATGATAAGAAAACACACGATTTTTACAGGTGGAAAGTTGAGTATACGCAGGAAGAAATATCAAAGCTTATCAGAGAAAAGAGCGGAATTGATTTCGGGAATATAATTGATTTAGTTCCGGTGGAAAGAGGTTATTCAGCAAGACTGATTAAATTAAAGATAATAGGCTCAAAAAAGACTCTTACACTCGGAAAAGAGCTTGAAATAAGAAGAACACTTTCTCCTTCACATCTCTATAGTTCGGCTTTTATTGTAGAGAAGTATGATATTGCTGAAGGAGTACCCCAGAAGTTCGTATTAGTTGGTGCGGGATGGGGGCATGGTGTGGGACTGTGCCAGATCGGAGCAGCGGTGATGGGTGAAATGGGATATAAATTTGATGAGATATTGCTGCATTATTTTCATGGGGCGAAAATCAGAAAGATATATCCTGTCTGAACCGCAGATTTTTCGTATTTCAAGGATTAAGATGATAGAAAAAGCACACCTGAAGGCTGTGCTTTTTTTACGTATATTTGCATATGAAGATGATAAATGAGAATATTCACTAATGAAGGTATTGTATTCCTGCTTATCGCAGAGCTGGGGAGGGATGGAAATGTTCACCGTGGATGCCGTCCTCAGTCTACTGGATAAAAACATTACCACAGAACTTGTTTGCTTTCCTGAATCCAGAATACATAATGAGGCGCATAAAAAAGGAATTAAAACAATTCCGGTGAAAGCTTCAGGATACTTTCATCCTTCAGAAATACTCAGACTCAGCCGGATCATCAAAAATAATAAATATGATATTATTCATACACAGGCATCAAAGGATCTGTGGGTGATAGTACCGGCATTAAACATTGTAAAATCTTCCATTCCCCTGGTGCTCTCTAAGCAGCTTGGATCATTTATTATAAAAAAAGATCCTCTTCATCAAAGATTATACAATCGTGTATCAGCAGCATTTGCTATCAGTAATGTTATAAAAAAAAACCTGATTGAAACAACTAATCTTCCTGAAAGCAGGATCTTTGTTGTGCATAACAGCGTTGATGTAAACAGGTTTGATCCTGCCCGGATTGATAATAAAAAAGTTCGAAGAGAGTTTAATATACAGGATGATACACTGGTTATTGGCATGCTGGCAAGATTCAGTCCCGGCAAGGGTCATGAAGAATTTCTGTGTGCAGCAGGGGAACTTTTACAGCGCTATAACAATTTACTATTTATGATTGTTGGCGAAGCCAGCCGGGGTGAGGATCAGTATGCGAATAAGATTAAAAAAATGTCAAAAGAGCTCCTGATCGAAGATAAGTTAATTTTTGCCGGGTTCAGATCAGATATACCCGAAGTTCTCGCAGCAATGGATATTTTCGCATTTCCTTCTCATTCCGAAGCCTTTGGTATTGCTCTTGCTGAAGCAATGTCAATGGCCAAACCAACTGTATGTTCTGATTCTGACGGTGTGCTTGATATTGCTGTCGATAATTCTACTTCATTTCTTTTTAAAAATCAGGACTGCAATGATTTACAAATTAAACTTAATAAGCTGATTACATCTCCGGAACTCAGGAAACAATTCGGTATTGAAGCAAGGAAAAGAATTGTGGAGAATTTTAATACCGGGCATTTGATCGAAAAAACCATTAAAATATATAATACACTTATAGAGAGTAATAATTAATAGATGACATTTCTTAATCCCGCAGTTTTGTTCGGCTTGCTTGCTGCTGCAATTCCGGTAATTATTCACCTTTTAAATCTTCGAAAATTAAAAACAATCGAATTCAGCACACTTACTTTTCTGAAAGAAATGCAGAAGAATAAGATTAAAAAGATAAAGATCAGGCAGTGGCTGCTGCTTGCATTACGTGTATTGATCATTCTTTTTATTGTGGCGTCGTTCGCGCGTCCTGCCCTGAGAGGTGTTGTTTTAGGGGGTACAACTTCATCGGCAAAGACCAGCGCTGTCTTTATCCTGGATAATACTTTCAGCATGTCTGCAATAGGTGAAAGAGGTTCATATTTTAATCATGCAAAACAAACAGCCAAATCTTTATTAGAAGAACTGCAGGATGGAGATGAAGCAGCATTAATAACAGTGGGATCTTCTGAAGATGAGTCTCTGCGGCTTACTTCAAACCTGTTCGATATTAAAACTGAAATAGATCATTCTGATATAACTTACAAAAGCGGAACTCTGCATAGTGCTGTTGTTAAGGCGGCAGAACTGCTTAGCGGTTCAGAGAATTTTAATAAAGAAATTTATCTGTTCTCTGATTTCCAGCCGGTAAGGATTTCGGAAAAACCAAAGGGTCTGTCAGATCTCGGATCAATACTTAATGAATCTGTTAAACTGTATAATTTTGACTTTTCAGGCAAAGATATTTTTAATGTCGGAATAGATTCTTTATTGATTAATAACCAAATATTTGAAAAAGGTAAAACTATAAGCTTTACCGCCGATGTTACAAATTATTCCCAACAGCCGGTTAACAATTTCGTAGCTTCTTTATTCCTTAATGGGGAGCGAAGCGCGCAGCAGAGTGTTTCAATTGAAGCCGGACAGTCGAAAAGAATTACATTCGAAACTGTTCTGAACACCTCCGGTTATATTAATGTAATGGCCGAACTTGAAGATGATGATATACTTCATGATAACAGGCAGTATATTGACATAGTCATTCCTGAAAAAATATCAGTAATAATATTCACCAATACAGAAACAGATTCAAGATTCCTGGAACTCGCATTAGGATCGTATGATGAAGAACATAGCAGCATAGCTTTGACAAGAAGAAATTTAAACCAGCTTCTTTCAGTAAATCTGTCGAATTATGATGTTGTAATTATTACTGGTTCGGCGGGTTCAGGTAATCTCGATCGGATAAATGAATATGTTAATAGCGGAGGGAGTCTGCTCTTAATGCCGGGCTCAAACTCTGACTTGAACAGCTTCAGGAATATATTAACATCCTTACAGCTTCCTGTCCCGGCATCTGCTGCAGGATCTGTAAATGATATTCAGAACTTTGCAGTATTTGATAAAATAGATTTTAATCACCCGGTGTTCAGCAATATCTTTGAACGAACGGCAAAAAAACAGGTTGAGTCGCCCGAAATATATCATTACTTCAGATTTGTACCGCAGGGAACCGGAAAACAGATAATCTCTCTGATTGATAATTCATCATTCCTCTCAGAGTTCAATAAGGGCAAAGGAAGAGTGATGGTGATGAATACTGCTCCTGTTCTCTCCTGGAATAATCTCCCGTTAAAAGGTATATTTGTACCCCTGATTAATAAATCTGTTTTTTATCTGGCTTCAAAAGACAATCAGATCAACAGTTATATTGCCGGTGAACATGTAAACATAAATCTGCAGAATAACGCACTGCCTCAGATAAGAATTCTGCATCCTGATAACAATGCTGATTTTGCTAATGTACAGAATAACAGGAATTACTTCAGCTATGATAAGACTCCTGTCACCGGAAGTTATAAAGTTTATTCCGGAGACCAGATGATTGATCATTTTTCAGTTAATACTGATCCTCTGGAATCAAATACAAAAAGATCAGAAGATGGTCAGTTCAGTGATTATCTTGAGAAGATAAATTTTAAGGGACAGACATTCAGCTTTGATCCCGCTGATAATTATGCATCAGAAATTCAGCAGGCAAGATTCGGATCCGAGCTATGGAAGCCGCTGCTGATGCTGGCATTGATACTTGCAATAATTGAGATGATGATCTCAAGAAGTGCTAAGAAGGATCTGGTTCAATAATTTTTTTTGAAAATAAAAAGAGAAGTATGATAGAGATACAAAGAAAAACAATAGAAAAAGCAATTCTGGTTACAATTAATACAAGAGAACATTCCAAGGAAGTTGTTGAAGAACATCTTGATGAGCTTGAGTTTCTTGCAGAGACAGCAGGCGCACAGACGTTTATGAAAATAATTCAGGATAAGGATAGAAAAGATCCCGCCTTTTATTTAGGCAAAGGAAAAGCAGAAGAAATAGCACAACTGGCAGAGCAGAATGAAATTGATCTTGTATTGTTTGATGATGATCTTACGCCGGTCCAGGTAAGAAATCTCGAAAACATGATAAATAAAAAAGTAGTTGACCGGAGCGGACTCATACTCGACATCTTTGCATCAAGAGCAAAAACAAAAGAAGCAAAGACACAGGTGGAATTAGCTCAGCTGGAATATATGCTGCCAAGACTGACAAGAGCCTGGACTCACCTTTCCAAACAGTATGGAGGTATCGGAACCAAAGGTCCCGGTGAAACCCAGATTGAAACAGACCGCCGTATGATCAGAAACAGGATAAGTCATTTAAAAGAGAAACTTGAAAAAATAGAATCGCAGCGTCTTGTAAGAACATCATCCAGAAAGGGATTAATAAAGGTTTCACTTGTCGGATATACAAACGCGGGAAAATCAACGCTTTTAAACCTTCTTACCAATGCTGATGTGCTTGCCGAGAATAAACTGTTTGCAACATTGGATTCAACGACACGGGCTTACGAACTTAATAACAATCAGACAATTCTGCTCAGTGATACTGTTGGATTTATCAGGAAACTCCCTGCACATCTTGTCGCGTCATTCAAGAGCACACTTAATGAGGTGAGAGAGGCAGATATCATCCTGCACGTTATAGATGTTTCACATCCATATTATGAAGATCACATTGCGGTTGTTGACCAGACGCTGAAAGACCTTGGTGCGGAAAAGAAAACACAACTGATGGTTTTTAACAAAATTGATATGCTGAATGACAAGGATAAGATGAATGATATACTGCTTAAACACCGCAATTCAGTGTTCATATCAGCACAAAGAGGCATAAATATAACGGGGTTAAAAAACAAGCTGACCGCTATAGTTGAAGAGAATTATAAAGAAGAGACTGTTGAACTGGATATATCAAAATCAAGAATAGTTGCAAAGATACATGAAATGGCGGAAGTGCTGTCGACCGAATACGATGAAGATAAAATTCTTTTGAAATATCGTGCTAATAATATAATCTCCAATCAAATTAAAAGAATAATTCATGAACAAACCAATTCTGAAGGTTGACGGAAATTCATTATCATTAGAAAAAATTGAATTCTTCCTTAAAGAAAATCCCGAAGTCATTATAACTCCGGATGCAATAAAAAAAATTAACAAAGCACGTAATCTTATCGAAAAGTGGATTAAAGAGGATAAGGTTATATATGGTGTAACCACGGGCTTTGGTGAATTTGCAAATGTAAAGATCTCTAAAGAAGATCTTGAGAAGCTTCAGGAAAACCTCATTTTAAGTCATGCGGTTGGTACCGGTGATTACCTGCCTCCTTTCATTGTGAAGATAATGATGCTGCTGAGAGTTAACGCTCTTGCAAAGGGGCATTCGGGGATCAGACTATCAACATTGAATCTGCTGATTGCTATGATGAATAATAACATCATTCCTGTTGTGCCCTCGCAGGGTTCAGTCGGCTCAAGCGGCGACCTTGTTCAGCTGTCACATCTCGTGCTTGCAATGATAGGTAAAGGACGCGTACAGGTAATCAGTGATATCAATGATAACGATGCAGGAAGAGCAAAGATATTTCCCTCAAAGCAGGTACTGAAAAAATTCAATCTTGAACCAGTAAAGCTTTCAGCAAAAGAAGGACTGGCTTTAATAAACGGGACCCAGATGATGACCGCCTTTGCGGCATATAACTGCATAAACGCAAAGAAGCTGATAAGGATTGCTGATATGAGCGCAGCCTTATCGGTAGAGGCATTAAGAGGTACCGACAGAGCTTTTGATAAGAAGCTGCATGGCTTGAGACCTTACAACGGCCAAATTACCACAGCGCAGAATATGCTTGAGCTGATGAAAAATAGTCAGATCCGGTATTCACACTTAATTGGTGATACCAGGGTTCAGGATGCGTATTCTCTCCGCTGCATTCCGCAGATACACGGCGCTTCGCGGGACGCGATTGATTATGTCTGTTCACGTGCGGAGATTGAGATCAATTCCGCTAATGATAATCCATTAATATTCCCTGAAGAGGAAGAACATATTGAAGGGGGAAATTTTCATGGACAGCCGATGGCGCTTGCAATGGATTTTCTCAGCATAGCATTATCTGAACTTGCCAATGTTTCTGAGAGAAGAACAGAAAGATTAGTAAATGGAGCGCTGAGCGGACTGCCGAGATTTCTTGCAAAGAACGGAGGATTGAACTCCGGACTCATGATCGCTCAGTATACTGCAGCTAGTTTAGTCTCAGAAAATAAAGTGCTTGCGCATCCGGCCAGTGTAGATTCTATTCCCACTTCAGCAAACCAGGAAGATCATAATTCAATGGGATCAATTGCTTCGCAGAAATGCTACAGGATACTACGCAATGTTCAGTCGGTGTTAGCTATTGAAATGCTAACAGCTGCTCAGGGTATTGAATTTCACCTGCCTCTGAAATGCGGAACCGGCACACAGATCATTTATGATGAGATCCGGAAAGTAGTACCCCCGCTGGATGAAGACCGCATATTATATCATGATGTACAGTCGGTGTTAAAGCTTGTACAGGACGATATACTGCTGAACGCAGTAGGGAGGAAGGTAAAGATACATTGAAGTCAGAAGTCGGAGATCAGAGATAATTAGTGAAATTTGCGTCTGTTTTTTTTCTGGCTTTTGCATTACAATGAATGATCCGCCGCACAGCGATCTAATGACAACTTAATGACAGCTAATCCGCCTGAGTCTTCGAAGGCGGAAGCAAATGACATTTGTAATGTTTGCCTTTCGCATAACGCCTCATTATTTTAGCATTTAGAACTTCCCAAAAGGAAGTATATTGATAATAATCAAAAGTTATTTTTCATCCACACCAGATACAATGGAGCGGAATTATGAGTATCATATTAACCGGTTCAGGACTCACCATTGAACAGCTCGTTCAGATTGCAAGGCACAATGAAAGAGTAGAACTTCATCCGGAAGCAGTGGAACGAATAAAAAACTGCAGGGCTATGCTCGAGGAAAAGATACAGGCTCACGAAATTATGTATGGAGTTAACACAGGAATAGGTGAATTTTCAGAAGTTGTGCTTAGCGATGACCAGGTAAAAGAATTTCAGAAGTATTTAATATATAATCACGCGGCGGGTATTGGTGAACCTGCACCGGTTGAATATGTGCGTGGTGCCATTGCCGGCAGAATAAACGTGCATGCACATGGTAATTCCGGATGCCGGCCTGAAATCACACTTACTCTTGTTGAAATGCTTAATAAAGGTGTTACTCCCGTTGTATGTCAGAAAGGTTCAGTTGGCGCCTGCGGAGATCTTGCACCAATGTCGCAGGTGGCATTACTGATGATGGGTGAAGGCGAAGCTTATTTTAATGGTGAAAGACTGCCGGGGAAAACTGCTTTTGAAAAGGCTGGCATCACTATACCGGGACTTCAGGCAAGGGATGGACTTGCTACCATCAACGGAGCAAATCTTTTAACAGCAATGAGCGCTATTCATTTATATGATATGAAACGGTGGCTTAAGCAGGCTGAAATTGCGTGTGCTATGTCTCTGGAAGCATTACTCGCAAATTTGAAACCCTATGACGTAAGGCTTCATCAGCTAAGAGGATTCAGCGGTTCGGTTAGAAGCGCTAATGCCATAATGAAGTGTATAAAGGGCAGTGATCTTCAGACCGGTAAGCTGAAAATGAAAGTCCAGGATGCTTATTCAATGAGATCGAGTCCCCAGGTAATCGGTGCCGCGCACGATGCTGTTGCTTATGCAAGGCAGCAGGTTGAGATTGAACTCAATGGTGTGGGTGATAATCCCATTTTTCTTCCTGAATATAAGTTAACATTAACAGGTGCAAATTTTCAGGGATCACCCGTATCGCTTCCAATGGATATGGCCGGAGCCGCAGTAACTATGGTAAGTGTTCTTTCGGAGAGAAGACTGAACAGACTTCTTAATCCCGCGCTGAGCGTTGGATTACCAGCCTTTTTAACAAAAGGAGCGGGAATGTTTTCCGGACTCATGCTGAGTCAGTACACAGCTGATAGTCTTATTGTAGAGCAGAGAATCTTATCAACACCTGCTTCAATTCAATCGATACCGGCTGCAGCAGATCAGGAGGATTTTGTTTCAATGGGAATGAACACTTCAATAAAGAACGCTCAAATAATTGATAATGCATACGGAGTTCTTGGGATTGAATTCATGGCGGCTGCACAGGCATTGGATTTCAGGGATTTCAAAAACGGCTGCGGCGTAGAAACTGCAAAAAAGGTAATAAGAAAATATGTTGAACATCTTGATACAGACAGGCCGCTGTATCCAGATCATACAAAGATGAAGGACGTGGTGAAGTCCTGTGAGATACTGGAAGAAGTGGAAAAAGCTGTCGGGAGTCTGGAGTAGGATAAGGAGAAAAGTCATTCGATTGTCATTCGATGGTCATTCATTATCACTGTAATTCATTGTAGGGCAGGAAGTCAGAGGGAAGGACAGATGACCTCCAAGGTTTTCTTCAACCTTGGAGGTCTCGCGGTGGAGAAGGGAAATTGTCATTCGATGATCTTTCGTTAGCACTGTCATTCATTGCGGGACAGAGGGTGAAAATATAGGAAAATTAAAATGAGGGAGAATGGATTTAAAATATTTATTAGACAACAATAAATATATTATAACTGAAGGGTCGGTTGTTGAGAGGATAAGAAGGAACCCTTCACTGCAGTTTGATGAATATCTCGCAAATGCTAAGTTAATTTATAACGGGAATGGAAGAGAGGCACTTACTGAAATTTATAAAAATTATATAGACATTGCCCGAAATGCTGATCTGCCGATTTTAATACTTACACCTACCTGGCGGGCTAATAAGGAAAGAACTGAAAAAGCTGGTTGTGATATATCAGTTAACGAGGATAACTTTGCATTTCTTGACAGCATCAGAAAGGAGTATGGCGATTTTGCCCAGAAGGTATTGATCGGTGGATTAATTGGCTGTGCAAATGACGCCTATAATCCCAGTGAAGCTCTTTCCATGGAAGCAGCAGAAGAATTTCACAGCTGGCAATTAGAAAAGCTGCATAACGCCGGTGTTGATTTCTATATAGCTTCAACACTCCCAAATCTAATGGAAGCCGCAGGCATTGCAAAGGCAATGTCGAAATTTAACATCCCCTATATCCTCAGTTTTGTAATAAGAAACGACGGCACCCTGCTGGATGGAACAACATTACACAAGGCTGTATCATTCATTGATTCACAGGTTAATCCCTGTCCTTCTTTTTATATGATCAATTGTGTACATCCTTCCATACTTGGTCAGGCGCTGAAAGCAGAATCATCACACCTTCCTTTATTAAAAGAAAGGTTGATTGGAATTCAGGCAAACACTTCTGACCGGAGTCCTGAAGAGCTTGATGGTTCATCAGAGCTTCATTGTGAGGATCCTGATATTTTTGCTGAAGGTTTAATTCAGCTGCATAAGGAATATGGTTTGAAAGTTCTGGGCGGATGTTGTGGAACAGATGAAAGACACATTAGAGCGATTGCTGAAAGTCATACATAGGCATTATTTGTCATTCGCTACGCTGCCATTCGCCGCGCTGTTTTTCGCTAGCGCTGTCATTCGCCGCGCGTCATTCATTGTAAGGGTGGAGTCAGAGGTCAGAAATACTAAATTCACATAGATTTGCCACCCGAGAACATGTTATACATTATACTAGTGTTACCGGTGAAAATCGATACGGCGTACTTCAGGAACTGCATAGCTTCATACAAAAAAATCTTTCAAATAATATATTTTATTTGTATTTTCATTCGGGGATTGATCACCACCCTCTTTACCAATAATCATCACACACAAAATAAAAATTACAAAACATTGGAGATTTGTATGGGAGACACATTTACCAAAATCTACCTTCACTTCGTCTTTGCTGTTCAGGATAGAGCATCTTTAATAAAGGACGAATGGAAGAAAGATTTGTATAAGTACATTACCGGGATTATCCACACAAACAAACATCAGGTAATTGTTATTAATGGAATGCCAGATCACATCCATATTTTGGTCAGTTATAGACAGCATCAAACTATTCCCAGTCTGCTTCAGGATATTAAAGCCTCATCATCGAAATGGATTAATGAACAAAATTTCACAAGAGGAAGATTTGCATGGCAGACCGGTTATGGAGCTTTCTCCTATTCAGAGTCGCAAATTGATATTATTGCTAATTATATCAGGAATCAGGAAAAACATCATGCAAAAAAATCATTTCAGGAAGAATATATAACATTTTTGAAGAGATATAATATTCCATATATAGAAAAATATATTCTGCATAATGTTGATTAAATTTGACCTCGAAGCCTATGCAGATACCGCCCGTGAAGGGGCTAGATCATCCAGAGGATTCCTTGCTATGCAGATTTTGTCCCTCCGGGACATTGCACATCACAGGGATATTTAATCAGCGTTACGCGAATATTGATTTTGAGATTCCGGATGCGCTTTCTGCATTTGCATAGGAGATTTCGAATGTGTCTTTACTGTCCCGCCAGGGACAATATTTGCATAGGGAATTAACCCCAATCTGCTCTGTCCCGCCAGGGACAGGAGCTGCATAGCATGTACAACATGCCTGATGCAGATACCGCCCCTGAAGGGGCTAGATCATCCGGAGGATTCCTTGCTATGCAGATTTTGTCCCTCCGGGACATCGCAGGTTTCATGATTGTTTTGGCATATCGTATAGTTTTACAGAAGGAAATATTTGCAGGAATCATTATCTTACAGGAAAACACAGGAATTAATATGGATAAACAATATCGTCCGGGAGCAGTGGGTGCTTTGATGGATGAAATGGAACGTGCTTCGCTGGATCTGATATCAATATTAGATAATCTGCCTGAAGAAAATTTTCATATAATATTAGATGAGAATACGGATGATGAGGACTGCCGCAGCGTTGAGACGATCATGACTCACGTAGTCAGATCAGGATATGGATATGCAAACAGTATCAGGAGAGCTTTCGGGAAACCTGTTATTGATCAGGAGATTAAAGTGGATGATCCGCAAACGGCGATACTTAAGTTAAATGATATGCTTGAGTATACAGTTGCTACATTAGAGGACCATTGGTATATGAGTCCTGATGATATCGATAAAACAATTGTTACCGCAAGGTCAGGAAAGAAAATGGACCTTGAACAGATACTTGAGCATGCATTGGCTCATATATTAAGACACAGGAGACAGATAGAAAGGCTTCTGTTAAAAAAGCAGTTGATTAAATAGTATCTATAATGATTTCGGACATACTAATTGAAAAAATATTTCTATTACGGAAAATGAAATGAGAATACATTATTTCCAGCACATACCTTTTGAGAATCTTGCAATAATTGAAGACTGGATTTGTAAAAAAGGTCATACTTTAAGCTGCACTAAATTTTATGAAGATATCCGGCTCCCTCCTGTTGATGAGCTCGACTGGCTGATAATCATGGGAGGATTCATGGGTGCGTATGATGAAGAGGAATTCCCATGGCTTAAAAAAGAAAAGGAATATATCAGAGAAGCGGTTAACAATAACAAAGTTGTTTTAGGTATATGTCTGGGTTCCCAGCTGATCGCTTCTGCATTAGGCGCAAAAGTATATCAGAATAATGAAAAGGAAATCGGATGGCACAAGATAAAGATGACAGAGGCAGCCAGAGAATTCAGTATTTTTAATTGTATTCCTGATGAGTTTACGTTCTTTCAGTGGCACGGTGATACATTTGAGATACCTGAAAGCGCTGTACGCATTGCAGAAAGCGATGCCTGCAGTAACCAGGGATTTATTTATAAGGATAGAGTTATTGGATTATAGTTTCATCCTGAAGCAACACATAAATCAGTGAAGGATCTTATTGAAAATTGCAGGGATGAACTTGTTAACGCTCCGTATATTCAATCAGAGCAGGAAATCGTTAGAAATATTGATCTGGCTAACAGTAGTAATAACGTTATGATTGAAATACTGGAACGATTGGAGAATATTGCGATCAAAAGTAATCACAAATAACAATCACTCTTCAATCATCAATCTCATTTTTCAATAATCAATAATCAATTAAAACCCCTGTTCATCCAGGTTTCTATCCACTCAAATTCATATTTCATTTTTGTGAGCTGATGTTTCATATCACTGATATCATGCGTAGCGCCAGGAAGAACAAGCAGTTTAGCGGGGACTTTATATCTTTTCAATCCTCTGTACATTTCAACTGACTGCGGCATAGGTACACGCGTATCCTTGTCACCACAATAAATAAAAGTAGGAGTCTTCACATTCTTCACATAAGTTACCGGTGATTGTTTTGTCCATGTATCAACATTTTCATACGGTACATTATTCATCCATATCTCACGCAGGTATGGGACCTCATTCTGCGCATAGAAGCTCAGCAGGTTGGAAGCGCCGGCGCCTGAAGATGCAGCTTTAAATCTGTTTGTATGAGTGATAATCCAGTTCGTAAAATGCCCTCCCGCGCTGAATCCCATTATGCCAAGTTTCTTCTCATCAGCAATTCCGCTGCTTATTAAGTGATCCACACCGCTCATTATATCTTCAAAACCTTTAGTGAAGAGATCTTTAATAATTCCCCGCATAAAATCATCACCATAACCTGTTGATCCGCGGTAATTAGGCTGCAGAATAATATAACCTTTCGATGCAAGGTAATTCGGATAAGTGACCCAGCTGAACCCAAATGATAATTGATAACTTGCATTGGGTCCACCGTGCAGCTGCACAAGGAGAGGATATTTTTTATATTTATTAAAACCTGGTGGATATATCAGAACACCTTCAACTTCTTTCTTATCATAGCTTTTCCAAACCGCGGTTTTATAAATACCCAGATCGTAATTCTTCAGCTGGGGATTAAGATATGTAAGACGCTTGACATTCCATTTACCGGGAAAGGTGAGATAAAAATCATTTGGTATTTCAGGATCAGTATATAAATATATAATTTTATTTTTGGGAGCATACAAAACGAATGATTTTATTACTCCTTTTACATTGGAATGCTGTTTTATTCTGGTGGTCCTGAAATTATAACTGAACAGCTGCTGCGTAACTCCTTTGTTTGCAATGAAGTAAATTAGATCACGTTTCCAGTCGTGCTGATGATCTAATGCCTGATAACCAAAATCAGCAAGCAGGTCAGTGACAGCGCCCGTCTTAATATCAAGTTTGAATATTGAATCCTGATAATATGGTTCAAGGTATTTACTCGCATCAGATATAAATGTGATGAATGATCCGTCTGAACTCCATCCCAGTTGTTTTTCCATTATGGAATTATTTGTAAGGCGCTTAAGTTTAGCAGTAACAAGATCCAGTAAATAAATTTCCGATTTATTCTCATCAGCAGGATTTGCGGAGGGAGCGGCAATCAGCGCCATCTGCTTGCCATCGGGCGATAGTTTATAAGCCCGGATTGAGATATCACTTCCTGTAAGAGCTTTTTCCTGTTTAGTGGTCAAATCGTATTCCCACAATACTGTGTTTTTCTTATCCTCATCAAAAAAGAATGCGCCGCCCTGATTAGCCAGCAGATCAGTTTCCTGCTGGGTTGCTGCAGGCTCAGCCGTAAAGATTATTTTCTCTTTGCTGATCCAGCTGTAGCTTTTTAAGGAACTGTTATGATTGGTTACCTGAATTGAACTGCCGTTTTTCAGATCTATGATAAAAAGCTGTGTGAGACTGCCGCCGCCATTCTTCAGGAAGGCAATGCGGGTTCCATCCGGTGTCCATGAAGGAGAACTGCAGCTGCTGTCCTTAGGTGCTATTTTATACGGCAGCTTGGTTTTATAAAGGTCCTTTATCCACAACTGTGTCACATATTTATTTTTATCGGGATGAAAACTTGTTAATGTGAAAAGCAGTTTCTCGCCGTTCGGTGAAATTCTTGCTCCATTTGCCGAAGTGATCTCATACATCTTTTCAGGAGTGAGCACCAGCTTAGATTGGGCAGGAAGAATTGAGTTAAATAAACAGAAGATTATAATAAGTACAGAATATTTCATCGCGCACATGGTTATTTCGTAGTTAATAAAGATAAGCATTAGGAGGTAGAAAATCAGGGCAATCTGAAGTCTGAGGTCAGAGGTCGGAAGCCGGAAGTCGGTGTCTTGTCCGGAATTAAGTTTACACAAGAAATACTAAAAACTTAATTTTCGGAGAACAAAATGCTGAGGGGAAGAATGCTTAACAGGTACAGTTCTGCTTTTAAACAAAAAATAGTAAAGGAGAT